>VOFD01000201.1_pt1 | contig 488000 bp, 434 predicted proteins | sample 5384101 | NCBI WGS metagenome assembly VOFD01 (sample SAMN12384723, study PRJNA508395) | human gut metagenome | isolation source: healthy gut C | host: Homo sapiens
TAATTAGGTCTTGCCTTTTCATAGAAAACTTTCAGTGTAGCTTGGTCTTCTTTGTATTTTGGATTATTGACATCAGTAGTAGCTTTTTCAGAGAAATCCTGAGCTTGCAGGCAATAGATTAAGCCCAAGTTGGAATATGCTTCTGCATAATTAGGATCTACTTTAATGGTTTTGTTGTAGAATTCAATGGCTTTTTCATAATCTTTCATGTTATGATAAAGGTATCCTTTACGTACAAATAGAATGTGTTATTAGGATCTTTAGCCAACATATCATCTGCAAACTGCATTGCTTCGTCAAACTTATTATTATTGCTATAATAATCAATCAGATGTCCAAAGAAGAATGAATGTTCAGGATACTTTTGAATACCATCTTTTAAGGAAGCGATCCACTTGACAGTATCCCCTTGAGCTTTCAATGCTGTAGAAATAAATTCCATGGCATATTTACCCACTTCTTTGTCCTCCTTTGCATAAGGTGCATATTTCAACACGCTTGGATAATCTTCCATTTTGGCTGCAGCTAAGCTTGCATAATAAGCAATTTGGGGCAATACAGTATCTGTTTGAAGCAGATTCTCCTTTTCAAACATAGGATTGATGGCAATGTCTACATAAGTTGCGAAGAAATCCAAAGCCTCTTTATTCTTATCTAAATTAAAGAACTGGATACCACCATTAATCAGGTTGGGACGCGCAGCTAATATAGCAGCACTGTTCGATCTTCTGAACTTATTTTTGATTTTACCTTTTTCGTTAGGAATCTGTGCAAGTTCATCGCATTTAAAGTAGTATTTGCACATATTCAGTGCGCTGTTATACACTTTAAGAGTATCATAAGGCTTTCTTAAATAAGCATTCTCCATTTCCTTTTCATTGATTCTCTTTTGAATAAAGCCGGCTACATCCCATGTTTCGGCGTTGTCTTTGGTTTCAGCATTGTTCAGAGCTTCATTGATGAGCTTCTCTGCTTTGTGCAAAATCCGGTTTTACGTCGTTAGCGATGCTTTTTGCCTCTTTCACGCTCTTTTCCTGAGCGAAGGTAAAGCCTGCCGCAAGTAGTAAAACCATTGAAAATAATACTCTTTTCATGATTGTAGAAAATTTTAAATTAATATTGTGTCTATTCTTCATTTTCATTGTTTACTATATCGTTCTGAGTTTTTTCTGATGCATCGCTATCCTCTTCTGCAATGATATCCTCTTCGGTTTCTGAGGTAACTTTACATACGGAGCCAATTTCATCATTACGTTTTTCAAGATTAATCAGTCGTACTCCCTGCGTAGCACGTCCCATTATACGAACATCTGCTACTTTCAGACGGATGGTGATACCCGATTTATTGATAATCATTAAATCGTTCTCATCTGTTACAGACTTGATTGTTACCAGTTTACCGGTTTTATCGGTGATATTCATAGTTTTTACACCTTTACCGCCACGGTTCGTCTTACGATAATCCTCAATATCGGAACGCTTACCGTATCCTTGTTCTGACACAACCATGATTGTCTCAGTTTCAGGGTCTTTGATGCAAATCATTCCGACAACTTCGTCTTGTCCGTCTTCATCGAGCGTCATGCCGCGTACACCGGTAGCTGTACGTCCCATTACGCGTACGGCACTTTCGTGGAAACGGATGGCACGTCCGTTACGATTGGCAATGATAATCTCGTTGTCACCGTTAGTCATGCGCACCTCGATTACGCGGTCATCTTCGCGGATTGTAATGGCATTGACACCATTTTGGCGAGGACGGGAATATTGTTCGAGCAATGTTTTCTTAATGACGCCATTCTTTGTGCAGAACAGTACATAATGACTGTTAATGAAATCCTGGTCGTTCAGGTTCTTCACGCGCAGGTATGCATTTACGGCGTCATCAGAGTCTATATTCAACAGGTTCTGAATGGCGCGTCCCTTAGAGTTTTTGGTTCCTTTCGGGTATCTCATATACTTTCAGCCAATAGCACTTACCTTTTTGAGTGAAGAACATCATGGTATTGTGCATTGTTGCAGGATATATATGTTCTACAAAGTCCTCATCGCGTGTCTCTGTTCCCTTAGAACCTACCCCACCGCGGTTTTGGGCACGGAATTCGCTTAACGGCGTACGCTTGATATATCCCATATGAGAAATGGTAATAATCATTTCATCGTCTGCATAGAAATCTTCCGGGTTGAATTCTTCCGACGAATAAACTATTTCAGAGCGGCGTTCATCACCGTATTTAGTTTTAATCTCGATTAATTCATCTTTGATAACCTTGCGGCAGAGTTCGTCGTTAACGAGGATTTCTTCCAGATAAGCAATCTGCTTTTGGATTTCCTCATACTCGGCATGGAGTTGGTCCTGCATGAGTCCGGTTAACTGGCGCAGACGCATTTCTACGATGGCGCGCGATTGGATTTCAGTCAATTCAAAACGCTCCATCAAACCGCTGATTGCGTCATTCGGAGTTTTGGCGGCACGGATGATTTTGATTACCTCGTCAATATTGTCCGATGCGATAATCAGGCCTTCTAAGATATGGGCACGTTCTTTAGCTTTACGCAAATCATATTGTGTACGACGGATAACCACCTCATGGCGATGTTCTACGAAGTACTTAATCATGTCTTTCAGATTCAGCAAACGAGGACGCCCGTGTACCAATGCTACGTTGTTCACACTGAAAGAAGTCTGCAACAATGTCATCTTGAACAGCTTGTTCAGCACGACGCTGGCGTTGGCATCGCGTTTCACGTCGATGACGATGCGCATGCCTTCGCGGTCAGACTCGTCGTTGGCATTGGAAATGCCCTCTATCTTCTTTTCGTTGGCCAAATCGGCGATGGATTTGATTAATTCGGCCTTATTTACTCCGTAAGGGATTTCGGTTACAACGATTTTATCATGCGTGGAAGATGTTTCAATCTCAGCCTTGGCGCGCATTACAACACGTCCGCGACCGGTCATGTAGGCTTCGCGCACACCGCTCATACCATATATATAACCGCCTGTCGGGAAGTCGGGAGCTTTGACGTAAGTCATCAAATCTTCGATGTCGATATCATTGTTGTCGATATATGCGACGCAGGCATCTATCACTTCGGACAGATTATGGGTCGGCATATTCGTAGCCATACCTACGGCGATACCGGAAGCACCGTTGACAAGAAGGTTCGGAATGCGGGTTGGCATTACGGTGGGTTCCAGCAACGAGTCGTCGAAGTTGGTTTGCATGTCTACAGTCTCTTTATCAAGATCCTGCATCATTTCTTCTCCAATCTTTTGCAAGCGGCATTCCGTGTAACGCATGGCGGCTGCGCTGTCACCGTCCACAGAACCGTAGTTGCCTTGTCCGTCTACAAGCATGTAGCGCATAGCCCACGGCTGTGCCATACGGACGAGAGCGCCATATACGGATGAGTCACCGTGCGGGTGATATTTACCTAATACCTCACCGACAACTCTCGCAGATTTCTTATAGGGTTTATCCGACGTATTTCCCAGTCCCATCATACCGAAAAGAATTCTTCGGTGAACAGGTTTAAAACCATCTCTAACATCCGGAAGGGCACGTGAAACAATGACCGACATGGAGTAGTCAATGTACGAAGACTTCATTTCCTCCTCGATGTTAATCTTTATAATTCTGTCTTGTTCAAGCATTTAAAAAGATTATTAATTATACATTTGCGGGTTTGTGAAAAACCACGCTAAAGTACTGCTTTTTTACGATATACAAAAGTTTTCCCTCATAAACTTTGTTGCAGATTTCCATGCTTGAAACCCCGTTTGGATGTATGGTTTTTCGTTTGATGTATAATCGGTTAAAAATAAGACAGATACAAGTACCAGAAAGATACCTCCCTTTGGTACTCGGTGTACCTTACTAAGGTACGAGCTGTACCAAGCTTAGGTATATGAAGTTTCTTAGGTTGGTACATCGAATACCAACCGTTGGTACGGATGAAATTCCCACGTATTATAATATAATGTGTAGGGCGAACCGGAAAGATGTGATTTATGGCACGGGATTTGTATATTATTAATCCAGTTTATGGTATGCAATATAAAGAAATGCGTATCTTTGTCAGTCAAAACCTTTAATTAAGGAGATAAAAATTATATGAACAATCAATTTTCACAAAGAGCTTCTGATATTATAACTTATAGCAAGGAGGAAGCCAACCGACTGAGAAATAGATATATCGGCCCGGAGCATCTTCTGCTCGGCATGCTACGTGACGGCGGAGGAAAAGCTATCGAGATATTGATGAAACTCGATATAGACTTGAAGCAAGTAAAAAAGCGCATTGAAAGCTTCTTGAGAGATGCCGAAGACGATACCCTATTGCCCGATGCGGATGTGCCATTGTCGCCAATGGCTGCTAAGATATTGAAGATGTGCATTCTGGAAGCGCGCATTTTAAAGAGTGCAACAGCCGATGCCGAACATGTGTTGTTGGCTATACTGAAGGATGGCGACAACCTGGCTGCCACCGTTCTGGAAGAAAACCGGGTGAATTATCAAGCTGTATTTGAACAGCTTACAATGCAATCTACCAACCCGAATGCTGGTATGGGATTTCCGGAAGAAGAGGAAGAAGACGATGAAGACATGAATATGTCCCATCCCTCTCGCAATGCAGGACAGGGCGCGGCTTCTTCTGCGCAGACTGCATCGAAGAAGTCTTCCAATGATACTCCGGTCCTGGATAACTTCGGTACGGACATGACCCGTGCGGCAGAAGAAGGCAAGCTCGATCCGGTTGTAGGGCGTGAGCGTGAGATAGAACGCTTGGCGCAGATATTGAGTCGTCGTAAGAAAAACAATCCGGTGCTGATTGGTGAGCCGGGTGTCGGCAAGTCGGCTATTGTAGAGGGATTGGCACTGCGTATCGTTCAAAAGAAAGTATCCCGTATCTTGTTTGACAAGCGGGTGGTAATGCTCGATATGGCCTCTGTTGTAGCCGGAACCAAATACCGCGGACAGTTTGAGGAGCGTATTCGTTCCATTCTCAACGAGTTGCAGAAGAATCCAAACGTAATCTTGTTCATAGACGAGATTCATACTATTGTAGGTGCCGGTGCAGCTGCCGGTTCTATGGATGCAGCCAATATGTTGAAGCCGGCTTTGGCTCGCGGCGAAATACAATGTATCGGTGCTACCACGCTTGACGAATACAGAAAGAATATTGAGAAAGACGGTGCTTTGGAGCGTCGTTTTCAGAAAGTTATAGTAGAACCCACTACTCCGGAAGAAACGCTACAGATACTGAGAAACATAAAAGAGAAGTACGAAGACCACCATAACGTGAGCTATACGGACGAAGCGTTAGAGGCATGTGTCAAGTTGGCAGAGCGTTATATAACCGACCGTAACTTCCCGGATAAAGCCATTGATGCTTTGGACGAAGCCGGTTCGCGTGTGCATCTGACGAACATTAATGTTCCCAAAGAGATTGAAGAGCAGGAAAAGCTGATAGAAGACGCACGTGTTTTGAAGGCTGAAGCCGTAAAGTCGCAGAACTTTGAACTGGCTGCCAGTTATCGGGATAGAGAGAAAGAACTTTCCGCTCGCCTGGATGAAATGAAAGAGGAATGGGAAGCACGTCTCAAAGACGACCGTCAGCTTGTTGGAGAGGAAGAAATAGCCAATGTCATATCGATGATGTCCGGTATTCCGGTGCAACGTATGGCTCAGGCGGAAGGTCTTAAGCTTGCAGGTATGAAAGAAGATTTGCAGGCAAAAGTTGTGGCTCAGGATGCTGCGATAGAGAAACTTACCAAAGCCATCCTGCGCAGCCGTGTAGGCTTGAAAGACCCTAACCGCCCTATCGGAACGTTTATGTTTCTCGGTCCTACCGGCGTGGGTAAAACGCATTTGGCCAAGCAGTTGGCTAAATATATGTTTGGCTCCAGCGATGCGCTGATACGTATTGATATGAGCGAATATATGGAGAAATATACGGTGTCCCGTATGATTGAGCGGCCCCGGGTTATGTCGGCTATGAGGAAGGCGGACAGTTGACGGAGAAGGTACGTACGCCGGAAACCTTATTCCATAGTGCTGTTGGACGAAATTGAAAAAAGCTCACCCGGATGTGTTCAATATCTTGTTGCAAGTGTTGGACGAGGGACGTCTTACTGACAATTATGGCAGAACGATTGACTTTAAGAACACGGTCATCATCATGACTTCCAACATCGGCACGCGCCAGTTGAAAGACTTCGGTCGTGGCGTAGGTTTTGCGGCACAGGCACGTACGGATGATAACGAGTACTCGCGCAGTGTGATTCAGAAAGCATTGAACAAGACCTTTGCTCCTGAGTTCCTGAACCGTCTGGATGAAATCATAACGTTTGACCAGCTTTCGCTGGATGCCATTACGAAGATTGTGGATATAGAGCTGAAAGGTTTGTATGAACGGATTGAAGCTATTGGCTATAAGATGGTTGTAGATGATGAAGCCAAGAGATTCCTTGCTGCCAAAGGCTACGATGTGCAGTTTGGCGCCCGTCCGTTGAAGCGTGCCATTCAGAATTATCTGGAAGACGGACTTTCGGAGCTGATTGTGTCTGCCGGATTACAGCCCGGTGATACGGTTAATGTTTCTGTCGATAAGGAAAAAGACGAGTTGAGTATAACCAAAGCTTAACAAGCCTTTATAATAAAACAGTCAAAATGTCAGTTCTTCGGGACTGGCATTTTTTTTGTGTTCAGTTTGCCAAAACAATAAAAATACAAATCTAAAAATATAAACTTAGTATGCAAAAAGGAAATATTGGGGTAACTACAGAGAATATCTTCCCCGTTATCAAAAAAGTTCTTATACAGTGATCATGAAATATTCCTCCGTGAATTAGTTTCTAATGCCGTCGATGCTACCCAGAAACTTAAAACACTGGCTTCTATCGGTGAGTTTAAGGGTGAACTCGGTGATTTGACCGTGCATGTGTCCTTAGGCAAGGATACGATTACCGTATCCGATCGCGGTATCGGTCTGACTGCAGAAGAAATCGAAAAGTATATCAATCAGATTGCATTCTCTGGAGCAAATGATTTCCTCGAGAAATACAAAAATGACGCAAATGCCATCATCGGTCATTTCGGACTTGGCTTTTACTCGGCTTTTATGGTTGCCAAAGAAGGTCGAAATCATCACCAAATCCTATCAGGATGGTGCTAAAGCCGTGAAATGGACTTGCGACGGTAGTCCGGAGTTTACCATCGAAGATACGGACAAGGCAGAACGCGGAACGGATATCGTTCTTTATATAGATGACGATTGCAAGGAATTCCTTGAAGAAGCGCGCATCTCTTCTCTTTTGAAGAAGTATTGCAGCTTCCTTCCTGTTCCCGTTGCATTCGGCAAGAAAAAAGAATGGAAAGACGGCAAGCAGGTTGAAACAGCCGAAGATAACATCATCAACAACGCTAATCCGTTGTGGACGCTGAAGCCCAGCGAATTAAAAGACGAGGATTACAAGAAGTTCTATCGCGACCTCTATCCGATGTCCGATGAACCCTTGTTCTGGATACATCTGAACGTGGATTATCCGTTCCATCTTACTGGTATTCTGTACTTCCCGAAGGTAAAGAGCAATATAGAGTTGAACAAGAACAAAATCCAGCTTTATTGCAATCAGGTCTATGTAACGGACTCGGTAGAGGGTATTGTTCCGGACTTTCTGACATTGCTGCACGGTGTACTCGATTCACCGGATATTCCGCTGAACGTGTCCCGTTCCTATTTGCAGAGTGACTCTAATGTGAAGAAAATCTCTACATATATTACGAAGAAAGTATCCGACCGCTTGCAATCCATATTCAAGAACGACCGTAAGCAATTTGAAGAGAAGTGGAACGATTTGAAAATCTTCATCAACTACGGAATGCTCACACAAGAGGATTTCTATGATAGAGCAAAGGATTTCGCCCTTCTTTCCGATACGGACGACAAGTATTATACCTTCGAAGAGTATAAGACCTTGATAAAGGATAGCCAGACGGATAAGGATGGTAATCTGATTTATCTGTATGCCAACAACAAAGATGAGCAATACAGCTATATCGAGGCTGCCAAGAATAAGGGATATAATGTGCTGTTGATGGGCGGCCAGCTTGATGTTGCCATGGTAAGCATGCTGGAGCAAAAGTTTGAGAAAGTGCGTTTCACCCGTGTAGACAGTGATGTCGTTGACAATCTGATAGTGAAGGAAGATAAGGCGAAAGATGCCTTGGAAGCCGATAAACAGGAGGTTCTCTCTGTTATCTTCAAGAGCCAGTTTCCGCAGATAGAAAAAACAGAGTTCAATGTAATGGCTCAAGCCTTGGGTGAAAATGCTTCACCGGTCATGATTACTCAAAGCGAGTACATGCGTCGTATGAAAGAAATGGCTAATATCCAGGCAGGAATGAGTTTCTATGGCGAAATGCCGGATATGTTCAACCTGGTATTGAATAGCGACCATAAGCTGGTAAAGGAGATTCTGGCTGATGAAGACAAGGAATGTGCGGCTGCCGTTGCTCCGATTACAAAAAGAAATGGACGATGTAAATACTCGTCGTAATGAATTGAAAAAGAAGCAGGAGGGCAAGAAAGACGAGGACATTCCTACAGCCGAAAAGGATGAGGTAAATGATTTGGATAAGAAGTGGGAAGAGAAAAACCGGAAAAATGGATTGTTTGCCGACTATGCCGCTCAGAATAAGGTTGTCCGTCAACTTATTGATTTGGCATTGCTTCAAAATGGCATGTTGAAAGGTGAAGCTTTGAATAATTTTGTAAAGAGAAGCATCGATTTGATTAAATAAGCCCCTTTAGATTTCTATTATAACAGGGCATTGCAGCTAATATGAGTTGTAAAGTTTTTTTTGTCTGTTTTTTCGTAATAGGTCTGTTTTTTTCGTTGGATACGAGGTTTTTGGAAACAATTGTCTATATTTGAGCATTGAATAAATTAGTATATTTCACTCGAAACCGTATTCATGAAAAGATTTTTTTTTTTTTGTCAGCCTGTTTATTGCTTCTGCCGTTTGTGCAAGCTCAGAAAGTAGGACTTGTTTTGAGTGGCGGAGGTGCGAAAGGCATGACCCATATCGGTATCATTCGCGCTTTGGAGGAAAACAATATTCCTATCGACTACATTACGGGTACTTCTATGGGAGCTATCATAGGTTCACTCTATGCTATGGGGTATTCTCCCGATGATATGGAGGCTTTATTGCGTTCCGAAGACTTCAAACGCTGGTATTCAGGACAGGTAGAACCCGAATACGGGTATTATTTCAAACAAAACCGACCGACCCCGGAGTTTTTCAATATCCGTTTCTCCTTTAAGGACTCGCTGCATATCAAGCCTCAGATACTTCCTACAAGCATGGTAAATCCCATTCAGATGAATCTGGTCTTTGTGGAGCTATTTGCACGGGCTACGGCTGCATGCAGCGGCGATTTTAACCGCCTGTTTGTGCCTTTCCGGTGTATTGCCTCCGATGTATATAACAAGAAACCGTTGATTATGCGTAGAGGAGATTTGGGAGATGCGGTACGCGCTTCCATGAGTTTTCCGTTTGTTTTCAAACCGATAGAGATTGATAGCGTTTTAGCTTATGACGGTGGAATTTATAATAATTTCCCCACAGATATTATGCGTGAGGACTTTAAACCGGAAGTCATCATAGGTAGCGTGGTAGCTGCCAACCCCGGTAAGCCGAAAGAGAATGATTTGATGAGCCAGCTTGAAAATATGATTATGCAGAAGACGGATTATACTCTTCCGGATTCTTTAGGCATTATTATGACATTCAAGTATGATGATGTAAGCCTTTTGGACTTTGACCGTTTGCAGGAGTTGCACGATATCGGCTATAACCGGACTATCAGTTTAATGGATTCTATAAAAGGCCGTATTCATCGGAGGGTAAGTGCGGAAAATGTTCGTTTAAGACGGTTGGTCTACCGCAGTAATTTGCCTCAATTCCGCTTTAGGGACATCTATATAGAGGGCGCCAATCCACAACAGCAGGCGTATATCAAAAAAGAATTTCATGACGAAGACCATGAGGTGTTTACATATGAAGATTTGAAACGTGGATATTTCCGTTTGCTGTCTGATAATATGATATCGGAAATTGTACCTCATGCTGTGTATGACTCTGAAAACGACTTGTATTCGCTGCATCTGAAAGTGAAAATGGAAGATAATTTTTCTGTAAGGATGGGTGGAAGTGTATCGACAACCAGCTCTAATCAGATTTATTTGGGGTTGGGTTATCAGAACTTGAATTATTATTCCAAGGAAATCACTTTTGACGGTCAGTTGGGTAAGATTTATAATAATGCCCAGTTGATGGGTAAGATTGATTTGCCTACCAACATACCTACGTCCTTTCGTTTTATTGCTTCAATCAGTACCTTCGATTACTACAAGAAGGACAAGCTGTTTTCCAGGAATGACAAACCTTCATTCAATTCAAAGGACGAACGTTTTGTGAAGTTGATGGTTGCCTTGCCGTTTTTGGCCAATAAGCGTGCGGAGTTCAGTCTGGGATATGGCCAACTGGAAGATAACTACTTTCAATCCAGTGTAATAGATTTCGATAAGGACCGTTCGGACAGAAGTACCTACAAACTTTTGGGAGGTTCCATCGGTTTCTATGGGAGTACCCTGAATACGCGGCAATACGCGACAAAAGGCTATCTGGAGAAACTGATAGCCCAGGTATTTACCGGGAGGGAAAGATTTGAACCGGGGAATCCGCAAGAAGGGTACAGTCCTTCTCCGCAAGAGCGGCAATCATGGTTACAAATCTCTTATATGAAAAGAGGCATATCACACTATGGGGCCGAAATTCACCCTGGGATGGATGGCAGAAGCACTATATTCATCGAAGAATTTCTCTGAGAATTATACGGCAACCATGATGCAGGCAGGAGAATTTGCACCGACTCCGCATAGTAAACTGATGTACAATGAAGCTTTTCGTGCCAACCAGTATGTGGCTGCCGGTATCAAACCCATATATGTTTTGAACGACATGTTCCAGTTCCGGACAGAATTTTATGGCTTTACACCGATTTTTCCGATAAAAAAGAATGCATTGAATAAAGCATATTATGGAAAAGCATTTTCGCGCTTTGAATATATAGGAGAAATTTCTGTAATATGCCAATTGCCCTTTGGAGCAATATCTGCATATGTAAATCATTATAGCTCACCGAAAAAGGAGTGGAATGTGGGGTTGACACTCGGCTGGCAGCTGTTTAATTATCGGTTTATCGAGTAATTTTTTTCAAAAAAAGTTTGCGTATCTCTTGCTAATTCAAAAAAAGTACGTATCTTTGCACCCGTAAAACAAACAAGGCCGCGTAGCTCAACTGAATAGAGTAGCTGACTACGGATCAGCCGGTTACAGGTTTGAATCCTGTCGCGGTCACAAGTTTTCATAATTTTTTTAAGGGTCGCGTAGCTCAACTGAATAGAGTAGCTGACTACGGATCAGCCGGTTACAGGTTTGAATCCTGTCGCGATCACAAAGAATCTCCGCAAGTTTTCTTGCGGAGATTCTTTGTTTTTACAGCTATGGGATATAGTTGATGTTCTCCCCTTGTATGGCACTGGCGCGTGTTTTGCTAAGTAAAACAAACTGTTTCCCTTAACTAAACACTTTGTTTCATTATGGAGAACACTTTGTTTCCCTTGACAGAACACTTTGTTCCATCATATAAAAACAAAGTGTTTTTCTCTGCTGAAACAAAGTGTTCAGTGTTGTGAACTAATAGATTAGCTGAAATAATAGTCTTGTCTTGATTGAGCTAGAGACGTCTTTTTCTCGATTTAACCAGATGTCTTTTTGCTTTATAACGTAATCAGTAGACTGTTTTGGGATTATTGTACTGATAAATATAGTCACATAGGAAAAAAAGAAGGAGTTAATTCCGTGTTTCCACAAAATTAACTCCTTGCATATCTGATATTAATATGTTGTATACTGGAAATTAATATCCTATAGGGGCGGTATAAGGCCTTAGCATTTGATGTTCAATTCATCCAGAATCTTGCGCATGGCTTCGAAAGTAGTGATTCTGGTCGGCACCAATGGCAGGCGGAGCTTGTTCTCAATCATTCCCATTACATTCAGCATGGCTTTTACTCCGGCAGGGTTGCCGTCTACAAACAGAAGCTTGAATAATTCGGCAAATTTGTGGTGAATGGTCAATGCATTGGCATAGTCCCCTTGCAGTGCCAGACGTACCATACGGCTGAACTCACGTGGGAACGCGTTTCCGATGACCGAGATAATGCCGACGGCCCCCAGGGTAATCAGAGGGAAGGTGATGCCGTCATCGCCCGAAATAACGTCGAAATTGGCCGGTTTGTTTTTGATGATGTCATCCATCTGCGTGATGTCGCCCGAAGCTTCTTTGACGGCTATCACATTCTTGAAATCACGTGCAATGCGCAGGGTTGTTTCTGCCTTCATGTTCACGCCGGTACGACCGGGGACATTATAAAGCACAATCGGCAAATCCGTTGCTTCAGAAATGGCCTTATAATGCTGATATATACCTTCTTGCGATGGCTTGTTGTAATATGGAACGACGGATAGAATGGCATCTACTCCGGTGAAATCGTCATTTTTCAGTGTTTCCACTATGGCCCGGGTGTTGTTTCCACCTACGCCCAGCAGGATAGGAATTCTTCCGTTCACTCGCTCGATGACCATTTTCTTGATTTTCTTTTTCTCTTCTTCAGTCAGAGTCGGAGTTTCTGCCGTGGTGCCGAGCACACATAAAAAGTCGGTATTGTTTTGAAGTTGATAGTCTACCAAACGCATCAACGCATCGTAATCAACGCTTTCATCCTCTTTAAATGGAGTAATCAGCGCTACCCCCATTCCTTTCAATCTAGTCTGTATCATGAGTATTATAAAGTAATCTCTAATTAAACGACTCGCAAAAGTACGATTTTTTTCAATTTACCATACAAATATAAGCCATAAAAAAGCTTTTTGTGGAAATTTGTTAGGATAGCAATGCCAAAAACTCATCTTCGCTCATAATCTTTACTCCCAGTTTCTGCGCTTTCTCCAGTTTGGCAGGTCCCATATTTTCTCCGGCCAGGATAAAGCTGGTTTTGGAGGAGATACTGCCGACGTTTTTTCCACCGTTCTTTTCAATCAGCTCTTTGTATTCGTCCCGTGAGTGGTGGGTGAATACGCCGCTGATGACAATGGACTGGCCCGCCAGTTTGTCGGTGTATCCGCTGAGGTCTTCTTCCGTCCGGTGGAGTTGCAGACCGTTCGATTTCAGCCGTTCCACCAGCTCTCTGTTGGCAGGATTGGAGAAGTAGGTTATAATGCTCTGCGCTATTTTTTCACCGATTTCATCGATGTTTTTCAGCTTTTCGAGGTCTGCGTTTTCCAGTTCTTCGATGTCCGTAAAGGACTTGGCTATTTTCTTGGCAACCGTTTCTCCCACGAAGCGTATGCCCAGTGCAAAGAGTACTCTTTCGAATGGCACTTCTTTACTTGCCGCAATACCGTTGACTATGTTTTCTGCCGATTTTTCGCCCATCCGTTCCAGGTTCTTGATGTCATCGGTTTTGAGCTGGTATAAATCTGCAGTATCCTTTATCAGCCCCAATCGGTAGAACATATCTACTGTTTCAGGTCCCAGTCCGTCTATATTCATGGCTTTGCGGCTGATGAAATGCTCTATTTTCCCTTTAATCTGCGGAGGACAAGCGGTTTCATTGGGGCAATAGTGGGCTGCTTCTCCTTCAAAACGTATCAGTTTGCTGCCGCATTCGGGACAATGGGTGATGAACTTCACTTTTTCACCGATAAGCATACTGCGGGCATCCTTATCGACACCGGTTATTTTGGGGATGATTTCACCGCCTTTTTCCACATACACCATGTCGCCTATATGCAGGTCCAGCCCCTCGATAATATCTGCATTGTGCAGGGAGGCACGTTTCACAATGGTGCCGGACAGTTGTACGGGGTCCAGATTGGCAACCGGAGTGACTGCGCCGGTACGTCCTACTTGGTAGGTAACCCTATTCAAGCGTGTCAGTGCACGTTCTGCCTGGAATTTGTATGCGATGGCCCACCGGGGGGACTTGGCTGTGAATCCCAAATTCTTTTGTTGTCTCAAGCTGTTGACTTTTAGTACAATACCATCAGTAGCTACCGGAAGGTTCTTACGCTCCGTGTCCCAATAATTGATGTATTCGAAGACTTCCTCCAGGCTGTGGGCTTTTCTGGTGTGCTCTGATGTTTTAAATCCCCAGCTGGCGGCGGCTTGCAGATTCTCGTAATGGCCGTCGCAGGGCAATTCCTCTCCCAATAGATAGTAGAGATAAGCATCCAGCTTTCTGGATGCTACGATGGCGGAATTCTGCAACTTCAAGGTACCGGAAGCAGCGTTGCGCGGATTGGCGAAAAGCGGTTCCTCACGTGCTTCCTTTTCCCGGTTCAGTTCTTCGAAAACCACCCAGGGCATCAGGATTTCCCCTCTGATTTCGAATGATTTAGGATAATCCCCATGGAGGACCAGTGGAATCGTTCGGATTGTCTTTACATTGTCCGTCACGTCATCGCCCTTTTCGCCGTCGCCACGGGTGACGGCACGCACCAGTTTGCCATCCTCGTAAGTCAGCGAGATGGAAGTACCGTCATACTTCAGCTCGCAGCAGATTTCAAAATCCTCATTCAACGCTTTCTTTACCCGTTCGTAAAAGTCGGTCACTTCGTTTTCGGAATAGGTGTTTCCCAATGAAAGCATGGGATATTTGTGTGCCACTTGTGTGAAGTTCTTATTCAAATCACTCCCTACACGCATCGTGGGCGAATTATCATCTTGGTATTCAGGATGTTCTTTCTCTAAGTCTTGTAGCTCGCGCATCAGGTCGTCAAACTCCTTGTCGGATATTTCAGGAGCATTCAGCACATAATAATTGTAATTGTGCTGGTGTAATTCCGCACGGAGCCGGTCTATTTTTTCTTTTACAGTCATAGGGTTTTCGGATTGTTTGAACGCAAAAATACGGGTTTCTCCCCGAATATTTGTACTTTTGCAGCTTGAAATAGCTAAAATAAAGTTATATGCGCATTGACATTATCACAGTTTTGCCAGAGATGATTGAGGGATTCTTTAACTGCTCCATCATGAAACGTGCTCAAAATAAAGGGCTTGCAGAGATACATATCCATAATCTTCGTGATTATACGGAAGATAAGTACCGTCGTGTAGACGATTATCCGTTTGGCGGCTTTGCCGGAATGGTCATGAAGATAGAGCCGATAGAGCGGTGTATCAACGCCTTGAAGGCCGAGCGGGATTACGACGAGGTTATCTTTACGACCCCCGATGGTGAGCAGTTCAATCAGCCGATGGCAAATACTCTTTCCCTTGCCCAGAATCTCATCATTCTCTGCGGGCATTTTAAAGGGATAGATTACCGGATTCGCGAGCATCTCATCACCAAGGAAATCAGTATCGGCGACTATGTGTTGACTGGTGGAGAACTGGCGGCGGCTGTCATGGCAGATGCCATCGTCCGTATCATTCCGGGAGTGATTTCCGATGAGCAGTCTGCACTTTCAGATTCTTTTCAGGACAATCTGCTGGCCGCACCGGTCTATACACGTCCCGCTGATTACAATGGATGGAAGGTTCCGGATATTTTACTTTCCGGACATGAGGCCAAGATTAAGGAATGGGAGCTGCAACAGTCGTTGGAAAGGACCCGTAGATTGCGTCCGGATTTGTTGGGAGAGTAAGTTTACTGATGTAAATAAAAAGAAAAAGGACATTCGTCAATGAATGTCCTTTTTTATGAATATATATTGCGAATGGCGATCTCTTGTTATTCTTTATACCTCGAGTGCACCAATAATATCCTTTATAGACTGATAACCGTGTCTGTCAAGATAGTCATTTATTCCTTCTACCACTTTCACTGTAACCGCCGGATCAATGAAGTTTGCCGTACCAATCTGGATGGCAGAGGCACCTGCAAGCATGAATTCCACAGCATCTTTCCAGTTCATGATACCTCCCAAGCCTATGACGGGGATTTTTACCGCTTTGGCTACTTGCCATACCATACGTAAGGCAATGGGTTTCACGGCCGCACCGGACATGCCACCGGTTACAGTGGAGAGTATCGGACGCCTGCGTTCCGCGTCTATAGCCATTCCCAGCAGGGTATTGATGAGGGAAACACTGTCTGCACCGCCATTTTCGGCTGCGCGGGCTATTTCAGTGATGTCGGTAACGTTCGGGGAGAGCTTTACGATAAGTGTCTTTTTGTAAACTGAGCGCACGGCTTTCACCACTTCTTCGGCGCCCTTGGCGGTAACACCGAATGCCATTCCTCCTTGCTTCACGTTGGGGCAAGAGATGTTCAACTCTATGGCAGGAATTTTGTCAAGTTCATTAATGATTGCGGCTGTTTCGGCATAGTCTTCGATGGCAGAGCCCGAAACATTCACAATCATGTTGGTCTGAATATCCTTGATGCGGGGATAGATGTGTTCAACAAAGTAATGAACGCCCTTATTTTGCAGTCCCACAGCGTTTAACATACCCGAAGGAGTCTCTGCCATGCGCGGATATGGATTGCCTTCACGTTTGTGAAGAGTGGTTCCCTTTACAATAATACCGCCTATTCGCGATAGTTCGATGAAATCGGCGAATTCTTCACCATATCCGAATGTTCCGGATGCAGTCATCACCGGATTATTCATTTGTAATTCACCAATATTTACACTTAAATCTGCCATAATAGTTTGTTTATATTAAAAACCGGACCTTCTTTACATACGCACAAATGACCTTCCGTGGTATTTTCTACACAGCATAGACAAGCGCCTATGCCACACGCCATCATATTTTCCAAAGATACTTCGCAACTGATGCCTTTACTTTTGGCATACTTTGCTACTGCCATCATCATCGGTTTGGGGCCGCAAGTATATATCTGCTCAAAGCACACCTTATTTAATATGGAGTGTTGTGTTACGTATCCCTTCTCTCCGTGGCTGCCATCTTCGGTGGTGGTATACACCTCGCCATAGGCGGCAAATTGTTCCAATTGAAGCAAATCTTTGTCACTTCTGGCACCCAGCAGGAATGTTGGCTTGCAACCTTTCTTGGCGAGCTGTTCGCCTAAATATAACATAGGAGCTGTACCTACACCTCCGCCTACCAATAAGAGCTTGTCTGAGGGCTTTTCAGGCATTGTGAAGCAGTTTCCCAACGGAAGCACTACATTGATTATATCTCCTTGTTTTGCTTCTCCTAATCGCTTGGTTCCGTCGCCTACAAGTTGGATTAAGAACCAGACCTCGTTCCGTTGTCTATCTACATAATTGATGGAGATGGGGCGGCGCAAAAAAGTGGTAGGTGAGCCGTCCACGCGAATCTCTGCAAATTGTCCCGGAAGCATTTCCGGAAGTGGGGATGGAGAAGTCAGCTTCAACAACACGTAGTTGGCATGCAAGCGGAGGTTCTCTGTCACTGTCAGATCTAAAATATATTTTTTCATATCTATAAAGAGGGATGTTTTTCTTTCGGGTGCAAAGATAGTGTAAACCGAGTGCAGAATAAAATGAACCCGTTTCTTTTTTATGCCGGGGCGTTAGTCTATTTCCATTCTCATTCCTTAATTTTCCGGTTTGAAAGTCTCGTAGGTATTGTCATCAAAGAAAATTCTTATTTCTGTTATTTTTTTAGGCGGTCTTTCTTTATAGATAATCTCTTGTTTTACAATCTCTTTAGGCGATTTTAGGGCTGTCTCTAATGCAATTTCCTTGCGATTTTTAGATTCTTCCGGCCCGTTGGACAGATTTTCCGGATTCTCGGCGAATAAAGGATAGTCGAATCCATCGTTTTCGGGTGAATCCGGATTATTACTCATATTACCTTTTCCGGTAAGCAGCCACTCCAAGTTTATGTCGTTGTATCGTTGATGCAATCGGAGAATGACTTCCGTACTTGGATATTTGTTACGCGGACCCAAGATGTGAGAAATGGTGGCTTGGGCCACGCCGATACTCTCGGCAAAAGCTCCTGCTGTCAGTTTCTCCCGGTCCATAACCATTTTGAACCTGTCTTTTATACTCATGGTTTATGTGTTATTACAATTGTACATGTTATTTATTGGATTACAAAAGTAAAAAAACGACATCACAAAAGCAAATTAAAAATGTAATATTTTAAAGTTCACAAATGAAATGCTGTTATTACAATATTCATCATTACAAATGCTATAATACAAATTACGAGTAAAATAGGTGTTGATCGTAAGTTTAATAAAATAATATATTTGTCTAGTTATTAGCATATTATATAGTTATTTTTTTGATGGTAAATGCTGTATTACATTTGTTTGTCGCTCATTTTATATAATATATAATTTAATAATTTGATTAATCGTCGTATGTAATTGATATATACATATTTATTGCTTATAATTATATGGGTTAACCCCTACTCTATTATTTTTGTAAACCATCAGTTTGCGATATTAAATATTACTTATTACATTTGTGTTTTCAAGTATAATATTACATATGTTATAATACACCCGTCATATAGATATTTATGTAATGTATTAAATTCACAATAGTCAATTATCCTAGTTGTGTATTACAACTATTGTACTCTTGAAAAGTGTAACAGATTTCATATATGACGATTTAAAGCTGAATTGCTCCATCTCTTCTTTTTACTAAAGGAGAAAAGATGTGACATAAATAAGAAAATAAGATGCTTTATTTATTTTCTAGTCTTCAAGACTTAAATCCTTGCTTTATTTCTGTATAATTGGTCGATTCGTTATAAAAACACGATTCTCAGAGCTTATAAATGAACGTAATTTGCTGTAAATATGATTATTATCTCCTATTTTACTGTCTATGCTAAGGACCGAAAGGATAAATCCCCCTAAAAATGACATAATGATATCAAATCAGTCTGTTTTATGCTTTTTCCCTTTTATGGAAAAGTATGCTGTATGGAAGTTAGTGTAGAATCTTAAAGACCAATTCCCGGAGGATATCTCCATCGCTTAGGGAGGAATTTCCTACTCCTTTGGATTTGGCATCTGCATATCGAATTTCTCCGATTATCTGCATGGTTTTTACTCCGCTGTAACGACGCATGGCACTTAGGTATTCGCGCGACTGCCAGGGAGTCTTTAATCCTATGAAACTGGCAATACCCTGCTCCGTCTTTTCGGGTGCATAATAAGCCAACATCAAGTTGGAGAAGAAGCCGAAAAGTAAAGATAAAGTCATTTGAATAGGGTTTGTTTTCGGATTTTCTTCAAAATATTTTATTATTCTGTTAGCCTTTAGAACATCTTCTTTTCCACGATGGCGCTGCGGAGTTCAAAGTTATTATAATCCTTGCTGATTCCTATGTTGCGTTCTATCTGTTCGGGGGTGACGCGTGTCTGACCTTTTGGAAGAGTTATAATCAGTTTTTCCAGTTCTCCTGTAAGGCGGCTGAGGTCCGTACCTACGAAATCGGCAAGCATGGAGGTGGCTTTAGGATCCAAGTCTACACCTTTGCGCTTCATGTATGAGGTGATGAATGCCGGTAACTGGGCATCCTTCACCTTCTTGGATTCGAATAGAACTCCCACCTTCTCTATTTCGGCTGCCAGCTTCTTTCTTCTGTCCAGCACCCCATGTTTGTGGCATAGAACAAGAATAGTGGAGTTCAATGGTTTTTGCAGGTAGTATGAAAGCTCCTCCATGTTGCGGATGGCCTGCGCTTCCTTTACGACTACGACCTGGCGTTCGGACATCATCGGATAACGCTTAGCCGCATTAATGACAGTAGCTATATCCACATCTGCACCGTAGACTACGGTCAGGTTAAATTCCTTTTCGGTGTCAGTGAGAACATTGTCTACAATATAGTCGGAGATGAGGTCTATGTAATACGATTCCTCGCCCATGAGATAGTAGACGGGGCGGTATTGTTTGGCTCTCAACTCTTTTAGAATATCATCACAGGTCGTTTCTTGTTTTGCCATATAATAAAGTAAGTGTTACGAGGGGATGTCCCGTAAAGAGGATTACCAGTCGAACTTCAGGTGTTTTACGGTTTTCTTCGCGTCAATAATCATGCGCAGAGATGCGATGCCGATTTCAACATGTTCCTTTACATAGTTTTGGGTTACTATGTTATCGCTTTTATCGGTTTTGACGCCTTCAGGAATCATCGGTTGGTCAGAAACCAGCAGAAGGGCTCCGGTGGGAATATGATTGGCAAAGCCGCAGCTGAAGAGGGTCGCTGTTTCCATATCGACGGCCATGGCACGAGTTTTCTTCAGATATTCCTTGAATTCCTCGTCATGTTCCCAAATGCGGCGGTTGGTGGTATATACAGTACCGGTCCAGTAATCGCGGGCATGGTCGCGAATGGCGGAAGAAACGGCACGTTGCAGCATAAAAGCCGGCAGTGAAGGAACTTCCGGCGGGAAGTAGTCGTTTGAAGTACCCTCACCGCGGATGGCGGCGATTGGAAGGATAAGATCCCCTATCCTATTTTTCTTGTCGATGCCTCCACACTTACCCAGAAACAGGCATGCTTTGGGCTTGATGGCACTCAGCAAGTCCATGATAATGGCGGCATTAGGACTTCCCATACCAAAGTTGATGATGGTCATTCCTTCTGCACTGGCAGATATCATGTTGGCATCTTTACCGAGAATGGGAACATTGAACTTTTCTGCGAAAATCTCTACGTACTTGTTGAAGTTGGTCAACAGAATGTACTCTCCAAAATCCTCCAGGTTACGCTTTGTGTAACGGGGCAGCCAATTAGCTACGATTTCTTCTTTTGTTTTCATAAGATTTCATTAAATTTGTGTTCCCAAAAGACGGGAACCATTATTTAACTTACAAATGTAGTAAATGTTATCGTTAAACCTACCAGCATTCGATGCTAAAATTGCCGCAAGGAACGGAAAAAATGTTATTTTCGATATAATCCGTCGTCGTTATGTCGCCTTGACCCCTGAAGAATGGGTGCGGCAGCACTTCGTCCACTTTCTTCTTGCTCACAAGGGGTATCCGCAGGCGCTTATGGCAAATGAGGTGCAGGTACAGCTGAACGGTACAAAGAAACGCTGTGATACAGTGCTCTATCGGCGCGACCTTACCGCCCGGATGATTGTGGAATACAAGGCGCCCGAAATAGAAATCACCCAAAAGGTTTTCGACCAGATTACCCGTTACAACATGGTGTTGAAAGTGGACTATCTGATTGTCAGCAACGGGCTTCAGCATTATTGTTGCCGCATAGATTACGAGCACAACAGCTATACTTTTCTGCAAGATATACCCGAGTATCAAAACTTATAGGAGGAGCTACCAATAGCCACCTTGCCTTCTCATCGCATCATATACCATGCGTGATATGCGGGCGATGATGTCTGCATTGTCCTCATCCGTCTCGTATGAGTCCATGACGAAGGCGGCAATGTAGTATTTCCGGCCGTCGGGAAGGATAACGAGGCCGGCATCATTATCTGCAGTTTTCATGCCGTCGGCATTGCGGTCGGAAGAGCCGGTCTTGTGTCCTACCACGGTTTTGGCTGGCAACATACCTTTCAGTTTGTTGGCACCGGTTTCAGTATCTATCATGGTCTGCCACAAGAAGTCTTTCAGTTCCTTGTTGGAGAACAACTCTTTTTCATCGGCCGTTCTCAGTAGTCGGGCCATAGCGGAAGGAGTACTCCAGTTGCGGTATACAGCCTCGAAGCTGGAGTGCATGTCGTCTTCTGTTTCCGAGAGGTTGAAGGAGTCGATACCCAACCGGCGGATATAGTCATTGATATGTTTGATACCTCCTGCATATTCTATCAAGATGTCGCAGGCATTGTTGTCGCTTTGGGAAATGCTGTATTGCATCAGCTCCCTAAGCGTAATCGTGAAATCCTGGTCGGGAAACTTCTTCCGCAGGGGGCTGTAGGTATTGGGCAGCATTTGGGATGCCTTTATGGAAACAATGCTGTCCAGACTGATGCTTTGCTTATCCATCTTGTCCAGTACGGCCAGTGCCACATGGAATTTGAATACACTGAGCAAGGGGAAGTGTACATGGTCGTTATACCGGAGCATGTCTCCTTTGTCTGTCCATACGGCTATACCAACGGTGGCTTTCTTGCCATTGAGCAGACTGTCAATCCGGTTTTCAAGTTCAGACATTTGCTGCGCCCGGACGACGGTAGCTATACAAGTGAATAAGGTAAGTATGGCGATGAAATATGCTTTCATAACTTCAATTTCTTTAAGAGGCAATTCGCACGCAAAGATACAACTTTTAGCAGCAAGTTGCTAAAATGAGTTATGGATTATGAGCTATAAGTGTGATAGCCTATAACCCATAATCCATAACTTGTAGCTCATCCTCCCTATTGTTTCTTACTGAACTTCTCCTGCAACTTCTGCATCAATTCGTAGAAATTAGGAATATAGACCGTGGCAAGCAAGGTATTCAGTGCCATACCGAACACTACGGCGGCTCCCAGTGCAATACGGCTTCCCGCCCCTGCTCCGGTTGCAAAAAGCAGCGGCATAACCCCGAATACGAATGCAAGCGATGTCATCAGAATAGGTCGCAGGCGGATATGTCCGGCCTGGAATGCCGCATCGCGGATTGAATTACCTTGTGCACGAAAGTCACGTGCAAACTCCACAATCAGAATACCGTTTTTGGCAGACAAGGCGACAAGCAGAATGATTCCAATTTGTGTGTAGATGCTGACCGGAGTCCCCATGACATAGCATCCCAGCATGGCACCGAGCAGTGCAACCGGAAGTCCCATTACGGCAGCTACCGGACTGGTCCAGCTTTCGTATTGTGCGGCGAGTACAAGGAAGGCAACCAGCAGTGCCATGACGAATACGACAGTCGTCGTGGTTCCCGCCTGCGTCTCCTGATAGGCTACCGAAGTCCATTCATAGCCGAACTCGTCTCCGAGATGCTCTTTGATTAGACTTTCCATTTGCCGGATACCCTCTCCCGAACTACTGCCCGGAGCCACATTGCAGGTCACGGCTGCTGTGGAGTACATGTTATATCTGTTTATCTGGTCCATGCCTAACTGCTCTTCCACCCGGGTGAAGGAAGAGAAAGGTACCATTTCTCCCGATGCATTGGGAACGCTCAATTTCAGAACATCGTCGATGACACGCTGGGCACGGTCGCCCGCCCCCAATTTCACTTGGTAGATGTGTCCGAACTGTACATAGTCGTTGACGTAGGCCTCCCCCATATAGTAACCCAAGGCGGTGAATACACTGTTCAGCGGGATACCCATCAACTGTACCTTGTCGCGGTCTATATTCAAAAAATATTGCGGTACATTGGCTTGGTACTGGCTGCTGACCGATGCCAGTGCCGGATAATTGCGGTAATGCTCCATCAAGGTCTCTACAGCACGCTGCATCTCGGTGGCGCCGAGGTTGTGGCGGTCTTCCAATTGGAGTTGCAGGCCTCCGGTAGCTCCCAGTCCGGGGATGGCAGGCGGGACCATGGCAAATATCTCTGCTTCCTGGATGCCATATACTTCCATATTGAAGCGCTGTACTACGGCTTCAGCCGTATGTTCCTTTCCCTTGCGTTCATTCCAGTTTTTCAGTACGATGAAGTAAGTGGCCGCATTGCTTTGCTCTCCTCCTCCCATCACGGAGAAGCCGGATATGCCGATGTAGTCCTTTATTTCGGGGTAAGAATCAAGAATCTCATTTATCTGCTTCCCTACGGCTTGGGTACGCTCCAGGCTCGATGCAGGGGGAAGCTGTACGACTGCGAGGAAATAGCCGTCATCTTCTTCCGGAACAAACGTGGAGGGCCATTTGACAAACAGCAGGACAGCAATCAATGTGAAAACTGTATATGACACGATGGAAGCAACAGGGCGTTGGAGCAGGTACTCCACTATCCGGTCGTAAACTCCTTGTGTCTTGTCGTACAGACGATTGAACCCCCGATACAAGGGATTCTTGGAAGGCCGGGTAGGTTGCAGCATCAAGGCACAGAGCGCCGGAGTAAGGGTCAGTGAGTTGAATCCGCTAAGTACGGTGCTGGCTGCAATGGTCAAGGCAAACTGTTTGTACAGTTGTCCTGATATGCCGCTGACGAGTGTTGTCGGGATAAATACGGCAAGTAGCACCAGCACTACTCCGACAATGGGTCCGGTAATCTCTCCCATCGCTTCGGTCACAGCCTGGCGGGAGGTGTAGCGCCCCGTGTCCAGCAGACGCGTGGAGTTCTCCACCACCACGATGGCATCATCCACCACGATGGCCACGGCAAGTATCAGTCCGAACAGCGTCAGCGTATTGATGGAGAAGCCGAACAAGGACATGACGGCCAGTGTGCCGATGAGTGATACCGGAATAGTGATGCAGGGGATGACGACCGCCCGCCAGTTCTGCAGGAACAGGAAGATGACGAGAACTACCAGCAGGGTTGTTTCAAGAAACGTCACCATCACTTCGTCTATGGAGGCATGAATGACATCCGTAGTGTCCAGGGTTACATTGTATTGTATGCCTGTAGGGAAATTCTGCGAGAGTTCCTGCATTTTTGCCTTTACTCCTTTGGAAACGTCCAGCGAGTTGCTGCCCGGTTGCTGATAGATAGCAATGGCGGCGGTGGGTTTCCCGTCCAGTTGGGATACTACGCTGTAAGAGGCCGAGCCCAGGTCGATGTGCGCCACGTCGCGCAGACGGAGTATCTTCCCTCCGGTTTCGGTACGCAGGATAATGTTGCCGAACTCTTCGGGCGAGGTAAGTCGGCCCTTTACGGTCAGGCTGTATTGATAGGCATTTTTATTGTCCGTGCCGATGGGTTGTCCTACGTTGCCGGCACTGACCTCTACATTCTGCGTCTGAATGGCTTGATACACATCAGCCGGTGAGAGATTGCGGATGCGCATGGCGGCAGGGTCGAGCCAGATACGCATGGAATAGTCCCCTGCTCCCATCACATTGACGGCGCCTACACCGGGCACGCGTGTCAGCTGGTCCACGAGATTCAGCTTGGCATAGTTGCTGAGGTAAAGTCCGTCGTAGTCCTTGCTGTCCGATGTCATGGTGAGGAACATCACGATATTCGATGACTGCTTCTGCACCGTGACACCTTGTACCACAACGGGAGTAGGCAGTGACGACTGGGCCACGCTTACCCGGTTCTGGACTTGTACGGTAGCCATATCAATGTCCGTGCCTACGGCAAAAGTGATGGTCAGCGAGTAAGCGCCCGATGAGCTGGAGTTGGAGGACATGTAAAGCATCCCGTCCACTCCGTTGACTTGCTGCTCGATGGGGATGCCGACGGTTTGTGCCACCGTCTGCGCATTGGCTCCGGGATATACGGCACTGACCTGTACGGTGGGCGGCGTGATGTCCGGATATTGTGCGATGGGCAGGATGCCCAGTGTGACCAGTCCTGCTACGACGATGAGCAGCGCCAATACGGTAGCAAAGATAGGACGGTCTATGAAGAATTTTGAAAACATAGGCTTTGGTATTAATCAATTCATATTAGTTGTCGATGGGATGTACTTTCATTCCATCCCTTACCTTCATCAGCGCTTTGGTGACGTAACGTTCCTGGGGAGTGATGCCTGCCCTTATCTGGCGCAGGCTGTCCCCTATCAGTTGTCCGGTTTCTATATGGCGGTAGCGCACTATATTCGAATCGTTGACTACGTATATGTATTTCCCCAACTGGTCGGTACCGATGGAGGCGTCCGGCAGCAGGATGGCCTGCTGTTGCTCTCCGTAGGGCAAGGTGATGCTGACGTAGAGGCCGCTTTTCAACAGTCCTTTAGGGTTGTCGAGACGGGCGCGGATGTTCAGAGTTCCGGTGTTCAAGTCTACGTTGGGCGAAAGAGATAATCCAGTTGTGCGGGATAAGTGAGGAGTCCGTCTTTGCCTAGGCTGACACTCACTTGCCGGGGGATACTGTCTCCCTGCTGCATCAGCATGGAGAGCCATTGGTTGTCTGCCACGTTGAAGTAGGTGTACAGATGGTCGTCCTTGTAGATGGTTGCCAGTGTGACGGGCTGCACGCTGCCGCCTACATAGCCTCCGGCATCCACCAGGTTACGGCTTACGGTACCGTCGAAGGGGGCACGGACGGTGCAGTAGCCCAGATTGGTGCGCGCCGTGTTCAGGGCTGCTTCCGCATTGCTCACTGCAGCCTGCGAGGTTGCCACGTTGGATTGTGCTTGCAGCACTTGTATACGGCTTACAGCATCGCTTTTCACGGCTTCCTGCATACGTGCGTAGTTGTTTTGGGCGTATTCCAGGTTGGCACGGGCAGTGTTGAGTTCTGCTTCCGCCTGCCGCATATTGTCTTGATAGACTGTCGGTTCGATGACAAAAAGTACTTGTCCCTGGCGTACCCGGCTGCCGGGAGCGTAAGCGATGGTCTGTAAGGTTCCGCTGACTCTGCCTACCAGGTCTACGGTCTTTTCAGAAGTCAGGTAGCCCGGATATTCTTTCGTCAGCGTAATGTTCTGCACTGTCGGACGGGCCACGCTTATCTCGGGAACGGGCATCGTTTGTGCCGTTTCTTTCCTTCCCCCGCATCCCGTTGCCAGCAATGGCAGGATGAGCAGGGTGATGTACATTTGATTTTTCATATACGGTTCGGTTTAGTTTATATTCTTATTTCTGATTCATTTCATATCCACCTCCCAATGCCTGGTATAAGGCTATCAGATGCAGCAAGGAGCTGCCTTGTGCCTGCACCAGCTGATTTTCGTATGTCAGGAGTGAGCGTAGTGCGTCCAGTACGTTCTGGAAGGGAGTAAGTCCTTGTTTGTACAAATCGAGGGAGAGTTTCAGAGTTTCTTCTCCCTGGTTGCATACTTCGCGCATGGCAACAATCTGTTGGATGGAGTTGCGATAGGAGTTCATGGCATTATCCGTTTCCTGCACGGCGGTAAGCACTGTCTGGTTGAACTGGTGAATGGATTCATCGAGCTGGGCACGTGCCAGACGGGTGGCATTCACCAGTTTGGTACCGCTGAATAAGGTCCAGCTGATGCTTGGAGCAATTTCAAACGTCATACTGTTCCGTTTAGTCAAGTCCTTCAAGTCATGGGAGGAATAGCCGATGGAACCTTTTAGGAACACTTGCGGCAGCCAGTCACTTTGAGATGCGCCGAGTGTTGCCGCCTGCGCGTTGACTTGGCGTTCGGCTTGCCGTATATCGGGGCGGCGGAGCAGCAGGTCGGCAGGAACACCGATGCCTATGGGTTCCATATAGTCGGGCAGTTTGCCGGGCTTCTCCAATATGGGGCGGATATGCTGGGGGTAAGTACCGAGTAAGATTGCGAGCGTCGTGATGTATTGGTTGATGCCTGCCTCCAGTTGTGGGATGGAGGCTTTGGTACTGTAATATACGGATTTGGCTTGTGAAACGTCCAGTTTGGACACCAGTCCGGTTTTGTAGCGTACTTCGGTAATGTTAAGTACGGCTGCCTGGGTATGGCAATTGTGGGTCACTACACTTAGCTCTTGCTGCAGTTCGCGGAGTCCGATGTAGGCAGAAGCTATCTGGGCACAGAGGGATACCATGACAGAGGTATATTCCTCCTTGCTTGCCATGAAGGTTTCCCGCTGTGCCTTTACCCGTTGGCGGATACTTCCGAATACGTCCAGCTCCCAACTGGCGTTGAGCGAGGCGCTGTATGCACCGGTAATGGATTGCGGAAGTGCGTTGACATTGCCGCTGCTTTGCTGCCGTGCCCATCCTCCGTCCAATGAGATGGAAGGGAAAAAGCTGCCGCGTTCTATCCGCAGATTGGATTTAGCCATATCCATACGGTCCATGGCAGAAAGTACGGAATAGTTTTGAGTGGAGGCTACCGTAATCAATGAATCCAGCATCGGGTCATCGAAGGCTTTCCACCACTTGTCGTCAATGGGTGGTATTTGTCCGCTGAACAGATTGTCATCTCCGGGAATGGCATGGGAGGCGTCCTTTCCCCAGCCTTGTGGGAGTGGTTTCTCAAGATAGCGGTTGGCTTTCTGTGCCATAGCCGCAGGACATAGGCATAATATGAGCAACGCAGTGCTCCAAACTTTTATATTCATAAATAAAGGTTTAGGTGGTTATCTTTTTATGGGATTGATAACAACCTAAACCTTTATTTGTTTATGAGTATTTACTCGGTATACCCGAGTATCTTAGAAGGCATACCCGAAACCCACATTCAAGTAGATGGGATACATGGCAAAGGTAATTGTATTGAAATCTTTCTTGAAAATATCATTCAATCCCCATGTAAGGTCGGCAAATACACTCAGATGTTTGAAGGCACGCCAGTCTACACCAGCTTGCACGCCCCAGGCAAACTTGCGCAAATCATCCGAAAAGTCGTAAGTGGCAATGGCACCGTCGGAGAAGTAGACTTTCTTTCCGGTAGGATTACCTTCACGCAGATAACCTTCATATACATATCCGGAGAATTCCTCATCCATCAGGTAGGATACATATGCACCTGCTTTGGCTCGCAATCGTGAGTTGACTTTATATGCTCCAAGTACGGGGACAGTAATGTAGGCATTGCGTACTTTGGTTTTTACTCCTCCCGTCCAGTTACCTTTCAAGCGGTTACCGTCATTTCCTATGATTTCCATGCCATAGTTCTTTACTGTCGCTTTGGTAATCATATTTTTGGTTTCCAGTCTTACCCCGGTTATTACTCCCCATTTTTTAGTTTTTCCTAACCACTTGATGGCATTTCCTTCCAGCATAAGAGCTAAAGTAGGATTGTAGGCATCGATACTCCGTATTTCTACGGGCAATGGAAGCGGGGAAGTACCACCGATGCTGACACCGGCCCTTATCTCATATTCCCATCCGTGCAGGGCAGCGTTTATAAGCGTACGATTCTGATTCTCTTGAGCGTATAGGGCGGTTTGCATGTAAACTGCCAATGCGATAAATGCTACTATTTTCTTTATCATGTTGTATTCCAATTCTACAGGGTTCTTATTCGAAAATCAGTTCCACATCATCCACTAAAAAGGGTACTTCCGGGCGCACCCTCGAAAGTTGCACCGTTCTTGCTGGATGCAAAAATGATACTTAGTTTATATTTTCCTTTTGCCAGTTTGGTTTCATCTATTTCTTTTCCATATCTCTGATAGTCAAAAGGAATGTCGAAAGCTTCCCAATCATCGGTTTCGTGGGGATTGGATATTAGAGCTAAAGCTACCATACTGGGATGTTCATAGTTCTGGTTTGGCAGATTTCCATCCAATATTACTTCCGTAACTTCTCCTGCTTCGTTGTAACTTTCGCCTTCATAAAAGATTGCATAGATGTTCATCACATCTTTACGGTCGGTGTATCCACCGTTTTCATAAAAACGTTCACCGGCTTTGTACTTGTACCAACCTTTTAGACGTGAGGGCTTATAACAGAAAGGAGTGCCGAAATGTGTGGCTTTCAATGGGCTGGTGAGAGCATTCGTCATATCAAACTCACCGATAAACAAATTTCCAGCAGCTATCGGCATACCTACCATTGCTCCCAGAGAGCCGGTAAGCCGAGTTTCTAATTTGGCACACTTTCCGTTTTTACCATTGTCATATTGTGACGTAGGGTAATTTTCAGTAGCTGATGAACTGGCTGCCCAGTTGAATCCTTCATTTCCACTGGCCCATGTCAGTTCCAATCCGTCTTGTTCTTCATAGAACTCCTGATATTTGTATTTGGGGTTAATTCCATTGATAAGTCGTATGTCTTCAAAATGGAATTCATTTGGGATGTCTGATACCGATTGTTCGCGTACACCGATGGAATATACTCGCTGCCAAGCCTTGTTCTCGGAAGTTACGGTATACTTTACCCTTTTTCCGTCAGAGAAATCGTGTTCACTACCACTTTCCGGACTAATGGTAGCGCCCGGCGTCAACTCAAACAGGGGGGATAGTTTGTTTAAAGGAGTGCCCTCTTTTACTTTTACTAATATGGGGTAGGCCTGCAGATTATCATTGTAAGACGGATTTAAATTGAAACGAGCACTTGCCAGTACATCTTCTTCAAAAGAGATGCCTGTTATATCAGCTTCAGCATTGGGTGCTTCATCTTTTATGCACGATGCCATCAATATTCCGAAAAGTGAATAGAGTATGAATAATTTGTTTAGTCTCATGCTTTTTAATTTAATTCTATTAATTTTTCAAGCAACAAAACTACTTCTTTTTTCTCTAATAGCAGGTTTTTATGAGCTTATTTAACAAAAAAACGGCAATAGGTGCTTTACTATTGCCGTTTTATATATAGAAAATGTTCTATTTTTAATTATCTGAGCCGATATGTACGATTTTTCTTTTGGCTCTTACTGGCTTTTCCTTTACAACTTCCACTTTCTGTTCGGGAGTTATACCTGCTAATTCCGGGTCAATCATGATACGTCCGCAATACTCGCAAACGATAATTTTCTTGCGTGAACGGATGTCCAGTTGTCTCTGGGGCGGGATCTTGTTGAAGCAACCGCCGCAAGCATCGCGCTGTACGTAAACGATACCCAGACCGTTGCGTGAGTTCTTGCGGATACGCTTGAAGGATTGAAGCAGACGCGGTTCTATCTTAGTTTCAAGTTCTTTGGCTTTGTCTCTCAGCTTTCTCTTCTTCCTGCTTGGTTTCAGAGATGATTTCGTCCAGTTCGTTCTTCTTAACGTCCAGGTCTTTCTGTCTTTCTTCCAGAGCAGCAGTGCTTTCTGCTACTTCTTGAGATTTTTCTTCCTCTTGTGCGGCAAATTCCTTGATACGCTTTTCGCAGAGTTCGATTTCCAAGGTCTGGAATTCGATTTCTTTGCTTAGGAAGTCATACTCGCGGTTGTTGCGCACATTTTCCTGCTGCTCTTTATATTTGGCTACAGAAGCCTTTGCGGTTTCAATTTCAACTTTCTTTCCTGCAATGGAGGATTTCAACTCGGCAACTTCTGCCTTGATTCTGTCGATACGGGTGCTCAGACCGGCTATTTCGTCTTCCAAGTCCTGTACTTCCAGGGGAAGTTCACCTCTCAACGTCTTGATTTCATCAATCTTAGACAACATAGTCTGCAACTGGAACAGGGCTTTCAACTTCTGCTCCACGGTCAATTCCTGAGGATCTTTTTTTGCTTCTTTAGCCATTTTACTTATATGTATTTTATGGGATTTGTATTCACTTTGGTCATCTGAACCTCAAAATGAGGAAATAAATCCCGGATTATTGTATAAAATATTTCTTTGTATATTGTTCGCTTTCATAATGCCCTATTTCAGCCAATAATATATCGGTATCATGTCCGAAATAGTCATGGTATTTTATCTCGCCGGTGATAAAGACATCTGCACGGTTGCGGATGGCAAGCGGCATTAGGAAAGCGCCGGCGCCGCCACATAATGCAACAGTCTGTATTTCCCGCCCGAGGAGTTTGTTATGTCTGAGACACCCTACTTCGAAGGTTTTCTTTATCCGTTTCAGGAATTCAAGTTCTGTCTCCGGTACTTCCAATTCGCCAATGACACCGGCTCCGGCTTGTGGCCATGAGTTTTGCAAGGGATAAATATCATAGACCGGTTCTTCATATGGATGTGCCGCAAGCAGTGCCTTGACAGTTGCCGCTTTTTTGTAGGCGGGTATGATTGTCTCAATACGTACTTCACGTTCGGTATGCAGCTCCCCTATCGCTCCACAGTATGGGGTGGCACCTTCCCGGGCTCGGAATGTCCCCTCGCCTTCCATGTTATAACTGCACAAATCATAGTTGCCGATATTGCCGCATCCAGCGTCGAACAAGGCTTTCCTCACGTCTTCCGCTTGGGCGGTCGGTACAAATGTGGTCAGCTTTACCAGCGCATTTTCCTTGGCTTCCAGGATACGGACATTCTTCAAACCGATTTTCTCGGCAATCTTGAAGTTCACTCCTCCCGGTGCATTATCCAGGTTAGTGTGCGCAGCATAAACAACGATGTCATTCTTGATGGCTTTCAAGATACAACGTTCCACATAATCCCTGCCCGTGATGGATTTATATCCTTTGAATATCAGCGGATGATGGGATATGACAAGATTATATCCTAACGCAATCGCTTCGTCCAGCACGGCTTCGGTGACGTCAAGACACAACAAAGCCCCTGTTGCTTCCGCTTCTGTCAATCCGATTTGCAGGCCGGCATTATCAAATCCGTCTTGCAATGGCAGAGGCGCGAACCGTTCAAGGGCGCTTACTATCTCCTTAATTCTCATTATGTGAATAGAAAATTTCGATGCAAATATAGTAAAAAGCAATGGATTGAGAATGTTTTTTATTCTTTTTTATAAAATATCAGTAACAAATTTGAGTAATAGACGGTTTTCTTCCAACAAAAACTCTTATCGAAAAATGTTTTATCACGAAAAAGACTATCTTTGCGAGCGATTATTATAAAACTAAATCTATGAAAACTAAAAAACTATTCGGAATTTTATCGCTCTTGATTATAATTGGTGTGACCTCTTGTAACAGTGATACTCCACAAGACAATGTAGAAAACATTAAAATGAAGGTCTCTTCCGAGATTGGCACTTACCAGCCTTGGGGAAGTGATCATTTCATTGATTGTATGTTGGTAAAGGAGGAAGGTAAAAATGAATATGAAGCGTTGGACTTTTTAGGAATTGCCGGGTTTGATTATAGCAAGGGGTATGAATACACCTTATTGGTGAAAAAAACAACTTTGCTCAACCCTCCCGCCGATGCCAGTAATATTGCATACGAACTGGTCGAGGTGTTATCAAAAGTCGGAGTAGAATATGAATATACAATAGAGGTTGATGGACCCAATCCTTTTATTCTTTCTCCTGATGGAGGAAAATATGAGATTCCTTTTGCATGCAAAAGAAAAAAATATGTAGCAGGCGAGTTTACTGAAGAAGAATATGCTCCTTTAAAAGGATTGAGATATAATATGGGGACCAATTATGGAACCTATACAAGCATTATAAAAGATGGTGATACAGTTGGATTATATAAGTTTGTAATCGAGGGTATTGAGCCTTATAATATGGAAGGAACTCCCTGGTGGTATTATGGTATTTATCCTGCTGATGCAGATTTTTTCTCTGAAACAGAGCCGGAACCTATCTACAAACAATTGTTTGAACAACCGCAAACGGAAGGTGAAGAACATTTTATATATCCGATAATATATGCTTCATCGGGTACGTTTGATTAGTTGGACACATTAATCTCCTTTATTATGAAAACATTACTTGTTTTGTTTCTTTTCCTTTTATCGTTATTGTCTTGTCAGGATACGAACTGTTCCGGTAAAGATGTATCTGAGGATATGGAGGAGCCGGTAGATACTACTCCCAAGGCTACGGCTATCTTTTGGGTAGACAAGGATAAAGATTATCAGGCTAAGAAAAAAGACGGTCCTCTTTCTCTACGCACCGTCAAGGCAAGGGTAGAGATTGATTCGCTGGGAAAAGTTAATCTGCTGGCATATACCAAGCCGCAAAGTCAACGCATCAAAAGTTACCTGCAGTATAGGCTTGAAGAATTCCGTGTAAAGAAAGTGATGTTGGACAGCGGCTTTGTGAAACCGGGCGTACAATATGTGCAGCTACGCTATCTCCCCGGAAAACTGGATGCCCACCACCGTTGAAGTTATTTATGCTCCTTTTTTCCCTTCTTCTCTACCATCACCGGCAGTAGCTTGCCGTAGGCATCGAACGACTTGCGGGAAGCCAGAGAGATTGTAATCATCAGTGACAGCATGGAGGCGGTAAAGGTGATGACCATAATCATCATCTGATATTTGATGGCCACATTCGGGCTGCTGCCACCCAATATCTGGCCAATCATGGTTCCCGGAAAAGCAACCAGCCCCATCACGGATATATTGGCAATCAGCGGACTGAAGGATTTGATGATGGCTTGGCGGATGAAAGGTGCCTGTGCTTCCGCTTTTGTAGCACCATTGCCGAGAAGATACCGGTAAAGCTGTTGTTCCCGTTTCAGTCCACTATAATAGGTGTTGAGGGCTATGACGTTACTGGATAGCATGTTGCCCATCAGTATGCCGAAAATAGGGATGAAATACCGGGCGCTGAATACGTTTTCCACTCTCAGTACTATTCCGATAAAGTACAAGCCTACACATACTACACTGCATAAGAAACCTGCGGATATGGGCAGGAGCAGAATCTTCCTCTTCAATTGTGTTCGTGCCAATGCCGTCTGCGATGCTACAAATATCATGACAATTACCCATAGAAAGTTTATCCACGGGTTATCCCATAAAAAGAGGTAGTTCAAGTATATGCCGATGAAGAACAACTGGACAATCATGCGTGCCGTACCTATCACAGTAGCGCGCAACAGTCCGGTCTTGAACTTCCAGATGTAAAACAGCGGTATTAATAATAGCAATAATCCGATGCCCAGGCTGAGGTATGATATATCTATGGTTCCCAATAGTGTGTATGTTATTTCATGATTATATGTCGGTCACATCCGTTGGCGAATCTTTTGTCATGGGATACGGTCAGTATGGCACTTCCATTTTCTGTCTGCCTGCGGAAGAAAGAGAGTACTTTTTCCGCGGAACCGGAGTCGAGAGCGGAAGTCGGTTCATCGACAATGGTCAGTGGTTTGCCAATCATTGAGGCTACGGCTATCATCATCCGTTGGCGTTGGCCTCCGGATATTTCGTTCACCCGTTTGTAATATAACTCTTGTTCCAGACCCAAATCCTCGAAACATGCAAATAAACGGGTTTCAGAAAAGGGTGTACCCCGGTTTGCCTTTAAACCGAAGGGCAATTGTACCATGTCCTTTACCCATTCCAGCGGCAATGCCAGTTCTTGTGGAATCCATGCAGTCTGCTTACGGACAACGTCGACGTTTCCTTTATCCAGCAGAATGCCGTTCAAGACGATGCGTCCTTCTTTTAACGGAGTAAATCCAAGTATGGCATTCAGCAGTGACGACTTTCCGCATCCCGAAGGGCCGGAGATACTGGCTATCTCTCCCCTTTCCAATTGCAGGTTGAAACCCGAGAAAAGTATATCGTTGCCGTAGGCGATACTGGCATTTTCTATTTGCAGCATGGTGTTCCTTTAATCTTTCTGTATCGCAAAGATAGTGCAAAAAAATATTTGTGCTATCTTTGACGCACTAATTAATTCAGGAAAGAAAGACTATGATACAGAATGAACGGGATTGCCGCCACGAACATGTGCTTGACGTGGCAAGGCAAATGCTGACTGCTGCGCGCACGGCACCGAAAGGAAAAGGTATTGATGTGATTGAAGCTGCGCTGGTTACGGGTGAAGACATTAAGAAGCTGTCTGAAAAGATGGTCGCTATGGTTGAAGAGCACGGTATGAAGTTCTTTCTCCGTGATGCGGACAACATTTTGCAGGCTGAATGTGTAATTATAATAGGTACGCGCGAGCAGACGCAAGGTTTGAATTGCGGACACTGCGGTTTTCCCACTTGTGCCGGTCGTCCGGAGGGAGTACCTTGTGCTTTGAATACGGTGGATGTAGGGATAGCTGTAGGTTCGGCTTGTGCCATGGCTGCCGATTTGAGGGTGGATACCCGTGTCATGTTTTCTGCCGGACTTGCCGCTCAGCGTTTGGATTGGCTGAAAGGATGCAAGACTGTCTTTGCCATTCCGGTGAGTGCATCCTCCAAGAATCCATTCTTCGACCGGAAACCGAAGGAAGATAAGTGATAATTGACGAGTAGAGGTTTACAATCATAGAGTAGAGGTTTAGAAGTCTGAAGTAGAGGTTTGGCAATTCTAAACCTAAGGTTTATTCTCCCTCTCTCTGCTAACTTAAAAAGTAACGAATTAGAAAAGATAAATAATATGGGATATTTTGTAGGACTGCCGCTGGGTGGTACCGCAGAGAAGGACTGTCAGGTGCGTTTTGGCAAGAATATGACTTTTCAGGTAGAGACACGTGCTCCCCACTTGCCTGCCGAATGGGCTTTGCAAAGCGGCATACAGCTTACATGGCCCCATGCGGGTACAGACTGGACCTATATGTTGGACGAAGTGCAGGAATGTTTTGTAGCCATTGCCCACGAAATAGCCGCCCGGGAGACATTGCTGATTGTAACCCCAGAACCGGATGAGGTGAAGAAACAGATTCTCGGCAGGGTGAATATGGAAAATGTCCGTTTCCTGAAGTGTGAGACGAATGATACTTGGGCACGCGACCATGGAGCCATCACCCTACTGGATGCTGACGGTGTATCTCTGCTCGACTTTAAGTTCAACGGGTGGGGATTGAAGTTTGCATCCGATAAGGATAATTTGATTACGCGTCGTGCGGTGGAGTCGGAAGTGATGAAAGGAAAGTATGTAAATCGCTTGGGGTTTGTCCTTGAAGGCGGTTCCATCGAAAGTGACGGCATGGGTACGTTGCTCACCACCTCCGAATGCCTGCTTTCGCCTAACCGGAACGGACAGATGAACCGGGTGGAAATTGAGGAATATCTTCGTTCCGTTTTTCACCTGCAACGTGTTCTTTGGCTGGATTACGGTTATCTGGCCGGAGATGATACGGACAGTCATATAGATACGCTTGCCCGTTTCTGCCCTGCCGACACGATAGCCTATGTACAATGCAAGGATGCGGATGATGAGCATTACGAAGAACTGCATCGCATGGAGGAGCAACTGAAGACTTTCCGTACGTTGAAGGGGGAACCTTACCGTTTGCTGGCTTTGCCCATGGCCGATAAGATAGAAGAGGAAGGGGAACGGCTTCCTGCCACTTACGCTAATTTCTTGATTCTGAATGATGCAGTGCTTTACCCCACCTATCGCCAGCCGGAGAATGATGCCCGCGCGGGGGAAGTGTTGCGGGAGGCTTTTCCCGGTTATGAAATTATCGGGATAGATTGCCGTGCTTTGATTAAGCAACACGGCTCTTTGCATTGTGTTACCATGCAATATCCCGTAGGGGTGTTGAAGTAATGTCGATTATACATAGTAAAACAATAAACCATAGAATAAGATGACAAGAAAAATAAAAGTAGGTATTATCCAGCAGGCCAATACCAAGGACCTCAGGACTAATTTAATGAATTTGGCCAAAAGTATAGAGGCATGTGCGGCGCATGGGGCTCAATTGGTTGTTTTGCAGGAGCTGCATAACTCTCTGTATTTCTGTCAGACGGAAAACACGCAGTTGTTCGACTTGGCAGAACCGATTCCCGGTCCTTCTACGGGATTCTATTCAGAGTTGGCTGCTGCCAACGATATTGTGCTGGTCACTTCTCTGTTCGAGAAACGCGCTCCCGGATTATATCATAACACAGCGGTTGTTTTTGAACGTGACGGCAGCATTGCCGGGAAATACCGGAAGATGCATATTCCTGATGACCCCGCCTATTATGAGAAATTCTATTTTACTCCCGGTGATATAGGCTTCGAACCTATTCAGACATCTTTGGGCAAATTGGGAGTTTTGGTGTGCTGGGACCAATGGTATCCGGAAGCAGCACGTCTGATGGCGCTGAAGGGAGCTGAAATACTGATATATCCTACGGCTATCGGTTGGGAAAGCAGTGATACGGATGATGAAAAGGCGCGTCAGCTCAATGCTTGGATTATCTCCCAGCGTGGACATGCTGTGGCCAACGGCTTGCCGGTTGTTTCAGTGAACCGTGTGGGACATGAGCCGGATCCTTCCATGCAGACCAATGGTATCTTGTTTTGGGGAAATAGTTTTGTGGCCGGACCGCAAGGCGAGTTCCTGGCCCAAGCAGGAAACGAACGGCCGGAAAATATCGTTGTAGAGGTGGACTTGGAACGTTCGGAAAATGTACGCCGTTGGTGGCCTTTCCTGCGCGACCGCAGAATTGATGCCTATGCCGGATTGACAAAACGATTTCTTGACTGATAACGACGGGGATCTCTGGGGGAGAACTAACGGAATGTCACCCGTTTGTTCATCAGGAAATTGACACTTCCGTAGATGAATAATCCCAGGAACTGGGCAAGGTATTCGTTGCAGTCCAGTCCCTCCACCAGCCCTATGAGGAAAAGGAATTGCGCTCCATAAGCCATTCCGAAAGCTATGGAAAAGAGCAACACTTGCCGCCAAGTGTTGCTCTTTTTTTCTGTAGGGAATATCCAATACTTGCACCAGATGAAGTTGTGTATCTGTGCAAGTATATATGCGGTTACATTGGAGAGCATATAGTTGATGTCCAGTTCGTCCATCATTACCCAAACGGTAACAGCCATAATCAAGGCATTCAGCGTGCCGATTACCGCAAAACGAAAAATGCGTGCAGACTCTTTCACTCTCCTACTCTGTATCTGCTTTTACTCTTTCACTTCAACAGTCAGATTCAGTTCGTCCAGCTGCTTCTGGTCAATAGCCGAAGGTGCATCCAGCATTACATCGCGTCCACTGTTGTTTTTGGGGAATGCAATGCAGTCGCGGATACTGTCGAGACCTGCGAAGATGCTGACCCAACGGTCCAGACCGTATGCCAGACCACCGTGAGGAGGTGCACCGTATTTGAAGGCATTCATCAGGAAGCCGAACTGCTCCTGAGCCTTCTCGGGAGTGAATCCGAGAATCTCGAACATTTTGGCCTGCAACTGTGCATCGTGGATACGGATGGAACCTCCACCCACTTCAATACCGTTGCACACCATGTCGTATGCATCTGCACGGACAGCTGCCGGGTCTGTATCCAGCAAAGGAATATCTTCGTCTTTCGGATGGGTGAACGGGTGGTGCATAGCCATCAGGCGGCCTTCTTCCTCGCTCCATTCAAACATCGGGAAGTCAACCACCCAAAGGCAGACGAACTTGTTCTTGTCGCGCAATCCCAGTTGGTTACCCATTTCAAGGCGCAACTCGTTCAGTTGCTTGCGGGTCTTCATGGCGTCGTCACCGCTCAAAATCAGAATCAGGTCACCCGGCTTGGCGTTGAAAGCAGCCTTCATTTCCTGCAATACTTCCTGCGCATAGAACTTGTCGACACTTGATTTTACGTTGCCGTCTGCCTCTACGCGCGCGTATACCATACCTTTGGCACCGATTTGCGGTCTTTTCACGAATTCGGTCAGTGCATCCAACTGTTTGCGTGTATAGTGTGCGGCGCCTTCTGCGCAGATACCGCCGATGTAGGCGGCATTGTCGAATACCGGGAATCCGTGTCCCTTCATGATGTCCATCAGTTCCACGAACTTCATGCCGAAACGGAGGTCGGGCTTGTCGCTGCCGTAATACTTCATGGCATCTGCCCATGGCATGCGCATGAACGGCTCGTTCATCTCTACGCCACGGATTTCCTTGAACAGATATTTGGCCATGCCTTCGAAGAGGTTGATGACGTCATCCTGCTCCACAAAAGACATTTCGCAGTCAATCTGTGTGAATTCCGGCTGGCGGTCAGCACGCAGGTCTTCGTCACGGAAGCATTTGGCTATCTGGAAGTAACGGTCGAAACCGGAAACCATCAACAACTGTTTCAGTGTCTGCGGGCTTTGAGGCAAGGCATAGAATTGTCCCGGGTTCATGCGTGAAGGAACGACGAAGTCGCGTGCACCTTCCGGTGTAGAGCCTACCAGAACAGGAGTTTCCACTTCGATGAATCCTTGGCTGTCCAGGTATTTGCGTACTTCAATGGTCATTTTATGGCGAAGCTCCAGATTGCTGCGTACATTGGCACGGCGCAGGTCTAGATAACGGTACTTCATGCGGATATCGTCGCCACCGTCCGTATTTTCCTCGATGGTGAAGGGAGGGGTCAGCGATGAGTTCAGAACATCCAGTTCCGATACGATGATTTCAATGTCTCCCGTCGGGATATGCTGGTTTTTGCTGAAACGTTCGTTGACGGTACCCTTAACCTGGATTACGAATTCACGGCCCAAGCGGTTGGCACGCTCGCAAAGTTCGGCATCCACCTCTTCGTTAAAAACTAATTGGGTGATTCCGTAACGGTCGCGGAGGTCTACGAATGTCATACCGCCCATTTTACGGCTGCGCTGTACCCAACCTGCCAGCGTCACTTGCTTATTAACGTCGGAGATACGCAATTCTCCGCAGGTGTGTGATCTATACATCTTTTTATTTACTGTTTGACGATTTACTTATTTACTATTTTGAACATGCAAAAATACATAAAACATATTATATGGCGCATCAAAAGGGGAAAGTTATTTTCAGAAACTCCTTTAGTACCTTTTTTACAACATTACATTTTTGTCAGTTTCTTGAATTGCCTTTTGCCTTTATCCAGTATCATCTTGTTTTTATGGGCGATGTCTTCCACAAAAGCATCATTAATTTGTTTCAGTCCGTTGATATAGTCTTGTGCCCGCTGCAAGACATTCGAAGTGTCTTTTTCCGCATCCCGGGGAACAATGACCTGCAGTCCTTTCTTCATAATCTTTACATCTACATTCTCTCCCATCATCATCGGGTCGCCGTCAAAGTGGACTACCCCTGGTTTAGAACGGTGAATACGGAGTGCCTGGCAACGGAACGTCTTAATCCGGCTGTTCTGGTCAATGGTCTTGTTGAAGAGCTGGAAAGAGAGCGACGGTACATCGAGCACAGTGAACGGCTCGAGTATGGTGACGTCCAGCAGTCCGTCGTTCAAGGTGGCTTGTGGGGCAATATACGCATTGTTTCCATATTGCGATGCGTTTCCGCAGGCTATCAGGAACGCCTTGTATCGCAGGGTGCTGCCGTCCATTTCCAGTTCATAGGTTTCCGGACGGTACTTCAGGCTTTCGAGCAGAGTCTTTTCCAGATAAGTGAGTGGTCCTCTCCTTCCCGCCTTGGAGAATTGCAGGCTTACAAATGCGTCGAATCCCACGCCGCAGGTGCAGAAGAAAGGCACATCGTTGATTTTTCCGTAGTCAATGATGTCTATCAGTCCGTCATTGATGATGTCGATGGCCTTTTTCGGCTCCATCGGAATCTGCAGATGGCGGGCAAGTCCGTTGCCGGAACCGCAGGGAATGATGCCCAAAGCGGTTTTTGTATGTACCAGTGAGCGGGCTATCTCATTGATGGTGCCGTCTCCTCCTATGGCGATGACGGCATGTGCATCTTCTTGTGCCTTCTGTGCCGCTATCTCTACGGCATGGCCTGCCCGTTCGGTATAAATCACTTCTTGTGCATACCTTTCCTTATCCAGTTTTTCATCGAGCCACTTCAGTATCTGCTCCTTACTCTGAGTGCCGGATATGGGGTTTATGATGAATGCTATTTTCTTCTTGTTTTCGTTCATGCAAGGGTTGTTGCTATGCAGGTTTTCCAACTGGCAAAAGTAATATAAATATCTGAAAAATTAACCACATAATTCTTTTTAAAATAAGTATAAGTAGTTTTTTTAATGTAAATAGAACATATACCGACATATTTTGCTATCTTTGCCCCCTGTTTTTAAGAACTTGTTTTTAATAGGATTAATATTCATTATATAAAAGACATTTCATGGGTTTACTGCAAGACAAATTCGCGAAATATGACCTGCCGCAACAGTTTATGGCAAAAGGGGTATATCCTTATTTCCGCACAATTAACAGCCATCAGGATACAGAGGTAATGATGGATGGCAAAAAAGTTCTGATGTTCGGTTCAAACGCATATATGGGACTGACATATGACAAGCGAATCATTGACGCTTCGATAGCTGCCACTGAAAAATATGGTACAGGGTGTGCCGGTTCCCGCTTTTTGAACGGTACACTTGATATACATGTTGAACTGGAAAAAGAGTTGGCCGAGTTCGTAGGAAAAGATGAAGCACTCTGTTTTTCTACCGGATTTACTGTAAACGAGGGCATTATTCCTGCCGTTGTAGGCCGTGGGGATTATATTATTTGTGATGACCGTGACCACGCTTCCATTGTAGATGGCCGCCGTCTTGCATTTGCCACTCAGTTGAAGTACAAGCATAACGATATGGAGGCTTTGGAAAAAGAACTCCAGAAATGCGAACCGGATGCGGTGAAACTGATTATTGTAGATGGAGTATTTTCAATGGAAGGCGATTTGGCCAACCTGCCCGAAATTGTCCGCCTGAAGAAGAAATACAATGCCAGCATTTACGTGGACGAAGCTCACGGCTTGGGTGTATTCGGAAAACAAGGCCGTGGTGTTTGCGATCATTTCGGTGTTACCGAAGATATTGACTTGATAATGGGAACATTCAGCAAGTCACTGGCTTCTATCGGTGGTTTCGTTGCTGGAGACAAGGCGGTAATCAACTGGTTGCGCCACAATGCCCGTTCTTATATATTCCAGGCAAGTAACACGCCTGCTGCTACGGCTGCAGCCCGCGAGGCGCTTCACATCATCAAGTCCGAACCTGAACGCATCCAACGTCTGTGGGACATCACTAACTATGCCTTGAAGAAGTTCCGCGATGCAGGCTTCGAAATCGGTGAGACAGAATCTCCTATCATTCCTCTCTATGTGCGTGATACAGAGAAGACATTTATAGTAACGAAGCTGGCTTTTGACGAAGGCATCTTCATCAACCCCGTTATTCCACCTGCATGTGCTCCACAAGATACACTGGTGCGTGTAGCGTTGATGGCTACCCATACGGTCGAACAAGTGGATTATGCTGTAGAAAAATTGACTAAATGTTTCAAGGAATTGGGTATCATCAAGTAAACTTGATTTAAACAGATATTCGGAAAACCGTTTAATAATGATTAGGCGGTTTTTTTTATAGACAAAGCGAAGTAGGATTAAAATTAAATCGTAAAGTACATGAAAAAGAACTTCTTCATCATTACTGCTGTAGTATGCGGAATGAGTTGTACCACCACTGCCTATGCGCAGTTCAAAATCGGTGGAAAGAAAATCAATGTGACCAAAGTTGTCCAAGCCGGTACAGATGCCGTCAAGGCCATTTCATTGTCCGATGCTGACATTGCAGCGATGAGCAAGGAATATATGGAATGGATGGATACGCACAATCCGCTGACAAAGCCCGATACGGATTACGGCAAGCGTCTGGAGAAGCTGACCGGAAACATCAAGGAAGTGGACGGCTTGAAGGTGAACTTCGGTGTTTATGAAGTAATAGATGTGAATGCCTTTGCGTGCGGTGATGGTAGTGTACGCATCTGTGCCGGACTGATGGACATCATGACGGATGATGAAGTGATGGCAGTTGTCGGCCACGAGATAGGTCACGTCATCCATACGGATTCCAAAGATGCGATGAAGAATGCTTACCTTCGTTCGGCTGTGAAGAATGCTGCCGGTGCGGCAAGTTCTACGGTATCCAAATTGAGTGATTCTGAACTGGGTGCCATGGCCGAGGCATTGGCAGGTGCTCAATACTCCCAGAAGCAGGAGACGGAAGCGGATGATTACGGCTTTGAATTCTGCATCAAGAATAATCTCGATCCGTATGCCATGTACAATGCTTTGAACAAATTGCTTGAACTTTCAGCGGAGGCACCGAAGGAATCCAAGTTCCAGAAGATGTTCTCTTCTCATCCGGATACAGCCAAGCGCGTGGCACGTGCCAAGGAGAAAGCGGATGAATATATGAAGGATAAGAAATAACTATCCGCTGCTTACTATGATGAAGTGGGATCAGAGGTTTCTCTGAATCCCACTTTTTTTGTGCCGAGACTATGATATGGGCTTCTGAGGGAGCTAATGGGATAATTCGTTAGTTCACAGTGCTGAACACTTTGTTTTAGCTATAGAAAACAAAGTGTTTTCTTATAGGAAACAAACTGTTCTTTTTAAGGGAAACGAAGTGTTCTCTTTAATGAAACACACTGTTCGGTTAAGGGAAACACTTTGTTCTGTTTGGTAAAACTTCTTTTATTTACTTATTTGCTTTTAAATTAGAATAATTTTAGTATGTTTGCCACATTATTTATGAAAAACATGACTTTTGTATGAAAAAACAAGACTTCCTCTTTATTTTTGTTCTGGTGATAATATTCCTGCCATTCTTTGTGAGTGAATCCATCTACGATTGGTATAAGTCTTTCAACGCTGCACATGGCATGGTGATGAGTTTCATTAAATTTGGAATTCTTGCTACACTGGGTGAGATGCTGGGACTTCGTATCAGTGCCGGAGTCTATAACCGAAAAGGATTTGGCGTACTGCCGCGTGCCGTAGTGTGGGGACTGCTGGGAATGGGTATCAATGCGGCCATGATAATCTTCTCCAAAGGTGTGCCGCAATTCATGGAATATATGGGAATGGCAAATGCCGCCGCCATTATAAACGGAGAATTCTGCCTGGACAAATTATGGATAGCCTTCGCCATTTCAGTTGCTATGAATACCATTTTCGCTCCGGTATTCATGACATTCCATAAGATTACGGATACGCATATCCTGGATTGTGGCGGTTCGCCTCGCAGCCTCCTCACTCCTATCCCGATGACCCGCATCATTACGCATCTGAATTGGGATGCACAATGGAATTTTGTCTTCAAGAAAACAATTCCTTTCTTCTGGTATCCGGCACACACCATCACATTCCTCCTGCCGGGAGAAATGCGGGTGCTGTTTGCAGCGATATTGGGTGTGGTGCTCGGGGTATTGCTGGCTATTGCGGCTCGGATGAAATAATCCGGCCTATATATTCTCGAATGATTTCAAGCAAGTCTTGCGGATAAGGTATAAAGAACTTCTCTATCATTTTCGGATACTGAGGTACAAAGGGTTTGGGTATCATTGTGACAAGGGTATCCAATTCTGCCTTCCGTTGCTCTTCAGTCTCTGAGACGGCGTAGCGGATAGTCCACCAGAACAAGAAAGTCTGGTTAAGATACCCTTTGGGGGTGATGACTTGCAGTTGCTTGTAGCGCTCGGACTGTAACATGATTTTAATTCTTTTCTCCTGTTCTTTCTCACTGATGGAACATAGAATGTCATAGCATTCATCAAACTCCTGACGCAAGCAGGCGACAAATGCCCATTCGGCAATTCTATATTTGGCAAATTCTGGAATCTTCTTTAGAAGTACGAAGATATGTCCTATATTCAATTCGCCTTTATATAAACCTTTGACTTTTGTATAGTCTTCAATGGAAGTGATTGTGTGTAAAAGGGAGTAATATATTTCCGGACTCATCGGCACATGGTGTTCATCGATGAATTTCAGAGTATTCTGAAGCACCAGTTTTTTGTTTGTTCTGTTGTTGGCCATGCGGCTGATGACATTGTTCCAGTAGATTTGTGTGCGTGCAATGGAAATATGTAAATCATCTTCCATCTCTTTTATACGGCTTTCGGCTTCTTCGAAGGTCATGCCGCGTTCCCGCATTTGATAGCATATGTCCTTCATAATTGGATAATGTTCGACAAATAGGTAGGGTTTAGGAATGACGGCTCCTACCTTTTTCAACATACAATATGAATCGTAATTGATAAAAACCTTTTTACTGATTGCTTGCTCTTGCAGCCGTTGGGCGTTTTCCTTATCATTCTGACGGAGCAATGCCTTCATGCAACAGAAGATAATTCCTCCATCATATACGCCCACGTCCAGCAGACAATACACATATTCCAGAATAGTGCTTTCTTTAATTTTCCACCCTTCCGATGTATAAATGGGAAAAGGCTGCGGAACGTTGTCTTGTGCTCTTCCGGCATAGTATCGCTGGATAAGCATTTGCTTCAATATATCCTTTGGCGCATCCAGGCTTTTCATTATTTCCTCATTTATAATCAGTTGTATTTCTTCCGGAGGAAGTGAACCTTGGGTGTGGTTGGTCAGGTGATAGAGTAAATGTTTATGTGTATAACTGTTCTGTTGTACGGTGTATTTTTCGGACATCCGCTTTATCATGTCCACTTTTTGTTCATAATAGGGATATATGAACCGGTTATTGATAATGATATTCAAGATATTGGCATCAGGATGATTGAGCAGTGACTTGTCCAGCCGGTTCTCGAAGAAATCCCTTGCGACTCCTCCTTCTTCCGGAGTCTTTACCTTATTGAACATTTCGGAGACAACGTAGGGCGAATGATTCAAAATCTGTTGTTCTTCCGGAGTAATACAATCGGGAGTTTCTCCGAACAGTGCCTGATACGCCTCTTCATAATTTGATATTTTCAGAATGAATTGTACGATTGTTCTTATATTTCGAGATTCATCGCCGTTTTGGGGACGATGTCTCTTCATATGTGCCTTGATTTCCTTTAGGGTCATGCGTTGGTATAGGATACCTTGTGTGTGCTGGCTCGGGTAATCCAGTAAAGACTGGTCTGCTTCCAGTAAATGGTATTTATGGAACAGTTCCTCGCATTCCTTAATCCCGCTATAAGTGGAGGTCGTATCCAATAAGTCGTTCAGGTAGATTTCACCCACTTTCAGTTTGGTCTTGTTTTTTCTTCTTCTTGCTGCTCCAACCTTTCCATAAAAGTGTTGAAGATTCCTTTGGCTTGCTCAAAATTTTTAGCCTTTTGGAGCATAAAGTTCAATGAGTAGCCATCACAGTTATTCCCCATACGGTTCCATAAATCATAGGCATAAGAGGACGGTATGTTTTCGAGTGCTCCATTCAACACTTCGGTCTTGTTCAGGAACATACTGGTATCCTCTTTTTTGTCGACAGACAGTTCTGTCAGTTCGTTGAAGAATGCAACCAGCTTTTCCGGCTGGCTGAATCTTTTGAAAACTTCCAGCCAGGTGTAGGGAGCAATAAAGTTGAAGAAAAAGACTGCATCGTCGTGGGGAACTACCCCTTTATCATTCTTCTGCAAGAAGTTCTTGATGTCGTGTATGTCAGCCAGAGTCTGTGCTTTATGCATAAGCTGCCTGGCGAAATTACGTATTCTTTTCTCTTTCAGTTCTGTCAGATAAGTCTCATTGTTGCTTTCCTGCCCATGGGCGCTCTCTGCAGAATCGGAGAAGAAATCATCTATGTCGTCATCATCGGCACTTGGGGAAGCTTCGTATATAAAGGAAGCGTTGAGGTATATTTCTTTGGCTTCGTCCATGTCGAGGAACCGTACCAATTCTGTCTGAAATTCAATATACGAGTTTTCTATATACTTGTCTTGCATTTGCCCTTGTTCATTGAGCAAATCCTTGTGTACAATGTCCTTATCTTGTTGTGTCTGCAGTCTGGGTAAGAGCCACCGCAGCACATTCAGTTCTCTCCTATTATATTTTTTTGTTAATTTCCAAATATGGATGGCCTCTGCATTGGTAGGAGCAAAATTGGCTATATTGCCAATATAGGCGTCCACCCAATCAATGGAAACGCCTTCCGGGTTTGTTCCCAGTTCCTTACTTGTATATAGCGTTTGTTCGTTTTTATAAATGCGGCTTACAACATCATTGATGATATACTGTTGGAGTTCGGGGGCATTTACCGAACAGTTTTTCACCCGATGCAGGATCTTGGTTGTATTTTTGAAAAAGTTCGGTCTGTCTTTTTGTAGTAGATAAAGCGGAATATGCCCTTTATGGCTTTCTTTTCAGTTGCCAGTAGGTCATCGGACGGTTCACTGCTATAGTACTGGAAAACCTGGGTTACTATGATGTCTTCAACTTCAAATGTGTCCTTTTCAATGTCCTGATAATAAATCAAATCATCTACTTTGCCTGCCAATTCACAGATGGTGCTTCTGTCGGCCTTTTCGTAACTGTTCTCATAGGTGAATTTGAGGAAATCGAGCAATAGGTCTATTTTATTGCGGCTTCTCTTTTTCCACATCCACAAACATTTTATGGCGTGGCAGAGTTGTCGAAGCATGGATTTCTGCAGGTTGCTTAAATTGCTGTTCTGGAACTGGTTGTTATATCTGGTCTTGATTCTGTCTATGTCGAAAAACAAGGAACCGATAGTCATGCCGGCTTCGGGTCGGAGTTTAAGATAGCCGTATGTCCTGAGCTCGCGGGCATATTCATTTATTTTTTTGAAGGATAAAGGTTTGATGCCCACTTCGACTATGGCCGGAGGAACCATTTCATTGAAAGTAAGCATGGATTTCACTTCCTTGAAGCTATAGCTTGTAGTGGCAATAACCTTGAAGTCCGGATTGCCGATGTGAAGGATTTCCGATAACTTGCGAAGTAATTCTCTGTCAATGGGTATCGGCTTTTCATTCTCTTCTTTCCAAAACAACAGCTGCAAATCGTCCAGTAGAAGAATCTTTTTGCCATGCTGGAATTGGGATACAGAAAGCCGTTCTAACTGTTCTTTGGTCGTATCGGCATTCAAAATGACCACAGAATATTCCTGAGGGAGCTTTTTTCAGCATTCGGCAAACGGCAATAGTCTTTCCCGAAGTGGATTGACCGGTGACGATGATTGTCTTGTTTGTACTGTCAAACTCCTCTTTAAGTTTGTTGTCTACTTCCGGACGGATAAAATAGTAGTCCAGGTTGCCTCTGCGACGGTTGGCTTGGCTGTTGGGAATAATTTTATCATACTCTATCTTATGGCAAGAGATTGCGCAAAAGGGATTATTGAGAAAACTTTCACGATCCTTGACCAACGCGTCCCTTAGCTGCTCCAGCGTATTGCACTGCTTCTCATACCGCTCGATAACGGTATCGTCGTCCAGGTGCTTTTGCATGTATTCCGCATAGAAGTCTTTCCATAAAGTAGTGTTTGTCCAGTCTTCTTGGGTGTATTCCAATGTCGGATTCTGATAGAAATAGATATGTTTGTTGGATGCATTTTCGATGGCAACATTAAACTCTCCGATGGTCTTGGAGCGTATCCAGTTTCCGGCGAAGAAGATGATGACGTCACATTGCCTTATCTCTGAATTTATGATTTCCTGCGTATCGCCTTTAGCTATATCGTTGTCTCCATTTTTTTCGTGCCGGTGCACTACAATATTGAGTTCGCTGTTGTTTCTTTCCGTCAGGACTTTTTCCATTAAATCCCTTTCTTTCTGAAAACTCAGCGAAGAGGCTATAAATACATGGTATGTTTTCATAATATAGTGTTGGTTACTTTCCATGTGTTGTTGTTTATGACTAACGGAATGCCGGCTGTGATACATCTGTCATACGCTTTTGAGCTTTCCTTCAATTCATCATACGGACGTATATCGGGATGCACAAAGCGTTTCTTTTTGAAGATGTCTCCCATTTCCTTGCTGCCATAGATTAACTCTTCTTCTTCGGCGGTGGGTTTACGGAAGCCAAGCAGCAGTTTCTCCATGTTCCAACGGTTATGTTCGACTTCGGCAAGCAATGATATCTGGTCGTTGTCCAGTTTCACGTAACCATCCGTAATGCCTATGGAGCGTAGCTTGGGACCAATGGAATATGCACTGTACAAGTTGGACCACTGAAGGGATACGGACAGTTTGTTCCATGAGTCTTTCAGCTCATTGTCAGGTGGGCATGATTGAGGCACATTTCCATATTTATTCTTGAAATCGTATATATAATTGATGATTTGTCCCTCCCTCCGGCTTTTTTTGTCCAGGTCGTAACAGTTGTCCAGCATTCCAAAAGGAAAAACATGGGAATATTTATGAATCGCTTCATCTTTCTTTCTACTGTTAAGCATATTGAGCAGTGCACTGGAGGTTTCCTGACGGACAAAAACTGGGATATTTTCATCATATACATCGTCCGGCAGATATAATCCCATTGCCATGCTTTGAGGAGGATAATTGAGGCAGACGGCAATCGTCAATACTTGGCCTGAGTCATGTACCCATTCTTTAATTAGGTTCTGGATGGCAGGAGTTTCCGCACGGCCTTTGATAAATTCGAATTCCACATCCAGAAAGTCTGCATCTTTTCCTTTAAAACGGGTGGGAAGGACAAATCTCTCGTGCCTTTCGTCCTTGCTCATGTCGTAATAATGGGTAGACGATATCTCAAAATAATGGCGGTATCGTCCACAAAAGAAATTCATTTCCCGGTCGGCATTTTCATCAATGAAGGTAATGACACTTTTTATGTTCTTGTCCCGGCAGAAGTTTGGGAAATGCAACAGATGGGCAGCTTCCACTCCTATTGCCACTCCCATACGGCTCATACCGATGATAACAAGATGAACATGTTTTTCGCTTTCATAGGTTATTGCCTCACGGTCGAGAGGAGGATATTCAATACAGTTCTCCCCTTTTCCATATCGCCGGCTTACCAATATCTTTTGGGCCCAGCCCTCGTAGAAGTTAAAGGGATGGAATTCTATATATTTTCTCCATTCGGCAGACAAATCGGTCAGTTGGAAAGCGGCAAAAGTAGTCTGATATTCGAAAAGGACGGTGAATGGTATGAGGGAACATTTATTGCATCGTTTATGAATGTCAACTATCTTTTTCAGGCAGTCTATGTTCAGTGAGTCATGGTCATGTTCGTCTCTCTCTCCGATAAGGAATACTTCGCGCGCTTTGGTAGTATAGAGTTTTTCCAACTCCTCGATAGAGTCGCGCCGGGCACGCAGCACCACAATTCTTTTTTCGTTTTTGGCATCCAGTTCCGTATGGATTTTGCTACGGATTTCTTGTGCCGGTTGGGTACTCTGAATCAGAATATGGCAATTTCCATAATGTGTGTCATCGCAAATCTGCTGGATAAGAGTGGGGACCATGTTGTCAAAACCGATAATGACGATGTGGTTTTGCAAAGGGTAAACGATATCGCCTTCACGATATCGCTCAACTCTGCGTTCCAGCATATTGGAGATTACGGATATCAATAATCCGCAGAACAAAATTAATCCCAGCACTACGACCAATAGAGAGAACCAACGCAGATAAGGTGGTACTTCCACAATATTCCCCGGATCGATGAACAGACAAATCAACTGAAGCAAACGCCCCATAGGTACGTCTTTATCAATACCGGTCCATTCTTCAAGAGACGGCTCAGGAAAGATAAATGCAAAACTTACCAGATATATCAATAAGAAAACAGTTACTATGACTCCGAAAAGCCAAGCAAGCTGCCTCCATCCTTTTCCGGAAAAAGAGCGGTCAAAATGAAGGGCAAAAAGTCTTGTTAAAAGATTCATATTTGTTTTGTCATTAGACAGTTTCCTTTTTTTCAGTTTCTTGTTTCAATTCTTTTCTGATATTCTCTTTCAGTTTATTGATTTCTTTCTCATCGTTATTGATAATCTCCCGTTTTTCTTTTTCCTGGTACAAGGATGCAAGAATGTTTCTTTCTTGTTCCAGATTCAATGAGAATACATCTATTAATCTCTTGATACATAGAAAAAAACAGATGCATACGCTAAGGGAAATGATGGCATGGAGTGTCATCAGGTAGGTCATTCCACGCGATGGAAAGAATTGAATAAGGTTTTGGAATGTAGTGCATGTCACAATCAATGCTGCAACCAGAAAGAGAATGATAAAGGCAGGAATCACGAATTTCCACCAGTGCCGGATAGGATAATACTTGTTCTCACTCGTCCTCATAGTACTATAATAGATATTGGATTATTATTTCTTCTGTATGTCGAATCCCAGTTTCATAATCAGTTTCAGTGTCTGTATGGCTGTTTGCCGGTCGTATTCTCGTTCTGAGTCCGGTAACTCTTCGTATGGTACAAGTCCGGGATGTGTCTTTAATTCATCATTGCGTGTCTCTCCGTATTTCCATCCTTCTTTCACTCTTCCCAAAGCCCATACTTCATGCACATTGCGTGCCATGGCTTCTGTGAGTTCCGTCAAATTATCCGGTAAAGTGATATTTTCTGCGTTCAAAGGGGACGGTGTGTATGTTTTCATTTTCTGTTATTTAAAATGTGGAAGTAAAAAGTTTATTGGTAGCAATATTAGGCATTTCGGACGACAGAAACAAAAAAAAGGAAAGCTATTTCCAAAAAACATGCAGATTACAATGGAAAAAACATTGCAACCTGCATATAAATCGGGAGAAGCGTGAATTATAAGTTAGCTTCCGTCACTACCTGCCCGTCAAACAGATTGATGATACGTCCGGCAAATCCGGCATCATGTTGTGAGTGTGTCACCATGACAATCGTAGTGCCTTCCTTATTCAGTTCATTCAGTAGTTCCATTACCTCTTTTCCGTTCTTTGAATCGAGGTTACCGGTAGGCTCATCGGCAAGTATCAGTTTAGGGTTTGATACGACTGCACGGGCGATTGCCACGCGTTGCTGTTGTCCGCCGGACAATTGTTGCGGGAAGTGCTTGCTGCGGTGCATGATTGCCATACGCTCCATAGCGGTTTCCACCCGGCGCTTGCGTTCGGTGGCAGGAATGCCCATGTAGAGTAGCGGCAGTTCGATGTTCTCGTATACATTCAGCTCATCAATCAGGTTGAAACTTTGGAATACAAAGCCGATGACTCCTTTACGCAAGTTGGTACGTTGGGCTTCTGTATATTTGGATACTTCCGTCCCATTCAAGTAATATTCTCCGGATGTAGGATTGTCCAACAGACCGAGGATATTCAGTAAAGTGGATTTTCCGCAGCCTGAAGGTCCCATGATAGCGACAAACTCCCTTTCTTTCACTTCAATGTTTACGTCGTTCAAAGCCAGAGTCTGTACTTCCTCGGTCTTGAAAATCTTCTGTAAGTTTACTGTCTTAATCATAATGCTTTGTTTTTATGGGTTATAAATATATCATTTCTTACTCGGATTTGATGCAGTCAATCGGATTTGTTTTGTTCAGCAAATAACTTTGCAGACACACTGTGACGGCAGATATTATCCAGACAATACATAGTGGCAATAGAAAGTCCATAACGGTGAAGGGGGCTTTATAGGCAAACTGTTCATGCCAATGGTGCATGAGCCAATAAACAATGGGGACAGCTAGAATATATGCAAGCAGAATTTGCAGGCAGAATGGTTTATTCAGCAACAGCACGATTTGTCGGGATGTTGCTCCATGAATCTTGCGAATGCTGATTTCGCGGATACGCTGGCGAGTGGCATACCATGAAATGCCGAATAAGCCGAAGCAGGTCAATATCAAGCCAATCAGAGAATAGGCGATAAGGAGTTTGGAGAGAGACAAGACTTTACCATTGCGTTTCATAAAGTCTTGGTGCATGTCTGTGTATTGAAATATCTCCCCTTCATTCATCTTTTCCCATATTTGGGCTATTTGATGTAGTGTTTCTTGTTTATTGCTTTCAATCAGCTTAATCTGCAGATAGTTGGCACCCGACATTCTCTCTGTAGGTGGAAGGTAAAGTATGACCGGGGTAATTTCATTTTCCAATGAACTGAACGGGAAGTCCTCTAATACACCGCCGATGATGTATAAAGAATCGGCAGACTGGTCAAATTCTTTCAAAGGTTTTCCAATGGCATTTATTCCTGCTGGAATCAGCATCCTGACATAGCTTTCGTTGACCAGTGCAGGATAGGCATATTGTTTTTGCAGTTGTTCGGGAGCGTTGCCGGACAAGAGTTTGAACCCCATCGTTTTTACCAGATTGGCATCACTATACAGCATTAATAGGCAGGAACTTTTTTCCGTACCGTCGGCTTGTTTGATGGATAGCTCACGTATCCATGAATTCAATATGGAGCCTTGTGACAGGGCGATGGACTCTATTCCTTGTACATGTTTCTCCAGTTCTTCTTTAAGTATTGTAGCCGGTGCGGCATTGAAATCTCCTATTTCAATCCGATTTTCGTAACAGTAGGCCCGTTCCTTGATGAGATTGATTTGTTCATTGGCAACGAGAGTAGCGAATATCAGCCCTATAGAAATGGAAAACTGAAGAATGACCAGCAAAGCTATGAAACGTTGTTTCTTTTTACCTCCGTAAAGTGTCTTGTATTCGCTGAATGAGAGTTGTGAAAGTCTATGGCTGATATACCAGGCAGGGACAATGGACATAACTAGTACAAAGAGCACTAACAAGGGTAGCATCTGTAGGCTGAAAAAGAAATGTACGTTTAAATGGGATGCAAATAATCCATTGAAAAAAGACAGACAGTCGTTGATGATGAGTAAAGATAATCCGAATGCCAGCAGCACAGTGAGGAATGCATCACCAAATAGTTGGATGCGGATATCCTTCAGGCTGCTTCCCATCAGTTTCTCCACATGTATCATTTTGAGCTGTTGCAATACACGGCTCAGGCTCATGTTGGTATAGTTGCAGCAGGCTATGATAAGTACCAACAAGGCGGCAGCAAGGCTGATATACAATAATTGCACATTACTTTGATTGATATACGGCAGAGGTTGTTGTGTATCGTAGTCCGGTGTAGTAAAGTAGATGTCGGACAGAGGGTCGACGTAATATTGTGTCTTTTCCGGAATCAAAGTGGGAACTTTGTCGTGGTTGATTTTTTCGGTAAACTGTTGGGCATCGGTATTTGGAATTAGTTTCAGAAATGTCATTCCACCCCAAAAGTCTTTGTTATTCCCGGTAATCATGTCGAATTGGAGCAATGATTGTGACCGTGACTTTAATATGGCTGCCACTTCATAACTTTGGGTATCAGTCATGGTTTTTATTTCCAGCAATTCTCCTAATGGATTTTTATCTCCAAACAGTTTATGTGCAAAAGCTTCACTGAGCGCTACTTTGCCCGGTTGTTCCAATACTTGCTTTAAACTACCGGTAATGGGATGATAGTGGAAGAAATGTTGCAAAGTAGTATCGGCAGATATAAAGGTTATATCGTGGTAAATCTCCCCTCCATATTTACAATATTGTGGAACCAGAGAATTGATACGCAGGTAGTCTTCCACTTCTGCATATTTTTCTTTCAGCATAGGGGGAATATTGGCATCAGCATAGGCCACCTTGCTTCCGTCCTGCATTGGATTATCCTGACGCAGACAGAAAATACGGTTCTTGTCCCGATTGCCACTCTCTATATTATAATCATGTACAAAATAGGTGAACAGCAAGTTTGTACATGCTAACCCTATAGCCAGACTGACTATAGAAATGAAGAAGAAAACTTTGTTTCTCCACCAACCGCGGGTAATTATTTTTAGGATTGCAAGTATGGTCATAATTGGGGGATAAATATAATATATTCTTTTATTCGTTTTTAATGACTTCTGCCGGATTTGTCCTTGCTATTTTCAGAATACGGAAAATAATAGTCAGAGTAGTAATGACAGCTACGATTATGAAGATTGAAATCCAAAATAGCGGGCCGTCATTAAAGAATACGATATACATGTTTTTCCATAACTGCAGTATGGCATAACATAAAGGAAATGCTATCGCTGCCGAGAGTACAAGCTGATAAATATACGTACGGGCAAACAATATGATAATCTGTTTCAATCCCGCACCATTTACTTTACGGATTGCCACTTCCTTTTGTCTGCGTTCCGTATCCAGTGTGATTGCCGAATAGACGCCTAATAAAGTGATTATAAGGCTGACAAATGAGAAGAATAAGATTATTCCTTTCATGTTGTTCTCGATGCTTGTGCTTGGTGAATGTCTTCCAGCAAGGTCGAAATGTGTAATTGCATACTCGGTGGAAGATTCTCTTCCAGTATTTTCTTAACGAAAGTCTTTGCTTCTTCTGCTTTTCCGGGTACACACTTCAAATAGCAATGACCTACATAATATTTGAAATCACAAGGCAGAAAGACGAAGCCCTGGCTCTGATTGTAAGTGTCGGCTACAAAATCGGAGCAAATGCCGCATACCGTGTAGCTGTCTTGGTAATTGTACAAGGTGGTTCCCAGTAAATCCTTCTTCATACGTTCTGCCAATTTACGGTCTGCTACCATGTCACTATTTGTCTTCAGGGCATGCCCGGAGAGAATAGGGATATTCATAAACTCGAAAAAGTTATTAGGAACATTCATTATATTGACTTCAAGGCTACATTCCCGGTTATCTTTTTCTGTCTGCATGCTTGTTCCCGAAATACCTTTCAGATAATTAATATCTGTCAGCATTTTATCTTTTATATCCGGATGCTGACTGATGCGCTCTATGAGAGCAAGCTTTTCGTCATTTTTTAGAAAACGGTAATCCATAGGAATACTGATGATTTCGGAGTTTGCGATGCTACAGCCCATGAACCTTGTAATACTTCCGGGGTGAACACGCTATGGTAGGTTGTATCTACTTCCATAGCATATAAATCTTCGTAAGGCAGTTCTTCCTTGTCGATAGTTTCCACATTGTAGCTACGTGGGCGGGGATAGGCAACAAAAGTAAATGCTTCTACTTCTTGGAATTGCAATTGGCGCAGACTTTCAAACAACGTAGCGGGAGTTCCGGAATAAGGTTCTTCTGCTGGAGTGTATAGGTTTATGTCTGCAATGCGTTCCCAGTGGGTAAAGCACTTGTCGGTAGAATTTATATAGCGGCTGCAATATAGGCAGATACTGAAACAAAGTATGCCTACCGACAGTCCGATGATAGAGATGATATTCTGTGCCTTGTACTTTAATAGGTTTCTGAATGCTGTTTTAATATAATGTCTTATCATAATAGTATCATTATTGTATTATTCGCTTTTGATTACTTCTGCCGGATTCTGTCGTGCTGCCTGCCATACTCTCCACCCGATACAAAGTAAGATAATAATAGCTATGCCTACAAAGATGGTAGTATAAATCCATAGATTAATGCTTGTACGCCTTACATAGCTCTCTAACCAATGGTTCATCAATACATAACCTATTGGGAATGCTATAGTAGAAGCAAATATTAATAATAACATGTATTCTTTGATAAACATTGTCATGATATTTTTAGTTGTAGCTCCATTTACTTTGCGCACGGCAATCTCTTTACGTCGTTGTTCACAACTTAGCGTAATCAATGAAAAGATGCCGAATATGGTAATCAGAATACATACCATTGATACGAAAGATATTAATTTCATCAATACTTTTTCTGATTTTAGATATTCTTCGTAGCCTTCTTCTACATTCACGAATTTATATCTTGTAGTGGGATAGGATTGACTGAACAAATTCTCTACCTCATTCTTTAATTCTTTCCATTTGCCTTCATGGAACTTTACTAATATATCCCCTCTTCCACCCCAAAATTTATGAGAGAAGCCATGATTCCCAATCAGCATCATTGGATTTACGGGTATGGTAGGAGCCGTTATATGAAAATCCCTTACGATGCCAACAATCGTTTTGACATTTCCTTCATTCAAATAAAGTTTTTTTCCGATGGGATCGGTCATACCTAAAAACTTCACAGCTGTTTCATTTAATATTACCTTATCCGTTTCTTCTTCTTTCATTGCTTCTCCTTCTATAAGGTCAAGATTGTAAAAATCTATAATTTCTTTTCCTTCGATTATACTTTGTATCTCAAATCCTTCTGCTCCTTCAATTCTACCGTCCCAATCTTTGATTTGCAAACTTAAACCGACGGTGCGTGGAAAGAGTCCGTGGTGTCCTTTCAATACTTCGGAGGTACAAGGTATTTGAGCTATTTTTTCTGCAATTTCGTCATAATTCTCATGAGGATAAATAAGGGGAAAAGCTGCAATATTATGGCGTTCCCATCCCAAATCAGTATGGGTGAGGTGATATATCTGTTTCAGCAGAATACTCATACAAAAAAGGAAGAGTATGCTGATAAATATCTGGAATAGGATACTACATCGATAAATAAAGAAGCGTTTATCTTTTTTCTTTGTTTTACTGTACGACGCAGTGCAAAGGGAAGTAACAGAATGAGTGACAATAATAAAAAGTCCGATGAAATAGAGCAGCGATTCATAATAGATGTTTCCCGTAATGCCGGACATTTCTCTGAATATTGGTAAAGTAATCTCTACCAATGCCATGCCTATTATTCCTGCAAGTAAAATCATAGTGCCGTATTCAATCATGAAAAGTGCAAGAATGCCTCTGATGGAAGACCCACACATCCGTCTTAATTCCAATTCTTTATTACGGATGTTGAGTCGGGTTATAAACAAAGACAGATAGTTGAAGAGTGAACATGAAATGACCAGCCCACCTATGATAGAAAAAAATATCAGATATAGGAATTTGATAGATTTCTTTTCATTTATTTCGGAATAATGGTATTGAGTAAGGGGCATTAGTCCGACACCTTCAAATAGTTTATCAGGGTCTCGTGAATCTCCCTTATATTCGCTGGCATTAAGCTTTCTTTGAAAATTTTCGGCTGAGATACCTTTTTTGAGTTTTGCGCAAATTTGAAAGCTTGCATAGCCCCAATAATCTTGCCATTGGTGGAAATAGGCACCTCGTCCCCAACAGCCGAAAGCGAGATTGCTATGTTGCAATCCTTCCAATATAGCTTCAATGGTTACAGTGTTGTCAGCAACAGTCAGCTCCTTACCCAACACGTCAACACTTCCAAAAAGCTTCATTGCCATGTCCTTTGTTAAAGCTATCTGTGAATCATTATGCAGAAAGTCCATATTTCCGGCTAAAAGAGTAATTCCGAACATTTTCATAAAACATGAATCTGCCAATAGCATTGATGTGTTAATAGTGGGACTACCTTCAAGTTTTAGTTCAGTATCATCCCATATCATATACGCACAAGCATCTTCCACTTCGGGAAAGTTTTTCTTCAAGATATTCGATGTTGGATAGGGCATTCTGGTTGAATAACCTGTATCATTGAGCAAATCTTTTTTGTAAAGCAGGTAAAAGCGGTCGGCTCCATCAAACTGACAGTCATAGGTCATTTCGTAATGTATCCATAGATTGGCAAGTGCGAAGCAAGCAAAGCCTATTGCCAGTCCAACAATGGAAACGATACTTTGAGTCTTGTATTTCAGCAGGTTTCTAATTGCTACTTTCAGATAATGTATAATCATGTTTTCTCTTTTTATTTGTCTTCAATAGTCTCTCGTTATAATCTTAATTCAAATATTATGCCAAATAGTTAAGTGTTTTATAATTAGATTATTAAATCTTGTAATGCCATACTGTATCTGTGCGATATAGCACATGTGTGTGTGCGAAAATACACGCTTTTATTCACTCTTTATTACTTCTGCCGGATTCTGCCGTGCAGCCTTTTTTACTTGATAAACCAATGTTAATATGGAAATTAATGATATGATGATTGCTGCAACAATGAACAACCAACTGCTGATGTTGGCTTTGTAGGCAAAATCTTTCAGATAAATGGCTATTCCCCAATAAGATATAGGAATGGCAATCAAAAATGACATTGCTAATATGATAATGTATTTTTTGAGTAATAACAATAAAATTTCCTTATGTGTAGCGCCATGTACTTTTCGTATAGCTATTTCCCGGTATCTTTGTTGTATGTCAAATAAGGACAATCCAAACAAAGCTATTGAGGATATTAGAATGGCCATAAAGGAGAAAAAGGAATAGGTAATGGTTATTTGCTTGTCTGACCTATAGAGATTCTCAACTTCCTGTTTTGCAAAAGTATAATTGAAGGCTCCATCAGCATTGTCGTTGTGTAGGCTTTCCAAGAAGGCAACGGCATCTTTTTGATGTCCTGGAGCAATTTTAGCTTGCAAAGGAATTTGTGAAAGATATGTTTCACCGTATATAAAAGCTATAGGAAGAACCGGTTGGGATAAATGTCCACAATAAAAATCTTCGACGATACCTATAATCTGATAAGGGCTCAAATCCCTACGCGGCCATAAAGGTTGTTGAGGTTCCAGTCGGGCATTGATTGTGCTTCCGAGTCCGAAGAGTTGCATGGCTTTTTGATTGAGAATCAGTTTGGCTTCACCTTCATGGTCGATGCCGGCATCCCATAAACGTCCCTGGGATAAACGGAAGCCATGAAATCTTATTTCTTCTTCTGTAATGGGAATGCAATACAATTGTTTGAAATTGGTTTCTCCGAGCTTACGGAAAAGTACCGGAGATTCGGTGAAATATTCATAGGGGGATAAAGAGTAATTCCATGCCGTGAATAAAGGAGAGGCATTCATTGCGGTGGATATATTTTCTTTGGAGGCTTTGCGCAAGGAGGTCTGTTTCAGATATTCTGCTTCAGTGGTAGGCTGTTTGCGTTCATAGCGTTCAAAATAGACTTTAACGATAGAGTCTGTGTCATAGCCTAAATCTATGTGAGTCATTTCATACAGTTGTTTGGCGAAGAACATGGAAACAACTATTAGAATGAATGCCACGATATACTGAATACTCAGATAGAGGTTTCTTACAACAGACGATTTTTCACCACTGCCTATTTTCCGTAATGAATGGATAGGCGTGTTGTATTTGAATTTAAAAAACGGATAGATTGAAGCTGTCAATGGCAGCAAAATCAGGATAGCTATGGTTATTCCGATGTCAAATATACCATTAGGCTGTTGAATGACATCAAAATATTTATTTAAGGGAAAGGCGGAAATTTCGACAAGGAACCAGGCTATAAACAATGATACAAGTGTCAGACAGAAATTCTCGATATATAGTTGGGAGAATAGCTGTGCTGAATTGTTTCCAAAAACTTTCTTTAGTCCGAATTCTTTGCTTCGTTTCAATAATACAACCGTATAAAGACTCATAAAATTGAAGATGCCTACAATTAAAATTAGTACAGCAACAAGTGCCAATAGATGTAGCTGTGGTAAATTCCCCCTTTGCAGCATGTCCTGCCAAACATTAATGGCTGGATGAAAATACACTTCACGCATGGGAAGCAGTTGATACCTGAATTCAACATCCGCAGCACGTGGAGATTGCCGGAACGCTGCATGCCGTGCATTTATCTTCGTAAAGGAAGCCCCTTTATGAATTAATGCCATTTTCATCGGGAAACGGAACTCCCAATCCTCCTGCAACGTTTCAGGAACAAGCAAGTCGAAATGAAGCGAGCGTTTCCCTCCGTCTTTGCCGATAACTCCGGTCACCGTAAGAGGGTCGCCGGTAGAGTATTCAATGGTTTTGCCGATAGGATTTATGTTCCCGAAGAGTTTCTCACTCAGCTCTTCTGTGATAAAGGCGGTTTGTGGAGACGCCGCCCATGATTCGGCTTTTCCATATTTCATGGGAAAATCAGTCACTATTAGAAACAAGCTGTCTGCTACAATCGTTTCTACATCAATATGTTTTTCTTCCTTTATGATATAGTCTTTATTGAACCATACGAAAGTGGACATCGCTTCTATGTCTGCATCTTCGAGGGGCCCTCCGATAACTGCCGTTTTATTGTTGTCATCTTTGTATTCCTGCACCATGATGCCTATCCGGTCTTTGTCGGGACTATAACAATCTACATCATTTTCCTGCTTCACGTAGCGGGAGATTATGATGACACATGCCAGACTTAAAGCCAATCCTAATATATTGATGGCTGTATATATCTTGAAACGATATAATGTCCTTATAGATAACTGCACCAACTTCATATCTTAATCTTATTTTATTCCGCTTTGATTACTTCTGCCGGATTTATCTTCGCAGCCTTGTGTATTTGCCAAAATAATGTTCCCAGTGAGATGAAAGCCACTATCAGTAACGATATAACATATATTCCTATACCTACGGATGCCTTCACTGCGAAATCTTGTGTATATAGGTATATGATATAGTAAGTCAGAGGAGCGGCTATAATAAATGCAACGGCTAATACAAGAATATATTTGCGGAACAATAATTGGTAGAGATCACACATCCCGGCTCCATTGATTTTGCGAATACCTATTTCCCGATAACGCTGACGAATGTCAAAAAGTGAAATGCCAAATAGCCCTAAACAGGATATCAAGACAGCTATCAGTGCGAAACAAGAATAGATAACCGCTATCTGCCGGTCTTTTTGATACAGTTTATGCCATTCATCTTCCAATAAAGTATATTCGAAGTCTGTACAACCATAGATACGCAGCTCTGTGTCGCGCAAATAGTCAAGTACATCTTTAAGTCGTCCGGGGGTATAGGCTATCTGGCACATATCGTCACTGCGCTGTTTGCATACATTGTAGATAATGGGGCGATGTCCTGCACTCAAGTGGCGGTCATAGTAATCCTCAGCAACGGCAACAATGGGATGCAGAGGAGCATTGGGATTTAACCGACGCTCGTTCTCTTCCTGTACCAAAGCTTCAGACAGATTGTCGTAGTGCAAAGCTTTCATAGCTGCTCGGTTGGCTACCAAAACCTCTCCTCTGTTTCCTTCTCCTTCAAAACTGGGAATACTACCTTCTATTATTTTGATACCGTACAACTTAAAAAAGTTAGGGGTAGCATACCAAAACTTCATCTCTACTTTTTCCTCTCTATTGTTATAGTAGGTTACTTTAAAACCTTCGGAAAGTATATGTCGTTTTTCCATTTCAAAATGTTCTATAAAAGGACACTGTGCAAGTGCCTCCCATAGTTCATGTCTGCGTTGCCACATAGCTTCTCTGGCTTCCTGCCATTTTTCGCGTGGCATCGCTGATTCCGATTCATACCCTAACTTGGCTATCAGTACATTTTCTATGCGAAATCCTGGTTGCGTGTGTAATAAGAGCGAAAGCTGCTTGTTGAAATAAAGGGAAAGACTGATGAGCAGGAATGTGAAGATGTATTGTATAAAAAGAAAAAGAATGCGTGTGTGTACAGTACGTTTGCTTTGGGTGGCATCACGAATTGAGCTGACGGGTGATGCATAATTGTATTTTACAAACGGATAGATAGAGGTCAATATGGGTAATATTACCCAAATCCCGGCAGAAAGCCAAAAGTCGAAAGATGTATAAGTGAAAGGATATTCCAACAAACGGCTGACAGGGATTATCGTTATCTCTATCAGTAACCAAGCCAGTAATAAAGCACAACCAACTAAAAGTCCGTTTTCTGTTAATATCTGCAGGAAAAGTGTCGTTCCTTTTATACCGAACATTTTTTAAGCCCGTACTCTTTTCCCCTCCGTTGTGTGCCTATCAAATAAAGATTGATGAAGTTTATAATGCCGGTAAGCAATAACAATAAGCATACACAAGATAAAATGTAAATATGAGAACGTTTTTCCATAAGTGAGCATGGCAGGGCAACCGGCATCTTGCACGTAAGCTGGTTCCCAATAAATATCTGCTATAGGTATGAACGAAAATGTATATTGTCGTGCATCTATATTTTTCCAATTCGGATTTACCCAACGTGTTTGTTTCCCAAGTTCGTTCATTTTCTTGATGCTTGTACCCGGCGTGAAACGAACAAATTCAATAGGCATACGTTCCCAAAATGAGGAAAGCGTATTTGATACCACAATGTCAAATTGTATCATTGTCTTGCAAGTCGGTTCGGCTATAATGCCACTTACGGTAATATCTTTCCCATTTGAATAATGTAACACTTTACCTATAGGATTGTCATGGCCAAAAATACGACGTGCACATACTTCCGTCAGTAGTGCAGATTCAGGAGATTTTATAGGAGTTCCTTGCACTATGCGGTAAGGAAAAAGCTGAAAATAACAACTGTCTGCTACGAGTGTCCGCACTGTGTAACGGGATGCTTCGTCGCTCACAAAATCCTGTTCCATCAGAATTAAAGAAGTGCGTTTCTCTATGTAACGGTGGTCAATGTATATACTGTCTTTATTCGTGTTTTCTATTGTTGCCATTCCTCTATTGCCATCCATGTCCTGAATGACTCCATAGACATGTTCCCGGTCTATGCAATGTGTATCTACCGTCAGTTCTCTATGTATATATCGCATCAGCATGATGCAGCAGGCAAGGCTGAAGGCGAGCCCCAGCAAGTTTATAACCGTGTATGATTTTGAGCGTATCAGGAAACGCCAAGCGTATTTCAGTGTTTTCATTATATGTCAAATTTATAATTTTTATGTCTTTTATTCGTTTTTCATAATGCTTGCCGGATTGATGTTGGCAGCCTTGCTGATTTGCCTAATAATAGTCAACAAGGAGATGGCAGTTGTTATGGCTACTGCTACGGCAAACAAGTCGAATGTCAAAGGGGCTTTGTGGGCAAAATCCTGCAAATAGAGGGTAATGGCAATCCATGACAAGGGTATGGATAGCAAAGTGGCGACTCCCATGACCGAGAGATACTTTTTAATGAGTAAGGGGTAAATATCCTTTGCTTGCGCACCGTTCACTTTGCGTAAACCTATCTCACGGTAACGTTGCCGAATATCGAACAAGGATATTGACAATAATCCCAATGAAGAGATGAAAATGGCTATTCCGGCAAAGAGCGTATAAATGTTCACCACTTGACGGTCTTCACGATACATCTTTTGGAGTTCATCTTCTATCAGCGTATATTCAAAGTCGGTTCTTCCCGTAGATTCTTCGTATAAGTGGCGCAGGAAATCAATGACTTTGGCTTTATTCTCGTGCTTATACGAGGCTGTAACAGTATAAATTCCGCCTATGCTTGCATCGTGATAATAGATGACAACCGGTTGGATGGATTGTGAAAGGTGCCGAACATTGAAATCCTTTATGACCCCTACTATCTCGCAAGGTGGATTGTAGAAATCCGGTAAGCTGCTTGAGGCGTAGTGTGGTTCTTCAGGTTGCAGCTTGTCTTTGGTGATGTCTTTTATTCCATAGACTCTTTTAGCGGTTTCGTTGATAATTACCTTGAAACTGTTTTTGGTGAACGCTTCATCTATGGAGTCGTTCCATAGGCGCCCCTCTACAAGTTGAAAATCGTATATTGCCATGGAGTGGGTCGTTAAATGTGCAGATAATGCCGGATGGAAACCGTTCTCGGCTCTGTTGAGCGCAAAACTGTCAAAACGGAAGTCGGTGAACAGCAAGTCGTTTCCTCTGCTCCAATGCTCAAACAGAGTGCTTTCACTCATTCGTTTATTGACCAAAGCATTACTTATATATTGTCTTTTTCCTTCATCCAATCCCTCCTCTTTAGTTGTTTTATATAAGCCCAATTTATCGACATACATCCGGCAAGTTATCACATCGTGCGAGCGGAAACCGAGGTCGGCGCAGAGCATATACTCCAACTGCCGTACAAAGAATAGAGAAACGGTTATATAAAGATGGTTACGACATATTGAAAACACAGTAATATCATGCGTGACCGTGTGGAAAAGCGTGAAGATGCCAGCTCGCGTATGGAGTTGACGGGTCTGCTACATGTGTATTTCAAGAACGGATAAACAGTAGTCAGCAATGGCAATCCTAAAAGTACGATGGCAGAGACCTTCCGGTCAAAGCCGGAGTCTGTTGTGGTAGGTATATAAAGTTCATGGAAAAAGAAAAACCTGGTTATTTCTATTAAAGCCCAGCAAAGGAGTAATGCCAGTCCCGTCAATAAGATGTTCTCGGCATATATTTGCAGGAAAATGTCTGTCCTGCCTGCACCGAACACCTTTTTTACCCCAAACTCTCTTGACCGCTTGGACATGATGACAGTGTAGATGTTGATGAAGTTCAGCAGCCCTATGATGCCTACCAGGAAGGCTACTACCATCAATACCCGGACATAGCTTTGGTTGCCATATTGATAGTTCTTGTTTTCTTTTCCGTGGTCTTTATCGTAATATAAATCTTTCAAAGGCAGATACTGATAGCGTACCGTCTCATAAGTGCTCCATTTGCTGCGGGGGTGTTCTTTTGAATACTTTTTATTCAGCAGTGCGATGTCTGCATCCGATGCCATCAGCATGGCGTATATAGGGTCGAAAAAAAGGAATTCATCCAATTCATTCGACATAAATATATCTGGCGTCCACGATGTCTTGGTATCGGGGTCATCCACCACTCCTACAATAGTGAATTTATTCCCTTTTGTGTTTTTGAAAGTAGCGCCTATGGCATTCTTTCCTCCCAGCTTCTTCATCCAAAAAGAACGGGTGATGACAACATCCCTCGGGCGGACTATTCTTCCGCTTCCGGCAATCACCCTATATGGAAAGATTTTGAAGAAGGTGCTGTCTACAGAAAAAGCGTTCGCTGCAATTTCTTGTTCACCGAACAGAACGGGCATATCCGATATTTGATAAATCACCGTAAATTGTTCTACGTCAGGATCCTTTTCCAATCCCGACCGGTAGCCTCCCAAGAAGTTCTCACCACTGCTGGTAGAGGTTTTTATCAGGCAAATGCGTTTATATTCGGGAAAGCATTGGTTCACTGTATTTTCTTGGTGGATATATCGGGCTACGGTGAGTACGCAAGCCAAACTGCACGCCAGTCCCAATACATTGATAAGGGTGTATGCTTTGAATTTCAGCAATGCATTGATGGCTAAGATTATTTGTCTCATAGTGCGTAGTTTTATTTCATTATCAATTCTTCCGCCTCGCCAAAGGTATCATATCCCGTTGTAATTACCCAATCTCCGGGCTGCAAACCTTCCGTAATCTCGTATTGTTGCGGATTTTGGCGACCGATGCCAAGCGGCACGCGCACGGCTTTTGTCTTTGCGGCGTTCAGTTTGTAAATCCATTGTCCTCCGGTACTCTGGTAGAAGTTGCCGCGCGGAATGACGAGCGCCTCCTCCGGCTGGCCGAGTTCTATCTGTACCCGGAAGCTTTTGCCTACACGTACGTTGTCGGGCATGTCACCGGTGAAGACGAGGTCTACGTCGAACGTGCGGTCTTTGACTTCGGGAACCACTTTCGTGATGCGCAACGGGTATTTTCTTCCCTGATAATTGATGGTGGCAGGCAATCCGGTGATAATGCGGTCGATGTAGTATTCGCTCAGGGAAGTATGCACTTTATATTGGTCCAGCACCTTGATTTCCGCAATGCTTTCACCGGAAGCGACCTGCTGTCCCGGAGTCACCTTGACAAAACTGAGCTGGCCGGCGACGGGAGCTTTCACCACCAGGTTGCCGAGTCGTTCGCAGGCGCGTTCATACTTCTTCCGTTCCCGTTCGCGGTCGTTCCTGATGAGGTCTTTGCGGATGACGGTGACGGCAGAGTCATGACGGAGGCTTTCCCTTTGAAGATGGGCATTTTTCACTTTATAGTTGTATTCGTCCTCGGAAACTTCGAGCTGCGCCTTGCTCTTGATGCCCATGCGGTACTCCTCCTTGTCAAGGGCAAAACTCTTGCGCAGGCGGTTGAGGTCATAATCGGTCTGCAGGGCTTGTTGTTGCAGGTTCAGGCTTTTCTGCTCCATTTCAATCTCTTTTTCGCGGTAGGTGATAAGCTGCTTTTCCCAGTCGTCGCGCTGGTCTTCGATACTGCGCAGCAGGTCGGGGTTTTCCATGACGAGGATGGTGTCTCCTTGCTGGAGCAGGCTCCCCTCCTCTCCTATGATGCGTTCCACGCTTCCGGCTTCACGTGCATTGACCTTGATGGTAAGGATGGGCTGAATCACTCCCTCCACATCTACATATTCCATAAATTTGCCGTTCTTGACTTCGGCTATCTGTATGTTGTCTTGCTCGATGCGCAGTTTGCTGGGACCCAGCGAAAGGGTGACTACATAAATCAGGAAGGTAAGGAAGGTAACGCCTCCCGCCAGATAGTAGCGGTAACGGATGTACCAGGGTTTCTTTTCAAGTTTTATATCCATAATGCAATATTTTATATACTCTTTTTTTACTTTTCAGATACTCCCTTCAGAAGTACTTCTGAATAAGGGTTCCGAGTTTTACTAAAACTTCACCGGAGATTTAGTAAATCGTCACCGGAGTTTTAGTAAATCTCCGGCCAGCTTTTACTAAAACTATTCCACGATTCTATTATTGTATAGATTCTTCATTAGTAACCCTTTCCAAGTCTTCTGCCAGTGGCCTCTCTTTTTCAAAGTCATATAGCGTGATGCTTCTCAGTGTATAGTACAGACTCCAATAGTTGTACAAAGCCGTTATATAGCTTCTCCGGGCCGTATCTTTTTCCGTGATGGATGCATTGAGGTCGAGTACCGAGGACTTTCCGAGCAGATAGAGTTTTCGGGCTACTTCGGCGCGTCGTTGGGCTGTATGGTCTGTGCGGGCGGCTATGTTTACCCGTTGCGCCTGCAGGTTGAATTGCTTTACGAGTTTCCGTACGTTCAAGTCGAAATCCGTCTTGTCCTGCTCTACCTGCGTGTAGACAAGGTCTCGGTTGGAACGGGCCACGCGTACTTGTCCCCTTCCGCGCCCCCAGTCCAGGATGGGGAGGGTAATGCCCAGGCTGACGTACTGCTGGTCCAGTGGATTCCGGTAGGCATCTTTCAGCTTGTCGGCAGTTTGTGTCAAGCCGAAGCGCAGGTAGATGTCTGCCTTCAGTCCGGCATTGGCCTTGGCGCGCGACACGGCACTCTCGCTTTCCACCTTGCGGCGCAGCATGTTCTGTATCTCCGGACTGTTTTCGTTGGCAAGCATCAGTGCGGCATCCAGGTCGATGTGCAGGTCGGGCACGCGGTTGTCTATTCTCACCTTTATAAGGAGGTCTTCTTGGATGCCGAGGTAGGAACGGAGTTCCTGCATGCAGTTTTCCACTTCGATGCGGGCATTCATGCAGTTGGTTTCTTCGGTCAGTTTGTTGAGTTCGAGTTGCAACATTTCGTTTTCGCTGATGGTGCCGATGTTATATCGTCCTTGCGCATATATATATAAGGTGTCTGCATTGGCGTAGTTGGCGTTGGCTATTTCGTAGTTGCTTTGTGCTTTGGCCAGGTTGAAGAACTTCTCTGTGGCATTGGCGGCAACAAGTTCAAGGGTTTCTACGTAGGTTTTCTTGGCTTCGCGATAACGGATAGGTTCGATGCGCCGATCCCACTTCAGGCTGTTGTAGCCAAACAAGGACTGGCTGTATCCGATGTTGACGGGTGAAGTCTGCCAGGAATAGGTGTCACTGCTGAAAAGGTCGAGGCGCTGCGCAGCCGTTTCAATGAAAAAGGTTCCTCCGGTCCACGGCACGTTTTGTGTCAGGCTCAGTGTCAGGTCGGTACTCAGCAGGTTCTGCTCTATGAACTTGACGTTGCCGTCGCTTTGGGTCACTTTGTTGATGGCACGGTCCAGATAGGGATTGGAAGTAAGCTTGAGCGTCGGCAGGTAGTTGGCACAGTAGTATTTGTAGTTCCAATAAGCGGAACGGAAGCTATGGCGGGCATTTTGGGCGTCGGGCGACTGCTGGCGGGCCTGCTCGATGGTTTCTTCCAAAGTCAGCTCCAGCGTGTGCTCTTGGGCAACGGCACTCGACATCAGACTGAATGTAATAAGCAATAAAAATATATTCCGGTGCATAGTTGTTTTCTTTACTCTATAAAGTTCAAATTCCATGCCATAAGTGTAAGTTGTTGTATTATAAGTGTTTGTTGTGGTTCGAAGCTTTCCAAACGTGTGCAGTTGCGCACAAAAATAGTGCGATAATGCACGCACAACACATGGATATTATACTTATCTTTGCCCGTACAAGAGATGTGGGATTGTGTAGGCCTTGCCTGCACGAAAAGAAAACAGATATGGAGCAGTTTGGTAAAATATTGATTGTAGATGATAACGAGGATGTCCTTTTTGCACTGAACCTTCTTCTCGAACCCTACGCCGAGAAGATAAAAGTGGCAGTGACTCCCGACCGCATCGAGCATTTTATGACCACTTTCCGTCCGGACATTATTCTGCTGGATATGAATTTCAGCCGTGATGCCATCAGTGGTCAGGAAGGTTTCGACAGCTTGAAGCAGATTCTGAGTATCGACCCGCAAGCAGTGGTCATCTTCATGACTGCCTACGCGGATACGGACAAGGCGGTGCGTGCCATCAAAGCGGGGGCTACGGATTTCATTCCCAAGCCGTGGGAGAAGGAGAAGTTGCTGGCCACCCTTTCTTCGGGCATGAAGCTGCGTCGTTCGCGGACCGAGATAAATCTGCTGAAAGAGCAGGTGGAAGTTCTGAGCAATGTCACAGCAGGAGGCTCCGAAGAGATTATTATCGGTGATTCTCCTGTCATGCAGCAAGTCTTCTCTACTGTGGAGAAGTTGCGCGATACGGATGCCAACATACTTATATTGGGTGAGAATGGAACCGGAAAGGATGTGATTGCCCGCCTGCTTTACCGCAATTCTCCCCGCTATGGAAAGCCGTTTGTTACGATAGACCTCGGCAGTATTCCCGAACAGTTGTTCGAAAGCGAGTTGTTCGGCTACGAGAAAGGCGCCTTCACCGATGCACGGAAAGCGAAAGCCGGACGTATGGAAGTGGCAACCGGCGGTACGCTTTTTCTGGACGAGATAGGTAATCTTTCCCTGCCCATGCAGGCCAAATTGCTGACTGCCATCGAAAAGCGTTGTATCAGTCGTTTGGGAAGTACGCAGGCTACGCCCATTGATGTGCGGCTCATCTGCGCCACCAATGCAGACATCCGTCGGCTGGTGGACGAAGGAGACTTCCGCCAAGACCTGCTGTATCGCATCAACACCATCGAACTCCATATCCCCCCTCTGCGGGAACGCGGAAACGACATCCTCTTGCTGGCAGAGTATTTCCTGCAACGGTATGCCCGCAAATATCAGAAAGAGATGCGCGGGCTGACCCGCGAGGCGAAGAACAAGTTGCTGAAATATGCCTGGCCGGGTAATGTACGTGAGTTGCAGCATACCATGGAACGTGCCGTGATACTGGGAGGCGGCTCTTTGCTTCGTCCGGAAAACTTCATGTTCCAAGCTTCGGCTTCCCGCCAGAAGAAGGAAGAAGAAGTCCTCAACCTGGAACAATTGGAACGGCAGGCGGTGGAACGTGCCATGCGGCTCAGCGAGGGAAATGTGACCCGTGCCGCCGAATACTTGGGCATTACCCGCTTCGCCTTGTACCGGAAACTTGAAAAACTGGGCTTATGAAACGATATTCATTGATTGTGGCACTGCACATCCTCGGCATAGCCTTCCTTTCGGTCGGCGTTTATCTGCTGGTGGATGCCGGACTGTGGTTCAGTGCGCTGATGGCTTTTTTGATATTGCTGGCGATTGCCGTTCATCTGTACCGCCTGCAGATGATGCAAGTGCGTATGATGCGCCATTTGGCAGAGAGCCTGCGCTATGACGACATGATGCTGTCGTTCCGTTCTCCCTACAAGAACCGGTCTATGGAGGATATGGTGGATGAGCTTTCAGAAGCGATGAGGAATTTCCGTACCCGCGTGCTGGAACGCAATGAGATGGAAGCGTGGCAAAAGCTGATACGTGTGCTGACGCACGAAATAATGAATTCGATTACTCCTATCATCTCCCTCTCCGAGACCTTGAGCGAACGGGAAGTGTCGGAAAAGAACTACCCCGTCATGCGGCAGGGAATGCAGACTATCCACCGCCGTAGCAAGGGTTTGCTGGAGTTTGTGGAGAATTACCGGAAGCTGACAAGACTTCCCGCCCCCGTTCGTCGTCCGGTTGCTGTCCACGAATTGCTGCAGGATTTGCAGAAGCTGTTTTCGGAAGAGTATATCCGGATAGAGCTTCCGGAGACCGACCGCATACTCCAAATAGACCGGACACAGATAGAACAAGTACTGATTAATCTGATTAAAAACGCCAAAGAAGCATGTAGCAGGAAGGAACATCCCCTGATAGAAGTGAAGATGCTACCCGCCCTCTCGTGGCAATGCCTTATTACTGTCAGCGACAATGGCGAAGGTATCTTACCGGAAGTGCAGGATAAGATTTTTGTACCGTTCTTCACCACCAAGCCTTCCGGCTCGGGCATCGGGCTCAGTTTATGTAAACAAGTGATGAATCGGCATGGCGGCAATATTACGGTGCAGTCTGCTGTGGGAAAAGGGAGTTGCTTTACGTTGCTATTTGGATAAATGGAAAAGAGGGTATATACAAAAATAAGCTACTGAAAAAATCAGTAGCTTATTAATTTCTGTCGGGGTAGCGGGATTCGAACCCACGACCCCCTGCTCCCAAAGCAGGTGCGCTAACCGGACTGCGCTACACCCCGAATACTTTACTTCTGAAAAGCGAGTGCAAAGGTAAAAACAATTCTGATACCAACCAAACATTTAGGCAAGTTTTATGCAATTAAAATTACATTTTCAGATAGAAATCTTTCGTTAAAGCTACATATTCAGGGGTAAACTCATTGTGATTCACCTCAATACAGAGTTTCTCTTCTCTACACTCTTTTGCTTCAAAACCAAAGTTCAGCAATACCCGTCTGCACGGTTTTCCGGGCTTGGTGAAGACTTGCACACGATGCAATGGAAACAACTTATGGTTCCAAGCTGTATCCACAACCGTTTTTTCAGCTTCCGCTGGAATAATGATGCTTACGACTCCTTGCTCTTCAAGCAAAGATGCCGAACGATGAAACAGTAAATCGTAATTCAAATTGCCCGCATGCCGTGCTGTGCACCTTTGTTCGTCAGGACATTTCAACGCATCTATAAAATAGGGAGGATTGGAAACGATGAGGTCAAATCTGTTTTCCGGCTGATAATCTCGGAAATCATGACATATGACCTCTACTCTATCGGCCCATGGAGAGTGAGATACATTTTCTGTGGCTTGTCCGGCTGCAGCCGCATCTATCTCGATTGCAGTAATCCGGGCATGCGGATTCCTTTGCGCTAACTGTAAGGCTATTAATCCGGTACCGGTTCCAACGTCCAGTATACGCTTTGCTTTGTCTGCCGGGGCCCATGCCCCAAGTAGTACACCATCTGTGCCGACCTTCATGGCGCATTTATCATGAAATATGGTAAATTGTTTAAACTTAAAAGATGATTTTGGCATGTTTATCTTCTTTAATTGGGCTCAAAAATAATCAAAGCCTGCATATTTGTCATAAAATTGGCACTGTTTTTGTCTTTTTAAAGGGTGAAGAACGTTTATTTATGAAGAAATAGCTTAACTTTGCAGGCGCCTTATATGGCCTGCCAATATGACATAAACTAAAAAGAATGAAATGAAGAAAAGAAATTACTTTAGTGATATCGAAGATAGGAATGAAAATGCATTTCTCTGTAATTGCTGATTTTGAGGGGAATGAAGAACAATTGATGGACATTGAGGTAGAAGAGGTTTTACCGATATTGCCTCTCCGAAATATGGTATTGTTCCCTGGGGTGTTTATGCCGGTATCCGTTGGAAGAAAGTCTTCCTTAAAATTGGTGCGTGAGGCAGAAAAGAAAAGTTCATATATAGCTGTTGTATGCCAAAAGGTGGCTGAAACAGAGACACCTCTGCTTGAGGATTTACATACTATCGGTACGGTTGCCAAGATAGTACGTGTGCTTGAAATGCCAGACCAGACAACTACCGTCATTCTGCAAGGTTCCAAACGTATGGAACTGAAGGAGATTACGGATACGACTCCTTATCTGAAGGGGCGGATAGCTACGCTGAATGAAGAACTTCCGGAGAAGAATGACAAGGAATTCCATGCATTGGTAGAGGCGTGTAAAGACTTGACTGTACGCTACATCAAGTCCTCCGATATGTTTCCGCAGGATTCGGCATTTGCCATCAAGAACATCACCAACCCCATGTTTTTGGTCGATTTTATCTGCACGAACTTGCCACTCAAGAAAGACGAAAAGATAGAATTGCTCCGTATCGACTCTTTGCGGGCGCGTACCTACCGTTTGCTTGAGATTTTGAATCGGGAAGTGCAGCTTGCCGAGATTAAGGAGTCTATCCAAATGCGCGCCCGCGAGGATATAGACCAGCAACAGCGCGAATATTTCCTGCAACAGCAGATTAAAACCATTCAGGATGAGTTGGGTGGCGGCGGTCAAGAGCAGGAAATAGAGGAAATGCGTAAGAAGGCGGAGACCATCAAATGGAATGATGAGGTGAAGGCTACGTTCCTGAAAGAGGTGGATAAGTTGGAACGTACCCATCCCCAGTCTCCCGACTATAGCGTGCAGCTGAACTATCTGCAGACGATGCTTAGTTTGCCGTGGGGCATTTATACGACGGATAATCTGAGCCTTGTCAATGCAGAAAAGACACTGAACAAAGACCATTATGGTTTGGAGAAGGTGAAGGAACGCATTCTGGAACATCTTGCTGTATTAAAGCTGAAAGGCGATATGAAATCACCCATCATCTGCTTGTATGGCCCTCCGGGTGTGGGAAAAACCTCTTTGGGGCGTTCCATTGCTGCCGCCTTGAAGCGGAAATATATCCGTATGTCATTGGGAGGCGTGCATGATGAAGCTGAGATTCGCGGTCATCGTAAAACCTATATCGGTGCCATGCCGGGACGGATTATCAAGAATCTGATAAAGGCAGGTTCCTCCAATCCGGTATTTATTCTGGATGAAATAGACAAGGTGAGTGCCGACCGTCAGGGAGACCCCTCCTCTGCCCTCCTCGAAGTGCTCGACCCGGAACAGAACACTACATTCCATGATAACTTTCTGGATGTGGACTATGATTTGTCCAAAGTGATGTTCATCGCTACTGCCAATAATCTGAATACCATCCCCGGACCGTTGCTCGACCGTATGGAGTTGATTGAGGTAAGCGGCTATATCACGGAAGAAAAGATTGAGATTGCCCGCCGCCATCTGGTTCCGAAGGAATTGGAGGCAAACGGTATGAAAAAGAATGATATCAAGATTCCGAAGAACACACTGGAAGCCATTATAGAGAATTATACCCGTGAGAGCGGCGTGCGCGAACTGGAAAAGAAAATCGGAAAGATACTCCGTAAATCTGCACGCCAATATGCTACGGACGGTTATTTTGCGAAGACCGAAATAAAACCGGGAGACTTGTATGAATTCCTGGGTGCACCCGAATATACCCGGGACAAGTATCAGGGTAATGAGTATGCAGGGGTGGTGACCGGTCTGGCGTGGACTGCCGTAGGTGGTGAAATACTTTTCGTGGAAACCAGCCTGAGCCGTGGCAAGGGTGGACGTTTGACATTGACCGGCAATTTGGGTGATGTAATGAAAGAATCGGCTATGCTGGCATTGGAGTATATCAAGGCGCATGCCTCCCTGCTGAATCTTGATGAAGAGATTTTCGACAATTGGAATATCCATGTTCATGTTCCCGAAGGCGCCATTCCGAAAGACGGTCCGTCTGCCGGTATCACGATGGCTACCTCCCTCGCTTCTGCCCTCACCCAGAAAAAGGTAAAGGCCAATCTTGCCATGACAGGCGAAATCACGCTGCGCGGAAAGGTTCTTCCCGTAGGTGGTATCAAGGAAAAGATTCTGGCTGCCAAACGTGCCGGTATCAAGGAGATTATCCTCAGCGACGAGAATCGTAAGAACATTGAAGAGGTACAGGAAATTTATCTGAAAGGACTGACTTTCCACTATGTGAAAGACGTAAAAGAAGTGTTTGCCATTGCGCTGACTGATGAAAAGGTAGCTGATGCCATTGACTTGTCCGTTAAAAAAGAAAAGATAGAAAAGAAAGAAGAATGACATTTGAGTTACAGTATACAGACAGCAAGACCAATGCCCGTGCCGGACTGATTACTACCGACCACGGGCAGATTGAAACGCCTATCTTTATGCCGGTAGGTACGTTGGGAACCGTAAAAGGCGTGCATTTGACAGAGTTGAAAGAAGATATAAAGGCGCAGATAATATTAGGTAATACCTATCATCTTTATTTGCGTCCGGGATTGGATGTTATTGAAAAAGCCGGCGGATTGCACAAGTTCAACGGCTTCGACCGTCCGATGCTGACCGATAGCGGCGGTTTCCAGGTGTTCTCCTTGTCAGGTATCCGCAAGTTGCGCGAAGAAGGTGCGGAATTCCGTTCACACATCGACGGTAGCAAGCATATCTTTACACCGGAGAAGGTGATGGATATAGAACGGACTATCGGTGCAGACATCATGATGGCCTTTGATGAATGTCCTCCGGGGGATTCGGACTACGAATATGCCAAAAAATCACTGGGATTGACACATCGCTGGCTGGACCGTTGTATCAAGCGTTTCAACGAAACAGAACCGAAATACGGTTATCAGCAATCCTTATTTCCCATTGTGCAGGGGTGCGTCTATCGCGACCTCCGCGAGCAGTCAGCAGAGTTTGTTGCCTCTAAAGGTGCTGACGGTAATGCCATTGGTGGTCTGGCTGTGGGCGAGCCTGTAGACAAGATGTACGAGATGATTGAGCTGGTGAACGGTATTCTTCCCAAAGACAAGCCTCGCTATCTGATGGGAGTCGGGACCCCGGTAAACATTCTAGAGGGCATTGAACGCGGTGTCGATATGTTCGACTGTGTGATGCCTACCCGCAACGGACGCAACGGCATGTTGTTTACCAAGGACGGCATCATGAACATGCGCAACAAAAAATGGGAAATGGATTTCTCTCCCATTGAAGCAGACGGTGCCTCCTACGTAGATACCATGTACAGCAAGGCATACTTGCGCCATCTGTTCCATGCACAAGAGCTGCTTGCCATGCAGATAGCATCTATCCACAACTTGGCTTTCTATCTGTGGCTGGCAGGCGAGGCACGTAAGCATATCATTGCAGGCGACTTTGCTACCTGGAAACCGATGATGGTGAAACGCGTATCGACAAGATTATGAGAAAAATGAACTGGAGGATATGGAAGAATATAAAGCTGCCGAGAGGTAAATTCCTGAAGCGGCTGGACTGGTACATTATTAAGAAGTTCCTGGGTACATATGTCTTTGCCATCGCATTGATTATCTCCATTGCGGTGGTGTTCGACTTCAACGAGAAGATGGACCGCTTCATGTCTCATGAAGCGCCGTGGAATGCTATTGTCTTTGATTATTATCTGAACTTCATCCCCTACTTTGCCAATCTGTTCAGTCCGCTGTTTGTATTTATCGCCGTAATCTTCTTTACTTCCAAACTGGCGGAGAACTCGGAGATTATTGCCATGTTCTCTACGGGAATGAGTTTCAAGCGTATGTTGCGTCCTTATATGGTATCTGCGGCAATCATTGCGGTAGTGACGTTCTGCCTCGGGTCTTATGTCATTCCCAAAGGCAGTGTGACACGTATCAATTTTGAGGACAAGTACTACAAACCCCGTAAGGCGAATACGGCACGGAACATCCAGCTGGAAGTGGATTCGGGGGTAATTGCCTATATCGAACGTTTTGAAGACTACAGCCAGACCGGTTATCGCTTTTCTTTGGACAAGTTCAATGACAAGCAACTGGTCTCCCACCTTACAGCCCGTTCCATTACCTACGACACGACGGCCGTGCATAAGTGGAAAATCAAGGATTATATGATTCGCCAGATGGATGGCATGAAGGAGAGTATCACGAAGGGTGACCGCATAGACACTACCCTTTTTATGGAGCCTGCCGACTTCCTGATTATGAAGAACCAGCAGGAGATGTTGACCAGCCCTCAGCTAAGCGAGTACATCAACAGGCAGCGGCAACGCGGCTTTGCCAACATTAAGGAATTTGAGATAGAGTACCACAAACGCATTGCCATGTCGTTTGCCTCATTTATCCTGACGCTGATTGGAGTGTCTTTGTCTTCCAAGAAAACGAAAGGTGGAATGGGATTGCATTTAGGTATAGGCTTGGCATTGAGTTTCTCTTATATTCTGTTTCAGACCATTGCTTCCACATTTGCCGTGAACGGCAACATGCCTCCGGTCATCGCTGTGTGGATACCGAATATAATGTATGCCTTCATTGCATTCTATCTATATAGGAAAGCGCCGAAATAAGCATTCTAAACCTCTACTTCAGCTTGCTCAAGTTGAGGTTTGGCGTACTAAAGCAGAGGTTTAGGATGTTTGTCTCTGGAAGCCCATTAAAATAAGAAGCCCCTCCCACTCTTGCGTTGTACAAGTGCGGGAGGGGCTTTTTGTTGTATTCATTTTCCTCTTTTGTTCTGTTCCCTTTTTTGCCGGAAAGAGACGTCGGTTTCTAGGGAACACCCTCACTTTCGTCTTACAGGTTTTTTAAGTTGCTGTTGTATGCACCGGGCATCAGCAAGCTTAATTCAAGTAAGCCGAAAGTTCTGCAGCAGAGATGTTTTTGGCAATAATCACACCATTTTCATCCAGTAAATAGTTAGTAAATCCGCGACCTAAGCGATATTTCTTGAATAAGCCGGAGGACTCGCCTTTAGTTTCCACGAAACAGGTGGGCGTAACTATTTGGTCCTTACGAACGGTTTCCTCAAAGATAGACTGATACTCATCGAATGAGACGGAAACCATCTTCACATTGTTGCGGGCAGTAGAGCGAAGCGCATTGCTCAAACTTGCGTTTTGCATCCGGGATTGCGCGTCATAACTTGCCCAAAAACTGAGCAACACATACTTTCCTCTCAAGTCTGAAAGTTCGGTTTGGGATTGCTCTGCCGACATGGTTTGGATTTTGAAATCCGGGGCTATGTCACCCACATTCAAACCTCCGGTAGGTTTGTCTTTTTCTACAAAAGAAGTCAAGGAACTAATTAGTAATACAACAAAAATCCATTTTACATATTTCATGTAACACGATTTTGGTTAATACTATCCGGGACTGTCCTTCAACAGTGATTTCTTCCCGGAACATCGTCTTGTCAAAGCCTTGAATAGTGATAAAGACACTGATAATCAAAGCTTTTAATTCTGAAATCGGGTGCAAAGGTAAGTAATTCCTAAACAAACTTCCAAATAAACAAGCGATTTTCTCACTTTTTCAGTGCAACTTTTTATGTTATTTAGCATAAAAGGCGGGATTTTTCCTTACTTTTGTAGCCTATTATTCTATCAAAAAAGATGACTTATGCAACCATTGAACACTGAACTCATCCTGATACGTATTACGGGTGAAGACCGTCCGGGACTGACAGCTTCCGTGACGGAAATTCTGGCGAAATATGATGCTACCATTCTGGATATTGGCCAGGCAGATATTCACAATACTCTTTCGTTGGGCATTTTGTGCAAGACGGAAGAACAACACTCGGGGTTCATTATGAAGGAACTGCTTTTCAAGGCTTCCTCCCTGGGAGTGACTGTCCGTTTCTACCCCATTACTACCAAAGAGTACGAGGATTGGGTGAATATGCAGGGAAAGAACCGCTATATTCTTACTTTATTGGGGCGTAAGTTGTCTGCCCGTCAGATTTCGGCGGTGACCCGTATTCTGGCAGAGCAAGGAATGAACATTGATGCCATCAAACGTCTTACAGGGCGTATTCCGTTGGACGAATGCGAATCGCGTACACGCGCCTGCATCGAATTTTCCGTTCGTGGCACTCCGAAAGACCGTATTGCCATGCAAGAACAGTTAATGAAACTGGCAACCGAACTGGAAATGGATTTCTCTTTCCAGTTGGACAATATGTACCGCCGGATGCGCCGCCTCATTTGCTTCGATATGGACTCTACGCTGATTGAAACGGAAGTGATTGATGAATTGGCCATACGTGCAGGTGTGGGCGACCAGGTGAAGGCCATTACCGAACGTGCCATGCGTGGTGAGATAGATTTCATCGAGAGCTTTCGCGAACGAGTGGCTTTGTTGAAAGGATTGGATGAGTCCGTGATGCAGGAGATTGCAGAGAATCTTCCCATTACGGAAGGTGTGGATCGCCTGATGTATGTTTTGAAGAAATACGGTTACAAGATAGCTATTCTTTCGGGAGGGTTTACCTACTTCGGGCAGTACCTCCAGAAGAAGTACGGTATAGACTATGTGTATGCCAACGAGCTGGAAATAGAGGATGGCAAACTGACCGGCCGCTATCTCGGTGATGTAGTCGACGGTAAGCGTAAGGCGGAGTTGCTGCGTTTGATAGCTCAGGTGGAGAAAGTGGATATTGCGCAGACTATTGCTGTGGGCGACGGTGCCAACGACCTGCCCATGCTGGGAATTGCCGGCCTTGGAATCGCTTTCCATGCAAAGCCCAAAGTAGTTGCCAATGCCAAGCAATCCATCAACACCATCGGCTTAGATGGCGTACTTTACTTTCTGGGATTTAAGGATTCATACATTGATATTCCCCGTTGAAGGCAGATGCTTGAAACAAATTTGCAAGCCCTTGAGATAATTATTGTCCCAAGGGCTTATTTTTTTACTGTAAGAGTCTATTTTATAAGTCTTTTTCCTATCTTTGTACGCAAATTTAAAAGAGATACATGAAGTTTTCAGAACTACATTTAAATGGCGATGTGCTGGAGGCACTGGATGCCATGCGCTTTGAAGAGTGCACTCCCATACAAGAAAAATCAATACCCGTCATACTCGAAGGCCGGGATTTGATAGCTGTTGCACAAACCGGGACCGGAAAAACAGCTGCCTATCTGTTACCTATATTGAACAAGCTTTCAGAGGGCGGACACCCTGCCGATGCCATCAATTGCATTGTCATGGCTCCTACCCGTGAGTTGGCACAACAGATAGACCAGCAGATGGAAGGTTTCTCCTATTTCATGCCGGTGAACAGCGTGGCCGTGTACGGCGGTAATGACGGAGTGCTTTTCGAGCAGCAAAAAAGAGGACTGACTTTGGGAGCGGATGTTGTAATCGCTACTCCGGGACGTCTGATAGCTCATCTCAGTCTGGGATATGTAGACCTTTCACGCGTTTCCTATTTCATTTTGGATGAAGCAGACCGTATGCTCGATATGGGATTTTATGATGACATTATGCAGATTGTGAAATTCCTGCCTAAGGAGCGTCAGACCATTATGTTTTCGGCTACGATGCCTGCCAAGATACAACAGTTGGCTGGCAACATTCTGAACAATCCCGCCGAAGTGAAGTTGGCGGTTTCCAAACCAGCGGAAAAGATTGTGCAGGCAGCCTATGTCTGCTACGAGAATCAGAAGCTGGGCATCATCCGTAGCCTCTTTGCAGAGGAGACGCCGGAACGCGTCATCATCTTTGCTTCTTCCAAGCTGAAAGTGAAGGAAGTGACCAAAGCCCTGAAGCAAATGAAGCTGAACGTTGGTGAAATGCACTCCGATTTAGAGCAGGCACAGCGCGAAGAAGTGATGTACGAATTCAAGGCAGGACGTATCAATATCCTGGTAGCTACAGATATCGTTGCGAGAGGTATTGATATCGATGACATCCGTCTGGTGATAAACTATGACGTTCCCCACGACAGTGAAGATTACGTGCACCGCATCGGACGTACGGCACGTGCCAATAATGACGGCGTAGCCATCACTTTCGTTTCCGAAAAGGAGCAGGGGAACTTTAAGAATATCGAAAAATTCCTGGATAGGGACATCTATAAAATACCGGTTCCCGAGGAGCTGGGCGAAGCCCCCCCCGAATACAAGCCGAGAGCATTTGACGGAGGAAGACGGGGCGGCCGTGGAAACGGACGTAAGCCAGGAGGAAACAAGAACGGCCGTAACAACAGTAAAGGTGGAAAGCCCAGAGCCAAACGTCCACAGAATGGCGGCGAGAAGAAATAAACATTGTGGTGAAGAAAAGAAATAGAAAAAGCGGATTTATTCCGCTTTTTCTATGTTCATTGTATTGTCAAAACCAATAATCATATTTACCAAATTGTATACGGAACTTTCGGGTATGCCGAGGGTTGCCTGATAATGGTACCCCTTACTATCCACACCCATGAAATTCATATCGGCAAGAATGGCCTGGTCCAGCATTTCGGCAGGGAATATATCCGCAAACATCTTTTTAGTGATGTCCTGGCCATAAAGCATCTTCTTCCCTTCGTATACACAGATGTGGATTACATTATCATAATACACATTGTCCACACTGATTCCATTTTCAGAATAGGAAGTCTTGAAAACCTTCATCTTTGAGGGGTTGATATATACATATCCCCTATATCTTGTATTCTTGTATGTTACGATACTGTCTTTCTTTATCACTTCCGGAGTAGTAGAAATGACCTCCACTTCTCGACTGGTGAAAACCAAAGAATCTTCCGCATTCTCTGATTTATGCAGTTTAATTACTTCGTCGGCCAGCGAGTGGAACCAGAAGCTGTATTCCGTTTGACGGTCTATCTTATAGGCCACCGGTTCATTGCTGTATATGTAGATTGTATCGTGAACAACCTTGAAAGGTACGGGAGCGCTTTGCGGGTTGGCATAATATACCGTATCCCCTTCGATGCGCATCAACGGCATTTCTGTTTCATCGTTCACCCAGATGCCTTGTAACAGTTGTTTTGCAATGAGGTCTTCCTTTACGGAAACCTCTCCTGTTTGTCTGTTGCTGCATGAGGCCAATGAGACAACAAGTACAATGAGAATCGCACTTCCTTTTATTGTCATAACGTCCCTATTTATTTCTTTTCTTTTTTCTGCAACTTTATTTTCCGATGCAATGATATGTGAAACCTTGTTCTTCCATATCTTTCTTGTCGTAAATGTTACGTCCGTCCAATACCAACGGCTGCTCCATGGTTTTTTCTTGATGACTGCCCATGACGGCAGGCGGAATTCTTTCCATTCCGTCACCAGCATCAGTGCATCTGCATCCAGCGCAGCATCATACATATCTGTCGCATAATAAATACTTTCTCCTATGCGACGCCGGCATTCGTTCATGGCAGCCGGGTCGTACACACGCACTTTACAACCGGCATTCAGCAACTTGTCAATCAATACCAGAGCCGGGGCTTCACGCATGTCATCTGTTTCGGGTTTAAAGGCCAGCCCCCAAATGGCAATGGTCTTTCCCTCCAAATCATTATTGAAATGCTTCTGCAGCTTTTCGAATAAGATGCTCTTCTGTTTCTCGTTCACCTCCTCTACTGCATGGAGTACGCGCATCTTGTAGCCGTTCAGTTCAGCCGTTTTAATCAGTGCCTTTACATCCTTAGGGAAGCATGAACCGCCGTAACCTATCCCCGGATAGAGGAACTTGCGTCCGATACGGGTATCCGAACCGATACCGCTGCGCACCATGTTTACATCCGCTCCCACCAATTCGCACAAATTGGCAATGTCGTTCATGAAGCTGATGCGGGTGGCAAGCATGGAGTTGGCTGCGTATTTGGTCATTTCGGCAGACGGAATATCCATGAAGATAACGCGGAAGTTGTTCAGCAGAAACGGTTTGTAGAGTTTGCTCATTATCTTCTTGGCTCGCTCGGACTCTACTCCCACCACTACACGGTCGGGACTCATAAAATCGTTGATGGCATTACCTTCTTTCAGAAACTCGGGATTCGAAGCGACATCGAAGTCAATGTTCATCCCTCTCTTATCAAGTTCCTCTTGAATGGCAGCCCGCACTTTTCTGGCAGTACCTACGGGAACGGTACTTTTGGTTACCACCAACACGTATTTCTGCATATTGCGTCCGATGGTGCGGGCAACTTCCAGCACATAGCTCAAGTCGGCACTTCCATCCTCATCGGGTGGTGTGCCTACGGCACTGAATACCACTTCCACCTCATTCAGACAACTCTCCAGAGAAGTCGTGAATTGCAGGCGTCCTGCTTTCGCGTTCCGGTTTACCATTTCCTCCAATCCATTTTCATAGATAGGAATAACACCCTTTTTCAGTGACTCTATCTTTTCACTGTTCGTGTCTACGCAAATAACGTTGACACCGATTTCCGCAAAGCAGGTTCCGGTTACCAAACCGACGTATCCTGTACCGACAATGGCTATTTTCATATTTTATTCATAATAGACCGCATCCTTGAACGATACGGCATGTCCGTCTTTATCTGATAATAGAAGCTGTTCCGTAGCAACGGGCCATTCAATACCGATGGCTTCGTCGTCAAAACGGATGGATGCCTCGGATTGTGGTGCGTATACGTTGTCTACCTTGTATGTAAAGACAGCTTCATCGCTCAGCACCAGAAAACCGTGGGCAAAACCACGCGGAATGAAGAATTGTCTTTTGTTCTCCTCACTTAGCTCCACACTGACATACTTTCCGAAAGTGGGAGAAGATTTTCTTAAGTCGACAGCCACGTCCAGCACTTTTCCCTTAATGACACGTACCAGTTTGGCCTGGCTGCAATCACCCTTCTGGTAATGAAGACCACGTAATACACCGAAAGAGGATTTGGACTCATTGTCCTGGATGAAGTGAACGTTTCCGACATGTGCACGGAACTCTTCTTCCTTAAATGCTTCCATAAAGTATCCGCGGGCATCATGGAATACTTTCGGCTCAATCAGCCATACGCCGTCAATCTCTGTTTGTATGTAGTTCATTTTCTTAAAATGTTTTATGTACTTTCAGTTGGAATCCAAAATTGTCTCCATATATCTCTCCCATATCCAATGCAAGGGACGCGTTGAAGCACCAGCCCTTCCATTTACGGGGAATATAGTAAAACGATGCAAAAGTAGAAAAATTTTCTAATATATCGGGTATTGGACGATGAGGAGTTCCCCAAGTTCTGTTGTGGGACAATTTTGCCACATATCTCCACTCACTGCTGATGTCGCCGCTCCATCCCAGATGCAGGGCCTTAACGCGATTGTACTTGAAACTCATATCGCCATCCTTATTATAGATAGGCGATGCTATCAACGGATTGGCTATCGCCATACCCCAATGTGCCCATCCTGGGTAGTAACCGTTGTTGTAGTAGTTGTCGGCTCCTCCGGTCTTACCTACTACAGAATTTTGCAAACCGTGCAGTGGACCGCTCATATTGGTAGTCTGGAGATATTCGATAACGATTCCGTTGATGGCTTGTCTATGGTTGGATTTATATTCCACACCCCATAAGCCATCCCAACCGTTGAGTTTGGCCATGGCGGAGAAGTCATCAAAATGATTGTCCAGATAGGCGCTGATGGAGAAATCTTCCTTAGGACGATAAGTCATTTTGATATATTCGCTACCCAGAAAATTGCCTTGGAAAGCCAGATGTTCACCTACCGGTCCGTCCTCACGCCCGTGGCCGGGGAAGAATACGCGTACGTAATCCTTCCATCCGTTGCCCAAGTCTCCCGATTCGGAACCTCCAATCTTGTATCCTCCGAATTGGGTGTCGAGGGTCATTCCGAGTTCCAGTTGCCATTTTCCTTTGGGTATACCGATACGCAGGAACCCTTCTTTATGATGGTATTTGATACTCTTGGTGTACCAGTATTTTTCTCCGACTTGCTCCCGCTGGTATTTGTTATCTGTAAACCATCCGTACGAGATTTCTCCTTTCAGGCCTAAACGGGGTAGCAACTGTACATACTCGGGTATGCCTATCTGTACTTGTGGGATGGGACGCGCATTACCCGACCAGGTCATGCCGCCACTGCTCAGCTCTTGATTCAGCAATGGAGAATTCTGTTCCCGGCTTCCGGCAAAGAATCCAAACCACTTGTAACGGATGTCTACGTAAGCCTGCTGTACAATGAAGGAGGTCGTGCTGAATCCGGCTGCTGCAACCAAATCCAGTGCTTCTTCAAACTTCCATTTTCCAAGTTGGTGTTTGTAGGATATTCCTCCACGTATGTAAGTATTGTTGTCGAGCGAAGTGAGTCCTTGCTGGTTGCTGACCTGCCAAAGAGGAGTATTGTCACCGGTATGCAGGGCTGCTCCATATTCTACGAATGAGGACAGCTGCTGTGCCAGCATCGTGTTCTTTCCTATGAACAAGAAAACCATCAGACAGAAAATAATACGCATAATAGTCTTTTGTTAAGTGTTTAGGTTTGTATACTCTTGCGAGGACAATTGTCTTTCTATTCTTGACGAGTATAGTTAAACGGTACAAAAGTAGAAATTTTTCCGGTAAAAATTCCTTCTCTTGCCAAAAAACCTTTTTCAAATACATTTTCAATGTGCAATGTTCATAATTTGTTGATAAGAAAAAAGCTCTGAAACTAGCGTATATCCGATATTTCCGCTACTTTTGTAGCATGATTGAATTAGCACAGCACATAGAAGTATTGTTATTGGAGAACGATTGTGTCATTGTTCCCGGTTTGGGAGGATTTGTAGCCCATTATACTCCGGCAATGAGAGTAGCAGAAGAGAATGTTTTTCTGCCCCCTACCCGTATTATCGGTTTCAATCCTCAACTGAAGATGAATGACGGCTTACTTGTACAATCTTATATGGCTGTCTATGATACTGATTTTTCTGATGCTACGCGGATTGTAGAAAAAGAAGTGGCGCATATATTCACTGCTCTCCATGAAGAAGGTAAGGTGGATTTGCCCAACATTGGCGAATTGCGTTACTCCATTCATGGTATTTATGACTTTGTTCCCTATGACCACAAGATAACCACTCCTTACTTATATGGGTTGGATAGTTTTGAAATGCAGGAACTGGCGGAACTGAAGAAACCGTACATGGAAAAGACCATCCGTTATTCTGTTCCAGTTGTGCCGGAAGACAAAAAGCGAAGGTTTGAGATTAAATTCAACCGTTCCTATTTGTCGAATGCGGTTGCCATGATTGCAGTGGTTGCCTTGTTTTTCTTTTTGTCTACACCGATAGAGAATACGGAAGTGGTTGAAGGAAATTATGCGCAATTACTTCCGAATGAACTTTTTGAGATGATAGAAAAGGAATCCCTTGCCATTAATCCGATTGTTGTTAGCCGGAAGGCCGACACTCCGAAAGCGTCGGCTCAAAAAAACACGGGGCAGAAGGCAAAGAAAAAGGTGGTTCCGGTTGCCGTAAGAGAGGTTAAGGTGGGCCAAGCTAACGCGCAGAATGCTCCGGTTGTTTCTCAGCCTAAGCAGCAGGCGGCAGAAGTGTCCTCTTCAACATCTGTAACAACAAAGAGTGAAATTCAAAAGACCACAGCAGGGACTGTCGCCCCGTCACTTGTCTCTGCACAGAAATACCATGTCATCATTGCCAGTGTAGGTACTGAGAAGGATGCCGAAGCAATGGCAAAGCAACTGATTGAAAAAGGTTACCCTCATGCAAAAGCAATTGTTGGAGATGGTAAAATGCGTGTCAGCATTGAGTCTTGTGGCACAGAAACAGAAGCATATCAGGCATTGAACAGAGTTCGCCAGAATGAAACGTATAAGAACGCTTGGGTATTAAAGAAGTAGAAAGTAATCTACCCTTGCTTTATTTTTTAATTCTTTAATTTTTAACTATCATGAAGCGTATCCGTTGTCCCAAATGTGAGAATTACTTAACATTCGATGAAACCAAGTATACCGAAGGCCAATCACTGGTCTTTGTATGTGACCAGTGTAAGAAGCAGTTCAGTATCCGTTTAGGTAAATCAAAGATGAAAGCCCCTCAAAAGGAAGAACGTCCGGATGAAGCGGAGTTTAAAGAGGCTTTTGGCAGCATCACGGTCATTGAGAACGTGTTTGGTTTTAAGCAGGTACTTCCATTGCAAGAAGGTGACAATATCATAGGCCGGCGTTGCGTGGGGAATGTTATCGATGTGCCGATTGAGACTTCGGATATGAGTATGGACCGGCGTCACTGTATCATTAATGTAAAGCGTAATAAGCAGGGAGTGTTGATTTATACCTTACGCGATGCTCCCAGCCTGACGGGAACTTTCCTTAATAATGAAATTTTGGGTGACAAAGACCGCATTCGCATTGAGGATGGAGCCATTGTAACTATTGGTGCCACTACTTTTATATTGCGAGCGGCAGAACAAGAGAGCCTTTAGACAAAAAAGAAAACTGTGTATTTCCCATTAAATGTGGTATAAATAAAGCAGACCGTACAAAAAAAGTTTTTGTACGGTCTGCTTGTTTAAAGTCATAGGAATTAAAGAATGCCTTTTACTGTTTCTGACATACCTTTTTCTTGGATGGATTTTAAGAAGCAGGTAATCATGTCTGTCAATCCTGGAACGGTATTCAAGTCTCCGTGTTCCCCCCAAATAAGGTCTTTGGCTGCCAATACGCCTTCTGCCACTTTGTGAGTATCCCCCGTTGCCCAAAGGTCTTTCAATAACTGCATGATTTCGGGAGCATCATTCGGGATGATTTCTGTGCCGTCTGCGCGGGTACCTCCTTTGTAGTACGTGATGATGGCAGCCAGTCCCAATGCCAGACCTTTCGGCAGTTCTCCTTTACGTTTCAAGTAGGTTTTTAGGCCGGGAAGGTCACGGGTTTGGTATTTAGGGAAAGAGTTCAGCATAATACTGGTTACGGCATGGTCAACAAACGGATTGTTGAAACGCTCCAAAACATCTTCCGCAAACTTCTTCAATTCGTTTTTCGGCAGGTTCAACGTTTCCATCAGCTCGTCAAACATCACTTTATGGATGTATTGTCCGATTATAGGATGCTGGCAGGCATCGCGTACAATATTTACCTCCGACAGATAGGCTACTGGAGACAATACGGTATGAGGTCCATTCAGCAAGGTTACTTTTCTTTCGTGGTAAGGTTCTTCAGACGGAACGAACAATACATTCAGACCGGCTTTGTCGGCAGGGAATTCTTTGGCGACTTCTTGCGGAGCCTCGATGACCCATAAATGGAAAATTTCAGCCTGCACTACCAAATTGTCATCGTACTGTATCTTTTCTTTTATAGCGGCAATGTCTTTGCGGGGGAATCCTGGAACGATACGGTCTACTAGTGTTGCATATACACCGCAGGCTTCCTCAAACCAAGTTCTGAACTCATCACCCAACTGCCATAATTCAATGTATTGATAGATTGTCTCCTTCAACTTGTGGCCATTCAGGAAGATGAGTTCGCAGGGGAAGATAATCAGCCCTTTGCTCTTGTCGCCGTTGAATGTCTTGAAGCGGTGATACAACAGCTGTGTCAGTTTACCCGGATAAGAAGACGCCGGTGTATCTGTCAGCTTACAAGCAGGGTCAAAGGCTATACCTGCTTCCGTTGTGTTTGAAATGACAAAACGCATTTCCGGTTGCTCGGCCAATTTCATGAACTCATCGTTTTGAGTATAGGGGTTTAAGGCACGGCTGATTACATCTATCATAGTCAGACTGTTGATGGTTTCTCCTTTATCCAGACCTTGCAGATTTACATGATAAAGGTCATCCTGGGCATTCAGCATGTCAACCATACCTTTATCGATGGGTTGGACTACTACCACATTGCTGTTGAAATCGGTCTTTTGATTCATGTTATAAATAATCCAATCCACAAATGCGCGAAGGAAATTACCTTCGCCAAACTGGATAATGCGTTCCGGGCGTTGTGCTTTGGGAGCAGTTTCTTTGTTTAATGCTTTCATTTAAAAAATGATTTAAATGGTTGATATGTAATTTTTTGATTATTCAAACTCAAAGTAAAAGTCTATGTTTTCCTTCATCAATATGTCGATGGGCATGTATTTCACTGCAGTGACCGGTCTTTTAAATACCACGTGGTTGCATAAAGTCTTCACGCCACAATAGCCTTGCAGGCCTGGGCGTTGACCGATGAGAAAGGTTACTTCACCGGTTTTCAGGAACTCTGTATTTTTTGTGTAAAAGGTCATATCCCACAAGTCCTGCCAGCTTCCACCCCTTTTCGTGCAGATAACTTGCCACTTGATAAACACGGGAATTAAAAACAGCTCCCAGTACGGCTTGGGGATGTTCTTTAAAAAAAGCATCCAATATCCGTCTGTTGCCATCAGTATCTTCCTTGTGCAACACAATGTCATGGATAGTCAAATCCTTATGTTCCTCGGAAAGGTATTGCATGAACCCCTCGAGGCGGCGTTGCATCTGGATTTCTGCCGGATTGTTTTTCTGATTGCTCAGGAATAACACAAGCTCCTGCCCTTTTTCATAGCTACGCATCAGAATCTTGGCAGCGATGTATCCGCTGGTTTTGGAATCTTGTCCGATATAACACAAGGCATGCGTCTGTTCAATATTGAAGTCTATGAATGCATAGGGAATATCCGCTTCCTCCAAATAAGCAGTGAGTTTTATGGTCTCCTCTCGGAAATTCGGGGCAACAAGTACGGCGTCGGCATTTTCCTCCCGGAGCACAGCACATGCTTCTTTATAGGAGGATTTGTCCGCATGCCGATAGTACAGATAGCTAACTCCAACATTGAACGGCCGTAATTCTTGTGCGGCACGGTCAATTCCCGCTGCTACAGCATGCCAGTAATCATGCTCTATATAATAAGGTATGATACATACAATATGATAGCGTTTTTTAGCCGCCAGACCTATGGCAAACATGTTGGGATGATAATCGATTTCATCGAGTACTTTCTGGACTTTTTCCCTACTGGAAACGGATACGTCTCCGCGGTTGTGCAGTACGCGGTCTACGGTTCCGGCAGAGACGCCGGCCATGCGTGCAATGTCTTTTATCGTATAATTCTTGTTTTCCATCTTGAGGTATGCTGCCTAAGGCGGTAAAGGTGAGACGTCTGAAGCTTAAATATTATAAATATTTGCCGCAAAGATACGAATTATTTTGTTTCTCCAAGTAAAATTTCTACTTTTGTGTTCGATAACGGTTAATAAAAGCAAAAAGCGTTATCGAGCCTATTAGCTTTACAATCAATACTATATAGGTGTAACGAAAAGAAAGTAAAATTTTTAGATACTTAAAACACAAGAAGATGAAAAACTTTATGGACGAGAACTTCCTGTTGCAGACTGAAACCGCGCAGAAGTTGTACCACGAACATGCGGCTAAAATGCCGATTATTGACTATCACTGTCACTTGATTCCTCAAATGGTAGCAGACGACTACCAATTCAAGTCACTGACTGAGATTTGGTTGGGAGGTGACCACTACAAGTGGCGTGCCATGCGTACCAATGGTGTGGACGAACGTTTCTGTACCGGTAAGGATACTACCGATTGGGAAAAATTTGAAAAGTGGGCTGAAACCGTTCCTTATACTTTCCGTAATCCTTTGTATCACTGGACACACCTGGAGTTGAAGACCGCTTTTGGAATCGATAAAATTCTCAATCCTCATACGGCCCGTGAAATTTACGACGAATGTAACGAGAAACTGAAACAACCCGAATATTCTGCCCGCGGCATGATGCGCCGTTATCACGTGGAAGTGGTTTGTACTACAGATGATCCTATTGATTCCTTGGAATACCATATCAAGACACGTGAGAGCGGCTTTGAAATCAAGATGTTGCCTACTTGGCGTCCGGATAAGGCAATGGCGGTGGAAGTTCCTGCCGATTTTCGCGCATATGTAGAAAAGTTGGCCGAAGTGAGCGATGTGGCTATTTCCTGCTTTGACGATATGGTTGCTGCCTTGCGTAAGCGTCACGATTTTTTCGCGGAACAAGGATGTAAACTGTCTGACCACGGAATTGAAGAATTCTATGCCGAGGATTATACAGGAGCGGAAGTTAAGGCAATCTTCAATAAGGTATATGGCGGTACTGCACTGACTAAGGAAGAAATCCTGAAATTCAAGTCGGCCATGCTGGTTGCCTTTGGCGAGATGGATTGGGAAAAGGGTTGGACACAACAGTTCCATTATGGTGCTATTCGCAACAACAATAGTAAGATGTTCAAACTGTTAGGTCCTGATACCGGTTTTGATTCCATTGGCGAATTTACTACAGCAAAAGCTATGGCTAAATTTCTCGACCGCTTAAACTCCAATGGTAAGCTGACCAAGACTATTCTTTATAATTTGAATCCATGCGCCAACGAAGTCATTGCTACCATGTTGGGCAACTTCCAGGATGGTACTGTTGCCGGCAAGATTCAATTCGGTTCCGGCTGGTGGTTCCTCGATCAGAAAGACGGTATGGAAAAGCAGATGAATGCTCTTTCTGTACTGGGCTTATTGAGCCGATTTGTTGGTATGCTGACCGATTCCCGTTCCTTCCTCTCCTATCCGCGCCATGAATATCTCCGCCGTACATTGTGTAATCTTGTTGGCCGTGATATTGAAAATGGTGAAATTCCGGCTTCTGAAATGGACCGCGTGAACCAGATGATTGAAGATATCAGCTACTATAACGCTAAGAATTTCTTCCAATTCTAAAAAGCAATAGTAAGCTATAAGTTATGCAGTTTCACCCATAACTTATAGCTTATCTAATATTCCTTTGATACTATCCAATCGTATAAAATTGGGATGTCGTATTTCCCCTTCATGTTGCTCGTATGCCCAAGTCACGTGGTATGGTACATGGGCAGCGTATCCCCCAAGTTCCAATACCGGAAGTATGTCTGATTTTACAGAATTACCTATCATCAGGAGTTTTTCAGGCGGACAGCCCAATGTATCAATCAGCCTCTGGTAATCATCGATTTTCTTGTCACTCATAATTTCGATATGATGGAAATATTCTCGCAGTCCGGAAGCTTCTTTTTTCTTTTCTGGTCGAACAAGTCCCCCTTAGTGGCCAACACCAATTTATATTTCCCATGAAGTGACGATATGGTCTCCTTCACGCCTTCCAGTAGTGTAACCGGTTTCTGCAGAAGCTCTTGTCCCCATCCTATTACTTCATCTATAAGATGCATATTCCCGTTTCCGTCTGTCACTTTGCAGATGGTTTCAGTCATACTGAGCATTATGCTCTTCAGCCCATAGCCATACATATGCAGATTCTTCATTTCTGTTTCAAAAAACCTTTGTGATATGGATGAAGCAGGCAGATATTGCCTTAAAAGGTTACAGAATTTGTGCTCGAACTCCTGAATATAAAGTTCGCTTTCCCACAGTGTGTCATCAGCGTCAAAAGCTATAAATTCGATTTTATCTTTCATGAATGGTCGTTTTATAAAAGCGTCCAAAGATACGGAGTATTCTATATAAATGAAAAGATAAATAGTGATAAATGGGAAGTTAATATCTTGTCTGCAACTTATTAATATTGTGTTTGCAGAAAATTAATATCTTGCAAACACAATATTAATTTCCTATTTTTGCACTTATTTTTTCATTTAATACATAAATTTTAATCGCACAAAAGGATGATGACATCACCCCAACCCGCTTCCAAAGGTTTCAGCAAAGCCTTTTGGGTAAGCAACACAGTAGAACTTTTTGAACGCATGGCATATTATGCCGTATTTATTGTTCTTACCATTTATCTGTCCAACATTTTAGGTTTTAACGATTTTGAAGCGAGTATGATTTCCGGTCTGTTTTCGGGAGGGCTCTATTTGTTGCCTATCTTTACGGGCGCATATGCCGATAAGATAGGTTTCCGAAAGTCGATGATTATTGCTTTCTCACTGCTTTCCATCGGGTATTTGGGCTTGGGATTGCTTCCCACCCTACTGGAAACAGCCGGTCTGGTGGAGTATGGCGAGACAACCCGTTTTTCAGGATTGCCGGATAGTAATGACCGCTGGATGATTGTCCCCGTATTGTTTGTTATCATGGTAGGAGGTTCGTTCATCAAGTCTATCATATCGGGATCGGTGGCTAAGGAAACAACAGAGGCTACCCGTGCTCGCGGCTATTCCATCTTCTATATGATGGTGAATATAGGAGCTTTTACCGGAAAAACGGTGGTCGACCCTCTACGGAATGTTATCGGTGAGCAAGCTTATATTTATATCAATTACTTCTCGGCTGCCATGACAGTGCTGGCATTATTGGCTGTCATCTTATTGTATAAATCGGCACATACAGCAGGTGAAGGGAAAAGCATGCGTGAAATTGGGCAAGGTTTTCTGCGTATTATCACTAATTGGCGTTTGTTGATTCTTATCCTCATCGTAACCGGCTTTTGGATGGTGCAGCAACAGCTCTATGCAACTATGCCCAAATATGTCATCCGTATGGCGGGTGAAACAGCCAAACCGGGGTGGATAGCCAATGTAAACCCGTTTGTAGTGGTTTGCTGCGTAAGTTTTATCACCCGGTGGATGGCAAAGCGCACAGCTATTACTTCTATGAATATAGGCATGTTTCTTATTCCGGTATCGGCATTGCTGATGGCATGCGGTAATTTGCTGGGCAACGATATTATTTCCGGCATGAGCAATATTACTTTGATGATGGTGTTTGGTATTGTTGTGCAAGCTTTGGCAGAATGTTTTATCTCACCGCGTTATCTGGAATACTTCTCTTTGCAGGCCCCCAAGGGCGAAGAAGGTATGTACCTCGGTTTCAGTCATCTTCATTCATTCCTCTCTTCTATTTTCGGATTCGGTATTGCGGGGGTGCTTCTGACAAAATATTGTCCTGATCCAGTCTTGTTTGAAACCCGCGAAGCGTGGGAAGCAGCTAGTGTCAATGCACATTATATCTGGTATTATTTCGCTGTTATAGGATTGGTTGCGGCAATAGCATTATTCGTTTTTGCCAAAACTACCGAATTCATCGACAAAAAGAAGAAGGCATAAGGTTTATATATTGCATACTTTTTGTATATTTGCCGTCACTTTTTTTAAAAGCGACGGCTTTTTTGTAATTAAGGAGATTAGGATGAAAGTAAGATTTATAAGCCTTGCCAGTGGTAGCAGTGGCAACTGCTATTATATAGGCACAGAAAAATATGGAATACTCATCGACGCCGGCATTGCAGTACGGACGATAAAAAAAGGACTGAAAGAAGCAGGTATCAGCATGGAAATGATACGTGCGGTGTTTGTTACGCATGATCATGCCGACCATATAAAAGCGGTAGGCGGATTGGGAGAAAAACTGAATATACCTATTTATACAACCGCCCGGATTCATGAGGGCATCAACCGGAGCTATTGCATGACAGAAAAGTTATATTCGTCTGTCCGTTACCTGGAAAAGCAGCAACCCATGCAGTTGGAAGATTTTCATATCGAATCTTTCGAGGTACCTCATGATGGCACGGACAATGTGGGCTATTGCATTGAGATAGACGGAAAAGTGTTTGCTTTTCTTACAGACCTTGGTGAAATTACTCCTACGGTCGCAGAATATATCAGAAAGGCCAATTATCTGATATTGGAAGCCAACTACGATGAGGAAATGTTACGCATGGGTACCTACCCCCAATACCTGAAAGAACGGATTACCAGCCGCACCGGACACATGAGTAATATTGCTACTGCTGAATTTCTTTCGGAAAATATGACGGAACATTTACAGTATATTTGGCTTTGTCATTTGAGCAAGGACAACAATCATCCTGAATTGGCATATAAAACAGTGGAATGGAAATTAAGGGAAAAAGGAATTATCGTAGGAAAGGATGTACAGTTGTGTGCTTTGAAGCGTACTACTCCTTCTGATTTATACGAGTTTGAATAAAAAATCCCATTTCATCGCAAAAAATACACCGTTTTGTTTGCACGAATAAAATAAAAGGACTACTTTTGCACCCGCAAACAAGAAATAAGGAATGCACTCTTAGCTCAGTTGGTAGAGCAACTGACTCTTAATCAGTGGGTCCAGGGTTCGAATCCCTGAGGGTGTACTTAAAAAAGGAACAACTACTGTTGTTCCTTTTTTAATTTGTCTTAACAAGAACATGCTTTGATGGGTATAAGCTCCTCATACGGAATCACTAGTAAATCTATATGGGGATGATACATTATTTTTCGTTAGTCCGCATAATAAATTCTTCAGAAGTTTGTTTTTATACCTTTGCCCTCACCCGCTTTCCGCCTCTTTCGTCACATTCGAAAATATATGTCAGAAAATGAAAGTAGGAAGAAAACTTTTATTTCCTCCTACTCGTATATCTATATTTTGTATATTTGTACACACATCAATGATTTTAAACTAAAAGAAAAACAATATGGATAAAGATTCAAAGCAAGTAGTGGTTCTTCTGACACATCCCAATATAAAAGAGTCGCGAGCTAACAAGGCATTGATGGATGCTATTAGTGACATGGGAGAGGTGGCCATATACAATTTATATGAGATGCGTGTGGAAGATGCTTTTAATGCAGAGATATGGAGCACTATCATATCGCATGCATCTGCGCTTGTATTTCAGTTTCCGTTCTATTGGATGTCGGCTCCTTCTTTATTGAAGAGATGGTTGGATGAAGTATTTACTTATCTGGCAAAAACTCCTGCTGTGGCTGGTAAGACATTGATGGTGGTCACTACTGTTGGTTCTGAACATGATGCTTATAGAAGCGGAGGAAGAAATCGTTTTACGGTGGATGAGTTGTTAAGACCTTATCAAGCAAGTGCTGTACATGCTGGAATGATATGGCAAACTCCTCTTGTAGTCTATGGAATGGGGACCTCGGAAGCTAGTAAAAATATAGCAGAAGGGATAAATTGCTATAAGCAAAGAATTGAAGCATTGGTGAAGAAAGACATTTTCAGTGATAATTGGTAATAGTAGGACCATATCGAAATGGAACATTCTTTTTCATTTTTGAATGTTTGTTTTTCTCTTTATCTTTTTCTAAAATACTGATTTTAAGCAATAAATAAAATATTGTATGAATTGGCATATTTCTTGTGTTAACTCATACATGAAACTTTATATTATATCAAACAGATTACCCGTTAAGGTTACCAAAGAGGATGAAACGTTCGTGTTTTCACGAAGTGAAGGCGGACTGGCTACCGGTTTGGACTCACTTCAGATTTCCTACGAAAAACATTGGATTGGATGGCCTGGAATATGCGTTGACAACGAAGAAAGTAAAGAGGAAATCACTTTTAGATTGGAAGGAATAAATTTCCACCCAGTATTCTTGTCCGAAATACAGATAAAGAATTATTATGAAGGCTATAGTAATAGTACTATTTGGCCATTATGTCACTACTTTTTTGTTTATACGCTGTATCGGAACTCTTTCTGGCAATCGTATCAGGAAGTGAACCAGTTGTTCTGCGATGCCATTTGCCGCGTGATACGTCCAGGTGACAAGGTGTGGATTCAAGACTATCAGCTAATGCTGCTTCCCGGAATGCTTCGGAAGGTTTACCCGGATTTGAATATCGGATATTTCCATCATGTCCCTTTCCCTTCCTATGAACTTTTCCGGATATTACCGGAGCGTGCAGAAATCCTGAAAGGATTATTGGGTGCTGACTTTATAGCTTTCCATACTCATGACTATATGCGGCATTTTATCAGTGCTGTCGAACGGGTATTGCGTATTGACTTTAAACTGGACGAAGCACAACTCGGGAATAGAGTAGTTAGGACCGATGCTCTTCCTATGGGAATCAACTACGGACTGTATCACAATGCTTCTTCCAGACCGGAAGTACGGCGGGCGATAGACCGTACACGGAAATTTTTCGGGAATCATAAGTTGATTCTTTCTGTAGACCGCTTGGATTATAGCAAAGGCATTCTGCACCGTTTATGGGGATTTGCTGCTTTTTTAGAATGTCATCCTGAATATTGTGGAAAAGTTACATTGGCAATGGTCATTGTTCCATCACGTGACCATGTAGATAGTTATGCTGAGCTAAAAACCAAGATTGACGAAGAAATAGGTTCTATAAACGGACAGTATTCTACGATGGACTGGACTCCGGTTTGCTATTTCTATCACGGTTTTTCATTTGAAGAACTGGTGGCAATGTACTATATAGCTGATGTAGCTTTGGTAACTCCACTTCGTGATGGCATGAATTTGGTTGCCAAGGAATATGTAGCCTCGAAAAATAATAATCCGGGTGTTTTGATTTTGAGTGAAATGGCAGGTGCAGCTATTGAGATGACGGATGCATTGTTGATTAACCCCAATGACACTGAGGAGATAAAGCAGGCCATTTGTCGGGCTTTGGAGATGCCCGAACAGGAACAACTGAAACGCTTGCAACACATGCAGAAAATTATTTCCGTACAAACGGTTAATAAGTGGGCGGCAGACTTTGTAAGTGAATGGAGCGATACGTGCCGTAAGAATGAACAGCTTCGTAAGAAAAGGATATCCGCCGGTATTATTGGTGCCATCAAAATGAAATATAACCAGGCTAAGCAACGGCTTATCTTGCTGGATTATGACGGAACGTTGGCGTCGCTCAAGACACGACCGGAAAATGCTAAGCCCACCCCTGAACTCATTGCCACATTGCAGAAGCTGGTTTCCGACCCGGCCAACCATGTTGTTGTGAATAGTGGTCGCGACCATTTTACTTTAGAAAAATGGTTGGGAAATTTACCTATTGCAATGGCTGCGGAACATGGTGCTTTCTATAAGGAAAATGGCATCTGGCACAAAAACATAAACAAAGCGGAATGGAGTTCCGGATTGGTGTCCATCTTGAAGCTTTTTGTCGAAAAGACGCCTCGTTCCCACCTTGAAGTCAAGGAAACGGCTTTGGCATGGCATTACCGGGAAAGTGATGCATGGTTAGGAGCTTTGCGGGCACAGCAACTTATCAATGTGCTGGTTAACATCTGTATACAGCAAAAGCTGCAAATCATACAAGGAGATAAAGTAGTGGAGATTAAGTCTCCCGATTATAATAAAGGTTCCGAAGTGAGACGCCAGTTGGAAAAGAAACATTATGACTTTATCATAGCTATGGGAGATGATACTACGGATGAAGATATGTTCAAAGCTTTGCCGGTGAATGCAGTGACAATCAAGGTGGGATATGTGTCGGAGGCAGCAAGCTATAATATGCCATCACAAACGGAAGTCCTGCCTTTTCTTCAAATTCTGGCGAACAAGAAAGACATGAAACAACCCATTGGCGAGAATGTCAAAACAAGCTTGAAAGGGGTATTCGATTTTTTCAGAGACTTGTTAAAAACAAAATAGTAAAAATGAGTAATTTAAATTATGGGGTAGTAGGCAATTGTCGGACTGCCGCACTTATATCCGAAAAAGGCAGCATAGACTGGTTGTGTTTTCCCGATTTTGATTCTCCGTCTATCTTTGCATCACTACTTGATCGGGAAAGAGGAGGAAGTTTTGGATTTGACGTTACAGAAGACTATCATATCTCACAATCTTACGTTCCTCACACTAACATATTGTCTACTTCTTTTTCTTCGAAAGAGGGAGAATTTGTCGTACTTGATTACATGCCTTATTACCGTTCCTGCGAAAATGCCCATTATCTTCCGGCAGAATTGTATCGATATGTGAGGTGGATAAAAGGTAAGCCCCGTTTCAAAGTAAACTATGTCCCTGCTCCCAATTATGCGCAAGGTAAAGTGATTCATAATGTCACTTCTGAATTTATAGAAAGCTATTGTTCTTCTGATAATAAAGATAGACAATATTTGTATTCTTCCCTTCCTTTGCAGAACATCGAACAGAAAAAAGAAATTATATTGGAAAAAGATGAGTTCTTTCTTTTGTCATACAATGAAAAGGTCATTCCGGTGGACATTGAACGGGAAAAAATTGAATATTGCCGTACTTTGGTTTATTGGCTTAATTGGACCAACCGTACTAAGAAATATTCTCTCTATAATGATGTGATAGAAAGAAGCATGCTGGTTTTGAAACTGATGTCTTACTATAACGGAGCCGTACTGGCCGCCCTTACTACCAGTTTGCCCGAATCCGTCGGCGAAGTACGTAATTGGGATTATCGGTTCTGTTGGTTGAGGGATGCCTCCATGTCTATCGAAACTTTGTTCCAGATAGGCCATATAGGGGCAGCAAGACGTTTTATGAAGTTCATACAGTCCACTTTCGTATCCAAACACGAATCCTATCAGATAATGTACGGCATTCGGGGAGAAAGGCAGCTGACCGAGATTATTCTGGAGCATTTGTCCGGATATAAGAATTCCAAACCAGTACGGATAGGTAATGATGCTTACCATCAAAAGCAGAATGACTCGTTCGGTTATCTGATGGATTTGATTTACCAGTACTATCGGCTGATGCCCGGTACATTAGACGAAATAGAGGATATGTGGGAAATGGTAAAGAGCATTCTTTCCACGGTAATGGAAGATTGGAAGAAACCAGATAAGGGGATATGGGAAATCAGAGGAGAAAGCCGCCATTTTGTTTCATCCAAAGTGATGTGTTGGGTGGCTTTGGACCGTGGTGCAAAGATAGCTTCCATGCTCAATAAATACGGTTATAGTGAACGTTGGCAAAAGGAAGCTGACAAGGTATGGCAGGATGTAATGACATATGGATGGAAGGAAGAACTTCAAAGTTTCTCGCAGACTTATGATAATATGGCAATGGATTCCTCTTTGCTGTTGATGGAACCTTACGGTTTTATTGCAGCAGACGATATCCGATACCATAAGACAGTGAAGGCTGTGAAAAAAGCTCTTTTGCATAAGGGATTGATGTACCGGTATAACAGCGAAGATGATTTCGGGCTTCCTTCTTCGGCTTTTACCATTTGCACTTTTTGGCTGATACGTGCGCTTTTTGTTATCGGAGAAAAGGAAGAAGCCCGTTGTTTGTTTGATGATGTTCTGACATATTCCAATCATTTGGGATTATTCAGTGAGGATATTGATTTTAATACGAAGGAACAACTGGGGAATTTTCCACAAGCTTATTCGCATTTGGCATTAGTCAATACGGCTATTCTGTTTGCAGAAGAAAATAAGAGATTGGCTTTTATCCGGCCGTAACGAGGAGGGGAACTTAATTAATACTGCAAATGGGAGCATTTTGTATTTGTCCTTCTTTCTTTCGTTTTTAATTCCATTGAATGATGATACCTTTCTTTTTTTATGTATTTTTGCATAAATAAAATTTCACTATTTCGGCAGTTGTTTTGTACTCATATCGCTGATATAGTTTAGGAACTCAAAATAAAGGATTATCATGTTACGGAAGATTAGACTGACTTTTGCAATGATTTGCTTTGTACTCATCACCTTGTTGTTCCTTGATTTTACGGGAACGTTGCATGGGTGGTTCGGCTGGTTGGCCAAAATCCAGTTTTTGCCGGCTGTATTGGCGCTAAATGTGGGAGTGATATTGTTTCTTGTAATTCTCACTTTGGTATGCGGGCGTATCTATTGTTCTGTGATTTGCCCCTTAGGGGTATTTCAGGATATACTGGCATGGCTGGGCCGGCAACCTAAAAAACGCAGGAAGCTTCCTTACTCTTATTCTCCGGCCTTATCTTGGCTGCGCTATGGCGTATTGGGTGTGTTTATCATTGCTTTGATTGCCGGAATTGGTTCATTGGCTGCTCTACTTGCACCCTATAGTGCATACGGACGTATTGCCAATAATCTTTTTCAACCTATATGGCAATGGGGCAACAATCTGCTTGCTTATCTGGCTGAACGGGCAGACAGTTATGCCTTTTATGAAACGGATGTATGGTTGAAGAGCCTGCCGACTTTTATTATTGCTGCCGCTACTTTGGCTGTGCTTGTTGTTCTGGCCGGACGCAACGGACGAACCTATTGTAATACGATTTGCCCGGTAGGAACGGTCTTGGGCTTCCTTTCACGTTATTCGCTTTTCCGCATCACAATAGATTCGGAAAAGTGCAACCAATGCAGTCTTTGTTCACGCAACTGCAAGGCAGCCTGCATCAACTTTAAGGAGCATCAGATTGATGCAAGCCGGTGTGTGGTTTGCATGAACTGCATTGAGAAGTGCAAGCATGGAGCCATTTCCTACAAGTATCATCCTTTCGGTAAACCTGCTGCGGGCAAGGCAGATTCGGAACAGATAAACGAAACCCGCCGCAGTTTTTTCACAGCAACGGCTCTGGTTGCAGCCACTTCTGTTTTAAAAGCGCAGGAAAAGAAAGTAGACGGAGGACTGGCAGCCATTGAAGATAAGAAGATTCCTGAGCGAAGCACTCCCCTCACTCCTCCCGGCTCATTGAGTGCCCGCAATATGGCGCAACACTGCACGGCCTGCCAGCTCTGTGTGTCGGCATGTCCCAATCAGGTTCTTCGTCCTTCTGCAGACTTAAGGAAATTGATGCAACCGGAAATGTCATACGAACGCGGCTATTGTAGACCGGAATGTACAAAATGTTCGGAGGTATGTCCTGCAGGGGCTATCCGTCCGATAACCAAAGCTGATAAATCATCCGTTCAGATAGGGCATGCCGTGTGGGTAAAGAAAAATTGCATACCACTGACGGATGGTGTGCAGTGTGGCAACTGTGCACGCCATTGTCCGACGGGAGCCATACAAATGGTGCCGAGTATACCTGAAGACAAGGATTCTCCAAAGATTCCGGTAATCAATGTGGAGCGTTGTATCGGCTGCGGGGCATGTGAGAATCTTTGTCCGGCCCGTCCGTTCAGTGCCATCTATGTGGAAGGACATGAAAGACATCGAATTATATAACAAAGTAGAATTTCTATAAGTATGGAAGAACATCATAAAAACAATATGAACCGTCGTGATTTCTTGAAGATAGTGGGAATTACAACCGCCACATCTACTGCTGCCCTCTATGGATGTGGTTCTAAGGAAGGAAGCAGTGAAGGCAGTAAAGTATTGGGCCCCATTCCGACGGATAAAATGACCTATCGTAGTTTTCCTGGTTTGGGGAGTGACAAAGTTTCTATTTTAGGATATGGCTGTATGCGCTGGCCTACCGTTCCTGCTCCGGATGGAAAAGGGGAAATGATAGACCAGGATGCTGTAAACGAACTGGTGGATTATGCCATTGCCCATGGCGTGAATTATTTCGATACGTCTCCGATGTATGTACAAGGATGGAGTGAGAAGTCTACGGGAATAGCTCTGAAACGCCATCCACGCGAATCGTTCTATCTTGCCACCAAACTATCCAATTTTCATCCTGATACCTGGACTCGCGAGGGTTCCATCGCCATGTACCGTAAGTCGTTCGAGGATATGCAGGTGGACTATATAGACTACTATCTGCTACACATGATTGGTGGCGGTGGCATGGAGCAATTCCGCAAACGCTACATAGACAACGGTATGATTGATTTTCTTGTCAAGGAGCGTGAAGCAGGACGCATCCGCCGTTTGGGATGGTCGTTCCACGGAGATATCGAAGTCTATGACTATGCCTTGCAGATGCATGACCGTGGTGAAGTTCATTGGGACTTTGTACAAATACAGTTGAATTATGTGGACTGGAAACATGCTTCGGGCAGCAACTTCAAGGCAGAGTATCTGTATGACGAGCTGGCCAAGCGTAAGATCCCTGCTGTCATTATGGAGCCTCTGCTGGGTGGGCGGCTCTCCAATGTCCCCGACCATATTGTGGCACGGCTGAAGCAGCGCGAACCCGAACGCAGTGTGGCGTCTTGGGCATTCCGTTATGCCGGTTCTCCCCAGGATGTACTGACAGTGCTGAGCGGCATGACTTATATGGAACATTTGCAGGATAACATCCGTACTTACTCTCCATTGGTACCACTCACAGAAGAGGAAACTCAGTATCTGTATGATACGGCAGATTTGATGATGGAGTACCCCACCATACCTTGCAACGACTGCAAGTACTGCATGCCTTGCCCGTATGGAATTGACATTCCTGCCATCTTGATACATTACAATAAATGTGTCAATGAAGGAAATGTGCCGGAAAGCAGCCAGGATGAGAATTATCGGAAAGCACGCCGTGCTTTTCTCGTAGGATATGACCGAAGTGTACCCAAACTGAGGCAGGCCGACCATTGTACCGGGTGCAACCAGTGTTCTCCGCATTGCCCGCAAACGATTGATATTCCCAAAGAACTGCATCGTATTGACAAATTTGTAGAACAGTTGAAACAAGAGACTTTATAAAATGGAGAGTATCATTGACATACTGCACAAGGGAGGATACTCTTGTGTTATGAAGAACCGGGAGGAAGTCCGTACTTTCACCCAACGGGGAGTAGCGGATTTGTATGATTTGTACCAGGCAGATTCTGCATTTATGAAGGGGGCTGCCATTGCCGATAAGGTTATAGGGAAAGGTGCCGCTGCTTTGATGGTACTGGGAGGCTTTAAAACGGTCTATGCCGATATAATCAGCACTCCTGCGCTGGCATTGCTGTGCGAAGCAGGAATTGAAACGACTTTTGCCCAAGAGGTTCCCCATATCATTAACCGTGACAAGACCGGCTGGTGCCCGTTGGAGACGGCTTGCATGGAGCTGAATACGGTAGAGGAGATGTATCCGGTGATTCAGAATTTTATATCAAGAATCAGGGCAAAATAGCAACAGCCTGCTCTCTTTCCCTGATTACCTGATGCCTTTCTCTTCCAGCATCTTGAAGTCTTCCTTGAGCATACCGACATCATCCAGTGTGCGGGCTTCATTGTGGTCGTTCAGATAGACTCTGGGGCTTTCGATAAACAGAGCGCTGGTGACAGATAAAGAGTCATTCCGGTATGGGGTCTCCACTCCACCTATTTCCAGCATTGTCTGGAAGAATGAGGCACTGGAAGATACATTCTTCTGCCTATTGGCTTGTGCGGCCTCCAATAACGATGGGTATCTCTGCCGGTAGTTGTCGGACATCCAAATAAAGAATGGCACATGTATCTGATAATAGGAAGGTACCGGTGAGGCATGCAGAAAGAGATGCCGGTTGTCATCGAAAATATCTTCTCCATGGTCTGAAGTGTATATCAGGGCAGAATTGACATGTTGTTCTTGAAGCATATCTATCAGACGAACCAGAAAATTATCCGTGTAGCGGATAGAATTGTCATAGGCATTAATCAGGTTGTCTTTGTATTTCACTTCCGCATCAACGGGCATGTCCGGCAGGAAGAAAGCCTGCTCTGCCGGATAGCGCTCTTTATAATTGAAATGAGAACCGTAAGTGTGGAGAACTATAAATTGCCTGGAAACTCCTTTGCCCAGTTCTTTTGCTACCAGTTTCAACAGTTCGTTATCAGAGGGGTTGTAATTGGAATCCCCCACATCTTCTTTAATGAAATCATACGTGTCGGCTTCTTTGCCGAAGAAGTCTATAAATGAGTGGTTATAGCGCTGGTTCGAGAAAAAGGCGGTCTGGTAACCGGCTTCCTTGAATGCTGTGATAATCCCTTTTTGATAATAGATGGAATCAAAACTGGAAGCACTGACCGGTGACAGCAACATCGGAACACTCTTGTGGGTAGTGTTTGATTCTGTCAGCACATGGCTGAAAGCTGTCAGTCCGCCAATGCCCGACAGTCCCGGGTTAGTCTCCCGTTCGTAGCCGTACAAAGCCCAGTTGCATGCCCGTGAGGTTTCTCCCACCACCATTACATATACTTCCCTTTCATCAGCCTGATGAGTACTTCTAGCATGAAAGGTAAAATCTTTAGAGGTCTTGTGATAATTCCGCGTCTGGGCCGTCCGTTGAAAAGCAAGTGCTATGTTGTAGCATACGTTGGCAGGATACAGTTCGGATTTCGGCTCATACCGGTTATCTGTCAAATAAGCAGTGCCTAAGGATAATATTCCGGCAGACAACACATACAGAGTGCGACGGCGAGCTTGCCGGATGAATGCTTCGGACAGTCTGCGTTTGTGTACAATGGATATGGTTGCCAGAATTAATGCAGGTATATAGAGCACTACCACAATAACGATGGCAGGTATCAGATTGTCCAGCAGTTCCAGCGCCTCGCTCGAATTGGTTGTCACCAGATTCAGAAACATATCCACTGCGATAATGGACTGACCGAAAAGATACAGCAATACAAGCTGGAAGGCTCCGAAGAAGATGAACGGAAATAGCAGCCAGAATGTCCTGCCACAGTTTCTCGACCAAGCCATTACAGCATAATATATAGAAAGGGGTAGCAGGATATTACATATCTTTGCCGTCCATGATATGGGTTCTGTAAAGCATAGCACTACATTGGGCACTATCAGAATGACCAGAAACAGATAGAACAAATGTTCCTGATTGTCGAACCATTTTTTTATGTCTCTAAAAAGCTTCATTGATATTGAATATAAATCCGGTCTGGTGTTTGCCAAAACCTAAATCCAAACGTACGTTTACTCTCTTTTTGAACTCCCAGCGGTAGCCGAAACCATAATTAGGAAGAATATGCCTGGCCTCCAATTCCGAGAAATTCGGGAATATGGTTCCCGCCCCTACCCATACGGCAACTCCATTTCGCTTCCATACATGTTGGCGTAGTTCCAGCTGGACATCCATTGCACACTTGTCACGGTAGCGCCCCTCATAATAGCCACGCATAGAATAGGAACTTCCCAATGTTGCCATCAGTCCCCAGGGCGGATTTCCGTAGTTCAGCAGAGTATGGAACTGGCCTGCCAACACCCCACCCTTCCACACGGACTGGTAATAGCTGGTCGTCAGTTCCGTATTGCTGAATGCATATTTATTTCCCAAAAAGGCCGGACTGAAGCGCTGGTCTATCCGTAGGTAATATCCTTTATAGGCATTTGTCAGAAAATCGCGTGAATCATACAACAAGGAAAACCCCAAGCTCACGTTGGTGCTACGCGCTTTCATTCCTTTCCATAATTCCGGTTTTTCAAAGTCATGTCCATACACGTAATCAAATGTTGTCATCGGACCGATATAAAAGTTACGTGCCATCCGGAACATGAAGTCCACCTTAACCTGCGCCTGAAAGCGATAGTATTCACTCTCATTGTCATCATTGGCTCCATTGTCATATCCTTGTCCCCAGTAAAGGCTTGGGAAAGAATAGAAATACAGATTGTAGTTCAACCGGTATTTGTCTTGGGGAAACAGATGGTTTCCACGTACTCCCAGCAAATAGAATCCCACTGTGGAGACATCCCCATACAGAGAGACATTGGACGGAGGGAGAATACTATCGTTCCGGTCGGTACGGTAGAGTCCTGCCGCCACCAGTCCGATTCCAAATTTGGTGTCACTGGAATAATGAGGCCCGCCTATAATGCTGAAATCAAATTTCTTGTTTTTCTTTTCTTTGTTGGCATCGTTGAAGTAATTCAAAATTTTTCCGAAAAAACTGCGTTTCTTGGGAAGCGAGTCTATCGGATACGTAGAAATTGAGTCCACAGAGTTTTTTGCTTCTGCAAGGTGTGTTTGTGCATGAACAGCCGTTTCTGTAATCAGCATCAATATTGGTAATATCCATTTTGTCAATTTAGTGTCCATTTACTTGTAGAAAACTTCCGTGGCAAAGTTAGTTTTTATGTTCTTCATTACAACAATGTTACTGTTCTTTTTGTTTCCAATTTTTCTCTTTTAATGTTCATTTCTACATTGCATGTGGGGTTCACTCTTTTTAACTACATCATTTATAGAACTTTCCTCGATTTATACTGTTATTTTAATATTACAAAGAACAACATGATATTGAATTATGAAAACAGCAATGGACATTCCCGATAAAGAGGGACAGAAACGACTGGTAATCGTAGGCGGCGGCTTTGGCGGATTAAAGCTGGCACGAAAATTGAAAAGCAACAAGTTTCAGATAGTTTTACTGGATAAGAATAACCATCACATCTTCCAACCGTTACTCTATCAAGTGGCCACAGCAGGTATTGAACCGAGTGCCATATCATTCCCATACCGAAAAATCTTCAAAAAAAGAGAGCATTTCCATATACGTATTTGTGAAGCACAGCAAGTCTTCCCGGAACACAATCTGCTGGAGACTTCCATCGGCACGCTGGCATACGACTATTTGGTCATTGCCACCGGCTGCAACACAAATTATTTTGGAAACGACGGGCTGGAGAAACAGACCATGGCACTAAAGAATACTTCGGAAGCCTTGTTCAACCGAAACCAGATATTGGATAGTTTTGAACAAGCCCAGAACACCGGTAATAAAGAAGAGCGCAGGCGTCTGATGACCTTTGCCATTGTAGGCGGTGGAGCTACGGGAATAGAGTTGGCTGGTGCTTTGGCCGAGATGAGGAAGTTTGTCCTTCCTCAAGACTATCCGGACTTGAATATCAATGAGATGCGTATCATCTTGTTGGATGGCTCTTCCCGGCTCTTGTCTGCTTTTTCAGAAGAGTCTTCCAAAGAAGTGGCCGATTATCTGAAGAAGCGTGATGTGGAAATCAAATTGAACCAACGGGTGATGGGATACGAGAATTATCAATTGGCATTGAATGACGGGACTGCCATCGATACCAAAAATGTATTCTGGGTGGCCGGTGTCAAGGCAAACAGCCTTCAAGGATTGCCTGCCGATGCCTATGGACCGGGAAACCGCTTGAAGGTGGACACTTATAACCGTCTTTCTCAATATCCCAATATTTTCGCTATCGGGGATACGGCCCTTATGATTTCTGAGGAGTCTCCCAAAGGACACCCGCAAGTGGTGCAACCAGCCATCCAGCAGGCCCGCAACTTGATAAGGAACTTGCAGCGTGCAGAAACAGGCCTGCCGTTACAGCCGTTTATATATCAAAACAAAGGCTCCATGGCGACCATTGGCCGCAATCATGCCGTAGTCGAGCTTAAGAAACTGCGTTTTGGCGGTTTTCCGGCATGGGCTGTGTGGCTATTCATCCATTTGATGAGTATTGTGGGTGTAAAAAACCGTCTTTTCATCTTCGTAGACTGGATGTGGAGTTACTTTACCTATGACCCGTCTTTACGGATTATCATCAAACCCTTGAAGCGGGAGTAAACTTTTATTGAGTAATATTTGTTATAGTTCATATACGAACTTAAAAACGAATGAATATGTTAAAACGACTTTTATTTCCCGTCAAACCGGACGGAACGGCAACATCTGCTATGCTATTGATTGCAAGAATTGTATTCGGTATATTATTAATGAACCACGGTATCCAGAAGTGGACTAACTTTCAAGAGCTGTCGGCCGTTTTCCCTGACCCGCTGGGTGTAGGCAGTCCGCTGTCTTTAGGACTGGCTATCTTTGGTGAATTGGCATGTTCCATGGCATTCATTATAGGTTTTCTCTATCGTTTGGCTATGATACCAATGGTGTTTACAATGGCTGTTGCCTTTTTTGTAATTCATGGCAATGACCCGTTTGCCACGAAAGAGTTGGCTTTTGTGTATCTGGTAGTGTTCATATTGATGTATATCATAGGTCCGGGCAAGTTTGCCGTTGACCGCTGGATAGGAAAAGCTCTTTTCCAAAAGGCTCGTAAATAGACACTTCCGTTTTACTGAAAACAGATTTTAAGCTCAAATAGGATGTATTTTCGTAAAAAATCCTATATTTGCGGATGCTTAAAATAACTCGATGAGCTATAAAGCTAATTAAACACAGTAAAATAAAAAAGAGTGATTATGAAAAAGTTCAATTTGAAGATGGCTGCGACCGTAATGATTTGCGGCTCGTTTCTTTTCAGTTCTTGTATCGGTTCTTTTGGACTGCATAGTAAACTGGTCAGCTGGAATCAAGGTATTGGTACCAAGTTTGTAAACGAACTGGTTTATCTGGCATTCAATATTATCCCGGTATATGGCGTTTGCTATCTGGCCGATGCATTGGTCATCAACTCCATCGAATTCTGGAGTGGTTCAAACCCTATGGCCAGCATTGGTGATGTAAAGAAAGTGAAAGGCGAAAACGGTGACTACCTGGTAGAGACACTTGAAAACGGCTATTCTATCACCAAAGAAGGTGAGACTGCTTCTATGGAACTCATTTACAACAAAGAGTTGAATACTTGGAATGTTGTTGCCGATGGTGTCAGCACAGAATTGCTGCAAATGAACAATGACGGCACTGCACAAATGACCCTTCCGAACGGTGAGGAAATGACAGTGACGCTGGATGCCCAAGGTGTGGCAGCAGCACGTCAGGCGACGATGATTGACAGCTATTACGCTTTTAATTAAAAGTTGAAAATGGAAAGGTGAAAGTTGAAAATGGCTGGGTGCATAGATGCCCAATAACCATTTTCACCTTTCCACTTCCCATTAGAACGGATATCCCACAGCAAAGTGGAAGGCAAAATCGCGGCTGAATTTAGGATGGATAATGGGATAACGGTCTTTTTTCTTCTCATACGCCGGATTGACGGCCTTCATACCCCCGTCGAAACGCAATACAAAGAAATCCAAGTCAAGACGCAATCCTAAACCATATGCCACGGCAATCTGTTTATAGAACTTGTCAAATTCAAACTGACCTCCCGGCTGGTCTTTATAATCCCGTATTGTCCAGATATTCCCGGCATCTACAAAGAGGGCTCCTCTGAATTTCCAGAACAACCGTGTGCGGTATTCAATGCTGGCATCCAGCTTGATGTCTCCCGACTGGTTCATGAAGTTATTATCGCCGGGGAAAGAACCGGGCCCCAAATCACGTACAGACCATCCGCGCACACTGTTGGCGCCGCCGGAGAAGTAGCGCTTCTCAAATGGAAGCATTGTTGCATTGCCGTATGGAATGGCAATACCGGCACCAAAATGAAATGCCAATGAATTGCGGTTGTCAATGACCAGATTCTTGGCAAAGTCAAAATCGCCTTTCAGGTATTGGGCAAAAGGAATGTTCAACAAAGTGTATTCCCCCGATGCATTCTTTTTCATTCCTCCGAGCTTTGCCACAGCATACAACAAGTTACCCGCCGATTCAAAATTGAGGCGGATGGTATAGGAATTTCCGATACCGGAGTTATTCATCAATGCTCTTCCGGCACTGTTGTAGATATAGCTATAGCCGGTGCGGACAATAAAGCGGTCTTCATAATTGTATTTGAGGATGTAGTTCTCGTCTTTCTCCAGATAATCCTCTTTGAATGTCTGGTCTATGCTGGGCATATACAGATAGTTGATGTCCAGCAAATCAATGCGATGCTGCGAACGCTGTTGTTGTACCCCCCATTTGTAGCTCCATCCGGCAGATGCTACAATGCGCGTGAATTCGGGTCTCATCTGGTAGTTATATTGCAATCCGAATTCTGTAGTAGCCCTTATCCTCCGCTTGAAATCGCTGGATACAAAGGGAAACATAAACCGTGGGAAGTTGATGGTTGCTTCCGCACCTAATTCTATGTAGTCTTGATTCAAGGAGCTCTGCAAACCGGACACAGCCTCGTATGCCCCACGTAGCTTGAACATGAATGTTTCGGAACCTTTGAACATGTTACGGTGCTGAAAAGCCACCGAAGCGGCAGCTCCCAAATCACCGGCAGAGTTTGTGCCTTCCACCTCAAAAGATACGGACTGATGCTTGCCTCTGGTCAGCATCACATAGGCGTTGAGCTTTGCACTGTCACTCTGTTGCACTTCAAAAAAACGGATATTGGTATATTTCAGGGCTTGCAGGCGTCCGTAGTTGGAGTAGGTACGCTGCACGTTCTGCTCGTTATAGAGAGTTCCCGGAGTGATGCGCAGATTGTTGGTCAGCACTTTGGGGCGCAGATAAAGCTTGTCTTTGTAGTAGATGGGAAAGCCTTTGTAATGCAATGAATCATTCACCTCGATGCTGTTCTGGGTGGATGCCTGCAACACATTATAATCGGTAATGAAACTCACTTTATTGATAGTGTATTGCCGGTGATTCTGCGGCGTATCCTCGTTATGCTGTCTGTATGGAGCCAAGTGCAACGTCAAATCTACCAGATAAGAATTACGGACAGTATCTGCGGTATAGGATATGTACTCTTTGTTGAACTTGTAATATCCATTCTGAAGCAGTTTGTTTGTGATGCGCTGGCGTTCTGCATCCAGTACATTGACATCAAAATACATGCCTTCGGACAATAGGGTTACTGCGGAATCCTGCCGCATGTATTCCTTTATTTTACTGTCCCGGATATCATATTTCAAGGTACGCACTTTATAGGGCTTGCCGGTCGTCACCTTATAGACCAACTTCATCTTTTTTTTCTTCTTGACTTGGCGTACCGGTTCCACCAGGGCGCCCATATAGCCCATATTCTGCACAGCCTTAGTGATTTCTTCCCTGGTCCGGTTGGTTTCCTCCTCACTGTATATGACCGGGGCATCACCTAATTTCCTCAATGTACGGTTTATCCAGCGTGTAGAGTCCCGTCCGGACCAGTTGTAGACATACAACTGGGTCTTTATCAGGCTGAACCACTTCGCATTGGGATTCTGGCGGATGTACATGGAGAGATTGGATGGTTTTACTTCCTTATTATCAGTATGTATGCGCACTTCATCCAGCAAATACGAGCCGTCCGGCACATATTTGGTAGAAGAACAGGAAGCCAACAAAAGTACGATAGTAGTAAGTATCGCGTAGCGGAAACCTTTATTCATACCGAGTCATTAATTGCGCATAAACAGCTACAAATATACTTGTATTTTTTTGTTCCCGAAATAAAAAACGCCGGAAGAGTGCAGAGTTTTTGATTATATTGAAATAATCACGTATTTTTGTCAAATGATAACATGTGTGTCCTATGGCATTAAGTAAAAATCGCATTAAATATATCCACTCGTTGGAGCAGAAAAAGAACCGGAAGGCCGACAAGGTATTTCTGGCAGAAGGACCTAAACTCGTAGGGGATTTGTTGGGACATTTTCCTTGTCAGTTCTTGCTGGCAACTTCAGAATGGCTTTCCCGGAACCGCCCTCTCTCCACCGTAACGGATGTCACGGAAGTATCGGAGGAGGAACTTTCGCGTGCCAGCCTGCTGAAAACTCCCCAACAAGTGCTGGCTGTGTTCCGGCAGCCGGATGAGGAGACGGATATTTCCGTCATCAGTCACTCCCTCTGTCTGGCTTTGGATGATGTGCAAGACCCCGGTAACCTGGGAACGATTGTCCGCCTTGCTGATTGGTTTGGGATAGAGCATATTTTCTGTTCGCCCAACACGGTGGATATCTATAATCCCAAAACTGTGCAGGCCACGATGGGAGGTATCGCACGCGTCAGACTGCATTATACTCCCCTACCCGAGTTCATCCGCTCACTGAAGGATATTCCCGTTTACGGCACTTTCCTGGACGGAGAGAATATGTACGGACAACCGCTTTCGAAAAATGGGCTGATTGTGATGGGTAATGAAGGAAATGGCATCGGAAAAGAAGTGGAGGCACTCATCAACCGCAAACTATACATACCGAATTATCCCGCCAGCCGTGAGACCTCGGAGTCATTGAACGTGGCTATTGCCACAGCAGTAGTTTGCGCTGAGTTCCGGCGCCAGGCTGCATTGTAGTAAAATCAAAAGGAAAAAACAACCAGGGAATCAAATAAGGCAATTCTTCCTCGATAACCGGAGGGATTGCCGTCAGTATATTGCAGCACGTATCAAAATGAGGATAGTCTGTTTCCACCTCCGTAAGCAAAGCTATGACTCCCGGTAGCCATTCCGTATTCTCCACCTCTTCTGTCAATGGGAAGATACGTGATACCCATTGTCCTTCACCTATCTCCACCACATATTGTTTCAGATAGCCATGCCCGGGAAGAAACAGAAAATGGGAAGCGTAGCGTTTCATGCTTTCGGACGGGGACGTATGGTTCTGGGAGTCGTGGTATTTTCCTGCTCCTGAATTTCCAGAGGTTTCAATTTCTCAGGTTTTCCGATACTGTCTTTGCGAAGGGAGTCTGTCGCTTGCTGAAGGCTGTCCTTTGGGGCAATGACCAAGCTGTCCGTGGCGTGATAGCGCATCAGTGAGATACGGTCTGCCAGCAAAGGCTGTGGAGTCTCCTGCTGCGGATAATAGATGAACCCGCGTATTTCCTTGATTTCTCCTAAAGTATCGGCAAACAAGGTGAGCGTTTCCACACCTGTGTCTTGTACTTTCCGAATGGCACTGATGACACTGTCATTCTTTTCGTAAAGAACCTGCATCGCCATCAACGGAGCATGTATGCTGTCCGGTGCACCGTTGTGGAAACGGAAGCGCACGCTCCAGCGCAGCGTGTCACGGTCGTGGAAATTGGTGTCTGATGGCAACGTAAACGTTATCTTGTTGTCCAGGGGCATACCCGTCAACTGATAGATATGCTGCCATATCCACACGTCGATACTGTCTCCGGGAAGTGATTCTTTCGGCTTGTTGTCACGCAGGGCAATCAAGTGGTTGATACCGTCTCTCTCGGCTTTCAACCGTACATTCACTTTCTCGTAGATTTTGGTAAGTACTTCCGGGTTACGGGCAAACCAGACCATAGAAGAGTCAAAATCGGCCTGAGTAATGCCATATTTCTTGAAAACCGACTCAATGTATAGCACCCGCTTATAACTTTCGTTATACGGCACTTCTTCACCCATAGCTTTGGCTATGTGATAATCATAAAGCACGTTTTCCATCTTGGCATCCGGAAGGACGGTCTCAGGTCTTTTCACCTTACAAGCCGTCAGACTGAACGCCAGAAGGACTACGCTACACCATTGAATTCGATTTATTCCTTTCATGATTTCTTTATAGCAGCATGATAGGCATCATTGAAGTCCTTGCCGTAGAACAACAGCAAAGCAATGATACCGCAACTGATTGCTGCATCCGCAAAATTGAATATCGGGCTGAAGAAAATGAAATGTTCTCCACCGACAAACGGCATCCATGCGGGCCAGTTTGTATCAATGATGGGGAAATAGAACATATCCACCACCTTGCCATGGAACCACGGGGCATATCCCCCTCCTTCAGGCATGAAGGAGGCTATCTGCGAATGGGTGCTTTCGTTGAACAGCACACCATAGAACACACTGTCGACAATGTTTCCCAAGGCTCCCGTCAAGACCAAAGACACACAGATGATAAATCCGGTCTTCATGCCTTGCTTCACGAACTTGTACAGAAACCAGCCAATGACCGTGACTGCAGCAATGCGGAACAAGGTCAGGAACAGTTTGGCGAATATTTCCATACCGAAAGCCATACCACTATTCTCGGTAAAGTATATATAGAACCAATCCGTAATCCGGATACTCTCATGCCAGTACATATGGGTCTTTATCCAAATCTTGATAATTTGGTCTATAACCAATACCGAAAATATGATAAGGCAGGCTATCCGGCCCTTCGTAAAGAATTTACCCATTTTTATTTCTTGCCGTTGTTTTTAGCTTCGATGCTCAAAGTGGCATGGGGCACTGCACGAAGGCGCTCTGCCGGTATCAGTTTGCCGGTTTCGCGGCAAATGCCATATGTTTTGTTCTCAATGCGCACCAAAGCAGCCTGCAATCCTTGGATGAACTTCAACTGGCGTTGGGCCAGACGTGTGGTTTCTTCCTTGGATAAGGTGTTGGCACCTTCTTCCAGTACTTTGTACGTAGGAGATGTATCGTCGGTGTCATTACCGTCTGCACCCGTCAGGCTGGCCTTTAACAGTTCATAGTCACGTTGTGCCAACTCTAACTTCTCCATAATGATAGCGCGGAATTCTTCCAATTCAGCATCTGAGTATCTTGTCTTTTCTGCCATAACTTTTACGTGTTAATCAGGGTTAGTATTTAATTATTCTTTCACTACGCTCACGTACAGCGAGAAATCGTCGAAGTTCAGTTCTGTACCATTTTCTACGTTGTCTGCCAGCGTCAGTGAAGTTCCTAAAACTTGGTTGCGAATATAGTCATTATATTCATTTACCGCATCATCTGTTTGAGGATTTTTTGATAATGTAATCTTTATTTTATCTGTTATCTCAAAACCGCTCGACTTGCGGATATTCTGAATGCGGTTTACCAGCTCGCGTGCAATACCCTCACGGCGCAACTCTTCGGTAACGGTAACTTCCAGAGCCACGGTCAGTTTGCCCTCGTTGGCAACCAGCCATCCCGGAATATCCTCACTGAAGATTTCCACATCTGCCGTTTCAATCACGGCTTCTGCACCGTCCAGATTGAACGTATAAGAGCCTTTCTTCTCCAGCTCGGCAATGGCTTCCTGGGACATTTCCGCCACAGCAGCAGCCACGGCTTTCATCTGCTTACCGAATTTCGGTCCCAGCTTCTTGAAGTCGCATTTCACTTTCTTTACCAGTACACCGGCAGCACCGTCCACAAACTGGATTTCTTTTACATTCACCTCGTTCATGATAAGTGCTTTCACAGCCTCGATGTGTGCACGCTGTTCTTCATCCACTACCGGTATCATGATGCACTGAAGCGGTTGGCGGACTTTGATGTTCACCTTGCGGCGCAATGCCAATACCATGGAAGTGACGTCTTGTGCCATCTGCATGCGGACTTCCAATCCCTTGTCTATCATTTCCTCCTTATATTCGGGGAACTTGGCAAGGTGTACGGAAACCACATTGTCGCGTCCCGTAGCTGCAATCAGGTCGGAATAGAGCATATCAGCATAGAACGGAGCGATGGGTGCCATCAGCTTAGCCACGGTTTCGAGGCATGTATAGAGTGTCTGGAATGCAGAGAGCTTGTCCTGCGTCATACCACCGCCCCAGAAACGTTTGCGGTTCAGGCGAACATACCAGTTGGAGAGGTTGTCATTTACGAAGTCGGATATGAGACGTCCTGCTTTCGTGGGCTCGTATTCATTGTAGCAGGTATCCACGTTTTTCACCAACGTATTCAGTACAGAGAGTATCCAACGGTCGATTTCAGGGCGTTCAGCCATCGGCACGTCAGCTTCCTTGTATTCGAATCCGTCTACATTGGCGTAGAGGGCGAAGAATGAATAGGTGTTATAGAGTGTTCCGAAGAACTTGCGGCGCACCTCTTCCACTCCATCCACGTCGAACTTAAGATTGTCCCACGGAGAAGAGTTGGTGATCATGTACCAGCGCAACGGGTCGGACCCGTATTTCTCGATGGTCGAGAAGGGGTCTACGGCATTGCCCAGACGCTTGGACATCTTGTTACCATTTTTGTCGAGCACCAAGCCGTTGGAAATGACAGCCTTATAAGAAATACTGTCGAACACCATTGTAGCGATGGCGTGCAACGTGAAGAACCAACCGCGTGTCTGGTCCACCCCTTCGGCGATGAAATCGGCAGGATATACCTGATGGCTATCCAGCAGTTCTTTGTTCTCGAACGGATAGTGTATCTGTGCATAAGGCATGGCACCGGAATCGAACCAAACGTCAATCAAGTCCGTTTCGCGTTTCATCGGCTTGCCGTCTTTAGAAACAAGGATGACATCGTCCACGTAAGGACGGTGCAAGTCTATCTTGTCGTAATTCTCTTTGGTATATACACCCGGCTGGAAGCCCTTCTCCTTGTAAGGATTGGACTGCATCAATCCGGCAGCTACGGATTTCTCTATTTCGTTGTAAAGTTCTTCTACAGACTCGATACACTTTTCCTCGCTATTGTCCTCTGTACGCCAGATGGGCAGCGGAGTACCCCAGTAGCGCGAACGGCTGAGGTTCCAGTCATTCAGGTTTTCCAGCCACTTGCCGAAACGTCCCGTACCGGTGCTTTCCGGCTTCCAGTTGATCGTCTTGTTCAGCTCTATCATGCGGTCTTTGCAAGCGGTAGAGCGGATGAACCAGCTATCCAACGGATAATACAATACCGGTTTGTCCGTACGCCAGCAGTGCGGATAATTGTGTACATGCTTTTCTATCTTGAATGCCTGGCGGGCGGCTTTCATCATCATGCAGAGTTCGATATCCAATGATTCGGCAGCTTGTGCAGCCTGCTCATCATACTTGCCGTCTACAGTGAATTGAGGGTCATAGGCATTCTTTACCCACTTGCCCTGATAGTCTTTGTAAAGGTCTGCATTGACACATGCCTTTACAAACTCCTCGTCCAGTTCGTCAATCAAGAAGAACTTACCGGTGAGGTCTACCATCGGGCGGGTCTCACCCTTCTTGTTTATCATGAACAAGGACGGTATACCTGCAGCGCGTGCCACAAAAGCATCGTCCGCACCAAAGGTCGGGGCAATGTGTACGATACCCGTACCGTCTTCAGTCGTCACATAGTCACCAGAAATTACACGGAAACCTTTGTCGCTGGGAGTCCAGCTACCGTCTTCGGCAACGTCTATCGGTTTCACCCAAGGGATGAGCTGTTCGTACTCCATACCTACCAAATCGGGGCCTTTGTACTCACCTACTATCTTGAAAGGTATCAGCTTATCACCCGGCTTATAATCCTCTAATGCAATGCCTTCCGCTTTTTTGTTGAAGTGAGTGTAGAGCAGTGCTTTTGCCAACACAACAGTCATCTTCTCACCGCTATATCCGTTGTAAGTCTGTACGGCCACGTAGTCTATCTTGGGACCGACGCAGAGCGCAGTGTTGCTGGGCAACGTCCACGGAGTAGTGGTCCATGCCAGGAAGTAAGGAGTTCCCCACTCTGCCATTTCCGGTTTCGGATGCTTCATCTTGAACTGTGCCACCATGGTCGTGTCTTTTACGTCACGGTAACATCCGGGCTGGTTCAACTCGTGCGAGCTGAGTCCGGTTCCGGCAGCGGGAGAATACGGCTGTATGGTGTATCCTTTATAAAGATACCCTTTTTTATAGAGTTGCTTCAACAGCCACCACAAGGTTTCGATGTAGCGGTTGTCGTAGGTGATATAAGGATCGGTCATGTCTACCCAATACCCCATCTTGTGAGTCAGATCTTCCCATTCTTTGGTGAACTTCATGACGTCCTTGCGGCAGGCAGCATTGTATTCTGCTACGGAAATAGTCTTGCCAATATCCTCTTTCGTAATGCCGAGTGCTTTTTCCACACCCAGTTCCACGGGCAGTCCATGAGTATCCCATCCGGCCTTACGCTTTACTTGGAACCCCTTCATGGTTTTGTAACGGCAGAAAATATCTTTGATGGAGCGAGCCATTACGTGGTGAATGCCCGGCATACCGTTGGCAGAGGGCGGTCCTTCATAAAAAACGAAAGAAGGACAGCCTTCACGTTCTGTCATACTCTTGGCGAAAACCTGGTTCTCGTCCCATTTCTTCAACACGTTTCCGTTCACTTCGGAAAGGTCGAGCTTCGAATATTCGGCAAACTTCTTACCCATCTTGATATTTACTATTTGACAATTTACAATTTACGATTGAAGATACTCTTGATAGGCATTTGGTACGTCAAAAGCTACCTTCTCCATTTTAAGGGTGCAAATTTACAAAAAACTTAAATACAAGAGACTTTTTAAGAACAAAAAAATATGCAGGTACGATTTTAAAAAAATATTCGCTCACTCAACACTGTCCCTCTTTTCTCTTTTCCCGAATTAGTACATAGAAGTGCATCTGTAGATGTCGTTTGGGGCAATGCAGGGTTCCCTAAGCAAAAAACGACAAAAAACGCAGAATTTGCCAAAACCTACCCCCTGAAAACTACGTTGAAAACAACAAATGAGAGGGCTATTTTGCTGAGTTCAACAAATGGTATGTAGAATTCTGCGAATGCTATTGCCGCAATCAGCAATAAGCGTGCAGAGAACAGCATGGGAAAGAATAATAAAGTATTATATTAAAAGAAATAATAACAGCATCATCAGCGGATAGACTTCAACTGTTGCTGCTGTAACTATAATGCAAGGTGAAATAATTAAGGTAATGATTCACCACTCCGAAACAATCCGATGTCTCATCGAAAGAGAGAAAGTAATACATCAGGTTTTCGGGTTCTTTCTTTTGGGTCAGGATTTCGTCCACATAGGCAAGAAAGGCGTTTTTGATGCTGTTATCGTTGTAGTAGTCTGCCAACTTTGCCAGTTTACGTTCTATGGGTTTGTTATGCTGCAATTGCATGGCAGATTTCGAGCGTTCAGGCTTCACATCTCCGGTCAGTCCCCCATCATTATAGTATTGGCGGCGCTCGTCATAGACTTGGCTCAGCAGTTGATAGATTCGGGCGGCAGCCTCGTGATTTATGGCGGAGGCAGGCTTCAGTTGTTCTTCCTTGCTCTTCTTCTGCATAGTGGCGTGGTAGGCAAAGTAGAGGATGAAGTCACGGAAGAGCGTGGTTTGGGGCATGATGATTTCTACCAGGACATCCACGTCGGCAAGTACACTGAAGTCCACGGAGTAATAGCGGACACGTCCACGGGTGACGGAATTGACCTTTATGTCGGTTTTCAAGAAGCCCAAGGCCGAGAATTGCTTAATGATGACTTCCTGCCGGGTACGGCGGATACGGGTTTCTTCCTCTACACGCGCCTGGGAGTAATGGAAAGGCTTGTATTTAAAAGAAATCTGTTTTACTGTAAGCCAGTCGAACAGAATCAGCTCGTCGGGAGCCAGACGGTAGTTAAGTAATCGCAACACATTGATGCAGAGAGGTATTTCGGGAGCAGAGAGAGCTTTCTTGGCCATTGTTTCTGTTTTTTAGAATAAAAGTTTTGTAAAGATACGGATAAACTATGGAATTACCATCCGAAATGCCATACTTCATCGTCCCGGATGCCACACTTCAGCAGCTGAAATGCCACACTCCGTTGTCCGAAACCTATGGCATTCCGGACGATGAAGTGTGGCATTTCGGAGAATAAGGTGTGGCATTGGAGGCAACCGAGTGTGGCATTCGGGAAAGTCATCTTTTCATCTTCACCTCGTACAAATCGCCTCTCCGGTCTTTCAGGTTGCGTACACTGCCGTAGGTATGCAGTTCATTCAGCAAGTCCAGATCCACATCCGACACCAGAATCATTTCGGTATTCGGAGTGGCTTCCGCACGCTTGCCGTCTGTGGGGAAAGCGAAGTCGCAGGGAGTGAACACGCCGGACTGGGCATACTGGATGTCCATGTTGTGCACGCGGGGAAGATTGCCTACACTGCCTGCTATGACCACAAAACACTCGTTTTCGATGGCACGAGCATGGGCGCACACCTTTACGCGGCTGTAAGCATTCTGCGTATCGGTAAGGAAAGGAACAAAGAGTATCTGCATGCCTTGGTCCGCCATGATGCGGCTCAGTTCGGGGAACTCTACATCGTAGCATATCAGCACGCCTATCTTAGCACAGTCCGTATCGAAAGTTTGGATGGACTTGCCTCCGCTCAGTCCCCAGGACTTTATCTCGTCGGGAGTGACATGTATCTTTTCGTACATTTCATAACTTCCGTCACGTCGGCAGAGGAATCCTACGTTGTATAGCAGCCCGTCTTCCTTGATAAGCGGCATACTGCCCGTAATAATGTTGATGTTATAGCTGATGGCGAGCTTGACGAAACGCTCCTTGATTTCCTCGGTATAGGCCGCCAGCCCGCGGATAGCCTGCGACTCGCCCTCGTTGTTGAATTTTGCCATCAACGGTGCGTTGAAGTATTCGGGAAAAAGGACAAAGTCACTCTTGTAGTCGCTCACGGCATCCACAAAAAATTCCACTTGCTCAAAAAGGTCATCCAGTGTCTTGTAGGTACGCATCTGCCATTGTACCAAGCCTACGCGGACAGTGGTTTTGGGGTTTACATAGTCTTGTGTGGGAGCCTGATAGTAGATATTGTCCCATTGCAGCAGGCAGGCATAATGCTTGGATTCCTCATCGTTGGGAAGATAGTTGCGCATCACCTTGCGCACGTGGAAGTCGTTAGAGAGCTGAAAGGTCAGCACCGGATCGAAGATCTCCTTTTGCTTCACCTTATCTATGTACTCCTTGGGGCGGATTTGATCGGCATATTTGTAGTAGTTGGGGATACGTCCGCCAAACATGATTGCCTTCAGGTTCAATGTCTCGCAAAGTTCCTTGCGGTATTCATACATACGGCGTGCCAGACGCAGGCCGCGGTATTGCGGATGGATAAACACTTCGATGCCGTAAAGGATATTTCCTTTGGGATTGTGGGTGTTGAAAGTCTCCTTGCCCGTAACCTGGGCATAGGTGTGGTCGTTCTTCACATCATCGTAGTTCACTATGATGGAAAGCGCACAGCCCACGATTTTCTCGTCAACCACCGTCACAATCTGCCCCTCGGGGAAGATGCGTATCAGTTTTTCTATTTGTTTGTGCGTCCAGAACACATCGCTTCCGTCTGAATAAACGCGCGTAAACGATTGTGCCAACTGGTCATAATCTTCAATCTGCAGATTGCGTATCTGCACCTTATTGATTTTCATTGAATCCATAACTTTCTTGCTATTCCTGATTAAAAACAGTGCAAAGGTACGGTTTATCCTTACATGTTATCTTCCCCTCCGAAGATTTTTCTTTCCCATCTTGAACGGATAAGGGAAAAGATACGGAATTGATAACAAAAAGAGGAGGCATTCATCAGGCCTCCTCTTTCCCGTCTTATATGGACAGTTTCAATGACGGTCTTATCTATTGTTTCTTCTATTCTTCCACAGCTTGGTCATGTCTTCCAGTGTCTTGCCTTTCGTTTCGGGAACAAGCTTCCAGACAAACAGAGCAGCCACCACACAGATGATTCCGTATAAGCCATAAGCAAACATGTGCCCGAACTTGTCTCCCATATCTCCCAAACTCATATTGTACATAGGTACGAAGGTGGAAGATACAATGAAATTGAATATCCATTGGAAGGCTACGGCAATGGCTACTGCAGCGCCACGGATGGTATTCGGGAAGATTTCAGCAATCAGTACCCAGCAGATGGGGCCCCAGCTGAACATGAACGAAGCACTGTAGACCATGATGCTGACAACAGCCAACATGGGAGGAAGCCCTGCCACAACGTTGCAAAGAGCTACTCCGAAAGCACCTATCGCCATGCCGATAGACCCCGAGATGAGCAGCGGTTTACGTCCCCATTTCTCGACTGTAAAGACAGCCAGCAACGTGAACAGAATATTGATGATACCCATGATGACGGTTTGCACCATCGGATTGGCCATGCCCATCGTCTCGAATATACGCGGAGCGAAATAGAGTACGGCGTTGATACCTACCGCTTGCTGGAATACACTCAGCATGATACCGATAAAGATAACCATCCAGCCATAAGTGAAAAGCTTTTCCGTCTTTTCCTCTGCCGTGGCTTTGATTTGAGACAGAATAACCTTTGCCTGAGCCAAGCCGTTGATACGGCTTAACACCTGGAGTGCCTTATCATCCTTGCCACTCATGGCAAGATAGCGTGGCGTTTCGGGAACAAACAGTACGAGCAACGCAAAGACTCCTGCAGGAACAGCCTCACTGACAAACATCAGACGCCATCCTATCTCTGTGGTCCATGCTGCCGCTTCGGGATTCAGAATCTGGTTGACTCCTTCAATGGCCTTTATCACCGGATTTGAATTCTCGCCCAGAATAAGGAAGTTGACAAAGTAAACTACCAACTGACCGAAGATAATGGCAAACTGATTCCACGATACCAGTGTTCCGCGAATGTTGCTCGGAGCGATTTCGGCAATATACATCGGGCAGATGGCCGATGCCAAACCTACGCCGATTCCTCCCAATACACGGTAGAAATTGAATGCCACGAGCAAGGAATAGGAAGGAACACCATAGTCGAAGAAAAGGAATTCCGGGTAGTAGGAGCCCAATGCCGACAGAAAGAACAAGACGCCGGCTATGAAAAGAGAATTCTTACGTCCCAGATTGGATGCGAAGAATCCCGAAAGAGCACTACCGATGATACATCCGATAAGTGCACTGGAAGAGGTAATGCCGTGAATCGTATCTGTGTAGACAAAATCGGAGGCACCCATAAAAAATGCCTGAAGCCCTTTATCGGCACCGGATATGACTGCTGTATCGTAGCCGAAAAGCAAGCCCCCGATGACGGCTACCAGCACAATCGAAAAGAGATAGAGCTTGCTGCCTTTTTCTGTATAATTCATGATATTAATGATTAATGGTTAATGATTAGCGATTAATGATTAGCGATTAATGATTAATATTGAAACACCTCATGCGCAACCTATTAACCACTAATCACTAAACATTGATCATTATTAGCAGTACATATTCACGATTGCCTCATACAATTCCTGCTTGCCGCTGGTCTGTTTCGGCTCACCGTTGGCTTTTGCGTAAGCTACCAAATCCTCCAGCGTCAGTTTGCCATCTTCAAATTCCTTGCCTTTACCACTGTCGAAGGAAGCATAGCGGTCGGCAAGCATCTTCTTGTAAGGAGACTCTTCGAGCAGTTTGGCTGCGCTTTCCAATGCACGTGCCATTACGTCCATACCTGCGATGTGGGCAATGAAAATGTCTTCCAGGTCGGTGGAGTTGCGACGGGTCTTGGCATCGAAGTTTGTACCGCCATTGCCAAAGCCTCCGTTACGGATGATTTGCATCATTGCCTGGGTCAGTTCGAAGTTGTCAATGGGGAACTGGTCTGTATCCCAGCCGTTCTGGTAGTCACCACGGTTGGCGTCGATGGAGCCGAGCATACCGTTGTCTACGGCTACTGCGAGTTCGTGCTCGAAGGTGTGGCCCGCCAAAGTAGCGTGGTTCACTTCGATGTTCACCTTGAAATCTTTGTCCAGATTGTGAGCCTTCAAGAAGCCGATAACGGTTTCGGTGTCTACATCATACTGGTGTTTTGTAGGTTCCATCGGTTTCGGTTCAATCAAGAAGGTACCTTTGAAGCCGCGGGCACGTGCATAGTCGCGGGCGATGGTCAACATCTGTGCGAGGTGCTCTTTCTCACGCTTCTGGTCTGTATTCAGCAATGACATGTAGCCTTCGCGACCGCCCCAGAATACATAGTTTGAGCCTCCCAGTTCGATAGTAGCGTCGATGGCGTTTTTGATTTGGATGGCGGCACGTGCCACAACATCGAAATCGGGATTGGTGGCTGCACCATTCATGTAGCGGGCATGGCCGAATACGTTGGCAGTACCCCACAACAGTTTGATGCCGGTTTCTGCTTGTTTCTGCTTGGCATACGCTACGATTTCCTTCAAGTTGGCTTCGTATTCTTCAATGGTCTCGGCTTCTTCGCAGAGGTCTACATCGTGGAAGCAGTAGTATTCGATACCCATTTTCTGCATGAATTCAAAGCCGGCGTCCATTTTGTTCTTGGCAGCCTGAACCTTGTCAGCCTCACCGTTCCAGGGGAATTTCTTTGTTCCGCCACCGAATTGGTCACCACCTTCTGCGCAAAGAGTGTGCCACCATGCCATGGCGAACTTCAGCCATTCGCTCATTTTCTTACCCATGATTACTTTATCGGCATCGTAATAACGGAATGCCATCGGGTTCTTGCTCTCTTTACCTTCGAATTTAATCTTTCCTATTCCGGGAAAATACTCTTTTGTTGCCATAAGAATTTAATGTTTTAATGTGAGAATGTGCCAATGACAGACACATTCATCACGGGGTTAATTATTAATTTATTGTTTTAACGTGCTAACGTTTTAATGTGCACATTAGCACATTACCCAGTGTTTCCAGCGCGCATATGCGTCGGCATAAGCCTGGCGGTCTGCCACTTTCGGCTCTATCACCTCGAGCTTCTCAAGCGTGGCAAATGCTTCGTTGTTGTCCTTGTATATGCCCACACCGATTCCGGCGCCTTTGGCGGCACCTACAGAGCCGTCGGTATCATACAGTTCGATGACAGCTCCCGTCACACCGGCCAATGTCTCGCGGAACAGCGGGCTGAGGAACATATTAGCCTTGCCTGCATGAATTTTCTGCACGGGAATGCCCATTTGTTCCATGATGTCGATTCCATATTTAAAGGAAAAAACGATGCCTTCCTGCGCTGCACGGATGATATGCTGTTTGCCGTGCTGGTTGAAGTTGATGCCATGAATGGAGCAGCCTATTTCCTTGTTCTCCAGCATACGCTCCGCACCGTTTCCAAAGGGCAGGATACTGATACCGGCACTGCCGATGGGAGCTTGCGCCGCCAGCAGATTCATATCGCTGTAGGAGATGCCTTCGGGAGCAACGGTGCGTTTTACCCATGAATTGAGAATGCCCGTACCATTGATGCACAGCAGAACACCCAGACGGGTTTGCCCGGCAGCATGGTTGACGTGTGCAAAGGTGTTGACACGTGACTTGGGGTCGTAGTTCACCTCACCGTTCACGCCGTATACCACGCCGGACGTTCCGGCGGTGGAAGCTATTTCACCCGGATTGAATACATTCAGGGAAAGGGCATTGTTGGGCTGGTCGCCGGCACGGTAAGTGATAGGCGTACCTTCTTTCAGACCCAGCTCTGCGGCTGCGGTGGCATTGACGCGTCCCTGCTCGGAGAAAGTCGGTTTGATGTCGGCAATCAGAGAGGAGTCGAATCCATAATAGTCCATCAGAAAGTCGGCAACCCGGTTGTTCTTGAAATCCCAGAACATCCCTTCGGACAAACCGGACACCGTGGTACAGATGGTACCGCTCAACTTCATGGCAATATAGTCGCCCGGCAGCATTATCTTATGAATCTTTTCGTAAACGGAAGGCTCATTCTCCTTAATCCAAGCCAGTTTGGAGGCCGTGAAGTTGCCCGGAGAATTCAGCAGATGTGAAAGGCAAGTCTCCTCTCCCAATGTTTCGAAAGCCTTTTGTCCGTAGGGCACGGCTCTGGAGTCGCACCAGATAATGGCAGGACGCAACACCTGCCGGTTTTTATCTACACATACCAAGCCATGCATCTGATAAGAGATACCGATCGCCTTGATGTCTTCTGCGTTTACTCCGGATTCTGCCAATACCGCTTGTGTGGCCAGTTTCAAGTTTTCCCACCAGTTTCCGGGGTCTTGCTCTGCCCAGCCGGGCTTCACTGCGATAATTTCCGCTTCAGTCTTGGGGAAGAAGGCAGACGATACACACTTGCCGCTTTCCGCATTTACCAGACTCGCTTTTACAGACGAGCTGCCGATGTCATAACCTAATAAATACATTTCTATCAATATTAAAATGAAAGTGATATGAAGAATTTACAATCCGGCTACCGTCGGATTTTATTGTATATCTTTTTGTCGAAACGGTAGTAGCGTGCCGCCCGGTGGGCCACGCCCTGCTGTTTTTCTTCCAGGGGGACGACATACTCCATCAAGGCAATTTTTTTATGGAAATTGCGTACGTCGTACTGCTTGTCATACACCAGTTCGTACAAAGTGCGAAGCTGGGATGCGGTGAACTTACGCGGCAACAAGTCGAACAGTGAAGACGGGTTGAACTCGACGTACTGGCGGACATAGGTAATGGCTTCCTTGATAATCAGGTTGTGGTCGAATGCCAGAGCCTTTATATCCGGCATAGCTACCCAACTGGCTTGATAATTGTCCAAATCACGGTTCAATGCGCGGTCTATCTTCACCAGGGAAAGATAGGCTATGGTGACAATACGCTCCACCCTGGACTGCATGGCACGTTCCAGCCAATGTACATCTCTGGGGTCCTTCGTACGGTTTTTTGAGCCGAATGCCTTGAATTGCATCAGATTGACGTTCTTCAGACCCGTCAATTCATTCAACACCCGTTTGGCAGCTTCATCCAAATCCTCATCCATGTAAATCAAACTTCCGGGAAGCTTCATATCATGAAAGATTTCTCCTTCTTCCTCTCCTGCACGCTTAATCAGCAGAACCTTTAGCTGTTCTCCGTCAAAACCAATCACCACACAGTCTACCGAAATATGATTGTTTGCCAACGGCGTATTTTGTTCCACGTTTTGCATAATATTTTCGTTTAAGCGCTGCAAATATAAATAGGTTTTTCTAATTTGCAATAAAGGAAAAGAATATTTTTATAATGTTATAAAGCATTATTTTTCAACTGAATACATATCTTACTTTATACAATATCATTTTCAGTTGTTATCGTATGGAATACAATATGTAATTTACAAGAATACACAAGAGGTCTAATTGTAGGAAGTACAATAAGGAGAAAGTGTTTCATTTATAAGTATTTCAGCCTCCGGATACCACAGAAGGCCCAAGCATACATATTGTATTTTAGCTTCCCTCCTTAAAGTAAGGGCATTGCACAAAAAACATCCGTTTGTGCGGTGAATATCAGAAAAACCTCTACCTTTGCAGCACTTTTTATTTAAACACTAAAAAACGAGTAAATATGAAAGCATTTGTATTTCCGGGTCAAGGTGCCCAATTCGTAGGAATGGGTAAAGACCTGTACGAAAATTCGGCATTAGCCAAGGAACTTTTTGAGAAAGCAAATGATATCCTCGGGTATCGTATTACTGATATTATGTTCAACGGAACAGATGAAGACCTGCGCCAGACTAAAGTTACCCAACCTGCCGTGTTCCTTCATTCCGTTATTTCCGCCCTCTGCATGGGCGATGACTTTAAGCCGGAGATGACCGCCGGTCACTCATTGGGCGAGTTCTCTGCCTTGGTTGCTGCCGGTGCACTGAGCTTTGAAGATGGTCTGAAACTGGTGTATGCCCGTGCCATGGCTATGCAAAAGGCTTGCGAGGCACAGCCCTCCACTATGGCAGCCATTATTGCCCTGCCGGATGAAAAGGTTGAGGAAATCTGCGCTCAAGTAAGTGCTGAAGATGAAGTTTGCGTGGCAGCCAACTATAACTGCCCGGGACAGATTGTAATTTCCGGTTCCATAGAAGGTATCAACAAGGCTTGCGAACTGATGAAGGCTGCAGGTGCAAAGCGTGCTCTGCCGTTGAAGGTAGGCGGTGCGTTCCACTCTCCGCTGATGAACCCTGCCAAAGTTGAACTGGAAGCAGCCATCAATGCAACAGAAATCCATGCTCCGAAGTGCCCCGTATATCAGAATGTAGACGCTATGCCTCATACTGACCCGGTAGAAATCAAGAAGAACCTGGTGGCTCAGCTGACAGCATCGGTACGTTGGACGCAAACAGTGAAGAACATGGTTGCCGATGGTGCTACGGACTTCACAGAGTGCGGTCCTGGTGCAGTGCTGCAAGGTCTTATCAAGAAGATTGCACCGGAAGCTACGGCTCACGGGATTGCATAATTCCTTAAATAGAATATTTTCAAGGCTGTCTTTCTTCAAATAGACAGCCTTTCTTGTTTTAGTAGGCCATTTCCTTTATATTTGCCACTCACAACAAAATGGGATATATGGAAAAGATTACGGAGTTCAGAAATACCTTGGCAGTACCTATTCATAAGTTATCGATAGACTCTCTGGTACAAGAGGTATGCCTCTGCCCCGAGTATTTTGAAGATATATACCGATTGACATACGATGAAAAACAGACGGTGTCATGGCGGGCAATATGGGTATGCGAGAAATTGAGCGAAATCCATCCCGGCTGGTTCATCCTACTGTACGATGAAATCATTCAACGGCTGATAGACTGCACGCACGACGGTTCCAAACGTCTCTTATTATCTATACTGTATAATATTCCCATCCCTACTCCAATCTCCGTCGATTTGCTGAATTACTGCCTGGACCACATGCTATCTCCGCAAGAAAGCATAGGAGTGCAAGCCCTTTCCATCAGAATAGCCTATCTGCTTTGCAGGAAGGAGCCGGAACTGCTGCAGGAATTGCAACTGATACTGGAAAATACAGAGCCTGATTTTTATTCAACTGGAGTCAGAACCACTGTTCGGAATACGCTGAAAAAGATACGTGCCACAAAGGGGCGCGAGTAAACAAAAAGTAATCACTGAAATAAAAAGTACGTTCTTTTGTTTTTTATTTCCGATTTTCCCTTACCTTTGTTGCCGTAAAGACAAAGGGGTGCCCCGACGGGCTGAGATTATACCCTCGAACCTGATGCAGTTAGTACTGCCGTAGGAATTGGATATTTTTTTCTTCACTGAACTTGCCGTAAAGACGCTTCTTTGTATTTACTTCCATTGTTTTATTTCTTAATGAACAGAAAAATGAAAGTATTGGTCAACAACAAGGAAGTGAAAACCGGCGCCACTACCCTTTCACAACTTATCGAGGAACTTGCCCTACCGATGCAAGGCATTGCCGTGGCCGTAGACAACCGTATTGTACTTCACACGGAATGGACAAAATGCATCCTGAGGGAATACATGCCCATCATCATTATCAAAGCAGCTTGCGGAGGGTGAGGAAGATGAAGTACGAGAAACTGAAAAACTGCGGAATGCAGTTCATCACGCACTACACGGAACGATACTCGTATCTGGATGCTGCACGCATGGCTCTCGAAGGCGGTTGCCGCTGGGTGCAACTGCGCATGAAAGACACCCCGGTGGAAACGATAGAACCCGTAGCTTTGGAAGTGCAGGCCCTTTGCCGGCAATACGGTGCCACCTTCATCATTGACGACCATGTGGAACTGGCAAAGAAGCTGCATGCCGACGGCGTACATCTTGGAAAGAAAGACATGCCCATAGCCGACGCACGCCGGATTCTGGGCGCGGAGTACATTATAGGCGGTACCGCCAATACTTTTGAGGATGTACTGCAACACTACAAAGCCGGTGCCGACTACATAGGCTGCGGCCCCTTCCGCTACACCACTACCAAGAAGAATCTGAGTCCGATATTGGGACTGGAAGGATATACAGCTATCATCCACCGGATGCAGGAGAAGGATATACACCTTCCGATAGTAGCCATCGGTGGAATAACCATAGCGGATATTCCAGCCGTCATGCAGACGGGGGTAAGCGGGATTGCCCTTTCCGGTACGGTACTGCATGCCGATAGTCCGGCAGATGAAATGAAAAGAATCATTTCTTTAATGGAGAATGAAAAATAAAGAATTAATATATGACGACTGATATGGAAAAATTAGTGATTGCGGGACGTGAGTTCAACTCCCGTCTGTTTTTAGGAACCGGAAAGTTCAATTCCGATGAAGTGATGGAGCAGTCTATCCTGGCATCCGGCACAGAAATGGTGACGGTAGCCATGAAACGCATTGAACTGGACAACAAGGAAGACGATATGCTGGTACACATACAGCATCCCGGCATCCAGCTTCTACCCAACACCTCCGGCGTGCGCAATGCCGAAGAAGCTGTTTTTGCCGCACAGATGGCACGTGAGGCTTTTGGCACGAACTGGCTGAAACTGGAGATACACCCCGACCCCCGCTATCTGTTGCCGGATTCTGTGGAGACGCTGAAAGCCACGGAAGAACTGGTCAAGTTAGGATTTGTGGTACTGCCCTATTGCCAGGCCGACCCCACACTGTGCAAGAGGCTGGAAGAAGCCGGTGCCGCCACCGTCATGCCGCTGGGTGCTCCTATCGGTACAAACAAAGGACTACAGACAAGGGATTTCCTGAGAATAATCATTGAACAAGCCAATATCCCCGTAGTGGTGGATGCCGGTATCGGTGCCCCGAGCCATGCGGCAGAGGCTATGGAAATGGGCGCTTCGGCTTGCCTGGTGAATACAGCCATTGCAGTGGCGGGCGACCCCGTGACCATGGCGGTAGCGTTCAAGCAGGCTGTAGAGGCGGGACGCATGGCATACGAAGCAGGTCTGGGCATACAGGCAGATAATTTTGTTGCGGAAGCCAGCTCACCGCTGACGGCTTTCTTGAATGAAAAATGACAAAACAGGGAGATTTACGATTAGACAATTTACGATTTACGATTGAAGTTACTCATGCAATCATAAACCTACCGGTTGAGAGAGGTTGTTTAACAATACAAACTCCAATCGTAAATCGTAAATTGTCTAATCGTAAATCTCTACATAACAAAACCTAAAGAAAAATGAACCAGAAGATAAAATTCCCCCGTTCCGAGAAAGTATATTTGCCGGGCACCTTGTTTCCCGAATTGCGCGTAGCTATGCGCAAGGTGGAGCAAGTGCCCAGTACGAACTTCGTTGATGGAGAAAAGGTACTTACTCCGAATCCGGAAGTGTATGTGTATGATACCAGCGGACCGTTCAGCGACCCTGCCGTCGAAGTGGATTTGAAGAAAGGGCTGCCCCGTCTGCGCGAGCCGTGGATACTGAAACGCGGCGATGTGGAGCAGCTTTCCGAAATAACGTCGGAGTACGGGCGCATGCGCCGCGACGACCGGTCGCTCGACTCTCTGCGCTTTGAGCATATCACCCTGCCCTACCGCGCCCTTCAAGGAAAATGCTGCACACAGATGTACTATGCCAAACAAGGCATCATCACGCCTGAAATGGAGTATGTGGCGATTCGCGAGAACATGAACTGCGCGGAGCTGGGAATAGAGACGCACATCACACCAGAATTTGTACGCCAGGAGATTGCTGCCGGACGCGCCCTGCTTCCTGCCAACATCAACCATCCCGAAGCAGAGCCGATGATTATAGGCCGTAACTTCCTGGTGAAGATAAATACCAATATCGGAAACTCCGCCACCACCTCGGGCATCGAAGAAGAGGTAGAGAAAGCATTGTGGAGCTGCAAATGGGGCGGCGACACGCTGATGGACCTCTCCACGGGCGAGAACATACACGAAACGCGCGAATGGATTATCCGCAACTGTCCCGTTCCCGTGGGCACTGTCCCCATCTACCAGGCATTGGAGAAAGTGAACGGCAAGGTGGAAGACCTCACCTGGGAAATCTACCGCGACACCTTGATTGAACAATGCGAGCAGGGAGTGGACTACTTCACCATCCATGCCGGCATACGCCGCCACAATGTGCATCTGGCCGAGAAAAGGTTGTGCGGCATCGTGAGCCGTGGCGGCAGCATCATGAGCAAATGGTGCCTGGTGCACGACCGCGAGAGTTTCCTTTACGAACACTTTGATGACATTTGCGACATTCTGGCACAGTATGACGTTGCCATCTCTTTGGGAGACGGGCTGCGTCCGGGGTCTACGCACGATGCCAACGATGAAGCGCAGTTTGCAGAACTCGACACGATGGGCGAGCTTGTGCTGCGTGCTTGGGACAAGAATGTGCAGGCTTTCATCGAAGGTCCCGGCCACGTGCCCATGCACAAGATTAAGGAGAATATGGAGCGCCAGATAGAAAAATGCCACGATGCGCCTTTCTATACGCTCGGCCCCATCGTGACGGACATCGCACCGGGTTACGACCATATTACGTCTGCCATCGGCGCGGCACAGATAGGTTGGCTGGGTACGGCCATGCTCTGTTATGTCACCCCCAAAGAGCATCTGGCGCTGCCCGATAAGGAGGATGTGCGTGTAGGTGTCATCACCTATAAGATAGCCGCCCATGCCGCCGACCTGGCAAAAGGGCATCCCGGAGCACAAGTGCGTGACAATGCACTGAGCAAAGCACGTTATGAATTCCGCTGGAAAGACCAGTTTGACTTGTCGCTCGACCCGGAACGTGCGTTCAGCTATTTTCATGCAGGGAAGCATGTGGATGGGGAGTATTGCACGATGTGCGGACCGAACTTCTGTGCGATGCGGTTGTCGAGAGAATTAAAAAAGAAATAAATGGGAATTGATAGAGCACTATGTTTTCAGACGAATTAGAACATATATCCTGGGAGGAAACCACGGCACGCATCCATGCCAAGACAGATGCGGATGTACGCCGTGCCCTCTCCAAAGAACATTGTAATGTAGAGGACTTCATGGCCCTCATCTCACCCGCCGCTGCCCCCTATCTGGAGACGATGGCACGATTGAGCAAGAAATACACCGAGGCACGATTCGGGAAAACCATCTCCATGTTCGTGCCTCTTTACATCACGAATTCCTGCACCAACTCTTGCGTGTATTGCGGTTTCCATATCAGCAACCCCATGCCGCGTACCATACTGACGGAAGAAGAAATCGTGAACGAATACAAGGCCATCAAGAAGCTGGCACCTTTCGAGAATTTGCTGTTGGTGACGGGAGAAAATCCGGCCAAAGCAGGCGTGCCCTACATAGCCCGTGCACTGGACCTGGCAAAACCCTACTTCAGCAATCTGAAAATAGAAGTGATGCCCTTAAAAACGGAAGAGTATGCAACGCTGAAAGAACACGGCATGAATGGCGTGATTTGTTTTCAAGAAACCTACCACAAGTCGAATTACAACATCTACCACCCGCGTGGCATGAAGTCCAAATTCGAATGGCGTGTCAATGGTTTCGACCGCATGGGGCAGGCAGGCGTCCATTCCATCGGCATGGGAGTGCTCATCGGTCTGGAGAAAGAATGGCGGACAGACATCACCATGATGGCTTATCACCTGCGCTATCTCCAGAAACATTATTGGCAAACGAAATACAGCGTCAACTTCCCCGCGTATGCGCCCTTCGGAGAACGGCGGCTTCCAACCCAATGTGATCATGAGCGACCGCGAACTGGCACAAGTCACTTTCGCCATGCGCATCTTCGACCATGATGTAGACATCTCCTACTCCACCCGCGAGCCTGCCGATATACGCGACCATATGGCAACACTTGGTGTGACAACCATGAGCGCCGAAAGCAAGACCGAGCCGGGAGGATATTACAGCTATCCGCAAACACTGGAACAGTTTCATGTCAGCGACGAGCGCAAGGCTGTGGAAGTGGACAAAGCATTGAAACGCCTGGGGCGCGAACCAGTGTGGAAAGATTGGGATGCGAGTTTTGATTTGAAGGCTTTCAAGAGATGAGTGGCCGAATACAGAACCTTAATAATAATGAACAAATGAACCGATATGCCAGACAAACGTCCCTCCCTGAAATAGGCGAAGCCGGACAAGAGAAACTGCGTAATGCCAAGGTGTTGATAGTCGGTGTGGGAGGATTGGGTTCTCCCATTGCCCTCTATCTGGCGGGAGCAGGAGTCGGAACGCTGGGATTGGTGGACGATGACCAGGTCAGCATCAGTAATCTTCAACGTCGGGTTCTGTATGCTGAAGCTGACCTTGGGCAGCCTAAACCTCTATGTGGCGCCCGTAGAGTGCAGGGTTTGAACAGCGATGTAAACGTGGAAGTATACCCCTTCCGTCTGGACAAGAAGAATGCCGGAGAACTGATAAGGAACTACGATATAGTGGTAGACGGATGCGATAACTTCGCTACCCGCTACTTGCTGAATGACGTATGCAACGCTTGGGGCAAGCCCTACGTTTATGGTGCCATTCAAGGCTTTGAAGGCCAAGTGTCCGTCTTCTGCTACGGTGAGGGTGCAAAAAACTATCGTGACCTCTATCCGGATGAAGAAGGGACACTGCTCATGTTATCTCCGGACAAATCGGTTATCGGCGTAACCCCTGCCATTGTGGGTAGCGTAGAAGCCAATGAAGTGTTGAAACTGATTTGTGGCTACGGTGAACCCTTGGCTGGAAAGCTATGGACGATTGATTTAAGAACCATGCAGTCGTATATTCTCTCATTATAGGCAAACATCCATAAAGATATGAAACTGATAGTCATTACCACGCCGCAATTCTTTGAAGGAGAAGCAGCGGCAGTTACCTCCTTATTCCAAAACGGTTTGGAAATACTCCACCTGCGCAAACCGGGAGCTTCGGCAGAGGAGATGGGGAATTTTCTTCAACAACTACCGATGGAATATATGCCACGCATTGTCACGCATGAGCAATTCCAGCTGGTATCCGTTTTCGGTCTGAAAGGAATTCATCTGAACGGGCGCAATCCGCAGATACCGTCCGGATATAAGGGACATGTCAGTCGCTCTTGTCACTCTCTTGAAGAAGTGTTGAAACATAAATCAGATTGTAACTATGTGTTCCTCAGTCCCATTTATGACAGTATATCCAAAGAAGGCTACTCTTCCGCTTACTCCTGCGATACCTTGCAGAAGGCGCAGCAAGCTGGTATTATCGACTCAAAGGTGATGGCATTGGGTGGCATCAGCTTGAAACATCTTCCGGAAATAGCCGTTTTAGGTTTCGGAGGTGCCGTACTGCTGGGAGATGTCTGGCAGCAAGCGAAGGAAGCTTTCATCCCCCACTTCCTCCACCTGAAACAGCTTTCCTCTCAGCCCTTTAATTTTTAATTATTTCATGCTTCCCCCTATTATCCTTTCCATTGCCGGTTCCGACTGTTCGGGCGGTGCAGGCATACAAGCAGACATAAAGACCATTTCCGCTTTGGGAGGTTATGCCGCCTCCGTCATCACGGCTGTTACTGCACAAAACACACTGGGAGTACAATCGGTTTATCCGATACCTGCGGATATGGTTAAAGCACAAATCACCTCTGTTATGGATGATTTAAGGCCGGATGCCGTCAAGATAGGTATGGTACATGATGCCGATATTGTGACCGCCATTGTCGATTGTCTTCAGACATATACTCCGGAATATGTAGTTTATGACCCCGTCATGATATCGACCAGCGGACGGCGACTGATGACCGAAGAAACTATACAAGTCATTAAGGCGGAACTGTTTCCGCTATGCACCCTCATTACTCCCAACCTGAATGAAGCAAGCCTGCTTTGGGGGCGAACCATTGCCGGCACTGTGGAGATGCAGCAAGCGGCACAGGAATTATCCTGCAGATACAATACCGCTGTTCTCGTCAAAGGCGGACATCTGGAGGGCAATGACATGTGCGACGTGCTTTATTGCCGGCAACCTTCTGCCGGGGCTGACGTCCTGCCATCCGGATGCATCCTCTATTCCAATCCCAAAATAGAGAGCCGTAACCTGCACGGCACGGGGTGTACCCTTTCCTCTGCCATAGCTACATTTCTTGCCGGTAGCAGCAAACTCGATGAAGCGGTCTGCAAGGCTAAAGAGTATATCGGTACTGCGATAAACCGGGGGAAAAACATGGATATAGGGCACGGGAACGGTCCGCTATGGCACTTTCCTTTATAATGCGTTCCGACAAGCCTGCTCCTTAATAGCGTATACCCAGAATTTTCTTGGCGTCGTCTTTCTTGAACAGTGAATCAATGACGTCTAAAATCGCTTCGTAGTTTTCCGGGTCTACGATATTGGGAGCGAATATTCTGAGGACTTTCATCTTGTCGTCATCAAAAGTATATAGTGCCATCAAACTGGCACATTGCACACAGTTCAGACTGTTGTTTCGGGCAACGGTTCTCATCATTTCGATTTGATCATCCTTGAAAGGGCGGGACTTCACTTTTTCATAAAAATGCCGAAAGTCTTCGGGGTGCATCCCTCTGACGTAAACCGGGACTGGAGAATCAATCACTACTTCACTGGGAACAACCGGCAACGTACGTGGCTCTCCGGAGAATGAATCCATCGCAACGACTCTCCCACCTTCAAAAGTCACGACAATCTGAGTTCGGCTGATATTACTTTTACTGGACAGCACTCTGGAATATTCCCATTCTTCTATATCCCGGTCGAAGCGGCGATACTCGGGAGTTCCCAATATCTTGGTGACTTCCTGCCTGCTCATCCCTTTCTGAATACTGTTCAACACATCTGCCTTTGCATCATAAAACAAACTGGAACAACTGGTGAATCCCATCGTCATTACCAGTCCCACAATAATTAGTCTGATTGTCTTCATCTTATTAAGTTTTTAGTTGTAGCAAAGGTAGGTAGAAACATGGATAGACCTCTTATTATCCCCCTATTTGTCAAAAGGGATTTCCCTACTTTTTTTAGCCATATACCTATTAATATGGAAATAATCCGTTATTTTTGCAGATACTATCACTATAAACAGGTAAAACACATGGAAAAAGCAAAAGTATACTACTCTGACTTGCGTACTTCCCCTACATCCAATCTTTTGGATAAAATGGAACGCTTGCTGAAACGGGCAGGCATCGAGCAACTCCCTTTGAAGGATAGCTTTGCTGCCATCAAAATCCATTTCGGCGAACCCGGCAATCTGGCATACTTGCGTCCCAATTATGCAGCTCGAATGGCAACCCTGCTCCGCAGCCTGGGAGCCAAACCTTTCCTGACGGACTGCAACACACTGTATTCCGGTCGTCGCGCCAATGCCGTAGACCACTTGCAAAGCGCGATGGAGAATGGGTTCAACCCCATTTCGGCCCAGTGCCAGGTCATCATCGGCGACGGACTGAAGGGAACGGACTACCGCGAAATCCCTCTGAACGGAGAATATTGTCCGGCACCCAAAATCGGTACAGCGATAGCCGACGCCGATATTGTAATCAGTATGAACCACTTCAAGGGACACGAACAAGCCGGCTTCGGCGGTGCTTTGAAGAATCTGGGCATGGGATGTGCCAGTGTAGGCGGAAAGCTGGAACTGCACTGCGCCTCGCAACCCAAGATTGACGTAGAAAGCTGCATAGGCTGCAACATCTGCGTGAAGCACTGCGCACACGACGCTGTGCACCTCAATACCAGCCGCAAGGCAGAAATAGACTACACCAAATGCGTAGGTTGCGGACAGTGCGTAGCCCTCTGCCAGCACGACGGTGCCGTGATGGGAGCCGAAGATACCTCCGAGCGCCTGAACTACAAGATTGCGGAATATGCCCTCGCTGTCGTTATGGGCAAGCCCCATTTCCACATCAGCTTCATCATGAACGTATCTCCCGAATGCGACTGCTGGAACCACAACGATGCCGCCATCGTGCCCGACCTCGGCATTCTGGCTTCGGCAGACCCGGTTGCACTGGACAAGGCATGTGCAGATATGGTCATCCAAGCCCCGATACTGCACGGTAACAATTGCCTTGCCACGGCACACGAGCACGACGACTTGTGTGGATGCGACAAGTTCCACTTGATGCACCCCGACACGGACTGGCTTGCCGGATTGCGCCATGCCGAGAAAATAGGATTGGGAACCATGGAATATGAATTGGTGAAGATTTGATTAAACCTTTTCAGTTTTAAACAGTCATAATAAAAATAGATTTATCAACTAATGCATAATATTATACAAATGGAAACATCTGCAAAACTTTATTCTTTGCCTTTCGGCAACGTAAAGACCTATCTATTCGCCCTGCTGTTCGTGGCAGGAAACATCGCCTTGCCGCAACTCTGCCATCTGGTCCCAGCAGGCGGTCCGACGTTGCTTCCCATCTATTTCTTTACACTGATAGCTGCTTATAAATATGGTTTCAAGGTAGGTCTGCTGACGGCTCTCTTGTCTCCGGTCATCAATCATCTGCTTTTTGCCATGCCTGCAGCAGCCGTGTTGCCGGCCATACTTATAAAGTCCGGTCTGCTGGCCGGAACCGCCGCTCTTGCTGCACGCTATGCCAAGAATATCTCTTTATTGGCATTGCTGGGTGTAATCCTCTCCTATCAAATTATCGGTACGGCCTTTGAATGGGCACTGTGCGGTAATTTCTTTTTGGCAGTGCAAGATTTCCGTATGGGCATTCCGGGCATGCTGATTCAGTGGTTTGGAGGATATGCACTGCTGAAAGCAATCGCAAAGAAATAAACGTATATTCTCAAACAGTATCCCTTAATCCTAAAACTTTGTTCGCACACTGCGGATACATATCCCCAGTTTGCGGATGTCTATCCCAAGGCTTGGGATAGACATCCGCAAACCATAAACAAAGTTTTTTCTTAACTGATAAAAACTTTTTCCCTAACTAAGAAAAACTTTCTCCTTAATAGAGAAGACTTTTCTCTTAATACTTTGAACTTTTTTCCGCTATTTTCCTTTCTCCCTACAATAAAATCATTAATTTCGTGCCGAACAATATATCATATTTTCAACATGGAAGTAGTAACGAACAACTGGTTCACTAAAAAATATCCAATAGGTTTTGCCTTAAGCGGCGGTTTCATCAAAGGCTTTGCCCATTTGGGTGCCATGCAATCCTTATTGGAACATGACATAAAGCCCAATATACTTTCCGGAGTCAGCGCCGGAGCCTTGGCCGGGGTATTCTACGCCGACGGCAATGAACCGCATAAAGTTCTTGACTACTTTGCCGGGCACAAGTTTCAGGACCTGACCAAACTGGTGATTCCCAAAGTCGGATTGTTTGAATTGGGAGAATTCATCGATTTCCTGAAAAGCAATTTGAAATCCAAAAAACTGGAAGAACTGCAAATTCCTCTGATTATTACAGCTACTGATCTGGACCATGGACGTTTGGTACATTTCCATAAGGGTGACATCGCCGAACGCGTAGCAGCTTCGTGTTGCATGCCGGTATTGTTTGCCCCGGTCAATATAGACGGCACCCATTACGTGGACGGAGGCCTGCTGATGAACCTGCCTGTCTCTACCCTCCGCCGTATATGCGAAAAAGTGATTGCCGTGAATGTCAGCCCTCTGATGGCAACCAAGTATAAAATGAACATTGTGAGCATTGCCTTACGTTCCTATAATTTTATGTTCCGCTCCAACTCTTTTCCTGAACGCGAGAAGGCTGATTTGCTGATAGAACCTTATAACTTGGAGGGATACAGCAATACAGAGTTGGAAAAGGCGGAGGAGATATTCATGCAGGGATATAATACGACCAATGATATATTGGAACGTCTGCTCATAGACAAAGGCAGCATTTGGAAAGAATAAAATAACCATTCTATAACATAGAAAACAAAGAAATGAACGACGAAAACAAATTGATTATTTATCAAGTGTTCACCCGACTATTCGGAAACAACAATAACCACTGCATCAATAATGGCAGCATCACCGAAAATGGATGCGGCAAGATGGCTGACTTTACAGCCAAGGCGTTGGGAGAAATCAAGAAGCTTGGCGCTACACATATATGGTACACGGGCATCATCGAGCATGCTACGCAAACTGACTACCGCCGTCACAATATCCAACCCGACCATCCGGCCATTGTGAAAGGTAAAGCCGGATCTCCCTATGCCATCAAGGACTACTATGATGTCGATCCGGATCTCGCCAAGGACGTACCGGAGCGTATGAGAGAGTTTGAGAATCTGGTGCAGCGCACTCACCGTAGCGGTCTGAAGGTTATCATAGATTTTGTTCCCAACCACGTAGCCCGTCAATATCACTCGGATGCCCAGCCGGATGGCACTTCACAACTGGGTTCAAACGATGATACCAACTATGCGTTCAGCCCATATAATAACTTCTATTATATCCCGAAATCGGAACTGCATGGCCAATTTGACATGAAAGGTGCAGCCACCGAACCTTATAGGGAATTTCCGGCAAAAGCTACCGGAAACAACCGTTTTGACGCTTATCCAAACATCACCGATTGGTACGAAACTATAAAGTTGAATTATGGAGTGGATTATCAGAACGGCGGAACTTGCCATTTCGACCCCATTCCCGACACATGGACCAAGATGCTGGATATCATGCTGTTCTGGGCGGGAAAGAATATAGACGGTTTCCGTTGCGATATGGCCGAAATGGTTCCCGTAGAGTTCTGGGAATGGGCAATCCCGCAGGTAAAGGAGCAATATCCCTCCCTGCTGTTTATAGCCGAAGTCTATAACCCGGGAGAATACAAGAATTACTTGTTCCGTGGCAAGTTTGATTATTTATACGACAAAGTAGGACTTTATGATACCTTGCGGGCTGTTACTTGCGGGTATGAATCGGCAACTGCCATCACCCGCTCTTGGCAAAGTCTGGGAGGTATAGAAAAACGTATGCTGAACTTTCTGGAAAACCATGACGAGCAACGTATTGCTTCCGACTTTTTTGCCAGTAACCCGCGCAAGGCGATTCCGGCACTCATTGTGTCAGCCTGCATGAACACCAATCCGATGATGATTTATTTCGGTCAGGAGTTTGGTGAGCTGGGCATGGATAGTGAAGGTTTCAGCGGCCGGGACGGACGTACAACCATCTTTGACTATTGGAGTGTAGATACCATCCGTCGTTGGCGCAATGGCGGCAAGTTCGACGGCAAGATGCTGACGGAGGACCAGAAACACCTATACAGCATTTATAAACGGCTACTGACTCTTTGCAATGAAGAAAAGGCCATCTCTCAGGGGGCTTTCTTCGATTTGATGTATGCCAATGTCAACGGATGGCGCTTTAATGAACATAAGCAATATACATTCCTGCGCAAATTTGAGAGAGACCTGCTGCTGTTCGTCGTGAACTTCGACCATATCTCGGCAGACCTTGCCATAAATATTCCTTCTCATGCTTTTGACTTCCTGCAAATACCGCAGATGGACCAGTACAAAGCTACGGAGCTGCTCAGCGGAAAAGAAGAAAACATAAGTCTGCTTCCCTATAAGGCTACTAATGTGGCCGTCGAAGGATATGGAGGAAAGATACTTAAGATAAAGCTATAACGGAGTCACAACTCTGGTGATTTATTAGATTTGGCACTGATTATGCAGAACAACACGGATTTCTTAATCGCTTCGTGGTTTTCCGCATAATCAGTGCCAAGTCTTTATTTGTTCTCTTCCATATATTCCTTCAGCCGATATAGCCGCGTGATGGCAGGATTATAAAAATCATCAGGATAATGTGCATCTATGTCACTCAGGTTAGCTTGCACAAAACGTTTCACATCCACTATGTTCTCAGCATCAGACAATGTTACACTTTGAGGGAAAGATGTGCTCTTTGCCCAAGCTATCAGCGCTTTAACGCTATCTTCATCAAATTTATATTCGGCCATATTCTACATATTTTCTTGCAAAGATAGTGCAAACCGGATGCAGAATAAAATGACCCACCCATTTTTTTATGCTAAAGTTATCCTCATCTGCATGAACAAAATTCCAATTTGTTGTGTTATATAAATGTGTTTTTCATAGTATTAGATATAAGATTAATTAAAAGAGACGTACCCGCTTGTGATAAGTAAGTACATCAAAAACAGAAGCGTCTGTTTGATTGATAAATGTGTAAGGAGCATCGGTTTACCAGAGCCGATGCTTTTTTTTACCCTTCTTTGTAGCATGTTAGAAATATTATCCGTAAATTTGGCAGATAATAAGGAAAGAATATGATATGAATATCCCTGTTATATTTCAATTTTTGAAAGAACTGTCTGCAAACAACAATCGTGAATGGTTCAATTCTCACCGGGAACAGTATGAAGTCGCCCGCAGCGAGTTTGAAAACTTGCTTACAGTAATTATCTCCCGTATCTCTTTATTTGATGAAAGCATCCGTGGTATAGAAGCAAAGGACTGTACATACCGTATTTATCGTGATACACGCTTTTCCGAAGATAAAACTCCCTACAAGACACATCTGGGAGGATATATCAATGCGAAAGGAAAGAAATCCGACCATTGTGGCTATTACGTGCATCTGGAACCGGGAAACTGCTTGTTGGCCGGTGGAAGTTATTGTCCTCCCCCGCCCTTGTTAAGAGCTCTGCGACAAGCGGTATACGACAATATAGATGAATTTCGCAGTATAGTGGAAGATCCTGCTTTCAAGCAATACTTTCCCGTCATCGGAGAGAATTTTCTAAAAACAGCTCCAAAAGGATTTCCAAAGGACTATCCCTATCTGAAATACCTTCAGTGTAAAGAGTATACGGTTGCCTGCTGCCAGCCGGACAGCTTCTTTCTTGCTCCAGACTTTTTGGATCGTACAGACGACATCTTCAAGCAGATGAAGCGTTTTTCTGATTTTGTGAATTACACCATAGACGACTTTGAATAATTTACCTATATAACTAACTTAAAACATTTGAATTATGGTTATAGACAGACTTGAAAACATAGAAAAATATACTTTGCTGCATCCTCTATTTGAGCAGGCCATTGATTTTTTAAAATCACATGACTTGCACTCTTTGGAAATCGGCAAGACCGAACTGAAAGGAAAGGACTTGCTGGTCAACGTGGCGCAGACAAACCCAAAAGAAAAAAGAAAATGCCAAACTGGAAACGGATAATGACTATATTGACATTCAAATACCCTTGTCCGGTACGGAGATAATGGGTTATACCGCCGCCCAAGACTGCCTTCCGGTTGATGCTCCTTACAATGCGGAAAAAGACATCACTTTTTTTGAAGGACTGGCGGAGGACTATATTGCAGTGAAGCCCGGAATGTTTGCTATCTTTTTTCCCTCAGGACGGGCATGCTCCGGGTATTACCCCTGACGGTGTAAAAAAAAATAATTGTGAAAGTTAAAGCGTAAATTTATCAAATATCCAAAACTCATCCTCTTTATGGAAACATTGAATTTAATCAAGAATGACCCATGGCTGGAACCTTTTGCCGATGCCATCAACGGACGTCATCAACATGCCATAGACAAAGAATCGGAATTGACCAACAAAGGAAAACTAACCTTGTCTGATTTTGCATCCGGATACCTCTATTTCGGCCTGCATCGTACTGACGATGGTTGGGTTTTCCGTGAATGGGCGCCTAACGCAACCCAAATCTTTATGGTCGGAACTTTTAACGATTGGAAAGAAGAAAAAAAATATAGCTTGAAGCGTAAAGCAAACGGTAATTGGGAAATCAAGCTTCCTGCTGATGCCGTGAAACACGGTGACTTGTACAAGCTGATGGTACATTGGGACGGTGGTTGCGGTGAACGCATTCCTGCATGGGCTACACGTGTCGTACAAGACGAACAGACTAAAATATTCAGTGCCCAGGTTTGGGCTCCGGAGAAACCCTATAAAATGAAAAAGCGGGTTTTCAAGCCATCTACAGATCCTTTATTGATATATGAATGCCATATCGGTATGTCTCAGCAGGAGGAAAAGGTCGGTAGCTATAAGGAATTTCAGGAAAAGATTCTTCCACGTATCGCCAAAGAAGGCTACAACTGCATACAGATTATGGCTATCCAGGAACATCCCTATTATGGTAGCTTCGGATACCATGTTTCCAGTTTCTTTGCCGCTTCTTCCCGTTTTGGTACTCCGGAAGAACTGAAAGAACTGATTGATACAGCCCACAGCATGGGTATTGCCGTTATCATGGATATTGTTCATTCTCATGCAGTGAAGAACGAGGTTGAAGGCTTGGGTAACTTTGCCGGTGATCCGAATCAATATTTCTATCCCGGTGGACGTCGGGAACATCCAGCTTGGGATTCACTTTGCTTTGATTACGGCAAGAACGAAGTTATTCACTTCCTGCTGTCTAACTGTAAATTCTGGCTGGAAGAATATCATTTCGACGGCTTCCGCTTTGACGGAGTAACCTCCATGTTATATTATAGTCATGGTTTGGGAGAAGCATTCTGTAATTATGGAGATTACTTCAACGGACATCAAGACGATAATGCGATCTGTTATCTGACACTTGCCAACCGGCTGATTCATCAAGTTAATCCCAAAGCAATCACCATTGCGGAAGAAGTATCGGGGATGCCCGGTCTGGCAGCCAAATTTGAAGATGGCGGCTATGGCTTTGATTACCGTATGGCCATGAATATTCCCGATTATTGGATTAAGACAATCAAGGAGAAGATAGATGAAGACTGGAAGCCATCCAGCATGTTCTGGGAAGTGACCAACCGCCGCAAAGATGAAAAGACCATCTCCTATGCGGAAAGCCATGACCAAGCTTTGGTGGGCGATAAAACCATCATTTTCCGCTTGATTGATGCGGATATGTACTGGCACATGCAGAAAGGAGACGAGAACTATACCGTAAATCGAGGCATTTCCCTCCATAAAATGATACGTTTACTCACTGCATCGACTATCAATGGCGGTTATCTTAACTTTATGGGTAATGAATTCGGACATCCGGAATGGATTGACTTCCCCCGTGAAGGTAACGGTTGGTCTTGTAAATATGCCCGCCGCCAATGGAATTTGGTGGACAACAAGAATCTGGCATATCATTATATGGGTGACTTTGATGCTGCCATGTTGGGAGTTGTAAAAAGCATAAAGAACTTCCAGGCTACTCCGGTCCAAGAAATATGGCATAATGACGGTGACCAGGTATTGGCCTATATGCGCAAGGACTTGATTTTTGTATTCAACTTCAACCCTAAGCAGTCTTTTACTGATTACGGTTTCTTGGTTCCTGCCGGAACTTATGAAGTTATTTTGAATACAGATAATCCAGATTATGGCGGTAATGGTTTGACGGATGATACCATCAAACATTTTACCATTCACGACCCGCTTTACAAAAAAGACAAGAAGGAGTGGCTGAAGCTTTACATACCGGCACGTACAGCTGTTGTACTGAGAAGAACTAAATAGTCATTTCATAACACAAAAAAAGAGGCAGATATCAATTCAGATATCTGCCTCTTTTTTATATATGAGTCTTTTATTTCACTTGACTGTCGATGAAGTTCAACATCGTTTTTGCATTATCCATCATCTTCTTTTGAGCTGGTTTGTCCGCAGAGAGCAATGGAATAAGTTTATCCAAATATTCTTTGGCTTCCTTGAATTCAACTTTTGCTTTTTCTACATCTGTTTTCATGGTATTGGCACCCTTACTATAATACAAAGAACCCAGACTGTTAAGTGCATTTACATTATCTGCTTGGATAGCTATGGCTTGTTTAAATGCTTCTTCGGCTGCATCCATCTTTTTGGCTTTCTGCGCCATGATACCTTGATTTACGTAATAAGTGGCATACAATTTAGTCAATGTCTTATTACCGGGATTTGCTTCCAGCCCTTCCTTTAAAGTGGCAACATACTCATCATTTTTCTTCAAATCTTTCAAAGCACCGGCTTTACCTATATAAGCATTTGCCAGGTTATACTTTTTCTGTACAGCAATATCAAAATACTTCAAAGCTTCGGCCGGTTTCTTAATTTTATCAGCGCAAACGCCACAGTTAAATGCAATTACCGAATCTTGGTTGTTTGTTTGTGTCAGATAAGTACTAAATTTTGTGTAAGCTTCCTGGTAATTTTTAGCTTCAAGAGCAGCCTTACCATCGTTGACCAACTGGGCAGGGTCAGCATTCTGCGCAAAGAAATTAGTAGCTGCACAACAAAGTGCAATAGATAAGATTAATTTTTTCATATGCTTTAATTCATTTAAAAGTTGATTCCCAAAGTTAGTTTACAATGGTATAGAAGCAAAACCTTTTTACTTTTTTTGAGGTTTTTAGCATAGTCGTAACAAGTGTTATTTTACGTAAAAGCAAATATCCGGATATGTGTGTTGGGCTTTGTCACATATGTTACACTTATACTTAGAATATCATATTATCTTTGCCACAAAAAAAGATTATGGAACAATTACATGCACATGAAGTCCTTCACATGATGGAAGGTAATAGTTATACTGAGTTATCATTGAGAGAAGTCATTATCCAAAAATTCGGCGAGCAGCAGCGTTTTTTTCACCTGCTCTGCCGACAATATGGATGTAGATACCCTGATAGAATTTCTTAAAAGAAAAGGAAAATTTATACCCGCCAATGGTGGATTTACAGTGGACATGACTAAAGTTTGCAATCACTGATGAGGAATATTAATTCCTTCTTCTGTTAAATTGAATATTATTTATGTTAATAGTTAACGGAAATAATATTCTACTAAACCATGTTATAATATCCGCTGATTACCCGCTAAAATTTGGATATCTCCTGCAAGTACGTATCTTTGTACTGTGTTTTTCATAGTATTAGATTTAAGGTTAATAAAAAAGATTGGCTGTCTGGGATAGATAGCCTTTTTTTATGTCTAAATGTCATCTTTCCTCTTTTTAGTTATAGTTTTATTCTATCTTTGTAGGTCAGATAATCCACGCAGCATTAATAGAATAAACTGAATATGGGAAAACGCTTTTATTTTTATCTTGATGGCATGCTCATTATTGAGTATAGCTACTGTTGTGCATGCACAGCATATTGACAAGCAAACATATACTTTTGCCATCAAAAAGGTTGATACTCTGAAACTGGACAAGTATGTAATGATTGATCAAATACAAGGGACACAATCAAAGCCCGTCATTCTTTTTGCATTTGGGGGAGGTTTCAAAGGCGGGAGAAGAGATAATCCCGATTACATTTCTTATTTTCATTTTTTGGCACGAGCCGGCTATATGGTAGTATCAACAGATTACCGTACCCAATTAAAGGATATAGATAAATCGGAGTATTCGGACTTGCAAGGATTCTCTTCTGCCCTGCAACAAGCAATCACTTGTGCTGTAGAAGATTTTGGTGATGCTACAAATTATATAATTGAGCATAGTGTAGAATGGCAAATAAATCCTGCACAAATTATAGCTTGCGGTTCGAGTGCAGGTGCGATAACTGCCCTTCAAGCAGAGTATGAGATTTGCAATCAAACGGCTTTTGCGGACAGATTACCTGCCAATTTCAATTATGCAGGGGTCATTTCCTTTTCTGGAGCAATCTGTGCCAATGGTATTCCAAAATGGATAATGTCCCCTTGTCCTCTTATGTTGTTCCATGGTGATGCCGACAGCACGGTTCCTTTTACTAAGGCAGTAGTAGAAGAGGAAATGGGGCTATGGGGCTCAAACTTTATCTGTATGCAACTGAAAGAAAAAGAGACAGCATACTATTTCTATATAGCGGAAGGTATAGGACATTCCCTATCCTATTCTCCTATGAAGGATAATCGTCATGACATCCTGAGCTTCCTAAACCGGTTGGTACTTGGTAAAGAAAAACGTTGCATTACGACTGTAGAGAAGAATCCGGAAATATCTAGATATAAGAGTGATTTTACAATAGAAGATTATATCCGTGAAAATATGCGTTAATTCCTATCTTTATATCCTTTCCAGAGTTTTTGTTTCTCCACCAATCAATTATCTTTGCACATTATTATTCCATAAAAACAAATCTTTAATTCTATAAATTATGTTGGTACGTATTATCAGTATGGTCATAGCCGGAGTTATTATAGTATATCTAGTCCGTTGGATTGATAATTTTTTCTCCAGGTATCGCAAATAAATCTTGCCTGCAATGTAAACCAAATACTCCAATTTGTTTCCCATTACAACCTATGCTGACAAAATGCGGACATTTTCTAATTCTAAAACAAGAAAACCGCAAAAGCTTTTTATTAGCCATTTGCGGTTTTTTCCTTGTGATTCCGTTGCTACTATGTTTCCTATTGGCTGATAGTCAATTATATATCTTTTGTTGTCTAAATTCTATTTTTGCATTAGAATTTGAATAGTCCTCTCTTTTTCCTTTAATAATAATTTAAGGTGCTCTATTTCCTTATCTTTATCAGCAATCATTCCAGCAGTAGCATTACCGTATATTGAAGCGGCACTCCCATCACCGTGTACTATTGACTGATTGAACTGACAATCATCATCAAACCAATAAGAAATGGGTATATTCAATATCTTGGATATTGCTTCCAATTTTGCGGCATCAATACTCTCTTGAGATTTCCATTTAGTTATGGTAACAGCAGTTACCCCCATTTTATCCGCAAAATCCTTTTGACGAATTCTTTTTTTTCTAAACAACTCATCTAATTGATTTCCAAAGTGTTTCATATCTATAATTAAAATAATAGGAAATTAATTATTAAAGTATTTGGAAATTAATTTCCTTAAATTTATATTTGCATTATAAATCTATGAATAAATAATAAATATTAAATATATTATGGAAAAAAAAAGAAGAAAAAAACAACTGACGGCATGGCATTGCGTACTTATTTGCGTAGTCTGCCAGTATGTGAAGCTCCTGAAATGGCTAAAAAGTTAGCTGAAGAATGCAAGGTACCCATTTACACATTTAATAATTGGCGCAGCGGGTTGGTTCGAATCCCTGAACTGGCAAAAGATAAGATAGAAGAAATAGCAGGAGTAACAATTTTTAATAGACAATGATACATACACATTTCACGCTACACAACAAGGTTCTTGCATATCTTGTCGAGATAGTGCACGAAGAGGCGGTTCCGGTGAATGTCGAAATCGGTTCCAGACATGTAGATGCCAATGGCGATACGCAAGTGGATGTATTGCTGGAGTATGAAGAGCCGGACAAGGAGTGTGTCAATGAAGCGATGACCAGGGCTATCAATGCCATGGTCATAATGAATCAGTAAAGATAGGTTGATGATGACAGTTGTTTTTTTATGGACATCGCTGATTGCGCTGGTGGTCACTTTGATACTATGTGTCTGGGCAATGCGGAGGGCATCCGACTTTCACCGATGCCTCTTTCTCTTCGATGCCATTGTATTGATGATAAATATCGGAGTGGTGGGTTTTGCAATCTGGTGGCTATATAACATGCGGTAATATGAGAGATATGAAAATGACAGATTTCCCGACATATCCTTGGGAGACCCTTGACGTGTATCAGGATAACAGTTACTGTTACAATATCCGGCCCGGGCAACATATCGTTGGAGATTTATTCGACGATTCCAGGACGAAGCTGGTATCATACAATAGTAAATCACATGTGCAGATAATCTGTGTATGCGCCCCCTACAAGCCGCCTTTCTATGCGCGTGAATGTATGTATGGTGTATATTCGGCGTGGAAAGAAATCGGAGAGGACATCTTTAACCTGGAGCTGATGGGGTATTCTACCAAGCAACAATTCCCACCCCTATGTACATCACACCATTATTTTTGAATATTATGGAAAATGAATCATTTGAAAGGGCCAAAGCCATTAAGGAAGAGATTGAAAAGTGTAATTCTCTTCTTGAGTCAATTCTAAAAAGCAGCAGGGAATGCTGTGTGTATCGCGATGCCGATAGGGGTACTCGTGATCTTGTTGTTATCCCCCTTCCCAAGTATTGTACCCAGTACATTATTGATGGACTTTACGTGAGAAAGTGCCGGATGGAGCAGGAATTTAAAGAGTTATAACAATCTAATAATAAGAATCATGGTAACCAAAACAACATTCAAAAAGAAATTTCCGGACGTTAAGGGAATGCCTGAAAGTGGAGCATACTGTTGTACATGTTTTGTAATGTAATCGAATAAATATGAATATAGAGAAAATCATCTTCAATCTCCTAAGCGCACATAGGTGGGTTAGGTATTGGATACAAAAAGAGATTGTAGGCTTGACAATGCCTGGTGAATACGTTGAGATAAGGAGTTCTTTCTTATCAGATAAAGATCTTGCTGATATTTTAGAAGCTGGATTCAAAATTAAAAGCATCTGCTCAAAAAAAATAGATGCAGATGCTTATAATGATGTTCTGTTGATGCGTGAACTTTAAATATAACCAAGAAAGAAAGGAGCTAAAATGTTTGAACTAAAAACGAAAGCAATAACTCGCTGGGGGCTTACTATCCGAGGGTCTGATGTGTATTTCCCTAAAAAGGAGAACGCCATAAAAATTGGAAGATTGACACTAAAGATGAATCCGGAAACTCAAATGTTTGAGGAATACCGGCTTTGGGATTTAACTTCCGGTGTTCCTCAACTGATAGACGAACAGAGATTCGATAGAACAATTTTAATTCAATAAAAATCAGTAATGAATAAAAAAGAAATATCAATGAAAAAAGGTCAGAAGGTGCGCATCCTGCGTACCAATCAGGTAGCGACAATCGTCGAAGTGGAGTTAATTCGTAAAGGTGGCAAGGTACATCGGTACTGCCATTTGAAGGTAGATAACAAGCCGGATTTATGGCTGGACTCTTCAGAACTGGGGGGATTGGTGGAAAGGTGCCGGATTACTTTCCATGATGACAGAGGGCAGGAATTATACTTCGATGTGGAGCGTGATTATGGTAAGGAGAATTTGAGCATGACATTGACCGGACGTCCAGAAAACCTCAAGGAGCATCACGGAATCAATATAGTGATGGCCGAAATGTTCCTCGATGGTTTTAAGGCACACCAATCTCATTCTTGATAATCACCACAACATATGACGGAAGAAAATCTTACACCATATATCCCTATCGGAACTTTATTCAAATACCTGCTCAAGGATTACCGTAGGGAGCGACAGCGCACCATTCATATGGAGGCCCAAGTCAGAAGTCTGTTAAAGCGGAACGCCTATCTTGAGCAGGAAATAGGCAAAGTAAAGCAAAGACTGCTGAAGAAGGTGGAAAAGAGTGAGAAACAGATTGATTACTCGCAGGAAATCAGCCGGCTGCACCAGGCTGTTTCCTGCCGGAACAACACGATAGAGCAGCTCAGGAATGAGAATGCCCGACTGAAAAATGAACTCGATACGTATTTGCTGTTTCTCGGTAAGATTTAAGTCCTACCATCCGAACCCGGAAACAGTGTAATTCGTAGCGGCAATATACAGAACTATGTACTTTACTCAAGACGATATAAAACGAATCAAGGAGGCTTCCAAAGGCAGGCTCCTTGATGTTATCGGTGACTTCCACGAACTGCGCAAACGGGGGGCCGAATATAAATGCGAATGCCCTAAATGCCATGGACAGGAGAAGTTACATATCTCTCCGGCCAAACAGATTTTCAAATGCTTCAGTTGCCCGGATATAAAAGGCAAGGAACCGCTGGACTATCTGCAGAGGGCGGAAGACATGCAATTCCTGGAAGCATGTGATTACCTGGCACGCAAATTCAATGTACTGCTCGATCCGAAGCCGGAGAAAAAGGCTCCCAAAGCCGCCAAAATGAAAAAACGGAGCAAGGAAGCCAAGGGAGAAAGTGTCGATACATTCTGCGCCCGTATGCTTGCCGGCAGCGGACTGACCTATCAGGACGTGACGGCACATATCTTCAAGAAGGGAGATACACAGAGCATTTTCGAGGCGAAGACTTTCCGTCCGGGAACCGTTGACGAATACGGCAATATCGTTGACGGGGATGATGTCATCATCGAATATTACGACCTGGACGGCATGCCGGTCACTTATACCCGTAAGCTGCCGGGGCGTGGCAAGCAGGAGCTCAAAGTGTATTACCGCGTCCGCTGGCAGTTCCCGGATGAACACCGGGACAAGGAAGGGAAACCGTTCAAGTACAAGTCGCCTGCCGGCAGCGGTACGCCCATATACATCCCGGAACGCATGAGGCAGATGTACAAGAGGAAAGAGCAGTTCCCAAGACTCTACATCCAGGAAGGAGAAAAGAAAGCGGAAAAGGCATGCAAGCACGGTATCCCCTCCATAGCGGTCAGCGGCATCCAGAACCTGGGACAGAAAGGGGCGTTGCCGGAGGATCTTGTCAAGATAATCACTGTCTGCGAGGTCAAGGAAGTGGCTTTCATTTTTGATGCGGACTGGAATGACCTCTCCAATAATATAAAGTTTAATACCCCCGTCGATACACGTCCCCGGTGTTTTTTCTCCGCTGCCCGCAACTTCAAGGAATATATGCGTATGCTGAAGAACCGAGGCATCATGGTGGAAATATTCATTGGCCACATCAATAAGAACGATGAAGGCGACAAGGGGTTGGACGACCTCTTGGCCGATAAGTTGGCCGGTCATGAAGAAGAGCTTGCCGAAGACCTGGAATTTGCCTGCAATGAAAAATCCGGAATGGGAAAGTATGTGGAAGTGTTCAAAATCACCACATGGAATGACCAGAAGCTACGGGAATTATGGAACCTGCACAGCCATGAGAAATTCGCCGAGCAGCACCGCGAAGTCCTGCAGGAGCTTCCGGAATTTATCTTTGGCCGCTATGCCTGGAAGTTTGACGAGAACGGCAAACTGGTATCCGCCCTACCCTATGATGAGGATGAGAAGTTCTGGAATGAGGACTACAAGGAAACGAACGGTAACAGGGTGCCGGTGTTTGAGTACGACTATGTGGCCGCCAAGACCTTTTTCCAGAACCGGGGTATCGGCCGTTACCGCCTGCTCGATACCAAACTCTGGACATATATCCATCTGGAGCCACCGGTAGTCCGTACCATTGACGTGGAGGACGCACGCGATTTCATGTTCGCCTTTGCCGAACAGAACTGCAGCCGCTTCGTCAACAACCAGCTGCTCAAGGGAGGATCGCAATACGTCGGACCGTTCCAGATGTCAAGGCTCGCCTTCATCCAGCCGAACTTCATCTCCCCGTCCCGTGACGAGCAATATTTCTATTTCCGTGACCGTTGCTGGCACATCACCCAGCATGAGGTCAAGGAAGTGGGATATGAAAGCATCACCCACCAGATATGGGATGAACAGCGGAAGAACACCGATGCCAGGTACCTCGGCCACCCCCTCATTGTGTTCAGGGAGAAGGATGGCAGGTATGACTACGAACTCTCTCCGGAAGGCAGGAAATGCCACTATCTCCAGTTCCTTATCAATACCAGCAATTTCACCTGGAGAAAGAGGCCGGAAGAGATTGAGGAGAGTGAAATCTTTGAAAACAATCTTCATCTGCTTTCTAAAATGTGCGCCATCGGCTACATGCTGATGGAATGCAAGGACGCGAACGTGACACGTGCCGTTATCGGCATGGACGGCAAGCAGTCGGAAGTCGGTGACAGCAACGGACGCAGCGGCAAGTCACTTGTCGGTGAGCTGATGCGCCAGGTTGTCGATACAGTCTATATATCCGGGAAACGGACGGACATCTTCAACGACAGCTTTATCTGGAATGACATCGACGAACGGACACGCCTGGTATTCATCGACGATGTCATGCTGAACTTCAACTTCGAGTTTCTGTTCCCCAATCTCACCGGAGACTGGACTGTGAACAAAAAGGGGGGCGCACGTATCACTTATCCGTTCGCCAAATCGCCGAAAGTATATATCCCCACCAATCATGCCATTCGCGGTACCGGTTCCAGCTATACCGACAGGCAATGGCTGATAGCCTTCTCCGATTTTTATAATGACAAGCACAAGCCCATGGATGATTTCGGGGTACTGTTCTTTTCCGAATGGGACTTCACCCAGTGGAACCTGACCTGGAACATGCTGGCCAACTGCATACAACTCTATCTTAAATTCGGGGTCGTGCAGGCACCGGGCGAACGCCTGCAGCAGCGTAAGCTAAGGCAGGAGATTGGCGAGACCATCATATCCTGGGCGGACGAATACTTCAGCAGCGAAGAGCACTGCCGCCGTACCCCACGCAAGGAGATTTATGACAATTTCTGCAACTATGATCCGCAGCAGCGCAAGTACATCACTTCCACCGCCTTCAAGGACAAGATAAAAAAATACTGCGAATGGAAGGGCTGGGTGTTCAACCCACACAAGTATGACGCCAAAAGCGGTCTGCCTCTCTTTTTGGACAAGGACGGGAAACCGGTCATAGATGACAAGTCCGGAGGAGTGGAGTATTTCACCATAGGCAAGACAGCCGGAGAGCAGACACCCCAGAGTGATCCGCATGAACTACCGGTTGGCAATCCGGACAATAAACTTGCATTCTGATGGGCGAAACACATTCCTGTATCATGGCCAGGCTTATGCCACTCTACGAGATGGCGCCCGAACGTTTCATGGCGTTCTATGATGCGGTGTATCTGATGTGTGTCGATCTGCCGGAAGGCTGCCGGTTCCGTATCTCAGACCGTTGCCGGGAAAAAGACCTGGAACTGTTCCGGGACATCGTGAAGACTCTCATTGCGGAACAGCCTTACGACAAGTATGCAGGACAATTGGAACTGTCGGATGATATGGAGTATGTGCGGCGGACAACCGGCGTTTAACCTTCCGAGAACCGCTTCATCCCGAAATGGAGAAAGGGATAGAATATACCAATTTATTACGATGTAAAGATACATATTTTCAACGAATTACGCAAACAATCATGCTGAAAAAAGAGCACAAAATATTGGTGGTCGTTTCTCCGGAACCGGCTGAACGCAAGAGACTGTTGAGCCGCCTGGCAGTACGGCTCGGTTTCGCACTCATCCCTTCGGATGCAGCGAAAATCATATCGAACGACATCTACGGCATAGACCTGGCGACGGCCTATTTCGTTTTCTGCAGCAGCTACAATTTCCGTGGAGCCGTACTCACCAACCAGCGCTTGTATGAAATGGCGGCGCGGGGCTTATGTGTGGCTGTGGGAGTCCGTTCCATTCCCCGTGAATATGAATTCATCTGCAAGGTGTTCTATCCGGAAGATTTTCCGTGATGACATTCCCGGAAAACACAATGCGGAGTATTCTTGAAAGTGCATATTAGGTATTTGCCTGCATCCGGCTGTGCGTGAGTACAGTCGGATGCAGTTTTTTCTTCTGCCCCTTCCCCCCTCCCCCCAACCCGTCATAATAACGATTCGGACAAACGTGCATGGAAGTGGCAGCAGACATGAGAATTCCCGGAGGGGTATATTATTCTTTTTTTATTCTTCTTTTTAAAATTGGACTACCTTAAAAAACAGAGAAAAAATCGTGCATTCGTACGGATGTGCGAAATTAAGTACATATCAATCTGATATACAAATATTTATAAGCGTACAAATTCCGCACGAATCGTGCACGAATAGCGCACGAATTGTACTTTTCTTCAAAAAACGGCAAAAAGTACGCAAACGAAAGAATTAGTACGGTTTTGTACGCTTTTTGTACGATTATAATAACTTGATATTCAATAATATACAGAACAGACCATGTACAAAAGCACTGTCGCACGATTTTTACGCTATATTCGTGCAAGGGCTTGGCTATATTACCGGTATTTAGTATATTTGTATAAAAATCAATGCTTTAAATGACAAAGAAAGACCGATTTGTGTGTTGGCTCCCTTGCAAACCTTATGTCAAGCAATTCCTGCTGTACAATTTCAATGCCCCGGACGACACTTGGACAGAAATAGTCAATCTGTCCCCGGACAAGGAGCTGCAGAACGACTTCCTTTCCAGGCTTGCAAAACCCGGACGATACGAGAACAGATACCGGAACCTGGCACGATATACCGCCAACGTGGCGGTGGAGATACGCCGTGATGACTTCTACCGATACGGATGGGCGATGTCGAATACCGAAGTGGTGGCGTTCGGCAGTAAGGTGGAGAGACGGATCAAGCAGATGCTTTTCCTCTATCTCGACACCCATGTCAGTATCGGAATCCCGCTCTCGACCGCCATCCGCAACTTTCAGAACAGCTTCGGCTTTGATGACGACACCTGGTCTTATGAGACTATCCGCAGGGAGTATAATCGGCATGGATATAGGAAAACGGTGGAGAATACCACGATTTTAGACTTTATTAACCGTATAATTTTGGGGAAGTTGTCCGAATTCGGGACAATTTCCCAGCAGGGAAATGGCTTATGAAAGCAATGCATTATGATTTTGAAAACGTCGGAGGGATTGTTGCAGGTGATTGCCGTGCCTCCGGCCTCATTCGTGCAAATCCGTAAGGACTATGCCGCCGGTCTGAACTATCTGGAACTCCGCAACCGGGAGAATATTATTTCCATTCCGGTGTATGCCAATGACACCTATTCCTATAATGAAGACAAGGAGGTGAATGACGCGGGAGACTGCTGGAACGTTTCCATTGAAGGGGTGATTCCGAAACTTTCCCCGGCAAACCATCAGCTGATGGAGATGCTGGAGCGTGGCTTGTGGTATGTGCTGGCAGTGGACGGCAACGGGGCGGTCCATTGGTGCGGGCAGGAGGACGCACTCATGCTGTTCGCCACAAACAAGACAAGCGGACGTTCCGTGTCGGAACGGAACGGCACCTCATTCACGTTCACCTGCATCCAGGATGAACCGACCGTCTATATTGAAAACATGGAGGGAATATAACCGTACGGCTTCCTTTACTGACACGCAACATTCTTTCAGTCAAACATTTATCTGTCCGCTGACGGTACCCAATGTCCTTGGGTACCGTTTTTTTTGCGTTTTTCTTTGCGCAAAAATAAGTTTTATGAACGAGACAGTTATCACATTATTCGGAGCGATTGACCGTTACTGGTACAACAAAAACTATCTGAAATACTTCCTTGACAAGGCCAAAGGCCAGCCCGTACGCCTGAAGGTTTCCAGTTATGGCGGTGATGTGGCCGAAGCGGTCGCCATGTCCGCCCTGATGGCCGAGCACGGCAATGTGACGGTGGAGTTCATCAGCTTCAACGCTTCGGCGGCCACCATATTGGCGTTTGGCGCCAAGTCCATCGAGATGCACGAGGACGGCATGTGGCTGGCGCATAAATGCAGCCTGGGAGTGGACATCTGGGGCCAACTCAATGCGGACCAGTTGGAGGATACCATCAAGGAATTGCAGAACAAGAAGAAGAGCGCGGAAGCCATTGACCTGATGATTGCACAGAAGTACATCAACCGTAGCGGCAAAAGCCTGAAGGAGATTATCACCCTGATGGAAGAGGAACGCTGGATGCCTGCCGCCGAAGCCAAGGAATGGGGATTCATAGACAAGATCATTCCCGGTACCCATAAAAAGCCGCAGGTGACCAATGAAATGACCGACTGCTTCACCGCGCTTGGTATACCGTTGCCGGCTATCGATTCGGAGGAGAAGCCGGAACCGGAAGGCCGTGACAAAAACTTGGTCTCCCAGATTATCGACGGTATCAAAGGGCTGTTTCCTACCGGCAACAAGACTGACATTTCTAATTCAAATACAGTTATGCGTAAAGAATTTACTTTCATCAACCAGATCCTCAACAGCGAAGGCATTGAGGAAAAAGACGGCAAGATGTTGCTTACCGTAGAGAATCTGCAGGCCATCAATGACGCCGTCAAGGCCGCCAACGAAGCGAAAGCCAAAGCGGAGAAAGACCTGGCTGTCGCCAACACTGCCAAGGAGACCGCCGAAAACAGTCTGACGGCAGTCGTGAATGACCTTGACAGCCTGAGTGACAGCATCAAGAATGCCGCCGACAACAAGGCCAAGGTACAAGTTATCCGTGACATTGTCGCCAAAATACCCGGAACGGGTACCGACAGCCATCGGGAAGCGAACGAAGACAACAAGTTTGCGGACATCGCCACAGACCCGATCAACAGTTTTGAGAATGAGTAACACTAAACTATTCTATTATGGATTTTAAAGCACCTATTGACATTACCGCCGTTCTGACCGCGGTAAAAAAGCACAAGGACATCCTGAAGGCGGTCGACAAGCTCGACGCCTCAGAGGTGTTGAGACATTTCACTCCGGTACCGGGCATAACCGACTCCCTTGAACTGGGCAAGGTGGAGGGCGGAAGCATCTCCGGCAAGTACACCGGCAAGTTCACTGCCGGAAAGTATCTGGGCAAGATTGTTCCCCGACGTCTGGTTGTGCGTCCCGTTGTAATGGAGATGTCCGACGAGCCTGAGCGCTACCGACGTACCTACATCGCCGAGGTTCCAGGTACACTCCGCAAGGAACACCCGTTCGAGCTGTGGCTGATCAACCACGGGCACGAACTGGCATCCAATGACCTGCTGTTTGCCATTTTCACGGCAAAATACAGTGCGGATGAAGAAAAGACAGACATTCAGGACTCTTTCGACGGTATCGGTACCATCGTTACTGAAGGCGAAGCTGTCGGGGACATCTCCAGTGCCGAGGGAAACGTTTATGCGACCGGTGAACTGTCCCGCGCCAATATCGGGGAGAAGCTGCTGGAAATGTGGCGCCACATGCCGCGCACTTTCAAGCGCAAGAAGAACATCAAGATGTTCATTTCCGACGATCTGGGCGACATGTACGATGACTGGCGCAAGGACGAAGGCACCATTGTCATCGGACTCAAGGAGGACACTTCCGACACGCAGCACCTACTTGGTTCCAACAACCGCTGCGAGCTGGTGCGTGTTCCGAACCTTCCCGACGGCAGCCAGTTCGTCATGCTGACCACCAAGGAGAACGTATGCTACGGCTTTGACAAGGAGAGCGACTTCAAGTCCATCAAGCCGTTCATGTCCGGCAACCCCTATACCTTCGACGCTGCGGGCAAGTATCTGATCGGCTTCCAGTTCGTGTCTGTGCACAAGTCCGAGTTCTGCGTCAACGATCGTCCGGTGGACCCGGAAGGAACCAATCCGTTCGGATACATTGAAGTGACCATTACGCCGGATGAAGCGGCCAACAACGGAGGCAAATGGCGTATCCAGGGCGAGGAAGCCTGGCGTGAGTCCGGCACGTATGTGGCTGTTCCCGGTGGAAAGGAATATACCGTCGAGTTCCTGGAGGCTGCCGGATACACCACTCCTGCCGTGCAGAAGAAGACGCCCGCTGCGGGTGCAGTAGAGAAAGTGACGGGTACATACGTTGTTAAATCTTAAAAAATGGCGTGATTATGGCAGAAGTAGACCCTAAATTATGTATTGCCCTTGATGACATCAACGAGGCAATGGACTGCGAGAACCAGGACAACATGGGCGGTATCATACCGTCCGTCATCTTCGGTTATCATGCGGATGTGGCCACATGGCCGGACTACCCGAAAAAGACGGAATCCCCTCTTTCTCTTGAAGAAGCCGGTACATTGGTCGGTGACCTGGTCATGAAGGAAGGCTGCAGGGCATACAAGATGGATTTCACCGACGAGCTGGCCGAGTTCAAGATTACCGACCAGGGAGAAAGCGGCGGGGAATCGTTCCTGATGGACCTGAATATCATTTCGGCCAAGATGCGGAAGAAGATATTCGGTTTCGAGAATGCGACCAAAGGGCGCAAGATGTTCTTTATCGTGACCGACAACAACGGCACGAACTACCTGATGGGTGACAAGCGGCGCGGCGCGCTCCGTGCGTCGGGTGATGGTGCCACTACCGGAGCAAGCTCCACTGCCCGCAACCAGAACACCCTCCACTACACCTTTACCGCACCGCGCAAATGTGTGTATGAGGGAGACACGGAGGACATCCTGACTGTAAAAGCCGCATCAGAAGTTCCATAAGACTTTTTTGTTCATGATTGGTTGTTCATGTCCGTCTCTCGCTCTCACGCAGGGGCGGACATTTTGTTTTGTCCTATTCCGGCAACAAAAATCGCAATAGCTTTGCGTATCATCAAAAAACAACGTACATACAATGTCAAAGATTACACAGAACTACATTGAGGCGCGCAGGGACGGCATCAAGTGGCTGAACTCGCAGAAACGTGATTACAGCACCGGTGTGAATATCCTGACCCGTTCTGGATATAAGGGGTTTGTCGCCGCACGTCTGGCACGCCAGGGCGAAAAGCCGCATACCCGCGAGAAGCTGGAATACGAGATCCGGCAGATGATCAAGGTGTGGTACCATCCGGATGATCCGCGCTTTGAGGATGTGGACCTGGCAGATGATGCAATGCCGGGCAATGACGGGCGTTCCGAGACGGTTCCCGAAGAGACGGCTGCCGCCATTGTCGCCGTTGCGGAGAGGGAACTGGCGCGTGAAGCGGACGAACAGCCCGCCTATCCTCCGGTGATGGCCAAAATCATCTATGACTTCCGGGAATGCTACAACGAACGTTCACGCCAGCACCGGATGCTTGCCGGACTGGGTGAGACAAACACGCAGGCTGTATGCACGCAGCGCAAGGATATTGTCGCCCGTATAGCCTTTCTCTCCAACCGCATGACACTGCTGGCTGCCATCAAAAGGCAGTTCGAGCAGGACAGGGAACTGCCGACTGAAGAGCAGCTGGACGAACTCTACAAAAAAGCGGATACCCCCGAAGAAAATCCGGAAAAGGAAGAGGACGAGACCGACATCAGTTCCCTATCCGTGGAAGAGCTGAGGAAAGCGAAATCCAATGCCAAGAGCAAGATTACCAAGGCAAGGAACATGCTGCTGTACTCTTCGGAAAGCAAGCCCAAGGACGGCAAGGAGAATCCCCTTCCCGACTGCCCCAAACGCGTGAAATACGAGAAGAAGGTGGCTGCCCAGGAAGCACTGGTGGAAAGGATAGAATATCGTTTGGCAGAACTGCAATAGGTTATGTTATGTTGGTCTGTTGCAGCGAGATTGAGAATAAGATGATGCCGGTGGATGATGCAGTAAGTCCTATGCAGGGAGACCGATACCCGACAGGCTACATCCGCCGAACGGATGCGGCAGCCTCCGGCCACGACCTGGCTGCGGAGAAGCTGCTGCATCCGGACGCCATGGGGGTGCTGGTACCCGGCAGGGACAAGCATTTCTACTCTTCAGGGGCGTTCAACCTGATCCAGTTGATTTTCTATATTCTCAGACAGACGGGACCGGCACACCTGCTGCTTACCACCTATTCCATCTCCATGGACAGCATTGCGGCGATTCATCGGAAGGTGGAAACGGGCGAGCTGTTGTCAGTGCGGTTCCTGATAGACAACCGGGTGCGCAGCATATCACCCAAACCGTTCGATTATCTGGTGACCACGTTCCCGGACTGCTACCGTTGCCTCGCGCTTCATGCGAAGGTGGCGCTGCTGTATAACGAGGACTGGAAGATTACCGTAGTGGGCAGCCAGAACGCCACGCACAACCCGAAGCTGGAACGTGGAATCATCCATACCGGCAGAGATATTTTTGATTTTGACTTTAAAATGCTGAATGATGAATTTGACTCAGGAACAACGTGAGGAGATAGAGAAGATGGCCTATCGTTTGATCCCTCCGGGGCTGATAGCCATCAATATAGGTGCCGATGAGACGGACTTTCTCGCGGAACTCCGCACACCGGGCACCGAAGTCCGGACCGCCTTCTACCGGGGGCATCTTCGCCAGACGGTTGAACTCCGGGAGTCACTCATCAAGTCGGCCGTCAATGGCAGCAACCCGGCACAGCAGGAGCTTATCAAGTTCATCAAATCGCAACAGCAGTATCTTGAGTATGAATAACAACCGTCTGACGGCATCCAAAAGCAAGGCCGCACTGGAGGAGCAATCCTACGACCTTATACAGCAGCACATCATCGACCCGGAGAACAGTCCGCTGCCGGAGCATCTGCGTGTGCAGTGCAACCGGGTGCTGCAGATAGCACGTCTTTTGGATGACTATCCGAACGAGAGCCACATCATCAACATCATGCTGGCAAAATACCGTATCTCGCGTACCCAGATAAGGAAGGACATCGCCCTGGCAAAAGAGCTGTTCAAGACACAGCACCAGTTCGATTGGGACTTCTGGTATGCCTGGATGATCAAGGACCAGATTCAGCTTATCCGGGATTGCAAGCTCAAAGGTGATCTCAAGCAATGGAACAACGCCAAGAAAGTGCTGCATCAGATGATTGGTGAGAAGCCGGCTTCCGTCGAGGACCCGCGACGCATGGAGAAGAATGTATTCTACATCCAGATCAACAGTATGGGGCAAAAGGTGGATATTCCCCTGAATGCCATCCGCAACCTTTCCCAGGAAGAGCAGAAGCTTTTGGTAGATTCGATGTACACGCCTATCGACGACGCACAAGCTGAAGAAATAATGAACTCATAACAGATTACCCATGAAAAAATTGACAAACAAACGACTCATCTCTTACTTGGTTGACCATAAGCACATTGATATGGTATCGGTCAACAAGACACAGATTGTCTGTACCGTATCTGCCAGGTTCAGGCCGGAAGAGGTACCGCAGCTGCTGGCTGATACCGGACAGGACATGCCCCGCATGACCTCCTCCGAAGGTGTGAACTACATTGTTTTCCCACGATATTGATACGGCAGGACAATGGACGAAAACGTCTGGGAAGAGGTCATACAGGTCAATCCGGCGCAGGCGGCATTCCTCGTGATGCCGTACAAGAACGGATATGTCATCTACTCGCGTGCCACGGGTAAATCATTCATTACCGGTGCCGTGATAGATGACAACATCCGGCTGATGCCACGCGGCATCACCACACTCACCCAGGCCACCATCGGGCAGGCATTGACTAAGACCCTGCCTTCAGCTTTCAAGATGCTGGAGATGCTTGGTTATAAGCAGTGGGATCCGGTCAGCAAGACCGGTGACTATGTGGTGTGCCGCCGTCCCATCGAGGGATGGTACAAGCCATACGAGCACATCATGTCATTCGAGTACGGCATCAGCTTCAGTAACGGGCACATGCTTTATATACTCACCCAGGGCGGTAACAGCCGCGGTCCGAATGCGGACTACAACATCACCGATGAAGCGCTGACACTCGACAAGGAGAAGTTCGACCAGGAGGCGGCACCGACCAACCGGGGTAATGAACACATCTTTGGCCGCAAGTCCGAGAATCCCGTTCTGAAGCATCACGGCAACACCTTCCTTTCCTCCATGCCTTACACGCCTGAACAGAAATGGTTGCTTGAACCGGCCAAGTATTATGAAGAAGAACGCGGCATCCGGCTGTTTGATGTCTGGAATAAGATTGTGCGGTTACAGATGCAGCTCATTGATGCAAGGATTGCGAATGATGCGGGACTGTTCAAGGAGATCTGGAACGAGACCGTCCGTCTCAGGCAAAGTATCACGCCGTTCGTTTCACGTGACGGCACGCTCTTTATCCTTGGCTCCATCTTCGACAACATCGCCAATGTGGGCATGAACTATATCCTGAACCAGTACAAGGTGATGGATAAGCTTTCCTTCATGATAGAGATCCTGAACTTCATGGTGGATAAGATTGATAGCTGCTACTACCAGTTGGATGAACGCCATATCTATTACAATGCGACCAATGACGACTATATCCGTGACTTTGCCGAAGATCATAACTACAACTGGCAGCAGCTTGCCAATAACGATGACAGCCGGCGTGACTTGGACTGCAATCCCAACCAGCCGATAGAGCTGACACCCGACTGGGGTTCTGCTGCCTCATTCCTGGAAGTGGCGCAGGAGCGCAACTATGACTTCGTGACGAAGCTGCTGACACGTGAGCCGGTAGACAACAACATCAACGAGTTCTTTGTCAAACGTGATGAAGAGGATGATACCATGGTGAACGCGCTGATGGACAAGTTCTGCCACTACTACCGTAACCATATCAACAAGCACCTGCATTATTACCGTGACCGTTACGGGGATGCACGCCGTGCCAACAACAAGAAGTCCTACAACGAGCTTGCCATCGAGCGCTTGGAGAAGCACGGGTGGACGGTGGAACAGCACACCCATGCGGGCATGGAGCCACCGCAGCATGACAAGTACCTGCTCTGGGCTTCCATCCTGGCAGAGAAAGACGAACGGTTCCCGAAGAAGCGTTTCAACGGCTCGAAATGCAAATATACACTCATCTCCATGAACAACACGCGTGTCATCGAGGACCGCGAGGGGCGTTTTGCCAAGGATAAGCGCAGCGAGCGTAACCAGTCCATCCTTCCGGAAGAAGCCACCCACTTCGGTGATGCGGTGGATAAGCGTGTATGGACGAAGTACGGGCACCTGCTCAGGCAGGCATACGGATTCGTGGACGCACGTATCTGATTCACCTCATACACATACATCCGCAATCACAATCGCAATGCTTATGGCAGGACTCGCAACGTCCGCAATGGGAATCGCTGCACTTTAGGACAGAACGTCGTGTGCAGGACTGGCCGAGGGGCATCCTCCTTGTCATATTTCCTTGCTTCTTGCGCTTTTGGTTGCGTTTTTGGATAGGGCGCGGTCGGCAGAAACTTCCGTTTCTGTTTCCATTCGGATGGAAAGAGGGGTATTCTGTATTCATTATCAAAGAAGTATATTTCTTATAACATTCATTAACAAAGAGCACGGCGCGCGCAAAATCCGTACTGAAGGAACAGGCAGGCAAATCTATTTCCTCCAGTACGGATTTTGCGCGTCTCAGCGGTAAGTAGCGGCAGCTACTTGCGTTTGTCCGCATCCATGCAGGTAGCCCCGGTCTTTTCCGTTTCAATAGCTAAGGTAGAGACCGTAGAGCGGTAAGCGTTCCGCTTGGCGTGCCTCCGTTTCTTTTCCGCAACTCCTTTTCATTTCCTGCATCTCTGTATGCGGTCAGGTAGTCTTTTGAGTCCGCAAATGTAGGGCACCGGTCTGACAAGCAAGGTCGGGCGTTGTCCGCTAAAAAATCTCCAGCCCTACGGGTAGTATTCAAGCCTTCGGTTTTAGTCGGAACCTTGCGGAATGTCATCCTCGGCACCTCAATTATTGCGGCATCAAAAGGCAACCATACCGCACGTCATACAGACACGCCGGAATAAAAAAAAAGTCGTTCCGGGAAACGGAGAAAATTAAAAAAGGCTCCACCCGACGACTCCAGAAATCCAGAATAAATTAAAAACTTACAGTTATGGCAGCAAAAAGAAACATCCCCGAAGCATGGAAAAATCAATGGTCTAAATTCATGTTTAACTTCTTTGATTACTTGCCTACCAAGTACGAGGCTAACAAACGGGAGTGGTCTATCCGCAGGATGATATGGGATTTTAAGGACGGGAAGCGCAGTGCGTCTGTGGCGGAACTTGTAGCGAAGAAGATGCGCGAGCAGTTCGGTGCAGAGGTTTGCAACGTGACGTTGGTCTGCATACCAGCCAGCAGCGGAGAGAAGAACGAAATCAGATACAAGGCTTTTTGCCGAAGAGGTGGCACGGCTGACGGGGTGCAGGAATGCGTACAAAGCAATTACCATTGAGGGGGGACGGCTTGCCATCCATGAGACGAAAGCGGCCAAGACGGTGCAGACGGTGGAGGTCATCAAGTTTGACAAGCGTTTTTTCAAGGGTAAGAAATGCCTTGTATTCGATGATATACTGACACAGGGGCATAGTTACGCACGGTTTGCGTGTGCACTTGAAACGCTTGGGGCAGAGGTTTTGGGAGGCTATTTCTTAGGCAAGACAATTCTTTTTATAACAATTTAATCCATACAATTATGAATACTCTTTTTGATAACGATTGCCGCTACATGAGCGACAGCGAACTGATTTACGAAATCAGCAACAACAGACAGATTGTTTCGGACATCGAACGCAGCAACGAAGTGATAGACCTTGAAAAATTGTTTTCCTCTTTGACTCCTGGACGCAGGAGGGTAGCCGTGGCAGCCGTGGAGATGTACAAGAGACAACTGTCGCAGCAGGTGGAACGCAGGCAAATAAGGATGAGCAAAGACGTATACGAACTGATGGAGCCGTTGATAGGAGATTTGCCGAATGAGGAGTTTTGGGTCGTGTCGATAAACCAAGCCGGACGGCTTATCAAGAAAGTACGCATATCGGTAGGCGGCATTGACCAGACTTCAGCGGATATAAGGCTGATTATGCGCGTGCTGATTGATACGGGGGCAGTGCAGTTCGCAGCGGTGCATAACCATCCGAGTGGCAACAGCCGACCGAGCAATGAAGACAAGAGGCTGACGGAGCAACTTAAAAAGGCGGCAGGGTTATTCAATATTAGGATGATAGACCATGTGATTATAACGAATGGTGAATATTATAGTTTTGGCGATGAGGGGCTGATTTGACGGAGGGGGTGCAGGGCGCACCCATTCCGTTTGCTCGCACGCTCGCAAACGGAATGGGGCCCGAAAAGCGGAATGACTGGTCGTGTTACCGTTCCTTCAACCACGGAGGGGCTTTTGTCCTATGAGAGCGGATGGTTGGCTTCTATCTTTGTGACAAAAAAAGAGATATGATACGCTTTTTCACAAGATTCGTCGCCACCTATGGGTATGATTCACCGAAGGAGTTCTTTCTTTCGGTGGCTCCGAGCTTCAAGTACAACCTGCAATTTCCAGCCATCTCCTTCAGCGCCGTCACTGCCGTAGTCAGCGAATGGATAGGCATTACACCGTTCCTGGCCATGGCCATGCTCGTCGCCATTGTCTCCGAGATGTGGACGGGCATCCGGGCAAGCAAGGTCCAGGGAATAGGATTTGAAAGCTTCCGTTTCTCACGCTGCATCATCAAGCTGTGTATCTGGCTGACCATCATCTATATCACCCACTCATTCTATCTGGAGAGTAAGGCCGGAGCGGAAGAAAGCTTTGTCATGCTTCTGGCCACCCTGTTCTTTTCCATTGTCAAGGTGTTCGTCATGACCTGGTTCTGCGTCGAGCACGTGACAAGCATACTGGAGAACCTGGCGGTCATCGACGGCAAGCCGAAAGATACGCTGATCAAGCAGGTGGGAATATTGTGGGTGACAGTCACGGATAAATTCAGAAAAAAGGCCGATGAGACGGAAGGTTAGCCATATGTTGCTTTGTGCGGTTATCGCATTTCTTTCCGGCTGGGCCGGCCACTGGCTGGGTTCCCGGAAACGGAGCATTGTCCGCGTACCGGAAACGGTGGTCAGGCATGATACGATACGCCCTGCCATTCCGGAACCGGAGGTGATTGTCCGTGAGGTACCCACAGAAGTGGATACGGCGGCTATACTGGCCGACTATTTCTCGGAGAAGCATTATCTTGATACAATTATTGAACGCCCTTACCTGAAAGTGGAGCTGACCGACGTGATATCCCGCAATTCATTGCTTGACCGCACGGTAGTGGTGGACTACCGGCAACCGGTCGTCTGCAACAACGCGCTGGTGGTGGGAATGGATGCGGGACGTTACGGATGTGTACTGTCCGCAGGGTACCGGCGTAAGTCCTGGGAGTTCAGGGCGGGCTATGACTTGTACAACAGGTCGCTGGTGTTGGGAGTATCTAAAGACTTATGGAGATGGTGACAAATCTTGTAAATGACTCATATGTGTTTTCCTCTGACATGCAGGACATCCGCATTGCGGACGTGCATGACAAACTGAGCCTCAGGATAGAGGTTGACGGGCAGGAGGCACTGTCCGAAATTTATTATCCGGACCACAGCAACACAGTCATCATTTGCGACCCCGGAGACATTATCAATGAGTATTTTGTACGTCCTGAGCTCAACGGTGGGGATGACCGTGTGGCCTTGCTGCCCATGGAGGTACGGCTGGAACTCTCGGACAGCGAGTCCACCGAAAACTATACCCTGCATGTATTTTACTCAAGGTATCATGTGTCTTTCGACCCGCAGACGGACTTTATCTTCTACTCCCGATATAAAATCAAGCATATCAGGCAAAACAGCATTGACTATCTCTCCTTTTTCGTCTCGGCCAGGACAGAGGTATTTATAGACATCATATACATGGAGTCCGGCTCCAGCATCAAGAAAACCGTAAAGCTCGAACTGTCCGGCACAGACCGCATGACGGCATATAACATGAGTCCGGTAAAGATAAGCCGGCTCTCAGGCGTCCAATGCGACAATATCATATCGTATGACGCACGCATCACCAACGGTACATTGACAGACCTTGTAAGGTATGTCCTTGACCGGCAGAACCACCGGGAAATGCACCAGTTCCTCTACTATAACGTGTTCGGGCTCCCGGAATCGATTTCATTTTCCGGACTGGTACAGTACAGTCCGGAACTGGAGGGGGATATTGCGGATCTGACGAAACAGAAACGGAGGTTCAGCCCTTTCTTCAACGATTTACGCACTGTCAATACCGGCTATCTGGACGAAAACAAATACAAGGCATTGGTGGACATGCTGACTTCTCCGGTACAGCGATGGTATGACACGCCTTCACTCCCGATGGAGATCATCATCACGGACATCGACTTTACCCATACCAAGATGGGGAACCAGCGGGTGAACGTGAACCTCACCTTCTGCCCGGCAAGCAGAAAGCACCAGGTATTTGACCGGTACTCGTTCGGTGGAGGAATATTCGACTACACATTTGACAGAACATTTGAATGATATAACGATATGGAGACAATACGCAGAAACCTGGCTCTGGCCGACATGGACATCCGCACGGACGAACGCGGACGCCGGCGCATCTTTTCGATAAAGTTCGTCAGTAAGGAAGGCAAGGTTTATTTCATGCCCCAGGCCTACGCCTGCGGTGCAGGACGCATGAACATGAAGGAATACCAGCTCCGGGGCGTGCAGCCCTGCGACTGCAAGGGAAATCCGGAAGGACACCCCTACCCTGTGGATATTGACCTGATACTGGAGTATAACAAAAAGAAAATAATATTCTGATGAACATATTGTTTAATTCAAGCGGCATTCCCCTACTGATGCAGTCCACGTACATATTCGGCGAAACGACGGGGACACCCCAGAACGAAATGAAGGAGCGTACCCGAATCCTGGCGCCATATGACTTGTCGAATGTTTCCTATATAGACATCGACGGAGTGAAGGTGCGTCCATGGGGAGATGAGAATGATTTCCCCCAGAAGGCGGCTGAAGAGATAGGAAACACCAGCGTGCTCAATACGGGCCTGAAGTTTCTTCGTAACCTGACACTTGGGCAAGGCATATATCCTTGTACGGTGAAAGGTTACGACAATGATGGCAACGAGATACTGAAGCCCGTTACCGATAGCCGGGTACAGACTTTTATTGCTTCCCGGAATGTGAGGCGCTACATGGAGAAGGTGCTTCGGGATTACCTGAAGTTCGGCAACGGTGCCGTCCAGTTCGTGCCCTCGGCTGCCGGCAATTCTTTTGCAGGGGTCAATCCGGTCAATGCGCTTTACCGCCGCTATTCCGAAGTGGACGAATATGGTGCCTGCAAGTGCATCGTTTCCGGATATTGGCCGCAACGTCCGGACAAGGGACAATACACCAGGCTGGATGTGCTCTCCGAATACGACCCGCAGATGCACGCCGAGGTGTTGAAGTTTGCCGGAAAGGTGAAGGACGGTTTCATCATGCCGGTACGCGACAGCTGGAGCAATGACGACCTTTACGGCATGCCCATCTGGTGGCCCGCCTACGTTTGTGGATGGGTGGAGATAGCCCATCTTATTCCCCATTTCCTCAAGAAAGCCTACAAGAACCAGATAACCTGGAAGTGGCATGTACAGATACCGTATTCCTACTGGGAGAAGAAATACCCGTCCAAGGACTATTCTGCCAAGGAGCGTGAGGCGGCCATACAGAAATATATGGACTCTGTGGAGCAGAACCTTTGCGGACCGGACAATGCGGAGAAGCCCATCTTCTCTCATTATGCCGTGAACGAGATGAACGGCAGAATTGAGGAGGAGTGGAAAATCAAGCCGCTGGAGAACAAATACCAGGGCAGTGACAATCTTCCGGTGTCGGCAGCCGCCAACTCGGAAATTCTGTTTGCATTGATGGTGAATCCGAATGTGCTCGGTGCAGGTATGCCCGGTGGCACCTATGCCGGCAACCAGGGCGGTTCCAATATCCGTGAGGCTTTCCTTGTGAACATTGCCAACGCGTGGATTGACCGGCAGAATATCCTGGATCCGATTGAACTCTACATCAAAATGAACGGCATGCCGGAATGTGAGCTACGTTTCCGCAATACCGTTTTAGTAACCCTCGATACCGGCAGCGGTACCAAAAAAACATTGAGCTAATGATATTCAGTGCAGAAAAATGGAACAACGGCAAGGAGCTGAAAGCGGTGATGAAGGTGAACACCGCCGTCTCCTTTGACATGATGGAGGCACCGCTTCGGAATGCTTTCCGACAATACCTCGTACCGTTATTGGGCGATGCAATGGCAGGCGAAGTAGTCGAGATATACGAATTCGGTCCAAATCCGGATGTATTGGAACAGAATACCGAAGGGGCAACCGAACGGGAGAAACTGGACAGCCGCCTGCTGGAGATATGCAAACGCGCAAACGCGAACCTGGCGTTCTGGAACGATTTCGATGAAATCAGCATGCGTATCACCGATGCGGGCTTCCAACGTCAGAAATCCGACAACGACGAATCATTCCAGCAGGTGTACAAGTACCAGGAAGATAACCTGCGGACATCGTTACGCAACAAGGGGTTCAATGCGCTCGACGAGCTGCTTGAGTTTCTGTATGCCCATATAGCCGAATATCCGGAGTTCGCGTCCTCCCAGGCCTATCAGGACCGTAAATCGGCCATTGTCCGCAGTACCGCGGATGTCAATGACGTCTGTTTTATCAATGGCAGCCGGATTGTTTTCCTTCGCCTGCAGCCGCACCTGAAGTTTGCCGAGGAGATGCTCCTTCAGCCGGCCATCGGTGACAAGCTGTATGAGCATCTGATTGACGGGCTGGTAAATCCCCCAGAAGACGAAGAAGCCCGGAAGAGCGTGGAGCGGTTGCGCCTTTCCTGCTCCCGCTACATTGTGGCAATGGCGGTCAGACGGCTGCTGATGGAGACGGGTAGCGTCACGGACCGGGGGCTGTACTTCACCGCTGTACAGCCGGGCGAGAAGGGCAATGAGGAGAAGAGACCCGTCGATACGGAGCGTATCGCCGTACAGATCCAGAATCTGAAAGCGGATGCGGACATGTACATGACCGTTCTGCTGCGTACGGTACGGAGTTGCTTTGAGAATTTCTATGAGGGTGATCCCAGGCAGATATACGACCGGGACAATGACCATAAACGCACATTCTGGACATGAGGGAGCTTCGCATTGCATACCGTAGATTCGGAATCCGCCATGAGATAATCCGTCGGGTACCCCAGAAATGGGAGGAACTGACACCGGCACAGTTCCTGCTCGTCTCGCGGCTTTATCTTCAGGAAATGGACGAACCCTCCTTCCTGAAGGAGTTCTATTCCCTGCCGTCCGGGGTCGGTTCCGACACCTATTACAGTTATAAGCTGAGCGAACTGGTGGAGTTCATCAGCGACTGCCGTGTCCGGATGGACCGCTTTATCCTTCCTGCCGTCTCCGGGCTGAAAGCACCGGGCGAACGCCTGAAGGGGATGTGTTTCGAGCACTTCATGCACGTGGACACGGCTTTCAACCGATATGTCCGTGACGGCAAGGATGCCTCGCTGGACACTTTCGTATCAATGCTCTATTTGAAAGACAACGAATATATTGTCCTACCGTCGGGTGGGAAAAACGGCTTATTTAGCAGGCAGAAACCGCTGATACTGCAAAAACGGACAGCAAAGGTGGCAAGGATTGACAGACACGTCAAGTATGCCGTATTCCTGAACTACGTTTTTGTCAAGAGGTGGCTTTCAAAGGCCTTTCCTTTCCTCTTTCCGTTGGATGATGAACCGGAGGAAAAGCGGAAAAGACCAACAGCACCGTCTGTCAACTGGCTCGACATCTTCGACGCTTTTGTCGGTGACGATGTGGCAGTGATGGAGAAATACCAGGCAATGCCGGTGGCAACGGCATTCCGTATATTGAATAAAAGAATCCGTGACGCTCAAAAACAGAAGAAATGACTTTTTCGGAATACATAGAGAAGCTGGCTGAAAGGCATGTCGATATACGACACAAGGAGAATGATGAAGTACACTTCCTCTCATCAGAACGGGAGAAGCATACGGCACTGGACAGCGTACTCCACTATCCGGCAGTGATTGTGGACCGTGGCTCAGGATTCGGTTACGGTGGTAATCCGGGTGCATACCGAAAAGACCGCGATTACCTGCTCTTCATTGTGGAGCATGTGTCCGACACCTCCGACTATGAGCAGATAGAGGCTGCCCTTGACAAGTGCGAACGTATTCTTGATGAGCTGCTCAACCAAATTTTGGAAGACAAAAGGATGAAAAGGCTGTGGCTCGCTTTTTCCTTGGAAGATGTGGAAGCGGATTATGTGGTGAACAATGATAACCAGCTTTATGGCGTGGTTGCGGCTGTTAGTCTGTCCGAACCTTATAAAGCTTTGAACTGCCGGAAGGCATTTGTTTCATAATATGGCAGATACGATTGACATACTCAAGGAACTTGCCCTACAGGTACGGTTCGCTACCCAGGAGAATGAAAATACGGCAGAACGGGTAGGCCGCACGCTGGTCGGAATCTTGAATCTGTTATCCAAATACTCCCCTGAAGAATTGGAGAAGATTTTTCTGAGGAAAGACAGAGCTGACGGCACAAATTTTCTGTTGAAGTTCGGCGAGTTTATCGACTCTATGGTCGCAGGCAAGGGTGCCGGAATATTCCCTGACGGCCGCGCGCAGTTTGAACGCCTTGAAGTCCGCGATTCCCTTACTGTCCTTGAACTTATCTTCAACCGTCTCTCTGCCATGGAGAGCGACTATTCCTTCTCCGAGTCCGGTACTATCGAAAGTGTATCGCAGCTTGAAGACGGCACATACAGCCTGAAGATGAAGAAGCGGTGGGATAACGACTTTACTGCACTGGCAGAAAACGATGTTGTATATGGTGTTGTCAATGACCTTACATCAGGTGGCGGCAAGTATTATACCTCCTGGCTACGTGTCTTGCATGTTGACATCTCAGCCAATATGCTCAACGCTGTGATGTACCCTGATAGCGAGGTGCCGGGTGGCAAGAATTATCCTCCTGAGCCGTTGATGATATTATCACACCGTGGCAACCCGGTGGATGAGGAACGGCAGGGTTATTGGTATCTGTCTTCTCGTGAGAAGTGTATCTGCATGCTCGATGGCGTAACGAAACCCATACTGGAAGAGAATAACTATGCCATCATCATAGGCAAGTTAAAACAGTTGTCACTGTTTGACAACCTGCCTATAAATTACCGCCATAGTTATATCTATTGCCGTGGTATTGCCTTACAGGACATCCTACGTATAGATTACCAAGGCACCCCAATCCGCAACGAGAACAACCGCGGGAAATGGAGTGCAAGCGAAGCGGTTAGTGACCCGTATAAGTCAGAAAAAGAAACCTACGATGCGGTGTATCATTATGGCTGCAAGTGGATGTGCCTGGTGACGGGCACCACGGACGAACCCCAATACGGTTCCGCATCCTGGGCAATGATCGAGGGCAATCCGGATTTCAGCATCGACATTGAGAGCAGCAACGGCTGGTACTTCGATGCGGAGCGTTTTGCGACCACCCTCACCATTACCGGTGAGCTGTACAACCGTGACGTGACGGCGCATATCCTTGACGCTGATGTGGAGTGGACGCGCGACACGGGCAACGTCACCGAGGACAACGCCTGGGCGGTCGCACACGCGGAAACCGGCAAGTCGCTGCCGCTGACGGTCAATGACCTCGGTCCCGACTATATGAACATGACCGGGTGCAAGTTTATCGCAAGGGTGCTGCTGCGTGACGGGCAGAATAATTATGAGACAATGAATTATATAACTTTCTAATTATGCAGACTATACAGAAGAAGATAGAGGTCAACTACCGCCCTCTCCAGACCAGCGGCGGGATAGAGGTTGTCGGCAGCGTGCCGGACGTGCAGGTGTACCAGGCTGACAAGGCCGAGTACACTCCGGACTACACGCTTACCCCCCTGACGCTGTTCCCCCGGTGCAATGCCACCGACCCGGATGCGGTGGTCAAGGTGGGTGCGGTCAACGCCTCGCTTACGAACATGAAGTGGTACGAGCGCTTGAACGGTGTGCGGACATTGATTACATCTGCCAACAAGAGCTATGTCATTACCGAGACCGGAGCCGAGAAGGGTAAGATACAAGTGAAAAAGAATACCGTTCCCGGCAGTCCGGTAACACTGGAGTTCTACGCCGAGTATGTCGATGCGAAGCGTACCGGACAGACGCACGTCTACCGTTTCAGCCGTCTTGTTCGCGCCGTAGATGGCAGCGAAGCACAGCCTAAGCTGATGGTCGACTCTCCGTCGGCACTTGACTGGAACCCGTGTCGGGACATTGCCAGGCAGGCCATCACCGCCAGACTGCTTGTCGGTGATGTAGATGTCACAGCAACCAACAAGTGCAAGTTCTTCTTCTATCGGAAGCTGAATACGGGCGCACTGGAGCAGATTACCGACGGTAACGGCGACAATGACTGGGAGTTCGTATCACTGACAAAGAACGTGCTTACCATAGACCGGGACTATATCGGCCACGAACAGACCTACGTCGTGAAAGCATCGTACTCGAAGGACGGTGCTCCTTCATCCAAGCCGGACAGTGACATAGACTATGTCTCCACCACCATCCGCAGGCGTATTCCCGCCATCGAGATTGACTGGGAGGGATTTCCGCAGCAGGTGGCAGACGGAACCAAGATGATATACCCGAAACCGGTCATCCGTGATACGGCAGGGATTGTCCCCAATCCCCAGGCCATCCTTGAGTGCGAATGGTACACGAAGGCGGCCGGCGCCTCCTCATACGTGCTGGCCGCTGCCGGGTACTCGCCCTCCATCCCATGCACCGACGGCATGATGCTACAGCTGAAGGTGATTGACAAGGGCCCGTATGCGGCGGTGGTGACATCTGACGGCAAGTACGTGACGGATGACAGCGGTAAGTTTATAGTGGCAAGGAAAAGGGATGTTTAACCATTAATCGATAGCAGTATGGCATTTTATATCAAAGTGACGAGAGAGGTTGCGGACAAGCTGGGAGTGGCAGGAATCCGCAACAGCACTGCCGACGGCAATGTGCTGTTATGGCAGGCCGATGTGGCAGGCTTTCCCGGCGATACGGTATTCGACCGGGCGGCAGTAGTCGGGGGCGTGTGCCTTTCCCCGCAGCAGGCCAAGGGTGAGATAGACGGCGTGGAAGATCCGGTGGAGGTCGCCACTCCGGAGGGTTTCATGGATAAAGACGGGGAGGAGGTGACCGATGAGCGTAGCGAGTAAGGTCGGGCAGGTAATCTTTTCGCAAAAGTCTGGCGTTTACATGCCAGCGATTATGTGCGACAAAGGCGACCTCTATCAAGAGTATGATGGTGAATCGGGTGCTCCGACAAACATAGCCCCCGACTTCACCACGATGAAGCCGACGCTCTCCTTCCTTCTCACCTCCTCACGGGTGGCTGAGGGGGTTGTGGTGCCCTCTTCCATCAGGTGGTATTTCAATGACGTGTTGATAAGCTTCACATCCAACGTTTCCACGAACACGTTCGGCGGCGAGACGGGGCATTTCAAGTTCATTCCATATAAAGCAGGCACTACAAACTATTACGGGCTTCAGATCGTGAAGAACCTGGTGAAGGCGTCGTCCGGTGCGAGCTGTAGCGTCAAGGCGGTGGCTACGGTGACCGTGGGCAACGTGTCGGATGAGGTGCAGTTCGTCTACAGCATCCCCATCACCAAGGGGGTGGGCAACCAGAACGTGGTGACCATCGTTTCGGGTGATGACAAGTATTTCGCTATCCGGGAGAAGGGAGGCAGTGTTGTCCTCACGGCGATGGCGCGGCGTGGAGCGTCAGAGATCACCTCCGGACTGACCTACAAGTGGTCCAGGATGGTTAACGGTACCTGGCAGACACTCGTCGACCAGACTGGCAAGAGTCTGACCGTTACGGACAGCCTGGTTGACACTACGGGCATCTTTAAGGTGGAGGTGTCGCAGGGCGGCAATCTGATAGGCCTTGACACGCAGACGGTGATGGACTTGTCAGACCCCTACGACATCATAACTAATCCCAATCCCGAGGATGAGACGATTGTTTCCGGTTCCGGAGGTTCGGTGACTTATACGCCTATCCTTGTCAAGCGGGGACAGACCACGAAGGCAAAGAATATGCTGTTCTATTTTGTCTTTATGGATTCGGCAGGGGTCATTCTCAATCCGGCTACGGCGAATGTGGCTGCGGCAAGCGGTACCTGCACTGAAGCTATGTGCCAGCAGGCAGGCGGCAATGTTTCATGGACAATCTCAACGGCAGCATGATATGGCAAAGAAAGCGTTGGCAAGCAAGACGGGAGAAGTGAAGTATCTCCAGCAGGGACCGGTCGGCCCACTGGTCTATCCGACCGGGGAGTACGCGGCATCCGTATCCTATACCCGTACCCCACTGTCCGCACCCATGGTGCTGTGTGAGGGGCAGTATTACGTATTGAACAAGGAGGGCACTTTTAAGGGTGTCAACCCCAAGACAGACTATGCGGCAAACGGCAGTAAGGCGACATGGGTAGTGATGGACAAGATACAGTATGCCTTTATCGAGGTACTGATGGCGAATTTCGCCAAGCTGGCAAGTGCGGTGTTCTATGGGCAGTATATGTTTTCGCAATACGGAATAAAAGCCGATGGCTCTGCTGTAGAAACGGTAGGCGGATATAAAGATTTTAATTACAATGACCCGATGAATCCGGCAAACAAGTTTCGACCAAACTTACTCCTTGATTTTCTGACTGGGAGCTTCAAGGGACGTAATGTTGAAGTTGAGGGGACAATTATTGCCAATGCATCATTTGTTCGGATGCATGATTTCCGTGCAAACGAGGGGTATTTCTTTTTGAATCCTAATTTTGGTTCTGATTTTATCAATGGTCGCCCTAATCGTATTTCTACTGCTGTATATATGCTACCGGATGCTGCTCAATATGCCGGAATGAAGATATCATTGACGATATACAAAGACTTAGCGAGCACATACGGGTATATATCAGTTGTCACTAAGAATGCGTTTAATGAAACAGCAGTCGTTGGTAGTGAAATGAAATATTGCAATAGAGCAAGTATATCTGGAGCCGGAAGATATGAATTTATATCATTAGGCAGTTTATGGTTTTTAGCAAATGACAATGGAGCTTCGTTTTCTTATGCTGATTTGGGTAATTATACTTATGAAGATCCTGTTAGCTAGAGAGAATAATATTAAACAAAACGAGAATAAAAACAAAATGTTAAACCGGTTGTCGTTTTTATCCGAAAATGACGACCCTCAAAAGTACAAAGGTATGATGGAGAAGATTGATATTACAGCCACGGGAGTAGTTGATAGTATTCGTAATAAGATGGCAGTGGCTACAGTTTCCAATAAAGGATTAATGCCATCAGGTGTGTTATCGGAGTTCCAAGGCGCGTATAGTGTACTTCTGTTTGAGACTACAAGCACTCCAGTTACAGGCTCAAAATTTCTTTTGTCTATATCTGCAACATCAAGCGGAATGCCTAGCCTATATTACATCTCCATATCACGAGCTGGTGATGTAACAGGCAATCCTAATCTAAAAGTCAAAGTCCTCTCAGGTAGCTATAATATTAAGATTAAAGCTAAGACTGAAGCTGATGGAAAGTGCCGTGTTTATGCTGAACGGCTAGTCTATACGCCAATACTAAATGTACTCCTAATGAGTTCTTTTGGCATATCAATGAAGATGGAAGCAGCGGATAACAGTGCATTCGAAGGAGGATTTGAAGCTACATTGGAATAGTATAGGGGCAAGTGCCCCTATACTATTATCCAACTGTTTCATTTATAAGATTTGTATCTGTTAAAGAGTTATATTCCAAAGAACCACTAATATAAAAATGCTGAAACGGGGCGAACTCTGTTCGTGCCCGCCGCCTTAGCGTCGCTGCTCGCGCTGCCGTTGGTGAGGTACAAACCCCACGCGTTGGCCGCGCTGAACTCGGTAGAACTCCAGTGCCACGTTTCGGATAACTGTGTTGCGCCCTCGATAAGCGATAACGCATAATTGATTTTACGCATATTGGCGTAAATCATCATCAACTCACCTAACGACGGCAACCACCAACGCCCGGCGGTCAAACCTTTGCCGTTTGCATTTACGCGGCTGTACTGCGCGCAGTAACCCGGTGCGTAACTTGCGCTGCTACATTCGGCGTGCGTAATCTGTGCTGTGGTGCTGGCCTTACCCGTCCAGTCGTCTAACGCTGTCAGTCGGTCGGTTGTGGTCTTACCTCCACCGCTAACGGCTGCGCTACTCCAATGCAGCGACGTTTCGGTAGGTGCTACGACTAAGATTTTGCCGCCCTCGACGACTACCACGCCCTCGGCTATTTCGCCGCTACTCTGATAGCTCGCCCACTTGTCCGGCTTAACCATAAGCGGGTAATTATCGCTCTTACGATGGAACATGATAAATACCCCTTCGGACAACGAATCAAATACACTGAGTTTCATTTTCCCCTGGCTATTTCCTTCTTCCACAAACACATAGTCTGCATCAGTTACTATCTGGCACTGGTTCATTACTTGACTTATGTTTACCTTCTCTATCATCCTTGTACTTTTGAGGGTCAGAAGATACGAATGAAAAAGAATGTATTAGGAAATATTCTATTTAGTAGTAAAAATCATTTCCATTGAGTCCAAACACCATTGACTCGTGACCTCTTATACTCTTTCAGGTCGATAAAGGATATTGCTATTTGTACAAAATCAGCTGAACCTATAACCTTGACCCAATAAAAGCTATTGGTTGGAATGTTTGCCACATTATTCCATACGCTATATTCTCCAGCTTCTACAAGGTTGTTTAAGTCTCCATCTTTAACAATATTTGCTTTGTTCATTTGCAAATTAAGGTCGCTTTTCTTAATCTTCACCGGTTCACTACTTGTTTCCCCATAGAAAAAATCTGCATCATCCTTAACAGATAAGCTGTTCAAGGCTTGACTTATGTTTACCTTCTCTATCATATCCCTTGTACTTTTGAGGGTCATTAGAATACCCTTTTTGGTTAGGCTGTTGAATAAGACTACCTTCACCGCAAAAATGGTTTACGCATACATTAGGGTTAGCACTGACAAACAAACAGTCGAGAACCAAAGGTTCGAAGTCCAGAAATTTGCAACGGAAAAAGGACTTGTAATAGATAAATGGGTGTCCGAGAAGGTTTCCGGCACCAAAATTGCTAACGATAGGAAATTAGGCCCGCTTCTCAAGAGGATGAAGAAAGGCGACACTCTAATCATAACAGAAATCAGCCGATTAGGAAGAAACCTGATGGGTATTATGTCAATGCTTCACCTCTGTATGATTAAGGAGACTTGCGTTCTTACTGTCAAGGAACGTTACGAATTCACTACTGTCCACTAAAAAATGGACGGGGTTAAAAATTAAATAAATTCGGTTCACTTGAACCATAGAGAACATTGACATTTTTGAAATTCGATTTGTCGAAGAGGTCTCGCAGACTGGTTTTGTCTGTCAGCGAGATTCCGAGAATCTGAAGGACTTCATAGATGCTTCGTTCCAGTTTCATGTCGTGCTGCACTATTGCCACGAGGCAATAAGTGATTATGGCGCAATAGATTTGGATACGGACGGCATTCTCGGAGGTCCCCCAGAACTTCTTGATACGCAGATGCTGTTTGATCCATTTGAAGAACAGTTCCACACTCCACCGGTTGCGGTAAAGCTCGGCGATTGTCTCGGCTGAGGCCGTCAGATTGTTGGTCAGGAATATGTATCTTGTACCGTCTTCCGGGTCGATGCATACCACCTTTCGCAGTTTCTCCGGATAATCCTTCGCGCTTTTATAAACCGTGAAGTAGCCGACAGCATCTGAAACCACGTTTTCCGGAAGCCTCCGTTTCCAAGTCTCAGGCTTGAACCTGACATTGGTTTTCGCTCTGACGACAAAGAACGCGCCTATACGGTGGATGGTGTACAGATTGCCGAAATCGTTGTAGCCTCGGTCGAAGATGTAATGGGCACCGTTCTCATACGGAATCTCCGGCATTGCTTTTGAATCGTGGACTTTTGCCTCGGTAATATGCACGAATGCAGGAACTTGAGCCTCCACGTCATAAAGAGTGTGCATCTTGATGCCACCCTTGTGCTTGCGGAACTTGGCCCATTCGAACACCGACAGGCAAAGGTCGATGGTAGTTGAATCGAAGGCATAGACATGGCCGTCAAGCTCGAAGATTTTCTGTATCCGCCGCTTGCGTGCTTCCGCTATCATGAAGAAGGCGAACTCCTCGAAGATGCGGTAGTCGCGTTGCTCGTTAGCCTTGCTAAGATTACTTCTCGTTACGGATTTTCCGATTCCGAGGTGATAGACCTTGCCTGCATGCGCTTCCAATGCGACGATAAGATCCCGAAGGCTCTCCCGATTAGAAAGCTGCCCGAACAGCATCGTAAGTAGTTGATTCCAACAAGTATAACTCTTGACATACTTGTCGCCATCATACTTCGCGACTATACGATTGAACTTACTCCTGTTCAAGAACTGGGCTAATTGGGAGAAAACGAAAGGGTCTTTATGCATAACGGTCTGATTATGACCGCAAATGTAATTTGAAATCCGTTCGCTCCCAAATCGCTTATAACAAATTGAATTTCAACAATTTCAAAGTACTCTTATGATTTTTCAGTGGACACTAATGTTACGAATTAGGTAATAACATCAACAGTAAGGTATTGGCATTCGCTTTCGGTTTATCCGCTGAGATTGAACGTGATTTGATCAGTCAGCGAACCAAGGAGGCCCTTGCTTACAGAAAAGCCGCAGGAATACGACTTGGTCGGAAAAAGGGGGATAAAAACACGCATTACAAGCTTACAGGAAAGGAACCTCTCATTAGAACTATGCTCGAATATGGTTATTCAAAGGCAGCCATATGTCGTAAGCTTAAATGTAACCCTAAAACATTGGATGACCATTTGCGGAGAATGCATGTCCTACATAAAAATTAAGTCATACATTACTTTTGCCTCTGTTTTTAAATTCATAGTTATGGCAAAAGCAGAAATCTTATTCAAGGTCATCCGCAAATGGGAAGGTGGATGGAGTGACCACAAAAATGACAAAGGTGGCAAAACCAATATGGGGATAACCTTGTCTACGTGGAAATCATGTGGTTATGACAAGGATGGTGACGGAGACATTGATGCGGATGATTTACGCATGATTACTCCGGATGACGTTTTTCATGTTTTCAAGAAGTATTATTGGAACCGTTACCAAGCGGACTTCATACACAACCAGTCCATTGCGAACATCTGTGTGGATTGGGTGTGGGCCTCCGGACGTCCCGGTATCACAAGGGTACAACAACTACTGCAAATCAATGTAGACGGCATCGTAGGTCCTCAGACGGTTGCAAGTATCAATCTGGCCAACCAACGGCAGCTGTTCGAAGCTATCAAGACAGACAGAATCCGGTTTATTGAAGAAATCTGCAAAAGAGATCCGTCGCAGCTTGTATTCCGGAAAGGATGGCTGAACCGGATCAATGATTTCAAGTTCTCTGTCCGTTGAATTCTTGTCCTTTTTTCCACTCTTTTCAGCCTTTAGTTTTGTGTCCGGAACTAAAGGCTTTTTTATGGCAATAACTGAAGAAAAGAGTTTAATGACCTCCGAGAAATTCAATCGAGGAGTTGAGAACTGGACGTGGAAAGTCAGGAATACCTCCGTAAATATTCTACAACGGACACACGCAACCGGCAGATTGCGTAGGGAACTGCAATCCCGTTGGCTGAAAGACCGTGAAGGTGGACCGGCTTATGTCGGTCTGGGTTTCCGCTTTGCCCGGTATGGTGCGTACCGGGAGTATGGCGCCGGGCGTGGATATATCGTCAAGAACGGAATTATAATGAAGGGACATTCGGCATGGAGCGATAAGAAGAAACGTCAGGAACTGCGTTCTCTACGTGTTTCTGAATATCGTATCCGGCGCATGCGTACCGTTGATGAACACTATGCCGTTATCCGGCGAAGTCCCCTACCCTGGTTAGACCCTCCCATTGTGGATAACATTGAATCACTGGCTGATTTATCCGGAGAGTATTACGGTGACCAGGCACTCAAGAATGTGCTTCAGAAGTTTGATAAAATAACAATTGAAAAACGTTATGGCAAAAAGTGACAAGACTGTCAAAAGAGGTGTCTACTTGTACATCGATGGCAAGGAAATTAAGAATGACATCAATTCCATTGATTTGGAGATGAAACGCCTACAGCGTGACATTAAGGAAATGACACGCGGCTCTGAGGAATACAACCGCACCATGGCGAAGATACAGCATCTTCAGGGGATTTTAAAACAGCATCGCCAGGAGATAAAAGGCATCACCACCGAAACCAAGAAAGCGACTGTCAGTATTGGCAGTATGGTGGACTGGTTCAACCGTTTCGGTGGAGTTATCTTGTCCGTAATAGGTTTCCTTACCGGTTTTACCCTTGCCTTGCGCGCCATCAGAGACGAACGCAACAAGTTGGAGGAGTCCCAGGCCGGGCTGAAAGCCTTGACCGGACTTGATGATGACAGCATTGCCTGGTTGACCGGCCAGGCCAAGACGCTTTCCACCACCATGACAAAAGAGGGCTTGCGTGTCCGCCAGTCGGCAGCCGAAATCTTGGATGCGTTCATGCTGGTCGGTTCGGCCAAACCGGAACTGCTTGGAGACAAGGAGGCGCTCAAGGCTGTTACGGAGGAAGCCATGCGACTGCAGGCGGCAGCCAAAGACATCACCTTGAACGAAGCGGTTGATTCACTTACCTTATCACTCAACCAATATGGGGCGGCAGCAGACCAGGCAGGACGGTTTACCAACGTATTGGCTGCCGGCTCCCAGGCAGGTTCCGCCAATATTGCAAGCCAGGCAAAGGCTATCCGGAATGCAGGTACCGCAGCGGCTTCGGCCAATGTTCCCATTGAACAGACGGTCGCATTGATTGAAACGCTTGCCTATCGGGGTATAAAGGATGAAGTGGCCGGAACGGGATTGAAGAAATTCTTTCTTGTTCTTCAGACCGGAGCGGACGAGACCAACCCTAAAATCGTCGGGTTGGATAAGGCACTGGAGAATCTGAAGAACAAGAATATGGATGCAGGCGCCATCAAGAAGATGTTCGGGGAGGAAGGCTACAATACCGCATCCGTAATCCTTCAGAACACGGAGATGGTGAAAGACTTCACCGCTGCCGTCACCGGTACCAATGTGGCGTATGAGCAGGCGGCCATAAACAGTGATACTGCACAGGCCAAACTGGAGCAGGCACGTAATAAGATGAAGCTGGCAGCCATTGACCTTGGCGAGAAGTTGAATCCGGCTCTGACGGTGAGTACGAATATGCTGACCAATGTGCTCAAATATTTGCCGGGATTGATTGACTGGTGCAACAAATGGGGTGGTACCGTCCTATATGTGGCATCTTGTATCGCTGTTTACACATTACGGACGAAAGCTGCCACTATCGCTTCAAAGGCTTGGAACGCCATCACCAAGACGGCTACCGCATTACAGCTTGCCTACGGTATTGCTGTCAATACAGTTTCAGGTTATACCGTTACTTCTTTTACCCAACTTCGCAGGTTGAGCACGCTTTTAGCTGGACATAATATACTACTAAAAACTGTCCGCGTATCCACCTACCTCTTTGCAGGAGCCATGCAAGTGCTGCAAGGCCGTGTGGACCTTGCTGCAAAATCCATGCGGGCTGCTTGGACGGTTATGAAGCTGAGTCCGGCAGGTGCTCTATCTACGGTTCTTCTTGCAGGTGGCGCAGCTTTTTTATACTTATACAAACGTGCCCACGAGTACGTTGATGTTCAAAAAGCCACAAATCGTCTCCAAAAAGAGGCTGCCAAATCCACCGCTGACCAGCGCAAAGAGTTGGATACCTTGTGGATGGTAGCGCAAAACAACCGTGTTGCTATGGATAAACGTAGAGAAGCCATGGAAAAAATCAACAAGATTGCTCCCGATTACTTGGGTGACATCACTTTGGAGACAATCAACACGCAAAAGGCGGCTGATGCCAAGGCCCGATATGTAGAACAGCTACAAAAAGAGGCGATGTTGAAAGGTGCATCATCCTATATTGAATCCGAGAGCAAGAAACTAATCGAATACCAGGTAGAACTGGACAAGGCATTGGCCGGTCAAAAGAAAGCGCGTGAAAGTGCTACATATGCCCAAACAGGATTCACCGCTTACGATGTAGCGGTAGAACAGCTAAAATTCGACATTGAACACACTAAGAAGGCTATCGAAAGCTATATGACCATTTACGAACAAATTAGCAAGGAGCTGGAAGTCTCCACCAAAACAAACAGTGGAACGGATGGAAATTCCGATGGCAATGGCGGTGGTAACGGCAAATGTCCGATATGTGGGAACAAACCTTGCACCTGCGATAAAAACAATGCTGCCAAAGACAAGTTCGTCCAAGCTGAAGCCGACTACTACCGGCGCATCGCTGACATCAAACGGAAATACCTCGCTGACGATAAGATGACCCAAGAGGAATACAACAAGCAAATGCGGGATGCGGAGATGCAACTGCTCAACGATAAGCTGAAGGTCAAGGGGCTTGAGCCTTCAGAGATTCAACGTATCAATGACCAAATACTTGATGCGGAAATAAAGGCGCGTGATGAATTGCGCAGGCTTGATGAACAGTCTGCCAAGGATGAAGAGAAACGCCGTAAGGAGCAGGCAGAAGAAACGTTTTCCCGTTTGGACAAAGAGTACCAAATGCAGGTGGAAGCTGCCGCCATGTATCATTATGTAAACAGGACTTCCGAGGAGGAGTATTTCAATGAGCTGCGCAGACTGCAAGATGTATATTACCATAAGGTTCTCAATGACGCGGCAATCAGTGAGGAGAAGAAAAACCAGGTACGTGAACAGATGCGTAAACGTAATCTGAAGGATGCCCAAAAAGATGCTGAAGAAGAAAAACGGATTGAACGTGAGAAGTTTGACATACTGTCTGACCTGGCGAAAGGCTTCGGAGAGACCATGGCGCAATTCTTCACGGACTCCGAGGTGTCTCTCAAGGACTTCCTGAAGAATATTCTTACTATGTCGCTTGATGCGTTGGAACGTATGATGATTATGGCCGTTACCGAACGCACCATCAAGAATATAGGTTCACTCGGCTTCGTAGGTGTAGCTAAAGCTGCCGGAGAGATTGCTCTGATAACTGCCGCATTTGAGACAGCCAAAGGGCTTATCTCCAATTTCTACACCGGCGGCTTTACTCCGTCCGGTGACTGGAATCAGCCGCAAGGTATCGTGCATTCCAACGAGTTCGTCGCCAACCGTTTCGCTGTCGCCAACCCGAATCTGCGACCGATATTCGACGCCATTGACGTGGCACAGCGTAGCGGTAATGTTGGTAATCTGACAGCTGAAGACATAGCGGCTGTGACAGGTTCCGGAAAGAGTACACGTACCGTACCAGCCAAAGCACCCGCTGCCAGCGCCACAACGACGACCAATGACCCGGCTATGGTGGCGATGCTGATAGAATGTACCCGCGTATTGCGGAAGCTTAAAAACAGGCTGGATGATCCGCTGGTGGCAGAAACTTATGTTACCGGCAAACGGGGTATCAACCAGGCTCAGAAAGAGTATCAGAAGTTGAACAACAATAAATCACGCAACAAGCAATGACAGAATTATACATTGACGGGCAGTTGGCCGCCCTTCCTGAAGGGTTCAACATCACGTTCACCTCCGAGAATCCGTATTTCACCCGCAGTTCCAATTACTCCTTGGACATAGAACTCCCCATGCCTGCCAATCATGCCATATTCAAGCACGTGAACAGACTGGATGTGACGAAAAAAAAGACTATCCTTCCGGCCACACTCATCGTTGACGCCAGATGCCTGCTTTACGGCAGTGCGGTTTTACTCTCAGTAGAAGATGCACTGGTTAAGGTACAGCTCGTATCGGGTAATGCGGAATTTAATCTGCTGACGAATGATGAACTGTATATTGACGAACTTGATTTAGGTACAATCAGTTGGCCGAACAACAATCAGAACCGTTTCCAGCCACCTGCCAATATGGTGAACTACTACGGTTCGGTGGACGACATTGAAGCTGTATGGTTGCCGGTGCTCTATCAGGAAGCCAAATGGGAGAATCTTCAGAACGATGCAATCTATGAGTTCGGCACGAACAATTTTACCCTTTGCCCCTATTATGGCCGTCGATGTGTGCAGCCATACCTTTTGACAGTCATCAAGAGAATAGTGGGGCATTTTGGCTATACGTTCGATACCTCCTTCTTTGATAACAATTTCTTGCGAAACGTTTATGTATGCAGCGCGGTAAGCAGCAACCGGGTGGCCGCCGCATTGCCGCACTGGACTGTTTCCGAATTCTTTGATGAACTGGAGAAATTCCTTTGTGCGGTTACAGTGGTCAACGAACGTACCAAAGTAGTGAGCCTCGTAGGGCTTAACGATTATTTTACAGAATCCGGAAAGGAGATAATTCCTGCATCCTCCCTGCTACGGGAGTTCACTGTGGATATTGAAGATGAAAAGAATGAGAAAGACTTGAGCACTGGCAATGTGGGCTACAATCTGCCTTCCCATACGGATGACGGCTATCTGCGAATTGAAAGGGACATCATGGAGGCTGCATACAAACAAGAATATGATTCTTACGATGCAATGCTGGCCGCATATAACGGAATGGGTGACGGTGACAAGAAAAGTACAATCTTTATTGTTGGCAAACGGTCCTATATCAACTACAATGAGAATAATAAGAATGCGCTGCGTGAAGTCAATTTGTATGCGGATTTAATCCGTGACCCGGAATCTTCCGATGTGGAAACCTCACTCGGAATCGTCCCGGCTAAAATTATTCAATTCAATGTCGGCGTGTATGGCTCTGTAGCTGATTACGATTTGTCCCGTCCGTACACCTCCATGGTATTGAACATACCCGCGGTGGGCTACCAGGCTACTGTTGCCAAGCAGGAGCGCTTCAATGTCCAGGAAGCCATAAACGGTGACGTGGAGCTGAAGGAGAAGCAGGAAAAAAACGGGCACATGGAAGTGGCTGTCAATACCGGTAAGTTCAACCGGCAGAACGTAACTTACAGCGGTCAGACACATGCCTATGATTATGCCTATCCTTTTACGGACTACCAGCAGAAGACCGGAGCACAGCTCACGGACTTCCTTCCGTATTCCCTAAGCTTGAACGATGTTTGTCCGGACAGTGTCGGACATCGGTTGTCGACACTCAGTCTGTTTCACTCCAATATCCCTTACACAATCCAGTTCCAGGCCAATAAGCTGCCAGATGTGAATAAGGTGTTTCTTATAGGCAACAAGCAGTATTTGTGCGAGAAGATTGAGACGGAAATAGATGTCGATGGATTAAGCAAGGTACTGAAGGGGACTTTTTATCGGATAGAATAATAATGTTAAAAATACATCTACTCTCAAAATAACTCCTTTTTCCTTTGTATAATTACCAAAAGGTTATTATATTTGCAGTGTCATAATGTATCGCGATCTTTTTATGACTGAAGACGAAGAGCTAAAGGCTCGGATTGAAGCTGCGAAAAAAGACCTCAGCTTCTTTTCCCTCTATTGGGATGACATTCAGAATACTGATTGGATTTCTGATGAGGAGCTTGAGGAAGGCATCAATGATTGTCTCGATGACTTGAATGATGCACAAGACAAGCTGAATGAAAACGGTAGCCCTCCTTGAGGGGGCTACTTTTTCTCTAACATATAATTTTTAGGCTTATGGACGTACAGAAAGAATTGGGAAAATGGAAGTCGGAATATGTAAAATGCAATACTCCGGAGGAATTGGCCGACCATAAAAAACGTTTCAGGGCTTTTCTGCAGACGCTTTCACCGGAAGATAAAAAAGCGTTTGTGCAGGCGTTCCAAGATGGTGCCAGGCAATCAATCAATGAAGCCCAAGCCATTGTGAAAACAGTAGAAATCAGGCAGACCTTAGAAAAAGTATTGCCTTTCGCTTCTATGTCGTATATTGCCCAGCACTATTTTGGCAGAACACGCCAATGGCTATATCAACGGATTAACGGAAGTGCGGTAAACGGCAAACCTGCCAACTTTACCGCTGATGAACTGAATACCCTGTCTTTAGCTCTATCCGAGCTTGGCGACATAATGAAAGATACTTCCCGGTCTATTGCAAGGCCGTAAGGTTTTAAATGTGATAGAGGGCTTCCACGGGCTGGAAGCCTTTTTTGTTAGCCGTTGTTGGATATGTGAAATATAATAGGCATCTTTGCAGTGCCCAATACCAACATAGCTATACATTTATCAATATGAATCCCTTTTCAAAACGTAATCCGTAAAACCGGGTTAAGGTGTGGCTATACCTTTGGGCGCGTTTTGATAAGGGATTCGCCATTTTAATACGATGACTGAAAGACAAATAGAAATAGCAAATGAAGCCTTGCGGTTTATATTAAAGCATGAAGGACAAGTTGGTACAAGCACCCTAACAAAACATTTATATGGAGTATATGGGCGTAATATAATCGTGGCTTCTGTCAAAGATTCTTTGACAGATAACTATAAACTGACAGAGTTATGGGGAGAAGCCTACATCCGGTTGACCCCTGAAGGACATCAGGCTGCAAAAATTGGGGTAGAAAAATGGTTGAAACAAAAAGTAAAAGAGCAACAATTAGAGACAAAAGTAAAGGAAACAACTATAGTCTCTAACTATTTTAATATGTTCAATATTGTTTGGGGAGTGCTCTGTTTTATAATAGGAGCCCTAACAAAAGACCAATTAATAAAGCTATGGGAATGGCTACGAGCTGTTTTTTAATCCGGGTTACATCTTTTCTTAAAGACACAATCTCTTTAATTATAACGGAAATATCTTCATCTACAAAATACATAACAGCATTGTTTTTTTGCAAAAATACTACAAATAATTGAATATGAAACGAGTTTTATTTCTATTTAATGTTACGTTGTCGCTGTTGATTACCTCTTGTGTATCATTGGATCAAATGACTGTAACAGAAGTCATAGATTATTCCAGGTTCTTAAAGAATGGAATTTATGTAACTGAGTCTAATAATGTGGATTTTGATTATACGCCAATAGGAAGTGTGGTTTCTGTAACAAGAGGAGCCATTCGAAATGCTTGGTCGTATTCTGTAGATACAGAAAAAGCATTTTCAGATATTGGGAAAAAAGTGAAAGCAATAGGAGCGGATGGCCTTATTAATATGAAAATATCTAATTCTTACATCAACTCTTTTTATTATACTACGGTTACTGGCATGGCTATTAAACGAAAAAAAAACGATTTTAAAACCAATGTAACTTTTCAAGAGAAAATTGGAGAAATAGATAATATTAGTATAGAAGTGTTAGAAGCATATAGCAATGGAACTAAAATTCTAACTTCTTCAGAAATGACTAAAGAGCAAATAAAAAAGGCATATAAAAAATTCTTTTACAACCAGCAGCAGGTGCAATTTTACACTCAAGAGGGATGGAAACAAAAACACGCTTATGCCGCAATTATAGACAAACAAATTATGGATTACGAGACTAATGAACTCATTCCATTGGATTAGCAAAAGAAAAGCGGAGAAACAAAAAATTTTCCGCTTTTCTTTTGCTGTTTCAAAATAAACTCTCATCTTTGTGGTGCGTTTCATTTTGAGAAGGCGAGATTGTTCGCCAACTTTTGCCGTTGGCATTTTTTATGCCCAATGGTATCATATAGTTCCGACCCCCGTGTGGAGTGTTAATGCACCCACTGCCTTCTCAAGGTGAAACGCAACGGGAAAGCGGAACTTTCTTTGTCTATAAGTTTTCCGATTTTTTGGAGAAAGTTCCCTTCCCCGTCTTTTATTGGAGCATTGTTATTGTTTTATTTAAATAGCGTTTCATTATGAGAAAACAAGCCCAAAGCGCCCGCGGACGCTATGTATCCGCAGAGAAGGTTCAAGAACTGTTTGCCCAGCTGGGTATTGAACTGTGCGCCGGACGTAAACGTATCCGTGCAGCACGTAGCGACAAATCCATTTCCATCTATGTCAATGGTGGGACAGTCAACATCACCTTTAATGAGAAAGGAGGCAAAGCATGATGTTCTTTGTTTACCATCTGCAGACCTATTCCCCCAAGAACCGGGCATGGAAAAAGGTTATTGATTATGTAGAAAAGTATAAAGATGTTCTTATCAAGGATGAACTTTCCCTGGATGCACTCAAGCATGAAATAGGCGATGTGGTCAACCGCATCAATGCCGAACACCCCAAGATGAAACGTATGCAATACACTGCCAGCCTGATTGACAATGACCGTACCATACGTATCGAGGCCCATGTCATAAGTGGCGGATGCCCGGACACGGTATTCTTTCTCGATATTTGCAAGGTACGTTCCGTTTATCAGTTCAGTGAGAAGGCAAATATGCTGGAACAGAAAGGAGGCAAAGAATGAATACCGAAATCAACAACATCGTATTGACTTCCTCCATCAGCGAAACCATCTCGATTTTGCAGAGTGGCGGTGCTTATGCTTTTTGCAATTCCATAGACAAAGCCACCGGATTAATCCTGGACTTAAAGGTCGGTAATGAAGTTAGTGCTGATGACATTATATCCGTAATAAGTGATTTACGCATAGTGTCATCCATGATAAGAAGCTTGACCCCGGAAGAAGAGAAAGGAGGTGCCCAATGAGCAAGAAGATAGGATTCCGTTCTTATCAAAACGACGAAGAACCGGACAAACAAGACGAATTGGAGAAGCAACAAGCCGAGCGGCAGAAAGCCATAGCAAACTTCATCGGCCAGAACTACTCGCCCATCGGTACCACTTCACAGAAATGTTACAAGACCACCGCTGAACTGGTATACGATATATCCAATATCATTGCTGTACGTCCGACAGAACTGGCTAAGCAGCTTAGTGATGCAGGGTACCATGTAGAATATTTGGCAGGACAACCCTACTGGGTGATGTACGAGAGAGCATAAATTCGTGCGGCTGCACCTCATTTTGTACGAACTTGTACAAATCGGTGCAGCCGCATTTATTTGATAAATAAAACATTATGAATCATCCGCACGATTGTACGGCTTTTGGCCCCTATTATAGGGTGAAGCTATTGAAACATTGCATGCCTTCCCGCTTGCTCTCATCCATGACGTGCGCATAAATCATCGTTTCCCGGATATTGCTATGTCCAAGCAATTTTTGCAGGCTGGATAAGTCTTTTGTTTTCCGGAGATAAATAGTTGCAAACGTATGTCTTCCTGTCTTGGCCGATATTTTTTTGTTAATCCCCAGTTCCTTGGCAATGGCCTTCAACTGTCGGTTAACGACCTGGTCACATTGAACGTTCCTGAACAGACGTCCTTCTTCCCTACCCTCTGCCCATTCTTCCAGAAGTTTTTCCGCAGGTACCGGCATCGGAATCTTTATCGGTTCCGGTTTACAGTTCCGGTTCTTCACACGGTAGTAAGTCAGCACATCATTGTTTACCTGCTCGATACAGAACATACGTGCATCCGTAATGTGCATGCTCGTGAAACACATGAAAAGGAAGAAGGCCAAGGTCAGCTGAAGCTTTTCCGGCAATGTTCTTTGATAGTATAATTGCACAAACTGCATCAGCTCCTCCTCTGTCAGATAGTCCACATCGCTTTTTATTCTTTTGATATGGAATTCCTGGAAAGGATTTTCTTCTATATAGCCCTTTCTGTAGGCTGCAGTGACATATATCTTGATGGTGGACATATTACGTTGTGCGGTTATCTCCGTATTTCCAAGCTCCTTTTTCATGTAAATCAGGTAGTCAGTCAGATAATCCGGAGTAAGGTCCCGGAACTGTAACAGTTCATTATATGCCTTGAACTTTTTCATACAGCTCAGATGATGCTTGAACGTTCCCATCTCTATTCGCCGGCTGTAGGTTTTCATATGCTCCTTCACGAAATCATGGAAAGTCTTATAATCACTTGGATTGTTATACTCCCGCATGAAAATATCTTTTGTCAAAGCCTGGTTCCTCAGCCGGAACTTCACCAATATATCGTTGACACGTGCTTTCAGGTTACTCACAATAAGATTTATATCCTTTGCTTCCTTACTGTTTCCTTTGAGAAGTCCGCTTTTCTCGTCAAATTTAGCAGCAGGCACAGACACTTTGCAAGGAAGCATTAACTTTTCCTTACCGAGATAAAAGGTTATATATAGCGGAGCATTGCCCTCTTTGGTCAATCTCTGCTTGTTCTGGATGACTCTTACCGTACTCATTTTTGTTTTCTAAATTATTTCTACCCACCGGAAAAGTGGAACTACGGAAAGCTGTGTTTCTGCTATGTTACCTACTTTTTGCACAAATTCTGTCGAAATTGGCAAGGTAGTAAATCGTTGATACCCAGCTAAACGACGAAAGGCAAGCAGCCTTTTTATCGACTACTTGCCTTATCGTTGTGATTCCGTTGCGATTCGAACGCAAGACCCACGCCTTAGAAGGGCGTTGCTCTATCCAGCTGAGCTACGGAACCAGCCTTAATTGCGGTGCAAAGGTACGCTTTTTTACGAATATTGCAAATTTTTGTATCACCTTTTTTCGTTACCTATGTATAAAAGGCTCATTTGCTACATAAAAAGTAATGATTAGTTACCTTTACAAATAAGATATACGGTATTTATATACAGATGTATTAAAACATTTTGCAAATTATCAATGTTACTAATTATAAAAAGTAAAAATATGGAGGAATATTCAAATAGGAAAAGTAGCATTGACCCGAAAATGAATGAAAGAGTAATAACAACTAAATTTTAAAGAGATGGAATGGGAAAATCAGTTGATACAAGAATTGCAATGGTCAAATAAAATCAGCAATAAGGCGAGTAAGGAATTGGTAGCCCAGGAAATTGCCGGACTGGCCAAAGACGGTGATGCCATAGGAGCAGGCTCCGGCTCTACCGTTTATCTCACTTTGTTCGCATTAGCTCAACGAGTTAAACAAGAATCTTTGCATATAGAAATCATTCCGGTATCTGCCGAAATTTCGATGACATGTATACAGCTTGGCCTGCCGCAAACTACTCTGTGGAATAAGCGTCCGGATTGGACATTCGACGGTGCAGACGAAGTGGATCCGCATAATAACCTCATCAAAGGACGTGGTGGAGCCATGTTTAAGGAGAAACTTCTCATTAAAAGCAGTGGTAAGACTTACATCATTGTCGATGAGAGCAAGCTTGTCAGCAAACTGGGGAGCAAATACCCCATACCGGTGGAAGTGTTTCCACATGCTCTCTCCCATGTGGAAAACGAGATACGCTTATTGGGAGCTTCAAAAATCAGCCTACGTCTTGCAGAAGGAAAAGACGGTCCGGTATTTACCGAAAGCGGTAATTTCATTCTTGACATTCATCTCAGCAACATTGTTCCTGATTTGGAACAGAAACTGAAAGCCATTACCGGGGTTATCGAAAGCGGGCTGTTCATTGGTTATGACATTACAGTCCTAATGGCAAACCGCTGATGTACCAAAGTACAAATAAGGCAGTCCATGCCAATAGAATGACTAAAGAATATCTCCAAGTATACTTCAGTAGTGAACCATAAGTGGATTGCCTATCATATTGCTGCATATAGGTCAAGACAAGTGGCATGTAGAACATAAAAGGTGTTATGGCATTTGTTGCACTGTCACCTATACGGAACGCACATTGGGTCATATCCGGCGAAATGCCCATACTTGCCAATACCGGAACAAAAATGAAAGACATAAAAGCCCATTTAGCTGTGGCAGATACCATAAAGAGATTGACCAGCGCCGTAAAAAGAATGAAGAGAATCAATATCCATAAACTACTCAAAGAGGCGGAGGACAGCAGATTAGCGCCTAAAATGGCAATGCACTTGTCCAAGTGGGAATATTCAAAACAAGCAAACATCTGTGAGGCAAAGAAAGCTATCACAAAATAAACGCCCAGCAGTTTCATCGGCTGCGTAAGTCCTTCTATCACATCACCGTCCGTACGGTATCGGCCGGAGGCAAAACCATAGACCATCCCCATCAAACCTATTCCAAACGAAAGCAAAAACAGAATACCAACTATAAACGGAGAACGAATCAACCCACCATTGACACTCCGCAATATCCCCCATGAAGAGAATGTAGCCCACAGAATAATGGCAATATACAGCAAGCCTGCAAATACAGCTCCCAACATAGCTCTCCGTTCCTTGCGGGACAGTTGTTTGTAGCCATTAAAATGAATATCCCCTGCATACATTCCCAAGTGCGGCAACAAGCTCCTGCGGGTAATATGATAAATGATGAATGCAAGCAGGAACGTGGAAACAAAGAGAAAATAATAATTGCACAGCGGTCCAGTCTGCCCCGGAGCAATATTCATCCTATCAGCCGCTTCTTGCGTTACAGAGGCAATCATGGGGTCTAATGTACTCAAAAACACATTAGCGCTATAGCCACAAGAGACTGAAACATAAGCTGTAATTATACCTCCAATGGGGTGCAGACCGACGGACTGGAACAAAGTTGCAGCTATCGGCAACAGAATGATATATCCTGCATCTCCCACTATATTGGACAACAGTCCTAAGACAATGACCAGCAGAATAATGCGCCAAGGATCACGTGGACGTCGTACCCCCCTGCGAATACATGCATCGATGAAACCCGAATGCTGTGCCACCCCTATTCCGAACATAGCCACAATCACCAGCCCTAACGGAGCGAATCCCGTAAAATTGGTTATGACATGGCGCAGCAGCCAGCGTATGCCCTCCGGACTCAGCAGGCTCTGCACCCGTATTTCTTCTCCAGTCTGCGGTTGCAGCACGCTCAGGCCATAGACATCGAATATCCATGAAAGGAGGATGACTGCCAGCGTCAGCAGGAAGAACATCGTAGCGGGATGTGGCATTCGGAGTTTACTCATCGTCGGCTTCCAGATTGTCTATATTCAGGATTCGAAGTTCCAATGCACGCACCACCAGACGAGTGGCATTCACCCCCACCCGTTCACTAGGCGGGAACAGACGGCCGACCAAGTCATTCTGCCGTTTCTCCAGCGACTTGACTCCAAAAGGCATTCCCCTAAGATTGGCAATCATTTCTTTGGTATAGCCCAGTGCCAAATGACGGAGGAAACGCTCGTCATACTCATCAATATCATAGCTTATGATTGCTTCCTGACGTTTTGCATCATTCAGGACAGATTTCTTGAAGCGTTCCACTATCTTCTCCAGTATCGGATAGTTAAAGACCAGCTTCTTGCCGGCCATCACTGCCTGCACATCGGTTTTGGTCAGCAACTCTCCGGTTTTCAGGATAATGCCGTCGGCACCGGCTTCAAGTACGTCCACCCATAACTTCTCATTCAATATTTCTCCCGTGAATATCAGCACATGTACTCCCGGATAACGCTTGAAGATATTCCGGCAGATGTCCACCCCGATTGTGGTCGAACCTCCCAGTCCCAAGTCCAGCAGAACAAGATCCGGCACGCCGGCTTCAATCAATGTCCAGAACTCCTGCTCAGTCATAGCAGCTATTACCTCCGCATTGGGAATTTCATGGCGGAAAATCTCTTCCGTCCCTTTCAGCTCCAACTTGACATCTTCAACGATGATTACTTTAAATTTTTTGTCTTCCATATTTCATTTTTTCGGTAGCGTAAAATATATTGTAAAACCTCCTTCCTTTCCCGGTTCGGCATTGATACGGCATCCCCGGCGTCCGGCAAACTCGTCATGGTCGCGGATAATCTGCTTGCACACCAGATATTCCGTACCATACAGTTCTCCTTTCTCACCGGCCGTCATGCGGGACAAGTCGGGATAGAACAATTGGTTCAATTCTTCACGGGTCTTTTCCCTGCGCATATCTGTAAACAGAAAACGTATAAATTCCCCATCTTCCCGGGCCGACAGACAGACAGCTCCATCCAGAGTTACGGAGCAAGCCTCGTCTATCAGGTTTTCAAGCAGGAAACGCAACTGGTTCCAGTCACCGGTAATCCGTCCTTCCAACGGTTGTATCTTAAAATCAATATGCGCCTTGTTTCCCTTATACACTTTGCGGAAATATTTCCCGGCAGTAGCCATAAGTTCCGGCACAGATATTGTCGCACGCCTGAAAGTCACCTCTTCCAACTGGCGGGAAGCGCATGAACTGAGTATCGTAAAGATACCTTTGTAATACTCTATCAATTCGCTGATGGCAACCACCGTTTCCCGCTCCTCCGCTTCTGTCTGTTTGCCGGACCGCAGTTTCCCTATCAGCTGCTTTATCTTGTTCGGATAATAAATTGTTTCATGCTTGATGGTCGAAAGACAATTATCCAGCACCATGTTCTGTACATGCAGCAAACTGTCTTCCCAGGAAGCTCGCCGGGCTTCATCTTGAGCCACTTCGATGTCCCGGTATTTCGTAGCCAACTTAACCACTGCATTGAAGATTACAATGGAGACATAACGGGCTATCAGTTCCAAAAGCAAATGGTCGGTCTCCTGCTCCGTACCTTCCCTACGTTCCAGACACAGCACACCTATGCAACGACACATATTTCCCGCATCCACAACAAGCGGCAATGCTTGTATACCCTTTTCCGATATGTACACTTGCTGCTCAAAGCAATTCTCCATATATTTCCTCCAGATAGGCAACTCGTACACGGCGGTATCTTCCACTGGATTGGAAGTGTATTCCAGCTTATGTGTAGTCTCGTTGTATACAGCTATGCTTAACCGGTCGATACTCAAAAGTTCGTTCACTGCATCAAAAGCGGAACCTACAATCTGCCGCGGGATTTCCTTCAATGTATCCTCCTCACGCTGCAACATTTCCTCCGTATCCGAAACCGGCAACAAGGAGGCATTGAACACCTTTCCATTAATTTCCAGTACTTGCTCCAGATTCCAGCGGTTCACCAGACGTTTACGGAAGTAGAGTATGTAATATCCCAACAGCAATACGAACAGCAAAATCACCGCCAGCAAAATGCCCACCATCTTGTTGTTGGTGGAACGCTCCAGCTGCCGGCAATATCCTTCCAAGGATTGGTCTTCTCCCAACAGTTTGTATAAGGTAGTGTAGGCAGCATTATTATAACTATAGTCATCCCATTGCTTCAATGCAAGAAATGAGACTGCCGCTTCATTCCTGATATCCAGAATTACATGGAAATCCGAATTGAACATCTGGTTCCACCAATCCAGTTCCGCAGGCGCCCCGTCTCCCGTCAGCGTCATATAGCGACGTATAGGATGGGCGTATTGCTTGTAATGTTCGTTCAGGCAATACATTGCCGAATCTATGTATTGTAAAGCCAGTTCGTATTCTCCGTCTACATTGCAGTAATAAGCTTCATTGGCATAATCGGAGGCTTCGTCCAGCAAAGCTTCGTATTCATTCTGTGCAAGCAGTGCCAAAGAATCCGGTAACACCTCTCCGGAAGCAGGCTGTTCCACAGCATGCCGGCAGGATGACATGCACAAAGACAACACGACGAGCAACACCGACACGGACTTACGGATACCGGCAGGCAGACGGAAATAAAAACGGCTGCCTTTTCCCAGCCCGCTCTCCACATTAAATAGACAGACCTTGAACAAATCATTCGTCTTGCGATATTTTTCAATGATGCCCTTACAGTTCATCAGTCCAAAGCCACTTCCTTTGTTCTTCCTCAATTCCTCCTTGTCGGGAGCGTCACTCATACCGATGGCTTTCGAGTCATATACTTTTTCTCCCACAATGCGGGCTACATCTTCCGGTGACAATCCACAACCATTATCCTCTACCGAGATTTCCACATAATCTTCCTCCTGCCGTGCATATACTTTCACCATACCGCCCTGAGGGGTATATTTACGGGCATTCTCCGCCAGTGTATTTATCATAAACAATGTAAGGGCCTTGTCTGCCTTTACCCGGATATCCGTAGGCTGCACCTCCAACGACTGTCTCTTCATCTCGAATGTACGGCTTCCTTTCCTGAGCAGCTCGAAAAGTTCATTCAATTCGAACGTCTCTATGTTCAGGCTAAGGCTTCCTTGCTTCATCTTTATCCAAAGGGCAAGAATATCATTGTATTCGTTGATGGTAGTAACCAACTCGTCGATATACTGGTATTTCTCCTCCTTTATCCGCTCCTCTTTGATGAATCCTTTTTGAGTCAGTTTCTGCACTTCGTTGATGATACGGTCTATGTACGGGTGAATTCCGTTGACAATAGCCATACATGCTTTCTTTATCAGATTTTGCCGTTTGTTCCCTGCGATGTGCTGCTCGTAAATGTAGCGTTGCTTTTCCAGTCTGCGGCGTTCGTCGCCAAGGGAGATGGACGCCATGCCGTTGTCTATCGCCCATTGGATATAGGGAGTTATCACCCGTACCATCGCCTGCTCATCCTTGCTCATCCGACGCGGGAACACTAATTGCCCGTTGTCTATGCGGATGTCCTTCACTCCAAACAGCTTTTCCAATTCCGGGCAGACAGCCATCCGGATAGAATCGATGATTTCTTCCTCAGTCTGTGCATGCCGGAATGGATGCCGTTATCTTCTGACAGATATCCAGCATCAGCTGCAGACGGCGGAGATGCACTCTGTTCCGGTCTTTGGAACGCTTGTTGAAAAACCAGAAGAAGAGGGATACAAGCACGAAGCCCACAATGACCAGTGACAACACGACGTTGAGTTGCCCCGCCTCCTTTTCCAATGCCTGATAGCGGCTTTCCAGTTCTTTATCCTGGCGTGTATCTTCAAGGATATCCAGGTAAATATTGCGGTTATAGTCTGATTTTTCTTTCATTCCGAGTCCTGCATACGAAACGCTCAACTGTTCACGAATACGTGAAATCCACTCGGGCACGGTTTTCAGTTTCTGCTCCATCCATGCCTTCTCCGCACAAATCGTATCTCGACGGTCAAATGCTTTCAGCCAGTCCAAACTATCGTGGCAGTCATAGAAAAGGCGGTGATGGTCATTTACACATTCCAGAGCAAGTTTTAGCGTGTCAAGAGCTTCTGTATAGTGACTGTGGGCATTCAGGTATTTGCCGATAGATACATATGCACCTGCTATCTGATACAAATCCTTGTATTGGCTGAATTTTTGCAATGCCAACTGCCCCAGACGCATGGGAAGCAGCGAATCTACCGGTACTCCAAAACGTGTCAAGGCATGGGAGCGGCGGTCTTGAAAAAATGCGTAATTATCCGGTGAAGCCATCAAGTTGGCAAGTCCCTGCACTCCATTGCCCTCAAAGTAAAGATAGCCCTTGCGCGAAGCCAACTGCCATGCGGTATAGAGCTCATCAAATTCTCTCAGTCTTCGCTCATCCGGTGTCTCACCCTCGCATAAGGCAGCAGAACCTTTGATGTAGTGATAATACAACAGCTGATTGGTATCTGCCAGCAACTCTTGTTTTTTAGTAACTTCATTAATAGAGGCTACAGCTTCCGGACGCTGTTGCAAATAATAATAATACACAGCAGATACAATATAAAATTCCGAACGGGCATAATTCAAACGCATTTGCTCGTGTTGGTCCACAAACAGATTGTCATCCTCCGCTATTCTTTTCATACGGTGCAAGGCACTATTGCGATAATCGTAGAACTCCTTGTTCAACGCCGTCCGCTGATAAATCTTCATCAAACCGATGTCGGCAATAAGGAGTTCCAGTTCATTCTTGGTCAGATTATAGACATCCATATGAAACTTTTCGGCCTGCTCAAAATCCATGCGCATAAAAGCACAAAAGCCCAGATTATTGGATGCTTCCGCTTTTCCTTGTTTATAGAGGCTGACTTCACGGTAGGCTCTTGATGCCGCATGGCAGGATGAATCCAGGTTTTTATAACGAAAAGCATAAGACACCTGGTTTAGAGAGTCGATAAGGCGTACTTCCTTCATGGGTGCCGTTCCCACACACGAAACCATTGTTGTACAAAGGCACAACAACCCCGCAAACCATATAAAAGAAAGTCGTTTCATAAAGCAAAGCTACGAATAAATCCGGGAAAGAAAAATAATTTTTATACAATAACTCTTGTTTTATGTAACGGGAAATTCCTACCTTTGCATGCAAATTAACAAATAGGTAACATCTATTACACAAATGAGCGAAAAAAGCACCCTTTATGGTATTCTCCGGAACAAATTCGAGATACCTTGCAGAGAAAATCTGCGCTAGCCTTGATTGCCCTCTGGGAAAGATGAACATCACCCATTTTGCAGATGGTGAGTTTGCAGTCTCTTATGAGGAATCTATCCGTGGCTCGCATGTATTCCTGGTTCAATCAACCTTCCCTAACTCTGACAACTTAATGGAACTGCTGCTGATGATTGATGCAGCTAAAAGAGCCTCTGCAAAAAGCATTGTAGCCGTTATTCCCTACTTTGGATGGGCACGTCAGGACAGAAAAGACAAACCTCGTGTTTCTATCGGTGCTAAACTGGTAGCCGACCTGCTCTCTGTTGCAGGTATCGACCGTCTGATTACGATGGACCTTCATGCAGACCAGATTCAAGGTTTCTTCAATATTCCGGTGGATCATTTGTATGCATCAGCAGTATTCCTCCCCTATATTGAATCCTTGAAACTGGAAGACTTGGTAATCGCCACCCCGGATGTCGGCGGTTCAAAACGCGCCAGCACATTCTCCAAATACCTCGGTGTACCCTTGGTATTGTGCAACAAGACGCGCGAAAAAGCAAACGTGGTTGCCACCATGCAAATCATCGGTGATGTAAAAGACAAGAATGTAGTATTGGTAGACGATATTGTAGATACAGCAGGAACCATTACCAAGGCTGCCAACATCATGCTGGAAGCAGGAGCCAAATCTGTCCGTGCCATTGCCAGCCACTGCGTAATGTCCGACCCTGCTTCTTTCCGTGTACAAGAATCCGCACTAACGGAAATGGTATTTACTGATAGTATCCCCTACTCTAAAAAATGTGACAAGGTTAAACAGTTGAGCATTGCCGATATGTTCGCCGAAACCATCAAGCGGGTGATGAACAATGAATCAATCAGTTCACAATACATTATCTAACCGCTCCGCGGTTAGAAATTAAAAATTAAAGGCTGCGCGGTTCTGAAGTGAACATTGCGCAGCCTTTAATTTTTAATTTTTAATTTCTAATTTTTAATTTCTAATTTTTAATTCTAATTCTCCAGCCTTCCCATCTTGTAGGTTCCTTTTCGTATCACCTTTCCGTTCTTGTCTGTTTCTACAAACGGACCGTGTTTCTTGCCTTGTTTGAAGAAGCCTTCATAACGGTTTCCGTTCTTGTCCTCCTGGATACCGCTACCTTCTTCCATACCGTTCACAAAACCGCCTTTATATTTGGTTCCATCGGTCTGAATCAGGGTACCTTGGCCGTTGAACTTATTGTCTTTCCATTCACCTTCGTAAGAGTCACCTACATTCCATTTGTAAGTACCGTATCCGTCACGTTGGTTATCTTTCCAATTACCTTCGTAAACGGCGCCGCTTGCCCACGTAAATGTGCCGTGGCCTTCCTGCTTTCCATCCTTGAAGCTGCCCACATACTTGTTGCCGCTGGCATGGTAATAAATGCCCTCTCCGGTACGTTCACCTTGAACATAAGAACCTTCGTAACGGTCGCCGGTATGGAAAAAGTAAATACCTTTGCCATGCTGCATGTCGTCCTTCCAGTCACCTACGTATTTGTCACCGTTGGCATATTCAAAAGTTCCTTTACCGTCCCGGACATCATTTTTCCACTCTCCGTCATATTTGGAACCGTCATTCCAGGTCAGTGTTCCTTTGCCGTCTTTCTTGTCATTCTTCCACGAGCCTACATACTTGGAACCGTTCTTCCAGGTATACGTTCCTTGGCCTTCGCGTTTATCATTCACCCAGTCGCCCTCATAAATATCACCATTGTAATAGTACATGGTTCCTTTACCGTGCTGGTAATCCTGAAACCACATGCCGTCATAACGGTTGTTATTCATAAAATAGTAGATACCCCTGCCATGCTGCTGGTCTTGAAACCATTGCCCCTCATACTTTTCACCGTCGGGAAACATATATGTACCGTAGCCTTCACGCTTGCCCTTCACATACTCACCCTCGTAGACGTCGCCGTTCTTGAAAACGGTCTTCCCCTTTCCATTGGGCTTGCGGCCTTTTATTTCACCGGTATAGACGGCCCCGTTATCTTTGAACGTATAGGTACCTATCTTTATCTCCGAAGAGAATGTATTTTTCACTTTATCGAAAAAGCCGCTTTTTTTTTCCTGAGCAGTGGCTCCACCTTGGCATAAGAAAGCCAGAATGAGTGCAGTATATAGATATTTCATTAATTGATAATTGATAGTTGATAATTGACAAAGGTAGGATTTATCCGGTAAAATGATGCGATAACTCCCGCTTTTTATGACATTTTTTTGCCGCACACTATTTCTTTTAATTTCTCTTTGCATAAATGCCGCCCTGCAAGTTCACGGATTTCTTGTGGAGTAACCTCCTTGACAGCATCCAGTGCTTCGGCAAAGTAGGTATCCTGCAAGCCCGATACCTGCACAAAAATCCAGGCATCTGCCAGCGAGAATGCAGATTCATAACTACGGCACATGTCTCCCAACATATAGTTCTTCACCATGGAAAGCTCTCCATCGGAAACCTGCTCGTTCTGAAGGCGGTCTATTTCATGATAGACCTCACCGATAAGAGGCTCCACAAATTCGTTGGCGGCTTCGGCACTGACCGCCAGCACTCCCTGCCCCGGATAGGGCATGATGGCTGCGGAGATACCGTATGTGTATCCTTTATCTTCCCGGATATTGGACATCAGGCGACTGCCAAAATAACCCCCGAACAGTGTGACCAGTACGCGGGCCTTCAAGTAGTCCGGATGATTACGGTCCAGGGAAAGCATGCCCATACGGACGGCACTTTGCAGGGCGTCCGGACGTTCGATGAAGATACGTTTTCCGGAAGCGGTAACCGGATGGAATTCTGTCTTCTCCGGTTTGCGGAAATCCGTACCGAAAGCCTCGCAGCCAAACAAGGACTCTATCCTGCGGATGCAATCGTCGGTTACCTTGCCCGAGAGGTAGATGCTGCAATTATTGGAATGATAATAACGGTCATAAAACTCGCGTAGCACAGCAGGGGTGATACGCCGATAATCCTCTTCCTGCACCAGACGTCCGCCGGGATGCTGCCCGCCGTACAGAGCCTTCACCAATCCGCGGTGCGCCAGAAAGTCCACCTTGGAAGAGTTGACAAGAAACTGCTGGATATTATTGTCTACAATCACTCCCAGCTCTTTCTCGGGAAATACCGGCTCTTTGACGATAGATTCCAATACATCAAGCGTTTGGGGAAGGTATTTATTCAGAGAATAAAGGGTGACATAGGCATACTCGGATGCACTGGACAATTCCAGCCAGGCTCCATAATAGTCCAGCTTTTCCGCTATCCGGGCGGCATCGTAGCGTCGGGTGCCCTCGCGAAGCATGCGGTTCGTAAACAACGCCTGCAAGGGCTGTTTCTGTTGCCATCGGCCGCCTGCCATGAGGAGATCGATACGTGTCACTTCATTGTCACCGGCATTGAGCACACTCAATGGCACGCCATTAGGCAACTTGATACGTTCCGGTCTTTGCACTGCCAGTTGTTCCGGTTCAAGAATCCGGGGTTGGTCACTTCGGTTCAGCATGGGCTTTCTAGTTTACAACCCGTGGCTTTTAAGAAATTCTTCTGCCCGTTCCAAATCCTGAGGAGTATCTATGCCGATAGTTTCCACATCCGTGACACCTACCTTGATGGTATATCCGTTTTCCAGCCAACGAAGCTGTTCCAATGATTCGGCAATCTCGAGGGATGACTGCGGAAGGGCGGTTATCTCTTTCAGTACCTCTACGCGATAGGCATAAAGGCCGATATGCTTATAATACGTATGGTTCTTCAGCCAGTCTTCCTTCGCCGCATTGCGCTGGTAGGGAATGATGGAACGGCTAAAATAGAGGGCATTCCTGTTTTTGTTGAGCACAACCTTCGGAGAGTTCACATTTTCCAGTGCCTCGAAACCATTATCTACCGTAAAGGGTTTCACCAGAGTGGCTATCTGGGTGGCCGGATCGTCGAAACATGCTTTGACGGCTTGTAACTGCGAAGGCTGGATGAAAGGCTCATCCCCCTGGATATTCACCACGACATCAAACTGTCCTCCTATTTTTGTACAAGCTTCCTGACAGCGGTCGGTGCCGCTTTTATGTTCGGTGGAAGTCATTACCACCTTTCCTCCGAATGCTTTTACTGCGGCTTCAATACGCTCATCGTCCGTAGCCACGTATGCATCGTCCAAGATTCCTGCCACTTGCTCGTATACTCGCTGTATCACGGTTTTTCCACCTAACACCGCCAATGGTTTGGCTGGAAAACGCGTAGATGCGTAACGGGCAGGTATGATTCCTAAAAATTTCATTTTCAATCTTCGTTTTTTAAAATGAGAGTGTATCCGAAAGTGTTCATATACTATCGACACATCTCCTTATATTCTTTATTAATTATAACAGTTGTTTCAATCCTCGCAGGATATAATCACGTTTCAAATCTTTTGGCTTATAGACAGTCCCGTCACAAGACAACAAGTCTATATCCAGCCGTACAATTTCCTGCTCCTTCTCCTCGGGCTTCCTTCCGGCTTCCCGTTCGATGGCTTTCAGGCAGGCGGTGACTTCCTCTACCGGATTATCGGAAGCAAAGCATGCCACCTGATTGGAGAACAGATTCGGACGGTGAAAGAACAAAGGTGCCGTCTCCTCCTCTTCCGAGAAACGTATTCCCGAAAAAAGTTCCGTCAAGCGTCTGCGAGCCAGTTCCATGTTCTCCCTCCGCTGCTCGTTGCTCCCAATACTAATCGTATAATCCATTTTTTAAGGTGAAAGGGGAAAAGGTGAAAATTGAAAGTTTACCTTTCCACTTTCAATTTTCACCTTTCAACTAATTAAACAGTTCGTCGAGTCCCTCTATCGGTTCTTCTATATGGGTGTCTCCTTCCAGATTCACATCATCCTTGCACGGGTCATAGCCTTCGGGCAACTGGAATGTTTCATTTTCATCATATCCCAGAGATTTGTCACCGAGCACTTTCACCATGTATTTGGTCCAGATAGGCAATGCCATGGAAGCACCTTGTCCGTGAAGCATCGTATCGAAGTGGATGTCGCGGTCCTCACCGCCCACCCAGCAACCGGACACAAGCGAAGGCGTGAAGCCCATAAACCAGCCGTCGGCATTGTAGTTCGTCGTTCCGGTCTTGCCGCCCATGTCGGCTTTCACACCCAGACGGCGCACACGGCCTCCGGTACCTTCGTTGACAACGGCACGCAGCATGACCAGCATCTTGTAAGCGCTGGATACGCTGATGACTTCCTGCATTTCGGGAGCAAAGGTTGCCAGCACGTTTCCGTCGTTGTCCTCGATGCGGGTCACGAACAGCGGAGCTACCCGGATACCCTTGTTGGGGAAAGCGGTATAGGCACTTACCATCTCGCCGACGGAAATCTCGCACGGGCCCAGACAGAGTGAAACGGAAGGTACTATATCACGGTTGCGGACACCGAAAGTATGTATAAGACGTTTCAGATTATAGGGATTCAGCTTGCTCATGAGATAGGCCGTAATCCAGTTGTCCGAGTTTGCCAGCCCCCACTTCACAGTCACCATGTCACCAATCAGCTTTTTGTTGGCATTACGCGGCGTCCACGGTTTTCCGTTTTCATCAATCAGCGTGTATTCCACGTGGCGCACTTCGTCGCAGGGAGAAAAACCGTTCTCCATAGCCAATGTATAAAGGAAAGGCTTGATGGTAGAACCTACCTGGCGGCGTCCCACCATGGCCATATCGTACTGGAAGTAATGGTAGTTCGGTCCGCCTACGTATGCCTTGACATGTCCGCTGCGCGGGTCCATGGACATGAAACCGGCACGAAGGAAGAACTTGTAGTAACGGATGGAATCCATCGGGGTCATAATGGTGTCTTTCTCCCCTTCCCAACTGAATACGGACATCTCCTCCGGGGTGTCGAAGGCTTTCTTTATTTCAGCTTCGGTGGCTCCGGCTTTCTTCATGAGGCGGTAGCGGTCGGACAACCTCATGGCACGTCCCAGAATCTCGTCTACCTGCTCCTGGGTCAGACGGAAGGTGTAGGGAGCTTTCTTGGCTCCTTTCTTTTCCTTGAAGAAGTAACCTTGCAGTTCCTTCAGATGCTCTGTCACGGCATCCTCGGCATACTGCTGCATACGCGAGTCGAGCGTGGTATAGATTTTCAGCCCGTCGGTGTAGAGGTTGTATTTGGTACCGTCTTTCTTGGTGTTCTTTTCGCACCATCCAAAGAGCGGATTGTTCTCCCAATCAAGTGAATCCTCGTAGTATTTCTGCATCTGCCAACCGCGGTAGTTGGCCTTGTCGGGCTTCTTGGCGGTGAGCACGCCGCGCAGGTATTCGCGGAAATAAGTGGCCAACCCTTCCTTGTGGTCCACACGGTTGTACTTCAGTTTCAAAGGCAACGCCTGGAGGGAGTCGCGCTCGGCTTCCGTAATATATCCCGCTTTCCGCATCTGGTCGAGCACCACATTGCGCCGTCCGCGGGAGCGTTCATTGTAGCGCACCGGATTATAGAGAGACGGATTCTTGCACATGCCCACCAACGTAGCCGCTTCCTCAATCTTCAAATCTTTCGGTTCGCAACCGAAGTAGGTAAAGGCAGCAGTCTTGATGCCTACCGCATTGTTCAGGAAATCGAACTTGTTGAGATACATGGTGAGGATTTCCTCTTTTGTATAGTAACGCTCCAGCTTTACGGCAATCACCCATTCGATGGGCTTCTGGAACAGACGTTCCATCACATTGTCGGCACTGGGAGAATAAAGCTGTTTGGAAAGCTGCTGGGTGATGGTACTGCCACCGCCGGCATTCTTCTGCATCAGGATACCGCGCTTCACTACGGCACGCGTCAGGGCGTAGGCGTCAATGCCCGAATGTTCGGCAAAACGTACATCTTCCGTAGCTATCAAGGCGTTAATGATATTGGGCGACAAATCATTGTATCCCACAAACACGCGGTTTTCCTTACTATAGGAATAAGTACCCAATACTTTTCCGTCCTCGGAAAAGACTTCTGTGGCAAATTTGTAATTCGGATTTTCCAGGTCTTCCACCGGAGGCATATAGCCTATCCAGCCCTTGGCTATGGAAAAGAATATAAAGACACACACCAGCGAAATCAGTGCGATGAAAATCCATAGGATTTTGACGACTTTCCTTATCATGTTTCAGTTGCTAAAATCAAAGTTCAATAATAGGGCAAAGGTACGGAAATATATTGGATGTGCCTATGCTTTTTATATCTTTTTCAGGATAAGATTTCCGGCATCCACAAAAAAAACGCCCGTTTATTTTAATGGAAACTCTCAGTGAAATGCAAAACGATTGCAAAACAATTAGAAAACTTGAAGAAAAAATCGGAAAGGAAAAATACATCGTAATGAGCTATAATACAGATTGGGACAACGAAAACTTGCCCTCGCGCGCGTAAGAGGAGATAAGATAAGAAGAGAAGAGAAAAAACGACGTTGTCGTTAAAAAGAACGACGGCGACGGCGTAAAGAGATACCACACTTCACTGTCCGGAATGCCACACTTCGACAAGGCAAACGCCGCACTTGACTAAGGCAAATGCCACACTTGAACATTCGCGAAATGCGGCATTTACTTTGTCGAAGTGTGGCATTTCGGATGATGAAGTGTGGCATTCCGGACAACAAGCCACACGGTTAAAAAAACAGCCCATATTTCGCAAAAAACTTCCCCGCATATTTCCGTAGCCCGCATATTTTCCGTAACTTTACACTCTCGAAAAGTATAAATGAATTCAACGATATGGAAAACAGAAGTTTAGTCACCATTGCCGAGCATAGCCGGGAAAAAATCCTCTATATGCTCGAGATGGCGAAAGAGTTTGAAGCCCATCCCAATCGGCATATATTGGACGGGAAAGTAGTTGCCACCTTATTTTTCGAGCCTTCCACCCGTACACGCCTCAGTTTCGAGACTGCCGCCAACCGGCTTGGAGCACGTGTCATCGGGTTCAGCGACCCAAAGGCCACCAGCTCGTCCAAAGGCGAGACACTGAAAGATACCATCAAGATGGTAAGCAACTATGCCGACATCATCGTGATGCGCCACCACCTCGAAGGGGCCGCACGCTATGCCAGTGAAGTCACCACCGTGCCCATTGTGAATGCCGGAGACGGTGCCAACCAGCATCCCTCACAAACCATGCTCGACCTCTACTCCATCTACAAGACACAAGGTACACTGGAGAACCTGAACATTTACCTGGTAGGCGATTTGAAATACGGCCGCACCGTACACTCCCTGCTGATGGCCATGCGACACTTCAACCCCACTTTCCATTTCATCGCTCCCGACGAGTTGCGGATGCCCGAAGAATACAAAATCTACTGCCGCGAGCACAACATCAAGTACGTGGAACATACGGACTTTACGGAAGAAATCATCGCTGATGCCGATATCCTCTACATGACCCGTGTGCAACGCGAACGCTTCACCGACCTCATGGAGTACGAGCGCGTGAAGAATATCTATATCCTGCGCAACAAAATGCTGGAACATACCCGCCCCAACCTGCGCATCCTGCATCCGCTGCCCCGTGTCAACGAGATAGCCCTCGATGTGGACGACAACCCGAAGGCATATTATTTCCAGCAAGCGCAAAACGGACTTTATGCACGTGAAGCCATTCTGTGCGATGTACTGGGCATCACGCTGGATGAGGTGAAAAAGAGTAAAGGAGTAATTCAGTAGAATCGTCTAATAACAAATATTTCAAGATGTTAAGCGAAAAGAAACAAGAATTGCAGGTTGCTGCATTGGAAAACGGCACTGTAATAGACCATATACCCTCCGAGAGACTGTTTACCGTAGTCTCCCTGCTCGGACTGGAACACATGAGCAACAATATCACCATCGGCTTCAACCTCAAGAGCAAGAAGCTGGGCACGAAAGGCATCATCAAGATTGCCGACAAGTTCTTCTGCGACGAAGAGATAAACCGTATCGCCGTGGTGGCTCCCAACGTAAAGCTGAACATCATCCGCGACTACGAAGTGGTGGAGAAACGTGAAGTGAAACTGCCCGACGAATTGCGCGGCATCGTAAAATGCGCCAATCCCAAGTGCATCACCAACAACGAACCGATGCCTACGTTGTTTCATGTCGTGGATAAGGACAACTGCGTAATCAAATGCCACTATTGCGAAAAGGAGCAGACCAGAGAGGATATAGAGATAATATGAAAGAAGACTGGAAACCGGGAACCATGATTTATCCGCTGCCCGCCGTACTGGTGAGCTGCGGAAGCACTCCCGGAAGGAATATAACATACTGACCGTTGCATGGACGGGAACCATTTGTACAAACCCGCCCATGTGCTACATTTCCGTGCGCCCCGAACGTCACTCCTACGACATCATCAAGCGGAATATGGAATTCGTCATCAATCTCACCACGAAAGACATGGCCCGTGCCACGGACTGGTGCGGCGTACGTTCGGGCAAGAACTACAACAAATTCGAGGAAATGCATCTGACACCGGGGAAAAGCACCGTAGTCAGCGCGCCTCTCATTGAGGAATCACCGCTTTGCATAGAATGCCGGGTAAAGGAGATTATGGCTCTCGGTTCGCACGACATGTTTATAGCGGATGTGGTAAATGTACGTGCCGATACCCGTAATCTGAACCCTGAAACCGGCAAACTGGAACTGGCGGAAACGAATCCGCTGGTCTATGTGCACGGCGGATATTATGAGCTGGGAGAAAAGATAGGCAAATTCGGATGGTCAGTAGAGAAAAAGAAGTAATAATGCGATAAAGGTTTTAAGAGATGGAGTTGCGACGAATCTTGATGGGCTTATATCTGTTGGCCTTCCCCGCCATGATGTGGGGACAGACTCCGGTTGTGCCCGGTACTGCCGACGAAGAGCATTCCGGACACCGCAAGGAAACTCCGGTCAATTTCGGTTTCAAAGGCGGTTTCACCTCTTCCTTGTTCCTTGTATCCCAGTTCAGCGTCAACGGAGTGCCCATCGACGAAGTGCAGAACAATTACAAGATAGGATATTTCGGCTCCTTCTTCATGCGGATAAACTTCGACCGCCACTTCCTGCAACCGGAAATATCCTACAACATCAACCGTTGCAACATCACCTTCGAGAAACCTCTGCCCGAAGACGCCGCATCAGGAGCCCGGCCGGAGGAAGCCTCCATTACATCGTCCATCCACAGTATAGACATCCCCGTCATCTACGGATACAACTTCATCAAGGAGGGGCCGTACAGCCTTGCCGTCTTTGGAGGACCCAAAGTGCGCTATATATGGGACAGGAAAAGTGACATCGACTTCGAGAATTTCGACCAGGTGAATATTCGTGAAAGGCTGCGTCCGCTCAATCTCAGTTTCACCGTCGGCGTATCCGTCACCATCTCACGCGTCTTTTTCGACTTCCGTTACGACATGGGGCTGCATAACATCTCCAAAAACGTGACATACGATATTCCGGCCGACAACAACGCTGCTGACGAAAACACGAAAAACGAAATCCGTTTTCACCGCAGGGACAATGTGCTGAGTTTTTCTTTCGGAGTGTTCTTTTGACAGTAAATTTCTTCCTTTTCTTTCAATTTATTCATTTATTTCCCGTAAATTTGTGCGCTTAATAAGAGAACACAGATTTATCAAACTTATCTAATAAGCAAGAATGAAAAGAGACGATTTAATTTTCGATATCATCGAAAAAGAGCATCAACGTCAGCTCAAAGGTATTGAACTGATTGCATCAGAGAACTTCGTAAGTGATCAGGTTATGCAGGCAATGGGCTCCTGCCTCACCAACAAGTATGCAGAAGGTTATCCCGGCAAGCGCTACTACGGCGGTTGCGAAGTCGTAGACCAGAGCGAGCAGATTGCCATCGACCGCTTGAAACAGATTTTCGGCGCAGAATGGGCAAACGTACAGCCGCACTCAGGTGCACAGGCCAACGCTGCCGTATTCCTCGCAGTGCTCAATCCGGGCGACAAATTCATGGGCCTCAACCTTGCACACGGCGGTCACCTCTCCCATGGCTCACTGGTCAGTGAACACTTCCGGCATTATCTACACTCCCTGCGAGTACAACCTCAATAAGGAAACAGGACGTGTGGACTATGACCAGATGGAAGAAGTGGCCCTGCGCGAGAAACCGAAAATGATTATCGGCGGCGGTTCTGCCTATTCACGCGAATGGGACTACAAGCGCATGCGCGAAATAGCGGACAAGATAGGTGCTATCCTGATGGTAGACATGGCACACCCTGCCGGACTGATTGCCGCAGGCGAACTGGACAACCCCGTGAAATATGCCCACATCGTGACCTCTACCACTCATAAGACGTTGCGCGGTCCTCGTGGCGGTGTCATCATGATGGGCAAGGACTTCCCCAACCCCTGGGGCAAGAAAACTCCGAAGGGCGAAATCAAGATGATGTCCCAATTGCTCGACTCTGCCGTATTCCCCGGCATTCAGGGCGGCCCGCTGGAACATGTCATCGCTGCGAAAGCCGTTGCGTTCGGCGAAATTCTGCAACCGGAATGGAAAGAATATGCCAAGCAGGTGAAGAAAAACGCCGCTACGCTGGCACAAGCCCTGATAGACCGTGGCTTTACCATCGTTTCCGGCGGTACGGACAACCACTCCATGCTGGTAGACCTGCGCAGCAAATATCCCGACCTGACAGGTAAGGTAGCCGAGAAGGCACTGGTATCTGCCGACATCACCGTGAACAAGAACATGGTTCCGTTCGATACCCGCTCCGCATTCCAGACCTCCGGTATCCGTTTGGGTACTCCCGCTATCACCACCCGCGGCGCCAAAGAAGACCTGATGCTGGAAATCGCCGAAATGATTGAAACCGTTCTGTCCAACGTAGACAACGAACAAGTCATCGCAGAGGTACGTGCACGCGTCAATGCGAAGATGAAAGAATACCCGCTGTTTGCTTATTAATAAGCAAACAGAATTAAAAATTAAGAATTAAAAATTAAAGGCTGCGCAATGTTCGCTTTGAACTGCGCAGCCTTTTTTTTATTTCAATTCTAAACGCGCTCCGCGCGTTTAGCTCAGCCCTTCTATATTTCCATCCACAATATCAATGTGTTCGGCTTGTGGTTTCTTTGGTAATCCCGGCATACGGAGTATCTCACCGGCAATGGCAACGAGCATTTCCGCACCGTTGTTGATAACGATGTCCTTGATGTGGAACTCGAAGTTATTGACAGCGCCGTATATTTTGGGGTCGGCAGAGAAGGAGTACTGCGTCTTGGCGATACAGACAGGGTAATGGCTGATACCCATCTGCTCTATCAGTTTAATAACCTTGCGGGAATGGAGACTGTAAGTCACTACACTTGCTCCGTAGAGGTTGCAGGCTACCTTTTCTATTTTACGTTCCACGCAATCGCTCTCTTCGTAGGTGAAGGTCAGCGGTTCGGATGGTTTGTTCTCGATAGTATCTACTACCAGATTGGCAAGGTCAACGGCTCCCTCTCCTCCTTTGGCAAAGGCGTTGTTCACGGCAAAACCTACCTCAAGCTTTTCTTCGCAATGGCGGCGGATAGCTTCCACCTCCTCGTCCGTATCACTGGCAAAACGGTTGAATGCCACGATGACCTGCTGGCCGAATGAACGCAAATTGCGTACATGCTTGTCCAGATTGCCGAAGCCCTCTTTCAGTCCTTCCATATTGGGTTCCTTGATGCGGTCCAGACTGACGCCGCCATGCATCTTCAATCCTTGTGCGGTAGCAACGATTATCGTCAACTTGGGCTGTAGGCCGCTCTTGCGGCACTTGATGTTGTAAAACTTCTCCGCACCCAGGTCAGCCCCGAAACCGGCTTCCGTCACTACATAATCGCCGAATGTCATGGCCATTTTTGTGGCAAGAATGGAGTTGCAACCATGGGCAATATTTGCGAACGGTCCTCCATGAACAAAAGCAGCAGAGCCTTCGGTAGTCTGTACCAGGTTGGGGTTGATAGCATCTTTCAACAGTACGGTAATGGCACCAGCTACTCCTAACTCCTTCACTGTGAAAGGAGTACCATCGAAACGGAATCCCAGAATAATATTTTCAATACGGCGACGGAGGTCATCGAGGTCCGTTGCCAGACAGAGAATAGCCATAATTTCGGAAGCCGGGGTAATATCGAAGCCCGACTCCTCGGTAATGCCGTTGGTGCTCGGTCCCAATCCGGTGACAATGCTCCGCAAGGAACGGTCATTCACATCAAGTACGCGCCGCCAGATGATTTCTTTCAGTCCGAAGCCGTCCGCCTGATGCTGGTACAAGTAATTGTCGAGCAAAGCGGAAATCATGTTGTGTGCGGAGGTAATGGCGTGAAAGTCGCCCGTAAAGTGCAGGTTTATCTTCTCCATGGGCAGCACCTGGGCATATCCTCCACCGGCAGCACCGCCTTTCATGCCGAAGCAAGGACCTAACGAGGGTTCGCGTAAAGCCACAATCGCTTTCTTGCCAATCTTGTTCAGCCCCAATGCCAGCCCGATGGACACGGTTGTTTTACCGATACCCGCTTTCGTAGCCGTGATAGCCGTCACCAGTATCAGATTGCTCTTCTTCACTTTCTCTTCATCAATCAGATGCGTAGGAATCTTGGCTATGTAACGGCCATAGTTCTCTACTTCGTCACGCGGGATATCCACACTTTCGGCAACCTGCTTTATTTTCTTCAGTTCAATGCTGCGTGCTATTTCGATATCCGATTTCATATATAGGGTCTTTTCTTTAAATAACAACTTTAATGTTTTGAAAGTTGCAAAAGTACGAAAGATGTGGCAAAGTACAAAAGAATACCGTATTTTCACCTGACCACCTGCATCTTCTATCTATTTGAACCGCGACGTATCCACCGCCTCCCGTTGCTTCTCCTTATATCCACCGAATTTATAAGTAAACGATACGCCGAATTCGCGGAAGCATGAGTAATGATTCGTCACATTCTGCGTCTTGAAACGGATGCGGGGAGAAATCTGTCCTGTCTCAAAAATATCGTTGCAGTAGAGGTTGAGGATGGCTTTGTTCTTGGCAAAGCCGTAACGCAGGGCAATATTCACATTGCCCGACGTGGGCAGGTCGTAAATGCCTTGAATGGCTTTGCTATGCACAAATCCGGCCACCGTCAGCTTCAAATCGGGCTTGGTGGAGAGGGTAAAGGTATTGTTCATCTGGGCAATGCCATAGCATTGCTTTCTGTCGAAAGGAATATCCCAGAAATCACCATCCTTTTCGCGGTGCCACAAGCCGATAAGGGTAAGGCGAGAATTCAACCAGTTCTTCACCTTAAACGGGATAGAGGCTTGTATGCCTGCTTGTTGCTGATAATCGAAATTGAGTGTCTTATAGATTTCAACCAGACGTTCGGAAGATTGGTAGAGCGTCTGTACGGAGTAGTCCTTGGTATGATTGAACCAAGCGCTGAAGATGTATTTGCTCTTCAAAATATAGGTCATTTTAAGTTCATACTCTTGCGCCGGTTTCAACAGCGGATTACCATGCAGTTCGGAATATCCGCCGCCGATATAAGAAACGGCATCCTGCACGGCCCAATAGTCGGGATAGTGCTTATCGCTGCTCAGGGCAAGTTGCAGGATATGTCCGGGTGCAGGCATATAGTTCAGGTTGACGGTGGGATACCAGTCCCACTGGTCCCAGACGGGAGTCTTGTAATGCTCCACAGCCAGAGAAGCGTCCAAAGCAAGTTTGTCGCCGAAACTCTTGCTGAAACCTGCATAGATATTCCAAGTTTGCTCGCGGCGGCGGGACTTCATATTGCTCAAGGCATCTGATGAGGTCAACTGTTCACCGGTATCGGGATCGTAATAATATTGGTAGCTATTGTCAATACTGGTAGTGTAGACGGCTCCATAATTCAAGTCCCAGCCTTTCCCCAAGTTATGCTCCTGGGCCAGAAAGAACTTCCAGCGGTTGATGCGCTGACAGTCTTCCGTGTAGAAATCGAGTTCCTCATCCTGCATACGGCTATGCAGCAACTGGTCGGACGGGGAACGGTAGTAGGTCAGTTCGGCACCGGCTTTGAGGCCGAAAGGGGTACGATAGTCCAGACGGCCGTTGTGCAGCCAGTCGGTGCTATTGCCATGAGTTGTGGACACCTGCGTGCCCGTCACGCCCGTCCAGTTGTGGGAGGTGGAATAGCCACCGTTATAGACGAAACTCAGCTGATGGTCCTTGGCGATGTTATAGTCCGCCCCTACCCTGAAATTATGGGTATGGCTGCGGCCACGGCCCACCTCATCTGTTGTCATGGGGTGAACCGAGCCGTCCGCCAGGGTGTGCACAGCCTCTTTGTCGGTAGTAGAGTAGCTCCGACCATGGCTGTGCGAGTAAAGAAAATCTGCTGAGAATTTATTTTTGCTGAAGAGCAGGCTGGCGCGTTCCTCAAAGCCTTCGTTGTGCTTCTGGCGATACTTGGCGTAGAGTTCGCCTTGCCAGGAGCCGGAGCCGCCTGCCGATTGTTTCAAGGTGATATTGATAAGTGCGCCACGCACCTGGTAGCGTGCAGGGGCGTTGTACATCACTTCCGCCTTCTCTATGCGGCTGGCAGGGATGCTGCGCAGCAAGGCATAGAGCTGCCCTGTGCTGAGGGTGGTTACTTTACCGTCCAGGATAACGGTGACTCCCTGGCCTGCCAACTGCAGCCCGCCATTCATCTCGATGACGCCGGGAAGCTCTTTCACGGCATCGTAGGCATTGTCTACGGGGAGGTTCCGGATAAGGCGGGGCAGGTCGTACACCAGCTTGCCTTGCGCTGCCTTTACGATGGGGCGTTCACCGGTAATCATCACTTCCGGCAAGGTCTGATAAAGGCTGTCCAGACGGGCATCGGTCGTGATAAGGCTGTCGGCGCTGAGGATACGGTTGTCGTCCGCACCGGAGGTGGTTGCAGTGCCGTTGTTCTCTTGTGCCGAAAGGCTGATGCTCAATGCACAGCATACAATAGGGAGTAAATAGAATCGTTTCATGTTCTTCTTTTTATTTATGTTCATATTCTTCTTCTGTAAATCTTCGTCTGCAAAGTACGGCAGAATCAGCAGAAACTTGTGTTATCAGCGGCTTACCAAGTGTTATCCAGTGTTATCGGGAGTGTTATTTAGTCTTATCGGATGATAGGGTTCACAATATTAGTCTTACCTTTGTATGTATAAAAGTAACCGGAAACAAACATGAAACTGCCATTCAAATATATTGCCATACTTGTCATCGTCTCCCTGGCCGGTATCTTCGCCTACCAAGCCTACTGGCTGACGGGGCTCTACCATACCATGCACAGTGAAATGGAAAGGGACATCACCGAAGCCATGCGCATGAGCGACTATAACGAAATGATGATACGCGTGGATAAAATGAAGCAGGACGACATAAACCACGGTGAAGTCAGCGTATCAGCCGGATACAGCGATGACGGAAAATCATTTGTCCGTAGCAGTACCACCATCTCCCGTGAAGATTCTTTGGACAACACCACCCTGCACGAAACCTTCATGCCCAAAGGAGACAGTGTTTACGTGACCCACCCGAACGATTCAACCCGCGTGGAAGTCAGTGTCAGGGACTCGGACAGCTCTCCCCAATCCGCATTGAGTGCCAAAGGGGGACTGGATGTGATTTTGCGCGACCAAAACAGTATGCTGGAACTCGCCACCTACTTCCAGCGCGGACTGCATTCGGGACTGGACATCATTTCCGACCCCGACGTAATGCTTTATGACAGCCTGCTGACTTCATTCCTGCATGACCGTAACATCAATCTTCCCCATAGGCTGCTACATCTTCACAAAGGCAGCAAATGGGACTCTACCATTCTCTATATAGATACATTGGTAAACATCGGTACCCCCGGCTATGTGCCTACCTCAAAAGCCGTGGAATATAATTATTCTTTCGACATCAATACAAGTCAAAGCTACCGTCTCATCATGGAACCGGCCGGCACGTTGGTCTTGCGACAGATGTCGGGCATTCTCACCACATCATTCGTTATTCTGATCGTACTCGCTTTCTCCTTCTGGTTCCTGATACGCACCATCCTGAAACAGAAGACGCTGGAAGAGATGAAAAGCGACTTCACCAACAACATCACCCACGAACTGAAGACCCCCATCGCCGTGGCATATGCCGCCAACGATGCCCTGCTCAACTTCAACCAAGCGGAGGAAAAGGCCCAACGCGACAAATACCTGCGTATCTGCCAGGAACAGCTTCAGCGCCTCAGTGGACTGGTTGAACAGATACTTTCCATGAGTATGGAACGCCGCAGGACTTTCCGCCTGCACCCGGAGGAGTTTGCAATACGTGATATTCTGGAAACGCTCATCGAACAACACAAGCTGAAAGCGGAAAGCTCCGTCCACATATCGGTGGACATCGAACCGGAAGATTTGAGCGTACTTGCCGACCGTACGCATTTCAGCAACATCATCAGCAACCTGATAGACAACGCCATCAAATATTCGCACGGAGAGGCCGAAGTGGCCATCCATTGCCGCAAGGTAACCGTCGAAGGGCAGAATGAACAGACTGAAATCTCCGTCAGCGACCACGGTATCGGCATTGCTCCCGAGAAGCAGAAGCACATCTTCGACAAATTCTACCGCGTACCCACGGGTAATCTGCACGATGTGAAAGGCTATGGGCTGGGATTGTTCTATGTGAAGACCATGATAGAGAAGCATGGTGGCAGCGTATCGGTAAAGAGTGAGTTGGGAAAAGGAAGTACCTTTACGATAAGGATATGATAACATTATTTGTTAGGGTACTTTACATTACTTGTTAAGGAGCTTTACATTACTTGTAACAAAAGCGACAATTATGGAAAAGATAACCGTACTTCTGGTTGAGGACGAACAGACCCTCGCCATGATTATCAAGGACACATTGGAAGGGCAGAACTTCATCATCCACACCGCAGCAGACGGTGAAGAGGGATTGCGCAAGTTCTTCGACCTCCGTCCCGACGTGCTGGTGGCAGACGTGATGATGCCCCGCATGGACGGCTTTGAAATGGTGCGCCGCATCCGGCAGACCGACAAACAGACCCCGGTACTGTTCCTTACCGCCCGCTCCGCCATCAACGATGTGGTGGAAGGGTTTGAGCTGGGTGCCAACGACTACCTGAAAAAGCCTTTCGGAATGCAGGAACTCATTATCCGCATAAAGGCCCTGGTAGGCAAAGCTTTCTCCTTTACAGAGGAAAAGCCCAAAGAAACTACCGTTTTTGAAATCGGTGACTACCGTTTCAATTCCGTCACTCAACGACTTGCTTTTGCAGGCAGCACCCCGACTTCACCTAACGCGGATACGGAAGTGGAACTCTCCCACCGCGAGTCCGAGATACTGAAACGTCTTTGCGAGAACCGTAACCAGGTGGTCAATACCCAGAATGTATTGCTCGACCTCTGGGGAGACGACAGCTTCTTCAACTCCCGCAGCCTGCATGTGTTCATCACCAAACTGCGGCATAAACTGGCCGGAGACGAGCGCATCCGTATCGTCAATGTGCGGGGAATAGGATATAAACTAATAGTGAACTAAACTAAAACTAAACTACTATTTATGAGAAAGTTATTATTCATTACTTTTATCTGTTCCTCACTCTGCGCCTATGCACAGAGCGAGATTCCGGAAGACACAATAAAGAACCGGCCTCCCGTAAAGAAAGAGCAGATTCCCTTTTCTCCAAAAGAGAACAAGCGTACGGGCCTTGATGAAAGCCAGCCCCAACAAAGCCTGCAGGGCGAACAGCAGGAAGAGATAAATCTCCATCTCCCTCCCTCCGACTATGTGGAGCCCCTGCCCTGGACGGACATGAAGAAGATACACTTTCAGAAGAACATCTTTGAATGGGACTTCCAGCGTTTCGCCGATTTCCTGCTCTCGCCGGAAGTCGTACTGACGATGTACGGCAGCCATAACACCTATCCTGCAATGGGCTCCATCATGCAGGCTGGCGCAGGAGTCACTTATTACAGTCCCGACGGACATTGGGAATTGAGCGGAGGGGTATATGCCGCCCACTATTCCATTTCTACCCCCTCCTCCATTGCCGGCGCCCGATATGCCAAAAGGGATGCCCCTCGGGGTACCCAATGGGACGTAGGTTACAATGCCTCCGTATCCTACCGCATCAATCCCTACATGCGCCTGCATGCCTTCGGCCAGTATTCGGGCTACGGGAGAAGCAACTCCTTTCATGGATATATGAACCCGATGTATCCGCAAAGCGGTTATGGCATGGTACTGGAACTGAAAGTGACGGACTGGCTCGACCTCAACGGAGGCCTGGAACGGAGCTACGACCCCACCAAAATGAAATGGGTGACTTCGCCCGTCTTCGCCCCTACCATTCGTATAAAGAAATAGAAATAATACAAAGATATTTCCGGAAATAGAGGGAAACGAGTATCTTTGTTCAGTCCGCCCCTATGCGGCAGACAGCAACTGAAATTGTGAACAAAGAACTATGAAACGAATCTTCTTCTGCATCATCATTTTACTTGCAGGCATGTCATCCGTCAGCGCACAGAACGGGATGCCTGCCGATACGGTACGTACTGCAGTACATGGCGAAGCGTCTCCCGAAGGCATGTCTCCGTCCGAAAAGGAGCTTCTGCCGGACGTAAAGAATTACGACGGCTTCCTGCTGGATATGGGGCTAATGAATCTGTCCGCCCCCACTCTTCCCAAATTCACTTTGGAGATACCGGATGCCAGCAAAGACTATAGCCGCATCTTCCGGTTGAACCCGAACGTGACTTATTCACAAGGTCTTTCGAACATATTCTCACTCAGCAACTCCCGGTATTTCAGTTCGAACCCCTTCGGACTGACGGGCTTCTGGGGCTCTACCGACAACCTGCAAATGGGAAGTTTCACTTTGAAGAACGGCATGCGCATCCATACGTACGGCGAGTATGACAAGGACGGCTGGAAAGTTCCCAACCGTTCCGCACTGCCTTGGGAAAAGAACAATTTCAAAGGGGCGTTCGAGCTGAAATCAGCCAACGGAGCCTTTGGCATACGCATCGAAGTACAGCAGGGCAGACACGTGCCCTATTGATGCCCATCACTTAACAACAGAATCAATGACAAGAAAGAAAATACTGGTGATAGGCGCCAACGGTTTTACCGGCAGACGCATCCTGGATGATTTGTCCCGCAACTTGTCTTACCAGACAACGGGCTGTTCCCTGCACGACGACATCTGTCCCCATTCGGGCGACTATCGCTTTATCCGCACGGATATATGCAACCGCCAGGCGGTGGAAAAGCTTTTCCAGGAAGTACAGCCGGATGTTGCAATCAATACCTCCGCCCTCTCCGTCCCCGATTATTGCGAAACGCACCATGCAGAAGCGGATGCCGTCAACATTACTGCCGTGGAGCATCTGGCAGAATGCTGTGAGGCGGGAGGCAGCCGTTTTATCCATCTTTCCACCGACTTCGTTTTCGGTGGTGATACGGACCGACCCTATACGGAGGAGGATATTCCCGCTCCCGTTAATTATTACGGCTACACCAAACTGGAAGGTGAGAAACGTATCGCTGCCGTTTGCAGGGATTATGCCATCGTGCGCGTAGTGGTGGTGTACGGTGCCGCCCTGCCCGGACAGCATGGCAATGTGCTCCAACTGGTGGCAAATAGATTAAGGAACAATGAGGAAGTGTTCGTCGTATCCGACCAATGGCGTACGCCCACCTTCGTGGGAGACGTGTCGCAAGGAGTGGAGAAGCTGATAAGTCATCCGCAAAACGGTATCTATCATCTCTGTGGCAGCGAGTGCCTGACCATTGCAGACATCGCTTATCGGGTAGCGGACGTATTGGGGGCTGAATCGCTCGCTCATCCGTCCCGTCACCACGAAGGAGATGAATGAAAAGACGCCACGTCCCCGTTTCAGCGGGCTGAGTATAGAAAAGGCAAGCCGGGAACTGGGGTATCAGCCGCGCACGCTGGAAGAAGGAATAAAGCAGATGTTCGGATGGTAAATAATGCAGGTGCGGATGGCAGCAGATTCGACTACAGCAACTCCGGCTCTGCCAGTCCTTTCTCTTTGCGATACACACGTACCATCTCCAGAATCACATCTCCATATTTCTCCACCCCTTTTTTTCCGAAATACGGAATGCGTACAAGCATGGCCTTATCCGAAGGAAGCAGATTGCTGATGCCTAGAATTGCCTTCTGCTGAATGACGGTGTATACGGGCAGCCCTAATGCGGAAGCTTCTGCATTGCGCCATGCTACCAAGCGGTTGTAAAGTTCCGGATGCAGCACATCCGTGGGTACTTCAACAGCCGTAGCATCGCGTTTCCGCTCACGCGGACGTTTCTCTTTATCAGCCTGCTTACTGCTTCCCTGCCCTTCTTTGGCAGAAGCACTTCTCCCTTTGCCTTTACCCTTCTGCGAAGCCGAATCATCAATGGAAAGCAGTGCTTTCTGCTTCAAGTATCCTGCCATATGGAAACCATTCTCCAGCACATAATCCAGCAAATCAGTCTTCATGTCAAACACTTCCTCCAGCTCCTCCATGGCATCCCGGAGCTTCTTCTTCAACTCTTTATTATCAGAAGTTACCGTACTCGCCATCACCGCATCCAGCGGTTGCAACTGCTCTTGAAAATAAGTGGCGGCAGAGTGTATGCGCCCCTGCAAAGTCGGGTCGGCTGCATAGTCCTGCGCAGTATCAATCAGGCGGGTATACTGGATACTGAACTTCTGGGCTACTTTCGTCACTTTGTCGTGAAAACGTTCCATTTCCTCCTTGCAGGCTGCGAGTTGCTTGGGAAAGAGCTTGTACAAGTGTTCGTCTATCAGCCGCACATACCGCCGCAAAGCCTGCTCCATGGGCTGGAAATCGAACAAGCCCGACAGCAGTTCCAGGAAATAGGTCTGCTGCAAGGAACGGAAGCGTTTCTCGTCCGGCTCGTTTCTCCGTGCCTCCATCGTGAAGGTATCTACTGCATGGTCACTGATAACGGCCTTTGCAGAAAGCGGGGCACTGAGCACCACTCCCTCCAATGTCTTGCAGCGGCTCAGAGCCACATAGGTCTGCCCATGCGCAAAGGAGGCACTGGCATCAATCACGGCACGTTCAAACGTCAGTCCCTGGCTTTTGTGAATGGTAATCGCCCACGCCAGCTTCAGCGGATATTGCCGGAATGTTCCTTCAATATCTTCTGTAATCTCCTTGGTTTCCTCATCAAGCACGTATTTGGCATTCGTCCACTCTTCCTCTTGAAGTAAGAAGGTAGCGTCGCTTCCCTTACTGCGCACTTCAATTCCATCTGCCGACACGGCTGTCACCTCTCCAATCATGCCATTGTAGTAACGGTGCTCACCGGAGATGTCGTTCTTCACAAACATTACCTGGGCACCGCGTTTCAGTTCCAGTACTTCATCCGTGGGATAGGAATATTCGGGAAACTTTCCGTCAATCTTGGCACGAAAGGCATACGAGCGTCCCGGAAGTTGTTCCAGCTCATGGTCATTAATCCGTTGGGCCTGATAATTGTGGGTCACCAGGCGGATGTATCCTTCTTCTTTATCTGGTACGAAATTGGGAATATACCGGCGGTTCAAGGCTTCCAGCACTTGCCCGTCACAACGGTTTTCGCGAATGCGGTTCAGTAATTCAAGAAAAGTCCCATCGTTCTGCCGATAGACTTTCTTTAGTTCTATAGTGCAGTATTCCGTCTGCTTCAAAGCCTGGCTGGAGAAAAAATAGGGCGTGTCATAGTATTTGCGCAGCATCTGCCACTCATCGTCTTTCACTACGGGAGACAGCTGCTGTAAGTCGCCAATCATCAGCAGTTGCACGCCGCCAAAGGGTTTGTTCCGGTCGCGGAACCGCCTCAAGACGGCATCCACCGAATCGAGCAAGTCGGCACGGACCATACTGATTTCATCGATGACCAATAAATCTATGCTGCGTATAATGTTGATTTTCTCTTTCCCGTAACGAAAACGGTAGGTTGCCTTGCCATCTGCGCTGAATGAGCTTTCGGGCACATAAGGAGCGAAAGGTACTTGGAAAAAAGAGTGGATGGTGACACCGCCTGCATTGATAGCGGCAATTCCCGTCGGTGCAAGTACAATCATCCGTTTCGGACTCTCTGCCCTCAGTTTTCGCAGGAAAGTTGTCTTACCGGTACCTGCCTTGCCGGTCAAAAAAAGATGAGTGCCTGTGTTTTCAATGAATTGCCATGCAAGCGCTATTTCGGGATTATTCTCCATTGATATGTTTATTATTCAACCAATCCGCTCTCTCTCAGAATGATACGGATTTCATCAGTAGCCATATATGATAATAGGACAAAGATAGCGGTTATTTCGTTATCCTTGTCCTATTATTCCATTTATTTGTACCCATCCTGAGAAAGCCCTTTACGGGGCAATCCGGACTATTTCAAGCTACCGCCGATAATATCGAGCAGCTCATTCGTAATGGCCTGCTGACGGCTCTTGTTATACTGTTTCGTCAAATCTTGAATCAACTCGTTGGCATTATCTGTCGCCGTCTGCATGGCTAGCATACGGGCAGCATGTTCCGAAGTATTGGAATCGAGAAGCACGGTAAATATCTTCTGACTCAACACTTTTGGCAGAAGTTCCGCTATCAGTTCGCCGACGGAAGGTTCCACAATGTAATCATTATTAAAACTGCGGGCATCCTCCGGTACATCTTCTGCCGCCTCCTGCGCTACTTGCGTCAGGTCAATGGGCAGATAATTCTCGCGGAGCAGCACCTGCGAACCCATCGATTTGAAGTGATGGTAAATCAGCTCCACATGGTCAATCTGCTTTTCCACAAACTCATGCATCAACTTCTCTGCCAGCTCATACGCTTCAACGTACGAAGGCTTGTCTGCCATCACCTGGTAGCTGCCTTGCGGCACATATCCCATTTTCTTGACGGCTTCCTCCACCTTTCTCCCAACGGGATATATCAGAATATTCTCCTTGCCCAGCGACTGGTAATCTTCCAAAGTCCGTTCCAGCATCTTCGCCACATTCGAGTTGAATGCACCGCACAAGGAACTATTGGACGAAAACGCCACAACCGCTACTCTCGTCACGGGTCTTTTCTCGGTATAGGGCGACTCGAAGGAAGCATCCGTACTCAGGAAGTTTGTCAGAATCTCGTTCAGCTTCCGTTGATAGGGCAGCATATTCTCAATCCGCCCCTGTGCCTTATGCAGCTTGGCGGACGCCACCATCTTCATCGCCGAAGTTATCTGACGCGTACTCTTGACGGAGCTTATTCTATTTTTTACCTCTTTCAGTGAAGACATATATCTATTTACGATTTAATTATTTACGATTTACGATTGAAGTTACTTTTGCTTGCAGCCGATTTACCACTTACCATATAGAGTAGCCCCAATCGTAAATCGTAAATCGTCCAATCGTAAATCACATGAATTGCCTTGCAACCGCCTCTGCCGTCTCCTCAATCTTCTTGCAGACATCGTCATTGATGGCACCCGTCTTTAAAACGTCGAGTACCTCCATGCGATAGTTCATCTCAAGAGACTCAAGGAAGTTGCGTTCAAACTCGCTGACCTTGTCCAAAGGAACATTCCTCAACAAGCCGTGCGTGCCGCAATAAAGAATGGCAATCTGCTTTTCTACCGGCATCGGGCTGTATTGGGGCTGTACCAGCAGGCGTGTATTCTTCTGTCCCTTGTCGATGGTCAATGCCGTCACGGGGTCCATATCGCCACTGAACTTGGTAAACGCTTCCAGCTCCCGGTACTGTGCCTGGTCAATCTTTAATGTACCTGCCACCTTCTTCATAGCCTTGACTTGGGCATTACCACCCACACGGCTCACAGAGATACCCACGTCAATGGCCGGACGGTTACCCTGGTTGAAGAGGTTCGTATCAAGGAATATCTGCCCGTCAGTGATTGAAATCACATTCGTTGGGATATAGGCAGACACGTCTCCTGCCTGAGTTTCGATAATGGGCAATGCAGTCAGCGAACCGCCACCTTTCACCTTGCCTTTCAGGCTTTCGGGCAGGTCGTTCATCTCGCGTGCCACTTCTTCCTGGTTGATAATCTTCGCCGCACGCTCCAGCAGACGGGAGTGCAGGTAGAAGATGTCGCCCGGATAGGCTTCACGTCCGGACGGACGGCGCAAAATCAAGGATACCTCACGATACGCCACGGCCTGCTTGGACAGGTCGTCATAAACAACCAGCGCATGACGGCCGGTATCGCGGAAATACTCACCGATTGCAGCGCCGGCAAACGGGGCGTAATACTGCAACGCAGCCGGGTCGCCCGCCGTAGCTGCCACAACGATGGTGTAATCCATCGCACCGTTCTCGCGCAGTGTATTTACGATAGATGCTACCGTAGAACCTTTCTGACCAATGGCTACATAAATACAATACACCGGATCACCAGCTTCAAAATTGGCACGCTGGTTAATGATGGTATCGATGGCAATCGCGGTCTTACCCGTCTGACGGTCGCCGATAATCAGCTCACGCTGCCCGCGGCCGATAGGAATCATGGCATCGACAGCCTTCAGACCGGTCTGCAACGGCTGGTTTACCGGCTGACGGAAGATAACGCCCGGAGCTTTGCGCTCCAGCGGCATTTCATAAAGTTCTCCGCCTATCAGTCCTTTGCCATCGAGCGGCGCACCCAGAGGGTCTATTACACGTCCCAACATACCCTCGCCTACCATAATGGAAGCAATACGCTTGGTACGTTTCACCACGAAGCCTTCCTTGATTTTATCCGTAGGGCCTAACAACACAGCACCTACGTTATCTTCTTCAAGGTTCATCACGATGGCTTTGATACCGTTGTCAAACTCCAACAACTCGTTGGCTTCGGCATTGCGCAACCCATAGATACGGGCTACACCGTCACTGACTTGCAGTACCGTGCCAATCTCGTCCAACTGTACGCGGGTGTCAATCCCTTCCAGTTGCTTGCGGAGAATATCGGAGACTTCGCTTACTTTTATATTTTCAGACAACATCTTAGTATTTACTATTTTACAATTTACTATTTACTATTTGAAAGAACCCGAATCATATACTGTTTGACCTCTACAACTTACGCATCACAAGACTATTAAATAAGTAAATTGTAAATTGTCAAATCGTAAATCACACGATTCTTCTATTCCTATCAATGAACTGCTGTTTCACTTTCTTAAGCTGCGTAGCAATACTGGCATCCAGACGGAAGTCGTTGATGTCGAAGATAAAACCACCTTCAATGGAGAGATCCACTTCAGTCTGCAGCTCCATGCTGGCATGCAGCAGGGAGGAAGCACTGTCATGGATGCGCTCCCGCACTTCCTGGCTGACGGGAACGGCTGTTATCAGCTTTCCTACACCGATATGCTTGTCTTTCCGGTACAAATCCAGAAAACTCAGGCAGATGTACTGGAGAAAGTTTTCCCGCCGGTTCTTCAACACCAGGGTCATGAAACGCGCAAACTCACGGCCCGCAGGAGCATCCCCCACAGCAGCGGTACAGATAAGTGTTAACTTCTCACGTATCGTCAGGATGGGGTTTTCCAATGCCATGCGCAAATCCGGATGTTTCCTGAAGCTACGGTCGAGCATACAAAACTCCTTGTACAGAGTATCTTCTGCCCCCATGCTCTTGGCATATTCCATCAATGCTTTCGCATAACGCATCGAAACGATTCCTATATCCATTTCTTTGAGAATTAATTGTTTTTACTTGCGGCCAGCACTTCATCCAGCATCCGGTCTATCATCTCCATCTGCTCATGTTTCTCGTCCAGATTCTTGCGGATAATTTTCTCGGCTATATCTACGGACAAGACTGCCACCTGGCGGCGAATATCGCGGATGGCCTCTTCCTTCTCTTGCTGTATCTGCTTTTTAACTTCGTCCAGCTCCTTCTGCGCGGCGGCTTCCGCCTGCTTGCGTGCTTCGACGATAATCTTGTCACGCTCGTGCATTGCTTCCCGCATGATGCGCCCCTGCTCCTTGTTTGCAGCAGCAATCAACGCATCACTCTCCTCTTTCAGTTTGGCGAGCTGGGCGTTTGCCTGACGTGCCACTTCCAAAGACTGGTCGATGTAGGTCTTGCGACCTTCCACCATCTTGGTGATAACGGGAAAACCGTACTTGGCAAGCACCACAAACACCACACCGAATGAAAGGAGCATCCAGAACAGCAGACCACTATCGGGTAATAACAATGACATAATTTTATTTACTATTTGACAATTTACGATTTACAATTTGGCTGCGCGTTGATGCTGCACGGACAAATTGTAAATGGTAAATGGTAGATTGTACATTATAAGAAGAATACCAACAGACACACAACAACCGCCAACAATGCAACACCTTCAATCAAGGCGGCGGCAATAATCATGTTCATACGAATATCTCCCGATGCTTCCGGCTGGCGTGCAATGGCCTCCATAGCAGAACCGCCGATTTTACCGATACCTACACCAGCACCAATAACAGCCAAACCAGCACCAATGGCTGCACCCAGTTTACTAACTCCCACACCTGCCGCAGCAGCTTGCAATAATACAGATAGTAACATAACTTTCAAATTTTAAATTGTTATTTTATTAATATTTATATTCCCAATAATCGTATCACTTCACCGCCTTCTCCTTATGCTCTTCCTGCGCCAGACCGATGAACACGGCTGACAGCATGGTGAACACATATGCCTGGATAAAGGCAACCAACAACTCAAGTGCATTCATAAAGATATTGAACAGCACCGAAGCTACCGTCAGCGAACCGTTCAAGGCAGGCCCCATACTCGCCGATATGAATATCAGACATGTAAGCACCAGCATCGCCATGTGTCCTGCCAGCATATTGGCAAAAAGACGTATCATCAAAGCAAACGGTTTGGTGAAAATACCGAAGAACTCGATAAACGGCATCATGGGGACAGGCACTTTCAGCCACCAGGGCACATCGGGCCAGAAAATATCTTTCCAATAAGTCTTGGTTCCAAAGATATTCACGGCCAAGAAAGTACAGATGGCCAATACCATCGTAATGGCTATATTTCCCGTCACGTTGGCCCCTCCGGGAAAGAAAGGAATCAGCCCCATAATGTTGTTGATGAAAATAAAGAAGAAGGCCGTCAGCAAGTAAGGTGCGAATTTACGGTACTTCGGTCCGACACAGCTCTTTATAATATCATCGTTCACCATCATGATAAACATCTCCATAAACCCGATGAAACCACCGGGAGCGGCACTTCCCTGCGGGTGCTTGCGATACCAGTGCGCCACACTCAAAATGATGAGAAGCAGCAATGCGCTGTTGATGAGCAAAGCCAGTGTCACCTTCGTGATGGAGATGTCCAACGGGCGTATTTCGTTTCCGGTGGCATCATACTCCACCAGCTTGCCTTCGTACTTGCTTCCTGCGGGAGCGATGGAAAAGCCTTCATAACTTCCACCGTTCTCCTCCAGACGTGAGGATAGAAAGGCATGCCATCCGGTGGTAGAGCTATGCACTATTACCGGCAAAGGAATCGTAACGTGAGTTTCGCCCCACGTCGTGATGTGCCATTCGTAAGAATCGCCGATATGCCCGAAGACAATCTCCTTCACGTCCACCGTATTCTCGGCCCGCACCGTGGCGGGTAGCAACATGCCCAGTGCCAGCAGAATTACAGTCAGTATGTTACGCAATCTTTTCATTGTTACTTTTCTTTTTCAGTTTCCGATTCGCCTCAAAAGTGAAGAAGAACCAGGAATCATAAATCAAATATATCAGATAGTTGGCTATAAACGTCAACAAAAACGCCCTGGCTTCCTCACGTACTGCAACGCAATAAACCAGCATCACAATCATGGAGACCAGCATTCTCATCACACGCATCAGCAGATAAATCTGCAACATTCGTCCCGGCATCCGGTGACGGCAGCTTTCGGTCATATTAATCATGAATACTCCGAAAACAAAGAAGAAAAGCGGAATCAGCGGATAACCGCCGAAATAGTGATGCGGATTTATCGAAAAATACGCCCAACCGCCTACAATTCCTATCAATACCGTCAAGAGCGCTGTATGCAATAAGTAGTTTCTCTTAGTAATAGTCACGCCAACAACCTCTATTTTTTAATTTTTAATTTTTTAATAGCCTATTGCTGTTCTATACAGACGGCAACCCTTCCGTTACTCATCTCCACGAATCCGCTTTGAATATCCAACTCATGTTCCTCACCGTCCGTTGCGTAAATCAATTTCCCCGTTCCCAACGATGATACAATCGGTGCATGCTGCGGCAGGATAGAAAAAGAGCCCATAGTGCCCGGCAATGTAACACTTTCCACTTCCCCGTTGAAGAGTTCCTTCTCCGGTGAAACAATATTCAAATGCAACTTTTTCATCATCAAAGCTCCCAGACTTTTAATTTTTAATCGTTTTTCCCCCTGCCTGCTCCAGTAGTTTCTTACCCTTCTCAATGGCTTCTTCAATGGTTCCCACATTCAAGAAAGCAGGTTCGGGCAGGTAGTCCACCTCTCCGTCAAGAATCATCTTGAAGCCTTTGATAGTGTCCTCAATGGAAACCATTGTACCTGGGACACCCGTAAACTGCTCGGCAACGGCAAACGGCTGTGAAAGGAAACGCTGCACACGACGTGCACGGTTCACCAACGTACGGTCGGCATCAGAGAGTTCCTCCATACCAAGGATGGAAATAATATCCTGCAATTCCTTGTTGCGCTGCAATATTTGTTTTACACGTTGTGCCACTTCGTAGTGTTCTACCCCCACGATGTGTGGGTCGAGAATGCGTGAAGTAGATTCCAGCGGATCAACAGCAGGATAAATACCAAGCTCAGTAATTTTACGACTCAATACCGTCGTGGCATCCAGGTGTGTAAATGTAGTAGCAGGTGCCGGGTCAGTCAAGTCATCGGCAGGCACATATACAGCCTGCACGGAAGTGATGGAGCCGTTTCTTGTAGAGGTAATACGCTCCTGCATGGCACCCATTTCCGTTGCCAGTGTCGGCTGATAGCCTACGGCAGAAGGCATACGGCCCAGCAAGGCCGAAACCTCGGAACCGGCTTGGGTGAAACGGAAGATATTATCAATGAAGAACAGAATGTCACGCGGACCGTCCGTCTCCGCTCCCATGTCACGGAAGGACTCGGCCACCGTCAACCCAGACAATGCCACGGACTGACGCGCACCGGGAGGTTCGTTCATCTGACCGAATATCAAAGACACTTGTGATTTGGCCACTTCGTCATAATCTACTTTGGACAAATCCCAATGGCCTTCCTCCATACCTTTCTTGAATTCTTCTCCGTAACGGATAACACCGGATTCAATCATTTCTCTCAGCAGGTCGTTGCCTTCACGTGTACGTTCTCCTACACCGGCAAACACAGAGAAGCCGTGCTGCTTCTTCGCAATATTATTAATGAGCTCTTGGATAAGCACCGTCTTGCCTACACCGGCGCCACCAAACAGACCGATTTTACCGCCCTTGCTATATGGTTCCAGCAAGTCGATAACCTTGATGCCCGTATAGAGCACCTCTTGTACGGTAGTCAAATCTTCAAATTTAGGGGGTTCGCGGTGGATAGGATAAGCACCAGTACGGTCCAGCTCCTTCATTCCGTCGATAGAGTCGCCCACTACGTTCATCAGGCGGCCTTTGATTTGTGTACCTATCGGCATGGTGATGGGGCCTCCCAGCGGATGCACTGTCATTCCTCTCTGCAGGCCGTCCGTACTGTCCATAGCAACAGTACGCACCGTGTTTTCACCAATGTGCTGCTGTACTTCCACAATCAGCCTTTTACCGTGCATTCTTCTTATTTCCAGTGCGTCGTGAATACTTGGCAACATCATTTCTGCCTCCGTTCCTTCGAAATAGACGTCTACTACAGGCCCGATTACCTGTGAGATATGTCCGACAATCTGTGACATAAGCAATCTTTTTATTCTATATTTCCTTAATTATTTTTCCCAATACTAAGTTGTAAGTCGCGTGTATCCTCATTAACAAGTCAGCCAAGTCGCGTCTTTCATCAGCTATGTACTCGTACCTATTAACGTTTGTCAGCTATGGTTTGTTCATCCCAATAGTTACATAAACAACAACGCAAATGTATAAACAATTTGCATGTAGTTGTTACCGTGTATAGCATTTTTTGAACAAAAAAGACTATTTTGAACGATTAATACTACAATTGGAACAAATTGTTACAGACATGATAACATCAGTTAACAATTAGCAAGAAAAAGGAATTGCCCACCCATCTTATGAAAAAAACACTGAATTGACAACAGAGGTTCTGTATATAATATACAAAAAATAAGCCTTGTCTCTCGACAAGGCTTATTCACAACACAAACACAAAATAAAACACGACAAAACTACTATGCAATCTTACCTGTCTATGCCGGGGAGGCATACGTACTAGTTACGGATATTCACATATACATAAACAGCATCAGGCTGATTTGCACATTATAAACAAATGCGGGGAGGCATTTGTTTATTGCCTATTTGTTAAAAAACACAAATTCAAAGTTTGTCATTGAATACCTCTTTCACGAAGCTTCAACTGCCAGTTCCATGCAGAGCGTAAAGTATCTTCAATACTTGTTTCTGCCTTCCAACCCAGTTCATTGTTTGCCAATTCCGGGTTTGCCCATACCTTCTCAATATCACCGGCACGGCGACCTACAATCTGGTAGTTCAGCTTCACACCGGTTGCCTTTTCAAACGCATTGATCAATTCCAATACGGAAAGACCGCGTCCGGTACCGATATTGAACACTTCCACTTTTTCCTTCTGCTTGTTCTCCAAGATACGGCGGATAGCCACTACGTGTGCTTTGGCCAAGTCGACCACATAGATGTAATCGCGGATGCAAGAACCGTCGGGAGTATCGTAATCGTCACCAAATACGCTCAATTTCTCACGGATGCCGATAGCCGTCTGGGTAAGATAAGGAATCAAGTTCTGCGGTACACCGTTAGGCAACTCTCCCAGCAATGCTGTGGGGTGTGCACCTATCGGGTTGAAGTAACGCAACAAGATGGCGTTTATCGGAGCACCGGAAGCAACCGTATCACGTACAATCTCTTCATTGATTTGCTTCGTGTTTCCGTACGGAGACTCAGCTTTCTTAATAGGTGCCTTTTCCGTTACCGGAAGTTCGTCCGGCTGGCCGTAAACTGTGCAGGAAGAAGAGAATACGATACCTTCCACTCCATGCTTCGGCATCAATTCCAGCAGGTTTATCAGTGAAACCAGGTTATTACGATAGTAAAGCAATGGTTTCTGGACAGATTCACCCACAGCCTTGCTGGCCGCAAAGTGAATGATGGCTTTAATGCCTTTATATTTGGTAAACACAGCGTCAAGACCGGCATAATCCAAGCAATCCAATTCCTCGAATGCAGGGCGGATGCCCGATACCTTCTCTATGTTATCTACAACATCTGCGCTGGAGTTTGACAAATTATCAATAATAACAACTTCATAACCTGCGTTTTGAAGTTCCACCACCGTGTGAGAACCAATATAACCGGTTCCACCCGTAACTAAGATTTTCCCTTTCATATTAAATATAGATAATTTAGCTTTTAGGTTATCAATACGCCACAAATGTAAGGAAATAAATTAATAAAAACAGAAAAAGGGGGATAAATTTTAGTTTATCCCCCTTCCACTTTATTTCCGGTTTTTCTTCTTTAAATCTTCACAACCCCCGAAAAGCCCATGAATGCCATTGCCAGCAGTCCGGCAGTAATCAAAGCTATCGGAGTACCCTGCATACCTTTCGGTACACTAACCAGGCTCATTTGCTCGCGCAGGCCTGCAAACAGTGTCAGTGCCAAGCCGAAACCAAGTGCCGTGGAGAATGCATAAACCACTCCCGTCAGCAAATCATAATCTTTTTGGATAACAAGGATAGCCACACCGAGAATACAGCAGTTGGTAGTAATCAACGGCAGGAACACGCCCAAGGCCTGATACAGAGAAGGAGAAACTTTCTTCAGGATAATCTCTACCATCTGCACCAATGCGGCAATCACCAGGATAAAGGTAATAGTCTGCAAATAGCCCAAATCAAAAGCGTCGAGCACATACTTCTGAATAAGGAATGTCACGATAGTGGCGATGGTGAGCACGAATGCCACCGCTGCCGACATGCCCAATGCAGTCTCCACTTTCTTGGAAACTCCCAAGAACGGGCAAATTCCCAAGAATTGCGACAATACGATGTTGTTTACAAAGATTGCCGAGATAAATATCAATATATATTCCATAATCATTAAATTAAGAATTAAAAACTAAAAATTAAAAGCCCGGCAGCCTACCGCCGATACGTTCTCAATTTTTTCATTTTTAATTTTTCATTATTAATTCTTCTTCATACTGTTGATTAAAGCAATGAGATAGCCCAATGCGATGAATGCACCCGGAGCAAGGACAAATACCAACATGCCGTATTCTTCAGGAAGGATACTCAAGTTGAATATCTTGCCGGTTCCCAGGAACTCACGCACGGCACCCAGTAATGTCAGTGCAATGGTAAAGCCCAAGCCCATGCCCAGACCGTCGAACAAGGAAGCCACCGGATTGTTTTTGGCAGCAAATGCCTCGGCACGTCCCAATACGATACAGTTTACAACAATCAGTGGAATGAACAGGCCCAGTGTGGCGTACAATGCAGGAACGTAAGCTTGCATTATCATCTGCAACAGTGTCACAAATGATGCTATGACTACAATGAATGAAGGGATACGCACCATATCGGGAATCAGATTCTTGATGGCAGAAATCACCACATTGGAACATATCAGCACGAACATTGTAGCCAGTCCCATACCCATACCGTTAATGGCAGAGGAAGTGGTACCCAGTGTAGGACACATACCCAGCAGGAGTACAAACGTAGGATTCTCTTTGATAATCCCGTTCATCATAACTTTAAAATTATTCATATCTTCTACTCCTTTCTCATTTAGCGCTGAGTGTATCCACAGCTTCGGGAGCTGCGGAATCAGCAGGTTGTTCAACATTCTTTTGAGTAGCGCCGGTAGTGCCGTCGGCAGTTTCCTGACCGGCATAGGCAGCATAAGCCGCATTCACTGCATTCAAAAAAGCACGTGAGGTGATGGTAGACGCTGTAATGGCATCTACTTTACCACCGTCCTTGCTCACTGTCAATGCAGCTTCACCCGGATTCATGCCGGTGATGTCACCTTTATTGCCTTTCTTGAACCAGTCGGCAGCTTTGGATCCCAACCCCGGAGTTTCCACATGCGACAACAAGGAGTAGTCGATGATTTTGCCTTCAGCATCGAAACCGACCAACACTTTCAGCTCACCGCCAAAACCCATGGCAACAGCTTCCACAGCAGCTCCGATATATTCTCCGCCTTTGGTGGCAGGATATACAGAATACTGTACTCCGTTTACTTCCTGCATCTTCTTCTCGGCGATGGGGTCATTGTCGAAGCCCGGAACCACCGCACTTACGGCATCGCTCAAGGTCTTTGCATTGGCCTGCGCAATGGGCTCCTTCGTCAATTCGTTTACATAAGCCAGCAACGCTACGGAGATTGCGGTAACGCCCGTAAGTACCAGCAACATATTCTTCAAGGATGATTCTAACTTTTTCATTTCTTCTTCGCTACCTCCCCAAAGCGTTTAGGTTTAACATAGGTGTTGATGAGCGGAGTGAACGCATTCATAATCAGAATGGCAAACGACATACCCTCCGGATATGCACCGAACAGACGGATGATGACAGTCAGTAGGCCGATGCAAACACCATAAATCAGCATACCTTTGTGGCTCATCGGAGAAGTCACGTAGTCCGTAGCCATAAAGACAGCACCCAGCATCAGACCACCGGACAACAACTGTACGACCGGGGATACATAAAGTTCCGGATTGACCAGATACATGATACCGGAGAACACGAATACCGTCACCAGAATAGATACCGGAATGTGCCAGGTGATGATTTTCTTCCACAACATGTAGAACAAACCAAGCAGCAGCGCCAAGGCACTCACCTCACCGAGACATCCTCCATTATTACCTATCAGAAGGTCGAAAGCTCCCGGAAGGTCGCTCAGGGACATGCCCGGAGCACCATTGATGACACCTTTCATAATAGCCAGCGGCGTAGCAGCTGTCGTGGCATCCGTATAGGCTGTCAACTGGCCTACAGCCGGCCATGTCGTCATCTGCACGGGGAATGAAAGCAACAGGAACACACGTCCTGCCAGTGCAGGGTTAAAGGGATTGCAACCCAAACCTCCGAAGGACATCTTGCCTACCCCGATGGCAAACAAGGCACCAAGGATGATAATCCAGATGGGCAGGTTGGAAGGCAGGTTAAAGGCCAGCAACACACCGGTAATGATGGCAGAGCCGTCGGTGATGGTTGTGGTCTCTTTTTTCATGAGGAATTTGCCGATGGCCCATTCAAAGAACAAGCAGGCTGCTACGGAAGTGGCCGTAACAATCAGCGCACCCAGTCCGAAAAAGTAAAGCGAAACGAGGAATGCCGGAATCAATGCGATAAGCACACCGTACATATTCTTCTTCACGCTGTCACCGCCGTGAACGTGGGGCGAAAGGGATACGATTAATTTATTCATACTTCGTTATTTTTTAGCTTGACGTGCACGGATCATCGCTCCTACCTTACCCTTACCCAAGCGGATATAATCCAGCATCGGACGGTTGGAAGGACAAGTGAACTGGCATGAACCGCATTCTATACACGACATAATGTCTTCTTTCTCTACTCTTTCAAAATCTCCGTGGGCCGAAACGGTAGCCAGCAGATACGGCTCCAACCCCATCGGGCAGGCTCCCACGCACTTGGCACAACGGATACAAGGCTGTACTTCGCCGCGCTTGGCTTCCTTCTCGTTCATAATCAGAATACCGGAGCTTCCTTTGGCTGTCGGTACATCCGTATTTACCAGAGCTTTACCCATCATCGGGCCACCGCCGATAATCTTGCCCGTATCTTCGGGCAGACCGCCGCAAGCTTCAATCAGCTGCTTCATCGGCGTACCGATACGTGCCAGGAAATTGGACGGCTTTGCCAACGACTTACCAGTCACGGTAATGACACGCTCAAACAGAGGTTTGTTCTTCTGTACGGCCTGGTAAACGGCAAATGCGGTACCCACATTCTGCACCACAGCTCCCGTGGAGATAGGCAGCGCACCGGCTGCAACCTGGCGACTGATGACAGCATCAATCAACTGCTTTTCACCACCCTGCGGATATTGCACCTTCAAGGCTACTACCTCGATACCTGCATAGCTGGATGCCACCTTCGCCATCAACTGAATAGCATCGGGCTTATTGTTCTCAATACCGATAAATGCCTTGTTCACCTTTACCGCTTTCATCAGAATGGATACACCTACCATAATTTCTTCCGCATGTTCCAGCATCAGCTGATGGTCGGCAGTCAGATACGGTTCGCACTCTACGGCGTTGATGATGACACACTCTGCCTTGAATGCAGGAGGAGGGCACAACTTGACCTGCGTAGGGAAGCATGCACCGCCCAGACCTACGATACCGGCATCAGCGATTTTCTTCACGATTTCCTCGGAGGTCAGACTGCATTCCTTCACCAACGTTTCGGAACGGTCAATGGATTCTTCCCATTCATCCCCTTCTACGTCAATGAATATAGCAGGCTTGGCGTAACCGCTGGCATCGACAATCGTGTCAATCTTAGCGACTTTCCCGCTGACAGACGAATGAATGGCTGCTGATACAAAACCGCCGGGCTCGGCAATCTTTGTACCCACTTTCACAACATCACCTTTGGCAACGATAGGCTTGGCAGGAGCACCGATGTGCTGTCCCAGCAAGATAGCGGCCTTGGCCGGAATCTCCGCCTTGATGATAGGCTGATGTGCTGAAAGTTTATTTTCGTGTGGATGGACTCCACCAATTGAAAATGTCTTCAACATACAATTCTGTATTTTTAGTCGTTTATTTACTTTATTAATTCATACCTCAACTTGGGAAGTCTAAACCTCTGCTTTAGGAGTCTCAACCTCAGCTTTAGGAGCTGCAACCTTTACTTGGGGAGCTGCATCGTCAGCCTTCGGTTTGCGCGGCGGGAAGTTGAGGGCAATGATTGTGTTTTGCGGACAAGCCTCCTCGCACTTGCGGCAGGATTTACACTTATTGGGGTCAATGTAAGCCAGATTGTTTTCCAGCGTGATAGCCTCGAACGGACAAACCTTCACACACTTGCCGCAACCGATACATGCCACGGTACAAGCCTTGCGTGCTACGGCCCCCTTGTCCTTGTTTACACACTGTACGTAAATACGACGTGATTTCTTGCCTTGAGGACGGATTTCAATAATAGATTTCGGACAAGCCTTGGCACAAGCTCCACAAGCCGTACACTTTTCCTCATCCACTTCGGGAAGTCCGGTCTCCGGATTCATGTGGATAGCATCGAACTGGCAGGCAGCCACACAGTCGCCGCATCCCAGACAGCCATAACTACAACCCGTTTCACCACCATAGAGAGAAGCCGCAATGGCACAACTCTTGGCGCCATCGTATTGGTTCACACGAGGACGGTTGGCACAAGTTCCATTACATCTCACCACCGCAACCATAGGTTCGGCAGCAGCGGCATCCAAGCCCAGAATCTCGGCAATCTTTGTCATGACGGGCTGTCCACCCACCGGACAAAGTTTACCATCCAGCGAACCTGCCTTTACGCAAGCATCTGCAAATCCGCTACAACCGGGGTAACCACATCCACCGCAATTTGCCTGGGGAAGCACCTCTGCTACCTGGGCAATCCGCGGATCTTCATACACGGCGAATTTCTTGGAAGCCACGTAAAGAATAGCGGCCGATACCAGCGCTATAACTCCCAATGAAATCACTGCAATCAGAATTACATTCATAAATTAGTTGTTTATTAATTATTTGTTTTATTATTAGTTAGTTCATCGGTCGTACGGAGAATGAGAACTTCTTACCCATCCGCGACTTGTTCAGCCACAATATATAATAATAAGGTACAAGAAGTGCTAGCGAACAAAGCGCGGAACGCAGCTCGTCATTCCAGATAGCCATAAAGACAAATAGTGAGATTATCAGAATAAGGAAAGGAAATATAAAGGCAAACAGAACTGCCATCACTCCCATTGAAAGTTCGCCCGTCACCCATACACGGTCGCCGGGCTGGTAGGATGCGGCATTGGCATCGGCCACATCGACAAGTTTCTCTTTCGTATCCGCAGAGGTACAATGTCCCTTGACACTACACGAAGCGCACGCTGAAGTCTGGATGATTCTCACTTGGAGATGAGAACCGTTTATGTTTTCCACAATACCTTGATGTTTTATAGTATTCGCCATTTTGCAAAGTGTGCATTACAAATCGCGGCAAATTTACGCATTATTTGTGAACTGCAAACCTTTCCTATGCATTTTCTGTGTTCGTAAACGTGCTTTTTCTATGTTTTTATGTTTTTTCACCTGCCACAGACTACAAAAAGACAAAAAACAGACGGTCTGTCAAGGAAAAACAGACCGTCTGACTAACCAAAACAGATAATCTGTTCACTCCGAACAGACCATTTGTTTATTTACCATTTATAATTGATACCGAAACTGAGCAATTCTTTTACCTGAAAATAGCTGTCCCCTTCCGTCGGCTTGGCACTGTCGTCATAGCGGGCGTGCACATAGAGCTTGGTGGAAAGATAGCGGTTCAGCACAAAGTTCACCGTGTTTTCCCATTCAATACGTGTCCACTCATAACTGGTCTGGAAGTCCAAGCGGGAATCCAGCGTGATGGAAGGAATGATGGTCCATGAAAGTGTAGGCTGTATCTGCGAACCGAAGTTATGCTTCACGCATTTGCCCTCATCAAGACCGAAACTCACTTCATTCACCCCCTTATTTCCTACATAGCGCAGCATGTACGTCAGCGGAGCCATAAAAACGGACAAGCTGAATTTCTGCTTCTTCAACTTGTAGTCCATACCGATACTGCTCGACCAGTCCGCCGGAGCAAAGAAAGCCGAAACCAGCTCTTCACTGTTGGCCTTGTAGCCATTGCAGAACTGGGTCTTAAACTCAGTCGTGATGGTATAATACCACTTGGACGCAGCCTGAATACCCAGTTTACTGTACAGCCGGAGTTGGTCGGTACTTACCAGATAGTTATGAAACTCGTCGGAAGGTGCGGAGCTGAAGCCCAGCTTGGCATCGAGCAGATTTTCCCACTGCACCTTTTCACGGTCATTATAGTTGGCAAACAATTGCAGGTTGGCAAGCACGGCGTTAGTGCTCTCACCTCCCTTGTACCAGTTGTCGGAGATATAGTTCTGGGTAATCTGCAATGAACCGTTTCCACCCGTCACCCACCAGTTGGGCTTGTGGATAATCACGTCGGCTTCCTCCTTCACTCCCACCATATTCTCTTGTGCAAACAGTTTCACGACGGACGGCTTGGAAGAAACCTCCTTCTCTATATTATCCTTGAATATCTTCCCTTTCATCACCTCCTTCTCGGTCATTACAACCAGATTGGGACAATCTACATACGTGTTCAGCAGCGTACGGTCCACCAGTTTGTTGGCTCGGTCCTTTGAGGTGAAACTCAGTGTGTCGAACGGCAACATCTCGCGCGTCAGGGCAGGCACCGTATCAGGCACCTGGAAATGCCAGTCCACCTTGGAAAGGCGTCTCATGGGGGCATAATAATAGGTAAGGGGAAGGAACAACCTATAGTAGTTCGGATTGGAAGGTATATAACGCTCCGGAGTCGTGGGGTCATTCAAATAATCCAGCACTCCGATATACCTTTCATATAATATGGAAACAGTATCCAGCCTGTACCCCATACCTTCCGGTTTCAATTTCAGAATCATGTATTCTTTCATTATATCCGGCAAGGTGTCGGCTTTGGCAGTTGTTTCCTGTCCACTGTTCTTCGAGGCGGTATCCAGCGTATTCTGTGCCATCACCGACGAAGAAATCATCGTAGCAATTAACCAAAATGCAATGTGTCTATTCTTCATAATGCCCTAAAGTCTATGTTTCGAGCGCAAATTTAGCTTAAAATGTTTAGAAAACATAGAAAAGCCATAAGAAAAAGGCAAGAAGGACTTTCTTCGATGAAATCGTATTTTTTAATAATTGTTTCATCGAAACTTTCTCTACTTCCTCTTTTTTTTATAATTTTGCGCTTTTTAAGTTCTACGTGTACTGACGGGAGCAGTGCGCACCCTGAACGACAAGCCGTATAGGCTCTTGGCATTAGATTAAACAATTAATAAAATAATATAGTTGTGGGAGAAACAAAGTATATTTTCGTCACCGGTGGTGTTGCCTCTTCATTAGGTAAAGGTATCATCTCATCCTCCATCGGTAAATTGCTGCAAGCAAGAGGTTACAAGGTAACCATCCAGAAGTTTGACCCGTACATCAACATCGACCCGGGTACACTGAACCCTTATGAACACGGCGAATGCTACGTTACCGTGGATGGCCACGAAGCCGACCTCGATTTGGGCCATTACGAACGCTTCCTGGGCATCCAGACCACCAAGGCCAACAATATCACGACCGGACGCATCTACAAAAGCGTCATCGACAAAGAGCGCCGGGGTGACTATCTGGGAAAGACCATCCAGGTTATTCCCCATATTACAGACGAAATCAAGCGTAATGTAAAACTGCTGGGAAACAAATACAAATTCGACTTTGTTATTACCGAGATTGGCGGTACAGTGGGTGACATCGAGTCTCTGCCCTATCTGGAAAGCATCCGTCAGCTGAAGTGGGAATTGGGAAAAGACGCCTTGTGCGTACACCTTACTTATGTCCCCTACCTGGCAGCTGCCGGTGAACTGAAGACCAAGCCCACCCAGCACTCCGTAAAGGAACTGCAAAGTGCCGGTATCCAACCCGATGTCCTCGTACTGCGTACGGAACATGAGTTGAGTACCACCCTGCGCAAGAAAGTGGCTCTGTTCTGCAATGTGGACGAGAATGCCGTGGTGCAAAGCATCGACGCGCCTACCATCTACGAGGTGCCCATCTTGATGCAGCGCCAGGGACTGGACGTTACCATTTTGAAGAAAATGGGACTTCCCGTCGGCGACACTCCGGGACTGGGACCGTGGCGCGCTTTCCTCGAACGCCGTCACAAAGCCGAAGAGACTGCCCCGCTGCACATCGCATTGGTGGGCAAATATGACTTGCAGGATGCCTACAAGTCCATCCGCGAGGCCCTTTCACAAGCAGGAACCTACAATGACCGCAAGGTATCGGTAGACTTCGTGAACAGTGAAAAGCTGACTGACGAGAATGTGGCAGAAGCCCTGAAAGGCATGGCAGGCGTACTTATCGGTCCAGGCTTCGGCGAACGCGGCGTTGCCGGCAAGTTCGTAGCTATCAAATATGCGCGTACGCACGACATCCCCACCTTCGGTATCTGTCTGGGTATGCAGTGTATCGCCATCGAATTTGCCCGTAACGTATTGGGTTATGCCGATGCCAACACCCGCGAAATGGACGAAAAGACTCCGCACAACGTCATCGACATCATGGAAGAACAGAAATCCATCACCAATATGGGCGGAACAATGCGCTTGGGTGCCTACGAATGTGTTCTGCAGAAAGGCAGTAAGGCATACGAGGCATATGGTACCGAGCATATCCAGGAACGTCACCGTCACCGCTACGAGTTCAACAACAGCTTCAAGGATGCCTACGAAGCAGCAGGCATGAAGTGTGTGGGTATAAACCCCGAATCGGACCTGGTGGAAATTGTTGAGATTCCCGCATTGAAGTGGTTTGTCGGTACCCAGTTCCATCCCGAATACAGCAGTACGGTATTGCATCCGCACCCACTGTTCGTAGCATTCGTGAAGGCCGCCATCGAAAATGAAAACGAAAAGAAATAATTTGTAATAAGTAATTTGTAATCAACAAAGAATGGATAAAAATACCATCACAGGTCTTGTTCTGATAGCGATATTGTTAGTAGGTTTCAGCTTTCTGAGCCGTCCCAGCCAGGAGCAGTTGGAAGCACAGCAACGTTACTACGACTCCATAGCCCAGGTGCAACAGCGCGAAGCCGACTTGAAAGCCAAGGCGGAAGCAGCCCTGGCCAATGAAAGCGGAGCGGAAGCAAGCGTTGACTCCACTGCCCTCTTCTTCGACGCCCGTCAAGGAACCAACTCGCAGGTAACCATCCAGAACAACCTGGCAGAAATAACCGTAGATACAAAAGGCGGGCGCATAGCTTCGGCCACGCTGAAGGAATACATGGGACAAGACAAGACGACCCCCGTCACACTGTTCAGCGGCAATGACGCTTCCATGAATTTCCTCTTTTACAACAAGAAAGAGACTATCCAGACGGAAGACTATTATTTCACCGCAGTAAACCGTACGGACAGTACCGTCACCATGCGTTTGTCGGCAGACAGCAACAGCTATATCGACTTTACATATCGCATGCACAATGACACATACCTGATAGACTTTACTATTCAGGCAGTCAATATGGAAGGTAAGCTGGCGGCTACCAACAATTATGTGGACATCGAGTGGTCTCAGCGTGCCCGTCAGATAGAGAAGGGTTACACCTACGAGAACCGTCTGGCTGAACTGACTTACAAAATCACCGGAGAGGGTACCGATTATCTGTCCGCCAACAAGAACGACGAAAAGGAAGTTCCGGAACGCCTGGACTGGATTGCTTTCAAGAACCAGTTCTTCTCTTCAGTATTTTTGGCAGATGCCGACTTTGAAAAGACCAAACTGAGTTCCAAGATGGAGACTCAAGGCAGCGGCTACATTAAGGACTATTCTGCGGAGATGAGCACGAAGTTCGACCCTGCTGGCAAGGAACCTACCCAGCTGTTCTTCTACTTCGGCCCCAATCACTACAAGACCCTGACCGCACTCGACAAGGGGCGTGACGAGAAGTGGGAGCTGAACCGTCTGGTCTATCTGGGCTGGCCGCTCATCCGCTGGATAAACAAATGGTTCACCATCAACATCTTCGACTGGTTGTCCAGTTGGGGGTTGAGCATGGGTATCGTACTGTTGTTCATGACGTTAATCGTAAAAGCTGTAGTATTCCCCGCAACGTGGAAAACCTACATGTCCTCTGCCAAGATGCGCGTACTGAAACCGAAAATAGACGAAATCAATAAGAAATACCCCAAGCAGGAAGACGCCATGAAGAAGCAGCAGGAAATCATGGCCCTCTACAGCCAGTACGGCGTCAGTCCGATGGGTGGATGTCTGCCGATGCTGATACAGTTCCCTATCTTGATGGCCTTGTTCATGTTCGTGCCCAGTGCTATCGAACTGCGCCAGCAGAGCTTCTTGTGGGCTGATGACCTTTCAACGTACGATGCTTTCATCAACTTCCCGTTCCATATCCCGTTCCTGGGAAGCCACCTCAGCTTGTTCTGCCTGCTGATGACGGTTACCAACATATTGAACACGAAGTACATGATGCAGCAACAGGATACGGGTGCCAATCCGCAGATGGCTGCCATGAAGTGGATGTCATACCTGATGCCTATCATGTTCCTCTTCATATTGAACGACTATCCTTCGGGATTGAACTATTACTACTTCATCTCTACGTTAGTCAGTGTGGTAACAACGCTCATCATGCGCAAGACAACCAATGAGGAAGCCCTTCTTGCTCAGTTGGAAGCCAACAAGAAAGACCCGAAGAAGATGAAGAAAACCGGTTTCGCCGCTCGTCTGGAAGCCATGCAGAAACAGCAGGAACAGATGATGAAAGAAAAACAGAACAAAAAGTAGTAAGACTACCGTTCAAAATATTCTTTTGCAGAAAGCCGGACAATGACATTTGCCCGGCTTTCTTATCCTTACACCAACGAAAAAATTCACAGACTCTAAATTATGCAGACTAAATACACCTACAAACAAATCTGGCTCATAGCCTACCCTATCCTAATCAGCCTCCTTATGGAGCAGATGATAGGTATGACGGACACCGCCTTCCTCGGACGTGTAGGCGAAGTCGAGTTGGGAGCATCTGCCATCGCCGGTGTCTTCTATATGGTCATCTTCATGGTTGCCTTCGGTTTCAGCATCGGGGCACAGATACTCATTGCCCGGCGCAACGGCGAACGGCAGTATAAGGAAATCGGTGACTTGTTCTATCAGGGCATCTATTTCCAAGTCGGGATGGCGGCAGTCATGTTCCTGCTATCTTATTGCTTCTCACCGATTATCCTGAAACGCATCGTCGCTTCGGAACATATCTACGAAGCAGCCACCAGCTACCTGCATTGGCGTGTATTCGGTGCCTTCTTCTCGTTCAGCGCAGTCATGTTCCGTGCCTTTTTCTTGGGAACCACCCAGACCAAGACACTGACACTGAACTCCATCGTCATGGTGTTGAGCAATGTCGTATTCAACTATATCCTGATTTTCGGTAAATTCGGTTTTCCTGCACTCGGCATTGCCGGAGCCGCCATCGGCTCCTCATTGGCCGAGCTGGTTTCGCTGTTATTCTTCATCCTCTATACCCGTAGCCGTATCGACTGCTGCAAGTACGGGCTGGACCGTATTCCGAAGTTCCGGCTGGACGTATTGAAACGGATGCTGAACGTCTCTTTCTGGACCATGATACAGAATGTCTTTTCCTTCTCCACCTGGTTCCTTTTCTTCCTTTATGTGGAGCATCTGGGAGAGCGCTCGCTGGCAGTGACCAACATTGTCCGCAATGTGTCCGGCATACTGTTCATGGTACTCATGGCATTTGCCTCTACCTGCGGTTCATTGGTCAGCAACCTCATCGGTGCAGGCCACTCCGATTGCGTGGCAGGCACTATCCGGCAGCACGTACGCATAGCCTATGTTTTCGTACTTCCGCTGGCATTGCTTTTCGCGCTGTTCCCCAAGCTGATTCTGGGAATTTATACCGACATACCCGACCTGCAGGACGCTGCCGTGCATTCGCTTTGGGTGATGTGCTCCACCTATCTGTTTCTGGTTCCCGCCAATGTCTATTTCCAGGCAGTTTCCGGAACCGGCAATACGCGTACTGCATTGGGCATGGAGCTGGCAACGCTGGTCATCTACACAGCCTATATCACCTACATTATTCTGATTCTGCAACTCGACGTGGCCATCTGCTGGACCTCGGAAATGGTTTATTCCAGCTTTATTCTCATTTTCTGCTGGCTATATATCAAACGTGGGAATTGGCAAGGAAGGAAAATTTAGTATCTTTGCATTGAAATAACCGAAACAAAAAACATATATGAAACAAGTAAATCTACTACTTATGTCAGCAGCCATGACATTGGCCTCCTGCGGAGGAACAAAAGATGCCGGACAGCAGCAGGACGCAGCAGCGCTCATCCAGCGGTCGGACATCAAGATTGAAGGAAAGCGTATGACACCCGAGGCACTCTGGGCGATGGGACGTATCGGCAGTGTAGCCGTATCTCCCGACGAAAAGCAAATTGCCTACACGGTATCCTATTACAGCGTGCCCCAGAACAAGAGTAACAGCGAAGTCTTCGTCATGAATGCCGACGGTAGTGGCAATACCCAGATAACGCATGACGCCTGGCAAGAAGGACAGCCCACATGGTTCAAGGACGGCAAGAAGCTTGCCTTCCTCTGCAACGAAAGCGGCAGCAGCCAGGTATGGGAAATGAATCCCGACGGCAGCGGACGCAAGCAGCTGACTCAATACGAGGGAGACATCGAAGGGTTCTCTTTCTCGCCCGACGGCAAGAAACTCCTTTTCATTGCCCAGGTAAAGACCGTGAAGAGTACGGCAGACAAACATCCGGACCTTCCTAAAGCCACCGGCATCATCGTTACCGACCTGATGTACAAGCATTGGGACGAATGGGTGACTACTGCTCCCCATCCATTCGTTGCCGATTTCGACGGCAATGCCATCAGCAATGTCACTGATATTCTTGAGGGAGAGCCATACGAAAGCCCGATGAAGCCCTGGGGCGGTATCGAGCAGCTGGCATGGAGCCCGTCTTCTGATAAGGTGGCCTATACATGCCGTAAGAAAACCGGACTGGCGTATGCCATTTCCACCAACTCCGACATTTATATCTACGACCTTGCCTCCAAGGAAACCAAAAACATCACGGAAGAAAACAAGGGATATGACACGAATCCCCAATACTCTCCCGACGGCAAATACATCGCCTGGCAGAGCATGGAGCGTGACGGCTACGAAGCCGACTTGAACCGCTTGTTTATCATGAACCTCGAGACCGGCGAGAAACGTTTTGTAAGCAAAGCTTTCGAATCGAACGTGGACGCCTTCTTGTGGAACAAAGATTCCCAGAGCATCTACTTCATCGGTGTATGGCATGGCGAGACACAGATTTACAACATCGACCTTGCCGGAAATGACAAGCTTACCCAGCTCACCGACGGCATGTACGACTATGCTTCGCTTGCCCTTTGCGGAGACAAGATTATCGCCAAACGCCACTCCATGAGCATGGGCGACGAAATCTATGCCGTAAACAGTGCACGCAACGGCGACGCTTTTGCAGAAGCAGTGCAACTGACCACAGAAAACAAGCAGATTTACGACCAGCTGGAGATGGGTAAGGTGGAAGCCCGCTGGATGAAGACCACCGACGGCAAGCAGATGCTGACCTGGGTGATTTATCCTCCACAGTTCGACCCTAATAAGAAGTACCCCACCCTCCTCTTCTGTGAAGGTGGTCCTCAGAGTCCCGTCAGCCAGTTCTGGAGCTACCGTTGGAATTTCCAGATTATGGCGGCAAACGACTATATCATCGTAGCTCCCAACCGTCGTGGTCTTCCGGGCTTCGGTGTAGAGTGGAACGAAGCCATCAGCGGTGATTATGGCGGCCAGTGCATGAAGGACTACTTCACTGCCATTGACGAAATGGCCCAGGAACCTTTCGTCGACAAAGACCGCCTGGGTTGCGTAGGCGCCAGCTTCGGAGGCTTCTCCGTATATTGGCTTGCCGGACACCATGACAAACGCTTCAAGGCATTCATCGCACACGACGGTATCTTCAACATGGAAATGCAATATCTGGAAACGGAAGAGAAATGGTTTGCCAACTGGGATATGGGCGGTGCTTATTGGGAAAAGAACAACGCTACGGCACAACGCACTTTCGCCAACTCCCCGCACCTCTTCGTCGACAAATGGGACACCCCTATCCTCTGCATCCACGGAGAGAAGGACTTCCGCATCCTTGCCAACCAGGCAATGGCCGCCTTCGATGCAGCCGTGATGCGTGGCGTTCCTGCCGAACTGCTTATCTATCCGGACGAAAACCACTGGGTGCTGAAGCCTCAAAACGGCGTGCTGTGGCAACGTACCTTCTTTGAATGGCTGGACAAATGGCTGAAGCCGGCTAAGTAAAGCCCCTCAAAAACAATAAAAACAAATAATCCCGGACTCTTTGTCAAGAATCCGGGATTATTTGTTTTTATCGTACACCGCCCGATTCATTTTTTATGACTATAATTTGGGCAGTTCAAATAAAGTCAATACATTTGCTTTATGCACACTCCAAAGAAGTGTAAACAATATGTCCTAATATAACCCGATAAAAGATGAATGAAAATTGGCCTGAGATTGTGGAAACACTGATACCGTATTTTGAAACAAATTCGGTAGAAGGTGACTACCAGCGGGAAATAGAGAACTGCTTGAAATTTCTTGGATGGAAGAAGACCAATGGAACAATGGTATCCCAATATACATTACCGATAGGCAATAGCAACTCCATACGCCCGGACATTGTACTTTGGCGAAAGAACGAGCATGACACACAATCCCCCGTACTCCCTATTGAAATAAAGCGTCCGTCTAATATACGAAATGAAAGACAAGAAAATCAACTGATGTCGTATATGCGCCAGTTGAAACTTAATGTCGGATTATATATAGGAGAAAAGATACAATTTTACTATGACATTCCCAATGATGGAGAGAATCCCATTTGTGTATTTACAGCGGAAATTAAAAAAGAAGATACAAATGGTTCCATCATCTGTGACTTATTGAGCTACGACAAATTCAATCTGGGAAAAATAGAAACATTCTGTAATGAGCAATATAAAAAAATCCAAGCGCGTAATAATCTGCATAGGAGGGTGTCAGAATTCTTATCCGAAGGCAATGGGGTAAAGAATATGATTTCGTTGCTCAAAGACAAGTTTACAGCTGAAGGATTTGAGGAATCCGCCATTAATGAAGAATTTGCCAATCTTACGCTTACAATACATTACGAAAATAAGAGCATTCTCCCTTCATTACAGCTTAAAAAGGGGCAAACATCTAAGAACTCACAAAACAGTCATAAAGAAAGTGATTCCAAAGACCACACAAAATTCTCATTGGATGGAATCAACTTCTATGTCAAAAGACGTTTTGTATTGGAAGTAATCAAGCATTATATCAAAGACCATCCCAACATAAACTATGTTGAGCTGGAGAAAGTCTTTCCATCCAATTTACACAGTAAAGCATTAGGTGTAATACGTACTTTGATAGAAGTCCAAGAGAAAATCAAATCTCATCCCGATTTAAAGAAACGCTACTTTCTTAAGCCTGATGAAGTTATTTTATTGGCAGACGGAACAAAAATTGTTGTCAACAACCAGTGGGGAACATTATTTCCAAGATTTCTTGAAGCAGCAAAGAAACTGTACCAAGTAACCAATGATACGGAAAGCAATACTCCAATATCTCGGTTAAAAATTACTTTTGGTAATGGGAAAGTAATTCAAGAAACACAAGCAGCCGAGACTTTCCGGCAATTTGTGATGACAGTAGGTGTGGAACAAGTGCAATCTTTAAATATCAAGGTATGCAAGATTCCCTTGATATCAAACACACTTCATGAGAAATACCAGCGCGCTCAAAAACCATTAGGCAACGGACGGTTTCTTATGACCTGCAGCAATACAAAAACAAAGAAGCGTGATATCGAGCGTATTGCCAAAGCTTTGGGTATTCAGGTGACTGCAGAAATTGTATAATGGAAGACAGTAATTCAAGAGATATGTCTTGAAAAATACTTTTTCATGAAGAGTACGTATATTGCGCTCAACAGTAAGATACACCCTATCAAGAAGATATAGCCATACCGTTGACAATAAATATATCCTACTATTATAAGAGTCTGTATTGTCATATAGGCCAGAGAGACTATGACATGAGGAATCTTCAGTTCATTCGCCATAATCTGATACAGATGCTTGCGATGCGGTAGCCCGATATTCTCATGAAGCATCAGGCGGTGAATGATAGTCAGTACACTATCCACACCATAAACGGATAAAAGGACTATCCAGCTGAAATCTTCCGTTTCAATGATGAGCCTGCCTATCAGGAAAAGAAGGATAAAGGCAATGCTCACCGAACCCACATCACCGGCAAAGCATTTAGCACGCTTGCGGAAATTGAAGAAACAGAAGACTAGAACGGAACAGATAACGGTATAGATGAAATCCGCTTCCACAAAAGTAACCACCTCCTTATTGACATAAGCCAACGCAGCAAGAATAACCAGAGAATAACCGCCGGTTATGCCGTTAATGCCATCCATAAAGTTGTAGGCATTAATGATACCCGTACAGACTATCAAGGCTATGACTATCCACCACCAGGACAAGGAGAACAGTCCCCACTGATAAAACATCAAGGCCATGGCAGAGAAATGAAAAAAGCAGTCTTGTCATCTGTCCGGTGGATTTTATATCGTCCACGAAGCTGATGAACGTCACCAGTGTCAAGGCAAGCAGGAACCAGGGATATTCAAAGCCACTCGTCAGGAAATAGGCCAACGCTCCGAAATAGAAAATAATCCCACCACCGCGTAAAGTCACTTTCGTATGAGAACTCCGCTCATTGGGCTTGTCGATGATATTGCACCTATCAGCCACTCTAAAATAAAAAAGTTCTGCTAAAAACAGCAGAACCAGTATAAGCAGATAATACATAACAGTATTTTCCTCTTTAATTTTTAATTCTTAATTGTTTACTTTTATATTTGAGAACGATTTTATCGTTCTCACTATCCCCTCCTCTGCCCTCACCGGCATTCTGTCAATACCCAGGGCAGCCTTTATCTTCGCATTGCTCACCACATAATTCTCTGTCAACTTGCGCAGACGCTCTTCATTCAAAGGCAAATGGAGCAGAGTCCCAAAACGGGCACAGAACTCCATCAGTCCTCTGTTTATCTTCCAGATATGCGGCTTACGCTCCAAAGCCCGACACATTAAAGCTATCAGCTCATTTGTGGACAAGGCCTCGTCATCTCCCATGTGGTAGATACCACTCGCCACCTCTTTAGTCAGCAGTCCTTCCAGCACATAGCAAAGATTGTCTATCGAAGTAAAAGACCTCCTGTTCTCAAAAGCCCCCAAAGGCCAGGGAACACCTTTCCTCACCACATTATAAAGAAGATTCAGATTGCCCTTATTGCCGGAACCATGAATCATGCAGGGACGCAGGATATAAACCTGCTTGTCATCATAAGGATTAGCTTTCAATTTCCCATTCTCAACCTTCAACTTGTCAAGGATGTAATTCTCGGCAGCTATCTTACTTTCCCCATAAGGCCCTACCGGAGCAGGCACCACATCTTCAGTCAGCATATCACCCACCACACTGTCTGCAGCGGCTTTCACAGAACTGAAGAATACGAACTTCTTCGCAGACGATTCCAGAAAGAAATCAAATATCTTTTGGGTCAATCCCATATTGATATCAAAATAGGCTTGGGCAGCAGACCGGTTCTTCGTGTCATGGGCTTTACCAGCCAGATGAATAATGGCATCGAATTCAGGAAGATTCCGCATCGGAAAAGAAGCTGGTTCAATATCCTTCCAGGAGAAAGTCTTTACCACCCCCTCCTTTTCAGGAGCAACAATATCCAGCCCGTAAAGGCTATGACGTTCCTTTAGGGCAACAACGAGATTAGACCCCACAAAGCCGTGGATTCCAGTGATAAGTATGTTCATTGAAATATGCTAAAAAATATACTGACCGGAAACGTGGTTATTAGTTATGTATTTAATAAAATAAGTATCTCCAATGAGAGAGAAAAAAACATACCACGTCGTATTAGAATTACGTTGGTAAGTGATGTAATACATATCCTTACCATAACGCTCAAAAAAAGCGGGCGCTTTCTTTTTTAATTTAGAATGAATGTTCTGTTGAATATCAGCTATCAGTTCTTCCACATAAGAAATAGCAAAAGGATAAGTACCCAAATACTCCTTCTCAACAAGTATTTTTATAAGCCCATACAAATCCTCCTCTACTTCGGGAGCGAATACGACTCTCATCCAAACAAAGCCTTTATACGAGGGCAAAGTCTATCCAATAATTCTTCACCGGAAATAGCATGCCTAATGTCATCACGTCCTTCCGTAACGATATTCGGATTATTCTCATTACCCGTATATACAACTACCGGTTCACCAACATTCGGCACCATCGGTTCTTGTTCCTTATATGGCTTGTTCTTCCTCATACATCCAATCTTTCCACAAAGATATCCGGAAATATCAAGTTATCCTAATTATTGACTGATAAATATCGTATGTTCATAAAGCTTCAACCAAGTCTACATATTTTTGAGTTACCACATCCTTTGAATATAATCGCTTAATCACCTCTACACCATTTCGACCCAGTAAAGCTAGTTCGCTTCTTGAGACGGAATTCAGCCAATCCACCATTTCTCCCACCTTCTTTTCCAAACTCTTCTCTGTAATCAATTTTGCACAGCCATGTTCCTGCAGGAAATTGATGATAGGCGTATCCTTTCCCGAGCAGACCAATAAAGGCCTACCACATGCCATGATTGTATAAACCTTGGAAGGGAATCCCTGCATCTCCATTTCAGGGTTCATGAAAATAAACTGGATGTCTGAATAGGCAAGAATGGACGGCATCAAACTTCTGGGCTGATAGGGCAAAATATGCACATTATCCAGCTCCAACTCACGTACTTTCTCCTCAAGAACGGGTTTCATGACTCCCTCACCGATGATAAAGTATTCAATGGAAGCCCCTTTCGTCTTTTCTGCCAGACAAATTAAGGGCTCCCAATCCTGGGCATAACCAATATTCCCGGCATAAAGCAATTTCAAAGAATCTGTGGCAGGGAAAAAATGGGGATTCAGACATTCTACATTTCCACCTTGAGAATTATACAATTCTGTATCTACAAAATTAGGTATTATACAAAGCTTGGACTTATCCTTAAACCTTCCGGCTATTACATTATAAAATACCTGGTCTATTGTCGTTACGGCCGTTGAGTTATTATAAACATACCGTTCCATCCTACGTAGCTGTTCTATAACAAGCCCGTCCTTTCGTTTCAAGATGTCAGGATATATTTCCTGCACATTATATATGGTTTTACATCCCTTGATTTTCGCCAGCCAAATGTTGATTACACCGATAGTCAAAGGAGGGGAAGGTGACAGTATGACATCTATATTTCTCTGGAACAAACCAATCAGGAAAGAGATAATATGCCAATAAACAAATCCCAGGACACGCAGAAATGTATTTCTGAATTTCTTCTGGGGTACATGAAGAACTCTGATTCCATGAAAACAGCTTTCTTTACAAATCCCCCAAACCTTCCATTTCAGAGGTTGTGCTGCCAGTTGTGATTCCACAACATTGTAATGAGGCGTAGTTGTCAATACCAATACTTCATAACCGTTTTCTTGGAATTTCAGAGCAATATCATTATAAAGATAGGCTGTCGAAACTCCATCCGGACTGAAAATCAGGCTATGTATCAAGATTTTCTTAGGCATGTCTCACCATTATTTTCTCCAGACCATCTTGTTCACCACCCCCGTATAGCTCTGAATCAACTTCACAACCTTGGCCGATACATTCTCATCCGTATAATCGGGCACCGGCAGGCCATCGTCCTCATTCCTATTCATCTCCACAGCAGTATCTACAGCCTGAAGCAAGGATTTCCCATCAATGCCGGCAAGAACAAAGATACCCTTGTCAAGAGCCTCGGGACGCTCCGTACTCGTACGGATGCATACAGCCGGGAAAGGATGCCCCACAGAAGTGAAGAAACTGCTCTCCTCAGGCAAGGTGCCGCTGTCACTCACAACGGCATAGGCGTTCATCTGCAGGCAGTTGTAGTCGTGGAAACCGAGAGGTTCATGCTGAATCACACGTCTGTCAAGTGCAAAGCCGCTTGATTCCAGACGTTTCCTGCTACGGGGATGACAACTGTAAAGTATGGGCATGTCATATTTCTCGGCCATAGCGTTAACCGCGCTGAAAAGGGACAGGAAGTTCTTCTCCGTGTCAATGTTCTCTTCCCGATGCGCGGAAAGCAGGATGTATTTACCTTTCTGGAGATGCAATCTCTGATGAATATCGCTGGACTCTATTTCGGATAAATTCTCATGCAGGACTTCCGCCATGGGCGAACCGGTTACGTATGTACGTTCTTTCGCCACGCCCGAAGCGTTCAGGTATCTGCGGGCATGCTCCGAATAGCAGAGGTTCACATCAGAAATGACGTCCACAATACGGCGGTTGGTCTCCTCAGGCAGGCACTCGTCAAAGCAGCGGTTGCCTGCCTCCATATGGAAGATGGGGATATGCAGACGTTTCGCGCCTATCACGCTCAGGCAGGAGTTCGTGTCTCCCAACACCAGCACGGCATCAGGTTTCACCTGCACCATCAGCTTGTAGCCGGCGTTGATAATATTCCCCATCGTGGCACCGAGGTCATCGCCGACGGCATCCATATACACATCGGGGTCTTTCAGCTTCAGGTCACGGAAGAAGACACCGTTCAGGTTATAGTCGTAATTCTGGCCGGTGTGGGCCAGAAGACAGTCAAAATAACTGCGGCATTTGTTGATGACAGCCGCCAGGCGGATGATTTCCGGACGGGTGCCCACTATAATCAGAAGTTTCAGTCTGCCGTTCTCCTGAAACCTGACTTGCGAATAATCCAATTTTATATCCATCTGTTCCTATATTCTTTAACTCGTTTCAGACTTTTTCAAAATAAGTGTCCGGACGTGCCGGGTCGAAACACTCGTTGCACCACATGAAGGTCACCAGGTCTTCCGTTTCCGAAAGGTTGACAATGTTGTGCGTATAGCCGGGAATCATCTCCACGACCTCCATCCTCCCGCCGCTTACCTCGAAGCTGACAACCTCCTCCGTACCTATCTTGCGGAGCTGTATCAGACCGTGCCCGCTCACCACCACAAACTTCTCGTTCTTGGTATGGTGCCAGTGCTGGCCTTTCGTAACGCCCGGCTTGGAGATGTTCACCGAGAACTGCCCGCGGTCGGAAGTACGGATAATCTCTGTAAAACTGCCGCGGTCGTCCACATTCATCTTCAGGGGATAGCTGAACCGTTCTTCAGGCAGGTATGAGAGGTATGTGGAATAGAGTTTCTTTGTAAAGGCATCGCTCAAATCCGGGACGGACAAGGTACCGGGCATTTGCCTGAAAGACCTTATCAGTTCCACAATGCCGCCCAAGGTAATGGTATGCACCACGGGCACTTCGCAATAATCCCCGTTGCGGTGTTCCCTGCCGCTTAGGGCAGAGATAAGCTCGTCCACCACATCGTCTATGTAAACCAGGTGCATCACCACCGAAGGGTCGTTCACCCGGATGGGCTGGTCATGGGCGATGTTGTTGCAGAAAGTGGCCACCGCGCTGTTATAGTTGGGGCGGCACCATTTACCGAAAACATTCGGGAAGCGGTACACCAGTACCTTTGCTCCCGTTTCCCTGGAGTACTCGAACAACAGTTGCTCCCCTGCCCGTTTCGATTCACCGTAAGGGTTGTCGAGTGTGGCCTGCGTGGAAGAGGAAATCATTACCGGACAGGTATTGCCGTACTTCTTCAATGTATCAAGCAGCGTGGAGGCGAAGCCGAAGTTCCCTTTCATAAACTCAGACGCATCCTGGGGACGGTTCACGCCCGCCAGATTGAAGACAAAGTCAGCTTGTCTGCAATAGACATCCAGTTCGGCAGGGTCACTGTCCATGTCATATTCGTAAATGGTAAGTTCCTCACCCGCAATGCCGTAATTACGGGCTTTCCCGTCACGGATGTTGTGCAGCTGGGATACAAGGTTCCGGCCGACAAACCCTCGGGAGCCGGTCACTAAGATTTTCATAAACTAATGGGTTCTGTTTGTCACAGAAAAGAGAAGATATTCATAGTGAATGACAGAAATCATCCAAACCTATAAAACTTACTTTTGGGAAATTATATTGCTTCAATATATGAAAATGATGATCTTCCGTAACAATAAACTTGGCATTAGCCACAATTGCACAGTCCACAAACTTATTATCATCCGGATCTGATTTTATCAGATTGAAGTTATAATAAGGAGTAAAGAACAAAGTATAAGGATTATTGAGAATGACATCAATCACCAGCTTAGCTATTTCCACACCTGCCAAACGTTCTAATATTTCCTCATATTCATTAAGAATTTCATCAGAAACGCATAACTGATTCGTTCCATCCAAAAAGCAATCCCAAATCTTACGGTACCTGCTTTTGGGAGAAATGCACTGTATCAAGCTATTTGTATCTAATACAATTCTATTCATCTCTTCGGAAGTGTACGGACATCAATTTTTCTCAGTTCATCAAGTTTTTCTTGGTTTAAAACTCCCGAATCCCATAAGTCATTCAAGCGGTCATCTAACTTCTGAGAAAAATATTTGGTCAACACTTCTTTAACTTCATTCAATCGCTCCTCCGAACCATCAAAAGCAAACATCTTCAAAAGATGTTGTTGAACTGAATTTAATACTGTTGCTGCCATATTCTCAATTATTAGTTTCAATATGGCAAAGATAGTTTTTTTTTCTAAAGGAACAATACATTCCCTCTTTCTTTCCTGTTGTATTATTCAAATTAAAGACTTATTCACTCTTGATTTCCGCGCTCTTCGCCTTTTCCTCCATTCCGAGGTCTTCGCGGATGAAACGGAGTTTCAAAAGAAGCTTTTTCATGCCCTCCACATCCAGGCGGGCAGTGTTATGGCTGTGATAGTCCTCTATACGGGCAATATCCTCATTGCCTTCCGTGAAGAACTTGTCATAGTTCAGATCACGGGTGTCGCAGGGGATGCGGTAGTAGTCGCCCATGTCGACAGCCTTTGCCATCTCTTCGCGGGTTACCAGTGTCTCATACAGTTTCTCGCCGTGGCGCGTGCCGATGGTCTTCACCTCCGTCTCACCGTATTTCGGATCAACCTGCGCGTATGTTTCCTTCAAGGCCTGCGCCAGTACATCCAAGGTGGCGGCAGGAGCCTTCTGCACGAACAGGTCACCGTTATGTCCGTGCTCAAACGCATAGATTACCAGATCCACGGCATCGTCCAGCGTCATCATGAAGCGGGTCATGTTAGGATCCGTTACCGTAATGGGCCTGCCGTTCTTTATCTGCTCCACCCACAAGGGAATTACAGAACCGCGGCTTGCCATCACATTGCCGTAACGGGTACAGCAGATGGTTGTACCGGCTTCCTCACCCAACGCACGGCCCTTGGCTATGGCAACCTTCTCCATCATGGCCTTGCTGATGCCCATGGCATTGATGGGATAGGCAGCCTTGTCGGTAGAAAGCACCACCACATTCTTTACACCATGCGCTATGGCGGATTCCAGTACATTGTCCGTACCGATCACATTGGTCTGCACAGCCTGCAACGGAAAGAACTCGCAGCTGGGAACCTGCTTCAAGGCGGCGGCGGAGAATACATAATCCACTCCTACCATTGCACCGTCTACAGACTGGCGGTCACGGACATTACCGATATAAAATTTCACCTTGGGATTCTGCAGGTGATGACGCATATCATCCTGCTTTTTCTCGTCACGGCTGAAAATACGTATTTCCTTGATGTCACTATCAAGAAAACGACGCAATACGGCATTACCGAAGGAACCGGTACCGCCGGTGATTAATAAAATTTTGTCTTTGAAGATGGACATATAAAAATACTATTATTTATTCAATAATTGAGAATATAATTGCAAAACCTGATTATTAAATGATTGCCTATATGAATCTATCCTTTCTTTTTTTAATATAAGTTTTTCCTTATGTAACTCTTTATAGAAAGAACACATTTTTTCAAATAAAGAGTTACCATTTCCACATTCAAAATAAGATTCTTTACCAATCAATGGATTATTTTTAAACATAGGAATATCAGATACTATCAAGTCGGTCCCCAATGAATATACAGATGAGGGTATTCCGCTATTAGTTCCTCTTAAATACGGAAGTATTACACATTTCGCAGATGCTATATATTGTGCATAAACAGCATCATCTACATAATGAAGAACAAACTTTATATTATACTTTTTATACCTAGTAACATCAATACCTGAATTTGGCGGATTATTCCTACAATATATAAATTAGCTTCAGGATATAAACTGCTAAATTTTTTCCATGATTCCAATAATATATTTATCCCTTTTTCACATCTTAAATGGCCAATAAAAAGGAAATCTATTGTTTTTTTTATATCTGCCTTTATCCACGGATTTAAATCCATAATAGGAAAAGGATGGCAAATTATTTTTGAAGGCTTTATCTGATAATATTGCATCAAATCTACTATTGAATTTTCATTATGTACCAACAAGAAATCAGCCATATTCAACAAATAAGCACGCCGACTATTTTCCCTTGAAATATTTAAATATGAGTTTGCAAAGGCACCACATCGTGACAAGTTATTATGAGTTTTATTTTCAACATTTTTTTTATTAAAACCAAAAAGCATATTCTGGAAGGTATGAAGAATTAAGAGAGTAATTTATATATCGAGGACGTTTAAATAGAGCTTCAAAAAAATGATAAGTATGCCACAAATCAATTCTACATATCTAATATACGGCCTATACTTAGTTTTCTTCTTTCCTGCTGCTAAATCCGTAAAACGATAAAAAATTTTTTTTCCATTTTTAAACGGATAATAATAGCTGACAAATGCATTTTGCTTTATATTAGCTAAATCAAGAGCTTTAATTATCTCATTAATATATAGACCTGCAGAACCTTGTGTACCAGCATAAATATGAAAAAGACTGTTACTCATTTGTTTAAAAATAAATTAAGAATTACTCTTATATATTCTTTGAATAATACTTTTGAACGTGAGATGCGCCCATTAATTAAGCGTAATAAGATAGTAAACGCACACATCGGCTACAGATATCAAACACAAAGGATAAAATCTTTTCGTAAAAAGAATACGATTTTTTAACTGACAGATATCTGCAAATTCACTAATCATTATCCCTTTTTCTTTTGTACTCCCCCCTTCTTTATGGAAAACTATGGCTTCTGGAATATATCCTATATTCCAACCATAAGCTTTACCTCGAAGAATCCAATCCAATTCTTCAAAATATAAAAAATAGTCTTCTGACATATATCCAACCTCCTCAATAAATGTTTTTCTAACAAACATGGACGCTCCTACCACATAGTCCATTACTGGTATTGGATTATCGTATTGACCTCTATCCGTTTCATAAGCCCCAATATGTTTACAACGTGCAAACCATTTATTATATACACCTCCAATTGCTTGAATTTTTGTAGGATCATCTAAAAACAATAGTTTATTTCCTAAAATACCTAATTGAACATCTGCATTATTCATGTAATTAACTAAACAATATAATGTATTCGGTTTAACAGTTGTATCATTATTTAATAACCAAATGTATTTTAATTGTTTCAGAGTATCGACAGCATATTTGACACCTATATTATTTCCGCCCGCAAAACCACAATTTCTACTAGAAAGAATAAGAGTAACAAATCCATTAAAATAAACTATTTTTCCATTTTTTGATTCAAAACTCCCATACTTTTCTAATCCCATTCTAAGAATATTCAATGAATCAGGAGTTGAAGCATTATCAACGACTATTATGCGATAATCTGTATAACTCGATTTTAGCAAGGACTCAATACAAGTTAATGTATCAACACTGCCATTATAGTTCACTATAATAATTGCTACCATCTAATCTTTCGTAAAAAATAACTAATAGGTCCCCAAATTATAGGAAATGAAATCGCAGAAAAAATCCACATATTAGCAAACGCATTTAATATTACGACCGAACAAGATAAACTTACAGTCGTTGTATAATATGGATCTTTTTTAGCACTAAAAGCCAAGAGTATAATATATAATACAAATGTTTGCATAACAAACAATATCCCCATACCCAAGTATCCAAGTTGTGCATAAGCATCAGTATACATAGTAGACACATTAAAAACTGGGGAAATCAAAGGAGGTGATTCTAATTCAGACTTATAAAAATGTTTTGAAATAAAATCAGGACATATACACTTCCAAAAAAAAGTAGAGAATGATCCCGTAGGCTGATATATATCAATACAATTTTGAAGATTACCAATAGGAGAAGCTATATACATGTATGGCCAAAGAAACATATTAGATATGCCTAATGATTCGAAATCATCAGTTGGCTGTGTAAAAGCGACAAATACTGTACTATCCTCATCGTCATTAATACGTACACTACCTATGATACTGAAAAGGTATAATGCCAAGGATATACTAATAATACAATAAATCAATATTTTTCGCTTAAATGCTTTTAATGAAAAAAGATACACAAATAAACATGCAAAAAAAAATCGTGAAAAGCATACCTCTATTTACCATCAGTAAAGGAGGGAAAAAAGCTATTATAAGGAAATTATACAAAAGTTTTCGACTAAAATTGCAAATTAGTCTATGAAATATAAAAGTACTGAAGAACACTGTATAAGTAACAAGAAGTACATGAATTGTCGGAATTCCTCCAAAATGAACAAATCCTTCCGTGCCCAATAAAATCTCTAATAAAGGTAACCGTTTAGCATATAAAAACTCTAATACATATAATATTCCCAATAACACAACTCTCCTGTTAACATTTATCGAAACATCAAATGGATTTGAAAAAAAAGACTTCCTACATTTTTGAATATGCAGACCATAAATTAGAGATAGAATAAATGTTATCAACAAAAATACTATTAACTCTATTGACAAATCAGGTAAAAGAATAGACCAATGCAATGAATATAACATCAAAATAATTACAAAAACATAAACATATAAATAAAAAGGATTAATTATTTTTTTCATTACACATCTTGTCTATCAATGTTCTACAACTCTTATACTGATATCTATACCATTTAATATAGACGAGACGAAATCTAAGCTCATAGATAGGGCACAATAGCATAAGAGAAAGATTTATAAATAGCTTATTTGAAATATTCATTTTATTTTTTATCCATGCTATTAAAACCAACTTAAATCGAACAAAAGGATGTTTTAAGTAGAACGAACAAGAAAGAAGTTTTTTAATATTACTATAATTCATATTAAAAGAAAATATTTTAAACAGTAAATCTGAAAATACTAAAAAATCATTTTCATATAGATTACCATTATGTAACCGATTAAATTGCTTCTCAAAAAAATAAATATGCGAATCAACATGAACTGAAGTAATAATTTTTTTAGATATAGAGTGCTCATTACCAGAAATCCTATAATAATAATCAGGCTTCAAGTTTGAATAACAATATTTGCCTCCAACAGCAATAACTGATAAATTAAAATCAGAATCTTGGAACGATTTTAACTTTATATCCCTCAATGCTATTTTCTCTTATAAAATCCAATCTATATATATTCGTAACAACAACAAAAGGTAATGTGCGTCTAACCAAATTAGAAATGTCATTACCATTTTCTCTATAACCATACAAAATAGTATCTACATCCATCAATTGTTTTTTAAATCCTATCATAGGAAATACTGCAAAATCTAATTCGGGATGATTTTCAAGGTAATCAACACGTTGTTCAAAGCAATAAGAAGCTATCAAATCATCAGCATCTAAATAAATAAGGTATGTACCATTCACAAAATTTATAGCATAATTTCTACAAGATTGAGCACCTTTTATTAATAAATTTGGACGAACAAACAAATGGAAACGAGAATCATAAGAAACCATTTTTTTTACCACCTCTACACTATTATCTGTTGATTGATCATCCACTATTATGACTTCAAAATTCGTATAACTTTGATTTTGTATTGCTTTTATCATACTAGCAATAAACTTTTCAGCATTATACATAGGTATGATTACTGATAATAACCTTCTTTCCATTAATCCCAATTTTTTTAATCCTCTAAAAAAGCATTACAATAGCTTATATCAACTAAAACATTTCCTTTTTATAATCTTCCATCAATCACCTCCCTATCCAAAATACCTTTCACATCATACACAACACCATTTTCATTCTTCAAGAATGAACGTATATCAAGAGAAACAAACTCTTTATGTGCAACAGCAAGCACTACCGCATTGAATTTGCCTTTCAGGCTTTCTAATGAAGATGAAGTGAGTTGCACACCATATTCATGCTCAACTTTATCTGCATTTGCCCAAGGATCATAAACCGTTATGTTCTTGGTATATTCCTCCAATGTGTGATATATGTCAACAATCTTAGTATTTCTTACATCCGGACAATTTTCTTTAAACGTAAAACCAAGGATCAATACATTACTATCTTTCACCAAGACACCCTTTTTATTCATCAGTTTTATCACCTGGTTGCCCACATAATCACCCATACCGTCATTCAAGCGACGGGCAGAAAACATCACACGAGGTAACACACCATATACTTGCGCTTTTTGAATCAGATAATAAGGGTCCACACTGATACAATGACCACCAACCAAACCCGGTTTCAACTTAATGAAATTCCACTTTGATGAAGCAGCCTCTATCACATCGTTGGTATCAATCCCCATCGCATTGAAAATTTTCGCCAACTCATTCATAAAAGCAATATTCACATCACGCTGGGAGTTTTCTATAATCTTTGATGCCTCTGCTACTTTTATGGAAGAGGCTTTATGAGTACCGTTTACCAATACCGAATTATAAACATTATCCACAATATCGGCAATTTCAGGCGTAGAACCGGAAGTCACTTTCTTAATCTTCTCAACCGTATGTTCTTTATCGCCCGGATTAATACGTTCAGGCGAATAACCTGCAAAAAAATCCTTATTAAATTTCAGACCTGACACACGTTCTACTACAGGCAAACATTCCTCCTCAGACCTGGATAAACCGTTGACTCATAGACCACGATATCTCCTTTTGATATGACTTTACCAACTGTTTCACTTGCTCTCCATAAAGGTGTCAAATCCGGACGATTATTCGCATCTACCGGAGTGGGCACTGCAACCACATAAAAATTACATCCACGAATTCTATTGATGTCTGAAGTACACACAAAATCATAATTGCTAATAGCATCTTGCAATAATTCATCAGAGACTTCAAAAGTTGAATCGTGCCCAGCCATCAATTCATCCACACGCTTTCGATTCATATCAAACCCAACAGTGAAATATTTTGTTGAAAAAAGACGAGCTAAAGGAAGCCCTACATAACCGAGACCGATTACGCAAATCTTAATTGAATTCATATACTCTATTTTATTGATTTATAATAATATACAATCATACAGACTCATTGAAACTCATCACTCCAAATCGGTATATTTACATATTCTTTTATTACCGAATCTGCTATAGGATAATTATTGTCAGAGTCAATAAGATATGGCCAATTATATAGAGCAACTTCTACATTCTCTTTATTTATAGTTGGCCCATCATGAAGAATTCCACGTTTTGCTAAGGAGCATTCTATCAAAGAATTGCACATATATAAAGGTAAATGCAAATGATTTTTTCTGCAATAAGCAATCAAATTTTTATTATTATTATTGAATCTGTCAATCATATGTAATACATATTGCTTTTGCAAATCAGACATGCGCTTTATTTTATATTCATGTTTAACAACCAAATGGAGTTTACAAAAAGCTCTTCCCACAATAGAATAAAGCAATGCCCTTAATAAAAGAATAGGGCATGATAAAGGATAATATCCTAATAATACTTCATTCCACAAAGAATTATTACGAAAATCATATTTATAATACTGAGGTTCCAACAAGTAACTCATCCAAAATAATTTCCGTAATAACAACTTTCCACGACTATCAGATTCTTTCTCTAAAGCATTATAGACATCAAAAGCTTTTTGTATATAAATCATCTGACAACTTTAACATCCCCCCAGAAGTAGCTGAAATTGGCTTGTCATAAAAGAAACTATAAAAATAATTATCTGACAAATCCTCTAAAAAATATCCACCTATTTTAGCATGAAAAGTCTGACATAAATCATCTATCAAGACTACTCCTCTTAATTGACAGAGCTGTTTTATACGCAAATAATCCGGGTTGGGAATGCCAAAAAGATGAGAAAGAATAAGAATATCTATCGAATCAATATGTTTCTCTACAATGTCATAAGTTGTAGTAAAATAATCTTTATCAATATCCATTAATACAACCCTATCCTCGGCCATTTGTATTACATCAAGAACAGTAGAACATGTAAAAACTTGCAATCCTACACGTTTTTTAGTTCCAAATAAATTCAAAAAGAAAAGCAAGGAAGAAGCTCCACTATTAAAAAAAAAACTATTAGATATAGTATTATCAATTTGTTGTCCTTTTCCACAAATACACTCCCACAAAAAATTATAATCTACATTGGGTTTAGAACGTGCTATCATATTCTTCCAAGCATTTTATTTATCAAATTTTTCGCATATTGCCAAGTAGTATCATAACCATATTGTAATTTAAAATATTGACAAGGTTTAGAACTGAAATTTCTAAAATTTCGTTCTACATGCTCTATCATTGAACCTCCAAAATTGAAAAAGTGTACTTTATCAGAAAAATAACGTATTGCATACCATGTAAGATAAGTATGTCCCCCACTATCACGTAGTTTTTCATCGCTGGCTCCCAACCAATAATATACTTCTTTTTGATTATGAAGATAAAATGTTATTGCATGTATCTGATTTTGAGAATCCACTATTTTCAATATTGTCCCCATACCTCTTTTCATAACTTCCTCATATAATTTCCGGACTGTGTCATTAGAATAAGGTTTCTTTACTCCCTGACGCAAATAAGTTTTATCAGACTCTACAAGATACTCTTCCACATCATCAGTCTTTACAACCTGCAAATCAGACTTCTTCTCGACTTTATTCAAGATCCATTTATGTCCTTTACTAAACCGTTTAAATTCCTCTTCAAGCACATAGTTAGAATAGTCTATCACATAAGTATACAAAGTAGTTTGAGTAAATTTTTTCCAATACAAAGGCAACCAATAATCATAATTGTAGTTGAAATGCATAGAAAATCGTTTTATATCCTTCATAACGAATTCTATGATTTGATTAGAATATTCTTTTTGATTAGTAAGCTGCTTTTGTAAACGCATATTATTACGTTTACTCATATCTTCATACAACATACCTAATGATTGCGTCAATGGGGGCTGATGAATATTCCCCGATGAAAAATACGGAAGAGCTAAACCTGCAACAATAAGATTATCTTCATCAAAAAGCGCACAAATCTTAAAATCAGAATCTGTTATTGCATTAAGCCACCAAGAATAATCCCACAAAAAACCTTGAGGCGATTGGTCGACAAAATGGTTCCATACTTCATAATCATCCTCGGATAAATAACGTACAATCATATATACTTATTCTTATTTAATATTTGATTTTTGAATAAACGCAAACTATGCCTATAAATATAAGAGACACACCCTAACACACTTAGCATGAAAGCAATTTTCAGTATCAATCTATACCACAAATCATCTACTAACTGAAAGAAAAAAATTGAAATACACAATAGAAAAAAAATGAAACAAAAAAAATACATTTTTTTCCAATAATATCTAAGATAAGGAACTAACTTCATTGACAAAAGCAATGAGATAACTGAACTTACAAATTGAGATAGCAAAAATGCAACACCTGCCCCTAGATAGCCATAATTAGGAATAAGAATCATATTAAATACAAAATTCAATAAGACTGTGGAGAGGCTTATAATCATTACATATTTAGTATAGGAGAAAAATAGAGATTTGGAAAAAAAAAGAAATATAGTCCATTTAAAACATACCCAAATGTAATAAATACAATCGGTTGCCAAGATGAATAAAATTCGTCTGTGGTCATGAGCCGTATGAATTCAGGCGAAAAGAAAGTGATAACCAAAGCAACAAAACAACACAGTACATTGGAAATTTCGGCAAATTTATATATTGATTCATAATTTGATGATTCATTTTCTTTCTCCAACTTTTGGTAAAGCCAAGGAGTAAAAGCTTGATTAATACTCGAAGTAAATAAATTAAGAATATTGCCAAATTGATTAGCTACGCCATACAAGCCCACTTGCTGAATACCAATAAGCTTATTCAATAATATGCGATCTAACATGACAGATAAATATCCTGAAACAGAATGGGGAATCAATGGCAGCGAGTATTTAAAAGCAGCAACTGATATTTCTTTATTAATACACAATGTAATATGAGGTAAAAAACTAATCATAGAATATATAAAGAAAATCATTGATACTATGAATGAGGATATAATTATACCTAATACACCTTGATGAAATACCATCAACATGAGTAAATTTAAAAAGACTTGCAATAGAAAATTACACATCAAATTTAATGTATATCTTAAGCCATCTTGTGTACATTGAAGCCATTGCTGATAAAACAAATACAAAGGACTAAGCATTGTCCCTAATATGGCAAGAAGCAACAAAGGATAAAAAGGTATTCCTTCTGCCAAAGGAACCAGAAGGGCATCATGGAAAATGATACAAATCAATCCCCAGAATGCGGAATTAAAAAGTACCATTAGCAAAATAGTTCCCCACACTATAGCTTGACCTTTAGATGTAACATATTTAAAATGAAAACGGGCAGCAGCAGCATGAAGAGAAACAAGAAATAAAATAGAAAGGAAACCCGTTATAGATGTTATCAAATTCATTATACCATAATCTTCCGGCTTTAAATAAGTTGTGTAAATTGGCAATAGCAAAAAACCAGTGCCTTTTTGCAATAGTGCACAAAAAGTATATAAAGATGAATTTTTCAGTATTTTATTTACAGTCATGTTATTTGGTATACCCCTTTAACCTTTGCTTCACTTTCTCTTCAAATCCATCAGCCCATAATTGACTTGAATCTATGGTATTCCAATTATCTCTATCCAACATCTCTAATTCTATCGCAGACTTCACCCAAACACCTACATCTGCAGGAAAATATTTGCGCACGATGGGAATGTCTATAATGATAATCTTTTTATGAAAAGCCATAGCTTCAAATAAACACGTAGAATAGCCACCCACAATGTAATGCGACTGCGAAATATCCTTATAAAGATTTATTTCTGAAAATGATAACGAAAGATTGGAATATTCATCTATAATCTCTTGATAGAACTGGATGACATCACGAGGATGTAATCTAAGCACAATCTTCTTTTCCGGATAAAAAGACGCCAAATCTTTTGCGAAAGACAACACATGTTCTCGAATGGAAGGTTGTGAAATTATTAAAAAATCATTAATCACTTCCTCACTGGCATATTGCTTAATATACCGATTCAGATGAGGACTGCCAACCGAAATAATCTCATACTTCCAATCTATATATTGTTTCCAATAGTCACCAAAGCTATATAAAATATCAGGAAGATAAGTTGCATATTCATCATGATTTACAATAAAATCATCTGCATGATAGCCTAAATGAGATTGCAAAATAGCACCATGTTGCATTTCTATTACTTTAATACCTAAATCGTGAGCAGCCTTGATTAGAGGAGCATAAGTTTCACCGTACGAACCACAGTTTACAGCAATCAAATTGCATTGTGTCTTTTTAAGACCCATTTTATCAAAGAATAATATATGCGATGAAAATAATCCAAACGCCCTAACTCTTCAATTGTATAAAGTTCAGGATAATTTTTAATTATATAATCAAAGTCTATTCTCCTTATAGGTTTAATCTTATTAAAAACACGACTAAGTGTAAAAGACAAAAACAGCAAATAAGTTCTTATAAATGACATTGACTTATAAGAATTTTTGGCACGCCATTCAAAATCTTCATCAGCATCTTCAATCAATAGACTATCCTCAGGAAATAGATCATAATAGTAACCATCCATTGAATTATAATAAATCCCTTTTTCGCCTTCTACTTCTACATTAAAAAGAGTAGAAGAGAAAAATACAAGTTTTTTCTTCTTTACTCTTATTCGGATTAGATTACTAAATAATCTAAAAAAAATAGTAGGTTTAGACACTGGATTTCTACTAGAGGATGAAGTATTATCTTGATTCTTACTGCATAACAATTTATATCGCACAAATGGTAAGATCATCATTCCATTACTAAAACGTAACTCTAGCAGTTTTTTATCTTCCAAATAATCCATTCGAAAATGAAATTAAAAATTCACTCCTTTTTAAGAAAATCAATTATCTTTTCTGCAAATTCTCTCACACACCCTTCGCCTCCCTTTTTATTCATTAAAAGAATATCATCAATTTGCTTTACCTTTTCACAAGCATCAGCAGGACAAGCCTTTATACCTACAGCATTAAGTAATTTGCAACAATTTATATCATCGCCTATATAAGCCACTTCATCAAGCGATATACCTTCTTGTTCACAAATACCCATAGCAGCCTCTAACTTACCCTCCCCATGTTTACCTTGAATTAAATAATCTATTTTCAACTTGTTAGCTCTATCTTCTACCATCCGAGTATTTTCACTAGTTATGATACCAGTTTTAATACCTGCCTCACGCAAAAGCTGAAAGCCCATTCCATCACGAGTATTGAATTTTTTGAGTTCATATCCTGGTTCAGCATAATACATCCCTCCATCTGTCAACGTACCATCTACATCACTAATGAACAATTTGATTTTTCTTGGCCTTTCGATTCGTGAAAGTATATGCTTTTGCATCAATTTTTCTAAAATAATCCAATCGTCAGGTTCATCAACTTCAAAAGCTGTATATTCTGGCATTTCATATATACCAATATTTCCACTCAAACGATTACCTTTTTCTAAAATATTCTTTATGGTATTAATATAAAATGCACCATTTTCCATCAACATACCCGAAAAATTTTGACGGCGGGGACGTTTATGGTAATCATAATTTAAAGGGGTACCATCCTCATTCCAAAAAAACGATAATTACGAACACAAGTCAACATAGAATCATATTTACCTTGCTTATATATAGAAAGAGCTTCTGTAAAATGGAGAGTTCCAGTTAAAGGTGAGGTCGCTTGAACTAGCATAAAAACGTCAAGTTCATTGAGCTTAGCCAATTTAATGTATTCAAGCATTACACTCTCTGTAGTAGCTGTATCAGAAGCATTTTCAGCTAAACGACGATAAATTACTGTTTTTTTATATGATTGTGCCACTACTGCGCATTCTATTTCATCACTATCAGTAGCTATTACTATTTCATCTACCAGAGAACAGTTCTCCAAGGCCTCAATATTCCAACAGACCAGAGGTTTACCACAAAAAAGTTTTATGTTTTTAAGAGGGATAGATTTACTCCCTCCTCTTACCGGTATAAATGCTATCGTTTTCATTTTTTATTCTAGAATTACCATTTTACTTGGTGCTTTTTCAATTTATCACGCTGAATCTTTTCAATATCCAAAATTTCCTCTTTTTTATAAGTCAGAGATTTAGCAACTGCCTTACAATCACGTACAAGTTTTCTTACGCCATCAGGTTCTAATGAAGCTGCATGGTCTGTTCCTTTCCAAGTACGGTCAAGCGTATAATGCCGTTCAATCCATTCTGCACCTAATGCAACAGCAGCCGAATCTACAGCAATTCCTAAATGATGTCCCGAAAATCCGATAGCTTTTATCCGGTCAGCATACAATTCACGTAAACGAGTTAATTCAAGTAAACATATATCTTCAAAAGGCACAGGATAACCAGATGTACAATCATAAATTACAAGATCTTTATTTCGTCCTTTCGATTCAAAAAAACGTATAATCTTTTCTTCTTCATCATGAGTAGTCATTCCAAAAGAAAGATGAATTTCTCCTTCAAAATGCTCACATAGATATTCAAGTAAATCTCTATTTAGATTACAAGCGGATGGAACTTTTATTAAATTAGGCTTTAAAGAACAGATTTCCTTCGCTGATGTAACATCCCATACTGAGGTAGAGTATTCAATACCATATTCATTACACCACTCTTGCAATTGGCGGTGTTGGTCAATCGTAAATTCAAGAAATTCACGATGTTTACCATAAGTATCGCCATAAGAATTCTCAGGATGAGGATGAGGGGAATTATATTCTTCAAAAGTGAGAAGTTCTCGATTACATCGCTTCTGAAATTTCACGACATCAGCGTTACAATAAGTTGCAGCTGTTTTGATTAACTCTTTTGCGATTAACATATCACCTTTGTGATTACAACCAATTTCTGCAATAATTTTAGGATTTTTCATTGGAATATCTATTTTATATGGAATAAATAACACCATTTATCAATATTCCATTTTTGACATTATAAGTCAACAATGCCCATTACTTCATGTCAAAAACAGATAAAATATATAAGCGTCCAATTTTGACGTATTGTATAGAAGAAAACACCATTTAATAATTTCCCTTTAAATAAAAATAACACTTGATTTTAATATATTAGTACTGATTCCTATCATTATGGACAGAAGATTCAAGTAGTCGAATATTGATATCCTGTTTATCCTTCAGTGATATCAATGTGTGGTGTACAATGACCACATTAATCTCTCCTCTTCGGGAGCGATTTTTTTTCTATACAAGAGGTCGGATTTTACTCATGCAGACATCTATTATGATTCTTACCGAAATTATTGCTATTAGAAGCAAAAATACATTATATGGGAATATTTACATATTGCAAAACATGATGCTAGAAAACAGTTTACGCAAACGAATTACATCTATTTATTTTAAGTAGAGCTTCGCTTTCCTTTACATATTGTCGAAATTTCTATCTAAAAAAACAAAAATAAGGATCCCAATACGAGCTATAACAAGTATTATCTTTATTCTTAACAAAAAATCATTACTCCAATGGATATTATTCTTCAACAAAAAAAAGAAAAAACTCAAAAACACAATATGTTTTCCCTTCTACCCTTCTCCTATCTCCTCCACCAACGACGCATGCACAAACGTCGTCGCCACCGCCATCACCCCCTCGATGTTCACCACCACCCTCCTGTCATGGCGCACACGCACAAACACCCCTTCCACTCCTTCGAAGATGCCGCCGGTGATACGTACTCGGGTTCCTTGGGAGAGGTTCAGTTCGGTGGGTTCAAGATAGAGCACGGCCTGGTCGTAGGTGCCCGACACGGCGATGAAGCTGCGCATCTGTGAGTCCGGGATGACGATGGGCTGGCGGGTCTCGCGGTCCATGATATAGCGGATGGGGATGTTCATGCCCGATTTGTTCTTTATTTCATCCATACGCTCGCGGGTGGAGCGGACGAAGACCAGGTTATGGACCGCAGGAACAAGCTTGCGCAGGCGGCGCTCTTTCCTCACGACATACTCATAGCGCATGGGAATATAGTTTTCAATGCCCGCTGCATCCAGGTAATCCTTGAAAAAAAGCTCTCGGCTATAGGTGACACGCACTGCATACCAGTGCATTTCTGCATTCTCGTTCACGAAAAAATATGATTGGGGGACACCGGAGTAGCGAAGTACCTCCCGGTCAAGTAATGTAATGCGGTTACTTTAAATAGGCTATATGCATTCATTTTATTTCAAAACCCTCCACCATCTCGGAAGGAAGGCGACGAAATAGTTATATTCAAGCTATCTTGCGATAAGCCGTTATCAACGAAACGTTTATGATGAAAGAAATGTTTTATAACACGTTCCGTTTAATGAACGCAAAGGTAACGTCAAGAAATGAAAGTACAAAATATTCTGATTGATAAAATGATAATCTTTTTTAATGCAGACATCATCACACTATATATCAAAGAATTACGCCTATTAGGTAAGATACACGCGCACGCGCGTCATTTCTTATCTTTTTAAAGAAAGGGTGTGTTACATATATAACCATAGGTTCCGGTACCTCACCCTATACATACAGACTACACACACGCTTCACTTGTTCACGGAGAGGGGCACCACAGATTACACAGATTGGCACAGAGGAGCACAGAGAAAAATTCTTCGCTACGTTCTGAGTGACGGATACTCACGGAAACAAAAGGATGATACGCACGGACATACACAAAAGTGATACGCACAGAAACTACAAAAATCCGTGCCAATCCGTGTAATACATAGTGCACAGACTTCTCTTTTTTATTAATTTTGCACCCGATTCGTTAACTTAATATAAAATTGTATTTTCAAATTGTAGTTATGAGAACAAAAAAACGCCAATTAGCGTGATGCAAATCAAAGGGAGAGATTACCAAGTGCTGTACACCAAAGAGAGCAAAGAGGTGCAAGTGGCCATCGACCTGCTTTCTATGGTAGAACACAAGTCGTTAACCGTGGAATACAAGGAGCGGAAGGCTTTCCTGACACCCTTCATCCCGCTGCTGATAAATCCCCAAAAGGAACACGGACTGAAGGGCGTAAGCCCCTTCGCCAAGTTGCTGCATCTGCTTGTAAACTTTATGGACGCGGACGGAAGCGGCAATACGCTGAACCCCGATTGTATTGAGGATGAGATATATAAGCTCTTCAATGAGCTATATCCCAAGGAGTAAAACGGACCAAGGAATTCAAATTGTAAAAAAACGGCTGTCCCACTGCGGATGGCCGTTTTTGCTTCCTAAGGAAATAAACGGCATCTTTGCGCCGCCAATAAGGCAAACTTAATACAAGTAGAATGGAAAACATTCCAGTGACCACCTACCGTGGTTTCAGCGCCGTCAGCGGGGAGACAACCTTCACGCAGGACATGGCTGACATAAGAAACGGCAAGCATGCCAAGTTAATCATCAAAATCGCCAGCCTCGTGGCGCAGGGAAAGGTGGAGGAAGCCAACCACGTCAAGAAGCAGCTTCCCTTCAGGACCCTCACGGCCAACTACCGGGAAAGAAGGCTCGCACCGAGCATCACCCGCTACAACCCCGTCATCACGCTCGACATCGACGACCTGGAAGAGAGACAGTTGGAGCAGACCCGGACCCTCATCAACGAAGACCCGCACACCCTGGGCAGTTTCCTCTCCCCCAAAAGGCACGGCTACAAGCTGTTCGTCTTCATGCAGACGGAATACGCCCGGCGTCTGTATGACCGTCTCCGGCAGGGCGAGGTGACCTACGCCACGCTCGAGGAGATACACCTGAAGCTGTACAGCGCCGCCAAAGAGCACTACGAGGCCCTTCTCGGAGTAGAGGTGGACGGAAGCGGAAAGGACATTTCGCGGGGATACTTCATGTCCTTCGACCCGCATGCCTATATCAATGCCGCACTGCTGGAACAGATTTCCCCGTTGCCGGCACGCATCATCCCGCCTGCGAAGAAGGAAAGCGGCAAGAAGAGGACGGCTGCCGAAACGGTACACCCCCTCCCCGCCTCCGTTGCCGCCACGCCGCAGGACGCAAAGCCTTGGGAGAAGCTGATATTCTCCAAAGCCGTGACCGCCGTGAAGCGCACCACCAGGTTCCGGGCGGGCAACCGCGACAACTTCCTCTTCGCCCTGGGCAACAAATGCTACAGCAAGGGACTGGACGAGCAGACAGCCATCAGACTGGCGAAAAACGAGTTCGGGCAAGAGTATCCCGACGTGGAATCTCCCCTGCACAATGCCTACATCTATACCGACAAAACCAGCGAAGCCGCTACAAAGAAGGAAGAGAAAAAGCCCGTCATCAACCAAGTGATGAGCTTTCTGGAAGAGCACTACGGCATCCGCAGGAACCTCATCCTGGACCGCCTCGAATTCATGCCCTACACCCCGTCGGCAGATGCCGGAAAAGGTTACCGCCCCATGCGCGGAAAGGACTACAACACCATGTTCGTAGACCTGCAGATGGCCGGCATCTCCTGCTACCAGAATTTCCTCAGAGCCGTGATAGACTCCAACTACGCCAAGGAGTTCAATCCCTACACCGACTATCTGTACGCGCTTCCCCCCTGGGACGGGACGGACTACATCGCCCGGCTGGCCGACACCCTGACGACCGAGAACCGGGAGCTATGGCAGAAGGGCTTCAAACGGTGGATAGTGGGCCTGGTGGCCTGCGCACTGAGCGACGAGGACATGAACCAGCTCGTCATCATCCTCTACAGCGAGCAGGGAAAGGGAAAGAGCAGCTGGATTCGGCGCCTGCTGCCGCCCGAGTGGAAAGAGTACTTCTACAACGGCATAATAGACCCGAGCAACAAGGACGATGCCCGCCTGCTCGCCACGCGAATCATCATCAACATGGAGGAGTTCGAAGGCGTGAAGCCCGGCGAGCTGGCAGCATTGAAGCGAATCATCGCGCAGGACAACGTGACGCAGCGCAAGGCCTACGACATCGAAGCCTTCACCCTGCCCCGCCACTGCTCCTTCATCGCGAGCACCAACAACCGGCAGTGCCTGCAGGACATCGGCGGAAACCGGCGTTTCCTCCCCATCACCATCACCGGCATAGACTACCACACCCCGGTGAACCATCCCGGTATCTACGCCCAGGCGCTCGCCCTGCTGAAAGGCGGATTCAGATACTGGTACGAGGGCGAGGAGATAGAACAGTTGAACAAGCACAACGAACGGCACCGCATGAAAGACCCCGTGGAGGAGAACCTCTTCGTCTTCTTCCGCAAACCGCTGCCCGAAGACCTGCAGACAAAGTGGCTCCCTGCCAGCGTCATACTGACCAAGCTCAGCATATTCGGAAAGGTGCAGGTGAACCCGCACACCCAGCTGGTACTGGTGCAGGCACTGGAAAAGTACGGATTCGGCACACGGACCAACGAGCAGGAGACGACCGAATATGAGGTAGTGGACATCCAGACATATCAGTAACCGGCATTCGAGGAGAAGAGAGAGAAGCCCCGTAACATATATTGTTGTGCATGACAACATATATTGTTACGGGGCTTTACATATATTGGCGTTTTCTTTACACGGCTTCCCTATTTCCGGCCGGCATCCTGTCAGGGTTCTCCCAGATACTTCACCAGCACTTTCACTTCCAGCGGAGTGAAGGTGCGCCGGTATTTGTTGTAGCCCACCTTCTCCAGCTCACCCTTCAGCGCCTTGTTGTGGCGTATCCATGCCGCCAGGGTATAGATGGCATTGCTGATGCAGTAAGTCGGGTTGTAGAGCATGGCAAGCTCCTCCTTCGAATAGGCGTGGATGCGGAACGGACGAAGGTCTTCCTCCTCCTCTTCCCTCTTTTCTTTTTCTGTTTTCATTCCTTATGTTATTGGTTGATTATTACACCATAAAGATACTGAATATCAGCGGTATGACCAAGCATATACAGACATAAACGGGCATCGGACGAAGAATTTTTTTTGAACAGAAAGGAAACCGGAAAGAGACGGCGTAACCCGAAGAAAGCCATGAGCAGAAAAAGCCGGAGGAGTACTTTTGCAGCACCCCTCTTCCCCCCTAAAGGAGAAAGAGAAGAGTATTGCAATACGGGACTTTAATTTCTAATTGTTAATTTTTAATTATTTAATTGTTTATGGGAGTACCATTCAAGAAAATTGCGAGGAAAGATCCTCGAAAGGCAGATGCGGTGGCAAAGTTCTACCCGCAGCTGGTGACACTGGGCGACAATGCGACGCTGGACGACATTGCGTATGTGATGAAAGAGAAGAGTTCGCTGACGCTGGGAGACATCCAGAGTGTATTGACCAATTTTGTGGAGGCCATGATAACAACCCTCTACAGCGGCCAGTCGGTGAATATCAAGAACTTCGGCGTATTCAGCCTGTCGGCGCGTACGGCAGGCGTACTGGATGTAAAGGAGTGCACCGCCAAGAACATCAAAGCGGTGAAAATCAATTTCCGGCCTTCCAGCACCGTAAGACCGGACATCGCCGCCACGCGTGCCGGGCAGAAGATTGACTTCTACGACCTGGAAGCTTTGCTGAACAAGGGAGACGGTGAAGGAGGAAGCTCCGGCGGCGGTTCCGGCTCGGGAGACGGAGGCGGTTCGGACGGAGACCAGGGCGAAAATCCGTTGGGATAAGTATGACTGATTTTACTACCGATTCGTATGTTCAACTTTTAAAACGTATATAGCATGAAAAAAAGTATCTGGGATAAAATTCTGAAAGTCGTGATTGCAGTAGCCTCCGCCATCTTAGGGGCATTGGGAGCCAATGCAATGAACGTGAGCATTTAAGTCGCCGGAAAGAAAGGACGGCAGGAAGAGGAAACCCCGAAAAAGGTTTCCTCTTTTTCTTCCCTCTCTATACAGCGCAGGATACGCCAGTCACAGCTACGCACCCAATAGCGGAAAGCCATGTTCGGGCGAAAATGCTCCGAGAAGTCCAGCAGACGTTCCAAATCGAACTCCTCGGAGATGACACCGGCATCGCGCAGACATGACTTCAAGAGAATTTATGGAATAAATACGTAAAAAGGATAATTCGGTCGGCATATGATGCCGGAATATCAGACAAATTCCTCGACCATATACATATCACTGACAAAATCGTCAACAATCTGTTCCAGGTTTTCGCAGGCTTCGTCAGGCGTTTCACCGTAGGCGCTGCACAACACATTATTCATAAAATAAGCGTAAAAACCACCGCCGGCTGCCGCCTCTACGGTATAGTCATTTCTGTTCAGTTTCATATTCGGGCCTCCTTTCTTTTTTTACGCTGCAAAAATGAGGGAAAGTTGTTACGAGAAGATGTGAAGGAGGTTACAATAGTATGTAGATTGGTTGGCTTTGATGCAGTGGAAAATAAATGGATTGAATATTAGGAGTTTTCATTTATTCAGTTTACCTTTGATTAAAAATAAAAGCAATGGGTAAAATTAAACCATATAAAGAGCAGGACTCTCCCAAACAAACGGCACAAGAACCGATGATGGCAACTTATCATCAATCAGCCATACCGATGGACGACTTTATCAACAGTATTCCCCGAGATGCTTTGGCTGAAGCCCTTCTATTTGCCTTAGAAGAGAATAAAGCAGGACACTGTATATCAAACTCCCAAATAGAGAGTATGATAAATGAACGCATGGGATGGAAATAGTCTGGTCTAAGTTGGCTTATGAGCACTTTTTAGAGATACTTATTTATGTAGAGAATAATTTTGGCATGTTGACGGCACAGAAAACACGTCAAAAGATACAAGACAAAGTAAATCTTTTAGCAAAACATCCGTATATAGGAATTATAGACAGTGATTTTTCTACTCTATTTAACAACATTACTGTCCGTCATTTAAAACTTTCCCCTAACGTGATATATTATTTGATTGATGAGAATAGGATTGTCATTGCAGCAATGCTTCATTCAAAACAATCTCCGGAAACTGTACGCAAAACAATCTCAGAATTTCTGAAGCAATATAAATAGCTGTTCATCAATTCATGATGAGAGATAACTCTATAAATTTAAAACCGAGAGGACGTATCAAGATATACAATCACCCCCGGATTACGCGGATTAACACAGATAAAAGTTTCTGATTATCAGAACTCCTAAAATCATCTGTGTTAATCCGCGTAATCCGGGGTGGGTATTATTAATAGGAACGTGCAAAAATCACGCGGCAGGCAGAAGGCTTGCCGGTAACCATACACTTGCCCGGTTCCTTGTCACCCGGAACAAATGAATCGAAAGGAATACAACGGATGGTTGCTTTGGTCTCTTCCTTGATTTTCTCTTCGGTTTCGGTAGTCCCGTCCCAATGAGCCAGAATGAAGCCGCCTTCTTCAATCTTTTCCTTGAATTCCTCGTAGCTGTCCACGCTGGTGATGCGGCTGTTACGGTAATCGAGCGCTTTCTTGTAGACATTTGCCTGAATGTCCTCGAGCAAATCCTTCACGTACTCTTCGATACCCTCGCAGGAACGCGTCTCCTTCTCCAGTGTATCGCGACGCATGATTTCCATTGTATTGTTCTCCAGGTCGCGGCCACCCATCACCAGACGAACGGGAACACCCTTCACCTCATAGTCGGCAAACTTGAAGCCCGGACGTTTGTTGTCGGCATTGTCGTACTTCACGGAAATACCCATTGACTTCAGCTTGGCAACAATGCCTGCCACTTTCTCGTCAATCTTAGCCAGCATCTCCGCATTCTTGTAGATAGGTACGATGACTACTTGTATCGGAGCCAGGTGCGGAGGAAGTACCAGACCGTTGTCATCGGAATGCGTCATGATAAGCGCTCCCATCAGACGGGTGGAAACACCCCAGGAGGTAGCCCAAACATACTCCAGCTTGTTCTCCTTATTGACGAACTGTACATCGAACGCCTTGGCGAAGTTCTGTCCCAAGAAGTGGGAAGTACCGCTCTGCAAAGCCTTTCCGTCCTGCATCATCGCTTCGATGGTGTAGGTGTTGAGGGCACCGGCAAAACGCTCGTTGGCAGACTTCACGCCCTTTACCACGGGCACCGCCATGTATTTTTCGGCAAACTCGGCATATACATTCAGCATCTTTACCGCTTCTTCTTCGGCTTCCTCGCGGGTGGCATGTGCCGTGTGTCCTTCCTGCCAGAGGAATTCGGCGGTACGGAGGAACAGACGGGTACGCATTTCCCAACGGAACACGTTTGCCCACTGGTTGCACAAGATAGGCAGGTCGCGGTATGAATTGATCCAGTTCTTGTAGGTGTTCCAGATGATGGTTTCGGAAGTGGGGCGGATAATCAGCTCTTCTTCCAGTTTTGCAGCAGGGTCCACCACCACACCGCCGCCATTCGGATCGTTCTTCAAACGATAGTGCGTAACAACGGCACACTCTTTGGCAAAGCCTTCCACATGTTCCGCTTCACGGCTGAGGAATGATTTCGGAATAAGCAAGGGGAAATAAGCGTTGACGTGTCCCGTTTCCTTGAACATATCGTCCAACTGACGTTGCATCTTCTCCCAGATAGCGTATCCGTAGGGCTTGATCACCATACAGCCGCGTACAGCCGATTGTTCTGCCAAATCGGCTTTTACCACCAACTCGTTGTACCACTGAGAATAGTTCTCACTACGTTTGGTAAGGTCTTTCAATTCTACTGCCATTCTATTTCGTTTTTTAAAGTTTTCGTTGATTTCTCTAAACAGTCGGCAAAAGTACAAATTTTAAAGGAAATTTATTTGAAAAACAAATAGTATTTTTAATAGAACCGAAAACACACTAATCTACATATTCTATTTTAATCACAATCTTCCTGCTTTTAACAAGTTCCCCCTTTCCCCGGACAGAAGGCTGGTGAATGTCCGAAGGGAAAAACAAGAAGAAACTGCCGGCATCGGCAGAGTAGTGTTTTATCCGGGAAGAGGTATAAAAAGCAACATCTTTTTTTGAATTATACGCCTGACGTACTTCGACGTCACTTGCCAGCCCCATCTTTTCATTTCCCCAGAGTACATACTGAAGGTCGACAAAACGGAGGTGACTTTCAATATTCCCTTTCTCCACCTCTTTGGGAATGTATTCACTGACTGTAGCCCAGCATTTCCCCTCCAGAATGACATGGTTGCCAATGGACAGCGCTTCCAAATCATGTTCGGCAAGAAAGCGGAATGCAGCATCCCAGACATCCTTGTTCTTATGATATTGGCAGGCAAATTCAACAGCATTGACTGATTTATGGGGAGAGACAGTCCAGCCATTGGACCAAACGGCACTTTTCATCCATTTCTTCGCATTTCCGGAAGTCCACTCCGGACTTGTCTGTGCTGATAAATACATACAAAAGAGTATTAATGAATAAATAATTGATATACGCTTCATATTTTTTATTTTATCGTGAATTGAAACTGGTCATAAGATTCCGTACGCCATGCCTTGTCCTTGGTTTGAGGAGAAAAGCCGAAAAGCGGAGAATAGGTCCTGACCTGCACCGTATGTCCGTCGGGCAGGAATTCGAGCAGACGCAGCCAGCCGTCTCCCCCGTTTCCACTCATGCCGCCACCCAACGCCTGGCAGTTGAACATCATCTGGTGCACATCGTGTCCGGCTGCATTCTTGTCGGTACGGAATCCCGTGGTATAGTCCAACCGTTCATTCGGAGTGGCATAGTGTCCGCACAGCACAAGACGGATGTTGGCGGAAGGTTGCACCAGCTTCTGCCAGATGCCTTCGCCCGTATTGGACGGGGTTATCTTATAGCCTTCTTTGGTGATGCGCTTGCTGTCGAAGCCGGTAAGATAGGAATGGGTGATGAGAATCACTGTGTGGTCTTTGAAGCGTGGGGCAGCCACCAGTTCCCTTGCCCATGACAAGACCTCATCACGTGGGGCAAATTCAACGGCAATAATCAAAATCCTCCCCCAATGCTCGTCCGTTATCTCCATTGCGGCATTTTCCAGCGTAGGCAGGCCGTTTCTATTATTGGTTGCAGCCACGATGGTCTTTTTCCATTGGCTGTTGCGCTCTATCGGGAAATATTCCGGGAAACGGGTCATCGAGTTCTCCGAACGGGTGTAGCCGTAATCATGGTTTCCGGTAGAAATGAGATAAGGGACCTTGTTGTCCAACCGCCCGAAAGCCCGCGACACAAATGTCCACTGCTCCCGGCTCGTAAGATTCCCGAAACGCGGGAAGGGAGGTAGAATACATTCATTCTGGTCTACCAAGTCGCCCGTACAAAGCACCGCCTTTACACGGAGGGAGTCTATATGATGAGCGGTCCACGCCGTCATCAGCTCAAAAACCGGCTGGTTATAGTCATACTTCACGTAGTTTTGCGGGTCGCCCAGCAGGACGATGGAAAAAGAATTAGGATTGCACAAATGCTGCTGGTTGGTATTGACTTGTGCCCGGAGCTGGAGGAATGCCAGCAGGCATCCCAAACAAAGAATGATTCTGTTTTTCATGGTTGCGTACTGAATTGATAAATACATGTCTGTTTATAAAGGTCTCCTTCACGTAATACGATGGAGGGGAAATGCGGATTGTTCGGTGTATCGGGAAAGCACTGGGTTTCAAAGCAGACGGCGCTACGACGCGGATACACAGTGCCATGCATGCCCGTGAAGCCCGGCAAATAATTGCCGGTGTACATGATAAGCCCCGGCTCTGTGGTATAGATATCCATTCTGCGCCCACTGGACGGACTGATGCAGGTGGCGGCGAAAGAGAGCTCATGCAGCGCAGGTTTCTTCAAGACAAAACAGTGGTCATAACCGTGGCCGTTGAGCAACTGCAAGTCTTTCCGGTTGATGCGTTCGCCTATGGAATGGTAGTCGCGGAAATCAAAAGGCGTATCGCCCACTGCCCTGACTTCACCGGTATTGTTCGTATTCATGTCGATAGGCAGATAGAAATCCGCGTTTATCCTCACCAGATGGTCTTCAATGGAAGTAGTGGGAGTTCCCATGCCCGCCAGGTTAAAATAGGCATGATTGGTGGGACAGAACAAGGTGTCGCGGTCTGTCTCCGCCTCATAATCTATACGGAACCCATTGTCGTCCGTCAAGGTATACATCATCCTTACCGTAACATTGCCCGGAAAACCGGCTTCTCCATCGGCATGGAAATGCCGGAGGAGAAGTTGGTTTTCACACGGTTGCTGTGCTTCCCACACCACCGTGTGAAAACCGTTATCACCACTGTGCAGAGTATTAGAAACAGAGTTAAGCTGTAAGTGATAATCTTTTTCTCCTACACGGAAAGCGCCGTGCAATATGCGTCCGGCTACGGGGCCTATAGTAGCTCCTATATAATAGTCCTTGCTTTGCCTGCGGGCCTCTTCCAGCGTATCGAAGCCTATGACGACATTTTCAAACTTACCATGACTATCAGGAGCCATGATGGATAAGACGATGGCCCCGTAGTTCGTGACGCACATCTCCATACCGCTGCCATTGCGCAGTATATAAAGGCCGGTATCCTTTCCGTTGATTACGGACCGGAAATTATCAGGATTCAATCCCGTCAGGTTGGTCTTATCTTTCATACTTTCTAAACTTCGGGATATTCGTTGCACAACAGATGTTCGGCCGGAACATCCTCTTCTATCTGCGGGAAACGCCCCTTGGGGGTGAGGAAACGGTTGTCTCTCATGTCATCGTTCACTGTAGAGACTTCGCCTACCAGACAATGATCGTCCTCTGCCCAGAAAGTATGGTAGAGATAAGGCTCATAACAAATGCTTTGTCCGGGAGCAAGACGCACCGTTTCTCCGGGAGCTACCCGTGTACTGACTCCGTCGATGGAAACGACAAGCGGTTCTTCAGTCAGCATTTCAGTTTCCTTGTCGGCCTTCCACAGACGCATGCAGAGGATTCCTCCACCCCGGTTGATGATGTCTTCCGTTTTCAGCCAATGGAAATGGGTGGGAGTAACTTGTCCGCAGCGGACAAACATAATCTTTTCACAATAGGGTTTGTCTTTCTTCTGCAGACTTCCATTACGGAGGGTTACCAGAGTCAGGCCGATTTTCAGGAAATCGCCCCAGCCGAAGTCGGTCAGGTCCCAGCCCATGGCTCTTTCCCGGATATCATTACATTCCAGTCCTTTGCTTTTCCAGTCGTCCGGAGTCCAGTCCACCCATGGCGGCAGCATGAAGTGGTACTTTGTCATAAATGCTTTGGCTTCGCGGATATATTGATTGATTTCACTGCGTTTCATATTTGTCTATTTTTTAAGGTGTTATACTTTTATTTCTTCAATAATTCTTTCAGCGGGATAGCCTGGAACTGAATGTCGGCTTGGCTCCCCTCATAAAAGATACCTATGGTATGCTCGTCAATGGAAGTCATGCAAGAGTACCCCGCCCCCCTACCTTCATCCAACAACATCCAATACTCCTCGGGCCAAGTTTGCCCGTCATCGAAACTCACCTTAATGGTAATGTTGTTACGGCGCTCTTTTGAATTAGGATTGGCAAAGAGTAATACATGACGTTCTTCTCCGTCTTCAATATAATCATGGCGCAGCAAGGATGCCTGGCAAGCCGGTTCAATGAGAGCTCTGCGCGACGTGGGATGTTCCGTCCACGTTTTTCCCAAATCGGCAGTGACGGCAATGGCCCGCCCATTACCTTCCTGACGTCCCCGGTTGCTGCGCTCACGCATGTTCAACATCAAGGAATGGTCTGAAAGTTCTACCACCTGACATTCGTTGGTATTGTAGTAGGCCGGTTCGCCTACGGTCCAGTTTTCGCCCTTGTCTTTACTCCACATGATTGTAGAGAACTGAAGCCCGTCTTCGTTCCGCCCCTCTACCGGAAATACCAATGTACCGTCTTCCATTGTGATGCCACGACCCGGTCCGGGAGCAAGCAGCCACCATTTTTCCTTTTTTACTTGGCAGGTAATGTTACGCGGCTCACTCCAGGTAAGTCCGTCGTCGGTACTCTTACTAATCAGGAATTGAGAACTTTGTTTGACACCATATCCCGGCTGAGAACCGTGTGCACGCCACTGGTGGTTCCATACGGTCGAGGTATCGGTAAGATTCTCTATCCATTTGCCCGTCTTGGGGTCCAAGACTCCGTGCATCCATAACCCTATGACATAGAGGTCTCCGGTGAAATCATCCGACAAGATGCAACCATCACTCACTCCATTATATTTCTGAGGTAGCCCGCCCCATTCTTTCATATCCAGAACAGTCTGCATGGGTTGCCAAGTCCGCCCTCCATCTTCACTGCGATTGATGGCAATATCAATGTCGCCCTGCAAATCGTCATCTCTTTCATTGCGTGCATCATACAAGGCCAGCAAGGTACCTTTCGTCGAAGTCACCAATCCGGGAATGCGGGAAGTGTGTACCCCGTCCTGACCCGGCTGCCGCAGGGCCACTCCTATACGGAGCGGCTTTACTGCGGGCAACTGGCGGATGCCCACCAGCCCCAGGTCTGTCTGGACACTGCTGCATGAGATTTCAATCTTGCTTGTAGCCTGCGCCGCATCATCCCTCAGTCGGAGTGTCACCCAGCATGTCAGTGTATCTTCCTCTATCTGCCGGCCTACCTTAAAACTCAATTGTTTGTTCACCGGTTTGGCACTTGCACAAACCTGCCCACAATTCTCATCCAAGAACAGCGAAGCGGAAACGACATCACCGGAACGGACAGTTCCATCCAAAGTGAAATTTATCTTTTCCAACTGATATGCCACGCCGCTGTTCCTAATCAGACGCAGACACAATACCGGATTATGCTCCTTCAATGTCAACACCGGATATACCGGTTGCCGAATCTCCACCGCTATCTTATCCGTATAATTTTGGCATGCCATGATGCCCCAAGCAGACAAGGCCAGTAAAAGTATAGTCTTACATCTCATATCATCCCAATATTTATTTGTAACCTTCCGTTTGTGTTATATTCGGATTAGTATTGAGACAAGCAGGAGCAATAGGCCACAAGGTAACATTCTTCTCCCCTTCACGCCCCTTCAAGGTCTCAATAAGCTCGAATTCCTTATAAAAGCGAAGGTATGCCCACCATGCTTTTGATTCTGCGACAAACTCTTTCAGTATTTCGCTGATAATGGCATTGTCTATGGCATCCTGAGTCCTTGCCGTGTAGTAGTTGTCTACCCCATAAGCACGCTTGGCCACTACATTCAGATTCTGCAAAGCGGCATCCGTATTTCCCAAGGCATTTTCCACTTCAGCTTTCAAAAGATAGGCTTCGGCCAAACGATAGACGGGGACATCACTGTCAAAACTACGCGTATCATTGGCAAAGGAGCCTTTGAACTTCACAACCATCCTTTTAATCTGTACTTCTTCCGTCAAGAACTTATCCTCGAATACCCGTACTGAAACATCCGTACGCGTGTCACGTGCATCCTCAGCCAGGAAATCGCAATAGGCTTGCGTGGGTACAACATACTGGGCATGGGAACCGGCAGGAACCTCATCCTCGGTATATCCGGCTTCCCTCAGCCGGGTTCTGTCACCGTTAGGTGCCAGATAATAGGCGAAAAAGTTGGGGGATGTTCCCGGAGTCACATTTTCATTGACGATATAGGGCAATGTCCAGATAAGCTCAGAATTGGCTTCGTTGTTTAAATTGAAAATATCGGCAAACGTGGGAAGAAGTGCATATCCGGCTTTCAATACCGCATCAACAGAAGACTGCGCCGTACTCAGAGCCGCATTCCCTCCTCCCAGACGCTTTGCCTTCCATAAGTAATATTCAGTACGCAACATGTTGATGGCTGCCGGAGATGCCTTATGGAGAAGCTTGGAAGAAGCGGGCATCAACCTTAAAGCTTCTTCTATATCGGTTTCGACCTGAGCATATACTTCAGAGGCCGCCGTACGGCTGGGATACATGTCCTCCTGCTTTTCTGACTCAAAGCCGGAAGTCAGTAGTGGACAGTCACCGAATACCCGCACCAGAGTAAAGTAACAATATGCCCGTAGGAAATAGGCATTGGCCATCACCTCATTACGTGTAGCTTCATTGGTGAAAGAGATTTCCGGAGTATGCTTCAGAATCAAATTTGCACTATTAATGGTAGTATATATGCTACTCCAATTTGTACCTGCATCACCGCTCAGCAATACGTTTGTACCCACTCTATTAAAAAACGCATCATTTACCGCCCCACTCTCATACCAGTTTGAGCGCATCTCTCCATAGATGTTGAGCAAATCGGAAAAGGCGGAACGGAATTGAGTATATGCTCCATTTACCGCACTCGTAGCGTCGCTCTCCTCTGTCCACATGGACAAGCTGGTGAACTGGCTGGGCTGTATCACATTCAGGTCTCCATGACATGATGTAAAAAACGAGACCCCACTTATAAGAAGAATGCCGGATAATATTTTTATTTTCATAATTCTTATTTTTCGTATTAAACTTCTTTTATCACAAAGTAACTTTACATCCGATAGAGAACTTACGGATAGGCGGATAGGTATTGAAACTGCCGGAATAAGTGCTTGATGCACCTACTTCGGGAGAAAGACCTATTACTTCCGTAAAATAATGCAGATTGTTTCCGGCCAGGGTCAATACCAGCCCTTTCAGACCAATCTTTGCCAGCAATGCCTGAGGCAGAGCATATTGCAGAGAGATTTCACGGATACAGAGATAATCGGCTTTCTGGGTGAAAACATCGGAGTTGTCCCGGAAATTCTTATTCAACTCATCGGAGTCATTGCCTGAGAAACGGGCATACTTGGCCTTACTCGGGTCATCCCCCACATTCCAGCATTTTAGGATTTCAGCAGGCAGGCTGGTGTTTCCATTCATGAAATTACACATCTGGCGTTGCAGATAACCATTGGAAATGGAGTGCCCCAAAGCAAAATCAAGATAGACATTCAAAGTGAAGCCCTTGTAAGTGAAAGTATTGTTCAAACCTCCGGTGGTATGGGGAATCGTATTTCCCAGCAGGAACATATCATTGCTGTTGATGATATTGTCTCCGTTCAGGTCTTTCCACTCATAGTCTCCAATAGTCTTTTTTCCGACACCCAGTTTCTGTTTCGTGGTCCAGTCCCAACCTTTGGATGAGGTGTCATAACGGGCATTGGCAGCCTGCTCGGGAGTTGTAATGATAAAGTCTTTCTTATATCCATAGAAACGCCCCAACGGTTCACCCTCGGCAACACCTCCGAATTCTTTGGTCGTGCCATCCTGCATTTTTACAGAGTATCCTCCCTGGCGGTTCTTGTCCCGTCCGTTTTCGGGCAGTTTAAGCACCTTGTTCTTTACGTAAGTAATGGTGAATTTAGATTCCCACGTGAAATCCTTCTTGACAATGTTATGTGTTGTTATTTCAGCATCGAAACCACGGAAACGTACTTTTCCAAGATTGGTAAGGATGGAACCGTATCCCGACGTATTGGGCAATACTTTGGAAGTAATCAGGTTATCCGTAATCTTATTAAAGTAATCGATACCCAGAATGATGCGGTTCTTGAACAAGCCTAAATCAAAACCTAAATCCAATTGTGTGGAAGTCTCCCATTCAAGAGCCTTGTTAGGCATGGCCGAAGAAACGGTCGCAGCACTTTGATCGTAACTGGTGGTAATGGCATACAATCCTAATGCATCGTAATAGCCGATGGAGTTGTTACCGGTCTGCCCATAACTGCCACGCCACTTCAAATTACTTATAAAACCGATATTCTGCATAAAAGGCTCATCACTCATAACCCATCCGACAGACAATCCGGGGAAGAATCCCCATTGGTTGCCCTTGGCAAAACGGGAAGAGCCGTCCTCACGGAAAGTAGCAGTCAACATATATCTTTTCAGATAATCATAGTTCAATCGGCCGAAATAACCGATATTCACATCTTCCTGCTTGGTCGACGTTGCATCGGAATAAACAGAACCTCCGTTCAATGTCGGTATCTTGTCGGAGCTGTGTCCGGTAGTGGCAGCATACACATACTTGTACAAATATTGCTGATAGGAATATCCTACCATCGCACTGATGCTGTGTTTATCGGCAAACGTTCTTGTATAGCTGGTGTAGAATTCCAGTTTCTTCCGTTGCTCATCCGTCATGTTGGTAGTCGCCTTCCGCGTTCCATTCATCGGGTTGGCACGCATGAATGTATCTCCATGGCTGTTTTGCGTAAACAAAGAAGCGGTGCCCACAGCATGCCATCCTTTCAAAACTTCCCAATCAAGAGAGCCGACTAACCCCAAACGGTTGGTACGCTGATTGTTATCATTAAAATACGAGTAGAAGCTCGGATTCGGAGACGAAGAGTTTGGACCTGGCGTCGGGGTTCCGTACCATTCATTGTCAGACACCCAATATTTACGTTGAACGGCCGGGGTCATCAGTCCACGGGAAATCACCTGATACTGACTGGCATACTCTTCGCTATTCGTCTGGCTGTAATCTATGTTGCTACTGAAAGTCAGGTTCTCTCTGATTTTGGCAGTTACATTAGTACGGGCGTTAAAACGGTCGAATGCCGTGCCTACACCTACACCGGAATCTTTCATATAGCCAATACTGCCCACATAGCTCAATTTCTCCGTACCTCCTTCTATCCCCACATAATAATTTTGCCAAAGAGCATTCTTGAAACAAGTACTGGCCCAATCATTATCTTCAAAAATCAAAGTCTTACTGGGATCCAACGGATCAGCCACAGACTTCCATCCTGCCGGAATGCTCTCTCCATCCCTCAGGTAACGGGTAGAGAACTTGGAAGCATCCGTATTGCCGGAACTATAAGCATATCCGTCAAGGTATAACTTTTCCGGACTGGGTCCGGAAGCCCAACGATCGCGCATGATAGTAACAGCTTGGGTAGCATCCAGATACTCAATCATCCGCTCCACATTCTCGTTTGCAAAGGAAGCCTCAAACGTCACTCGAGGAGCACCGCTTTTTCCTTTTCTTGTCGTAATCAGGACAACTCCATTCGATGCACGCGAACCATAAATAGCAGAAGAAGCGGCATCCTTCAAGACTTCGATAGATTCGATATCATTGGGATTGATACCCGCTGTACTGCGCTCTACGCCATCAACTAATATAAGAGGAGAATTACTCTGACTGATAGATGAACCACCACGAATCAAGAACGTAGCCTCTGCACCCGGAGTATTGTTCTCATTGTACACGCGTACACCCGCAATTTTACCCTTCAGCCCTTCTCCCACAGTATTGATAGGAGTTGCCTTCAATGTTTCTCCATCCACCTTACTGATGGCGGATGTTACGGTACGCTTGGATTGGGTACCATAACCTACAACCACCACTTCATCCAGCCCCATGGTGGTCGGTTCCATCCGGATGTTAAGAATCTTTTGATTAGTAATCAGGATTTGCTGTTCATCATAGCCCACATAGGAAAATACAAGAGTTTCCCCCTTGCTTACTTTCAGCTGGAAAGCGCCATTCATATCCGTAATAACTCCTCGAGTCGTACCCTTCACAGCGATGGAAACTCCTGGAAGAGTTTCACCAGTATTGTCCACTACTACACCTGATAGGTTAAATTCTTGTGCCCAAAGCAAAAATGGGCAAAATAGTAGAAAAGTTATGAGGTGAAAATGAAATATTTTTCTCATCTTTGTTACGATTTTAATAATAAATTGTTTCAGTAATTTATTTAAGGGGAAACGGGAAGTGCCAATACTCGTTTCCCCTCCCTTTTCGGGGGTCAAACTTAAGTTGGCCAATGAGTTTTTTCATTGGATGTATTGTTGCAATATCTCCATAGGCAATCGTTTTTAGTTAATTAATGTATTTGAAGAATTCCGTATTTTTCAATTCGTTTCTTGTCTCCTCCAGCTCTTCTTCAGAACAAGGAGCTATCGGCAATCGACATGGTCCACAGTCTATTCCTGCCAGTTTCATGAATATCTTACCGGCTCTGACTCCTCCCCCATGCTTTATCAGCACATCAATGATTTCAACAGATTTCCATTGCATTTCACGGGCTGTTTCAAGGTCTCCCTTTTCCATGGCTTCCATCACAGCTTTGTATATACCCGGAACATAGTTGTAGGTACTGCCTACGGCAGCCTTAGCTCCAACCGACAATCCGGTAATCAGTATCTCATCAAAACCGTGCAAGACTTCGAACGCCCCACCGTCCGCATGAATGCACTGCTGCATCTCCATCAGGTTGTTATGAGTAAACTTGACTCCCACCAGATTGGGAATTTGCTTCTTGCCCTCTATAAGGGACTTGTGTACCGGCAAGGAAACCCCGGTTATGGACGGCATGTTATAGTAATAAAACGGCAAGCGGGAAGCCGATGCAGCTATCGGCTTGAAAAAACCTATCAGCTCATCTACAGAACCGGGCTTGAAAAAGCAGGGCGCCATGGCTGCTATCATATCAGCTCCAATAGCTTGCGCATGGGCTGCCAGCTCGGCACACTGAACCTGCGACATGCCACCTACATGCACTATCACTTTCAGTTTTCCCTTGGCTGCCTCCATCCATTTTTCCGCAACAGCCTTTCGTTCTTCTGTTGTCAGAGAAACGGATTCTCCCGTCGTGCCACAAATAAACACTCCCGTCACACATTTCTTTTGCATCAGAAACTCTGCATACGGCCCGATCACCTGCAAATTTAAGGAACCATCTTCGTGCATTGGCGTAAATGGTGCAGCGATTAATCCTGTTAAAAGTCGTTTGTTCATAAATAAAATTATATTATAATTAATGATAGGTTCAAACCTATTTTTTCTTAAAGAACAAGCTTGCCAGATAACCTATGACAAAACATGAGATAAAGCCGGATGCCGTGTACAAAAGCAAATGGAACGTCTGGAATCTGGCAACAAACAATTGTACGATGATACTTGCGACTATACCAATGATTGCTCCTCCGGAATTGGCGCGTTTGGTAAGCATGCCCAACATGAACAGTCCTCCCATACTACCCAATATGAGCCCGAGTATCTTGTTGAATTCGTCCCACAATGAAGCGATATTCCATGTTGCCATAAGAAAAGCAAAAGATAGACTAATGATTCCTATCACACAAGTTGCCATACGTGCCGCACGCAATTCATTGCCCCCCTCTCCCTTATGAAAGAAACGTGAATAAATGTCTACTATATAAGCTGTGGCTGCCGAATTCATACTGCCGCTCAAAGTGGACATTGCCGCAGCGAAGATGCCCGAAATCAACAACCCTACAATACCGACCGGTAATTGGGTAAAAATATACCACGGGAAAATAGCATCGCCGTTAGGAATACTGATACTCAGATTCTCAGGATACACTTTGTAATAGGCATAAAGCGCAGTGCCTATAAAGAAGAAAATCAGTGTGGCGGGAACAGTCAATATCGCATTGGTCCATACACTCTTCCGTGCCTCTTTCATCGAAGAGGTAGTGAGATAGCGCTGCACCATACTTTGGTCCGTCCCATAGGTGGTAAGATGGGTAAAACATGCGGCAATAATGACAGTCCACATCGTAGCATCCTTCAAGTCAAAGTTCGTCGCTCCCAAATCGAACTTGCCGTTTGCCACGGCAATATCAATCGTTTCACCCCATCCGCCAGGAAGAGAACACGAGATGTATATCACTGCAAATATCGCTCCTCCCAACAGTATAATTACTTGAATGGCATCTGTCCATACAACCGCCTCTATTCCCCCTATCATTGTATATAGAATACTACAGACTCCCATAATACCGATACATAGGAATATATCCAATCCAGTCACCACATTCAAAGCAATGGAGGGCAGAAAAAGCACAACGCCCATACGCCCTACCTGGAAAATAATAAAGGCCAGACTGCAAATAATCCGGATAAAGACATTGAAACGTATCTCCAGATACTCATAGGCAGTCGTTATATTCAATTTCCGGAAAAAAGGAATAAAGACATAAACAATAACGGGGGCAACAAACACAATACCGGTATTGAACAACACATAACTCCAGTTCGTGGCATATGCCTTGGAGGGTATAGCCATGAAGGTGATGGCACTCAACGCGGTTCCGAAAAGACTCAGCCCGGCAGCCCACCACGGAATGCGTCCTCCACCCTTGAAATAGTCATTCGTACTTTTCTGGCGCCGTGAAAAGTAAATTCCAATTCCGGCCAATACGGCAAAATAACCGATAATCACAAGGATATTGACAAGTCCCAACCCCTTTTCCAAAGGAACAATATCCCCTTGAAGGCTATACAGTCTATTCGTTCCGGAACTGGCATTGCTACCGAGTATAACGAAGGAACGGTTTCTTTGCAAGACTTGCATGGTGTCATAGGTACCTGGAATACATTCAGACTTGACAAGAGTCTGCGTAATTGTATGATATTTCCATAAAGTATTCTCTTTTTTAAGATGCTGTGTATCTTCCGGCTCTTTCTGAAAAAGAAGTATATGGTTGGCTCCGCTGGCGACAGCAGCACATATTCCTTTCGGAAAATCCGAACCTAATGAACTCCATTTACCCAATTGGGGGTTATAGACATATCCATCAGTCAAGCAAGAAGACAACCCTTCTTCCGTTTCCGTCTGTCCACCCAATAAATACAGACAAGGGGAAACGCCGTTGTTCTGTACCACGAGAATTGCATCTTCCCGGACGCATCCCGGATAGCCCGGTAGTTCTTTCCATCCTCTGGACTTGTTCGACAAGTCCAGCACAAAAAAAGAATCCGATAACCTGGACGGACTTACCGACTTCCTGCCTCCAAACAAATATACCTTATTGTCCAGTAGTGCTCCTGCCGCGTTAGACAACGGAAAAGGAAGTGGCGGCCAATCTTCCGAAACATTCAGTTTGCCCTGCTGCATTGTGACAAAAAATACATCTTCGTAGCATTGGGAAGAATCACGCCCTCCAATACACAAGATACCGTCAGAGAGTGTTATGGAAGCGCCATAAGCCAACGGCTTGGACAACACATCTTCATACAAAGCGAATCCGGCATTTTCAGAAAGGCATACCGCATTTCTTCCCCATCGGCTATAATCGTCGGAAGTGCCGCCTGCCAAGACAATTTGTCCGCCAAGTACTCCGGAAAAGAGTCCCAAAGTGTTGTGTTCCTCATTAAAAACACTCTCGTTGCCCCACTTTATCTGCTCAGAATGAGAAGCATCTGCAGCTCTTAGGCTTTGCCCCCAAAACAAACAAAGGCATACCAATGCAACACAATTATTTACAATCCGTGTCATTTGTCATATTTTTATTGTGATTGACCCTTATTCTGTTCTCCTAACACTGCCCTATCATAAATCAGCTTCTTATAGACATAAAAGTGTTGCTCGATAGCATTTCTGTAGCCCATTTCATCCTTATTCTTGATAAAGTTCAATAAATCGGTGTGAGTTACAATCTTTCCCTTTTTCTCCAGTTCTATATTTATAGCTTCCACCCGTTCCCTCAAATTGGTTTTTACAAAGTTCATAACCGGATGAATGATGCTTTGGAACTGTACAATCGTCTTATTCCCCGTTATTTCGTATAGTTTTGAATGGAAAGTATATTCGCTGAGATTGGCATATTCGTTGTTCCCCAATGCAACGCCTGCATTAACAATCTCTTCCAGTTCCATAATATCCTGCTCTTTAATATTATGAAATATGTCACTACTGATTCCTATCTCCAAGGCAACCCTAAATCCCAAAAGATCGAGAAGTGATTCCTGGCTCATAATACGGGGATCAACCACTCTCTTCATTCCCCCTAAGATGAAAGGCTCAGTTAATATCATTCCACGACGTGTACGGCTTTCAATCATTCCCATCATTTTCAGACGGCTAAGAGCTTCCCGAAGAACACTACGAGCTACCCCCAACGCTGACGACAACTCAATTTCGTTAGGGATAGAATCACCCACTTTCAAGTCCTGACTTCTGAAATAATTCAATAACTTGTCTTCCACTTGGTCTACCAAAGTAATCGACTGCCCATCAATTTTTAAGTTTTCCATATATTAAATCGTGTTATTATTAGTCCTATTAGTATTATTTGTCAGACAAATAAATGGATAATTTTTAATAAAAGCAACATATAAAGAATATATTATCACTTATTTTATATTTATTAACTTTTAAAGTGTTGCATTTTTGCAAATTTACTATTCACGATGTAATATATATTTCGGCTATATTACATATGCGAACAAACAATAAGAAAAACAGAAAAAGGGGAAAAACAATATAAGTGCAGCTTAAAAAATAGTTTAGAAGAATTATTAATACCTGAGAATGAATGTTCTTAAAAAAGAAAAAGACTGAATAACTAAGTATTCAGCCTTTTATAAAGAGCGGCAAGCGAGACTCGAACTCGTGACCCTCAGCTTGGGAAGCTGATGCTCTACCAACTGAGCTACTGCCGCATAAACATTTCCAAGGTCATGCCTTAAAAACGGTGGCAAAGTTAATAAATTCCTTCCTAAAAAAACAAACGTTTCGTCAAATATTTCTTATTTTTGCTCGGGAAAACAAAGATATTCTTTCAAAATACAGACTAAATACCAATGAAACGAATCATACTCATCACCGGAGGAGCACGTTCCGGCAAAAGCACCTATGCGGAAAAGCTGGCACTCGAGCTCTCTCCCACTCCCGTTTATCTTGCCACGGCACGCATCTGGGACGAAGAATTCCGCCAGAGGGTAATCCGGCATCAGGAACGCCGGGGATCGGAATGGACAAACATCGAAGAGGAGAAAGAACTCAGCCGCCACCGGCTGGAGGGGCGGGTCGTCCTGATAGACTGCATCACCTTATGGTGTACCAACTTTTTCTTCGACCTGCATTCAGATACCGACCGGGCACTTGCCGCAGTAAAGGCAGAGTTCGACCGCTTCACGGCACAAGACGCAACCTTCATCTTTGTAACCAATGAAATAGGTATGGGAGGAACTTCCGAGAACGAACTGCAACGAAAGTTCACGGACATGCAAGGCTGGATGAACCAATATGTAGCCGCCCGTGCCGACGAAGTGATACTGATGGTATCCGGCATCCCACTTACCGTAAAAAACACTCATTCATAAAACAACAAACAATTAAAATTCAACAGACTGATGAAAACATTTCATATCACCCGCCCGGATGAGTCAATCCGTCCCGCATTGATTGACAAAATCAACAACCTGACCAAACCCAAAGGCTCATTGGGCATTTTAGAAGAACTGGCACTCCAAATCGGACTCATACAACAGACATTATCCCCCGCCTTGAAACATCCGCAAAACATTATCTTCGCCGCCGACCACGGCATTGTAGAAGAAGGTGTCAGTCTGTCTCCAAAGGAAATCACCTGGCAGCAAATCAGCAACTTCCTTCATGGAGGGGCAGGTGTCAATTTCCTCTGCCGGCAGCACGGCTTTACCCTGAAAATAGTAGATGCAGGAGTAGACTACGACCTCCCCTACGAGAAAGGCATCATCAATATGAAAGTGCGCAAAAGTACCAGAAATTATCTGCACGAGGCAGCCATGACGGAAGAGGAAATGGAGATGTGCCTGGAACGGGGTGCCGAGGTGGTGCGCCAATGCCATGAAGAAGGCAGCAATGTCCTCAGCTTCGGTGAAATGGGTATCGGAAACACCTCTTCATCCTCCTTGTGGATGACCTGCTTTACCGGTATTCCTCTGGAACAATGTGTCGGCGCAGGTAGCGGACTCGACAGCGCGGGCATCCGCCACAAATACGAAGTGCTGAAACAGTCTATGGAGAACTACAAGGGCGACGGCTCTCCCCAGGACATCATCCGCTACTTTGGCGGACTGGAAATGGTGATGGCCATAGGCGCCATGCTGCAAGCTGCCGAGCTGAGGATGATTATCCTTGTTGACGGATTCATCATGACCAACTGCCTGCTTGCCGCCGCCAGGCTCTATCCGGAAGTGACGGATTACGCCATCTTCGGACACTGCGGAGACGAGTCGGGCCACAAACTGGTACTCGACGCCCTGCATGCCCGTCCGCTGCTGAATCTAGGGCTGCGTTTGGGAGAAGGAACAGGGGCCATCTGTGCATATCCCATTGTCGACTCGGCCGTGCGGATGCTCAATGAAATGGATAACTTTGCACATGCCTCCATCACTAAATACTTTTAACATGAACAATGTCTTGGCTGCATTCATAATGCTCACCCGACTGCCCTTCTGGAAAATCAAGGAAGTACCGGCAGAGTGTTTCAAGCATGTGGTTCCCTATTGGCCGCTTGTAGGCTGGCTGACGGGAGGCGTGATGGCAGCAGTGCTGTGGCTTGCCGGACAGATTATGCCGGTGTCATTGGCATGGATTCTTGCCCTCATCGCACGCCTGCTTGTCACCGGTTGCCTGCACGAAGACGGGCTGGCGGACTTCCTTGACGGCTTTGGCGGCGGCACCACCCGCGAACGGACTCTTGCCATCATGAAGGATTCCCACATCGGAAGCTACGGTGTCATCGGATTGATATGCTATTTCCTGCTGTTGCTCCAACTTCATCACCTGCCACTGGGACTTCTCTGCATCCTTGTGCTCAGCGGTGACTGCTGGTCCAAGTTCTGTGCCTCCCAGATTGTCAACTACCTGCCCTATGCCCGGAAAGAGGAAGACAGCAAAAGCAAGACCGTCTACAACCGCATGAGCTGGCACGAGTTACTGGCCGGATTTCTTTGCGGTCTGCTTCCTTTCGTACTGCTGCTGCCTATAAAGCTGTGGATTGCCACCCTCTTCCCACTGCTCACCTTCTTCCTGCTCTACCGATTGATGAAGCGGCGCCTACAAGGATATACGGGTGACTGCTGCGGGGCCACTTTCCTGCTATGCGAACTGTCCTTCTACTTGGGAAGCCTTATTCTAATTATAAATTAACAACTGAAAATTAAAGATGGAAGTAATACTCATTCGACACACTTCGGTAGATGTCCCTCCGGGCGTATGCTACGGACAGACCGATGTTCCCCTGAAACCTACGTTTGAAGCGGAAGCCGCCGTAACAGCAGAAAACCTGAAGACATACCTTCCGTTCGATCACGTCTACACCAGTCCCCTAACCCGCTGCGTGCGCCTCGCTACCTATTGCGGCTATCCCGATGCAGAACGGGACAAACGGATTATGGAAATCAATTTTGGCGACTGGGAGATGAAGCCGTTCGAGCAGAATGAGGACCCACGCCTGCAGGAATGGTATGCCGACTACATGAACGTGGCAGCTACCGGTGGAGAATCTTTTACCATGCAATACCGGCGTGTCAGCCAGTTTTTGGACGAATTAAAGAAGAAGCCCTATACACGCGTTGCCATCTTCGCACACGGAGGCGTATTAATCTGCGCACAACTCTATGCCGGAATCCTTAAAGCCGAAGAAGCCTTCGACGCATTGACGCCCTACGGCGGCATCGTCCGCATCAATCTCGACAAGGAATAGTGAACGAAATAGTAGGGCCTTCCTCCGCTTCGGTTTGCACCTTGTAGATACCTCCAAAATAATGAATAAAATGGGCATTGATTTCATGGCGAATCAAGCTCGTTTTATTCTCAAAATGTACCTTTGCAAACGGGGCGTTGACCACGTCGAAATAGAGGGCCGACCTAGTGCGGTCCCGTCTGATGCGGATAATCGCCTCATAACGGGCAGTGTCATTCTCTGACGGAGTCAGCATGCTGACAAGCAATGTATCGAACCACCTTCGGTCCGTCCTCGCAAACTGTTCCTTGAGGTCGGTCTGCAGGCTGACAGACACAGTGCTCTCCTCACGGCCGTTCACTTTATCCAGCACCTCACTGCACAACTGAATAATGTCACACTCCTCGTCCTCATACTGAATCTTGCCGGACTCCAAGCGGGACAACTCCAGAATGCTGTTGACATAATTCAGCAGACTTTCCGCATTGGTCTGAATCATCTGTCCGTACTCCCTCTTAGTCTCTTTATCCAGCTCCTCTTTCCCGGTCAGCAATTCGGCAAAGCCCACCACCACATTCAGCGGAGTACGTATATCATGGCTGATTTCCGATTTCAGACGTTCCTTCGCGATGTTGTCCGTCTCTGCCTGCAAAGCGGCTTCAGCCGTCTTCTTCTCTACGACAGCAATCTTTCCGGAGACATAGCGCGTATACAGATAGAAAAGCAGCATCAGCAGCAGGCAGACACCCAGGAATATAAATCCTATACGGTAATTCATGTCCTGAATCTTCTGCTTCTCCAACAGCAGCTCGTCAATGTGGTAAATCTCCTTCACCTGCTTCAACTGGTTGGCCGAGAAGGCATTGTTCAGCGAATCCTGCTTGCGTATGAGGTAGCGCCGGGTCTCGATGGCCCCGTCAATGTCCCCCTTGTCATATTGCGTACTCGCCTTGTAGTTTATCAAAGTGGCAAAGGTGGAGACGTAGTTGTTCAGTACCGTAGGGGTCACCTCGTCTATCAATGCGATGCTTTTGTCATACTCATCGGTCTTGGCATAGTATTGAAGCTGTATCAACTGGACATTCAGCCAGAAGACGGGATCTACATGCGGCTCAAGCAGTTTTTTTACTTTCTCGATATGCTCATGCGCCACTGTAAAGTTCTTCCGGTTCATGTAGTGCAGGATATACTTCACTTCGCAGTCAATCTCGAAATTGCTCCAGTTCTTCCTTGTCTCGGGTTCTTTGGAAATAACCGTCTGCAACGTCATGTCCATTTCATGCAAATAGGGCAGCTTCAAGCTGTCTTTACCGCCATTGCCGTATACCTGGGCAATACGCGACAGTATATCCACCTTCAGGCTGGCCTTTGTCTGGGGAGAGAAATTCCGGTAAGCCTCCAAGAAAGAGTCCAGTGCCTCATTCGGGCGGCTGGACACTCCGTAGGCACATCCCAGACTGTTATACGCCGCTATCATCCCGTTATTGCTATGGTGGAGTTTTGATTCCTCCAACGTCTCCTTAGCCACATACACCGCTTTCTCTATCTGTCTCTTGGAAGCCAGGGCGCGGCTGATGGCAGCCTTCTGCTCCAGATAATAATCGTAAGTGCCTACCTGGGGGACAAAATCCTTCAGCACATCCACCCAATACGACAGACTGTCCGGGTCGTGTTTCTTGTCATAACATGCCGCCAGATAGTAAGCGCCCATATTCTCATAGAAAGCGTTCTTCTGCCGCCGCGCCTCCTCGTACAGACGGGTGGAAAAAGTCATGTTATAGGGAGCATACTGGTGCTTGTAGGCCATGTCACGGAGATACGTCAGCCGGACAAGGGTGGCCGGCAGGGTATCGGCAACCTTCAGGATGCTGTCCTGATACCGGACAGCCCCCGTGTCTTCTGCCAGCAGCGGACAGATATATCCGCAAAACAAAACATGGATGAGAATCAGTATTCGTTTCATTGCGCCGTTCCTCCGTGTAATGCGGGATTATACTTCAAAGGATGCGTAAAACAGAAACGCGCGCCACGGGTGTACCCACTGTCCACCCACAGCTTGCCGTTCATATATTTCACAATCAGTTGGCAGATGGAAAGGCCCAGTCCGCTTCCCTGCACAAAATCATTCAGCTTTTCAAAGCGTTCAAAAATCAAGTGCTGCTTCTCCGGTGGAATGCCGCATCCGGTATCCGTCACGGAGAAAAGTGCCGTACCGGCATCAGCCATCTTCAGTTCCAGCACGATGGAGCCTTGTTCCGTAAACTTGGTGGCATTCACCAGCAGGTTTATCAAGACTTGGCGGAGGCGCGCATCGTCCGTATCCAGCATCAGGACGGACAAATCCGTGTCAAAACGCATTTCAACCTCCAGCTTGCGCGAGGCCATCACGGTCTCCACGACCTCATTACACAACTTCACGGCATCATGCGTGCGGATGTTGAAGGTTATGTTGTCATTCTCGAAATCCGAGAAATCCAGAATGTCATTGATAAGTTTCAGCAACTGAAAGGAATTCACCTTGATAATTTCGGAGAACTCCCGGCGCGATTCGTCATCGAATGACTCGTCCTCATCCGTCAGTACCGCCGAGAATCCGACAATGGCATTCAGCGGCGTACGTACCTCATGGCTCATGTTCGAAAGAAACATATTCTTCCGTTGTATGGCTTGCACCGCTTTCTCCTTCATCGCCTCCTGCCGTATCTGGGAACGTTTCAAACGGAATATCTTCTTCCAGCCCAGCACCAGGAGGAATATCAGAAACAGTACGGACACAATGATGCCTGCCAGATAGAAACGCATGGATACAATGCGGTCGCGTTCGTTCTGGTAGGCCAGTTGGTCGGCCTGGAAACGGGTACAGAGCCGGTCTATCTCCTTGGGATAGTTCTTCTCGAACGAAGTCTTGATATACGAAAAGACCTTGCCGTACTGTCCGTAGGCTTCTTCCTTGTTTCCCATCTTCACCAGTAAATCCGCTTTTTCGAGCAGAGCTTCCTTGTAGATGTTATGGTTTATCCGGGCATATTCGGTTTGAAGGAAATCATTGTAGGCGGCCAAGGCTGCCTCATGCTCTCCGGTGGCCACCAGATAACGGGCATCTATAATCAGAAGGTATTGCCGTATCTCCGGAATCAGTTGCGTTTCAAGCTGGCCTATCTGTACCAGACAATGGCTGGCAGCTTTCAAGTCACCCTTGAATAATTGGCAGGAAGCATTGGAGATGTGGCGCATGGCCAGCTCCAGCGGAGAAAGCCGGTCTTCCGGATAGAGGTTCAGACGTGCAAGATAACGCGAGGCGCCGTTTACATTCCGTATGCGCAGGTTATAATCTATCAGTTCCACCAGTAGCATACGGATATGCACATCCTCCCCGTCCATCCCATCCAGCAGTCTCAAGGACTCTTCATAAGCGGCACCGGCTTCCCGGAGCCTGCCGGTATAGCTGTACACCTCTCCCATGGCATTCAGCGCAAGGGCATTGCCGAAGGGGTAGGCAAGCGCGCGGGCTTTGGAGTACATCTGGTCGCTCTGGGCAATGGCCATACGGATTTCTCCACGGAAAAGGGAGGATTTTATAAGTATTCTTTCCAGTTCGAAATAGGTGTAATAGCGCTGGGATTCATCCAATTGGGACAAAAGGCCGTCGGCATTCAGCGAGTCACACTCCTCCCGGGTCAGATAGTCGAAACCGAGGCTGTTGTGAAAAGTGGAGATGACCTCATGGACTATACTTTCCTTTTCTTTAGTCCAAGAATCCGCTTTATCTGTTGTCGATGCAATTATTGTGCTCCCGAACCAAATAAAGAAAAGGAATATATATAGTTGCTTTATCCTCATTTATAAGACTTTGTCTGCTTTAAAAGTTACATTTTTAATGCAACGCGGTCTTGCAAAGATATTATATCTTTTTGGAACGGACAAAGAATCAGTTAAAATAACAACATTTTAAAAACAAAAGGAAGCCAAGGTCGATGTCACTATTACGGCAACTACCATCCACCACTCCACACGCCGGTTGATGCGGACAGCCACACGCATATCTTCCGTCTTCAGAGGCCGTTCATTAGAACCGATATAAGGTTTCCATACCTCCTCGCCGAAATAGTTGTGCGGACCTCCGAAACGGCAGTCCAGAATACCGGCAAGGGCGGCTTCCGGATAACCGGAATTGGGACTGGCATGCTGGCTGCCATATCTGCCCACAAAAGCAAACAAGGAAAGGCGACCGGAAACCAGTACCATCAGAAAGGCTGTCAGACGGGCGGGAATATAATTGGCAACATCATCCAAACGGGCAGCAAAACAGCCGAACCGACGATAGCGTTCATTCTTGTAGCCGACCATGGAATCCAGCGTGTTCACCATCTTATAGGCAAGCATGCCCGGAACTCCCAACAGCAGATACCAGAACAAGGGGGCAACTACCCCGTCACTCAAATTCTCTGCCAAAGTCTCCAATGCCGCGGTTCTCACCTCCTGCGCCGAGAGTGCAGACGTATCACGCCCTACGATACGTGCCACTTGCATCCTCCCTTCCTCCAAGGAACGGTCCACCGCCTTGAACACCATACGCACCTCGCGAACCAGCGTAGTGCCCGCCAAGCAATAGAATATCAGCAATATTTGCACCGTCAGAAGCATGCCCGGAGAAAAGAGTGCCGCCAAGCGGAGCAACAAAAGCGTAATGACGTATACCCCCAAGACAAGAGACACCGCCACAAACGCACCTTTCAGAAAACGCAAATCGCCCCGGTTCAACCGGTGCTCACAGAAAGAAATGGCTTTGCCGAAAGCCACCACCGGATGGGGTAGCCACGCCGGGTCACCCAGCCAGTGGTCGAGCAGCCAGGCTGTGAGAAGCGGCAGGTTCAAGTTGAAGGCGACACCCAAAAGTATAAGTACATCTTCTTCCATCGGTTATTCCTCCTCAAGCCATTGTCCTATTGCTTTTACAAGCCTGTCATTCTCCTCCCGGCTCTGGGCGGCTATGCGGAAGAAGCGCTCATTCAGCCCGTCAAAGTTGGAGGCGTCCCGAATCAAGATACCATGCTCCCCTGCCAGATAGTCTTTCAAGGCGGAAGCCTTGCCCATACGGAGGCACACCAGCATGAAATGGGTTTCGGTGGCCCATACCTCCAGTCCTCCCAATGCCTCAAGCGCACTGCGCAGGCGGGCAGCCTCTTGCAAGTAAGACGCCACATCCAGCGGATTGGGAACATCATGTTCCAACAGATGGAGCCCTGCCTCAATGGCAAGCTGATTGACCGACCAGGGCATACGGTTGGTACGCAGGCGGTGCAGCAGGTGGGGGGCTCCGGTGACATATCCCAGTCGCAGACCGGGAACGGCATAACGCTTGGTCATGGAGTGCAGCAGCAGAACGTTGGGAAATTCCGCCGCCTCGGCAGCAGAGAAAAGCGGACGCAAGGTGAAAAACTCGTAGGACTGGTCGATGACGAAACATACCTGCGGATTATGACTGATAAGTGTTGCCAGATATTCCTTCTCCACAACCGTTCCGGTAGGGTTATTGGGATTGCACAGCCACAGCATGCGCACCTCTTCCGGCAAGCGATACCCCTCGCTCTCCGCAGGAAGCCGATAGAGGGAAGTGACCCGATGGCCGTGCATGCGGCAGGCATCGGCATATTCACTGAAAGTGGGCTGCACAATGGCGGTGTTTGTCCCGCGGAAAGTCTGTGCGGTGAGATAGATGGCTTCGGTAGCTCCGTTCGTCACGCACACTGCCTCGGCAGGAAGACGGTGGTGGCGGGCAAGGCAGGACTCAAGCGTGTAAGGCTCCGGTTCGGGATAGTTGCCGATGCCGTCAATCCGGGCACACAGATGCGCCTTCAAGGCAGAGAGGTCCACCCTGCTGTAAACGTTCGAGCTGAAGTTTGCCGTAATGGGACGGCTGTATTTATAGGAATCGTCTCCGTGTCCTTCAATCATGGTTCTTTGTCAATATTTGGTAGATAAGCGGCAGGTTGACGTGGCGGCGCACGTGCTCGGCAAGCCTATCGTATTGTTCTTCTTTGAATGTATGGTAATCGAAAGCGCCGGCATTCCCGGACAGTTTGTCTGCAAAAGGCGCAAGCAGGAAATCTATGAATTCCGGATTGTCGAGAATGCCATGAATATAGGTCCCCATGCAGGTAGAGTCCACGTAGTAACCGTCGGTAGAGCCGTTCTCCAGAAGATTCAAGGGAGAATCGGGAGTACCTTCCACAGGGGTGGTCACTCCCATATGGATTTCATAGCCCTGCATGAATGGAGAATGGAGAGTGGAAGATGGAGAATGGGGATTGCACAGACCGAACTTCACCTGACGGGTCACTTTCTCTCCCGACATGCGGGTACTGATGGGCAACAGCCCCAGTCCGGGCAGGCGTTCGATGTCCCCCTCCACATGCTCAAGGTCGAGCACCTCCTGCCCCATCATCTGATAGCCGCCGCAGATACCCATCACGGTGGCACCTTCACGGTGGGCACGGATGATGGCAGCCGCCACACCGTTACGGCGCAATTCGTAAAGGTCATCAAGTGTGCTCTTGGAGCCGGGCAGCAGGATGACGTCGGCCTTTGCCAACTCATCCACATTGTTGGTATAGAAGAGATGTACGCGCGGGTCACGTTCCAGGACATTAAAATCGGTGAAGTTACTGAGGTGGCGCAGCAGAATGACGGCGATGTTCACCTTTCCCTTCTCGGCACGGACAGACTTTGCGGCAAGCGCCACGGAGTCTTCTTCTTCAATGTAGATATCACGGTAGTAAGGCACCACCCCGACAACGGGAATGCCGCAAAGCTCCTCCAGCATCGTAATGCCCGACTCGAAGAGACGTATATCCCCCCGAAACTTGTTGATAAGAATTCCTTTAATTCGCTCCCGCTCATGGGGACGAAGCAACATCAGCGAACCGTAGACGCTGGCAAACACACCGCCACGGTCAATGTCGCCCACAAGAATTACATCGGCTCCGGCATGCAGGGCCATCGGCAGATTGACAAGGTCGGTATCCCGCAGATTGATTTCGGAGATGCTTCCCGCGCCTTCCAGCACAACGGGATTATAGCGAGCGGCAAGGCGGTCGTAGGCAGCACAAACCTCCCGGCGCAGCTCGTCGCGTCCTTCCTTGCGGAAATACTCATAAGCATTGCGGTTGCCGATAGGACGCCCGTTAAGGACAACCTGCGAGGTATGGTCCGACTGTGGTTTCAGCAGTAGCGGATTCATGTCCGTGTGGCAAGGCACTCCGGCGGCTTCTGCTTGCACAGCCTGGGCACGGCCTATCTCCAGCCCTTCGGGAGTGGCAAATGAATTGAGCGCCATATTCTGTGCCTTGAACGGTGCGGGCTGATAGCCGTCCTGCTTGAAGATGCGACAGAAGGCGGCAGCAATGATGCTCTTTCCCACATCACTGCCCGTCCCGGCAAACATAATCGGATGAAGTTTCTCCATAAATTCCATTTTAGCGAATGCAAAGATAGTGCAAATCCGAATATCTCTCCCATTCATAAGCCATATCTTCGGAAACTATTCCTATATTTGTAACGTTCTATTCAAAAAGATGACTACTGAACAATTCCCACCTCCTCTTGTTTAGAGAAACAAGAACCCCTAAACCGAACGAACTTATGAATAATCTATTATGCCGGAGATTCTTTCCGGCTGCTGCCTGCGTACTGCTTGCCATCGGTGGAGTGGCCGCACAAACCTCCCTTCCCCTTAGCTTCGGTGATGCCCTAAGGCAGATGCAAAACGGCAACCGCAGCCTGAAAATAGCCGACAAGGGAATTGAAGCCGCCCGTGCGGAACGTGACAAACTGAATGCCCTCTGGTACCCCTCCCTGCAAGGTGCCGGTACGTTCGTGCATCTTTCCGAAAAGATAGAGGTAAAACAGCCCCTTTCCCAGTTCACCAACCCGGCAAAGGACTTTGTGCACAACATCGTGCCGGACGACCAATTCATCAGCAGCATACTCGACCAGATAGGCTCCCATACCCTTGCCTTTCCACTGGCTCCACGCAACCTGACTTCCGTCGGCCTGACCGCCGAATGGGTCGTATTCTCCGGCGGCAAGCGCATCCGGGCCTCGAAGATAGGCAACACCATGATAGACATTGCCCGCGAAAACCGGGGACAGACCGATGCCACGCAACGCACCCTGCTGGCAGAAAGCTACTTCGGGCTGAAACTTGCGCAAGAGGTAGTACGCGTGCGGCAGGAGACTTACAACAGCCTGCAACGCCATTACCAGAATGCCCTTAAACTGGAAGCTGCCGGCATGATAGACAAGGCAGGCCGGCTCTTTGCCCAAGTGAATATGGATGAAGCTGCCCGTTCACTGGAGGCTGCCCGGAAGGAGGCCTCCGTCGTACAAAGTGCCCTGCGCACCCTGCTCAACCTGCAAGACACATGCAGCATCCATCCTACTTCGGAGCTTTTCATCAACGACCAACTGCCCGCCAAAGAGGAGTTCCTGCAAGCCATGCGGGTGGAGAACTACACCGTGAACCAACTGCAACTGCAGTCACAGATTGCCCGCCAGCAGCTCCGCATCGACCAGAGCGGCTACCTGCCGGACATCGCCGTATTCGGCAAGCAGACCCTCTATGCCCACGGCATACAAAGCAATCTTGTCCCCCGCACCATCGTAGGTGTGGGCTTCACCTGGAACCTGTTCGACGGACTGGCGCGTGAGAAGCGCATCCGCCAGTCGAAGATAGCCCAGCAGACCCTTGCCCTGGGACAAGAAAAAGCCAAAGAAGACCTGAGCGTAGGCATCGACAAGCTCTACACCCAACTGCAAAAGGCACAAGACAACGTACGCGCCTTAAATACCACCATCGAGCTGAGCGAAGAGCTGGTGCGAATCCGCAAGAAATCCTTTGCCGAAGGCATGGCAACCAGTACCGAGGTCGTAGATGCGGAAACGATGCTGGCAACCGTCCGCGTGGCGCGTCTGGCAGCCTACTACGAATATGATGTGGCACTGATGAACCTGCTGGCTATCTGCGGAACGCCGGAACGGTTCGAGAAATATTTCGAGACAACTTATTAAAACCTACCCTTTATGAAAATCAATAATAAAAGCATCAGCATTGCATTCGTCATTATCCTGGCTGCAACGGTCATCATTTCACTTGCCGGCATGTTACTCATGAGCCGGCAGCCCCTGGTCCTGCAAGGACAAGTGGAAGCAACGGAAATACGTATCAGCGGGAAGCTGCCCGGACGTGTGGACTCCTTCCTCGTACAAGAGGGCGACTGGGTGAAGGCAGGCGATACGCTTGTCGTCATCAACAGCCCCACCATCGAAGCCAAATACCGCCAGGTGAATGCCCTGGAGCAGGTGGCCCAGGAGCAGAACAAGAAGATAGACGCCGGTACCCGCCGCCAGATTGTGGCCACCGCCCGGCAACTCTGGAACAAGACGCAGAGCGACCTTGCCCTCGCCAAGACCACTTACCAGCGCATTGTAACGCTTTATAAGGACAGTGTCGTCACCTCCCAGCGGCGTGACGAGGTGGAAGCCATGTACAAAGCCGCCCAAGCCGCCGAACGTGCCGCCTACGAGCAATACCAGATGGCCGTAGACGGAGCGCAGAGCGAGGACCGCGCCTCGGCCCGCAGCCTGGTGGAAGCGGCGCGAAGCACCGTCGATGAAGTCTCCTCCCTCCTCGTCGACTCCCGCCTGACTGCTCCCGAAGACGGCCAGATAGCCACCATCTTCCCCAAACGCGGAGAGCTGGTGGCCCCCGGCACTCCCATCATGAGCCTTGTCGTGATGGACGATGCACACGTGGTACTGAACATACGCGAGGACCTGATGCCGCAGTTCAAGATGGGAGGCACTTTCCGTGCCGATGTCCCCGCCATCGACGGCAAGGACATTGAATTCCGCATCTATTACATCAGTCCGCTGGGCAGCTTCGCCACCTGGAAATCCACCAAACAGACGGGCAGCTATGACATGCAGACGTTCGAGATACACGCACGTCCCACACAGCAGGTAGAGGGATTGAGACCGGGGATGTCCGTACTTTTAAAAATGAAGAATGAAAAATGAAAGATAAAGAATTTGGCTACGCAATGAAAGCGCTCCGCATGGTTATCCGTCGCGAATGGCACCGCATGACCTCCCGCCGTCTATACCTCGGCGTCTGCGTCGTGCTGCCTTTGTTCTGTCTGTTCTTCATGGCCACCATCTTTGGAAACGGACAGATGGAGAACATTCCCGTAGGTATCGTCGACCTGGACAACACTGCCACTTCGCGCAATATCTCCCGGCGCATCTCTGCCGCCCCCACCTTCCGTGTGACGGAGCACTTCACCGACGAAGCCGACGCCCGCCGGGCATTGCAACAGAAGGACATATACGGCTACCTCGTCATCCCGCCCCGCTTCGAACAGAAGGCGGTGACGGGAACTGGCGCAACGCTCACCTATTATTACCACTATGCCCTTCTTTCGGTAGGCAGCGAGCTGATGGCAGCGTTCGAGAATACGCTTGCCCCGTGGCGCTCTCGCCCATCGTGATGCAGGCCGAAGCTCTGGGAGTCAGCGGAGAACAGATACAGACCTTTCTGCTCCCCGTAGAAGCCAGTACCCATCCCCTCTACAACCCGGACATGGACTACTCCATCTACCTGAGCCAGCCTTTCCTTTTTCGTACTGTTCCAGATACTCATCCTGCTCACCACCGTCTACTCCATAGGCAGCGAACTGAAATTCGGCAGCGCCGGCGAATGGCTGGAGATGGCACGAGGCAATATCCTCACTGCCGTAGCAGGGAAACTGCTGCCCTATACCCTCATCTTCTCGTCCATCGGTATCCTGGCAAACTATGTACTGTTCGGCCCGCTACATATCCCCTTCGCTGGCAGTCTGTGGCTGATGAATGCAGTGACCGTGCTCTTCATCATCGCTACCCAGGCATTGGCGGTCTTTATCTATTCTGTCTTTCCCAAGATTGCCTATATCATCAGTGTAGTATCCATGGTGGGGTCGTTGGGAGCTACCTTGTCCGGGGTCACATTTCCCGTCACAGCCATGTATGCGCCCGTGCATGCCGCCTCCTACCTCTTCCCCGTGCGGCACTTCACGGAGGCGGCACAAGCCATGATTTACTTCGATGCAGGGTTTGCCTACTTCTGGCAGTCGGTAGCTACACTCTTCATCTTCTTGCTGGCAGCACTACTGATACTGCCGTTGCTGAAATGGTGGATAAAAAAGGAAACGAGGGAAGAAGCAATCCCCGCCTCCCCATCACCTTGCCCACCTACCGCATTGTCAACAGCTTCCGTCATCCGCCACGAGTGGCATGCCATCGCCACCAATCCCGCCATCCTGCTCGTGCTGGCAGGCGGTATCTTCCTCTACGGACTGCTCTACAACTACATGTACGCCCCCAACCTGGTGCGCAAGGCTCCCGTCGCAGTGGTAGACCTCTCCCACTCCGCCCTCAGCCGCGAATACATCCGACTGCTCGATGCCACTCCCCAGACCGCCGTCTACGGCCAGACACCCAACATCCTCGAAGCCCGCCAATGGATGAAGCAGGGCGACGTGGCAGGCATCCTTTACCTGCCTGCCGACTTCGAGGCACGTGTGGCACGGGGCGAGACTTCGGTCTTCGTACTCTATGCCGCCACGGACGCTTTCCTCAACTTCAAAGGACTGCAAGAATCCAGTGCGCGCGTCATGCTTGTCGTGAACGATGCCCACCGCATGGAGGGCACCGTATTCCTACCTCCGCAAGGACTGCTGGCAGTGGCTTCGTCCGCTCCCGTCAGCGTGTCCGGCACGGCGCTCTACAACTATACAGAGGGCTACGGTTCCTATCTGATTCCCGCCGTCCTAATTGTCATCATCTTCCAGACGATGCTGATGGTGATTGCCATGCTGACGGGCGAGGAAGCGGAAGCCCGAAGAAAAGGAATACGGCTGATGCGTGCCGACTCATTGAAGGATACATTACGGATTGTCGGAGGCAGGACCTTCGTATACTTCATGCTCTACGTGGTGTTTTCCCTATTCCTGCTGGGACTGTTGCCGCACCTGTTCAGCATCCCACACATCGGCAGCGGAGGAGACATCGTCACAATGATGATACCCTTCCTGCTGGGCACGAGTTTCCTTGCCCTGGCCGTCTCCCGCTGGTTTACAGACTCCGAAGCGCCGTTGCTGATGATAGCCTTCTTCTCTGTGGGCTATATCTTCCTTTCGGGCGTGTCCTATCCGCTGGAGCTGATGCCGTGGTATTGGCAGATAGCCCACTATCTGTTTCCGGCAGGTCCTGCCGTACTTGCTTTTGTAAAACTGAATTCAATGGGTGGAACGCTGGCCGACGTATGGCCGCAGATGCTGACGATGTGGATACAAGTATTGGTCTATGGAACTTTGGCGCTCTGCACTACACGCCACCTCTACGGAAAAGGAAAAGTGAAGGCATAAAAAAAGGCTATCTATCCCAGACAGCCAATCTTTTGTTAACCTTAAATCTAATACTATGAAAAACACATTGCAAATATACGGACTTCTCCGAATTCTCCAAAATTTCCGCCCATAACAGCCTTATTTATAACATGGTTTAATAGGAATATGCCGTTGTTAACAGATAGAGGCTGGTCAAATAAGAAATTTTCACTATCTTCATCCCCAAAATCGTAAACCAAAGAATATTCTGCCATGATTCATACCATACTCGATACAGACCTTTACAAATTCACCACCTCGTATGCCTACATCAAATTGTTTCCCTATGCCATGGGTACTTTCAGTTTTAAGGACAGAGACGACACCGCCTATACGGACACGTTTCTGAAGGAACTGCAAGAGGCGGTGGACAGCCTGACACAAACCGTACTCACTGCCGAAGAGCTGGAGTACATGACCCGCCACTGCCGTTTCCTGCCGAGGGTCTATTGGGAGTGGCTCTCCTCCTTCCGCTTCCAGCCGGAGAAGGTAAGCATCCATCTGGACGAGGACCGGCACCTGAACATTGAAATCACGGACTATCTGTACAAGGCCACCCTTTACGAAGTCCCTCTGCTTGCCATCGTATCCGAAATAAAGAACCGTTCTTTGGGAAACGTGGCCGACATGGACGGCATACTCTGCAAACTGTCCGAAAAGGTGGCACTCTCCAACCGACACCAGCTGTATTTTTCAGAGTTCGGCACCCGGAGACGCTTCTCGTTCGAAGTGCAGGACAAAGTCATAGACCGTCTGAAGGAAGCCGCCGAATACTGTACCGGGACTTCCAACTGCCACTTCGCCATGAAATACGGCATGAAGCCTATGGGGACGCATCCGCATGAATGGTTCATGTTCCACGGCGCACAGTTCGGCTACAAACACGCCAACTACATGGCCTTGGAAAACTGGGTGAACGTGTACGACGGTGACTTGGGCATCGCACTGTCCGATACCTATACCTCCGGCATTTTCTTAAGTAACCTGAGCCGCAAGCAGGCCAAACTATTCGACGGTGTACGCTGCGACTCCGGCGATGAATTCGATTTCACCGACAAGCTCGTTGCCCGCTACCGCGAACTGGGCATCGACCCTACCACTAAAACCATCGTCTTCAGCAATGCGCTCGATTTTGGCAAGGCACTCGACATCCAGGAGCATTGCAGGGGCAAAATCCGCTGCTCCTTCGGCATCGGCACCAATCTGACGAATGATACCGGATTCAAGCCCTCCAACATCGTAATGAAACTGACGCAATGCAAGATGAACGTCAACCAGGAATGGCGCGAATGCGTGAAGCTGTCCGACGATGCAGGAAAGCATATCGGCAGCGAAGCGGAAGTACGGGCATGTCTGTATGATTTAAGGCTCGGACAGCAAATAGAACCCCTATGCTGAAAACAGCTTCCCGGCGGTTAGCGATAAGTGCTTACAGTCTTTTCCTTTTGTAGGCAAACTCTTGCCATTTCTCTTCCGGCCAGTCCTGCCGCTGCATCTCCATGCGGGCCATGACGAAGAACAAGTCCGAAAGGCGGTTGATGAAGCGCAGAATATCCTCGTTCACGGGGTCTTGGCGATGGAGTGTCCACAAACGGCGTTCGGCACGGCGGGCCACGGTACGGGCAAACTGCAGTTGGGCTGATATGGGAGTGCCACCGGGCAAAAGGAAGTAGCCGTTGTCCGTCAGCAGGACGGTCATGGCATCCATCTCCTGCTCACAGCGTAGCGTGAGCTCTGCGGCAGAAAGCGGATTAGGATTTACCACTCCCGAGGGAGTGGCCACATGGCTCATTACCACCATCAGTTCCCGCTGGACAGCATGCAGCAACTCCTGCCAACCATCTTCTGCCGCCAGCATGGAGCGCACGATACCAATCACGGCATTCAATTCATCAAGGCATCCGTTTGCCTCGATACGGATGTCATCTTTCGGCACGCGCGTGCCACCATGAATACCTGTTGTTCCTTTGTCTCCAGTTTTGGTATAGACTCTTTTCATTCTCTATTTGATAAGGAACTGTGCCCACTGCGGGATTTCCTCTACATATTGTTTGAAGAGGGTCCCGTTTACAGTGCGGAACAATAATCGAGGAATTTGATTTTCTATTGAATTATCGTAGACATATACCCTATCAACCAAGGATATTGCTTTACCTATATTCAATAACGATTTATAATAACGGGAAATAATTTTGGAAATGGGAACTTCATGCCCTCCATTCAAATAGCGCTGTGTAATACGCCGTACATTTATCTCAGGATTATTTGTACAGACAAAAAAAATGCGAATAAAAAATCCTGCTTTTTTTGCTTCTTCAACAAATGCAAGTTTTTCGTCTGAGGAAAAGACTGTTTCAAATACAAAATCTTGCCTTTTCCTTAAACACTCATAACGCATTTTAGTCGCCAATTCTGCTGCCTTCAATACTGCAACGGGAGAATTCCAATCACCATATTGTTCTTGCGCTATATTATCAGGATTAATGTAAAGGCTATTTTCTGCCCATTCATTATGAAGCAGTTGCACTGTCGTAGAAGTTTTACCCGAACCATTCGGACCAGCTACTATACAAAGTGTCGGATTTTTTTCGTTCATCACATGGATATATCACTTACATTTTTAGCTCTATATGCTTTCAATTTTTCTCTCACCTCTTGCATTCTCCGCTCCAATTCTCTTTTTGCCTTGCGAGAACTTTCACGGGCCGCAACAGCCACTTGTTCCATCAAAGCATGCAGTTGTTCATCAGTAGGGTCTTCCAAAGAAGACAAGCGATAAGTATTCAGTTTCATAATCATAATATATTTAAATGAAAACAAAGATACTCCACTATTTCGAGAACACAAACGAAATTACATAAAATATCAATGCGCTATCCGGACTTTTTCATAATGAATTCAAACTTAGATTAGGACTATTTTTAATCAAGGAATGATTAAAATGCAAAAAACGGCCGGACATGCCATGCAGAAGTCTTATTATATCCTTGTAAGCAAACCCTTTCCCACTTATATAAGGGATCATCAATATGCCAGAGAAGCATCCAGCTTCTATCTTTATCATATTGAGAACTGCAACTGAAACCAAGTCTGTAGTTCACGTTAAACTGCGGTAGCGATTTACCAACTTTGGATAACTGTCCTTCTAATTTATCTAACGTTTCCAGTCCCCACTTTTCGTCTTGTAAACCATTACCGGTATTGTGCCGAAAGTTTTCCGGAGATTTTCCACAAATATTCACCAATACATCAAACCATTGCCCTATGCTTGGCAGAAACCACGGACTACGTTCGATCCCATCCGGCACCTTATTGCTGTTATTGTAAGTTTTCACCAGATAAAAAGCACGACAGTCGCTTACAAAAGATGCATCACCCTCATGATTTGCCAGCATTTGTAAAGTTTCAGAGTACCCGTTCATGTTATTCTTAATTCTGTTAAAATCATGCTTTGACTTCACATCAGCTATTGATATTGTATCAATATCCGCTTCGATTAAATCCATCGGTCCCCAATTCCCTTCTTTCAAACTATCCAACATCATCACATAGGCATGATTCCATCCTTTTTTATTACACCTCTCGTCTGTCATCCTTTCCGGATCGCAAGTAATTACCATTCCGATAGCATTTTCATAATCATAGATTTTCCCATCTTCTTCCAACTTCCCGTTTCCGGGATGTACTTCTATTCTTTTATCGATTTCGTTCTGAAAGACAAAATCCCCGGGATAAAGCTTTCTTTCTATACTTCCTTTACCGGGTACGGGACTAATAACCTTCAAGGTATAGCATTTTCCAGAAGTAAAACTGATGGAGCTGCCCGAATAATTTATCTTTATATTCGTATCATCTCTGCCATCGGTAGTCATATAGTTTCCGGTAACCCGTGCATTTGCTTGCGGCGGAACAATGGCACAATATTTCAAAGAATCTATCTGATATGGAGTAATACCGTTCAGACTCACATTAATAGCCGCCGAGTCTGTTCCTAAAACCCTCGATTCCCTATGGTAAACAAAGCCTGCTTTTTCTGGTGCAAAACAACCTACGTATACTTGCGGTTGCAACACAAGCAATGCAAACTGGTGTTGAAACAGCAAGTTCAGGATTATTCCGGAAGAATTGTCAATAGCAGGTACGCCGGTGGCAACCAACAAATCGCTGACAATATGCTTTTCTTTGTGGACTGGTCCTTCGCAGGTTGCAGTTTTTCATTCCCGGTCAGTGAAGCAATAGCTCCGTCCATACCTTTTGAGAGATCTATTGTGATATTCTTCCTATATGGATAGTAAGCGACATAACTCACTCCATCATACCAATAAAGTGTACCATTTCCCACCGGATTCCAACTGCCGCTTGACATATTGTAAACCAATTTGGCATTATCAATATTATCCATTATAGCACCGTCCTTTATGGCAAAAACACCAATCGAATCACCATCGACAAACTCCATTTTAAAATGTTCGTCCCTTACAGAGGTACGTGTAGAGGACTTTCCTGCATTGGAGAGCTCTTCAAAATCAGCGACTATAGCCCGGACTGTAAAGGGTACTCCCTCACAGCACTCCTTCATACCTCCATTGTTTGCTTCGTATTCGTCAGTGCATGCACTACACACTAAAAGGATGCCCCAAAAGACTATTCCAGTGAAAAATTTCATATATCTTTTCATATTATCTTACTTTAAACAGATTGGCATCTTTTTGCGAAGTCCAGAATTACCCCGTCAGGTCAATCAGTCTCTTGTTTTGCTTCCGTTCCAATAACTGTCTCGGTTTCAGCATTCTCTTCCCATGATACGGGACCGTTCTCCGGTATCACAGTAATTGCCTTTCGTGCTATACCTATAGTATAGCTGACGGCCCTTCCCGAAGCCCAATTATCAGTCAGAGGCAAAGACTGGTTTTCCATACTGACAGTTTGAACAACAAGAGCATTATTACTATCTTTGGCCGTATATTGATAAGAAATATTGAACTTACTTCCTGCCCCGGCAGGAAGCAGAAAGAAGGTTGCAAGCAGTTTCTTTTCTTCTATAATTGTATCCGGTACCGGAAAACTTATTATACCGGTGGTAAAGTTTTCCTTTTCATCAGCCGATGGATATGTCCACTTCCAGCCTATGTCACTATCTGCTGTAGGATTATAATAGGTAAGCAATCCACTCTTCATTCCCGTAATCGAGAAGGAAGTTACTGACTTTCCCTCCGTATTATCATTACTTTTTATATAGACATTGACCTTGGTTAGTGTATGGTGCAGTTTGAAAGTTACATTACCATTGCTTTGATTCATTACCGGAGTTGCGGCAAGAAAATCTATCTGATTATTTACAGCTATCGGAACGGTATACCCCAACACCGGAAATCCGCTTGCCGTTCCTTCATTCTGAAAAGAGAGGTAACCATTTTCCACTTCATTCACGTAAGGGGCATAAGCAAAGAAACTGATTTTATCCGTGGTGGAATTGTCCGGCCAGAACTTGACCGGACTATAAGACCATGTTCCCTCATCCTGTTGTTTTTCCACAAGCTGGTTATACATAAAATTCGGTATGGCAGTATTCTCGTTGAATTTTCCATGTGTAAAATATGCAAACACTCCCACATTATTAAGTTCACCGGCAGTGGCAAATTTCCCGGTTCCCCTCGTCATTGTAATAACTCCAGAAAAGCCGATAGGAAGATTCTCCTGCGGAAGTCCGTTCTTACTTTCTTCCCCACTGCATGCTCCCAACAACAAAAGTAATGCAAGGAGGATGCTACACAACCGCTTCATCCCTATATCTTCTGCTTTTCCTTTCATACTCCTTCTACCTAAATGTTACTTTCCCCATTACTGGTCCATCCCGTCATATTGTCATCAACAGCAATACTGATAGCATTCATCTTGATGGTCAACACGTAAGTATGCTGTGTCCCTTTTTTAAAAGTTCCTTGCGGCAATTTGACTTCTTTATCCGTCACAGTACTTGTCAGATTACTACTATCATTCACCTTTGTCACAACATCATAACTAATCTTTAGGCTCAAATCCCCTTCCTTGGCTGTACCGTTTTGGTTATTCACAGGAATGAAATAAAGAGCTTCCTTTTCTGAGAACAAAGCTGTTGCATCGGTATTACTACTCACGTCGACAGCACTCTTCTTATACCCCCATTGGTCAATGCCTGTTCTATTCACAAACTCACTAAGGTCTTGCTCAGCCGAAAAATAGGATGCGGAAGGTGAGATGGCATTCCAAGCATCAGTACCGAAATCATAAACCGCTTTGTTGTAAAGTATTCCACTTCCCGGAGACAGTTTTAATCCTGTTACAAAGATTCTTGTTTCAGCGCCCAGATTCACGTCCGGCTTCACCTTGACATTGGCTATTTGGGTAAGCACATGGCTGAATTTAAACTGGACTGTTCCTTTGTTACCGACATTGCTCTCAGAAGTCAAGTCTTTTATGGCAGTACGGCAATCCGTTACTAAATCCACCATATCTTTCCAATTATTTGAAGTTTTTACTTCAAAGGTGATTTTAGGAGCCTCTTTATCACTTTGTGCCGATAAAATTATTTTTTGGTCTGTTCCCTCTCCCGGATTGGATTCATAAGGTGCATAAGCGAAGAAAGTTATTTTATCATCATTCGTCGGCCAAAAACGCAGAGAAGCATACCCCCAACTACCGGAAGTCCATGTAGCATGTTCATTATACATAAAATCGGGTGTTGTACTCGCTTTCTCACTATCCCATCCTTCCTTGCTTGTTTTATAGGCAAAAATACCGAAACCGGCATCCGCTTCTTTCAGCGTGGACGTAGTGGTTTCCGTTCCTCTGGTCTGTACTCCCGTATATACATCCAAACCGATTGTCCGGTCTGCATCCGGATTTATCTCCGTAACTTCATTTTGCGAGCAACCGGCTATCGTCAGCGCTGCCATTGCCATCAATAAACTTTTCGTTCCCATCTTCTATTCATTTTTTCAATTAATATTAATTATGTCCTCAAATATCTATATCACTGTTCACTTCATCCTCCCAGTCATCCACGTTGGCGTCAAAACCCGAACTTCCTTCAACTTTCACATTCGGTACTTTTTTTTCGCACGTCATGTCGATGAAAATGCTCATTCTTCCATCTCCTTCTTCCAACTGGCTTATTTTCAGATCATCAAAACTTTCTTCAAATGTGGTTTTCCCGTCCACCAATTCTGCTCTCAAATGCAGGTTATGTGAAATCTCCGTATCAAAACCAAACACGCTGATAGAGGCGCTTAGTGTTCCGTCCGTCGCCGATCCGGAATTATAAACGGGATTACCGAGACAAAACTCCTGCGCCACAGTCTTTTCTGAAATCTGTCCCGAAGCGAGAAACACAGATTCTGCAATACCATCCAAATTACAAGTGGCATTACGTATATTGTTCATTCCTTTAATACGGATTTTAACTGTTATCTTTTGAGTCAGTTTTTGGGGAAGGAAACAGAGCTGGCAACCATTTTTACTACCGTCAATCTTTTTGCCCCCCCAGTTAGTCATGCCCGATGAATAGTTTCCCGACATGCCCGGAGTCACTTCAAAACTTTCCATACAATCGGCTGCAAGTTCGTCGGGACTATCCATAATGATTATCTCCGTGGAAGGGACATCCTTTGTCACCACATTTGTGGCATGTGCCTCCAACGTCCGGTAGGCATCTTCTCCCCTAAAGCCCAGGTTACCAAAATCGTCAAATGAACGGTTAAAGAGAACAACGTCATAACGTCCTTCTTTCAGATACACAGTCTTATACGTTCGGTCGCCCATCAGTACCATAATGGGACTACTGCCGTCTGTAGGATAGAATACAGTGGTGGCACCATAATCCTGTTCCTTCTCATTCAATCCCGACCGACTCCAATCGGCACTGATCATGATTTCAGTTTCAAGGGAGTAAACCTGCTCACGGTGATTACAAGCGACCAACATGAAGAAGGTGAAGTTGTAAAACACCCACAATAGCAGCATGTTTCCCGATGCAAAAAGCAAGTGTTTTATTTTTATAAGTATCATTATAATTTGCTTTGTCAAGCCGTTACTTACCAAGTAACGGATAGTCTTCTCTATCCGCAATAAAAAAGCTGTTTTGGGAGTCATATAATGATGTAAAGAAATATATTCCGTTTTTGAGGCATCAGAAATGGAGGAGCACTTTGTGTGTTTTTCAGAATACACACCGGAACAATATGTATTTTTTCGTGTGTTGTGTCGGTAAACAAATAAAATGATAAGATTTTTATAGAAAACTAAACTATTATTTGGATTTATGAGGAAGAATTCCAATCTTTGTGAATCAAACTATCCGTTACTTGGTAAGTAACACTTTCCTTACCAGAGCCATTGTCAGACGGCATTTTTCATGCAACTTTCTTTTCATTGTATCCTGCGACCGAGATTATCAGTTCTTCATTGGCCGCATCCACCTTTTCATTCTCAAAAGGTTTCAGGTATGTTTCCGTCACCTTGATAGAGAAATGGCCCAATGCCTTGCTGATGATGCCGATACTCATTCCTGCATGAAAAGCCAACGTAGCCCATGTATGGCGCGCCACATATGAGCTGAGCTTCACACCTGGCAGCAACAGAGACGCTATTTTTTCCAGTTTCAGATTGAAGCCACGAAGAGCCCGAAGATAATCCATATACAGTTCTTTATCCTTTTTCACCTTCCCGGCCCGTTTCTTCTTGCTCTCTTGTCTGTGTAGAATCGGAAAGAGATAGATGGAATCCGGATTCTTGCTTTTAAACTCTTTCATCAGTTCCATCGCTTCTTTGGGAATACGCACCGTCATCTGCCGTCCTGTTTTGTGGCGGCTATATACAATGCGGTTCCCTTTCACATCTTGTTTACGCAAATAAGCGAGGTCAATGAACGGCATTCCTCGGAATAGGAACATCAATAAAAAATAAGCCAGCACACACCGCAGATCCGAAGGCAATTTTCTTAAGTCTGTACACAGCAACGTATTCATCTGTTCTAGTTCCAACGCCCGTTTAGTCTGTGATTCCACTTTTGTGTACACGTCATCAAACAATTTCGGGTTATAGGGCAGCACCTTTTCGCCGACCATCCGGTGATATACCGCCTTCAAGTTCCGCATATAGGTGGAAATGGTATTCAAGCTCAACCCTTTAGGCTCTCTTTTCCGCTTCCTCATTCCTTCCCGTCTCATCCATTCTTCATACTCCTTCAACCTACCTGGCGTAAAGACCTCGTCCACCGGCATCGGCATTCCTGCTCCACCGTAAAACTCCGCGATAGATTTCAACGCATACGTATAGGTATGTGCCGCCGAGCGCTTCTTATCCGCTTCCAACTGCTCAATCACCGTCTGCATATAAGATGCCAAATCCGGCATCTTCATGGGGCTCCCCATTTCTACATTCTTCTCTTTTTTACTCATAATAAATCTGATTTTCAAATCCGCACCCTACGCATATCCTGAAAAGGCCACGTTGATGGGAAAAATTTATGAGTACAAAGTAAATTATATAAGAAAATTATAAAGAATATATAGGGATAAATAAATTTGTTCACTAAAACAAACCGGTTTCAGAGGAGGTTCTACAAGATTAGAGTTCACCGAACAAAGCCATCACATCCACCTCGCCCCAATACAGATGCGTATAACTGGCTATCAGGTTCTTATAGCGAAAGACGGGAGTGGTTACCTTCCCTCCTTTGGCATTGTAGACCTGCGCTATCGAGGGAGGAAGACTGCACGCACCACCTTCTTTTCCATCAGTTTCGGGCACGGCAAACTGCGTATAATGGAATTCGTGTCCTTTAAGCCGCCATCCGTTATAGTCGAACCGGCGGTATCCCAATGTCAATTTCCTGCGTTTACGCTCGTTCGTAATGCTGAAAGGCAATACTCCTACCATCTCATTTCCAATATTGCCTACACAGCTCCCGGCGCTTCCCCCGTCCGTATCCCCATCAGAAAGAACGAACTGCGAAAGATATATCATCCCCCCGCATTCTGCCAGCGTCCTGCCACCGGCCTCTATATAGCTGCGGATAGACTCCCTGGCAAGCCTTGCCCCGGCAAGTTCCTCCAGACGGTTCTCGGGATAGCCGCCGGGCAGATAGAGCAAATCCGTCTCTTGCGGAATAGCCCGGTCCTGCTCCGGATTGAAGAAAGTGACCGTGCCCATACGGCGCAGAATATCCAGATGCTCCGCATAGAGGAAGGAAAAGGACTCTTCGTTGCGCGCTACCGAGATATGCAGCTTCCCCGGCTCTGATAGTACCGACTTCTCCTCCACAGCCGCCGCAGGCAATGGAAGCCCGATTGTCGAGAGCAGCAGTTCCCAGTCCACATGTTCCTCCAGCAAGCCTGCCAGCATGTCCAGCCCCTCCGTCTCCTTAGAACGGCTGAAATCCAGCCCCAGATGGCGTGACTCCTGCTCCAGTTCCTTCTGCTTGGGCAGATAGCCCAGACAAGTCACGTTCAAGTCTTCACAGACCTCCTGCAGCATCCGGTAGTGGTGGGGTGAGCCGACACGATTGAAGATAACTCCCGCAATACGTATATCCGGACGGAAATTGATGAACCCCGACAACAAAGGAGCCATGGAATAGGCAGCCGACTTGGCATCGACCACCAGCACCACAGGAATACCCAAGAGCCGTGCCACTTCTGCCGACGAGCCCCGGTCGCGGTCGTACCCGTCGTACATCCCCATCATCCCCTCGACCACGGCAACATCAGCATCTGCCGAATAGCGTGCATACAGACTGCGGACATGCTCCGGAGATGCCATGAAAGTATCCAGATTGATGGGAGGACGGCCGCATACCGCCTCGTGATACTTAGTATCTATATAATCGGGACCGCACTTAAAAGGCTGCACCTTCAGACCTTTCTTCACAAACAATGCCATCAGTCCACGACTGACGGTGGTCTTTCCACTGCCCGATGTAGGGGCGGCTATGAGAAACTGAGGAATGGAATCCATTATGAAGCTATCAAATTAAATATTTTCCTCCTGCAAAGGTAAGCATATCTCCGACAAAAGTTTTATCTTAGCTGCGAAAATAAAACATACCACCATGATAACCGAAGAACTTAAGAAACTCTACATCGCACATACCGGACACGAACCGGAACAGATTGACGAACTCCCCTCCTCCGGCTCCAACCGCCGTTACTTCCGCCTCATCGGAAGTCCTACACTTATCGGCGTCAGCGGAGAGTCTGTGGAGGAGAACCGCGCCTTCCTCTACATGGCAGAACATTTCCGCCAGAAAGGACTGCCCGTACCGCAAGTGTTCATCCGCTCCGAAGATGATATCTATTATCTGCAAGAAGACCTGGGCGACTCGCTCCTATTCAATGCCATCGAGAAAGGCCGCAAGACCAGCGTATTCGGTGAGGAAGAGAAACAGTTGCTGCGCAAGACCATCCGTCTGCTGCCCGCCGTACAGTTTGCCGGAGCCGACGGCATGGACTTCTCCTACTGCTACCCGCAGGCAGAGTTCAATAGCCGCAGCATTCTGTGGGACTTGAACTACTTTAAATACTGCTTCCTCAAGGCTACGGGAATGGACTTCCAGGAAGACCGGCTGGAAGACGACTTCCAGAAGATGGCAGACGTGTTGCTCCGTAGCAGCTCCGCCACCTTCATGTACCGCGACTTCCAGAGCCGTAACGTTATGATAAAGGACGGCGAACCGTGGCTCATCGACTTCCAGGGCGGACGCAAAGGTCCGGTCTACTACGACGTTGCCTCCTTCTTGTGGCAGGCCAAAGCAAACTATCCCGACAGCCTGCGCCAAGAGTTGCTGAAGGAATACATCGACGCCCTGCGCAAGTACCAGCCCGTGGACGAGGCTTATTTCTATGCCCAGCTTCGCCACTTCGTATTGTTCCGCACCATGCAGGTGCTGGGTGCCTATGGTTTCCGCGGTTACTTCGAGAAGAAGCCCCACTTCATACAAAGTGTCCCCTTCGCCATCGAGAACCTTCGCCAACTGCTCCAAGAACCTTATCCAGAATATCCCTACCTCTGCCGGATTCTGCGCGAACTCACCGATCTGAAACAGTTTACAGACGACCTGCAAAAGCGTCGCCTCGTGGTGAAAGTCACCAGCTTTGCCTACAAAAAAGGTATCCCCGAAGATTCCACGGGCAACGGAGGAGGTTTCGTCTTTGACTGCCGCGCTGTGAACAACCCCGGCAAGTACGAGCGTTACAAACCCTTCACGGGACTGGACGAACCCGTTATCCGCTTCCTGGAAGACGACGGCGAGATAGCCGTATTCCTGGAGCATGCCTACGCCCTTGTCGACGCTTCCGTGAAGCGCTACATGGAACGCGGCTTCACCAATCTGTCTGTCTGCTTCGGCTGCACCGGCGGACAGCACCGCTCCGTGTACTCGGCACAACACTTGGCGGAACATCTGCACAAGAAGTTCGGCGTGCAAGTGAACCTGATACATAGAGAACAGAATATTGAACAGACGTTTAAGGCCAAAGTTTAATGTGCTAATGTGAGAATATGCCAATATGAAAGCCATGATTTTCGCCGCCGGCCTGGGCACCCGGTTGCGCCCCTTGACGGACAACATGCCCAAGGCCCTCGTTCCCGTAGCAGGAAAGCCCATGCTGGAACGGGTGATACTGCGGTTGAAGGAAGCAGGATTCAACGAGATAACGGTCAATATCCACCACTTCGGGGAGCAGATTATCGACTTCCTCCGTGCCCACGACAACTTCGGCACGGAGATTCACATCAGCGACGAACGCGGCATGCTGCTCGACACCGGAGGAGGCATCAAAAAGGCACGCCCCTTTCTGGACGGACAAGAACCTTTCCTGGTGCACAACGCGGATATTCTGACGGACATTGACCTTGCAGGTCTCTACCGCCACCATCTGGAGAGCGATGCGGAGTCTACCCTGCTTGTGAGCGAGCGCAAGACTTCCCGCTATCTCCTTTTTGACGACGACTACCACCTGCACGGCTGGATAAACAAGTCCACCGGAGAGGTGAAACCGGCAGGCTTCGACTACCGGGAAACGAAGTACCGGGAACTCGCCTTCGGAGGTATCCACATCATCTCCCCCTCCCTCTTCCACCTGATGGACGATGGGCAGTGGAACGGCAAGTTCTCCATCATTCCTTTCTACTTGTCCGCCTGCACAAAGGTGCACATACAAGGCTATCCGCTGCAAGGATTCCGCTGGTTCGACATCGGCAAACCGGAGACACTGGCACAAGCGGAGGAATACTACAAACAAAAATAACAAGTAATGTAAAGCAGCCTAACATTACTTGTTAGCTCCCTTTACATTACTTGTTATCAAATCAATCCGTGTACCACAGATTGGCACAGATTATCCATAGTGAACCCCTACGCCAACGCCAGTATCAGCAACTGAGCCGTCAGCACCCGCAGGAACATAGCCAGCGGATAGACCGTGGCGTATCCCACCGCAGGGGCATCGCAGGATGTCAAGTCCGAGGAATAGGCCAATGCAGGTGGATTGGTGTTAGCTCCGGACAGCACACCTATCAGCGTATAGTAGTTCAGCTTCCAGAAATAGCGCCCCATGAATCCTGTCACCAGCAACGGGACAACCGTGATGATGGCCCCATAGCCAATCCACACATAGCCGCCTTCGTAGATAATGGTATCGATGAATCCCTTTCCTGCACCCAACCCCACGCAGGCCAGGAACAAGGCGATACCGATTTCGCGTATCATCAGATTGGCACTCATCGTCGTGTAGGTTATCAGCTTATATTGAGGCCCGAAACGGCTGATGAGGATGGAAACCACCAACGGTCCACCGGCCAGTCCCAGTTTCACGGGTTGGGGAATGCCAGGGAACATGAACGGCAGACTGCCCAAGATACATCCCAGGGCAATACCCAGGAAGATAGGAATCAAGTTGGGATGGTTGAGACGCTTCAGCGAGTTTCCCAATACCTTCTCCGCATGGCTCACGGCAAGCTCACTGCCTACAATCGTCACACGGTCTCCCATCTGCAACTGCAAGTGGGGAGTTGCCACCAGATCCACGCCCGAACGGTTGATACGGGTGATGCAGGCACCGAAGTTGTTACGTATCTTGAGCTGAGACAGAGACTTGCCGTTCAGTTCCGGCTTGGTGATGAGGATGCGGCGTGAAATCAAGTTCTTGTCCTCCCGTTCCCACTCCACCGAAATTTTTCTTCCGAAGAAGGCAACAATGGCCTCCACATCTTTCGGGTTGGCAATGAACAGAATTTCATCCTGCATGTGCAGCACCGTATCGGCATTCGCCAGTTCTGTTTCCTGACTGCCGGTGTGCCGGATGCGGGAGATGACAAACGCACGGTTCAACAATGGTTTCACATCTCTGATCCGCTTGCCGTCTATTGCCTCATTGCGTATCTCTACCGATATGGGACGCACGGTCAGCTCCTGCAGATGGCCCAGCCCGTGCTCGGCATCCTCCTCTTCTTTTTTGGTGTTAATCCGCATGAAGAACTTCAAGGCAAGCAGCGCCAGGATGCAGCCCACTACACCCAACGGATAGGCAACGGCATATCCGAGTGCGATTTCCGGAGCATCCACCCCGTTGAGGTCACTGTTTGCCTGCTGGGCAGCACCCAGACCGGGGGTATTGGTCACGGCTCCGGACAAGATACCCACCATCGTAGTAATGGGAATTCCGGTGGCAAAGTGCAATACAATGGTGATAACCACGCTGAGGAAGACGGAAAGCATTGCTACCATGTTCAGCGTAAGTCCACCCTTCTTGAAAGCGGAGAAGAATCCCGGTCCCACTTGTAGACCGATGGAATAGACAAACAGTATCAAGCCGAACTCCTTCAGGAAGTGCAGCAGATGTTCGTCGAGGTTCATGTCGAAATGTCCGAAGACAATGCCCACAAACAAAATCCAGGTGACACCCAGCGAGATACCCGCCACCTTCAACTTGCCCAGCATGATACCGAAGGTGATGACCAGGGACAGAATTAGGACAGAGTGTGCCACTCCTCCGCCCCAAAGGTTGGGATAACCCTCAAAGAGGTTTCTTAATAGTTCCATAGTTTCTATCTTTAGTTTTTACTTTTCAGCCTTATTGTTTAATTCTTAATTCTCTATTTAAAAAGTGTATCCCCACAGAAATCACTTCTCCGGGGATACGCATTTCACACATAAAAAATAACTACTATTATAAAGGCATGTTGCCGTGCTTTTTCGGTGGATTGCTCTGATTCTTGTTGTGCGCCATCTCCAATGCCTGCACTAGCTTGTAGCGGGTATCGCGCGGCATGATGACCTCGTCGATGAGCCCGCGCTCGGCCGTGCGGTAAGGGTTGGAGAACTTGCTTTCGTACTCCTTGATAATCTCCTGCTTCTCTTCGGCAGAGGACTTACGGTAGAGGATGTTCACCGCACCCTCGGCACCCATCACGGCGATTTCCGCCTGCGGATAAGCCAGGTTCACGTCGGCACCCGTCGGTTTGCTGGACATCACGATGTAGGCGCCACCGTATGCCTTGCGGGTAATCAGCGTTATCTTGGGCACGGTGGCCTCGGCATAGGCATAGACAATCTTGGCGCCGTGGCGGATGATGCCGTTGTGCTCCTGCATCGTTCCGGGCAAGAAGCCGGGAACATCTTCGAAGGTTATCAGCGGGATGTTGAAGCAGTCGCAGAAACGGATGAAGCGTGCCGCCTTGTCGCTGGCATCAATATCGAGCACACCCGCCAAATAGGCAGGTTGGTTTGCCACGATACCTACCGAACGCCCGTTCAGACGACCGAAACCGATAACGACGTTCTTGGCAAAGTGAGGCATCACTTCGAAGAAGTACTGGTTGTCCAGCACCGGTTCTATAATATCCTTGATGTCATAGGGCATGTTCGGGTCCTCAGGAATGACGGTCTGAAGCGCCTCTACCCGGCGATGGATATCGTCGGAGCAGGGAGTGAAGGGAGCATCCTCCATATTGTTGGACGGCAGGAAACTCAGCAGCTCGCGGATGCTCATCAGTGTCTCCTCCTCCGTATTGCACATGAAGTGGGTAACGCCGCTCTTGCTGCTATGCGTATAGGCACCGCCCAGTTCCTCCTTGTCCACCTCCTCGTGGGTCACGGTCTTTACCACGTCCGGACCGGTGATAAACATGTGGCTCTGCTCCTTTACCATGAAGATAAAGTCGGTAAGCGCCGGAGAGTAGCATGCCCCACCGGCACACGGACCCAGAATAGCGGATATCTGCGGAATGACACCCGACGCAATGGTGTTCTGATAGAAGATGGAGGCATAGCCTGCCAAGCTGTTCACACCTTCCTGGATGCGTGCGCCGCCCGAATCGTTGAGGGCAATGACGGGAGCACCGTTCTTCAGGGCAAGCTGCTGCACCTTTACAATCTTTGCGGCATTCGTCTCGCTGAGCGAACCGCCATGCGCCGTGAAGTCGTAGGCATAGACAAATACAAGGCGGCCGTCTATCTTTCCGTAACCGGACACCATGCCGTCTCCGGCAATCTGTTTCTTCTCCATGCCGAAGTTGGTGCAACGGTGGTTCACGAACTTGTCCAGCTCATTGAACGAGCCTTTGTCCAGCAGCATGTCAATACGTTCGCGGGCAGTCATGCGGCCGGAGGCGTGTTGTTTCTCTATCTTGTCTACGCCCCCACCCAGCGAGGCACGTTTATCCAGTTCCTCAAACTGGCGATATATTTCTTCTCTGTTCATATTTGCATTTACAATTTAGTGATTTATAATATACGGACTGAATGCGACTCGGGATTATTCCTCCTTTATCAACTCCAATTCAATCAATACTTGGTTGGCATTCACCGGTTCGCCCTCGCTCACGAGGATGTTGCGGACGATGCAGTCGGCATTTACCTTATAGTTACTCTGCATCTTCATGGCTTCCAGCACCACGGCAATGTCTCCGGCAGCCAGTCGGTCGCCCACCTTGACGGGGATGCTCACTACCTTGCCCGGCATCGGTGCCAGAATCTTGTCGCCCTGCTTCTCGTCGGCTCCTTTCTTCATGTGCAGATACTTGGCTTGCGTGTCCACGATGTCCACATGAAAGGAACGCTGGAGCATGCTGATGTCATAACTCTTGCCGCCCTCGCCGCGCACAAGGCCTGCGTTGAACGAGTTTCCGTTGTGCAGGATGGAGCAACTTCCGTTCTCTGCCATCACAATGTCCACTTCGTAGGGCTTTCCGTCAATGGTAAGTTGTACCTTATTCCCTTCCTTACCCACCAAGGTAATGTCTGCGATACGGTCTCCTATATGTATTTCCATTATTAATTCTCCATTATCAATTATCCATTCCTTAAATCCTGAGCACTCCCTTCTGCAAGCCAAATTCCCTCCAACGGCTGATGGGGCGGGCATCGGGTAGCTGTGCCGAAACATTCTCCTCCAGATTAACCAGATAGTCCATATAGGCAGCTATCATGGCGATGTTCTCCAACTCTTCGTTGGCAATGTTGGTGCGTACCAGCATGCGGGCGTTCTTCTCGATAAAGAGGGTGTTGTACTCTCCCTTCACAAAGTCGGGTACGTGCATGATGCGCTTCAGATAGGCAAGGTTGGTCTTTACGCCCGTAATCTTGTACTCGTAGAGCACACGGCGCATACGCTCGATGGCATACTGGCGGGTGGTTGCCCATACGATGAGCTTACCTATCATGGGGTCGTAGTAGATGGGAATCTCATAGCCGTCATACACGTAGCTGTCAATGCGGACACCGATTCCGTTCGGTTCCGTCAGTTGCTTGATGACACCGGGAGACGGCATGAAGTTGTTTTCCGTATCTTCGGCACAGATGCGGCACTCTATAGCATGGCCGCGCTGGAACAGTTCCTCCTGCTTGAGGTGCAGCACCTCGTCGTTAGCAATGCGGATTTGCTCTTTCACCAGGTCCACGCCTACCACTTCTTCCGTGATGGGGTGCTCTACTTGCAAGCGCGTATTCATTTCGAGGAAGTAGAACCGACGGTTCTTGTCTACCAGAAACTCGATGGTACCTGCACCGGAGTAGTTCACTGCCTTGGCTGCGGCAACCGCCTTCTCCCCCATCTCCCGGCGCAATTCCGGCGTAAGGAAGGGTGACGGGCTTTCTTCTACCACCTTCTGATTGCGGCGCTGCACGGAACATTCGCGGTCGAAGAGGTGGATGACGTTGCCGTGGTTGTCACCCAATATCTGGAACTCGATGTGATGCGGTTCTTCCACGAACTTCTCCAGATAGACCGTGTCGTCTCCAAAGGAGGACATGGACTCGGAACGTGCCGTGTTGTAGGCTTCCACCACTTCGCTCTCGTTATGGATAAGGCGCATACCTTTACCACCGCCACCCATAGACGCCTTCAGCATCACGGGATAACCTATCTCGTTGCAGATGCGCACGGCTTCTTCGGCACTCTGCAAAGGTTGTTCCGTTCCGGGAACCACGGGTACGCCTGCCGCAATCATTCGCTTGCGGGCAGCTATCTTGTCGCCCATCGCCTCCATCGTCTCGGCGGCGGGACCGATAAAGATAATCCCTTCCTCCTTGCAACGGCGTGCAAACTCCGAGTTCTCCGACAAAAAGCCGTAACCCGGATGGATGGCATCGGCACCGCATCGCTTTGCCGTGGCAATCACTTTTTCAATATTCAGATAACTCTCTTTTGCCACGGCCGGTCCTATCGGATAAGCCTCATCGGCATATGCCACATGATGAGAGGTGCGGTCGGCCTCGGAGAAGACCGCAACCGTAAGCAGTCCCATCTCCCGGCACGAACGCATGACGCGCAAGGCAATCTCACCTCTGTTGGCAATCAATACTTTCTTAATCATTTTACTTTTTCTTTAATATATAAAGGATATATATAGTCACACCACAATGCGGACATACCTTTAACAAAGGCATTCCATTTCTTGTTTAAATGTTCAACTAATATCTTCGTACTGTCTTCCTAACCCACGAGCAAAGGCAGCCTTTAATGAATGGCAGGTCTTCTGACTGACTCCTAATCCTGAAGCCTTCCCGATATTTCAATGCATATCAGTGGCAAGGGTGTTTTTCATGATATAAACGGAGCTTCACAGCAGCGGGACTGTCCGGGATTTACACCCGATTCCCTTTTAATCCAGATGATGGAAACATGCATCCGGAACCAATTCGCGGGCAAAGATAACAAAAATTATCAGGAGTATTCGCAAACCTAATAGTTTTTGTTATCTTTGTCCCAGTTTTGGTTTCACCTCTCCCGGTTCTGTTGGAGATGAGTGATGAAAAAGGGAATCAGGTGCAAATCCTGAACAGACCCGCTGCTGTAAGTCCTTCCAAAATCTTTGAATATTCTACAAGCCACTGTCCGCCCGGCGGATGGGAAGGCATTCAAAGAGGGATAAGTCAGAAGACCTGCCAAGACAACATAGTTTTAGTGCTTTCGGGGAATAAAGCAACAAAACATTGAGTCGAGGCATTCTTTATCCATATAAAGGAATCTTTCTCTTTGTTCATTTTTCCTTGAGGGCAAGTTACGAACGCTTATAAGGAACTGAAATGAGATTCATCACAGGACTGCTATTTACATTTATCTGCCTACTGCCTGCAGGTAGTATGGCACAGAATAAGGTCACCTTATCCGGAAAAGTCATAGACCAGCACGGGACACCGGTAGCCCAAGCCACCATCGCAGTGGAAAACACCACCTCCGGCACTTATACGGACGACCGTGGGCAATATTCACTGCAAGTCGCTCCGGGCAAACACACCTTCGTCGTCTCCTTCCTGGGCTACCAAACCGTGAAACAATCCCTCGACATCCGGCAGGATAAAAAACAGAACTTTACATTGCAGGAAAGTGCCGTAACGCTGAGCTCTGTCGAGGTCTACGGAAAGACCCAAACGCAGAAAGTGAAGGAAGGAGCCTTTGCTGTCAATGCACTCGACATCAAGCCGATAGTAAACTCACTGAATAACCTCAACGACCTGGTGAACCGTACAACGGGCATCAAGGTGAGAGAGGAAGGCGGAGTTGGCTCGGACTTCGACCTCTCCATCAATGGAATGTCTGGTAATTCCATACGTTATTTTCTGGACGGAATACCATTGGATACAAAAGGCAGCGGTGTTTCATTGGCGAATCTGCCGGTCAATATCATAGACCGGATTGAAATTTATAAAGGAGTAGTACCTGCCAGTCTGGGTACAGATGCATTGGGAGGCGCCATCAATATCATTACGAAGCAAGAGAAGAAGAACTATCTGGATGTCTCCTACGGTATCGGTTCCTTCCATACTCACAAGGCAGACTTGAATGCCCAGTTTGTAGAGCCTCGAACCGGACTGATCATTAAACCTACCTTTGGGGTCAATTACTCCAAAAACGATTATATGATGAGAGATGTCGAAGTCTGGGATGAAGACAGCCGCAAATACATTCTGACTGACCGTAGACGCTTCCATGATGACTATTTTTCACTGTTCGGACAAATGGAAATCGGCTTTTCCAATAAGTCCTGGGCAGATGCTTTTTTTGTTTCCGCCTCTTACTCCAAAGTAGACAAGGAGTTGCAGACTGGCTCTGTACAGAGTAAGGTATATGGAATGGCAGAAAGAGGCTCCGATGCCTGGAACATTTCAGCCCGCTATCAAAAGCATAATTTCATTTGGAAGAACATGCAGCTGAATGCCGCACTCTCGCACACTTGGGACCATTCATTGACCACAGATACAGCCTACCGTAAGTATGACTGGAACGGAGATTATATCGTAAGCTCACGTAACGAAATCACAGGACGGGGCCGTTCGATGCGCCATTACAAACGTCCCCTGACCATTGGCCGCGCCAATTTGGACTATCGGTTGGACAACCATCACTCCCTCAACCTAAACTATCTATTAAGCCGCATCGGCAATGACCGCTATGATGAAGCGGATACTGATTTTGAAGCCTCCCAATGATATTCTGGCAAAACATGTGACAGGCTTCTCCTACAATCAATCCCTTCTCGAAGAAAAAATGAGCAATACCTTTTTTGTAAAGAACTACATCAACCATCTGAATATCCGGCAAACGGATTTATCCAGCATCACCGGGTCGAAGGATGTAAAAGGGACGATAACCAAAAAGTATTGGGGCTACGGTATCGGTTCACGCTACACAGCCATAGAACCTTTATCCATTAAAATTTCCTATGAACACAGCGTCCGGCTGCCCCTTGCCCGCGAATTATTGGGAAACGGTACCACCATATATGCCAATGTAGCCTTGAAACCCGAAAGCAGTGACAACGTCAATCTGGGCATCTTCGGCACATGGCATCCCGCCCCCGGCCATACACTTTATTATGAAGCAAACGGTTTCCTACGCTATGTGGACGACTATATCCAAGCCACCGTAGAAACCAAAGAAGGTATGATGCAATATGAGAATGTTCCGGCTGTACATATCAAGGGCATAGAAGGAGAAGTACGTTACGACTGGCAAAGCAAGTTACAGCTTGCCACCAATGTCAGTTTTCAAGAGGCACGCGACCAGAACAGATACAAGACTGACGGAAAACCTTCTGCAACCTACAACAACCGGGTACCCAACCGCCCATGGCTTTTCGGAAGTGCAGAAGCAAGCTATCTTTTCCACAATGTGGTTCTGCCCGAAAGCAAATTACGGCTGGGATGCAGTTATCGGTGGGTGCACTGGTTCTTCCTGACATGGGAGGCCTATGGCTCTCGCGAAAGCAAGGCACGCATCCCGGCACAGCACATTTGCAATGCCGACATCACCTATTCATGGAAACGAGGACGATACAATATTTCGCTGGAATGCTCGAACCTACTCGACAAATTGGCCTATGACAACTATAAACTGCAAAAGCCCGGACGAGCATTCTTCGCCAAATTCAGATTATTCATCAACTAACTAATTTTATTTAAAATGAAACGACTAAATCTTTTATCCGGTATCCTTATGGCCATAGCCATGACCTTATCATTCAGTGCATGTTCCGACAACAACGATCCAGCCCCCACCCCGGATCCAGACCCGCAACCGGAACTTTCCGATTATCACTTTGATATTTTTATGACTATCGGCAAACACGGTGGTATGAACCAAGGGGACGGTACCATTGTAAAAAGTGTAAACAGCCTTACGGCAGATATGGGAGTCATTGACATAAAGAATGACGGCGTTGAGTTCAGAAGTGAAAACAACACTTATTCCATGGAAGCCATTGTCAAAGGGAAATACTATTATCAAGTGCCAAACTCAAACGACCGATTTACCAAATTGCAGGTAACCGGTAATTCCGTCAAAATAGTCCAAGAACAGACATTTGTACAGAATACCTTCAAAGTACGCGGCTACACACATGCCTGGCTGGATGACCATACCCTGGTTATCATGGCAGCCAATGGTGATGCAGATAAAGTTATCTGGACCAAGCTGAACACCGACGACATGCGTATCCTTGCCGAAGGAACACTGGACCTTCCTTTGCCAGAAGGAGCAAAAGTATTCACAGCTTCCGGCATTCTGACCTACAACGAAAAGGCCGGTAAACTATATTACTTCTACTTTGGTAAAGACAAATCAGGCAGAGGTGGAAAAGCAACCTCAAACTTCCTGACAGCAGTTATCAATCCCTCGGACATGAAGGTGGAAAGTAACAAGGTCAACACCCTTGCCGGAGAAATGGCGGGAAGCGCTTACGGAGAACTGATGCAAAGTTGCGTGATGTATGATGCAGACGGTAACCTCTACTTGGCTGCATTCACCGATGCCAATGACATGGAACAAGGTCATCTGCTCCGCATCAGGAAAGGTGAAACAGACTTCGATGCAAGCTATGAGGGATATCCCAACGCCGACGGTAAACTGCTCACCATCCAAAACCTGGGTAACGGTAAAGCCCTCGTGTATGCACGTAATGATGCAGCCGGTACTGCCATCGACAGTTACAGCCACTATTATTCTATCATCAACATCAATACCGGAACACAAGAACGCTTGAGTTATAACGGACAAGAAATACCTTACAGTGGCGGACGATTTGCACAACGCACCGCTATTGTAGACGGCAAGGCATACATCGGCGTAAATACAGAAAAAGCCAATCCTTGTATCTACATCTATGACATAGCAACCGGTAAAGTAGAAAAAGGCGCAGAAATTGCCGAAGGTTATTATTTCGATATGCTTAGAGTTGTTGAAAACGATAAATAATCTATGAACAAGATTTTTTCTTTATTACTTTTACTAAGCACCTCTCCTCTGCCATGCGCACGGGGGGAGGCAATTACGAGCACAGCGATATGCTTGCAAGTATGAAACCCGGTGACAAGGCCGCCCTGCTCATGGTGCACTTCGGCACTACGCATGACGATACCCGTGCCCTCACCATTGATGCCATCAACGCCAAGGCACAAGCTGCCTTCCCGGAGTTGAAGTTCCAAGAAGCCTATACGTCGCGCATCATTATCCGCCGCTTGAAAGAGCGCGGCACCACGAAGCTGACTCCACTGGATGCCATGCTGAAACTGCGCAGCGAAGGTTACACACACCTCATCGTGCAGAGCACCAACATCATTGACGGAGTAGAAATGGAATCACTCCTCCGGGATGTGGAAAGCGCACTGCCCTTCTTCAAGGAAATACGCGTAGGTACTCCCCTGCTCTACTCTATAGAAGATGCAGAGAAGGTGGCAGATATTCTGGGCAACCGCTACAACGTCCCGGCACAAGGCAAAAAGGCTGCCAAAGAAAACTTCGTGCTTGTGGGCCACGGCACTTATACTCCTGCCACTGCCATCTACAGTCAGATGGACTATATGCTGAAAGCAGGCGGACTGACCAATTTCCATGTGGGCACCATCGAAGGTTATCCTACCTTTGACACCATGCTGGCACAACTGAAAGCCGGGAAAGCCAAACGTGTGACCCTCATCCCCTTCATGTTTGTTGCCGGAGACCATGCCAAGAACGACATTGCCGGAGAGTGGAAGGAGAGGCTCGAGAAAGAAGACTTCATCGTCAGTACACAGCTGGAAGGGCTGGGACAAGTTCCGGAGATTCAAGAAATATTCATTGACCATATCCGTTTCGGACTGAAGCACCGCATGCTGGACATCATGACGAAGAAGGCGGCCTACGCTGCCGGAAAAGACACTGAATAATATACCCATTAGTGGGTATTTAGTGTTCTTGAATCATCTTGTACTTTTGCAGGAAAAACGCAAACGACAATGAATGTTATCACCAAACTGATGTACTCTATTCATAGGATACTGGGCACTTTGCTCTGTATCCTATTTCTTATGTGGTTCCTCTCCGCCTTCGTGATGATGTACCACCGCTTTCCCCGTGTCAGCGCCAAAGAGAAAATGCAAAAGCTGGAAATGCTCTCCCAAAACGGAGATTCACTTCCGGACATCTCCTCCGTCACGGCCCGTCTGCCTCATGGCGTAAAGGTCAGGTCCACGATGCTAAACCTCAATGCCGGACACCCCGAGTTCAGCTTTAGCACCACAAAAGGTACGTTCCATTTCCTTGCTGATTCCGCCATCTCACGACCACCTCTGGACAGTGAGCACCTGCACCGGACAGCAGCTTTGTGGTGTTCTTCTCCCATTACCCGTATCGACACCCTCCACTCTCTGGACCAATGGATTCCCTTCGCTGAACTGAAAAAGGAAATGCCCATTTATAAAATATACTTTGCCGATGATGCCGGGACACAGCTCTATCTGAGTTCACAAAACGGTGAGGCCTTACAGTTCTCCAACAGAAGCGAACGCTTCTGGGCATGGCTGGGTGCCATTCCCCACTGGGTATACTTCACCTGGTTGCGGCAGGATACCGTCCTTTGGACCAAAACTGTCATCTGGCTCTCCGCCTTGGGTTGTCTCATGGTCATTGCCGGCATCTGGGTAACTGTAGATGTATGGCGCAAAACACACCGTAACCGTCACTCCAAATTCTCCCCTTACCGTAAAAGATGGTATCACTGGCATTACGTCAGCGGAATTCTTTTCGGCATTTTTGTACTGACCTTTACTTTCAGTGGTATGATGTCTCTGGCAGATATCCCAGAATGGATTCATAAACCGGCATTGAAGAAAGGCAGCCCTACGCGCATACTCCATGCCCGTGGCCCACGCCCGGAAAACTATCCCTTGGACTACCGCCGTGTCATAGCCGCCTATCCCCAAGCTTTGCAGATAGAGTGGCGCAATTTCCGCGAACATCCCTACTACATCGTAAAAGATAGAAAAAACGAGTATTACATCGATGCCGCCGACAGCCTGCCGCGTCCGTTACTACTCTCCGAAGAAGAAATCCTGAAAGGCGTGGAAAGCATTTATACCTCCCAGCGTGATTCTTCACAACATATCCCCGGCATACATATCTCCCTGCTCGAACATTTCGAGACCTATTATCGCGACATGAGCAATATGTATCGCGGACGTCCCCAGCTTCCCGTCTGGAAGATTACGGTGGACGACCCGGATCGGAGCGTTTATTACATTCACCCGGAAACGGGAATCATCCACCATGTAGACACCTCCTCCCGCTGGAAATACTGGAGCTATACAGCCCTGCACCGCATGCGTCTGCCCGGTCTGAACTCCAATGCCACCCTGCGCAAGACTGTGCTTTGGGTATTGCTGCTTGGAGGTACAGCCGTTTGCATCACGGGTGTGGCGTTAAGTGTGAATTATATAAGAAGAAAATGTCATAAAAGACAAAAACACTATTAACGAGAATAAACTTGTATGAATAAGAAAAGACTTGGAATATTCCTCGGCAGCATAGCCCTATTGATTGTCTGTAGCTTTGCGGCCTATCAGTACTGGTTTGCTCCTACACGTATACTTATTATCAACGCAACCCTGGCACAAGCTGCCGACATTGCCCTGAACAATGACTGCGCTCGGATAAAAGTCACCTGCATAAAAAAAGAAGAGGTGAAGGACCTTTCCGGCTATGATGCCATCGTGATGTACAGCAGAGGGCTATACCTTGACGACGGCCAGATTGCCGAAGTGGAACGGGTGGGTGCCAGCGGAGTACCAGTCTTTACGAATACGTTACGAAATTTCACCCTCTCCCTCAATCACAATGTTACCAATGAACAACAGCATACGCTACGGGAGTATCTCAGGAACGGCAACAAGCACAACTACCGGAATGTCTTACTCTACCTGCGCCACATCGCCACTCCCCACCGGTGGGGATACCAAGATTACGAGCCTCCCATCCCATTGCTGGAAAACATGTTCTACCACCGCGAATACAGCTGCTACTTCAGTACTCCGCAAGAGGTGACTGCCTATCTGAAAGAAAAAAATCTCTACCATGAGGACGGACGCAACCTTGCCCTGATTTCCGGACTCAACTTTCCGATGGAAGGAAACCGTGCCCACGTAGATTCCCTCATCACGCGTTTGACACAAGCAGGCTTCAATGTCTATCCTTTCACTGCCGGAGGCCAACCGCGTGCCGATATGATACGCACCCTCCATCCCGATGCAGTAGTCTACTTGCCTATGGGACGGCTGGGCAATGACTCACTCATCAACTGGCTGCACCAGGAAAACATTCCTTTATTCATGCCCTTCCCACTGATTCAGCCCCACGAGGAATGGCTGGACCCGAATACCCCCGTCAGCGGCGGCACACTGACCGCCCGTGTAGTGGTGCCGGAGATAGACGGAGGCATGCTGCCCCTTTGCATCGCCACCCAAAACGAAAACAAGCAGGGATATTATCTGTACACCGCCGAGAATGAACGGATAGATGCCGTAGTGGACCATATTACCAAGTACATGTCCTTGAGAGACATGTCCAACAAAGAAAAGCGCGTTGCTATCTGTTACTTCAAGACTCCGGGAAAAGACGCCCTGCTGGCAAGCGGTATGGAAGTGATTCCTTCACTCTATAACTTCTTGAAACGCCTGCGTTCGGAAGGGTACGATGTCAGCGGACTGCCTGCCACTGTAGAGGAGTTCGGCAAGCAAATACATCGTGACGGTGCCGTCATGGGTTCGTATGCCAAAGGGGCGCAAGAACAGTTTTTGAAAACGGCACACCCGGTATGGTTGTCTACCGAGCAATACGAACAATGGGCACACGAAGTACTCCTTCCCGAGAAATATCAGGAAGTGACGGACAGATATGGAGATGCCCCCGGTAACCTGCTGGCAACAGAAGATAGTATCGCCATTGCCTGCCTGCAATTCGGTAATATCCTGCTCTTCCCCCAGCCCCGCCCGGCATTGGGAGATGATGAGTTCAAACTGGTGCACGGTATGCCGGTGGCGCCGCCCCACAGTTATCTGGCTCCTTATCTGTATATGCAAAAAGGGTTCAAGGCAGATGCGGTGATTCACTTCGGCACCCACGGCAACCTGGAATATACTCCCGGAAAGAATGTGGCCCAGTCACAGTCCGACTGGTCGGATGTACTGATTGGCAACCTTCCCCACTTCTATTTCTATACCACCGGAAACGTAGGCGAGGGTATCATTGCCAAACGTCGGACACATGCCGTACTGGTCACCCACCTCACTCCACCCTATGTGGAAAGCGGTATGCGCCAACGCTATTCGGCCTTGCTGGAAGATATTCATAAAGTACTGGACGAAGGGACTGCCAAACACCGTACCCTGGGAATGGGCATCAAAAAAGAGGCCATGCGCCTGGGACTGCACCGTGACCTCAACCTGGATTCCATATCCGGTGACCCCTACACAGCCGAGGAGTTGGAACGTCTGGATGCCTTCACCGAAGAGATAGCCAACGAAAAGATACTGGGTGCGTACTACACCATGAATGAGCCTTATTCTGACCGCGACCTGCTGACCACCACTCTCGCCGTCGCTGCCGACCCGCTGGCATACGAAACGGCCCGCAAGGACCGCGATAAAGGTAAAATCACCACAGAGCAGTTGCAAGACTTTACCTATATAGCCCACCACTACTTGCCTGCTGCCAGGAAAAGACTGACCGCCTTACTCCAGAATCCACCCAAGGATACTGCATCTGTAGCACCGGAGCTTCGCCCCGCCCTACTCTATCGCGAACAGTTGCTGGCCTCCACCGCCAACGAGCAAAATGCCATGGTGCGTGCACTCAGCGGGGGGACCGTATTCCCTGCGCCGGGAGGTGACCCCGTACTGAACCCGAACGTTCTGCCCACCGGACGCAACATGTACAGCATCAACGCCGAGAATACTCCCAACCCAAGGGCTTGGGAAGATGGAAAGCGATTGGCAGAAGCGACTTTAAAACAGTACATCAGCAAGCACGGCGAATATCCTCGGAAAGTAAGCTATACCTTCTGGGCAGGCGAATTCATCAATACGGAAGGAGCTACGCTGGCCCAGGTATTCTGGATGCTGGGAGTAGAACCCGTACGCGACGCCCAAGGCAGAGTGGTTGACCTGAAACTGGTGCCCAGTGAAGAACTGGGGCGTCCGCGCATCAATGTGCTGGTACAAGTGTCCGGACAGCTACGCGACATAGCCGGTTCCCGCTTGAAGTTACTGACCGATGCTATACGTCTGGCATCGGAAGCCGGAGATGAGACCTATCCCAACTATGTGGCATCGGGTACACTGTTGCAGGAAAAATTACTGGTGGAAAAGGGAACTTCCCCCAAACGTGCCCGTGAAATGTCTGTGATGCGTGTATTCGGACCGATCAACAGTGGATACAGTACCGGTATGATGGCCTATACCGAGCACAGCGGCTCGTGGGAAAGCGAAAAGGAGATAGCCGAAGGATACCTCAACAATATGGGTGCCTCTTATGGGGACGACGGAAATTGGGGAGACGTCCAGGAAGGTTTGTTTGCCTCGGCACTGTCCGAAACGGATGTTGTCATCCAGCCCCGTCAAAGTAACACATGGGGCCCCATCTCCCTGGATCATGTATACGAATTTACGGGTGGACTCTCGCTCACCGTCAAAACCGTGACCGGCAAGGAACCGGATGCTTATATGGCAGACTACCGCAACCGGACCAACCGCCGCATGCAGGATGCCAAAGAGGCCATTGCCGTAGAGACACGTTCCACCATCTTGAACCCTACCTTTATACAAGAGCGGATGAAAGGCGGGGAAGGTTCGGCGCAGATGTTCGGCGAAATCTTCCGCAACATCTTCGGCTGGCACGTCATGCGTCCGTCGGCCATGGACAAAGAACTGTTCAATGACTTGTATAGAATGTATATAAAGGATGAGAATAAGCTGGGCATTCACGAGTACTTCCTCCGCGTCAATCCCGCCGCATTCCAGGCTATGACAGCCGTCATGCTGGAAAGTGCCCGCAAAGGTTATTGGAAAGCATCTGATAAGCAACTGAAAACCACCGCCTCCCTACATGCACAAATCACACGCGAGAAGGGTGCCGCCTGCACAGAGTTCGTTTGTGACAATGCCAAGCTCCAATCGTTCGTTGCCGACCAGTTGGACAATAGCGAGAAGCAGACCTATACCCAGAACATGAAGGAGGTACACGAAGCATCCGCAACCGATGGCAAGGATGTCGTACTGAAAGAACACAAACTGACTTCCGAACAAACGGTACGTAAGAACAGAGTGAACGGAGTGATTGCAGGCAGTCTTGTCGTCATCACCTTCATCGGACTGGTCGTACTGTTGAAGAGAAGGAAAAAGAATAAATAGAAACAGAGTATTATGGAATACGTCATTCATCTGTTAGCCCTATTCATTGCCCTCAATTTTCTATTAAAGGTGGGGTTCTATCCACGCTGGGGAATGTGGACAGTTGCCGCAGGCTGTGCCTTTTTTGCGTGGCTGGTGACTCCATGGATGACGGAACAGTCCAAGACCGTGGTGGCATCTTTTTTTGCCTCCCGTCCACAGATGTTAAACTTGTCGGTATGTGTCACCCTGGAAGCCGCCGTAATGATAACTTTCTGTTTCGACTGTTTCGCAGAAATGCGTACCCGCAACACGGCATTCAAACAAGCAGTCACCCTCTTCCTGAAGCTATATCCCGGCATACTGATAGGCGGAGTAATATGCTATGGCCTGGCACTGCTGCTTTTCACTTTTCCCGGAATAGATTTCGGCAGTCTCTCATGGATAGCAGCCGGTGTTACTTTCTTTGCAGTTTGTGCTGGAAGCTTTCTGTTGCGGCATGCTATCGGTGACAAACCACTGCGCTTGGAAGTACTGTTCATTGTTAATATTTTCATTGTCATATTGAGCATCATTGCTACGGGCTATTGAAATGAATTTAAGAATTAAAAACTAAAAAGATATATGGAAACAATCTCAAACACACTGTTCTGGATTTCAAACGGGCTGCTGGTTCCCGTCATAGTCCTGCTGCTGCTATTCTTTCTACGTGCCATTATCCTTGCGGGAGGTTTCTTCGGCGAGTTCTACCAGCGGATGAAATTACAGAAGCAATTCACTGAAACACTGGAGAACATCACCCCAGAGAATATAGACGGACTGCTGCAGCAACTCCCATCGGCAGGCAACTCCCCTCTCCTCCGCAGCTTGTCCAAATTGTCCGCACACCGGGACGACGCTGCCTACTGCGAACACCTGCTTGCCAACTATGAAGTGGAAGCCGAGAAGGAGTTGGGACGTTCGCGTACATTCATCAAACTGGGTCCCATGTTGGGGCTGATGGGTACCCTCATCCCGATGGGTCCCGCACTGGTGGGGCTGGCACAAGGAGACATCTCCTCCATGGCCTACAATATGCAGGTGGCTTTTGCCACTACAGTGGTAGGTTTGGTCATTGCTGCTGTCGGCGTCATTACCCTGCAAGTGAAACAACGCTGGTATGCCCGCGAAATGAACGACTTGGAATATCTGTACAAAGTGATAAGTCGCCAAACGGCCGAAAAGGAATAACGGACTAACGATACGAAAACTATGAAGAGTAAGAGAAACAGATTACTGCACAGCGATTCGGACTCCGACCCCATGGGTACGGTAGCCAATCTTTTTGACGTAGCGATGGTCTTTGCCGTAGCCTTGATGGTGGCTCTCGTCTCCCGCTTCAATATGACGGAGATGTTTTCTAAAGAAGACTTCACCATGGTGAAGAATCCCGGAAAGGAGAATATGGAAATCATTACCAAAGAAGGGCAGGAAATCAAGAAATACACTCCCAGCGAAGACCAAAAGACCTCCGGCAAAAGAGGAAAGAAAGTGGGAGTTGCCTATCAGCTTGAAAATGGAGAGATTATCTATGTGCCGGAATAAGGGAATACAGTACCTACTTATAGCTATTCTGCCATCGCAGTATAACAACTATTAAGTATTTCACCCTCCGATAATGGTATGTACCTTTGCAGCGTTATATAAAATAAAACAATATATGATAAAGCAAAGACTTCTCACAGCTCTCCTTATGGGAGGAATCATCGCCACCGGTGCCTATGCACAAGCCGAAAAAGGTGACAGCGACGATATGACCAAGAAAACTCACGAGTTGAACCCGGTCGTAGTAACGGGTACGGGTACACATCAGCGACTGAAGAACACTCCGTCTCCGGTATCGGTTATCACTGCCAACGAAATAAAGCGTGCCGGTATCACTGACTTCCAGCAGGCCTTGACCATGATGGTGCCCTCGCTCTCCTTCCGTCCGAACGCGATGGGTTCCTATCTGATGATGAACGGACTCTCCAACAAGCACGTACTGATATTGGTGAACGGACGCAAGGTTACGGGAGATATCACCGGTAACATCGACCTCAACCAAATAGACATGACCCGCGTCAAGCGCATCGAGGTGCTGAACGGAGCCGCTTCTTCCCTTTATGGTTCGGATGCCATCGGCGGTGTAATCAATATCATTACCAACGAGCCTAAAGATGTGGTAGCCTTCAGCAGCAATAGCAGCTATACGAGAAAGAATCAATTCTCCCAAGGCTTGAATCTGGACATCGCCCAAGGAAAAATAGGGTCCTATACTTCCTATAAATACGACCACTCCGACGGTTGGCAAAACAGCCGTCTGACAGAAGACGGAGAAGACATCATCGAAACGATTGCCCCGCTCTCCCTGGGCTACAGCTCGAATAACTTTTCGCAGAAGTTTACCTATGATGCTACGGAACAGCTTTCCTTCTATGCCAACGGCGGATACTACAACCGCGGACTCGAACGTCCGGTAGAACGCGAAGATATCACCGGCGGAAGCAAGTACAACACTACCTACGAAGGTTATAACTGGGGGGCAGGCGCCAAATACAAACTGAGTAAACGCAACGTTATCCAGTTTGACTATTCAGGAAACAATTACGCATCACGCTACAAATACCTGATAGAAAACAGCGGATACCTGCCCGGACAGTATGCGCTTACCAAGCTTCAGAAATTCCATGATGCCGAGTTGAAAGGTATCTTCGGTTTTACAACCAACAGCACTACGGTGTTCGGTGTAGACTATCGCCGTGAGGTGCTCCGCCGTCCCGACTCCGATTTGGACAAAAGTGTCTATACGGCATCAGCCTACGGACAGCATGAAGTGAAGCTCTGGAACCATCTGACCGGTGTTGTGGGTGTACGCTACGACCATCACGAACAGACGGGCGGACGCTTCACCCCCAAAGTGGCAGCCATGTACAACATAGGCAACTTCAATGTACGTGCCACCTATGCTGCCGGATTCCGCGCTCCGGGAATTGACGAGCTCTACTACCACATGTTCAAGAAGACAATGGGTACACGAGCCACCATCTCATTGGGTGACGAGAACCTCGACCCCGAACACAGCAACTATTACTCCATCAACATGGAATACCGCACCAACCGTTTCAGTGCTTCCGTCACCGGTTACCTGAACTATGTAAAGAACATGGTAACTTCCAAATCCACTAAATTCGATGACCTACCGGAAGCAGAGCAGAACCAGTTGCGTGAAGAGTTCCCCGAAATCGGTGACCTTTCATCCACGAAAAACCTAAGTGTCAAGAACTACTTCAATTTCGAGAAAGCTACCGTCAAAGGCTTTGAAGTGAACTTGAACGGCAATCTGTTCCCGGGCTTCACCCTGGCCGGAAACTATACCTACGCCTATGGACGCGGTCTGAACGAAGGAGGCGAATGGCAAAACATCGAACGCAGCATACGCCATACAGCCACCATCACCGGAAACTATACACACAGCTGGAGCGACTATACCTTGAACCTCAACCTGAACGGTCGTCTGCAAAGCAAAGTCTATTATCCGGGTGACGCGGACGGCAATGCTCCGGGTTACGGCATCTGGAACCTCAATACCCGCCATACCTTCGACGGCTTCCGCAACTTTGTCATCGAACCGGGCATCGGCATAGACAATATCTTCAACAAGAAAGACAACCGCCCGCTGAACAAGAACTTCGCCTTGTATTCTCCGGGACGTTCGGTAGTAATCAGCCTGGCACTCAGACTAAAATAATCTCTCCATAACGCATTTAGAAACAACAACAATTATGAAACATTTTTTCATCACTCTCTATTTACTCGGCATCAGCCTCTTCTCCTCCGCACAACAAGAGGAGAAGGCGGCTCTGCTCATCACCCATTATGGCAGTTCGGACCCTCAGACACGTGCCTTGACGCTCGACGTCGTGACCCGTGAGGCACAAGAAGCCTTTCCGCAGTTTACAGTGCGCGAAGCATACATCTCGCCGATTGTACGAAAAAGACTTGCCAAGGAGGGTGTGTACAAAGACAGCCCTACGGATGCACTGCTGAAACTTCGCGCCGAAGGCTACCGGACCATCTACGTCCAGAGCACCACCTTGATAGAAGGCAGTGAGATGACCTCCGTCCGCAGGGATGCAGACAAGCTCCGTCCCTTCTTCAAGGAGATAAAAGTGGGAAATCCCCTGCTCTACTCCGTCGAAGACTGCGAGAAGGTAATCGGTATACTGACCGCCGAACAGCTGCGAAAGAAAGAAGACATTGTCTATGTGGGGCACGGCAACCAGCTACCCAGCACGGCTACTTACGCCATGCTCGACTTCATGATGAAAGCCCATGGACTGAAGAACTTCCACGTCAGCACCATTGAAGGATACCCCACCCTGGACGCAACCCTGCTGCAACTGAAAGAGACACGCCCCAAGAGCGTGACATTGGTTCCGTTGCTGTTGGTATGCGGCAACCATACCAAGGAAGATATTGCCGGCGTGTGGAAGACGGAACTTGAAAAGCAAGGCTATCAAGTGAATGTACGCATGCAGGGACTGGGCGAAAACAAAGCCATCCGCCAGCTCTATATGGAACACATCAAAGCCATGCTAAAAGATTGATAACCAGCAAGCGTAAAAGGGCTACACCTTTTACATACCAAGGCTACACCCTTTGCTCCGGATGGCTACACCATTCCGGACAAAGGGTGTAGCTCTTTTCAATGTACACAGATTACGGACATTTGTAACCATATTACGGATTCCTCCTCCTGCGATATGGTACTTTCCGGATTATTCTCTACATTTGTACAAAACTAACAGGAACGTTTATGGAAGAAGTAATCAAGCTCAATGCTGTAGACCAATACAACAAGATGTTCGGTCTCGAAACCCTGCATCCGCTGGTCAGCGTAGTCGATTTGTCCGAAGCCACTGGATATCCCAGGCATTTCACCTTGAACTATGGCGTATACGCCCTTTTCCTCAAAAACACCAAATGCGGAGACATACGCTATGGAAAACAGTATTACGATTACCAGGAAGGCACGGTAACCAGCTTCGCCCCGGGCCAGGTGACCGAGGTCAACATGCCGGAAGGTATGCAGCCCAGCGCCTCCGGCCTGCTGTTCCACCCCGACCTGATAAAAGGCACCTCGCTGGGACAGGGAATAAAGCAGTATTCCTTCTTTTCCTATTCCTCTACCGAGGCACTGCATTTGTCCGAAGACGAGAAAGAAATCTTCCTCGACTGTCTGAAGAAGATTAAGATGGAAATCCAACGCCCCATCGACAAGCACAGCAAGGGGCTGATTGCACGCAACATCGAGCTACTGCTGGACTACTGCATGCGTTTCTACGAACGCCAGTTCATCACCCGCTCGGCAGCCAACAAAGACATCCTGATGAAATTCGAAGCACTGATAGACGACTATTTCCAGAGCGACAAACCGCAGACCGAAGGACTGCCTTCCGTGAAATACTTCGCAGACAAAGTGTTCCTCTCCTCCAACTATTTCGGAGATTTGGTGAAGAAGGAAACCGGAAAGACGGCGCAGGAATATATCCAGAACAAAATCATCGACCTGGCCAAAGAAATGATTATAGGAAGCGGGAAGACGGTCAGCCAGATTGCCTATGAGCTGGGATACCAGTATTCGCAGCACTTCAACCGCGTGTTCAAGAAGAACGTAGGCTATACTCCGAGCGAATACCGGCACTTGCAGGTTTAGACAATAAAGTTTCACCACAGATTACGCGGATTAGCACAGAGTTTTTTCGGTTTCGTCAAATATAAGTTCTATCTTTGTATGCCAATAGAACATATGGATATGAAACACCCCAAAATAATTGTTGCCGGCATCGGACCGGGCAATGAATCGGATATAACTCCCGCCGTAATTTCCGCTTTGCAAGAATCAGATGTAGTGGTGGGATATAAGTACTATTTCCAATTTGTAACCCCTTATCTCCACCCCTCAACAGCATGCATAGATACCGGCATGAAGCGTGAGCGCGCCCGTGCCGAGCAGGCTTTCGAGCTGGCAGAGCAGGGAAAGACGGTCTGCGTCATCAGTTCCGGGGATGCGGGCATTTATGGTATGACGCCGCTTGTCTACGAGATGAAGCGGGAAAGGAACAGCGACGTGGAAATCGTTTCGCTGCCGGGCATCAGCGCTTTCCAAAAGGCAGCCTCACTGCTGGGAGCTCCCGTAGGACATGACTTCTGTGTCATCTCCCTTTCAGACCTGATGACTCCCTGGGAGCGTATTGAAAGGCGTATCATCGCAGCCGCTGCCGCCGACTTCGTGACGGCAGTCTACAACCCCAAAAGTGAAGGACGCTACTGGCAGCTTTACCGCTTGAAAGAACTCTTTCTGCAGGAAGGACGCTCACCGGAAACGCCCGTGGGATATGTGCGCCAGGCAGGACGCCCGGAACAAGCGGTACACATCACCACACTGGGAGATTTCAATCCCGAAGAGGTGGATATGTTTACAGTCGTATTGATAGGCAACTCACAGTCCTACGAATGGAACGGAGCCTTCATCACTCCGCGCGGCTATTACCGGGACACGAATACCGAAGCCACGGGCATCGGGCAAGACATCATGATTCGCAGTTTCCGTACCATCGAAAAGGAACTGAAGAACAAACATATTCCCCTCGACCATAAATGGGCTTTACTCCATGCCATACATACCACCGCCGATTTTGAAATGGAGTATCTGCTGCATACGGACGAAGGTGCCGTAGCTTCCTTGTATCAAGCCATCGAGAAAGGCGGAATCAAGACCATTGTCACAGACGTCACGATGGCAGCCAGCGGTATCCGCAAAGGAGCTTTGCAGCGGCTGGGCGTAGAGGTGAAATGTTACCTTGGCGACCCGCGTACGGCGACGATGGCTGCAGAGAAAGGCATTACCCGTACCCAGGCAGGCATCCGCCTGGCTGTGGAGGAGCATCCCGATGCATTCTTTGTATTCGGCAATGCACCTACGGCACTTATGGAACTCTGCGACCTGATACGTAAGGGCAAGGCACATCCGGCGGGCATTGTTGCCGCACCGGTAGGCTTCGTGCATGTGCAGGAGTCCAAACACATGGTGAAACCCTTTACGGAAATACCCAAGATTATCGTAGAAGGACGTAAGGGAGGCAGCAACCTGGCTGCCACGCTGGTGAACTCCGTGTTGTGCTACAACGATGCGGAGCAGTTGCGCCCGGGCAGGGATGTGTAAGTGAAAAGAGACATTCCATAACATTACTTGTTACGACCGATAACATTACTTGTTATGCCCCCTTACATTACTTGATATTTTCATAAGATTACTCATTGAATGAAACACAGATTTATAATCATAGGAATGGATGACAACCGTTCCCCCTTCTTTCCACCGGAAGCACTGGCACAGATACGGAAGGGGAAGGTCTTCTCCGGTGGCATACGGCATAAGGAGATTGTCGGTCCTCTGCTGCCTGCCGGAGCCGAATGGATTTCCATCACCGTACCGCTGGACCGCGTCTTTTCCCGTTATGAAGAAATATTTGCCCACTTCGAAGAGACGGCTACGGACGACTCCATCATTGTATTCGCGTCCGGCGACCCGTTATTCTTCGGTTTTGCCAATACCATAAAGCGTAAGCTTCCCGAGGCAGACATTCTGCTCTATCCCGCTTTCAATTCCTTGCAGACATTGGCACACCGCCTCGTCATGCCGTATGACGACATGCGCACCGCCTCCCTGACAGGACGCCCGTGGCAGGAGTTCGACCGTGCCCTCATAGAGCGTGCCCCCAAAATAGGCATCCTCACCGACCGCGAACATACCCCGGTCACCATTGCCGCCCGCATGCTGGAATACGGGTACTCCCACTACACACTATACATCGGCGAGCATCTCGGCAATCCCGAAAAGGAACGCATACGCCGGATGACACCCCAGGAAGCGGTTGCCGGTGACTTCGAACATCCCAACTGCCTGCTGCTGGACAGCCATCCCGGACAATGCCGCACAAACTCCCTGCACGGCAGCGTACAAGCCCCGGACTTTCCAGTCCGTCCCTTCGGCATCCCCGATGAAGAGTTTGCACATCTTGACGGACGCGCCCGCATGATAACCAAGGCTCCCATCCGCCTGCTCACCCTGCAGGCATTGGAACTGAACCGCCGCCGCGTCTTCTGGGACATCGGTTTCTGTACCGGTTCCGTCTCCATCGAAGCCCGCCTGCAATTTCCTCATCTCGCCGTCATCTCCTTCGAGATACGCCCCGAAGGAAAAGAGCTGATGGACACCAACTCCCGCCGCTTCGGCGCACCGGGCATTACGGCGGTAACCGGAGATTTCCTGTACACCGACCTCACTCCCTTTGCCCGCCCCGATGCCGTCTTCATCGGTGGACACGGCGGACATCTGGAGGAAATGATAGAGAAAGTGAAACAAGTGCTGCACCCCGAAGGCTGCATCGTCTTCAACTCCGTATCGGCAGAAAGCAAGGAGGCGTTCTGCCGAGGAATCGAGCGGAACGGAATGGTGCTCCACCCTTCCACCCATATCGCCTTGAACGAATATAACCCCATTGAAATTATGAAAGCCACGCTTTCTTAAACATACCCATTATGAAAACAGCTATTATTCTAATCTCCGAAGCCGGTTTGAGCATAGCCCAATCACTACTCAACGAACTTCCCGACTCCGAAATCTTCACCCTCAGGCACGAAGAGGGATGCACACATATAGAATCCGCCGGCAAATTTACGGCGGAAAACTTCAACCGCTATGATGCCTTTGTCTTCATTGGCGCCATGGGAATCTGTGTCCGCACCATCGCTCCTTGCGTGAAGAACAAATATACCGACCCTGCCGTGGTTTGCGTGGACAGTACCGGTAAATTTGCCATCTCCGTACTTTCCGGACACATCGGAGGAGCCAACGAACTGACCCACCAGGTAGCGAATATCCTCGGGGCCGAACCGGTAGTCACCACGCAAAGCGACTGCACCGGTCTATGGGGACTCGATACCCTGCCCCAACGTTTCGGGTGGTTTCCGGTCATCAACGCCGAGCCCTCCACCCTCCTGTTGGCAGAACTTGCCAAGACGCCCGAAGAGAAAAAAAGAGTATGCATGAACGAGCATATCAGCCTCTTCGTTTCCGGCAAGCCCACCGCCCTGCTGCTCACGGTGCGCAATGAAGGCACGGACTGGATGGAGGCGCACCTGCCGCCTCATGTAGAAGTATTCTACCGGGTGCAGGACATTAAACCTTCACGCTTCAAACTGATTCTGTGCGTATCTCCCCAAGTCCCCAACTTCCCGGAAATGCCTATGATATGCTACGTGCCCTGTGTCGTACACCTCGGCATCGGCCTTGCCCGGCTGGCAGGTCCCGTGCGGAAAGTGGAGAAAGAGATTATGAACACGCTGAAGGAATACGGCATCATGCCCCAAAGCATCGCCTCCATCTCCACGATTAAAGCCAAAAGTGACGAACCGGTAGTGAAAGCGCTCCAAAAGAAGTTCCCGGTCTACTTCTATACAGCCGAGGAACTGGCAGAGATAGAGGTGCCCCATCCCAGTAAAACCGTCATGAAGCACATGGGTACCCCCAGCGTCAGCGAAGCCGCCGCCTTGCTGAGTGCAAACAACTCCTGGCTGCTGGTGCCCAAAAAGAAAGGAGAGAACTATACCGTGGCCGCCGCCCTCGACATAAGAACTGTGCGCCAGGGCCACATCGAAATAGTGGGTGCCGGCCCGGGCGACCCGGACCTGGTTTCCGTACGCGGACGCCAAATGCTGGAACGCGCCGACCTCATTCTGTATGCCGGCAGTCTCGTTCCCAGGGAGCTGACTCTCTGTGCCAAGGCCGGAGCTACCGTACTCAGCTCCGCTTCCATGGATTTGGAGGAACAATTTGAAGTGATGAAGAAGTTCTATGACAAGGGAAAATTCATCGTACGCCTGCATACGGGTGACCCTTGTATCTATGGTGCCATTCAGGAACAGATGAACTACTTTGACCAGCACGGCATGAGCTACCACATCACCCCCGGCATATCCTCCTTCCAGGCGGCGGCAGCTGCCTTGAAGTCGCAGTTCACCATTCCGGAAAAAGTGCAAAGCATCATCCTAACACGCGGCGAAGGACGTACGCCCATGCCCGAACGCGAAAAGCTACATCTCATGGCACGCTCACAAAGTACCATGTGCATCTTCCTCAGTGCAAGCATTGCGGAGCAGGTGCAGGAAGAACTGTTGCAGGAATATCCGGAAACTACCCCCGTAGCTGTCTGCTACCACTTGACATGGAAAGACGAACAAATATTCAAGGGGGAACTCAAAGACCTTGCCAGGATAGTGAAGGAAAATAACCTCACCTTGACAACCATGATTGTCGTAGGCGAAGCCATCGGCAACCGTGAAGGTCTGTCACGGCTCTATGCACACGAGTTCAAGCATCTGTACCGGAAATAAATCAACGATTAATCACCCATAAACATTCAAACATGATATTAATATTTGGCGGAACCACCGAAGGACGCATAGCCATCCAAACCCTTGAAGAAGCCGGAAAAACTTTCTACTATTCTACCAAAGGGGATGAGCAGGACGTACTTCTGCATAATGGCATCCGCCTGCAAGGCGCTATGGATGCAATAGAAATAGAAACATTCTGTGCACAGCATCACATAAAGCTGCTGATAGACGCCGCGCACCCCTTTGCCACACAGCTGCATGAGACTCTGGAACAAGTCTCCGTGGAATCGAATATCCCCGTCATCCGTTTCGAGCGTATCTTCCCGAAACGCGATGAAGAACACATCACCTGGTGCAGGGATTATGACGATGCCATCGAGAAGATACAGAAAGAAAAGATTTTCATCTTACTTGCACTGACCGGCGTACAGACCATAGGTAAGCTGAAGCCTTTGTGGCAGAACGCCTGCTGTTACTTCCGCATCCTCGACCGCGACAGCTCGCGCAAGCTCGCCCGGGAACAGGGCTTCTCCGAGAAGAACCTCTACTACTACACGCCCGGAGAAGACGAGCAAGTCCTGATGAAACAGCTTCATCCCGAAGCCATCCTCCTCAAAGAAAGCGGGATATCCGGCGGATTCTGCGAGAAGGTGGAAGCTGCCCGGCAACTGGGTATACGCATCTTTGCCATCCGCCGTCCCGAGACATCCGGCAAGTTTATCTGTGTAAACGGCGAGCATGGCCTGCGCCGCATAATCGAGAAACATTTACCCGACTTCTTCCCCCTGCGCAGCGGACTGACTACCGGAACATGTGCCGCCGCTGCCGCCGTAGCCGCCACCTGGGATGTATTCAATATCTACTTCAAAAAGCGTCCTACGGAATTTCCGGTAGTTCTTCCCAACGGAGAAACCATCCAGGTTCCCGTAGAGCCTCAGCACCATATTCCCCACTCCGACCTTCTGGAAAACGGTGACGGCATGTTCGAGACAAGCGCTACCGTCATCAAGGATGCCGGCGACGACCCGGACATCACCAACGGGATGAAAGTTGTGGCCAATATAGCCATACCTTTCCGCATAGACGACCCGCTGCCGGAAGACACTCCCCAGGACGACTACAACATCATCGTCTGCGGCGGCGAAGGCGTAGGTGTCGTCACCATGCCCGGTCTGGGACTTGAGCTCGGTAGCTCTGCCATCAACGACACCCCACGCGAAATGATAAAGAAGAACGTCAAGCTATGGCTTGAACGCCTCCATATTGCCAAACAGCCCAATCCTATTCTCATTACCATCTCCATCCCCGGTGGAGAAGAAATAGCCAAACGCACCTTCAATCCCCGCCTCGGTATCGAAGGAGGCATTTCCATTATCGGGACCTCCGGCATCGTGAAGCCATTCTCCTCGGAAGCCTTCATCAATTCCATCCGGAAGTCCATGGAAGTGGCAAAGGCAACCCGGAACCCTCGTATCGTCATCAGCTCCGGCGCAAAGAGCGAACGTTTCATCAAGGCGTATTATCCCGACCTCCCCACCCAGGCTTTCGTGCATTACGGCAACTTTATCGGCGAAACCTTGAAAATAGCAGCCGAAGAGCAAGTACCGCACGTCACCCTCGGCGTGATGATGGGAAAGGCCGTGAAACTGGCCGAAGGCAATCTAGATACCCACAGCAAGAAAGTGACCATGAATAAGGAATTCATTCAAGACCTGGCACGCCAGACGGGATGCAGCGAAGAAATACTTGCCGCCATCGGACAGATGAAGCTGGCGCGCGAACTTTGGGACATCATTCCCGAAGAGCTGCTGGAAAAGTTTGGCAAGGCACTGATTGAGCTCTGTCACCGGCACTGTGACCCCTTGCTGCCCAACGGCGAACTAACAGTATTACTCATAACCGAAAACGGAAAAATTTACTCATGAAGAAGAAGATAATCATTACCGTCTGTATGGCAATGACCGTACTGACCGGCCTGGCACAAAGCCCGCTGTCCTTTCATGCAAAAGCAGGAATCGGTACCTCCCATTTTCATGGAAAACACTCCAGTAGTGACACCCAAATAGCTTACAAAGCTGGTGTCGGTGCAGAATATGTCCTCAACAAGACTTGGGTGCTGCAATCCGCATTGGAGTTTGTGTCCATCGGCGGTAAAGACGAGATAAGCCACATAGGCAAGGCCAAAATGCATGAACTGTATCTGCAAATCCCCCTCATGATAGCGGCCCGCCTCCATCTGGGCAAGGATTATCATGCCTCGCTGAGCTTCGGCCCTTATGCGGCCATAGGTGTGGCAGGCAAGACTTCCGGTGAGACTTACGATTATAGCAGCAGCAGTATGCAGGGAGGATACCAGTTCAAGATAGACACTTTCGGCAGCATGGTAGACGGGAAAATGGGTAACAACCGTTTCGATGCAGGTATTGCCCTGGGACTTACTTTTGAATACAGAAGATTCATCATCGGTGCAGAGACACAAGTGGGACTGGTAAAAGTCAATGAGCAGATAAACCAGATGATAGGTCATTCGGAAGAAGGAGGATATTTTCCCAAGAACTTCGCCGCATTCTTCACGCTGGGGTACCGGTTCTGGTAAGGGAACATTTTGCCATACAGAGTTGTTTAGTATACAAACAGATACTCAACAATATAAACTGAATAATATGGCAAAAAGAATTCCTATCCTGCTGGCAGCAATGACAGCACTCACCTTCGCCCCTCAAACAGCAGAGGCATGTACCGGTATCACCCTGACGGCCAAAGACAATGCGCACGTCGTAGCCCGCACCATTGAATGGGGAGGCAGTGAGCTGAACAGCCAGTACGTCATCGTACCGCGCGGTTATTCGCAACAATCACTGACACCCGGAGGCAGTCTGTCCGGCATGGAGTTCACCTCACGCTATGGCTACGTAGGCCTGGCAGTGGAGCAAAAGGAGTTCGTGGCCGAAGGTCTGAATGAAGCCGGGCTCTCCGCCGGGCTGTTCTACTTTCCCGGATATGGCAAATATGAGGAGTACGACCCCACACGAAAAGCGTCGAGCATAGCCGATTTACAATTGGTATCATGGCTGTTGGGAAGCTTTTCTACTGTGGACGAGGTAAAGGAGGCTATTGAAAATGTGACGGTCATAGCCATTGACCCGCGCGCCTCCACCGTACATTGGCGGATTGCAGACAAGACCGGCCGCCAACTGGTATTGGAGTTCATCGACGGACAGCCCCGTTTCTATGAAAACAAACTGGGAGTATTGACAAACTCCCCCGGCTTTGACTGGCAGATGACCAACTTAAACAATTATGTGAACCTCTACCCGGGCAGTGCCGAAAGCAAATCGCTGGGCAATGTGACTATAGCCCCTTTCGGTTCGGGAAGCGGCTTTTTGGGAATTCCGGGAGATGTGACTCCCCCTTCCCGCTTTATCCGTGCCGCTTTCTACCAGACTTCTACACCACCACAGAATACCGCACAGGAAACCGTTCTCCAATGTTTTCAGATACTGAATAACTTTGATATACCCGTAGGCATCGAGTTTCCCCTCGGCCAGGTTCCTGCCAATATTCCAAGTGCCACCCAATGGACATCGGCCACAGATATGACAAACGGTATCATCTACTATCGCACCATGTACAACAGTACAATCAGAAGCATTGATTTGAGACAGATAGACTTCGGGCGCATCGAGTACCATGCAGCTCCCCTCGATAAAGTGAAGCGGCAACCGATAGTTCCCGTGAAAATTGAATAGGGACGCAGAAACTTCAAGATTGCCGCTGTTGCAGTTGTTCCGCCTCCTTCCTCTTCATCTCCGCCAGCACCCCGCAGGTCAATGGAATGGCGAGGAAGAAGGTCAGCATGTCCGACGCCGCCTGGCACATTTCCACCCCTTTCAGTCCTAAGAAATAAGGAAGAATGAAGATGAGGGGGATGAAGAACAGCCCTTGACGGGCAGAGGAAAGTATCGTAGCGCGTACGGGCTTGCGGATAGTCTGCAGCATCATGTTGCTGACCACAATCCATGCCCCCAACGGATAGGTGATGAACTGCCAGCGCAATGCTGCCGCACCGGTAGCTACAACAGCAGGGTCTCCCTTGCGGAAGATGGAGACAATCTCCTCGGCATATCCCATACCTGCCACCGCACAAACCAGCAAAAAGAAAAAGCCTACCTTCACACAGAACCAGAATCCTTGGCGCACTCTGGCATACAGCCCGGCACCATAATTGAATCCGCATACCGGTTGGAAGCCTTGCCCGAAACCAATTAGGAAAGCATTGATGAACATAGAGATACGCGTCACAATGGACATCCCTGCAATAGCTGCGTCACCATATGCACCGGCCGCCACGTTCAGCAAAATGGTTGCCACGCTTGCCAGTCCCTGCCGGGTGAGTGACGGAGTTCCACCCCCAATAATTTCCTTGATGAAAGCCAGTGTAGGCGTAAAGTTTCTGTAACGTATACGTATATTTCCTCCTCTGCGCCCCATATATAGCAAAAGGATGAAACTACATATCTGGCTGACTACTGTGGCAAGTGCGGCACCGGATATGCCCATATCGCATACAAAAATCAGGATAGGGTCGAGCACCACGTTGATGACCGCCCCGCTCACAATCCCCACCATGGCATACGCCGCATTACCTTGAAAACGTATTTGGTTATTCAGCACCAATGAGGCGGTCATAAAAGGAGTACCCAGCAGAATGATTCCCAAATAGCGCTCCGTATACGGAAGAATGGTAGGCGTCGACCCCAAAGCAAGGGAAAGCGGTGTAAGGAACAACAATCCCAGCACAGCCAGAGCCGCTCCGATAAACAAGGCAAAAAAGAAGCCGGTGGATGCCATCTTCTCGGCACTCTCCGTTTCCTGCGCCCCCAACTTACGGGAGATGTAGTTCCCCGAACCATGACCGAAGAAGAATCCCACAGCCTGGATAATGGACATCACAGAAAACACGATACCTACGGCAGCCGTAGACTGGGTATTTATTTTACCCACAAAATAGGTATCTGCCATGTTATAGAAAGACGTCACCAGCATGCTGATGATGGTCGGCACAGCCAATGACGTAATCAGCTGGGGGACCGGAGTCGTCGTTAAGTGGACATAATTATCCTTTGCAGAATGGTGCATCATAGGGAATGGAATGACAAGACTATTTGCAGCAATTCCTCAATGGAGTACACCGTTACCGGCTCCTTGCCCGGTCGATGGAATACGAAGCTGCCGTCTCCCTTCAAATCTCCGGTTTCGATATAAATCTCCGATTCAACATTCCGGTTTGCCAGAATCCCGTTTCTCTGGAGTGCCTTGCGCACCATGGCATACTTCTGCCCGTGGCCCGCCAAGCGTATCTGGGAGGTATATTCATTGGCTACCCTGAACAGTCCCGTTTCCAAATCAAAGGCAATACCCTTACGGGCAAAGAAGTTGCTCAGGCTGCCGTTCAACGAAAGGTCCTCGGGAGTACCGATAGTTACGCCGTTCACCTTGTCCATCAGCCATATTTTGTCCGCTATCTGCAGGGCCAGTTCCAGGTCGTGAGTAGAAAGGAAAATCGTCTTGTCCGTTTGCCGGCTGAGCTGGTGAAGCAGTTGCATCATCTCTACTTTACTGGGAAAATCAAGGAAAGCTGTCGGTTCATCCAGATAGATGACGGGAGTTTCCTGGGCGAGCGCCTTGGCTATCATCACCTTCTGCCGTTCACCGTCACTCAGCGTATGCACCATGCGGTGCGCCAGGTGGGGAATGCCTACCAGGGCGATGGATTTGTCCACCACAGTCTTGTCCTCTTTCGAAAGAGTTCCCCAGAAACCGGTGTAGGGGCTGCGTCCCAGACCTATCAGTTCTACGACGGACATATTGCGTATATCGCACTTCTCCGTCAGCACCACACTAATGACGCGCGAAAGCTGCTTGTCGGTATAGTCCCCAATCTCTTTTCCTTCAATAAATATGTTTCCTCCAAGTTTTGACTGGAAGGCGGACAACGTACGGAGCAGCGTGGACTTCCCCACTCCATTAGCTCCCAACAAGCAAGTCAGCTCACCACTGTTAATTCCGGCGCAAATGCCGTCTGCCACCACTTTCACATCCCCCTTACCGGGGTAACCGATGGAAAGATTCTCTATATGTATGGTTTCCTTATTCATTCAATTCTCCTTTCCGTTTTCTAAAAAGTACAGAAGCCACTACCGGCGCACCTACCAGTGCCGTCACCGAGTTGACCGGCAAAGCTCCCTCGAAGCCGGGCATACGGGCTATCAGATTGCAGACCAATGCCAGGGAAGCGCCTACCAGCAATGTGGCAGGCATCAGCACCCGATGGTCCGAAGAGTGGAAGATGGCACGGCACAGATGGGGAACCGCCAACCCGATAAACATAATCGGACCGCAATAGGCCGTTACAATAGCCACCAGCACACCGGAGCATGAGATAACCAGCAGGCGTGCCCGCTTGATGTTCAGTCCCAGATTGCGTGCATAGCCATCGCCCAGCAGCAACAGATTCATCGTCTTTATCAGCAGGAAGGACAACGGAAGCAGCACAGCCATGATGCAGACAAACAGCACCATCTGGTCGCCCGAAACACGGGCAAAGCTACCCAATCCCCAAATGACATATGCACGTATATCTTCCTCCACACTGAAATATTTCAATACGCCGATGACGGCACTTGCCACATAGCCTATCATCACACCGATTATCAGCAGCGTCACGTTGCCCTTCACCTTCTGGGAGACATAGACAATGAGCGCCATCACAGCCAGCGCACCGATAATGGCGGCAACCGACAAGGCAACCTCGCCCATATACCCCAAACGGCTCAATGCCACACCGCCCATCGCCCCGGACAGCAATACCACACAAGCCACACCCAGGCTGGCACCTGAACTGATGCCCAATACCGAAGGCCCTGCCAGCGGATTGCGGAACACCGTCTGCATCTGCAGACCGCTGACCGACAGCCCTGCTCCCGCCACCAATGCCGTCAACGCTTGGGGCACGCGGGACTTCCAGATAATATTCTGCCAAATAACGGATTCATCCGTATTTCCCCACAATATGTTCCACACGGAGCGCAGAGGAATGTGAACCGACCCCAAAAGCAGGTTCAGCAGGAAAAAAAGAAAGATAGATGCCAGTGTCAGCAACATCAACGGAAGTACGGGTCTTTTTATCATTTCAGCAGTTCGTAGTAAGTCGGTTTATAGTCAGGCAACAAATCGGGATGGAAAGCATGTATCAAGTCTTCCAATACAATTTCGGGCTGCATGGGCATACTTTCGTAGAAGGGTTTCTCACGCATGTTGCAGTATACCACTCCCTTCTCACGAAACGCACGGAAGTCGGCATAACGCGGGTCGAGGGACTTCAAGGCATCATACGTGAATGTCCCGTCATAGCTGTTGACAATGCGCCAATAGTCGGCACTCTCCGCCTGGCTATATACGGTTTCAAAATCCAGCGTGACACCTCCCGAACGGGGATCGTCTTTCAAGAAATAATCCGCACCGGCATCACGGAACAGTTCGGCAAGAAAGCTCTTTCCTCCCACTGCATACCAGTTGCCACCCCGTATCTCGCCGCTGAATACCATCGGACGCTTCTTCACGTTGGCAGCCAGCTCCTTCAATTCGTTATAGCGCTTCTCTATCGCAGCAAACTTTTCATTCGCCTCCACTTCCTGGCCTATAAACATGCCGATGAATTTTATCCATTCAGCCTGCCCCAACGGGGTCATCTCCTTATATCCCAAATGGGGAACCAGTGGAATACCGATTTCCCGCATGGCATCATATCCACCCCGCTTGAAAGGAGAGATAAAGATAACATCCGGATTCATGCTCATTATCACTTCATTATCAAAGTTCCCTTCGATACCAATCTTCACGGTCTCGCCGGACTTCAAACGGTCGTTCATCTCCTTGTTGAAGAGATGGCGCGTACTGGTGATGCCCACCACATAATCGCAGGCATCCAGACGGATGAAGTTGGAAAGTTGCAGAGATGTCATGCACATGACGTGCTCTACCGGCGTTTCAATCACCGTATAGTCGCTCGGTATGCCGACAGGCTTTATGCCTTTCGGTACCAGCGCATAGTGGAAAGTGCTGCTGCTTTCTTTTTGAGGGTCGTGTATATCCACCAGACGGACATGGTGCGGAAGATATTTCACCGTATAGCCTTTGGCATAGCACGGTACAATGGTAGCTGCCGTGTCTGTCGTAACCGGAGAATAGCCCGTTTCGGAAGAAGATTCGGTAGTAGTCTGTCTTGATTTTAAGCCGCAAGAGGTTACGCATAAAATGCACAGCAGTGCAATGCCTATGGCAGATATCCGGGTCATGACTATTGGGGTTTATAGAATTCGGGCACAATATTCGTCATTTTTGGGGAGATACGCAAATGCTCTTCCTGCAAATTGACGGATATTGTGCCTAAATAATCTTTAAAAGCCCATCAAGTCATTCAGTGCTTCACTCATGCTGGGATGTGTAAAGACAAAATCACGGAGGAAGGTATATTCCTGCCCGGTCTTCATAGCCATTGCCACCAGGTTGATGACCTCGCTCGATTCCGGACCAAACAGCGTACATCCCACTATCTTGTCCGTATCGGCGTCCACCACCACCTTGAAGAGTCCGTTCGTATCGCCCAAAGTCCTGGCACGCGGAATGGCGGCTACCGGCAGCTTGTTGACCTTTATATTCAATCCCTTCTTGCGTGCTTCCGCTTCGCTCAGCCCGATGCGTGAAAGCGGCGGGTCGATGAATACCGAATAGCTCACCGGGTCACGGTCGGACACCTTGCGTTCTCCCGCCCCGAAAAGGTCTTCGCGCAGAATGCGGTAATCATCCAAAGAAATGTAGGTAAACTGCAAACCGCCCTTTACATCACCGATAGCATGTATCTTGGGGTTGGTAGTCTGCAAATAGTCGTCCACCACAATGGCACCGCGCTCATTCACCTCTACACCTGCCGCCGCCAGATTCAAGCCAGCCGTATTCGGACGCCGGCCGGTAGCCAGCAGGATGGTATCAGCCTGCAACTGATGCTCCTCTCCCGTGACTGCATCCCGGTAAATGACGTCAGGGCCTTTCACGGACTGCACGCGTGCATTCAGCCTGAAAACGATTCCTTTCTGTTCCAATACCTCCCGGACACTGTCCGCAATGTCCCGGTCCTCCCGGGATATCAGTTCGGAAGAGCCCTCGAGCACCGTGACTTGCGAACCGAACGAAACATACATGGAAGCAAATTCTAGTCCGATGTATCCCCCACCTACAATGACGAGCTGTGCCGGCAGCTCAGTCAGTTCCATAATGGAGGTGCTGGTATATACCCGTGGGTTACCTTGTATCCCCTCTATCGGTGGAATGACGGTTTCGGCACCCGTATTGATGAATATCCGGGGAGCTTGCAATTGTAATGTCCCTTCCACCATCCCAACTTCCACCACATCCGGACCTGCAAAGGAGCCGATACCCGTATAGACCGTTATATGAGGATTGTCGGCCAGATTGTGATAGTTCTTCTGACGCAGGAAAGAGACGACCTCTTCCTTCCTTGCAATGGACTGACGATAGTATGCCTTCTTGACCTCCCAAGAAGCGTCTTTGTCCGCATGCTTTGCCGCATGCACCAATGTTTTTGTGGGAATGCAACCGATATTGATACATGTCCCTCCGTACATCTTTTCCGAACGCTCCACTACGGCAACGTCCAGCTTCCGTTTTGCCAACTCGGCAGCCAATGTCTTTCCGCCTTTGCCGAATCCGATGATAATGGCATCATACTGTTTCATACGTCTATTTCCTTAATTGGTTCAATACTCTTTTTGCACTGTCAGACAGTACGACAATGGCACCGGCAAGAATGGCCGTATCCTTGATGACCAAGCGCCCTGCCCCCGTCAGCAACGGAAAGCCGTGCTCCCCGCTTCCCAAGTCGGGCACCCACACCTCAGGAGTTGTCACCAGGAAAGAGAGGGTACCTATTGTCATGACAATGGCTAGTGCAGCTCCCGCCAGTCCGATTTTCGGAGAGAATATCCCCAGAAATGTCAGAATGCCGATGGTCATAATCAGAATGCCCAGACCGTGAGAGAAACCATACGTATTGTTCTCCACGTGCCACTGATGTTTCGCCTCATTGAACTCGCCCTCTTTCAGCTTATACTCCTTGTACTCCGGGGCACTCTTTGTATAAAAGAAGCTCATGAACGGGCTGTTCGCCACAAAAGGGACAATCCCTTCAGCCTCATAATTCCAGAATTTCAACCCACCAATCCATACGAAAATAACCAGGATGGCTACACGAATCAAATTAACACCCAACTTTTGAGTGGAAGCGGCCAGCGTCAACGCAGCCATAAACAAGTTTTGCAATTTCGTTTTCATCTTTGTTCTACTTTTTAAATGGTTTCAGTAATATGACTTGATTTTTGTTTTTGCAAAGTTCCTTGTTTTCCACCACGTACGAAATGGCAATTATTCCGCAACAGTTGGCAATTCTTCCCGTTTCACTCTTTTCCGGTAGTCCGAGACACTCTCGCCGGTCATTTTCTTGAAAAAACGGCTGAACGCGGACAAGTCTTCGAAGCCCAGAATGGAGCTGATTTCCTTAGCGCTTTTGTGGGTATACAGCAGCAATCTCATGGCTTCTGCCTCAATGCGGTCATGAATCACCCGTAAAGGGGAAGGCAACCCGCAGGTCGAGAACAGATTGGAAAGTGTCTTGGGAGAACGGCAAAGAATATCGGCATAATCCTGCACCTGCTTCTTCTCCTTGAAGTGCCGGTCCACCAGCACATAATACTGCCGGATGATGTCAAACGTCTTTTCCTTCTCCTGCCCCACCCCGAAAAGCTGGCGCGCAATGCGTGTGCAGGTAATGATGAAACGTTTCAAGACAATCCGCAGCATCTCCTCCTGCAGGTTGTCATGGATGACCGATTCCTGCCGGAAAATGCGGACTATGTCATGCAAGTTGGAAGACTGCCCGGCAGAAAGTGCCAGTTTCATCACCTTGGAAGAGCCATAAAAAAGGAATCCATTGCAAGAGACCTCGTTGTCATGTCCATAGATGCAATAAAAATTGCTGTTGAATACAAACGTCAGGTATTCACCGTCCACCTCTTTTACCTCCAGGTGATGCAACGGGGTCAAGGTCACGATTTCATCCTTTTCCAGGCGCATGGGGATATGGTCTATTTCCAGAGTCAGCGTACCGCTCTGTACCCAAATGAATTTATACAGAGTCTTGTCACGTTGCAGCGACGCACGCTCATGGTAGCTGGAAGTCATGGCTATGTTGCCATTCAAGCGGGTGTTCAGTTGATAATCCATAAAAAACAGATTGTTTTAGTAAATAACAAAGATAGCGAATATCTTGTTTGCTACTGATTATTTCCCCACTTTTGTAGCCGTTTTGCTGTTCTTTAATTTTTAACCTTTAATGTCTTCATGCAAATGTTCCCCGTCATATTTGTATCTCTCGGTCCCGGCGAACCGGAACTGATTACCGTAAAAGGCTTGAAAGCCCTGCAGACAGCCGACTGTATATTCTGTCCCGAGACACTGGCCAAAGATGGAAACAGAGTTTCACGCGCAGCCGACATCCTATTGCAACTCGACATTCCGGAAAACACGGTGCACCGCTTTCCACTCCCCATGAGCAAACAGCGCGAAAAAGCCCTGAGCGCCTACGACGAGGTCTATATGGAGAGCTCCACCCTCCGGCAACAAGGAAAGAAGGTCTGTATCGTTGCCGAAGGAGATGCCGGATTCTACTCTTCCATACATTATGTATATGACAAACTGCAGGCAGACGGCATCCCCGTGAAGCACATCCCCGGTATCCCCGCCTTCATTGCCGCCGGCGCACTGGGCGGGCTCCATGTGGCCAGCCAGGAAGAGCGGCTGACGGTGATACCCGGCATTACTACGACAGAAGAGATAGAGAAACTGACAAGCGAAAACAGTGCGGTTGTCATCATGAAGCTGTCCAGATGCACCGATGAGATTCACCGCTGCATCCGCCTGCATCCCGAATACCGGTATCACTATTTTGAGAATGTAGGCACTCCGGAAGAGAAGTATATCAATGACAGCAAGCGGATAGCGACCATCCGCTTCCCCTATTTTTCCCTGCTTATCATTCGTACAGAGACCTTTTGAGCCCGATTTAATACAATTTCGCACGCCATAGGCATTATTTTAATGAAAATGGGTTACCTTTGCGCCGTTGAAATATAAAAAAGATAAGAACATGAAGAAAGTCGTTTTTTATATGATGCTGCTGGTTATGAGCATCGGTTATGCCTATGCACAAGGAAAGGCAGACATCAAATTCGAACAGACCACCCACAACTTCGGCACATTCTCCGAAAACAGTCCTGTGGTCAGCTACACCTTTAAGTTTACGAACGTAGGCGATGCTCCGCTTGTCATCCATCAGGCTGTAGCTTCCTGCGGATGTACCGTTCCCGAATATTCACAAGAACCGATAGCACCGGGAAAGACTGGAACAGTGAAAGTAACTTATAATGGAACCGGAAGATACCCCGGACACTTCAAGAAATCCATTACCCTGCGCACCAATGCCAAAACGGAAATCATGCGATTATTTATCGAAGGGGACATGACCGCTAAAGATGCCAAATAAGCATTTTACCATACAGAATTAAGGAGATTTTTTTAAATCTCCTTTTTTTTTGCTTTCTTTGCCTAAAATGCGAAGATAGGCTGCACCTCAGCAGAATAATAATGAGCTTGCTCATTTTATCCTGCATTCGGTTTGCACTATCTTTGAAGTCTATTAAAGAAAAACATAAAACTACAAAACCTATGAAACAAGAAGAAGAACCTATTACCGGACTACCGGAAAATGCGTTCCGTGAATTGAAACCGGGAGAAGTGTACAACCCTCTGATGAGCCCGGATAAGAAGTATTCAGAAGTAAATGCCTGGTCGGTGACATGGGGTATTCTGATGGCCATCCTCTTTTCGGCCGCAGCCGCCTATCTGGGGCTGAAGGTGGGGCAAGTATTCGAAGCCGCCATCCCCATCGCCATCATTGCCGTCGGCGTATCGGGTGCCGCCAAACGCAAAAACGCATTGGGCGAAAACGTCATTATCCAGTCTATCGGTGCCAGCTCGGGTGTCATCGTGGCAGGTGCCATCTTCACCCTTCCGGCACTCTATATTCTCCAAGAGACCTATCCGAAAGAAATCACCGTCACCTTTGCACAAGTCTTTATCAGCTCTCTGCTGGGAGGTGTGCTGGGTATTCTCTTCCTTATCCCCTTCCGTAAATATTTCGTGAGCGACATGCACGGCAAGTATCCCTTCCCCGAAGCAACAGCCACCACACAAGTGCTCGTCTCCGGTGAAAAGGGCGGCAGCCAGGCAAAACCATTACTCATGGCAGGTATCATCGGTGGTCTATACGACTTCATCGTGGCAACCTTCGGCTGGTGGAACGAGAATTTCACTACCCGCGTATGCGGCCTCGGCGAAATGCTGGCCGAGAAAGCCAAGCTGGTATTCAAGGTTAATACGGGTGCTGCTGTGCTCGGTCTGGGCTATATCGTGGGACTGAAATACGCGTCCATCATCTGTGCCGGTTCGCTGGCCGTATGGTGGATTATCATCCCCGGTATGTCCATGATTTGGGGAGACTCCGTACTGAACCAATGGAACCCCGAAATCACAGCAACCGTAGGCGCTATGGCTCCGGAAGATATTTTCAAATACTATGCCAAGAGCATCGGTATCGGTGGTATAGCCATGGCAGGTATCATCGGCATTATCAAGTCCTGGGGCATCATTAAGAGCGCCGTAGGGCTGGCTGCCAAGGAAATGGGCGGTAAATCCAATGTAGAGGCCAGCGTGAAGCGCACGCAACGGGACATCTCCATGAAGATTATCGCCATCGGCTCCATCATCACATTGCTGCTGGTTGTTCTGTTCTTCTACTTCGATGTGATGCAAGGTGACCTGACACATACCATTGTAGCCATCCTGCTGGTAGCAGGTATCGCTTTCCTGTTCACTACCGTGGCAGCCAATGCCATTGCGATTGTGGGCACAAATCCCGTATCCGGAATGACGCTGATGACATTGATTCTGGCATCCGTAGTCATGGTAGCCGTAGGGTTGAAAGGTCCCGGAGGAATGGTTGCGGCACTGGTGATGGGTGGTGTTGTATGTACGGCACTGTCCATGGCGGGAGGCTTCATCACAGACTTGAAAATCGGTTACTGGCTGGGTAGCACGCCTGCCAAGCAGGAGACCTGGAAGTTCCTCGGAACCATCGTTTCTGCCGCTACCGTAGGTGGTGTAATGATTATCCTGAACAAGACATACGGTTTCACCAGCGGACAACTGGCCGCTCCGCAGGCCAATGCCATGGCAGCCGTTATCGAACCTCTGATGAACGGTGTGGGTGCTCCTTGGCTGCTCTACGGCATCGGTGCAGTGCTGGCCGTCATCCTCAACTTCTGCAAGATTCCCGCACTGGCATTTGCATTGGGTATGTTCATCCCATTGGAACTGAATGTCCCGTTAGTAGTGGGCGGTGCCGTCAACTGGTACGTGACCAGCCGCAGCAAGGATGCCGCTCTCAATGCCGAACGCGGGGAAAAAGGCACACTGCTTGCCTCCGGTTTCATTGCCGGCGGTGCATTGATGGGCGTGGTAAGCGCTGCCATGCGCTTCGGAGGAATCAACCTCGTGAACGATGCATGGTTGCAAAACACTTGGTCTGAAGTGCTGGCGCTAGGTGCTTATGCCATTCTGATATTCTACCTCATCAAAGCTTCCATGAAAACCAAATAACCTTTAAATACCAAGAACATGAAAAAGATTCTACTTTTATCTTTTCTATTTGCAACGACCATGTTATCTGCACAAAAGCCCGTTGAGCTACCTTTGTGGCCCAACGGTGCCCCCAATAACAACGAACTGACCGGAACCGAACAAGGCCGGAACAACGGAGGCGTCTCCAATGTTACCGAACCTACCCTTACAGTGTACCCTGCCCCCCACCCTAACGGCATGGCCATCATCATGTGCCCGGGAGGCGGATACAGCGGTCTGGCCATGAACCACGAGGGACACGACATGGCTTCCTGGTTCAACACACAAGGCATCACCTATGCAGTACTGAAATACCGCATGCCCAACGGACACAATGAAGTGCCCCTTTCCGATGCCGAACAAGCCATCCGAATGGTGCGTGAACACGCTGCCGAATGGAGTGTCAATCCTCAGCGTGTAGGCGTCATGGGCGCTTCTGCCGGCGGACACCTGGCAGCTTCACTCGCCACACTATACAGCAGTGACAATACCCGTCCCGATTTCCAGATTCTGTTCTACCCTGTGATTTCCATGCAGAAGGGAGTTACCCACGGAGGTTCCCGCAAGAACCTGCTCGGAGAAAACCCTTCCCAGGAGTTGGAACAGAAATACTCCCTCGAAAGACAAGTATCCCCGCGCACTCCGCAAGCCTTCATCATGCTTTCTTCGGACGATGACGCAGTGCCGCCCATCAACGGCATCGGTTACTTCCTTGCCCTGCGCGACCATAAAGTACCTGCCAGTCTGCATGCCTACCCCACCGGTGGACACGGCTGGGGATTCCGGGATAACTTCACCTACAAACGCCAATGGACGGAAGAATTGGAGAAGTGGCTACGCGACGGACTTGTTTTTGAAAACAATAAATAATAATTCTATGGGAATACAGAACTTGTTGCTCTGCCTAGCCGCATTTCCTCTTGCCTTGACCGCACAGGAAAACAACCGCTACGAAGAGATTACCAACCCCAAGCTGACAAGCATCAACCGGGAGCCTGCACGCAGTACGTTCACCTCCTACGTCACGGAGGCCGATGCCGTCATCAATGACCGCAAGAACGGAACCTACCGCCTATCCCTCAACGGGAAATGGAAATTCCATTACGTGGAAGCCTTCGCCGACCGCCCCACGGACTTCATGATGGACCGTGTGGACGCCAGCCGCTGGCCGGACATCAATGTACCCGGAAACTGGGAGTTGCAAGGATTCGGCACGCCCATCTACGTGAACCATCCCTATGAGTTCTGTTCTTCGGGCTATCCTCCTTATTGGGACAAGCCCAACCCTCCGTACGTTCCCAAGGAATGGAATCCCACCGGCACCTATCGCCGCGAGTTCACCCTTCCGGGAGACTGGGACGATAAGGAGATTTTCCTGAGTGCCGACGGTGTACGCGGGGCAGCCTTCTACTACCTTAACGGCAAGTTTGTAGGCATGAGTAAAGATGCAAAGACTCCGGCGCGTTTCAACGTCAGCGCCATTGCCAAGAAAGGGAAGAATGTCATTGCCATTCAGATACACCGCTTTTCCGATGCCAACTATCTGGAATGCCAGGACTTCTGGCGCATCAGTGGTATCGAACGGGACATTTACTTATATGCCCAGCCTCAAATCCATCTCACAGACTTCAAGGTGGAAGCTCCTCTGGACGACAACTACCGGAACGGTATCCTCAAGGTAAAGGTGCAGTTTACCAATGAAAGCGGACAAAATTCCCCATTTCTCGTTGGCTACCGCCTGCTGGACAAGAACGACCAGCAGATAGCCCAGTCCTCTACCCAGGTCAGCGGTGACCAGACAGAAGTGGAGTTCACTAAGAAAACCATCCAGGAACCTTTGCAATGGACAGCCGAAACACCCAACCTCTATACCCTCGTCATCAGCCTAAAGCGACCTAACGGGGATGTGATTGAAGCGACAAGCTGCAAAGTAGGATTCCGCACAGTGGAAATCAAGGACAAGCAACTGCTGGTGAACGGGCAACCCATCCTCGTGAAAGGCGTGAACTATCACGAACACAACGAGAACACCGGTCACTATGTCTCCGAAGAACTGATGAAGAAAGACTTCGAGCTTTGGAAGAGATACAATGTCAATACCGTACGCACTTGCCACTATCCCCAGCAGGAACGTTTCTACGAACTCTGCGATGAATATGGTATCTACGTCATCGACGAAGCCAATATCGAAAGTCACGGCATGGGTTACGACTTGCGGGTAGGCGGTACGCTGGGAAACAATCCGCTCTTCATGAATGCCCATCTCGACCGCACCATGAATATGTACGAGCGGGACAAGAACCATCCGTCAGTCATCATCTGGTCGCTGGGCAACGAAGCCGGGAACGGATTGAATTTCTACGTCACTTACAACACCTTGAAGACACTCGACAGCCGTCCCATCCAGTATGAACGTGCACTGTTGGAATGGAATACGGACATCTACTGCCCGATGTATGCTCCCCCTTCCTATCTGGAGAAGTATGCCCGGAACAAAGAGATGACGCGTCCCCTCATTCTTTGCGAGTATGCCCATGCCATGGGCAACAGTCTCGGTAACTTCCAGGACTACTGGGATATCATCGAAAAATATCCCATCCTCCAGGGCGGCTGTATCTGGGACTGGGTAGACCAAGGCTTCGCCGCCAAGACTGACGATGGCCGTAAATACTGGACTTATGGCGGCGACTATGGCGAGAACGGCACTCCCTCTGACGGTAATTTCTGCATCAACGGCGTGGTATATCCCGACCGCAGTGTCAAGCCGCAGACAGAAGAGATGGGTAAAGTCTACCAGAACATCAAGTTCCTTGATTTCGACAAGCAAACTTCCACCGTGAAAATCCGCAATGATTTCTCTTTCACCAATCTCGACAAGTACGACTTCTACTACATCATCCGCGACCATGGAAAGGAAGTCTACCGTGGCAAGATTGAAAATATCCATGCTGCACCGGGCAAGACGGTAACCACCGGCTTTCTGAACGGCATCCCCAAAGAGAAACAGACAACGGGAGATGTGCGTATCGAGTTCTATGCAGCCATCAAGACGGCAGAGCCTTTCCTCCCGGCCGGCACGGTCATCGCACGCGAACAGACCTACGTCCATACTTTCTACAAGAAAGAGGCTACGGCACAGCAGCCCGCCACTTCTAAGGAAGAGGGAAATTTGGTGGCGTTCTTCGGTCCCGACTTCAAAGCCACCTTCGACAAGCAAAGCGGCCTACTCACCTCCTATTTGTACAAGAAGCACGAGTACATACTGAACGGTCAAGGTCCCCGCCCATTCTTCTGGCGTGCACCGACGGACAATGATTATGGAGCCAACCTCCCCGTCCGCCTCAAAGCCTGGAAAGAGGCAAGCTATCAAGAACCAAAAGCCGAAAGTTTCCAAGTGACTCCGGGCAGCAATGCCACGACAATAAAGGTGACCTACCGTTTTCCGCAGACAGACGCCCGTTGGGACATCACCTATAAGATATATGCCAGCGGAGTCATCAAGGTAGACAACCGGTTCATGGCCGAAGGAGACCAAGCCCCGATGATACCGCGTGTAGGCCTGCGGATGCAGCTGCCGGAAAGCTTTACAGACTTGACCTACTACGGTCGCGGTCCGAAAGAGAATTACCGAGACCGCCGTACCTCCCAGTTCATCGGAGAGTACGCCATCCCGGTCAAGGATATGTACGAGCCGTATGTCCGCCCACAGGAGAACAACCATCGCACGGATATCTATTGGTGCGCTCTTACCGATAAGACGCAACGTGGTTTGCTGCTCATCGCCGACCGCACCTTTGAGCTGAACGCCTCCAACTATCCCCTGGAAAGCATGGATAGCGGCGATACGATTGACAACGGTGCCCCGCGTACCGAAAAGACCAATCACCGCCACCTCACCGACCCTCTGCCGGAAAAGATGGTCGATTTGTTCATTGACTACCGCATGATGGGTGTCGGTGGAGACGACAGTTGGGGCGCAACCGCCCATGAACCCTATCTGATCCGTCCGGGCAAGGAGAATGCCATCGAATACGGTTTTACCCTTGTTCCGTTCGATAAAAAGGAAGATTATAAATATTTAATCCGGCAATATTGAATTTAATCCCTCCGGATTAAGCTTTTATAAAAAGGATGTAGTAAATTTGCTGCATCCTTTTTACGTTCAAGAACAATAATAATCAAAAGAAAGAAAAATGAAAACAATGACTAAATTTATGTTCAGCGCCCTCTGCGCCGCGGCCATGGTAACTTCCGTTTCTGCCCAGGGAGGGAAAGATATGTTGAGCAATGGAATAAAGTATCTGGATGTGCCATACGTGGCCCATACGTTGGAGGCAGACGGTCCCGAGGAACTCGTCATCAACTGCGATGAGGTAGACTGCACCACGCTGGTGGAATATGTGCTGGCAGAGACACTCACCCCCAAATTGGCCGACGGAGACATCTCGGAAAGCGCTTTCGCCGATAACCTGCAAAAAATCCGTTACCGTGACGGTAAAATCGACGGGTACACTTCCCGCCTGCATTATATTGCCGACTGGATAAACAATGGCGTACGCAACGGCTTCCTTCAGGATGTAACGGGCGCCATGAGTCCCGACACCGAACGGTTGTCCATCTCCTACATGTCCTCCCATCCCCAACTTTACAAGCAGCTGGCCAATTCGCCGGAGAACGTAGCCAAAATGAAGAAGATTGAACAATCCTTGTCCGGCAAGGAAGTTCACTATCTTCCCAAAGCCAAACTTCCCGCTGATGGCCTCCCGTGGATTAAAGACGGCGATATCATAGCCATCACCACCAACACTCCGGGGCTGGATGTAGCCCACATGGGAATCGCTTTCTATGCGGATAACAAACTCCTGCTGGTACACGCTTCCTCTACCGACAAGAAAGTGGTCGTCTCCAAAGTCCCCTTGTCCCAAATGCTGAAAGACAATAATAAGTGGACGGGAATACGGGTACTGAGGATGAAGAAATAAAATGAAATACTATATATGGAAAAGGCGATGAAGATTTGATTCTCCATCGCCTTTCTCGTATATAGGATTGTTCGTTCCTATTCCTCCACGACAATATATTCATCAATATTCCGTGTTTCTTTACTGAAGTTCACACCTACTTTCACTAATTTCCTGCCATCCAAGGTATAAGGAATCAGATAACCTTTCTCATCTATTTGCTTCAGAGCTGCGTCGGCCGTACCGTCCAGTTTAAACTCAAAAACGTAAATAGCGGTAGGGGTATGAACTACCGCGTCCGCACGACCACGACTGCTGCGAACCTCGGACCGGATGAACTGTCCCAGCAAAGTAAACACTACATGAAAAATAACTTGATAATGGCGTTCCGTATCATCACTCAACTCGTACGGAATACCGGAGAAGAATATCTTAAGACGCTCCATAAACGCCTCCACATCTCCACTCTTCAATTCACGCATGAATTTAGCGATGTGGAAACCAGTCTCATCATCAGTAACTTTAGTATAAAAAGGAACCAGAAAATTGAGGAAACCATAACATACTTCATCATTCGGAAATTGAAGCGTATAAAGGCAAACCTCTTTATCATAAGCTTTTATAGTCAAGTAACCGCTCTGATAAATCATAGGCAGAGGATTATTAGCTTCTGCACGATATTCAGAGAAGGCAGAGGCAGTAACCTCTACACCATTCAGCAAAAGGCGAAGATCATAGTCACTCTTTTTTAATAAATCCACCAAATAAGTAGGTGTACCCGTCTGAAACCAGAAGTTGCCGAACTTCAATTTCTGGAATACATTCAGAAGGCTGAAAGGGTTAAAAAGCCCCATCGAAGTATCTTCACAAAAATGATAGCCGTCATATTTCTTTGCCAAACGAAAAATCGTTTCCTCCAAAGTCAGTTCTTCATTCTCACTTAACCGTTGTATTTCCGGGCCAAATGTTTTTATAAGTTCATCTTGTGTAATGCCGCACAAAGCATTGTATGCTCTATCCATGCTTATATCATTCAGCTGGTTCAAGTCACTGAACACACTTACTTGCGCAAACTTGGTCACTCCGGTCAGGAAAACAAAACGAAGATAACGGTCAGCGCTCTTCAAGACACCGTAGAACGCTTTCAATATTTTCCGATACTCATCCAGCAAGTTCTCATCCAAGACCGCTTGAAGCAATGGCTTGTCATACTCATCAATCAGCACAACAACCTGCTTTCCTGTCTGCATGCATGCCTGCTCTATCACGTAAGCAAAACGCTCTTCCGGACTACGGTCTTTCTTCTCCTGACCATAGAGCAGCTCCCATTTCTCCAGATACTGATTAAGCATAGCCGTCAGGTCAGCAGCAGTTTCATATTTCCGGGCATTCAAATCCAAGTGCAAAACCGGATATTCTTCCCATTCCTTTTCCAGCTGTTCGATGGCCAAACCTTGAAACAAATCCTTGCGTCCTTGAAAGTAGGCTTCAAAGGTAGAAAGAAGCAGACTCTTGCCAAAACGACGGGGACGGCTCAGGAAATAAGGTTTACCTACATTTGCAATTTGATAAACCATAGCCGTCTTATCTACATAGAGATAACCATCCCTACGTATTTCCTCAAAAGTCTGTATGCCTATCGGCAGCTTACGCATCTGTTCCATGTTATTATAACCTGATTGGTGTATGACAAAGGTACAATTTATATTTCAAAAATAAGACGAAAGGCGATGGAGATTTTAGTCTCCATCGCCTTTCATTATTTTACTAATCATCACATTTCAGCATTACTCACGTAGACTGGTGCAATCCGAAATACTTCTTCATAAAGCAGATATAAAGAAAACAAAGTAAAAGAATTATACCTGCCAAATACCAATAACCGTAACCTAAACACATTATATATCCTACGATGATGATTGCCTGCACTGCCATGTAAATAGAAGAAACCATTATATGGGGAATCTTCAGCTCATTCGCCATAATCTGATACAGATGCTTGCGATGCGGCAAACCGATATTCTCATGAAGCATCAGGCGGTGAATGATAGTCAGTACACTGTCAACACCATAAACGGATAAAAGAACTATCCAGCTGAAATCACCCGTTCCAATGATAAGTCTTCCTATCAAGAAAAGAAGAATGAAGGCAATGCTCACAGAACCCACATCACCGGCAAAGCACTTGGCATGCTTGCGGAAATTGAAGAAACAGAAAACGAGAACGGAACAGATAACGGTATAGATGAAATCCGCTTCCACAAAAGTAACCACCTCCTTATTGACATAAGCCAACGCAGCAAGAATAACCAGAGAATAACCGCCGGTTATGCCGTTAATGCCATCCATAAAGTTATAGGCATTGATGATGCCCGTACAGACTATCAAGGCTATGACTATCCACCACCAGGACAAGGAGAACAGCCCCCACTGATAAAACATCATAACCATAGCAGAGAAATGAAAAAGCAGTCTTGTCATCTGCCCGGTGGATTTTATATCGTCCACGAAGCTGATGAACGTCACCAGTGTCAAGGCAAGCAGGAACCAGGGATATTCAAAGCCACTCGTCAGGAAATAGGCCAACGCCCCGAAATAGAAAATAATCCCACCACCACGCAAAGTCACTTTCGTATGGGAACTGCGCTCATTGGGCTTATCGATGATATTACACCTATCAGCTATTCTAAAATAAAAAAGTTCTGCTAAAAACAGCAGCAGAACCAAGACCATCAAATAATACATCATCCGTTTTTGATTATCCAGTAAAACCAAAGCTGAATACATGTAAATCCCAAAGATATAATACCCAGCCCTATCAATATGACATCTAAATATACATTCATTCTATCTTGAAGTTTTCCAATACACGGGTCGGCTTCCATCCCAATTCACGCATCGCCTTTTCGTTACTGAAAGTAAGCGATTCTGTGATTTTCTTCAGTTTCAAAGAATTGATAGGCGCTTTCTTTCCTAAGCAATCTCCTACCAAAGCCATACATTTAGCTGCCCAATAAGGTATTGAGAAAGGTAATTTCTTGTCCAATTGCCTGCAAATAGTAGTCTCAAGTTCTCTGAAAGTGGGGTGATGACTGTCACATACATTGTAGATGCCTCCCTTTTCTGCCAACAGAGAGACCAACTTTGCAATATCCTGTACCATCAATACACTCTTTCGTGCCTGACCGCCAGCAATGCTGAGGTATTTCCCACTGCGGATACCATGAATCATAGCCCCCAGATTTCCCGGAGGGTTAGGACCGGCAATCAAGGAAGGACGGATTATACCTAAAATGACATTATGTTCGTAACACCACTTTTGTAGATATTCCTCCGCAAGACGTTTACTCATGGCGTATGGTGTATCTCCATCCAAAGGATGGTCTTCCGTAATATTCTCACCATAAGCACAACCGTAAACTGCTACAGTGGAAATAAAAATGAAGGCCCGTGGCACTCTTCTCCGCTCCAATGCAGTACAAAGATTCTTTGTACCTTGCAGATTCACATCAAAGAACACCTGTCTTTCCGCTTCCGTTTTAGGAACAGAATGTGCCTTTCCAGCAACATGAAGAACAATATCATACCGTTCACGCAATACCGGAATCTCCTTTGCTATATCTATAGTATAATCATCCTTCGGCGACAGCCCCACAGTCTTAACGCCATACATCCCCTCCAAAAGAGGACGCACATTGCTACCCAAGAAACCAGAAGCTCCAGTAAATAAAAGTTTCATGAAAAATATATTAGGAAAATCACTAGTAAAAACTCAGTTATTTTATTGTCGATAGTTCTATCGATTAGTTAATTTCATATTCGTATATGCTAATTTCGCTTTTTTATTTATCTCCCGCCTTTCTTTATCAAAAAACCACCCCCATTTATTTAAATAATAAACGGCAGCCTTAACATGTATCCAAAACAAACGAATTTTTTATGAGATCCTTTCTCAAAAGCATGAGTAATTGTGGCACTTGGATAATACATTGTTCTATATTTCTGAAAAATACGACGATTTAAATCAGTATCTTCTCCATACATAAAAATCCCTTCGTCAAAAACTCCAACTTCTTCAATAACTGATTTGCGAAGAAACATAAAGCATCCTGATAAATATGGAGCATTCATTTCCTTATCATAACCGCTAAAGCGCATCTCAAAATTATCATTAATACGCTTCTTGATACTCTTAAAAGGAATAAACATTCGACCAATCCAGTCCATAGGAGTAGGCAGAAGCTTGCACAAATATTGCAAATCACCATTAGGATAAATCACTTTAGGAAGCACATTGCCCACATCAGGATTAGCCTGCATGTACTCATAAAGAGCCTCAATCACCCCTGCTTCAAAATAGATATCCGGATTGAGCACCAAATGGAATTCTCCCATTTTATCAAGCTGACGCATAATCTTATTATGTCCCGCACCAAATCCATTATTGCAATTCATAAAAAGGTACTCCACTCGTTCATCTAATGACGCTAATGATTTCAACTCATCTATAGGCGAATTATCCACCAGATAAATCCGCACCTTCAGATTTGTGTTTAAAAAACTCCAAATAGCCCTCTTCAGTTCTTCTATATTGTTTTTATAGAGCACTATAGTAGCTGTTACTTGATATTGATTGTTCATACACTTATTATAGATTATTGCGTTTTTTTATTACAAATAAGGAACTCATAAAATCCTTTAGTTCCGGATATTTCTTATCCTTTTCAGTTAGACAATCATTATAAAAGTCCACAAAGCATCTTTTTACTTTTGTAAAGCGTGATAGTATACACAGTCTGTGTAAACCCAATACCACCACAAACCACGATGTTCTTATCGAAATCTACACACTATTCTTTTCCAATTAAATACAATTACTTGACATCTTATATTTTGTCAGTAGTTTCAACATAACTATTACGAGTCTTTACCGAAAACTTAAAACGATTTTTTGTGTTTTTATAAAAGATTTAATGAGCAGAAAGGATCGATTCTAACAAGAGCAAGGAAAACTCTTTTCCTAAAAGGGAAATGACAGTAGTATTTATTATGCCGCCAATTAGGATACAGAACCTCAAAATCATCAATAAAGCGAAGTACTATTCGTTTGTCAACGCCCGAGAATAAAGCACGGAAAACAGCACCATATAACACTAAATTAATACATCTAAACTCTTTTTCTCGTATCAAAGTATCGGGTATATTCTGGCGTATATAATTACTTGCTTGTAAAAAGCCCTTATAAATATTAGGATTAACGGATGTTGATAAAGAATTACTACGCGCAAAATAGTTATAAAATGCTTCGGGCAAATAAGCAATACTTTTTGATTCATATACCAATAATGGAACTACCGCAGCATCTTCGCTATTGTAAAAACAAGGCATTTTTATTTTCTTTATGATGTTGGCTTTTATACATATACCACACACGCTATCGCCCGTTAAAGCCATAAAATCAGATTTTACAAACCCGTCACTATAAAATGGAATAGAAGAAATATGAAAAGTCTTCCCACTTTCATAGCAACGGTTATAATCAAAAAATAGCAAGTCAAGCATATCTGATTCCATACGCTTTTTTATTGCTTCCACAAAATCGTCACGATACCAATCGTCAGAATCTAAAAAAGCAACATATTTTCCTTTAGCTTCTTTTACCCCAAGCTCTCTGGCTTTACCAGGTCCCCCATTATAAGGAGCATTGATTAGAGATGCCAAAATCGAATTTGAGTCGATGAAATTTTGGAGAAAAAGACAAGTATCATCTGTAGAGTAATCATCTACAAAAATCACCTCAAAATCTTGACACGTTTGACGTTGCAAAGACTCTATGCAACGACTCATCAACTTACCACAATTGAAACATGGAATTATTATTGATAGAAATATATTCATACAAAAAGGCAAAAATAAATTTAAGATTTTGAACTAATTTCCCGAAATAGGTTCTGCCATATTCCCATCACACGAGATTCAGTATATTCTTCTGCTTTATGACGCGCAGAAACACTCATTTTTCTTAGATTTGCATTATCATTAATAAGAGTTATTATGGCATTTGCCAAGCCAAGTGAATCAGAGGAGCCAACAACAATTCCGTTTAAGCCATTAGTTATAACATCAGATGCGCCACAAGGATAATCAACTGTTACTATGGGAAGTCCATGAGCCATTGCTTCAAGCATCACCATAGGAAAGCCTTCATATCTTGAACTCATAGCTAAAAAAGAAGCGTTTAAATACTCAGAAGCAATCTGTGAAGTTGAAGGAAGTAAGCTTACTGATTCGGATAATGACAATTTGTCAATTAATTGTATAATGCTATCTTTATCATCACCATTCCCACGTATTACAAGTCGCCAATCAGGACATTTTATATGTACTTTACTCCATGCTCGAATTAAAAGATGAAAATTTTTTTGGTATGATAATCGACCCACACTCAACACTATTTTATTATTTAGAGGAGCAAGCTTATCCGGGAATGTAGGAAGATAGTTTGGAATCACCATAATATTAGGTAAATCTCCCCACGAACGCTTGTCACGTTCGGTCAAAACAACAAATTTATCATACTTTCGAATTATTTTCAACCAGCTTTTTAGTCTCATGGATTGTATCGTTCGTTTCAACCATGAACGCGCTTCTATCATTTTTGCCTCTCGAGAAAAATGATACTCTAAAATTTTAGAACTACCGTCCTCTACATCGCACAGAATGTCAAAGTCATAGTCGAACATTGAAATTACGATGTCCGCCTTTTCTTTCAACAATACGTCCCTTAGACGCATTCGGTGTATAGCTTTTCTTTTTTTTTGTAGCAAACAACCTGAAAGGGAGGGGTAACTGTGCATCATCTTCATAATTAATTCCTAAGTCAATACAACGTACATCTTCAAAAAGATAAAAAAAAGGCTTGCGATTTTTTTGGTCGGTTGTTATGATAATAACTTTGTTTGATTTACCATCTACCCCTTTCGCATGAGAAAGATAATTAGCCTTGTTAGCCAATACACGCTCCATACCTCCGGAATTATACATTCCTGTTATTGTGTAAACTATCTTCATTCTTTAATACCTTCAATTGATTTACAACAAATCGTGAGCTATCGGTTTAAACTTCTCATAGTTTCCTTTTCTTTCTAACCATTTACGTATAAATAATCGTTTAAAGTGCGTAATGCGGTAAAGCATCTGATTAACGGTGGTCCTTTTTGAAGAAGCACCAGATATTGTACTCTCCACACTTTCATCCGTAGGATGGTTTATAACAAACGGAGTTACTCCTAATATCTGAATACCTTTTTTTGCGCCAGTAAAACCAATCATCAGCAGTAACAAACGGTCGTTCTTCCTTCATTAGCAGCACAGCTTTACGATTTATTACATAAGCATAAGTAAAAAATGCATCAAACACTTTTACTATCCTAATATCATCAATATTAATTACATCTTCACAATGCCAAAACCATGATGAAAATAATATGACTGTGGGTAGTTCTTGTTTGTCAAGCCAATTTTGCACTGTATGTATTGAGTGAATAATACGATTCACATCACCCAATACAGCATCATCTTCTAAGAGTAAAGCATATGGCAAATTCTGATCGATAATGGCCTGGAAGCATCGTTGATGACTCATGGTACATCCCACTTCACCAGGACGAGCTTCTCTAAAATAAAGTGATTTAAATCGTTTTAAATTAAAAAGTTGATTCAACTCTTGCGTGTTCATTTTACGTCCATCTACAGCATCAATAAATTCATAGTCTATAGAACGCAAGGCTTCCATTTGTTTTTTTATTGCATCTCGGCGTTCTTCGCAATCCTGCAAATTAACTATTAAAGCTTTCATATTCTCCTAATATAAATTATTTAATGACCGCTCTTTTGCCAAAGATAGAGATCTGCAGTATTAGGGTCAACATTATTATAAATCCAATTAACATCATAATCCATTTGAAGTGCAACAGGGTAAGGTGCAAATAAGTATGGCCAACGTGTAACAGTATGTTTTCTATAACCTATCACTTGACCAGTTATGATGCTAAACAAGAAAACACCAAACACTATTTGAATATTTTTCAATTTAGCATTATATAATAAATAGAAAACACCAACACCATAAAAGAAAAACTGTACACGTCCATTGATTGCCGAATAATTAGACGTAAACGCCCATAACAAAAACAAATTATACATTATAGACGATTGATGATTAATAGGCACATATAATATGAAGAAAACAAATAATGACAAAGATGCGACCTGACCAATCCATATAGGCAACCAGAAGAAAACATTACCTGAAAGATAGCTAGTATCGCTATATTTACCTTCAGTATACATCAGCAGATAATTATTAATTTCACCTAATGGAAAGAGTTGTAAGATTAATGGAAGTGATGAAGAAATCAAAAACAGCACTACAAAAAATATCCAAAAGTTTTTTTTTGTATGTGGGAAAATTTTTAATTTATTTGCTACGAGCAAAGGTACAACGAATATAGTTGCAAAGTGAACAAATATAGCAACTACTATTATTATATAATCAATAAGCCCCGTTTTATTTAATAAGTATCTTCTACACAACACAAGAGAAATTAATGTAGCTGCAAATCCATAGCGCAAGCCAGAAGAAATACCTCCAATAGGAACCACCAAAATAACCATCCATAAAACCAACCAACGATTGAGGCATTTTATTTGTGGAGAATCAAGCATGCAATCATATATGTAGAAATATATAAGGTAGGCAATGACCACCCATCCAAAACGAACGAAACCGTATGTCAACCCTAACTGAATAATTCCAAATTCATAAAGGAAAAGTATGAAATCAACTTTTATATTAAAGGAAAGATAAAGCAATAATTCATCCCAATTCCATGTTTCCATTTCATAGAATAATTCAGCATGCCTATACGCGTCAGCAGTAGGTAGGAACAACAACATTGAACACAGTCCCATAAACAACGCAAACAGCACGTAAGCATTTCGTTTTCGTCTATAACATCCATTTATCACCATAGGCATGGCAAGTATAGGGCAGCAGAAGAAAATGATCCAAACGAACCAATCAGTTCTGAGCAAGGCCTTCAATAGTGTCTTGTCCATAAAGTTCTATCAATTTCGGGTGACATTTAACACCTAAATAGTGTAGATTTGATTGGGGGGGAAACGAATATATGCTGGTACTATTAATGGTGTAGACATCATCGAAGTGAATGCCCAAAAGAGCAAAAAGTTCGGCGGGTACTTTCTTAGAATATACTTTCACTCCCGGAAATGCCTTTTCGTAATCCAAATTATCACGCGGGTGCGTCTTAATCACCACTTCTTCAGAATTGTATTTATCAATAATCTTACGATATATTTCGATAAGATTATCATCTCCAATCTGTATATTGTAAGGTTGAGTTAATATAATCACTTTTTTTTCAGCCAACATCAACAAGTCATCATCAGTAATTCCAAACAAAGATGTAATGTAGTCCTTGGCATCACTCTTTTTCCACAAATCCTGAACATTTACAATTTTTGCTTTAGATTTCAAGCACTCCGGTATGGAGGCCAATTCTGTCAGTACCACTTCTTTTGCTTGATCGGTTAGTCCATAATCACCCTTCACAATATTGGGACCATAAATGAATTGCAAAAGTTTTTTATGCTTTCGTAGCTGGGGCTTTATCAACCATTTCTCATCGTAATTACCTAAACCATCTTCAATTACCACCATGGTTCGTTTATGCAGCAATGCGGATGAAAACCACAAGTGATCGTGTCCATAAATGGGTAATGTCTTTAAAAAAGGCCAATGCCAATAACAAGTACGGTAAAGAAGAAAACGATAAATACACCTGACAAGACGAGGCATCGCTTCCATTTTATGTAAAGAGAGAAATTGCTTATATTTCAGCTTACTCTGTACTTCAACTGAGATTGCTTCTGAAACAAAAAAAATAAGTTGATTCAAATTGCTTTTTACCATAAACAAGCAGATACAACAGCATTGAATAAACAGAATCCACAAAACATACCGCAGTAATTCCATTAAACTTTTTGATACTCCAATCTTTTACAAGAGAGACTACACTCATACTGCAGTCCTTTTTTGGGGTCAATACATCCTTTTTTTTTTTTCCATAACCATCTACGTCTTCACATATTTATTCAGAAGTAAATTAGCCCGATACACCACAAGTGCCACCATGATGAACTTTAAGAACACATAAATCAGGCAGGTATAATAGAGACTATATTGCGTCAGCCACATCGACAGCATCAAGTGAAGTAACGAAGAAAAAAATGTAATCATCATCAAATCTTTGGTTTTGTCATAATAGAACAAATAGTTGGTGTAAAGAAAATAAATACACTGAAAGTAACCTGACAAAGCCAATAAGTAGAAGTAAGGAAGCGAAGCTGCATATCGTGGCAATACCAAGGGAATTAAGATAGAGCAAACGGCCAGTACCGCAACAACTCCTATCGTATAAACAATGAATATGGCTTTAGTCTGCCGTTGCAATCTCTCCCATTTGTCATCCAGATTAGACGACAAAACCTGATAGATAGATACCGAATTGGTTTGATTAAAGGCAGAGCCAATCATGTCAATGATATTGCTCAAGTTGAGAGCAAAACTAAAGATTCCTACCTCTGCAAACGTATAATAGTAATTGATAATATACCTATCACCTCCCTGCTTAATCCAAGAAGTGGCCAGATGAGGAATAAGTGGAACACCCCACATCAAGATAGGTCTTATCTTGAACCACGAAATACCCTTAAACAGAAACAGACGATATCTACAGCAAACGTAAATAGCAATCAGCCCATAAAGCACTGCGCAAGTTACCTGTGCATAAATACGTCCTTCCCATCCAAGTTTCATTGCCACTACCAGCAGCAACGATATAGCAAAGTTTACTATAGCAAAGCTACAACTCAGCAAACCATAAAAAATGAGTTTCTCACGGATGCGGAAATAATCAAGAACTATCTGGAAATAGCAGTTCATTAAGGCAATGGCGAGCGCAGACCACAAAAAAGCAAGTCGCAGCTCCGTCATTCGCGCCAAAGCCGAGTTACCCACTAATAGCACCAATGCAAAGAAAGAAGCTACGGCAAAAGTAATCAAGAAGACAATGCTTAAACTTTGCCGAAACTCGTCCCGGCTCTTCCTGAAAAACGACACCGACACATATCCATTCGTTGAGAGAGACACCAGAAATCCCAGAAAAGTGACGATTGTATTGAACAAACTCAACGTTCCGTACTCTGCAGGAACGATGTATTTAGCCAAAATGATCAGAAGCAGGAAGCCCACACCCTGATTAAAGAAAGAGAAGAGAGAAAACAACCCACCCTTAAGAAGGATCTTATTATTACGAAGTGGGGATATTATTGCCATTAAATCAAAAATTCGACAGTTTACTTGCTATCATTTCATTTTCCATATCCCATCTTGATTTTCTATCCACAAAATTACTTCATTTCATAAACATACATTGTATAAACCCCTTCGACACTATCCCACTTCCCTACAAAGTCAAACCCCAAATCTGCCGCATTGGAAAGTTTCGCACGACTAAGTATATACTTGCCGCCAAATTCATTGCGAAATACATCGGCATTAATAAGTAACTCAACCGATTGTTCACACTTTTTCCGAGTGGGCTGATAGTCCACACCTTCACAATAAAGGTAGCGGCGACCACCCCAAATATCATAGTAATGGCGGATTTCTTCGTTCACGTTGAGTTGTGGCTCAATCAAACGACGGTATTTCAACATATCTTTATAGGGATAGCAGGAAAGATATCCACCGATACAATTAAAACCATTGTACATCAATATCATTTCATGATAGCCTACAGCAGCTACCGGTTCACCTTTATAATTAATATCCTTCTTTATCTTCGTAAAAAGAGCTTCGTCATAAAACTCCTTCCAAGTGAGATGATCTTTCTTTAGTGAAGGAATCGTGTTCGCTGCTAATGAATAAATGGAGTCGTTATAAGTAGTACGCGACAGCATTATATAACCTAACTGGACAATCAGAATAAAAGGTACAATCCGTTTGAGATACCGATTACGCAAGCACATCATAAGGCTGGCGCTGAAAGCTACGTACCAAAAGAGACGGTTGAAGACAAATAAGCGTGCAAAGGAAAAACCATCTAGGGCGGAGATTAAATTTTTAAGGTCATCGAACCAAAAGGCTTCATCTGCTGCTGCTACGAATGAACAAATAAACGCCATGGTTCCACAAATAAAAAAGACAGATTGCTCTTTTGTAACGGTTTTGTTTCTTATCCACTGCCAAGCCACATAACAGCACGTAATAAAACAAACTGGAAATACCACGTATTTCTGAATGGTAGAAGCATGATAAAAACCCTCCACAAAATAATGGTACAAACCAATAGCAATGTTGATTGGTTCTATAATAAAGTGATTCCGATTCAGGTCTTCACCAACGGCAAACTGCATGTAGAACAGTTTAAAGTTGAATATCACCACACCAATGCATAACAGTAAGAATGCCACAAATAGTGTGGAGTGAAAACGCTTGCTTTTTTATTGAAGCGATAACCATACCCGCTAACCAAAAGCCACAGGCAAACAAAGCACTGCAATGAAACTCCATCAAGAAGGGGAGGAAAAGTGCCGCCAACAGCCACCATTTACTTCCTCCCTTATAAATATGATAAAACACGATACAAGCCAACGGTATGGATGCCACTGAGATAGACCAAGCAGGGATTACCGGTAAAATGGCAAAAAGCAGAGAAGTGAATAATAGGATTTCACGATGCTCCTTTCCAAATAATATACACTGCAACTTGTACATTGAAAAGAAGCCAACGAGCAATGAAATTAAATAAGTCAATACGTAGGCGACATAAGCCGGTAAGAGATAATAGGCAAAGTTCTGGATGGTAAAGCCTCCCCAGCCGAAATAGACAGCCGGTGTGTTATCCATGACTCCGGTAGATACATCAAAAGAGAAAAGTCCAACCTTTTTAGCAATTGACCAAAAGGGTGGAAATTGGTCTAAGTTATCATGAACAGTGATGTAATTGTTCTCCCCAAACAAAATAAAGGGAAGTATCATCATAAATAAAGCACCAAACACAATCAGCTTTGTAAAAAACAACACATTTTTATTCTTTAGTCTCATGGTCCAATTTTTATTGCTTTTTATACATTTGATACGCCTCCTTCAGCATATCCTCGTCATTATATTGAGGATGCCAATCCAAATCGTCTTCTGTCTGCTTAATATCAAGAATATACTCTTCATCTGCTATCATGAATTGTTCTTTGTACATGATGGTCAGGCCGATGCTATCAAAAATATTGAGTATAAACTTAACTAATTTCCCCGGGGTAGGAATCACAGCCGAGTGTGAATGGGCTGATGCAATTACACCTTTTAAAAGTGTACGTATATCGGGTGAGTTTTTGGAACCGAGATTGTACTCCTTATTAGGCAAACCCTTATCAATAGCACAGAGAATTGCACTCACACAATCGAATACAGAAATCATCTGATAGTGATTCTTTCCGTTACCAATGGTGGGAACAGGCAAGTTCATATCAATCAGTTTGAAGAGTTTCACCAATATACCCAAACGGCCGGGGCCGTTAATCATACGGGGACGGAAGATGGTGATATTCATACCCTGCTTCCGATATTCAAAGCAGATTTCTTCACATGCTTTCTTGCTCTGACCGTATGGGCCGAAAGGATTTTGCGGATGTTCAATGTCAACAGGCAAGTATTGAGGTTTTCCGTAGGTCATATCTGTCGTGAACATCAGGTAATTTCGACATCCCTTGTTGTAAATCGCTTCAAGGATATTCCCTGTGCCAACAGTATTTACGCTAAAGAAGTAGTTTCTTCTATCACGGGGCACCTTGGTATGGTATTGATTAGCAGCAAGATTGATAATAATGTCATCCGCAGAAATGGGTATAGTAGACAATTGTTGCTTATCACGAATATCAGTCTGTCGATACTCGCAACCCTTTGTAACTCGTTCATCAAGGGTTGGGTGTAAGTCACATACAACCACCTTTTCATTTCTCTCCAGTAAGGCATTCGCCAAGTAACGGCCCACAAAGCCATTACCTCCAAATATAAAATATTTCATCTTGTCAACTTCTAGAGATTAAATAAACACCAACACAAATCACCATTATGCCAGCAATGCGTGTGAACGTCAGTGATTCATCAAAGAAATAGTAACCCACCAAAGCTGCCACCACATAGCCGATACTTAGGAACGGATAGGCAAAACTTACTTCTACTTTGCTCAATACAGCCATCCACATCAAAATGCTCACAGCATAACAAACCATGGCTCCCCACAACCAGAGGTTGGATATCATGGCACCCAAATTTTGCACCATGCCACTCATACCGACTTCACCTACAATCAGCATACCCTTGCGGATACAAAGCTGAGCAGCGCAATTTAGCAGCACACTAATAAGAATTAAAAGAATATTCATCTATTGAACTGTTTGTAATATGATTCATCCGAAAAAGCAAGGAGTTCCTTATCTCCTCGACTGTCTCCATAAACTACCAGTCGATATTGAGTTCTGTCAGGATAGAGCTGCAGCAAGCGTTTCACCTTCTCTTCGCCATAGCAATTGGCAGTAGCGAAACGACCCGTAAGGTGTCCGGTTCCTGATAACTCCAGCTGAGTCCCCAAAACTTGATTAATGCCTAAGCTCTCAGCAAATGGCTTTACCCAATTATCAATGCTGGCACTAATAACGACTATTTCATCGCCTCTATATAGGTGCTGTTTTATCTGTTTAACCGCATCCTGATAGAGCAAATTTTCACCTCTCTCCATAAAGAATCTATAACAGACTGCATCGAACTCATCCAAATTCACTCCTTTAAAAAAATAGGAGAAAATCATCTGCTTGGTCTTCCAATTGGGATAGAGGTGACACTTCATAGCCAACAACCAAGGCAGATGAAGCAAAAAGCCAAGATAAAAAGCAGTCTTGCCTTTTGCGAACTTGATGAACTCAAGCAGTGTATCTCGATTGGTAATGGTACCATCGAAGTCGAATGCAACAATCTGTTTCATCTTAGCAATTTAACAATAGAGTATGAGAATAAACGTCAATATCCAACCTATGATACAGAGTTGTACAAAGCGGTCTTTCATCAGCACCTTAGTGGGACTTCCACTCTTTACATCGACAATAGTGATTTGCAAATAGCGGACGATGCCTGCCAATACAAAGACGGAAGTGGCATAAAGGTATTGCGTATGCATGCGCTCCACAACCTCCTCACTCACCGTGTACATGATGTAACAAACCATCGTAATGCTAGCAATAATACCAATGGTTTGATTCATAAACTCAAGGTTATAGCGGTTGACGTTTTTTCGAGCCGACACTCCAGTTTCTTGGTAGATGACCACGTCATCCCGACGTTTGGCAAAAGCCAAGAAGAGAGCCAATAAGAACGTCATCAAAATAATCCAATGAGAGAGGTGAATACCCACAGCTACACCACCCACAAAAATGCGAAGTACAAATCCGAATGCAATGATAAATACATCAATAATCGTAATCTGTTTCAACTTCACACAGTAGGCAATATTAAGAAGTAGATAGAAACATATTATGCCAAATAAATACCATTTTTCCCTTCCTGTATAAGTAACAAGTAAAAGCAGTGACATTGTGACAAGTATCGCACTAATACCATATCCCATCCCTTTTGATATTTTTCCTGAAGCAATAGGGCGTTTACACTTCTTGGGATGTTGCCTATCAGCCTCTACGTCCCAAATGTCATTGAAACAGTAAATCGCACTGGCGGCAAGACTGTACGCTACAAATGCTCCCACCACTGCCAATAGTTTATCCAGATCCGTCAATTGACGGTCGAAAAAGAGCAGCAAAAAAATGAATAGATTCTTCAGCCATTGATGTGGGCGAAGAAGTTGAATAATTGACTTTATCATATAATTTATATAAAAGTGACTGAGAGCAAGGCACTTTCTCTTATTCCTTCTTTCTCACCTTAAACCATTCATCCAGCCACCCATTAATCACCCGCCTGATTTCCTCATCCTCCAAATCCCTGAAATAGTAGAAAATCAGCGATAAGTAGGCGCTTAGTCTTGCATCGAGCCCTTTTTTATATGGATATACGTTTTTGTACTGATATGAGCTTCCAAAGTAAGTTCCGCGATAGTAATCTTTCTCATTTTACGTAAAGTTTCGATAAAAGCACCCAATGAAGAGTGCATACAGTTTTCATTCATGTCAATTTTCGGTTATGTGAATTGTATAATAGTTTCTATAATGTTATAGATTGTTATTTATACTTTAGCCAGCTTAAAATCTTTTCCGTATACGGAAAAGATTGGGTGAAATAAGTTACCTAACTTTGCACAATAATTTTAAAAAACATACGATGAAAAACACTCTTAAAATGTCGCTATTCATGCCGCCCATCTCACCCGTAAAAGATGCGGCAACCGGAAAAAACGTAAAAAGCGCCACGCTGACTCCACTGCGGACTATGAATCTCGAGGAAGTGTACAAACTAATCACCTCCAATGAACACCTTGCCACACTGACACTTGCTGTAAGAAACGCCGCACTGCGAGGCGACGAAACCGCCTGCCGATGCCTAAAGCAGCAAACACTGCCCTACGTCACTCCCTGCAGCGTATTCACCCGACGACGGAGCGACTGCCTCACGGAATCCTCCGGCCTGGTTGTAGTCGATATCGACCACCTTGAATCCGCAGAAGAAACGGAAAACTTACGGCAACAACTGTTTGATGACCCCTATCTATGCCCTGCGCTGGTGTTCATCAGCCCCACCGGACGGGGCGTAAAAGCGTTTGTTCCCTGTCTTCACGGACAGAATCCTGCAGAAGGAATACAATGGGCCATGAACTACGTCCACTGCATGTATGACGCCGAAAACACACAACCCGGAAAAGGAGTGGACACTTCGGGGAAAGACCTCGTACGTGCCTGTTTCCTCTGCCATGACCCGAAAGCACTGCTCAGAAAAGTTGTGAACTTCGAATTATGAGTCATTGCAAATCACCGACAACAAATTACTAATTATAAATTACCAAATCCGATGGAACCACTATCTTCATTGCACCTTCTGGCCGAAGCAGTCAGAAATGCAGGAGCAGACATTGCTCCAACCTATCAAGAATATATACAACTGGCATTTGCCATTGCCACCGACTGCGGAGAAGCAGGACGGCATGATTTTTTAAGTCTGTGCAGCCTGTCGTCCAAGTTCGACCGACGGGCAGCCGACAAGCTCTTCAGCAATGCCCTAAAGACCGGCCGTAACGACGTGCATCTGGGAACCGCCTTTCATCTGGCCGAGCTTTGCGGCGTGAAGATTCAGCATGAAGCCGCACCCGCCATTGGTACACTTGGTACACAAAGTTCACCCCTCTCTTCTACCTCACACACACGCGCACGCGAGGAAGAGTCCGCATCGGGCATTGAACCACTGTCTCCATTACCCACTTTCGACGAACACCTCCACTGGCCTTATCCCCTGAATCGCATCATGAGCTGCGGAACCTCCCTCGCCCAATACGATGTACTGCTACTGGGTGCCATCACCGTATTGGGTGCCAGTATGGGAAAACACGTCCGATGTTCCTACGGAGGAAAAATGATGTCCCCCTGCCTGCAAACCTTTGTAGTAGCCCTACCTGCATCCGGCAAAGGAGTGCTCTCCTTGGTACGCCTGCTTGCCGAACCCATTCACGATGAAATACGTGAGCAGGTAGACGAAAGTATGGCATGTTACCGCCGCGAAAAAGCAAAATACGACACACTGGGCAAGGAACGTGGAAAAACGGAGACTCCCGTAATGCCTCTCAACAAGATGTTCCTCATCTCGGGTAACAACACCGGAACCGGCATCCTGCAAAACCTGATGGACTCCGACGGCACCGGACTGATATGCGAAAGCGAAGCTGACACCATCTCCACCGCCATCGGTTCGGAATACGGACACTGGAGCGACACCATGCGCAAAGCCTTCGACCACGACCGACTGTCCTACAACCGCCGCACCGACCACGAATACCGAGAGGTAAAGAAAACTTATCTTTCCGTACTTCTGTCAGGCACCCCCTCACAAGTGAAACCACTGATTCCCACTGCCGAGAACGGGCTCTTTTCCCGCCAGGTATTCTACTACATGCCTGCCATACATCATTGGCAAAACCAGTTCGACCGCAATGACAGCGATCTTGAAGATACCTTCAAGGCTCTGGGCATGGAATGGAAGGACAAACTGAAAACCATTGTCATGAACGGAATATTCACCCTTCACCTTACGGACGGACAGAAAGATGAATTCAACCGGCTCTTCTCCCGGCTTTTCGTACGCTCCGGACTGGCCAACGGAAACGAGATGTCAAGCAGCGTGGCACGTCTAGCCATCAACATCTGCCGCATCATGGAAGTGGTGGCCATGCTCCGCGCAATGGAACAAGGGGAAATCACCGCCTCGCCTTACGTGTCACCCGACCCTCACACAGCCACAGACAATCTGAAAGACCACATTGTCAGCCGATGGAATCTCCTCATTGCTTCCGATGACTTTCATGCCGTACTCTCACTGGCCGAAAGCCTTTACCGGCATACCACCCATATCCTCTCCTTCCTGCCCAACACCGAAGTGACAAGCCGCGGCAATGCCGACCGGGATGCGCTGGTAGGCAGCATGGAAGAAGAATTCACACGGGCCTCTTTCCTGCAGAAAGCCGGAGAGATGGGCATCAAATCGGAAACCGCCTCCACCTGGCTCAAACGTATGCAGAAACACGGGCTGGTGGAAAATGTAGATGGCAAGGGAAACTACCGGAAACCAAAAGTCTGACATTCACTTCGCTTCACGCACGCGTATGTGTGTGAGGCGAAAGGATGGATGAACCTCTGTACCAAGTGTACCAACCTCACCTTTACGCTTCCCGGCCTGACCTTTACGCCATTCAACCTCAGGTTTAAGGCTCTCCAAGTGCAGCCACTATCAGCCGCACCTGGGCAGGCGTATAAGAGCGGGAACGGGAAGAACCACCCAAGGCGGAAAGTCCGTCACGCAAATCGGGACAAAGGTCTATCCAGTGTTTCAGTTTGCGGAAGGCAGCCTCCGGACAAAGATTGGGACAATAGATTTGGGCCAATTCGGTACGCCCGTATGTACGTATGACAAAAGAATCCATAGTTGACAGTTACGATTTATATTTCATCAAAAGTAACTATAAATCATGACATTATCAAACTTGCAAGCGTAAATAACCGACTAAAACAGACCCAAACAGACGAGAACCTGCAAAAACCGGCAAACGCCCATATCCACAGCCTTATCTTTGCATCGTTGAGTTCAACACAGCAAATGTTTTTATCCTTTAACTTCTAAATTTTAATTGTATGATTCGTTACAAAAAGTATCAAGTGACGGGCGAAGACAGCCCACTGAAAGGCCTCTGGTATGCACGCCCCGTAATCGAAGAAACCTTCGACATCGAAAAGCTGGCCAAGCACATGTCCAATCACAACACCCCCTATTCGAGTGGTGTCATCAAGGGAGTACTGGCAGACATGGTTTCCTGCACCAAAGAATTGATTCTGGACGGCAAGAACGTGAAACTGGATGACCTTGCCATCTTCTCCGTAGGAATCGTCAGCAAGAAAGGGGCGCAATCCGCTGCCGACTTCTCGCTGGCCAACAACGTGAAGGGGCTGAAGCTCCGCGCCCGTGCCACCGGCGAACTGAGTAATGCCCAAATCAACCTGGATGGACAGCTGAAGGAATCTTCCCTGTACACCGTAGGCGGAAAAGCTCCCGATGGCAGTGGTTCCGACGGCGGTTCCGGAGGAAGTGACGGTGACCAGGGCGAGAATCCGTTAGGATGAGAATAATTACAAATTACTAATTATCAATTACCATGAGTGAAGACAAAAAGTCAAAATCCGTGTGGGGCATTGTCCTCAAAGTAATCATCACCGTAGCTACCGCCATAGCGGGAGCTTTAGGTCTGGGCGCTTGCAAATAGCCATGCGTACGATTACCCTGCTCATTGTTCATTGCTCAGCCACGCCTCAAGGCGTGGCCCTGGGCTTTGAGGATTGCCGCCGCGACCACATCCACCACCGCGGCTTCCGTGACATCGGCTATCATTTCTATCTGACCCGCAACGGCGAAATACACCGCGGCCGCCCGTTGGAAAAAATAGGTGCGCATTGCCTCAATCACAACCGCCATTCTATCGGCATCTGTTATGAAGGAGGACTGGATGCTGCAAGTTTTCCTGCCGATACCCGCACACTGGAACAGAAGGCTTCGTTACTGGCACTGCTACGTGAGTTGAAGCGTATCTTTCCACGGGCGCTGATTGTGGGGCACCATGATTTGAATCCAGCGAAAGCTTGTCCGTGCTTCGATGCGGAAAGGGAGTATAGGGGGCTGTAAAAGGCTCCCTTCTTCATTCTATACCCAATTTCATCAACCCCATGCGCACTTCTTTATTGGGGATATCCAGCGTATAAAGATGTGTAAGCGGAGAATAATTCCTTATCGTCACATACCCGCTTTGATAAAGCAACGGGGTGATATTTGTCATCCGTTCCGTAGGGGCATTGTTTACTTGCAAAGGAACAAAATCTGTTCGTATTTTGCTAACGAAGGGGGATGAAAGATACTAAAAAAAGAGGGGAAGAAGGAAATCTATTTTTCTGTAATCAATCTATCAACTTCACTTATCAAGAATGAAATCTGAGGATACAAATTATCAATTTCATCTTTGGTAAACTCTTTGAAATCATCATAATCACTTGACTGCCTTTTATCGTAAATTTTAGAAAAGATACGCCCGCATTCAGACGACAACAAATTCGTCTTTACAAAATGAAGTCCAAAAGCTTGTCGAACTCCCATGTGACTTTTCACTTCAATTCCATGCAAAATCAACAATGCTGAAACCATATGAAAACAAGCGTAATACATCCTATTTACAGCAGAATTCCATAGTTCATTATCTATCAAGACATCAACATCATGCATCAAGTCACATGCCTTTTGACGCCTATAATTGACAATATCACGCTTTATATCCTCTTCCATCACAGCAACACACCATCTTTCATTACATTATAATAAAATACAGTCTTTCTCTTTGCTGCCTCCCAAGCTTTACGAGTCATCACAATCGGGCTAATAATAGTACCTGTTTCTATTTCCAAATCATATATTGGAGCAGTAATGACATCCTCCTCCATAGGAGAAACTGTATCTTTATCCACTAAAATCAGAATATCAATGTCACTATTCTGTTTTGCCTCTCCACGTGCCTCAGAACCATAAAGAATAGTCTGAGAGTTGGGAGCAACACTCTTTATCATATATTTCAGACGCTTCACCAATTCCTTGCGATTCATATAGACTATGTTTTTAGTGTTTAGACTACCGCAAAGATAGTTTTATTTTTAAGAATTGCAGTAACAATATTCTCTTTTTTGATGACCTCTAACTATTCACGAACTCCCATGCAAATCTCGTTCCTTTCTCCAAATCCTGATTTACTTTCTTTCCTAATATATCTTTCAGATACTTGGGGTGCAAACCGAAGCCCGGACGAACGGAGCGAACGTTCTGCTCTGTAATCACTTCCCCGGATTTCATATCCTCGGCTACATAAAGCGAACGGGAAAACTCCCTTCCCGACTTCATTTTATCGGTAAGTTCATACGATACTGAGCCGATAGCCGCTTCGGCCATGCGTATATCTTTCACCATTTGGGCAAACTCCTGCTCGTTCATTGAGAATGAGGCATCGGGGCCGCCAATACTACGGTCGATAATAAAATGCTTTTCAATCATGGTTGCACCTTGTGTCACAGCCACTACGGCAGACACACTGCCAATGGTATGATCGGACAAACCGGACTTCACTCCATAGCGCTCGGCTAAATCCTTTATCATGCACAGATTGGCTTCCTCAATGGGGGCAGGATAAGAGGAGGTGCATTTCAACAGCGTAATATCATCATTGCCCGCCGCACGGCAAGTATCTACAGCCAACTGAATGTCTTCTTCAGTGGCAATGCCGGTAGACATCACCATCGGTTTCATCTTCTTGGCGGCATACTCTATTAAAGGAATATCCGTAATTTCAAAAGAGGCAATTTTGTAAATGGGGTTGCCCAAGGATTCCAGGAAATCTACCGCAGTTTTATCAAACGGTGATGAAAAACAGATAAGCCCTTCCTCCTTGGCCACACGAAACAATTCTTCGTGCCACTCCCAAGGGGTATAGGCTTGCTTATAGAGATCGTACAAACGCATGCCGGCCCAAACACTTGTAGAATCAGCCATAAACTCCATTTTATCATTATCCAACGTTATGGTATCAGCTGTATATGTTTGGAGCTTGATAGCATCTGCACCTGCACGTTTGGCAGCACGAATTGTTTCTATGCCTATCTGCTTGCTGCCATTATGATTCGCCGACATCTCGGCTATGATAAATGTTTTTCCCATAATGGTTCTTATTGTAACTTGTTTGAAATAATATTTTTGATGTCAGAGAAAGATTTCATCAAACTGATTTCATTAGGCTCAAGCTCTACTTCGAAAGTATCTTCCAATTCTATAACCAGATTCAAATGGTTCATACTATCCCACTTTTCGCAATTATTCTGAGAGGTATTCTCATCTACATCTGTTTTTAAAACAGCTCTCATCACATCCATTATTTCTTCATTCGTAATCATAACTTTATTGTTTAACTGTTATTGAATAATAATCAGGTATTGACAAATCTAATTTGTCAATATTCGCCATATAGTATTTAACACCCTCTTCTACTCGCATCACAGAAAAGCCAAGCCGGTCATAAAAATCAGCCACTTGTCTGTTTTTGAGAGTAGGAATAAATTTTGCTTCTAAAGCTGACACACCATCCTCAACCAACAATTTAAATACAAATTTAATGAAAGCCGTTTCAATACCTTTACCCAATATACGACAACTAAGCAATATATTCTCAATACTATTATCAGCGATGAAAACTGCTCCCGTGATACCATTATCACCAAATTTATCTGAAACTCTGATGCAATAGATTTTCCATTGATTATCCAGAAGTTGTCTGACATCAGCTTCAGAATAACGTTGGGTCGTTAAATTAAACTGATTTGTTTTTTGCGTCATCTGAGCAATTCGTGATATATTGAATGAGTCCACCTTCTGAAGCTCAATTTTAATTTCTAATGAACGAAGAAAATCTTCAAAGTTTAAGAATTTGGCTTGTTCGCGTGTACGTTCCGCATTTGCCTTATATTGTTCCGTCTTCTTTTTATCTTCACCGGTAATTTCGTAAACTTCAAAATAATCACGAACTAATTGCATGAAAAACTGCGGTAACATATATGCTTGTTTTGGAAAGTCCGGGACAGCCACCATAGGCAAGGTCTGTTTTACTAATTCACGCTCTGCCGGATTGTCATCAATGAACACCATACTATCAAGACCTATGTTCAGCTCTTTAGACAGCTCCACGATATTCGAAGCCTTGTCATTCCAATTTATACGAATAGCAACAAAATCTTTTTTCCTTAAAACCATAAACGGATTTTGCTCCCAAGCATCGAATACATCTTCTTCGTTGTTCTTACTACAAACAGATAAAATAATACCCTCTTTACTTAACGCAGACAGCGCTTCCTGAAAATACAAAAATGCCTTACCTGGATAGTCCCCGCCAATTTGTATACCATTAATGCCTTCCTCGCCAAGGACTCCACCCCACAAAGTATTATCCAAATCAAGAATGAGGCATTTCTTTCTCTTTAAGGCTATATTCTGTATTTTAGAGTCTACCCATGTAGCAAATTCACTGGTAATTTTAGAAGATATATACATTTGAGAAATAAAATAGAATTTCCATCCAATCAATTCCTCTGACCTATAACGGGAAGTAAACTCAGAAAAGTCAATCACCTTAAAATTTACATTCGTTCCAGCCATATTATACAGTTGGGTATTATACCGGACGATAGCCTCCCTTACAATAAAATTGGCATCAGTAAATCTCGTAGGAAAGATGTCTACCAATGTGAATGCTACAAATTCTTTCCCTTGTGGAACCTGCGAGAAAACAAGCTGCATTTTTCTAATATATGCATCAATTTCGTCAGCCAGTTGCTTCTGATTCCATCTTATGGGTATTTGATACATCCACAAATACAAAGATGTATTTTGAGGTATATATGATATATCTTCGTAACCAGAATACTCCACTTCGTCTGTGCCGAAGATATTTTCCAGCGTATTGTTTCTAAAAATAAAGAATTTCATTTTTGTTCTAATAATTCAATTAAACCGATATCTTTATTATAGAGAAAAGCTACCCGATGATTATTGAGAGCTACTGCTTCTGCCGGATAGCTTACCACCATGAACCTCATTTTACGAAGCCGTGCGATGGCATCTTCTATATTTTCTACACTATAACAGCAATGATACGGACAAACTCCATTCTTCTCAAGATTTTTATTGATTGGAGAATTCTCATCAACAGGTTCAAGAAGTTCAATCATAGGCTCTCCTTCTTTTGTAAGGAAACAGATATTTACATTCTGTATTGGATCAAATATCACAGATGAACAAGAATATCCCCCATCAATGTAATAATACATTGTTTTTTCAATACTGGTAACAGCGTATCCTATATGGTGAAAATGAAAATTTGATAACATGATTCTCTATTTGCGTTTATCTCTAATAAAGCGGACCAATTTACGTATATCATTTCTATATACTGTAGTACTTCTATAATGAAGTTCTGAAAGCTCCCATTCAATGAATTTCCGGTTATGACAACATCCGTCGGATTCCACCGTATCACCCAAAACAAAGCCTAAAAACTCATCCAATAACAATGCATCGGTATTGTTTATATCAATTGAACCTACCAGTTTTATACATTTTGCAACCTCAAAAGAAAAACAGATGATAGTATAAACAAAATCAAGTCCCCCTCCACTTTTCATTTGGGAAGGTGCCATATAATAGCCTAATTCAGCGATTCTTCTTTCATGGTCTATATCGGTCAGATTGAAGACTCCATAGGGAACATTATCTTTTGTTACTAACCAATAGTAACAATCTTCTCGTTGAGCAAGGGTTTTCGTAAAATTCAAGTGATTTTCAAGAGATATTACATCTGTATTATACATAAACTGCCTTATCTCAAAAGTATTCCTCCAATCCAATATTTGCTTTAGGAGTTCTTCCGACAAAATAGAGAAGTGTTGGAAAACATAACCATTATATTTATAAACCGCTTGTTTGTCTATTTGTATCATTCAATTGCTAAATAATTAAAATTATCTGTTCTATTCCTGCATCAATTGTCCATTATGAGAATTTTTCCGAAAAGAATGCGATCATCGTCAATGCACATTTCTTCCCAATTCTTCAAACAGATTAATATAGCGTTCACGAATACCACTCTTTATCTGCAAGTTATCAACCCCAGCAATCTCTAAAGATGTCAGAGGTATGGGATTATCCTTAATATTTCCTAAAGGAAGAACTCCTCCAGTAGAGGTTAACAGTGAATAATAATCAGCCTGATTATCTACATACCAACCTACAGCCAACTTGGCACCACAAGCAATGGCCTCAATACTTACAGTACTTGCTGAACAGATCACCCAATCGGAAGCACAAAAAAGTTCGGCCATCTGTTGAGCTGTTAAATTGGAGCAATAAGACACTCGCCTATCCCGTACCCTCGGCTTTTGAGGTTGATAAGCATCACCTACCACTGCAGTTATCTGGCTGACAGTAGGCAATTGCATAGCTTCACGAATGTAATGGCCAGTAAAGTCAAAGGAATCCACACCACCAAAAGTAATGGTTATACTTTCTGTACGTTTTGCACAAGAACAGAGTTTGTTTACAGCTTCTATAAACGGTCTACGCAGTAATGCCCAGTCGAATCCCAAACAAAGTTTAGTGTAAGGTTCCACATCAAAAAGTCCGGAGTCAGTCAAAGTATGATTAATCACAACATCTGCCACATAGTGCTTGTCGTGCATGTCATCCACACACACCAGGCGGCAACCTTTTTGCTTAATGGCACGCTGATAATCGGTAGTGAAGAAATAATTGTCGAGCACCACAATTTCATCACCTTGCAAATGGGAAAGGAAATCAGCAGAATGCGTTTCCTCTTGCAAGGGGATGAAAGGACATACCTTCTCCATCTCACTTACCTGATATGAGGTAGGATGGCAAGTAAAGAAGGTACAATCGAAATCGTCCTTCAGCATATCGGCCAAAGCCAGAGTACGGATAAAGTGACCGTAGCCGATGGTAGCGCTTGCGTCGGCACGGAAATAGATTTTCTGCATTACATCATCTATGAAGTAACTCATACTTCATCTCCGCCAATGTCCAGTCAGTCAGCGTATCGAGGTCCTGCACTTCGAGTTCGGAAAGTACCAGTCCGGCTGTGTTCTTCCCCCAAAAGGTGCGGCTCTCTACAAAGGAGTTTATGCGAGAAAAATAGAACTGACCGGCATCATGATAAATCGGCTCCAAATCTTGGGAACGTGCATTCATGTATTCGGGATAAACCATACCGATTCTCCCGTCTACAATATGAAGGCTACGCTGTATAGGATAGGAATAAGCCACACAAGTGAAAACAGAATCAATCTCCGAATTCATTTTTCCGTATGCTTCCCGAAGCCTTTCAGGAGTGACAAAAGGAGCTGTCGAGTAAATGCAACAAACTGTATCAAATTCCCTGCCTCGCTCTTTATACATCTCTAAAACTTCAAGAATTACATCGGCCGTGCCGGCATAATCATTCGAGGTCTCAGCACTGCGCATAAAAGGAACTTTGGCCCCGTATCCGCAAGCTATCTCCGCTATCTCTTCATCATCGGTCGAAACCATTACTTCGTCAAAAAGTCCGCTCTGCAAAGCCGCCTCAATGGAGTATGCAATAATAGGCTTGCCCATAAAGGTTTTGATATTCTTACGCGGAATACGTTTACTGCCGCCACGGGCAGGAATAATACAGATATTTTTCATCGTTTAGCCTTTATAATTAAATGGGGAGAATACCCGAAAACAATTGAATTGTCCGGCACATCCTCATCTTTCACACCAGAATTTGCCCCGATAATCACATTGTCACCTATCCGGCAGTTACCGATAATAGAAGAATTTGCACACATCCGCACATTTTCACCTAAAACCGGATAAATTCCTTTATTGTTTCCCACCGTGCAATTTTGCCCAAAACTGAATCCTTCACCATATTCAGCCCGTCCCATAACGCTACCGACCGGATGATCCAACGTAAAATAATGAGGAAGATTTACCTCATGATACAAATCACACCCATTCATTATCTTATTCAAATAATACAACTTATCTGCCAATAAACGGTTATCAGTATCTTGAGAAATGGTGTTAGCAAAAAAATAGAGAAAAATTGTATATTGTGCACTTTGATAAGGGTTGAAGTATGTCTCACCGTCGCATGAGTAATACTTATTTTTCGTACGGGAAAAACAATATTCACAACGAGAAATTACCCCCCCCATTTTTATATTTATTAACATCTCATCTTCTTCACTCAAGAAGAAAAAAGAGGAAAGTTGCTGCAAAAGCTGCTTTTCAATAGCTTCAATAGAAATGGAAGTAATCATTGTTTTATATATTCTATAACCTTGTTAATCACATACTCCTGTTCCTCGTTCGTCAGCGTGGGATACATCGGAAGACTCAGACAATGTTCGTAATACTCTTCTACTATAGGTAAATCGCCTTTCCTATTGCCCCACTGCTGATAGTAAGGCATCAGATGAAGCGGAGCATAATGAACCTGCGCATAGACATTGTTCTCGTGCAGATAATTATAAAGACCCAAGCGGTCAGCCACTTGAATGATATAAAGGTGATAAGCATGATAGACATCGGCAGCATTGAATGGAGTCTTGATGCCATCTATTCCGGAAAATGCTTCATTATAGCGTCTTACGATTTCATGGCGGCGTTCAAGACCTGCTTTCGCACGCTCCAGCTGAGAAATACCCAGGGCAGCCTGAAAATCAGTCAGACGGTAATTGTAGCCTAACTCCTGCATCTCGTAATACCAGCCACCATGATGCTCGTGCAATAAAGCAGGGTCTTTCGTAATGCCATGCGTACGGTAAAGACAAAGCTTGTCATAGAGCTCCTTGCTGTTGGTGGTCACCATGCCTCCCTCACCCGTAGCGATATGTTTCACGGGATGGAAAGAGAATACGGCACAGTCGGCAAAACAACCGTTACCACAATGTTGTTTCTTGCCTTTACTGTCCATGAAATAGCCGCCGGGAGCATGGCAGGCATCCTCTATAATCCACAAGCCGTACTCGTCGGCAAGCTTTCTGAACTCTTCCAGATCCAAAGGATAGCCTGCAAAATCAACCGGAACAATACCTTTGTAAGTACCGCGGGGAGAAGCTTTAAGCATGGCTTCGAGTTTACGGATATCCATGAGGTAAGTATCCTTGTCAATATCACAGAATACCACCTCGCCGCCACAATAGCGGATGCAGTTGGCACTGGCAGCAAAGGTCATGGGAGTGACAATCACCTTGTCACCCGGCTTTACATTCAGTGCGGTAGCTGCAAGATGAAGCCCTGAAGTGGCATTGTTCACCGCTACGGCATATTGTGCACCTACATATTCGGCAAATTTCGTTTCAAATTCCCTGATTTTGGGACCTTGTGTCAGGTAATCGCTTTTCAGGGTATCGATGACTGCCCGGATATCCTCATCTGTGATATGCTGACGACCGTATGGAATAGGCTTGCTTATCATTTCACCTCGAAATTAGGGTCAACGTATTTCTTTATATTCTCGCGCATAGTCTCTACTGTCTCCCACTCCGTATTGTTGTCACTGCTGTAGTGGAAACCGTCGGGAACGGGTACTGCATTGTGATGTCTGATGAACTCTTCGCGACTGTGCTTGAAAGATACGGAAGGAAGAATGACATAATATCTGCCCAAATCGATTGTATCAAGAGCATCGGTTACAGTAATCATCTCCTCGTGCAGCTTCTCTCCCGGACGGATGCCCACTTCCACCTGCGGCAGATTGGGTGCAATGGCGGTAGCCACGTCCTGGATATGATAGGAAGGAATCTTAGGAATAAAGATTTCACCACCCAGGTGATGTCCGATGGCATACATGACCAAAGCGACACCGGCTTCCAGCGAAATGTTGAAACGGGTCATGCGCATATCGGTTATGGGAAGTTCCTTCGCCCCGTTGTCACGCTTGTTGATAAAGAAAGGGATTACGGAACCGCGGGAACCCATCACATTGCCATAACGGACTACGGAGAACCTGATGTTCTTGGAACCGCTGATATTGTTGGCAGCAGTAAACAGCTTGTCGGAAGTGAGCTTGGTGGCGCCATAAAGATTGATGGGGGCACATGCCTTGTCGGTAGAAAGGGCCACCACATGCTGTACACCGGTGGCAAGAGCAGCCTTTATCACATTCTGCGCACCGTGTACATTGGTTTTGATGCACTCTTCGGGATTGTATTCAGCGGTATCCACCTGCTTGATGGCGGCTGCATGGATAATCACGTCCACTCCTTCGCAAGCCCGCGTCAGGCGTTCGAGGTCACGGACATCACCGATAAAGAAACGCAGTTGCGGATACTTATGACCGGGATATTTCTGTTTCAGCTCAAATTGCTTCAGCTCATCGCGGGAGTAAATAATGATTTTCTTTACTTGCGGATAATCACGGAGGATGGTTTCCACAAACTTCTTTCCGAAGGAACCCGTTCCTCCGGTAATCAATACGGATTTATTGTTAAGCATTATAATGAAAAGTTTTATTCATCGATATATTCCCACGGATAGGGATTGTCTGTCACATTCTGAAACTCATCAACCGCTTCCTGCTGTTCGGGAGTAAGTGATAAGGAATCCCAGGAGGCGATGATGGAACGGCCTTCGTCGGCCAAAGACTCGTCGAACACTTCACCGTAGCAGGCGGTAAGCAGACGGAGCTTCAGTAAGGAAGTGGGAAGGGCATCGAGCACATCCCAACAACAGTCCAGCACTTTCTGGACATGCCGCTGCTTTTCGCCATGGTCCACAAAAGAGGCGCTGTAACCCATAAGAAGGGCAAGACAGACATTTGCCTGCTCTTCGATGGTAGTGCCTTTTACACCCGACCGGTACAAAGCCATGGTAAGACGGTAGACCTCACCGTTCCGCCGTGACAAGTCATCGCTATAGACGGGACTGCCGTCCATACCCAAATACATCAGTTCGTGCGCAGCACGCTGAAGAGTGATTGCTTCTTCGGAAAGAGACATAAGCAATTATAGAATTAAAAATTAAAAATTAAAGTTCAGCCGATTACTTCTATAAGATCGGGATGGATAGTGGCCATGGCAACAGCTATGACACCTTTTATTTCGATAACCACGCGACGGTCACGTGCGCCCTTTACCTTCAGAAATATCCCCTCTTGCCCCTCAAATTCACCGCCGGTAATCCGGACTTTGGTACCTTTGGACAAGTTCAATTCATCCGGTTGAAAATAAAGAAGATGATCATCGTAAGTGCCGGATACGGCAATGAAACGCTGCATCTGACCGTCTGGGACAATAATCTTCTGCCCACTGCGGGTATCGGTGATATATTGCAGATAAGTGACTTGAGACTTGACACGCTGCACATCGGAAGGACGGGCATGGACAAAAAGCAGATTATGAACGACCGGAACCAGAGCACGGACTTTTTTCCTTTTTTTTATACATATCTTGTATTGCATAGGAATGAAACAGCCCAAGTTTTCTTTCTTGAGCAGATGCATGGCATCCGGTTCTCTGCGGTAGGTGGCACGCATAGCATACCAGATTTCGGCCTCTTTCTCTATTCCCATTTTATGCTTTTGTTCAGACAAGGGTGTTCTCCTGGGGCTTTAAATTCCTTGCATACACTTGGAATTCAATCACTTGCGGACACTTTATGTAGAATACGACAAGCTTTATGCCCTTCTTGTCAACAGATTTTTTGCAGTCATTCATTACCTAACAGGTAAAATGCTGTAAACGAATCTATTGCAAGCAAAAAGCGTTCAATAGACGTTCGTTTTTTGAACGTCAATATTTAAGAAAATTAAAGAGGGAAGATTACTTAAAAATTAGTAAAAGGAAGAAGTTAGAGAAATACAATGCAACAGGCTTACTGACAAAGTATTATACTCACTAAAAAGAAATTTATAGAATATTTTTATTAAACATTTTGCGAGATTCAAAAATACACGTTATCTTTGCGTTCATTAAACGAACGTTAAAAAAACGCCTTTTCCAAACGCAATATTTCACTGTATAACAACCAATTACAACCAAATAAAAAAATATCGTGTTTATAGAAATCAGATTTCTACAAACACGATATCAATTAAAAAAGAAATTACTATTCTCAGAAATTAAAGATACCCAATTCCGGGAAAGTAGCCCCCTGCACCGCAAAACAGATTCCGAAACAAGCCGCACTTACAATCCAAAGGATAACCAGCGTCCACTTCAAGCCGGAGTTCATCGGCTGCCACTTGAATATCTGGCTAAAGATGGCCCACACAAGGCTGACCAAAGGAATTCCTACCAGCAAGATTCCTGCAATGTACATCACAATGGCAGACAGTGGAGAAGTAGGCAGTACCACATCAGCCATCGGGAAAAGGGAAATGAGAGCTGCACCACCACCAACAGCCACCGCTATCGCAGCAAACAACAGCGCCACGAATACCACTCCAAACACAAACAGTATCGGACTGCAAATAATGGCGAATATCACCAGACAGATTTTCAACAGCCAACCGACTACCATCACCAGCGTATCTCCCAACTTCTGCAAGAAAGTACGGGGCTTGTCCGACCTCATATAATCATTCACCCCATTGGCAACCTTCTCGAAGCCATCCGTCACCGTCTTTCCGATATTCTCTACCGTAACAGCCTCACCGCGCATGCTTAACTTCTCGGCAGCCGTGCGGGCTTCCGGGATAATCAGCCAACATACGATATAAACCGGTATCAACGTTCCTACCCCACAAATCAAGACGACAAGCAGCAACAGACGGAGCAAAGTCACATCCCAACCCAGATAGGCAGCCATTCCACTAATGACACCACCCAGCATCTTGTCATCAGGATTGCGGTAGAGACGGCGGCGTGTAGTGCTATAAGCGGTATTGCTGCTCCATGCACCGGGACCATAACCACCTCCGGCAGTTGTACTACCGGCATCGGCACTGCTGCTCTCTCCTTCCGTCTCCATGTCCTCCGGCTTTCCCATGCGGGCAATCACCTCTTCCACATCGGCAATCGTGATTACTTGTGAACCGGCCGACAATTTCTCGGCAAAGAGTTCGGAAATGCGGCGTTCTATATCATCTACAATCTCGTCGGCACCGGCTTCCTTACGGAAGTGTATCTTGAGATTACTCAGATAATTATCCAAAAGGCGGTATGCGTCATCATCAATATTAAAAACGGTTCCACCTAAATTTACAGTTAATGTCTTTTTCATAACACACTATTTATTTACAATTTGACTATTTACGATTTACTATTTACCATTCGGCGAATGCAGCATATTCTCTGTGGTCATTTCAAGAATTGCTGATGTGATTCACCGTCTCGTTCAACTCTTTCCAGGACATTTCCAGTTCACCGAGAAAGACTTCTCCTTTTTCCGTCAACCGGTAATACTTACGTGGAGGACCTTGCGTAGACTCAATCCATTCATAACCCAGCAAGTCGTCGTTCTTCAGACGGGTGAGCAACGGATAAAGTGTACCTTCCACTACAATCAGTCTGGCTTCTTTCAACTTCTGAATGATATCCGAAGCGTAAGCCGGCTCCTTGTGAAGCAGCAGCATGATGCAATATTCAAGCATGCCCTTGCGCATTTGCGACTTTACATTGTTTACATCCATAATGGTATTTACTATTTGACAATTTACGATTTACTATTTGGCTGCGCAATAGAGTAATGAGTGTCCTCATTCATTCTATTGTTGTTCCTTGTATGGCACAAATATATGTATTATATCAGTACCTTGCATTACAAAGTACCTTATATTAAATATTATTAACAAGAAAAGTAGTTCACGCTACTCTATAACATCAGTAACGTGAACAGAGAGGAAGAGGTATATTTACCGATGGATAACAATTTTATCCAATATACCGGTCAGACTCGCAATTGCTACTCCGTAGTTGGTTATGGGGATGTGCTGTGCGCGGGCATGGGCTATACGATTGAGAACGTACTTCCGGTTGAACATGCAAGCGCCGCAATGGATAATTAAATCATATCGGAACAAGTCTTTGGGAAAGTCATTTCCAGATACAAAGTCTATCTGCAATTCCTCGCCGATGCGCTTTCGTAACAGGCGGGGAATTTTGACGGTGCCGATGTCCTCGGTCAGCGGGGCGTGGGTGCAGGCTTCGGCTATCAGTACACGCGATTGGGGTGTCAGGCTATGAATAGCGGCAGCTCCCTCTACAAAGGCATTGATGTCTCCTTTGTAACCGGCAAAAAGAACCGAGAAGGAAGTAAGACTACTCTCGGCAGGCTTTTGTTGATAGACGATGGGGAACACCTGAGAGTCTGTGATTATCAGCTTAGGCGGACGGACAAGGGCTTGCAGGGAGGCTTGCAGCTTGTCGGTGGTGCAGCTCATCACTAAGCACTTTTTATCCAACAGTTCGCGGATGGTCTGCACTTGCGGAAGAATGAGACGACCTTTGGGGGCTTGTATATCCTGGGGCATCACCAGCAGGACGACATCTCCTTCACGCACCAAATCGCCCGTGATAGTCTGCTCACCAAAATTCTCGGGAAGCTTTTCGAGGATAGCATCGAAGATACCTTGAATGCCGGTACCCTCTTTGGCACTGACCACAACGGGAGCCTGCCCGCACTCCTTTTCAATCCGAAGCACCACGGAAGCGGTGTCTTGACGGGAATCGGCTTTATTCAGTATCAGTATCACGGAGATTTCGCGCGCTGCCAGCAGCTTTAGCCATTGCTGTTCCAGCGTTCCGTCAGCTTCATAAAGCAAGAGGGCGATGTCCGCTTTCTCCACCGTCTTTAAGGTACGCTCCACGCGCATACCGCCCAGTTCGCCTTCGTCATCATCAAAACCGGGGGTATCGATAAAGAGGCACGGGCCCAAAGGATATACTTCCATGGCTTTGGTCACGGGATCGGTAGTAGTGCCGGGCGTTGCGGATACCAATGCCGTGTCTTGCCCGGTCAAGGCATTGACAAGGCTGGACTTTCCGCTGTTTCGTCGTCCAAAGACGGCAATGTGCAGGCGATTGGAACGAGGTGTATTATTCATAAATCCGAAATCTAAAATCTAAAGTCTCTTTTCCCCTCCCCTATCTCCTGAAGATTACGTTCGGCTATCGCCCGTATCTTTGGGTTCGGGATATGCTCCATCTCCTCACGAATCAGCCGCATGCCCTTCTCCTTGGTTTCGGAGGAGGCATAGTCCTCCAGATATTCTTTTAATGTCATCAGTGCATTGGGCTGGCAGCAGTTTGCTATCTGTCCGCGCTTGACGAGCGACATGAAGCGGTCTCCGGTACGTCCCTCGCGATAGCAGGCGGTGCAGAGGCTGGGGATATGTCCCAGGTCGAGCAGCCAGCTCACCACTTCATCCAGCGTGCGCCGGTCGCTCACATCGAATTGGGAGGAATCTTCCTCTTTGGCTTCCGGCACGGCATAGCCTCCCACGCTGGTACGCGAACCGCCGCTTATCTGCGAAACGCCCAGTTCGAGCACCCGACGGCGTACGGCTTCCGACTCACGGGTGGAAATAATCATTCCCGTATAAGGCACCGCAATGCGGGTAACCGCCACAATACGGCAGAACATCTCATCCGAGATGGCATCGGGAAAATCTTCGGTCGAAATGTCATCTGCCGGACAGATACGCGGCACGCTGATGGTATGCGGACCCACGCCAAAGGCAGCTTCCAGATGTTCGGCATGCATCAGCAGTCCTACGAAGTCATAGCGATAGGTGTTCAGACCGAACAATACGCCGATACCTACGTCATCGATGCCGCCCTCCATGGCGCGGTCCATCGCTTCGGTGTGGTAGGCATAGTTACTCTTGGGTCCTGTGGGATGCAGGGCTTCGTAATGCTCTTTGCTGTAAGTCTCTTGAAAAAGGATATAGGTGCCGATGCCTGCTTCTTTCAGCAACCGGTAGTTCTCCACCGTAGTGGCGGCTATGTTGACATTCACCCGGCGGATGGCTCCGTTTTTGTGATGGATGCTGTAAATGGTGCGGATGGACTCCAGGATATAGTCGATAGGGTTGTTTCGCGGGTCCTCTCCGGCTTCCAGGGCAAGGCGTTTATGCCCCATGTCCTGCAAGGCGACAACCTCGCGGCGTATCTCCTCTTGCGAGAGTTTCTTGCGGGGAATGGTACGGTTCTTGGCATGATACGGGCAATAGACGCAACCGTTCACGCAATAGTTGGAAAGATAAAGCGGGGCAAACATCACGATGCGGTTACCATAGAATTTCTGTTTGATTTCGCGTGCCAGATGGAAGATGCGCTCCACCAGTCCCGGCTCGTCACATTCCAGCAGCAGGGCTGCTTCCCGATGGGAAAGACCCTGGCACAAAGCAGCCTTGTCAATCAGACTTTCGATGAGCGGACGGTTGTTGCGGTTTACCTGCGCATACTCTAACGTATCCAATATCTCTTGGTGATTGATGAATTCTTCCGCTTGTCTTGACTTTATGTTATACACTTCGTAAATTGATAATTGGTAATTAAAATAAAGAATGAAGATTTGAAAATTATCAATTATCGACGGTCAATTCTCCATTCTCATAATCTCCTCTCTCTTTTGATACCTCGTAACCTATCCCTTTCAGTTGTTCCTCCAATTTTTGCAAACCTTCTGCGGCTTCGGCACCCGCAGAGGCTTTGTTATCATAGAGGGAGTACTTCGCTCGCTGGTTAGAAGGCGAAAGATTAGGCATCACGACATTGGCGCCTGCCAATATCCCCCGCTCCCGCCCGTCCGGAGCAAGTGTGGCCAGGGCAGTGGTAGCAGGTATCAGTGCGAAAGGCTGCATCAGCCGGAAGATAGAAAGCAACTTCAGCGTCAACTCCATATCTCCCGGAAGAAAAGAAGAAAACGGAGTATCGTGATGCGGAAGAAAAGGTCCCATGCCTATCATCTCCGGATGAAACCGTTCGATGAAAAGAATGTCTTCTACCAAATGGTCCACCGTCTGGTAAGGACTGCCTACCATGATTCCGGTTCCCACTTGATAGCCTATCTCCTTCAACCACTCCAGACATTGTAACCGGTGGGGAAGGGACATCTCTGCCGGATGGAGCTTGCGATAGTGCCCTTCGTTGCAGGTTTCGTGCCGTAACAGATAGCGGTTGGCACCTGCCAGGAAGAAACGTTCGTAGGCTTCCCGCGATTTCTCGCCCAAGGATAAGGTAATGGCACAATCCGGGAAGGATTGCCGGATGGCGGCAACTGTCTCCACCATCCCCTCATCCTTCACCGCCGGCGCTTCGCCCCCTTGCAGCACAAAGGTTCGAAAGCCCAACCGATAGCCTTCATGGCAACACGAAAGAATCTCCTCCTGCGCCAGCTCATAACGGACTATGTTCCGGTTCTCCTTCCGTATGCCGCAATAGTAGCAGTTATTGCGGCAATGGTTGGTTATCTCAATCAGTCCGCGAATGAAGATTTTATTGCCAAAGCGGGCAAGCGCTTCTTCCCGGGCAAGCTCCTGCAGGTAGGCTGCAAGTTCTATGTCCCGGCTAAGAAGCAAGGCTTTATACTCCCCGGCATCCAGCCTGCGATTGCTCCGCAATTTGTCAATCAAATGCTTCATATAAACGGACAAAGGGCTAATACGTCTCTTTTCTCTTTGCCAACTCCTGCGTCAGCTGGCGCTTTCCGGCAGTTATTTCATTATGCGAACATGGCCCGGTAATACAACCGCCCTCGCAAGCCATCACTTCAATAAACTGCCCCGGAGCCTTGCCCGACTTGGCGTAAGCACGCAACGCACCGATAGCTTTCTTATCCAGATTAGCCACTTGTACGGCATTGATTTTGTCTGCCTCTTCCTTCAGATAGGCTTTCACGGCACCCATCACGCCTCCTGCCTGCGCAAAACCATGCGCCTCGCGCACGGAAGTGAAACTCATGGAATAGGGCTTTGCCTGCTCCATCTGAATATCCAACCCGGCAAGCACGGAAGCCACCTCCTCGAAAGTCATGATAAAGTCCACCGCCTCGTCGCGCTGCGCCTCTTTGCGCTTGGCAACGCAAGGACCTATGAAGACCACCTTCGCATCCGGATACTTCTCTTTAGCAATGCGGGCAGCATAATACATCGGCGAACCGGTGCCCGACACGTAAGGCTTCATGGCAGGAATATGCTTGTTCACCAATTCTATATAAGACGGACAGCAGGAAGTCGTCATAAACTTCTGACCCTCCTCCAGCTTCTCAATCAGCTCGTGCGCCTCGTTGCTGACGGTATCCATCGCTCCCTGAGCCACCTCGATGACATCCGTAAAACCGACTTGTTTCAATGCGCCATACACTTGTTCAATAGTCGTCTTGAACTGCCCCAGGATGGACGGAGCCACGATAGCCACTACCTGCTCACCCTTGCGGATTCTGTGCAACACGTCGAACACCTGCGATATTTCGAAAATTGCTCCGAATGGACATGCATTGAGACACTTTCCGCAATAGATACATTTGCTTTCGTCAATATGCTCTATCCCCTTCTCATCCTTACTGATGGCTTTCACGGGACAAGCCTCCTCACAAGGTACGGGAATATAAACAATGGCATGGTAGGGACAACTCTTATGGCAGATGCCGCAACTGATACACGCATCATGGTCAATCCATGCCTGCCCGCTCTCCTTGACGTGCACTGCCTTCTTGGGACAATTCACCTGGCAACTGCGTGCCGTACATCCGCGGCAGAGGTTCGTAATCTCGTAGTTAATCTGCACACATGCCGAACAAGCTTCGTCAATCACACACATGATGTTGTCTTTCGGCCTGCCATTTTCCGCTCTGTCCAGTGCACGGGCAGCGTACTCCGACAAGGGGGTCAACTCATCCGTCTCATCCTCCATATCGAGTCCCAGCAGCGGCAATGACTTGTATTTCCACACCGCACGCTCTTTGTGCACGCAGCAGCGTCCCGCATGCTTGGACCGTCTCGGACTCAGTTCGATGGGCAGCCGGTCTATTTTATCCACAAGTTCGTTGTTATTCCACAGCTTTACCAGTTCCTTCAGCAATCTGTGGCGGACAATCATAATGTTGCTCGTAAATGCCATAATTTTTAAAATCAGAATTAGTTAGTTCGGTAACGGTCTGCAAAGATAACGATTGTTTCACAAAAAAGGCTTAACTTTACGCCCCAAACAATATAAATACAACCGATATGTTTACCATAAGAAAAGCAACGACAGCAGATTGCGCACTGATTCAGAAACTTGCGCAGCAAATATTTCCCGTCACGTATAAGGACATCCTTACTCCCGAGCAGACCGACTACATGATGGAATGGATGTATTCATTGGACAATATCCGTAAACAAATGGAGGAGGAAGGCCACGTCTACTTCCTGGCCTACGAGGAATGTGAAGCAGCGGGCTATGTGTCCGTGCAGCAGCAAGGGGAAGATTTGTTCCACCTGCAAAAGATTTATGTACTCCCCTACTACCAGGGTGCACACTGCGGCAGTTTCCTCTTCCGCGAAGCCATCAAGTACATCAAGGAAGTGCATCCCGGACCTTGTCTGATGGAACTGAATGTGAACCGCCACAACAAGGCACTGCAGTTTTACGAGCACATGGGAATGAGGAAACTTCGCGAGGGAGATTTCCCGATAGGAAACGGATATTACATGAACGACTATATCATGGGGCTGGACATCTGAACCCCGGCATTAAAACCCCTCCTAAAACTAAAGGCTGCGCAGTTCATTACGAACATTGCGCAGCCTTTAGTTTTATCTTTCGTTTCCGATTACTTCGCCACCTTTTCAAGCCATTTCAGCATGAACAGCATGGTGAACATGGAAATGCAGCACGCTACTACGAATACCGTCCACGTCATCCAGATAGGGATACTTTCGTAGAGGATAGCACCGATAACAAGCAACTGGTTACCAATGGCAGTAGCACCCAGCCAACCGCCCTGCATGATACCCTGGTATTTGGGAGGAGCCACCTTGGACACGAATGAAATGCCCAACGGAGATATGTACAACTCGGCAACGGTCAATATCAGATAAGTAACCATCAGCAACAGCGGAGTCACTTTCACCGGAGAGGTACCCAGAGCGATAATATCCTTGTGCATCGGCAAGTTGCTTACATAAGAACCGATAGCCATTATAAGGAAGCCAGTGGCAGCAATACCCATACCGATGGCAATCTTCCGCGGAGTGGAAGGCTCTTTACCTTTGGCACGCTGTGCTGCAAAGACAGCCATGATAACCGGCGTCAGAGACACCACGAAAATCGGATTCAAAGACTGGAACAGCTCAGCGGAAATAGCCATGCCGAACAAATTCAAATCTGTATATTCCTTGGCAAAATACGTCAGTGTCAACCCATTCTGATGGAACGAGAACCAGAAGAAAATTACCACACCGAATACGGCAAACAATGCATACATGCGCTGTCTTACCTCTTGTGCGCTCATCTCCACTATAGTGGCGTCGCCCGCTTTTGCAGCCACCTTCTTGCTGGGATCGGGGAATTTCTTTCTGTTGATGACGAAAATTACCAAAGAGAGAACCATAGCCAGGATAGCTACACCGAACGCATAGTGGAAACCGGTAGTAAACACGTTCAGATATTCATTGGCAAATACCGTCATATCCGTTACGGGCGTTCCGGAAATAGTGGCTTTGGCTGCCAGTGCACTATAAGTGTCCACAGCCTCAGGAGTCAGCGTTCCAGCCAGATGTCCGTGGCAAAGGGCAGGCAGGTCGGCATCATAATTGTAGCCGAATGTGGACAACCACCAGTTACGCACGCCTACTGCGGCAAACGGAGCAAAGATGGCACCTACATTGATGAACATATAGAATAAGGAGAAACCGGAATCGCGCATGCTGGAGTACTGGGGATTGTCGTACATCTGCCCTACCAGCGCTTGAAGATTTCCCTTGAAAAGACCATTTCCGAAAGCAATGACAAACAAGGCTGCACAAGTAATCACCAGAAACAAGGTCTTATTGGCAACCGGTGTAGGAGACGGGATGGCCAGCATCAAGTAACCTACCGCCATCAAGACAATGCCGGCAAAGATGGTACCTTTGTAATTACGGGTTCTGTCGGCAATAATACCACCTATCAATGCAAGAATGTAAATAGAAAAATAAAATGTTGAGTAGATCAAACCTGCCTCTTTTCCATCCAGTCCGAACTTGGCTTGCAAAAAAAGTACAAGAATGGCCATCATGGTATAAAAGCCGAAACGCTCGCCCAAATTAGCAAAGGATGCGGCAATCAGACCTTTAGGGTGTTTGTTGAACATAAAAATTAGTTTTTAGAATTAGTAATTGGATTGATTTCTTGAATAATTCCTGCAAATATATAAATTCTATTGAATATTTCCTTATAAAATTAAAATATCTCGGCAGAAATAGAAGATTTATTCATTAAAAAGAACACAAACTTCTGCATGCACTTCTTTTACCAAATCCTTCGGGTCCAGTTTAAGCTGCAAACCGCGTTGTCCGGCACTGATATAGATATACGGAAACCGCAGGCACGTTTCATGGATATAGGTAGGGAAAGGCTTCTTCATGCCAATGGGCGAACAGCCTCCGCGGATGTAACCCGTCAGAGGTAAAAGTTCCTTAACCGGAATGAGGTCGCACTTCTTGTTGCCCGATGCCTTTGCCGCCAATTTTAAATCCACTTCGTGCTCACCCGGGATGACGCAGACAAAGTAACCGGATTTATCGCCGTGAAGAATCAGTGTCTTGAACACGCAGTTGATGTCCTCGCCCAAACTGGCGGCTACATGTACGGCGCTCAAATCGTTCTCATCCACCTCGTAGGGAATGAGTTCATAGGCTATCTTGGCTTTGTCGAGCAGCCGCGCTGCATTCGTCTTATTAATTTTCACCATAACAAGTTACAAAATTAGTAATTAGTAATTAGTAATTATCCCCCAGCTCTTCACGCAGGAATTTCGGAGTATAGCCTTTCTCGCTCTTCGCCACCTCTTCGGGTGTTCCGCAGGAGAGGAGTTCCCCTCCCCCCTTGCCACCTTCGGGACCCATATCGATGATGTAGTCCGCCATCTTGATGACATCGAGATTATGCTCTATGACGATGACGGTGTTTCCTTTGTCAACAAGTTTGTTCAGTACATTCATCAGTACGCGGATATCTTCAAAATGAAGTCCGGTGGTAGGTTCGTCGAGGATATAGAGTGTCTTGCCCGTATCACGCTTGGAGAGTTCCGTAGCCAACTTCACGCGCTGGCTCTCACCTCCGGAGAGCGTGGTGGAGGACTGTCCCAGCTTGATATAGCCCAATCCCACTTCCTGGATAACCTTAATCTTATTCAATATCTGGGGCACATTCTCGAAGAACTCCACCGCCCGGTTGATGGTCATGTCCAGCACGTCCGCAATGGACTTTCCCTTGAAGCGCACTTCGAGCGTCTCGCGGTTGTAGCGCTTGCCGTGGCACACCTCGCAAGGCACATAGACATCTGGCAGGAAATTCATCTCAATACATTTGTAGCCGTTGCCCTGGCAAGCCTCGCAGCGTCCGCCACTGACGTTGAAGGAGAAGCGTCCCGGCTTGTACCCGCGTATCTTCGCTTCGGGCAGGCCGACAAACAGATTGCGGATATCCGAGAACACACCCGTATAGGTGGCAGGATTGGAGCGCGGCGTACGTCCCAAGGGAGACTGGTCCACATTTACCACCTTGTCTATATGCTCCAACCCTTCAATGCTGTCATACTCCAAAGGGTCTTGAAGGGAGCGGTAGAACTTCTGCGAAAGAATAGGCTGCAACGTCTCGTTGATAAGTGTGGATTTGCCACTGCCAGACACACCGGTAACACAAATCAGCTTGCCCAACGGAAACTCCACATCCACATTCTTCAGATTATTGCCTTTGGCGCCTCGTAGCCACAGACTGTGCCCATTGCCCTCGCGACGCTTGGCAGGCACCTCGATGGCACGTTCTCCATTCAGATATTGGGAGGTCAGCGTATGCGTCCGGAGCATTTCGCGGGGAGTGCCAGCAAAGACGACATCCCCTCCCAGCCTACCGGCTTTCGGCCCCATATCAATGACATAATCGGCGGCGAGCATCATATCCTTGTCATGCTCCACCACAATGACGGAGTTGCCAATGTCACGCAGTTCCTTCAAAGAGTGTATCAAGCGCTGGTTGTCACGCTGGTGCAGGCCGATACTCGGCTCGTCCAATATATAGAGCACATTCACCAGCTGAGAGCCTATCTGCGTAGCCAGGCGGATACGCTGGCTTTCACCACCGGAAAGGCTGACGGAACTACGGTTCAGCGAAAGATAATCCAGACCGACATCGAGCAAAAACTTGAGCCGCGTACGGATTTCCTTCAGGATTTCACCGGCAATCTGCTGCTGCTTGCTGCTGAGATGCGGGTCTACGGCAGATAGCCAGTCATACAGCTCGCTAATGTCCATTGTGGACAGTTCGTAGATGTTCTTGTCGTGGATGCGGAACGAAAGCGCTTCCTTGTTCAGCTTGGCGCCATGGCACTCCGGACAAACGGCAGTCTTGGCAAACTGGTCCGCCCACTTCTGCGCCGTGGCGGAAGCATCCTTCTCTTGCAACATCTGAATGTATTTGATGACACCCTCAAACGTCACGAAGTAGTCGGAAGAGGTGCCTATCAGCGAACTCTTTATCTTGATGCGCTCGTCCGAGCCGTAGAGCACCTCGTCCAGTGCATCCTCCGGCAGCTCCTTCACCGGAGTTTTCAGCGTTGCCTCATACTTCTCCAGCAAGGCGGTAATCTGCCAGAAAATCATGCTGTTCTTGGCTTTCCCCAAGGGTGCGATGGCACCTCCGGCGATGGAGAGCTCACGGTCGGGAATCACCTTGTCGATGTCAATCTGGCTCACCACCCCCAGCCCTTTGCACTTGGGGCATGCGCCCTGCGGGGAGTTGAAGGAGAAGTTGTGCGGTGCCGGTTCCCGATAGGACAAGCCCGTCACGGGACACATCAGCCGCTTGCTGTAATGGCGCACGCTGTCGGTCTGCGCATCAAGTATCATCAGCAGCCCGTCGCCCTGGCGCATGGCGGTGGCTACGCTGTTCTTCAGGCGCGTGTCGTCCTTATCTGCCACCACAAGCTTGTCTATCACTACCTCCACATCGTGGTTTTTGTAGCGGTCCAGCTTCATACCGGGCAGGGCTTCGCGCACCTCGCCGTCCACACGCACGTAGAGGTAGCCCTTCTTGCGCACCTGCTCGAAAAGCTCCTTGTAGTGTCCCTTACGCCCCCGCACCAGTGGGGCAAGGATGTAGATGCGCTTTCCTTTATAGTCTTTCAGAATGAGGTCCAGTATCTGCTCTTCGGTGTACTTCACCATCTTCTCGCCCGAGAGGTAGGAGTAGGCGTCGCCGGCGCGGGCATAGAGCAGACGCAGGTAGTCGTACACCTCGGTGGTGGTGCCCACAGTGGAGCGCGGATTCTTGTTCGTGGTTTTCTGCTCGATGGAGATAACCGGGTTCAGTCCCGTTATCTTGTCCACGTCCGGACGCTCCAAGTTTCCCAGGAAGTTGCGGGCGTATGCCGAAAAAGTCTCGATATAGCGGCGCTGCCCTTCGGCAAAGATGGTATCGAATGCCAGCGAGGACTTGCCGCTTCCGCTCAGTCCGGTAATCACCGTCAGGCTGTTACGGGGAATCTCGGCATCGATATTCTTGAGGTTGTGCACGCGCGCACCATATACATTGATATATTCAGTTTCTTCTTGCATGTTGATTTTTATCCTATCGTTTTAACTGCAAAAATAACTGTTTCCCCCCGAATATCAGCCGAAAAGCGCTATTTTTCAGTTTTGAAATGCACAATATTATTTCTTAACGCAATCCTTTGGCAGAAATGCCACAATATTCGTACCTTTGCAGCTACTTTGGGAAATTGTAAACATAAACCAACGATTACTGAATGAAAACGATTAACCGCATTATCTGCTCCCTGCTGCTTGCCGGCGCATGCACGCTGGGTGCAGTGGCACAAGAGAACCAATCTTATTTTCTGCATACCATCGAAAAAGGACAAAGTCTCTACTCTATCGCCAGCATGTACGGCGTCAGCCAGGCAGACATCATCAAACTGAATCCCGGCAGTGACGAGAAAATATTCATCGGACGCACGCTGCGCATCCCCCGCAGTGCCGCCAACGCACAAAAAGAAACATACCACACCATCGCATCCGGCGAGACCCTCTACAGGCTGACCGTGAAATACAATGTATCTGCCAAAGCCATCTGTGACGCCAACCCAGGACTGAGCGCCGAGAATTTCCGTATCGGACAAGTAATCCGTATCCCTTCCACAACCGAGATCCAAACCATGGTCCCGGCTGAGACACAAAGCAGCACTGTGGTTGCCAACAACAATATTCTCGGCCCTGTAGAGTCACGATGCCGTGACATGCATAAAGTGAAGCGGAAAGAAACCGTATTCAGCATCAGCCGCGAATACGGCATCAGCGAAGCCGAACTGATTGCCGCCAATCCGGAGCTGAAAGGCGAGAACAAAATAAAGAAGGGAACCTTCCTCTGCATTCCCTATCCCAAAGCACAGACGGAGCAGAGCACGCAGTTGCAAACCACGCCTACCGACAGCGAGCTGTTCCGCGAAAACAGAAAAAGAGACAGAGCGTTTCAGCACCATCAAAGCTGCCGTCATCCTCCCCTTCCTGGACGGGGTATCAAAGAGCGAGTCTTCCCGTATGGTGGAATACTACGAAGGCCTGCTGATGGCCGTAGACAGTCTGAAACGTACCGGCACTTCCATTGACTTGTACACTTACAATTCTGGTCCCGAAAGTGCCTCGCTGAACTCCATACTCGGCAAAAGCGAGATGAAGGACATGGATATTATCTTCGGCCCGTTGCACCAGCAGCACATCAAGCCTTTGGCCGATTTTGCCAAGAAACAAAAACACACGCCTGGTGATACCATTCACATCGAAAGACAACACGGTATTCCAGAATCCGGCGGTCTATCAGATAAATACCCCCAATCCTACCTTTATTCGGAAGTGTACGACCACTTTGTCCGCCAGTTTCCCAACGCCAACGTTATCTTTATCGAGGCAAGCCAGGGAACCAGAGAGAAGGCGGACTTCATCAAGGGATTGAAAGAGGAGTTGCGCAACCGTTCCATACCTACAAAATCACTGAAAGAGGATGCTACCGTGGAGTCCTTGAAAGCCGTATTGCGTGCCGACCGTGAAAATATATTCATCCCCACTTCCGGAAGCAACATCACACTGATCAAGATACTGCCGCAACTGACACTGCTGGTACGCGAGATGCCCGACAGCCGCATACATCTGTTCGGCTATCCGGAATGGCAGACTTACACCAAAGACCATCTTGAAGCCTTCTTCGAACTGGATACATACTTCTACTCCTCGTTCTACACGAACAATCTGCTGCCGGCAGCCATTAACTTCACCAAGAGCTACCGCAAATGGTATGGCAAGGAGATGGACGAACGTTATCCCAAATTCGGCATGCTGGGTTTCGACACGGGCTACTTCTTCCTCAAAGGACTGTCGCGCTACGGTTCGGGATTTGAAAAGAACCTGGACAAAATGGACCTTGTCCCCATTCAGACCGGCTTCAAGTTCCAGCGTGTAAACAACTGGGGCGGATTTATCAACCGGAAAGTGTTCTTTGTACGCTTCACCAAAAATTTCGAACTGATAAAGCTCGACTTTGATTAAAGAAACGCCTTACAGCCATTTGGTTACAGTAATTCGCAATTGAAGAAAATGAAACTAAAAACAATTATAGGAACAGCACTCTTAGCAGGTACATGTGCTTTGCCGGCAAGCGCACAGATAGGCGAACAACGCCATAACTTTTCCGTGGGCATCAACGGCGGCATCAACCTGAATAGCGTAAGCTTCTCTCCCAGAGTCCGCCAGAACAACCTGATGGGTATCAACGGCGGAGTGACCGCCCGTTATATTTCCGAAAAGTATTTCAGCATGATATGCGGTGCGCAAATCGAGCTTAACTTCTCCCAACACGGTTGGGACGAATTTTATGAGGACTATCCCGAACTGCAATACACGCGAAAGATGAATTATCTGGAAATTCCCTTCCTTGCACATCTGGCATTCGGTAAGGACAGAGGTTTGCAGTTCTTCGTCCATGCCGGTCCGCAGATAGGCTTCTTTTTAGGAGACAGCTATACGATAAGCGGCGACTGGGACAACTACCCGGGACTGACCGTAGAACAGCATGACAAAGCCGTAGACAACAGGTTCGACTACGGCATTACGGGCGGAGCCGGCGTGGAACTCCGCACCAAAGCCGGAAATTTCCTGGTGGAAGGCAGATACTATTATGCCTTGTCCGACTTCTACAACAGTACCAAGAAGGACTACTTTTCCCGTTCGGCACACGGAGTCATCACCGCTAAAATCACTTATTTGTTCGATTTAAGGAAATAAAGAAAATAACGGTATAATCCGGATACAGAGATATAAAAAGCGGGGCGAGTGTTGAATGTAACACTCGCCCCGCTTTTTATACCGGACTGTCTGTCTTACCGGACAGACCTTTTCTCTTTATCTCAATCTGTCCGCAGCCTTCACCATCAGCTCATCACGATAGATAGCGCGGAAAGCCAGATAATTCAGTATGATACATACGGCAGGCAGGCATAAAGCCCATCCCAACTGGAAAGCCATTGCATTCAAATCGTTTTTCAGGATAAACATAAACGCGAAGAAAGCAATGTAATAACCTATCAGCAAAAGACTGCCGAACACCGTCATACGAACCTGCAACATACGGTTACGGAACAGGAATATGGTGCATAATGCAATAATCGCACTCAACAGCAGAATGCCGAACAAACCCCATGTAGACTGGAAGTTTCCATCGGCCAAAGTCACGCCCAACGGCTTGAATACATGAGCCGCTATCCCATCCGGACCGATAAACTGTCCCACCGGCAAGCAAAGAGCCACAACCAGCAGGATAGCCACCAATAACAAATAAACGGATTGAATACGCTGTATCATTACTGCAATTTCTCTTTTTCCTTGGAAGGATTACGATAATACACCTTACCTTCAAGATATTCCTGAGTGGCAATCAATGTCGGTTTCGGCAACTTCTCATAATAACGGGAAATCTCAATCTGTTCGCGATTCTCGAATACCTCCTCAAGATTATCGTTGTAAGAAGCAAACTCGGCCAGCTTCTTGGAAAGGTCATTCTTGATTTCAACACTGATCTGATTGGCACGCTTACCAATAATCGCTACTGATTCATATACATTACCGGTATCCTCACACAACTCCATCATATCACGAGTCACCGTAGTAGTAGGAGCATTTGTCTTTCTGTAATCCATAAATTTCTATCTAAATTAATTTTATTCTACAACAATTGTTTCACTTTCTGTCAGTCCTTCAAAATCTTCTGTGCTTCCTTGAAGATGCGGTCGGCATCTTTCATGTATTTGCTTTCGGGAAACTCGTTTTTAAAGGCGTAATATTCGTCTACCGCTTCACGATAACGTTCCGCACGCTTGTCTTCCACACTATACACCGCCATTTCGTATTTGGCGCGCAGGATAAGGATGGACAAATCTTCACGCATATTGGTGTAAGGGTAATCCTTTAATGCGTTCTGTGCAGTGATAACGCAAGACTCATAATTATTTCCCAAATAATTTCCCAAATTATAATAGAGCTTGGCAGAGAGATATTCTTTCATAACCAGCTTGTCCTGCAAAGCGAATATCATGCTTTGGGCCTCATCTTTCTTCGAGCTGTCAGGAAAATATTCGAGGAACATTTGCAGTTGCTGAATCGCACTGTATGTACCGGACTGGTCCAAACGGGGCTCCGGTGTATCCAGGAACAATGCCTTTCCGGCATGGAAACGCGCCAATTCGGTAAACGTACCGCGCGGGTACACATTATAGTATTGGGTAAATGTCTGCGCGGCAGTCTGATAATCTTTCTGGTTATAATAGCTCATACCCAACATGTAAAGAGACTCTTCCGCTTTATCAGTACCTTTAAGAATGGCAATCAACTCGTTCAGCAACGTGGCAGCACGACTGTACTGGCCTTTTGCGAAGTAATTCTTTGCCGCTTCATACTTGTATTCGTAGTCTGTGCTTTTCAGCAACTTGTTGTATTCTCCGCATGAGGAGAGCAGCAGTGCTGCAAGCAAAGTTATAAGGACGTTCTTCTTCATTACTTTTATTCAAATAATGTGCAAAGATAGAGGTTCGCATCGAATTAAACAAAGATACGCACCTTAATTTTTCAAAAACAAAGATGAATGAGGTATCCCTACTTTGGCACACTCCCTTTCATAACCTTCATACTGTCCTTTTTTTACAGTTTATACAAGTCGCTCGCAGCCAGCAAGTCCACCTTTTTCTCCGTCAATACCCGAATACAGTTTTCCATATCGTTGGGACGGATAATGACATTGGCAGTCTGCCCGTTGGCAAAGGAGTACATATATTCGATGAACACGCCTTCATCAGACAGGCAACGGAGCACCTTTGCCAATGAACCCGGAATATTGGGACAACTGATTCCCACCACATCGGTCACATTGACGGCAAAATGATTATCCTTCAATACCTTATACGCCTTATCAGGTTCGGACACAATGCCGCGAAGAATACCGAAATCGGCATTCTCGGCTATACAGAGTGCAGAGAGATTGACACCCTCTTTGGCAAGAACTTCCGTCACTTCCGTAAGGCGACCGGACTTGTTTTCCAAAAAAATAGAAAGTTGTTTTGCTACCATAAGTTTACTATTTTACGATTTACAATTTACGATTGTCGATTACGCGCTTCGCTTTACCTACGCTGCGCTCGATGCTGCGCGGCTCTACCAGGCGGACATCCACGCCCAGGCCCAGTACGCTTTGCAGGCGTGCGGTAAGCTTTTTCTTCAAAGCCAGCATCTTGTTGATTTCATCCGAGTAGTATTCCGGACGGACTTCCACTTGCAGTTCCATGGTATCCGTATTATTCTTACGGTCGACGAGCAACAGGTAATGCGGTTCGAATTCGGGCATTTCGAGAATGACGGATTCAATCTGCGTGGGGAATACATTCACGCCACGGATGATGAGCATATCATCGCTACGCCCGAGAATACGGTCCATACGCACCAGTGTACGGCCGCAGGGACATTTGTCGTAATGCAGGGCGGTAAGGTCTTTGGTGCGGTATCGCAGCAGCGGCATGCCCTCTTTGGTGAGGTGGGTAAACACCAGTTCGCCCGTCTCGCCCGGAGCAACCGGTTCAAGAGTGTTCGGGTCTACTATTTCGGGGAAATAATGGTCTTCGTTGAGATGCGTCCCATGCTGGCATTCGCACTCGTACCCCACGCCGGGGCCTGCTATTTCGCTCAGCCCGTAAATATCATAAGCCTTTATTCCCAACTTCGCCTCGATGTCGCGGCGCATATTCTCCGTCCACGGCTCTGCACCGAATGCACCGAACTTCAGCTTGAACTCCTCGCGCGGGAAACCGGAGTCCTTAATGGCATCCGCCAGATACAACGCATAAGAGGGCGTGCAGCAAAGCACCGTCGAACCGAAATCGTGCATCAGTGTAATCTGTTTCTCCGTATTGCCGCTGGACATCGGAATGACGGATGCACCGATATTCTCGGCACCGGCATGCGCACCCAGTCCGCCGGTAAAGAGCCCGTATCCGTAGGATATCTGGAAAATGTCCGAGCTGCCCGCACCGTATGCCGTAAAAGCACGCGACAGGCATTCCGACCATACCGACAGGTCTTTACGTGTATACCCCACCACGGTAGGTTTCCCCGTTGTTCCGGAAGATGCGTGAATACGGACTATCTGACTCATGGGAACGGCACAAAGCCCGAAAGGATAATTGTCGCGAAGGTCGTATTTGGTGGTAAAAGGAAGTTTCACGATATCATCGATGCTGTTGATGTCATCGGGGGTAATGCCCAGTTCCTGCATTTTCCTGCGATAGAAAGGAGTGTCATGATACACACGCTCCACTGTCTTTTTAAGACGAATGCCCTGGATTTTACGAAGACTTTCGCGGTCCATGCATTCGATACTCTCGTTCCAAATCATGTTTTTGTTGTATTACATTAATGGTTATTGTTAAATTGATACCGCAAAGTTATGTTTTACTTACTGATTTGCAAATTTTCAGCACAAAAACTTCAACATTCATCAAGGAGTAGAAAAAGATATGATATATTTACATTCTTTTCAGTCTGCCGAGTTCTTCTGCAATGATATCGGGAATGAGACTGACGTTTTTAGACCCATTAAGTTGCTTTATTTTCATACCTTTCCTATCTTTGCCCGACAATCCTGATGAAATGAATAAATTCGAGTTAACATCCGCCTACCGCCCCACCGGCGACCAGCCGGAAGCAATCGCACAGCTCACCGAAGGAGTGCTTGAGGGAGTTCCCGCACAGACCTTGCTGGGCGTGACCGGCTCCGGAAAGACATTCACCATTGCCAACGTCATAGCCAACATCAACAAGCCTACGCTCATATTGAGCCACAACAAGACGCTGGCGGCACAACTCTACAGCGAGTTCAAGGGATTCTTCCCGAACAACGCGGTGGAATATTACGTATCCTATTACGACTATTACCAGCCCGAAGCCTACCTGCCCTCTTCGGACACCTATATAGAAAAGGACCTCGCCATCAACGACGAAATAGACAAGCTGCGGCTTGCCGCCACTTCCGCCCTGCTTTCCGGACGCAAGGACGTGGTGGTGGTATCTTCCGTATCGTGCATCTACGGTATGGGAAATCCGGCGGATTTCTATAACAACGTAATCGAAGTGCAGCAGGGAAAAACCTACAGCCGCAACGTATTCCTGCGCCGTCTTGTAGACAGCCTCTACGTCCGCAACGACATCGACCTGAACCGCGGCAACTTCCGTGTAAAGGGCGATACCGTAGACATCTACCTTGCATACGCCGACAACCTTCTGCGCATCGTTTTCTGGGGAGACGAGGTGGACAGCATCGAAGAGGTAGACCCCGTGAGCGGTGTTACAATCGCCCGTTTCGATGCTTACAAGATATACCCCGCCAACCTCTTCATGACTACCAAAGAAGCCACCCTGCGCGCCATCCACGAGATAGAGGACGACCTGCACAAGCAGGTGCAGTGGTTCGAAAGCGAAGGCCGTCCTTTCGAGGCAAAGCGTCTGCAGGAGCGTGTTACCTACGACATGGAGATGCTGCGCGAACTGGGTCACTGCTCGGGCATAGAAAACTATTCGCGCTATTTCGACGGGCGTGCGGCAGGTACGCGCCCCTACTGTCTGCTGGATTTCTTTCCCGATGATTTTCTTATCGTCATTGACGAAAGTCACGTCAGCGTTCCGCAGATACGCGCCATGTACGGCGGCGACCGTGCCCGGAAGACAAACCTGGTGGAATACGGTTTCCGGCTTCCCGCCGCAATGGACAACCGCCCGCTGAAGTTCGAGGAATTCGAGTCGATGGCAAAGCAGGTGATATACGTCAGCGCCACCCCTGCCGACTACGAACTGATGCAATCCGAAGGCATCGTTGTGGAGCAGGTAATCCGTCCTACCGGTTTGCTGGACCCCATTATCGAAGTGCGTCCCAGCCACAACCAGATAGACGACCTGATGGAAGAAATCCAGTTGCGCATCGAACGCAACGAGCGCACCCTCGTCACCACGCTGACCAAGCGCATGGCGGAAGAGCTGACGGAGTATCTGCTCAACAACAGCGTAAAGTGCAACTACATACACAGCGACGTAGACACGCTGGAACGTGTAAAGATTATGAGCGACTTGCGCGAGGGCGAGTACGATGTACTTGTCGGTGTCAACCTTCTGCGTGAGGGACTGGACTTGCCGGAGGTGTCTCTTGTGGCTATTCTGGATGCCGACAAGGAGGGATTTCTCCGCTCCCACCGCTCGCTGACACAGACGGCGGGACGCGCCGCCCGCAACGTCAACGGCATGGTTATCATGTATGCCGACAAGATAACGGAAAGCATGCAGCTCACCATCGACGAAACCAACCGCCGCCGCGAGAAGCAGTTGAAATATAACGAGGAGCACGGCATCACCCCTCAGCAAATCAGGAAAGCAAAGAACCTCAACGTATTTGCCGGCACGGAAGGATTTGCCGAAGGTGGAACCGGCAAGGAAAAATCCCCGGCAACCGCGCCCCGTCCCTATGTGGAACAAGAGAGCAGCACCACGGTTGCCGCAGACCCGATTGTCCGGTACATGAGCCGCGCCCAACTCGAAAAGAGCATCGAGCGCACCAGCAAACTGATGCAGGACGCGGCCAAGAAGCTCGACTTCATCGAAGCCGCACAATACCGCGACGAAATGCTGCGCATGGAAGAACTGCTGAAAGAAAAAACGGAATAGAAGCTAAAAAGCCTGTCTGTATCAAACTGTTTGACGCCGCATTTGTTACTCTTTGCATATAACCCATTTAACAAACAAGATTATGAATAAAAAAAGAGGAACGGTAGCGCTGACAGCCTTGGCTGCCCTGTTTTCAGTAACCATACAGCAAGCGGACGCATGCACGCGCGCCACTTACATCGGACCGGAGAATCTGGTTATCACAGGCCGTACGATGGACTGGAAAGAGGACATCATGAGCAACATCTACGTGTTTCCGCGAGGAATACAACGGGCCGGCTACAATAAAGGCGAAACAGTGAAATGGACTTCAAAGTACGGCAGCGTCATTGCCACGGGCTATGATATAGGTACGTGCGACGGCATGAACGAGAAAGGGCTGGTGGCCGGACTGCTGTTCCTGCCGGAGTCCGTATACGACCGTCCCGGAGACACCCGCCCCGTAATGGGCATCAGCATCTGGACGCAGTATGTGCTCGACAACTTCGCCACCGTGCGCGAAGCCGTGGACGAACTGAAGAAGGAGACTTTCCGCATCGACGCTCCCCGAATGCCCAACGGCTCGGCTTCTACCCTTCATCTGGCTATTACGGACGAAACGGGGAATACCGCTATCCTGGAATATCTGGACGGGAAACTAAGCATCCACGAGGGCAAGGAATACCGGGTGATGACCAACTCGCCCAGATACGAGTACCAATTGGCCGTCAACGACTATTGGAAGGAAGTCGGCGGATTGCAGATGCTGCCCGGAACCAACCGCTCCAGCGACCGCTTTGTACGCGCGTCATTCTACATTCATGCCATTCCGCAGACAGCAGACGCGGCGATTGCAGTCCCCAGCGTATTGAGTGTGATGCGTAACGTATCCGTACCGTTCGGAATCACTACGCCCGACAAGCCTCACATCTCTTCCACGCGCTGGCGCTCGGTAGCCAATCAGAAAGATAAGGTATATTACTTTGAATCCACCCTTACTCCCAACCTCTTCTGGCTCGATTTGAAGAAGATGGATTTCAGCCCCCAAGCCAAGGTCAAGAAACTCTCGCTGACCAACGGAGAGGTCTATGCGGGAGATGCCGTAAAGGATTTGAAAGACAGCCCTTCTTTCACGTTCCTGTTCCAGACCCCGGTTCTCTGAGATAAGGCTTATACATAAACGAAGTTGTCAAAATGCACTTGACAATTTCTTTCAAGCACGGACTTCACAGATTTACCTTATCCTTTTTCTGTGAAATCCGTGCAACTCATGTCTGAAAAGAGACGGATAATGAACCTTTTTTTTCAAGGCACCTCTTTTTGCATGCCTCTTTTTCATGGCGCACTTAAGAGTCTTTCTCATGATTTTTCCGTATGTTTGCAACCAAACTTCAAACCTGCATGCCTACATGGAACTATTAGTATACAAAGCCTCAGCCGGTTCGGGCAAGACCTTCACACTGGCAGTGGAATACATCAAGCTTCTGATTCTCAATCCCCGCGCCTACCGGCAGATACTTGCCGTGACCTTTACCAACAAGGCTACGGCGGAAATGAAAGAGCGCATCCTGACGCAGCTCTACGGCATCTGGAAGCGAAGACCCCGCATCGGATGCCTACCTGAAACGTATCAAAGAAGATTTGGCAAAGAAGCCGGAAACCGCCTCTCTTTCCGACAGGGAGTTGCGCCAACGCGCCGGAATGGCATTGCAGTATATGCTGCACGACTACAGCCGCTTCCGCGTGGAGACAATCGACTCGTTTTTCCAGTCGGTCATGCGCAACCTTGCCCGCGAACTGGAACTCAGCCCCAACCTGAACATCGAGCTGAACAACGCCGAGGTGCTGAGCGACGCCGTAGACAGCATGATTGAAAAGCTCACCCCCTCTTCGCCCGTACTGGCCTGGCTGCTGGACTACATCAACGAGCGCATTGCCGATGACAAACGCTGGAATGTGTCCAACGAAGTAAAAAGCTTCGGACGGAACATTTTCGACGAAAGCTACATAGAACGCGGCGAAGGATTGCGGTTCAAGCTGCGCTCTCCCGAAACGATAAAGCTCTATCGCGACGTACTGCGTGAAATGGAGACCGATGCACTGGAGCAGATGAAAGGCTTCTACGACCAGTTCGAAGGCGAGCTGGAAGGCCATGCCCTTGTGCCCGAAGACCTGAAAGGCGGTGCACGCGGCATAGGCAGCTATTTCCGCAAGCTGCGCGACGGACGGCTGGCGGATAAGGATGTTTTGAATGCCACCCTGCAAAACTGCCTGGCGGACGCCAGGAACTGGGCTACCAAGACATCTTCGCGCAAGGACGAGATTATCCGCCTTGCCGAAACCAGCCTGATACCCCTGCTTCAGGATGCGGAAAGATTCCGCCCGCAGAAGAACCGCACGATAAACAGTTGCCGCCTCTCGCTGCAACACCTCAACAAACTGCAACTGCTCAATCACATCGACGAAGAAGTACGCACCCTGAACCGCGAGCACAACCGGTTTCTGCTGTCCGACACCAATGCGCTGCTGCACAAATTAGTGCACGAAGGCGACTCCTCTTTCGTATTCGAGAAGATAGGCGCCAACATCCGCAACGTAATGATAGACGAGTTCCAGGACACAAGCCGCATGCAATGGGACAACTTCCGCCTGCTGCTGCTCGAAGGGCTTTCGCAGGGAGCGGACAGCCTCATTGTGGGCGATGTGAAACAGTCCATATACCGCTGGCGGAATGGCGACTGGGGGATATTGAACAGCTTGGGAAGCGACCAGTCTAAAGTGCCACTCTGCGATGCTAAAGTGCCACTTTACGATGCTGAAGTGCCACTTTACGACGCTAAACCCCTACACTGCGAAAGCGGTGTCCAGCTCCCCTTCCCTTTCCCGGTGCGCGTGGAAACCTTGAAGACAAACCGTCGGAGCGAAACGAATGTCATCCACTTCAACAACCGCCTGTTTACCGCCGCAGTAGACTATCTGAACGCATTGCATCTGGAAGAGCTGAAGGAAGAGTGCATCCCCTTGAAACGCGCCTATGCCGATGTAGCCCAGGAATCTCCCAAGACGGAAAACAAAGGCTATGTCAAAGTCTCCTTCCTGGAGCCCGATGAAGAACAGAACTATACGGAAAAGACCCTGTCGGCTATGGGTGAAGAAGTGCAAAGGCTGCTTTCGGAAGGCGTGAAGCTGAACGATATAACCATTCTTGTGCGCAAAAACAAGAATATACCACCCATTGCGGATTACTTCGACAAAGAGCTGCACCTGCCCGTTGTATCGGACGAAGCGTTCCGTTTGGATGCCTCGCTTGCCATTTGCATGCTGATAGATGCCCTGCGCTACCTGTCCAATCCGGAAGAGAAGATAGCAAGAGCCTCGTTAATCGCGAATTACAGTTTGCAGATTATCGGTAAGGGAGAAGCGGAAGCTCCCCTTGCAGCGCCTGCCGACTGGCACAAACTGCTGACCGCCGATGCAAGGACCGCGCTTCCCGCAGAGTTCGTCGCCCGTATGGACGAATTGCGCCTGATGCCTCTGTACGAACTGTTGGAAGAACTCTTCACACTGTTCGACATGGGGCGCATCGGAAAGCAGGACGCCTATCTGTTCTCTTTCTTCGATGCGGTGACAGAGTACCTGCAAAACAACTCATCCGACCTCGACGGTTTCATCCGCTACTGGGACGAGACGCTTTGCAACAAAACCATTCCCAGCGGAGAAATGGACGGCATACGCATCTTCTCCATCCACAAGTCCAAGGGACTGGAGTTCCATACCGTGCTCATCCCCTTCTGCGACTGGAAACTGGAGAACGAAACATACAACCAACTGGTGTGGTGCACCGCCCCCGAAGCGCCGTACAATGCCATAGACCTTGTACCCGTCAACTACTCGTCCACAATGGCGGAGTCCGTTTACCGGCAAGATTACCTCAACGAGCGGTTGCAGTTGTGGGTGGATAACCTGAACCTGCTGTACGTGGCATTCACCCGTGCCGGAAAGAATCTTATCGTATGGAGCCGGAAAGACCAGAAAGGCACTATGTCCGAACTTCTCTCCGCCGCCCTGCCCCAAGTGGCCAAAGCGGAAGAAGGAGGTTGGGACGAAGAAGGGAGCGTCTATGAAAGCGGAGCGGTATATCCGTCGGAAGAGGCGCTCCTTCACTGCGTTCGGAAGGGAAAGGACAAGGATGCGGACACTCCGGACGGGAAAAGCCGCACTGTGAACAAGCTTGCACAGAAGCCCGTCAAACTTCCGGTACATACGGAAAGCATGCGCCACGACATCGAATTCCGGCAGTCCAACCGTTCCGCCGACTTCATAGCCGGAGTGGACGAAGCCGAATCCGGCCGGCGCTTCATCAACCGGGGGCGTCTGCTGCATACGCTGTTCTCCGCCATTGAAACGGAAGCGGACATCGACGATGCCGTCAACCGTCTGGTATTCGAAGGTATCATCGGCCGTGCCGAGACAGAGGAAGAGATACGGGAACTCACCCGCAAGGCATTTGCGCAACCGCAAATCAAGGACTGGTATTCGGGAACCTGGCAGTTGTTCAACGAATGCGACATCATCTGGCAGGAGAACGGAGAACTCCGCAACCGCCGCCCCGACCGCGTAATGATGCGCGACGGTGCAATTGTGGTCGTAGACTTCAAGTTCGGCAAGCCCAACAAGAAATATAACAAACAGGTACAAGGGTATATGGAATTACTTGTCCGCATGGGATATGACGCCAATGCCATCAGCGGGTATCTGTGGTATGTAGAAGAAGAAATAATAGAGAAAGTATGAAAACATTCCTTCAATCAGTAGCCCAAGACCTATACTCCAAGATAGGGAACGACCTGTCGCGCACGGCAATCGTATTCCCCAACAAACGTGCCAGCCTGTTCTTCAACGAATACCTGGCGGCTCAGAGCGACCGCCCGTTGTGGTCTCCCGCATATGTCAACATCAGCGAACTGTTCCGCAGCCTTTCGCCTCTAAAACCCAGCGACCCTATCTGGCTGGTGTGCGAACTGTACAAAGTGTTCCGCGAAGAAACGCACAGCGAAGAGCCTCTGGATGATTTCTATTTCTGGGGCGAGCTGCTTATCAGCGACTTCGACGATGCCGACAAGAACCTGGTAGATGCCGACAAGCTGTTCAGCAACCTGCAGGATTTGAAGAACATCATGGACGACTACGACTTCCTCGACCAGGAGCAGGAAGAAGCCATACAACAGTTTTTCCAGAACTTCTCCATTGACAAACGCACGCAACTCAAAGAGAAGTTCATCTCCCTTTGGGACAAGCTGGGAGACATCTACCGGCACTACCGGAAGAACCTCTCCGAACTGGGCATCGCATACGAAGGCATGATGTACCGCCATGTAATAGAGGAGCTTGATACGGACCGGCTGCGCTACGACCGCTACGTATTCGTGGGCTTCAATGTGCTGAACAAGGTAGAAACCCGCTTCTTCCAACGCCTGCAGGATGCGGGCAAAGCCATGTTCTACTGGGATTATGACGTGTTCTACACCCGCCTGCCCCACGAACAGCAACCGCCCTACGTGCACGAAGCGGGCGAATTTATCCTGCGCAACCTGAAGCTGTTTCCCAACCAACTGCCCGAAACTGCCTTCGATGTCTTGCGGCATCCCAAGAAAATACGTTTCATATCCGCTCCTACGGAGAATGCGCAGGCCCGCTACCTGCCCCAATGGGTGCGCACGGTCGTGAAAAGCGATACCGAAGCAAGCAAGGAGAAGGAAAACGCCATTGTGCTATGCAACGAGGCACTGTTGCTGCCCGTGCTGCACTCCATCCCGCCGGAAGTGGAGAACGTAAACATAACCATGGGATTTCCATTGGCGCAGACACCCGTATACAGCTATATCAACGCCCTTATGGAACTGCAAACCGCCGGCTACCGCAGGGATACGGGACGCTATACCTACGAAGCCGCACTTGCCGTACTGAAGCATCCTTACACCCGGCAACTGTCCGCCACGGCCGAAGACCTGGAGAAGCAGCTCACCAAGGACAACCGCTTCTACCCTCTCCCGTCGGAGCTTAAAAAAGACGCTTTTCTCGAACAGGTATTCACCCCGCAGAGCGGAACTGCTGCCATCTGCCGCTATCTCACCGAGCTGCTGCGCGAAGTGGCCGTCATATACCGTCAGGAGAAAGACGAAGAGGACATCTTCAACCAGCTCTACCGGGAATCCCTATTCAAGGGCTACACCCTCATCAACCGCCTGCTCAGTCTGATAGAGAATGATGGGCTGAGCCTACATACAGACACGCTGAAACGTCTGATGAACCGCCTGCTCACCGCCACCAAGATCCCGTTTCACGGCGAACCCGCCATCGGCATGCAGGTAATGGGCGTACTGGAAACGCGTAACCTCGACTTCCGCAACCTCATCATGCTGTCCCTCAACGAAGGGCAGCTCCCCAAGGCGGGCGGCGATTCGTCTTTCATCCCCTATAACCTGCGCAAGGCGTTCGGCATGACTACCATCGAGCATAAGAACTCCGTGTATGCCTACTACTTCTACCGCCTCATACAGCGTGCGGAGAACATTACCTTGCTGTACAATACGGCATCCGACGGACTGAACCGGGGTGAGATGTCGCGCTTCATGCTCCAGTTTCTCGTCGAGTCTCCCACGACATCTCACGCCAATATCTGGAAGCCGGGCAATCTCCCCAACAAAGCCTCAAGATTGAAATACACAAGACGGACGAGGTACTGCAACGGATGTACAACGCATACGACATCCGCCGGCATCCCAACGCACTCTTTTCGCCTTCGGCACTCAACACCTACCTCGACTGCCGGCTCAGATTCTACTACCGCTACGTTGCCGGACTGAAAGCTCCCGACGAGGTAAGCGCAGAGATAGACTCCGCCCTGTTCGGTACTATCTTCCACCGTTCCGCCGAGTTGGTATACCAGGACCTCACAGCCAACGGAAAGGAGATACGCCGGGAAGACCTGGAGCAGTTGCTCCGCAACGACGTAAGGTTGCAGGCATACGTAGACACCGCCTTCAAAGAAGAGTTTTTCCATGTGCCTGCCGGCGAGCAACCCGAATACAACGGCACACAGCTTATCCACTCCAAAGTAATCGCATCCTATCTGCGGCAGCTGCTCCGCAACGACCTGCAGTACGCCCCTTTCCGTATGGAAGGCATGGAACAAAAAGTAACGGAAACCCTGGAGATAGAGACTCCTTCCGGAATGCTTCCGCTGAATATCGGCGGAACGATAGACCGTATGGACAGCAAAGGCGATACCCTGCGCATCGTGGACTACAAGACGGGTGGCACTCCCAAGACTCCCGAAAGCATAGAGCAGTTGTTTACCCCTGCCGACAACCGTCCGAACTACATCTTCCAGACTTTCCTGTATGCTGCCATTATGTGCCGCAAGCAAGGACTGAAGGTAGCTCCATCCCTGCTGTACATCCACCGTGCGGCATCCGAGAGTTACTCGCCCGTTATCGAGATGGGCGCACCGCGCCAGCCCAAAGTGCCGGTCAACAATTTTGCGTTTTATGAAGATGAGTTTCGCGAACGGCTATCAGCGCTCCTGCAGGAGATATACAATCCCGAAGAGCCTTTTACCCAAACGGAAGATGCGAAGAAATGCGAATACTGTGACTTTAAAAGACTGTGCAAGAAATAGAGGAGTACAATAAAAAACAATAGGGCAATTAAAGTAATAAAATCTGAGAAATCATATTGCAGCCAATATCACTTTAGCACCCTATTGTTTTTTATTGTACTCTTTTTTATTTCTTCAACGGGATGGAAAAAATAGAATGTCGAACCCTCTCCTTTCTTGGATGTAAACCACAACTTGCCGCCACTCTTCACTGCAAAATCCTGACACAGCAGCAATCCCAGTCCGGAGCCTTCTTCATTATTTGTGCCGAACGTACTGAAATGCGTATCTGTATGCAGCAGTTTCTGCTGTCCTTCTTCATCGATGCCGCAGCCGCTGTCTTTTACACTGACTACCACCGTATCTCCTTGCTCTTCCATCTTCACCAACACTTCCGAATTTTCGTTGCTGAATTTAATGGCATTGCTCAGCAGATTGCGAATAATGGTTTTCAGCATATCAATATCGGTACAGACAGGCAGCTTCTCCGGCTTTTCTTCACGGATGGTAATTTTCTTCAAGCCGGCCACCATATTGAACACATCAATCACGCTGTCTACCACTTCCACGGCATCCACATCCTGATAGACAACATTCAGGTTGCCAATCTGGCTTTTTGTCCACTTCAACAGGTTATCCAGCAATGAAAACACATCTTCCGTTGTCCGGTTTGCCATTGTCAGCAGTTCGTACATCTCACCGCCAATCTTCTCAACGGGCAGATTGAGCATCAGCATGTTCAGCACCATCTTGATAGAGCCCATCGGAGAACGCAGATCGTGGGCAATCACAGAATACAACTTGTCGCGCCCGGCAATGATGCGCTGCAACTCTTCCGTCTTATTCAGAATGATACGTTTGGCCGCCACCAATGAAATCTGATGAGTGACACGGATTATCAGCTCTTCCTTATTGAAAGGTTTGGAGATAAAGTCGCTGGCACCCGCCTGAAAACCTTTCACTATATCCGTCGTACTGTTCAACGCTGTCAAAAGATGATTGGAATATCCGCTGTATCGGGATTGATTTGAGACGCTGCGCTACTTCAAAGCCGCTTAAATCGGGCATCATCACATCCAGCAGCAGCAAGTCCGGACGTTCTTTATCCACTTGCTCCAAGGCCTGCCGTCCGTTGTTTGCCGTAGCAATCGCAAACTTCTCATTTGTCAGGAGTATCAACAACAATACGTTGGACATCACATCATCTACGATGAGGATTTTGTACTCAGAAGGATTTATTTCCATGTTCATCTTTGTATTATATTTTTTCCCGTTATTGGTACCATATTTATTCAGGAACGATACTTGCCGAAATATTCAATCATGTGGAGCAAGCCTTCCTCCAGCTCTATTGCAGGCTGCCAGTCCAGTTTATGTTTGGCCAACGTAATGTCCGGTTTCCGTTGTCTCGGGTCATCGTGCGGCAGTGGTTTGAATATCAGTTTTGATTTGGAGCCTGTCAGCCTAATAACCTTCTCTGCCAGTTCAAGGATGGAGAACTCGTTGGGATTGCCCAAATTTACCGGACCGATAAAGCCTTCTTCCGTATTCATCATACGTACCATCCCCTCTATCAAGTCGTCCACGTACTGGAAACTGCGGGTCTGGGCGCCCGAACCGTAAATGGTGATGTCCTTGTCCTGCAATGCCTGGACCACAAAGTTGGAAACCACCCGCCCGTCGTCGGGCAGCATGCGCGGACCGTATGTATTGAAAATACGTATAATCTTTATGCGTATTCCGTTCTGACGGTAATAATCCATAAAAAGCGTCTCTGCGCAACGCTTGCCTTCATCATAACAAGAACGGATACCGATTGGATTTACATTTCCCCAATAACTTTCCACTTGGGGATGTATGACAGGATCGCCGTAGATTTCGCTGGTAGACGCCTGCATGATTTTTGCACCCGTCTTTTTGGCCAGCCCCAGCATATTGATGGCTCCCAATACCGAAGTTTTAATAGTCTTTATGGCATCGTGCTGATAATGTACCGGCGATGCGGGGCAAGCCAGGTTATAAATCTCATCGACTTCCGCCTCATAGGGCAATTCCACATCGTGAAGCACAAACTGAAAACGGGGATTTCCTTTCAGGTGGGCTATGTTCTCTTCCGAACCGGTGAAGAGATTGTCCAGGCATATTACTTCGTGTCCGTCTTTAATCAGCCGGGTACACAGATGAGAACCTATAAAGCCGGCACCACCGCTAACCAATATTTTTTTCATGCAGCACTTATTTCTGTGTCCGAAGACCATGCAACTTGTTTGTTCTGTTTATGTGCTGACAAATGTAGGCGATTTGACTAAAATATGCAAGTTTACAGGAGAATTATTTCAACTATCAAGGCATATATTCCGGCTTGTTGTCAGGAATACTGAAATCTTTATTGGCAAACAGGTCTGCCAAACCCGAAATTTGCTTCAGACGAAGCAGCTCGTCCCGGTCCATTCCTATGTTTTTCATAATCCACTGGTCGGACATACCGGCACGGTCCAGTTCGGCAACGATGTTGCACATCAACTCGATGTTATGCGCCCCGCGCGCACGGTTATGGCGGATAGTGGACGCCATGCGGTTGGACAGCTCCTTGTCAATTACAACAACCGGCAGCAAGCCGTTTTCGCGCTGATAAATCCGCTTGGAAGTTTTCAATACCTGATAGCGGTGGTAGCCGTCTACCAATATATAGTTGTCTTTTTCTTGGTCGTAATAGCACACGCAGGGCATTGTAAATCCGTCTTCCCAGATGGACAGTTCCAGCAATTTCATTTCGGGCGGTGCCACTACATTGGGGTTATAATCATTGGCCTGTATCTTTTCTACGGGAATTGCTTTTACATTATATACCGGACTTTTATCTACACTCATAACATCATATTTTTGAATTGTTCCATTATCTTGTCTCGCTTGTATATCTCCTCTTTGGTCAGGGCAAACCCCATGTACTTGCACGCGTGGTCGTTCTTTAAGATACAGATGCACATGCGCTTGTAGGTAGGGATTTCCCTGAATTCCGTTATATCGATATCATCCAGATAATCCATGCGGACAGGTTTCTTGTTTGTCTTATAATTGGTATGATTCATCACTTCGATGGGAATGCCTGCATCTTGCAGCTTCTTTATGGTATTCTCGCCCAAGCATCCCCCTTTTGTCCGCCAGAATTCGATGCTGACGGTCAGCTTCTTCAGATAGTTGCGCCGGGTTTCTTCGGGCAAGGTGGAAAGCAGGAATTGCATAAAGCTCTTCCAGGTATACCCTTCGGGAATGCGTACGCTCTGCCAGCCCATGGCGTGAGTACCGCCATAGATACCGGTAAAGTTCACCCCGTTGACACGTCCTATCATCTTCCCCCAGGTATTGGGGTCTATCACTTTATACAATGCAAGGCTCTCCTGCGCCTCGCACAGAAACGGACTTGCCACACGCTGGCGCTCTATATTGACACCCGCTTTATAATACAAATCGTACAGATGGTTATAATCGAAGCCGAACTTACCGTTGGCAGTCCATATGTCCGTTGTTTTCCAGTCGTAGATGGGATAAGCGTTGAATATGTCATTGCCTATCTTGGAAGTCCACCTGTAGTTATGGTACATCTGGTATTTACGGTTCAGATGAATACTGCGCCAGCGGTTGAAACTTTCCTGCGTGCGGATGCCAATAAGGAAACAGGTGCGCACCGCATCTTTCCGCTGATGCAGCCATTTGGCAAAGTGCATCTGGAATTCGTAATCCCACATTTTCTCCGTATAGAAAGGGAACGCTTCTTTCGTATAAGAGCCCTGCGGCATCTGACGCACCCAAAGCTCCTTCATACTCTCGTCCCAGGGACGCCAATAGCTCTGATACATGGATGTGCAGGTGGTGACCTTGAAAGGGACACATACCCGATAGACCTCCAGAATATCCTTATTGGCTTCCAATATACGGTCTACATAATCTATGGTTACGGTGTACTGTATCTCATAATCCATATGAAACACACACAATTTTCGCTTTAAATTATTACGCCGGATGTAATCTATGCACAAGTTCAGCAATACGCCACTGTCCTTCCCTCCGGAAAACGACACGCATATTGTATCGAACTCTTTAAAAATCAGCTCTAAACGTTCCTGCGCAAGTTCGTATACATTTTTAGAAACAGCCATAGTTATCTGTCTTTTTTCATTTTCACGTAGCGAGTCCAGACTTTCTCCTCCGAAAAACCTAATTCCTTAAAAAGAGAACAATGCTCCATGAAAGTAACCGATGTCAATTCCTTACCCGCAGTTGCATTCGATATAACCTTCTCCAATAATAGCTTCAGCGTGCTTTCATTATTGTCCTCTACATAGTAGTTGTTAATGATACACTCTTTCTTCTTTTCTTCTACGGGTATAAAACCTATAACTTTCCTCTTTTCTACTGCCACAAACCAAACAAAATCTTCCGATGTACGAAACGGGTAGTTATAATTCTGCTTTAAGACATCGGGATTCATCACCAATGGCGCTACAAGCTCATATAGCCGCCTGTCTGTTCCCTTTAATTGTATAATTTGTATCATTCAGTATTATCGGTTTTATGTTTTGATTGTAAATTGTTCAAAGATAAATATTAAACTTTATGCCTTAAGTAATTTTTAAGCAGTTTTAAGAATAAAGATTCAAATTGTCGTAATTTATTATTTTTATACAGAATTTGTAATTCACTGATAATCAATAGACATAAAAGTGGCGTTATTCAGTATACGACTGAGCCTATTTAAGTATACGACCGAAATAGGATGAGTATACGACTGAAAGGCATTCAGTATACAGCCGAATATTTCAGCATTTTAACTATAAACTATTTTCAATAAAACAGTTGTGTATCAGAAAGGATTAAACAATCTTATTTCACCCATATTCTTGCATTTTTAACGATTAAGGTATTATTAATTAAATAAAATTTATACATTTGCACAGCTTTTAAAAGTAGCCCGAAATTTCTTTTAATCTATTCCATTTTTCCATAATATTGAATACATAAGTAAACAACAAAACAATTATAAACAGTAAAATTATGATGCTAAACACAAAGAAAAGACCGCTTATAGCTGCGGCCCTATTACTGACATCGTTCGGAATAACCACATCGTGCATCGATAACAGTTATGACCTGAACAAGGACATCGACATGACAATCAGTGCAGGTGGCGAACATCTGGCAATTCCCGTGGGATATACGGAGAAGATAACATTGGATAAAATCATCGAACTGGACGAGGGGGATGATTTGCAGATTGTGGATGGAGAATATCATCTGCTGAAAAAGGATAATATTGATGAGACGAATACGTCGGTAAAGCTGGTTACAGTTAATGAATCATCGAATCCTATAGAACCGATTAGAATAATCAGTGGGAACCATGATAGTGATGTTTATGATATTTTAATCCCAAATGCAGAATCAGAGGGATTCATCAACGCAGAAGCCCATGGTGTGGACAAAGCCGTCATAGAAATCGGCTCCTTGGCTGCCGATATGCCAACGACCTTGACTCTTAAATTAAAACTTAGCGGTGAAATTTCAACCTCATTGGTTAAAGTGGGAACTATGACAATCACCTTCCCGAACTTCATACAATTTGAGAAAGAGAACGGACTGAATGGACAGACCCTTACCATGACTGATGTACAGATAGAACCCTATTCCGGATTTACAAAAGAACTGAAAATCAACAAATACGTATTCGGAAAGGAATACGGTGAAGGAAACAGAGTTGACGAAGAGAATGGCGACAGAATCCTTAAAATCGAAAACCAAGAGATAAAGATAGAGATGCAAGGCATAAACGTAACAACTCCCTCCGGCAACGGCTCTTTAAATATCACTCCTACCATTACCCTTGCAGAAATGGCTGTAAGCGAAGTTTATGGCACCATCCAGCCTGACATCGACGTGAAGCCTACCGAAGTGGAACTGAACAATCTGCCCGACTTCCTGCAAGACGATGAAATAAGACTGGACATCACCAATCCTGTTTTCTCATTCAATGCCAACAACCCACTGAACACGGATGTAGAAATGGATGGTGTCCTGACCGGATATAAAGACGGTAAAGTAACTAAAATCGTAAAAATAGGAAGCGGTAACGGTGGTGCATCCATCACATTAAAACCCAGCGGAGACAAGCAACAGACAATTTCAATAGTACGTGATGAGCAAACGGTGGTTGAGGCAAATGCAACCAAAGTTGTCGTACCCAATCTGAATGATATTATCGAAACGATACCCGACCACATCAACGTTGAGCTAAAGCCGGCCGTAAAGACAGAACAGTATTACACCGTCAATTTAGGACAGGACTACACGCTGAACAGCGCATACGACATCGACATCCCCCTGAGCTTCGGCAGCAACCTGAAAATCGTGTATGAAGAAACACTCGATAACTTCGACCTCGACCTTGAAGATGTAGACATCAAAAAAGCCGTTCTTTCCATAAATGCCGTCAACACCATTCCTTTGGCAATGGAAATCAAGAACGACAACGTAAGCGCACTGGATGCCAACGGAAACGTGATAAAAGACATCGACGTAACCGTAGAGGGAACCATCACGGAAAGCAAAGACGGCAAGACCGAAGTTTCAAGCGCGCTCAACGTCAACTTGAATGAAACAGCGGAAGGCGCCATCAGCAAGCTGGACGGCCTGAAGCTGAAGATAGCAGCCGTGCCCGGACAGGCCACCGATGTTCAGTTGCTAAGCACACAATGGATGCAGCTTAAAGACATGAAACTAAAAATTCCCAACGGTATCAAAGTAGATTTGAACTAAGGGAAATTATTTCATGCGATACAGACAAAAGATTCAACAATCATATATAACGAAACGAATGAAAACAAATGTTTTAGCGATTATACTGTCTGGAGCCGTAGCGACACTTGCAATCGGCGATGCGATGGCACAGACACAGAACAGCCGTTCAACCTATTTTCTGGAAGGAAGTACCTACCGTCACGAACTAAACCCCGCCTTTATGGGCGAACGCGGCTACGTCAGTTTTCCCGGCTTGGGCAATCTTACAATCGGCGCGCAATCCACAGGCGGCGTAGGCGACTTTATCTTCAAGAAAGCCAACGGCGACCTCACCACCTTTATGAACGAGGAAGTGAGCAGCGCCGAATTCCTGAAAGGATTGCCCAAAAGGCTGAAAGTAGGTGTCAACGTAGACGAATCGATTCTTTCCTTAGGCTTCCACGCCTGGGGCGGTTTTAACACACTCGGCATCTCCGTAAAGTCCAATACCAACGTTTTCATGCCCGATGAACTTTTCAAGTTCATGAAAAACGGGGTAGCCAGCGAAACGGGAAGCAGCTACAACGTGAAGAACGTGAACATCGTATCTACCAACTATGCGGAAATTGCTTTCGGTCACTCACGCGAAATCAACGAACGCCTCACGGTAGGCGCCAAAGTAAAAGCGCTCGTGGGACTGGCAAAAGCAACCATGCACATTGACGAACTGAACATTCTCGCCTCTCAGGACCAATGGACCATCACCCCGAAAAATGCCGAGCTTTACATGTCTGCCAAAGGCCTCATCGTGCCCACCAAAGGCGAAACCGGCAACTATCAGGAAGACGACTATATCCTGGATGCCAACGGAGACAGAACCCCGATACTGAAAGACGGAACCGACGGACAGATTTCATACGATGACATCGATTTCGATACGGACAACCTCGGCCCCACAGGTTTCGGTATGGCTATTGATTTGGGAGCGACCTACAAACTGAATGACGAATGGACATTCTCCGCCTCCTTGCTCGACCTCGGTTTCATTTCATGGAAAAACACCACCAAAGGAACAATGAACAAAGACTTCACGTTCAACGGTTTTAGCGACATCTCCGTGAAAGACGACGGAACCGATAATAACAAGAAACTGGACACCCAAGTGGACGAATTGGTAGATGACCTGGCAGATCTGGCAAAGTTTGATAAAGCAGGGGAAGGATTAAAGCGTACCACCGCCCTTGCAGCCACCCTGCACCTGGGCGCTCAATATACCCTGCCCGCTTACGACCGTCTGAGCTTCGGCTTCCTCTCCACCACCCGCATGCAAGGCAAGCACTCATGGACGGAAGCACGCGTTTCGGCAAATGTTGCTCCCCTCTCCTGGTTTGAAGCATCGGTAAACTACGCCTTATCCAACTTTGGCTCCGATGCCGGCATCATGCTGAATTTCCACCCGCGCGGCTTCAACTTCTTCATCGGTGCAGATGTTCCCATGTGTAAATACGAACCGGCCTACTACGCTCCTATCAGCCGTGCAGCCGTCAACGTAAATATGGGTATCAACTTTACTTTCGGACCGAAGCACAAGCGTAAATACAAAACGGTAGAAACCCAATCACTCTGAATTTATCAACCAAAACAAGAAGAATATGAAAAAGCTATATTGTCTGCTGTTTGCCATGCTGCCATTGGCAGCATGGGCAGGTGAGGTAAAAGTCACCAAGCCGGTGCTGACTCTGGAAAACGATACGCTGACCCTGGACTTTAAGTTTAATATGGAAGCCGTAAAAGTCAACAGTACCCAGTCTTACGCCTTTACTCCGGTATTGTTTGCGGGAAAGAACTGCAAGACCTTGCCGCCTGTTGTCGTCACCGGTAAAAACAAGTTCAAGATGCGCCACAAAGACCGTAAGCTTGCCAGGAAAGGCGATTACAATGCGCCTTATACCATTATTAAAGGCAAGTCTGCCGACCGCCGGAACCTCGTGAACTATACCGTATGCCTCCCCTACGAAGAATGGATGAGCCAGGCGGATATGTGGATATTGCAGGAAGGCAGGAAAGACTGTCTGCTGGATTTACCCGAGATTCAGGTGATAGAACCGGTAGTTGTGGTAGAAGAAGAACCATTGCCGCAGAAAGGTTCCATCTGCGAACCCTGCATGAGCATGGTATCCTACCTCACCCCGACAGAAAAGCCGTTGAAAGTGCGCTCTGAACAAAACACCCTGTATATAGAATATGCAGCGGGCGGAACGGAATTCAAAGCCGATTTCAAAAACAACTCCGCTGAGCTTCAAAAGCTGAAGGAAACCCTGAACCCGCTGACCGAAGGCGACTTGGTTACTTTCAAAGCCATCAACATATGCGGCTATGCTTCACCCGACGGCTCTGCCAAGACCAACGACCGCGTAGCCACAAAACGCGCCGACTCTTTCTCCCTCTATCTCAGAGGAAGTTATCACTTCCCGGACAGCATACTGAACGTAACATCAGCCGGTGAAGACTGGGACAGCCTTGTCAAGATGCTTGAGGAAGATAAGCCCGACTATGCGAACAAAGCATTGGAAATAATCAATAAGTACACCAACCCTGATGTACGTGAAGCCAGACTGAAATCAGGACTGGGCAGCGCTTCCTACCGTGCCATGATGAATGAATATTATCCCCGCCTGCGTCGTCTGTCTATCGCCATAGATTACGAAATACGCGAAGTACGCAACTCCGAAGCCGCAACATTGATTTATACCAATCCCAAGATGCTGAATCTGCAGGAAATGTACGGCGTAGCCAAGAACTTCCGGCCGGGAACGAAAGAATACAGGGAAGTGTACGAAATAGCCGCTACCAATTATCCCACAGATATTGTGGCAAATATCAACGCTGCCTCTGCCAACATCGTTTACGGTGACTTTGACCGCGCGCAGCAATACATAGAAAGGGTAAAAGACGATCCTCGTGCATGGAACAACCTGGGCGTGCTGGCATGGCTGTCGGGCGACAGTGAAATAGCAAAGGAATGGTTCACCAAAGCTTTGACCATAGAACCGGAAAAGGCACAGGAAAACTTGAATAAGATAAAGTAACATACACATCTTTGCGTAAAAGATAAAAGAGTTGCAATAACGGGACAGTTCCCTATATTGCAACTCTTTTTTTAATATATCCTATATCGGCAACCTCTTTATTGTGCCTTTCTTACAACAGACAGCATTTTGCGTGCATAACACCATACTACGCAATAGGCAGCCAAAGGTACGATAAACGCCATCACCATTGTTGTATAATCCGCCACAAGCCCCATCAACAGCGGACCTACCACCCCGCCTACCGGAGACATCATCAGGAAAGAGGAAGCGCGCTTGGTATGGTTGCCCAACCCTCTTAGAGAAAGAGCGAAAATAGTAGGAAACATAATAGCCTCAAAAGCATATCCGCAGAGCAGTGCAACCAGCGACACCATGCCCACATCAAGCAACACCACAAGAGTAGTCACCACCGTTCCCGTAGCGCAAACCAGCAGCATCTTCTCCGCACGTACACGCCCCATAATCCAACTGCCAGCAAAACGTCCCAGCATAAATAATCCCAATCCGCCGAATGAAAGTACCAATGAGGCTTCACGGGCATTCATCCACCCCTGTTCCACTACATAATTAATGAAAAAACTATTAATGGAGATTTCCCCTATTTCGTAAGCAAACAGAGCCAGCAAACCAAAGATAAAGAGTTTATGCGACCACAGCCCTATTTCATGCCCGGCTTCATCCACCTCTGCCCTATGCTCTATTTCGGGTAACTTAATCTTCGAGAAAACCAACGCTACCAGCAGCACCACTATCCCCATGCCCACATAAGGCAGAGCCACATTACCCGCACTGCCGCTCCCATCTTCCGAAAACAAAAGCAGACCTGCCAGCACAGGAGCGCAAATACATCCCAGACCATTGAAGGACTGTGCAAAATTCAGGCGGCTGGCTGCCGTTTTCCTTCGCCCCCAATTCCGTTGCATAAGGATTGGCAGCCGTTTCAAGGAATGTCAATCCACAACCGATGACAAAAAGGGCAAACAAGAACATATTGAATGACAGATAGTATTGCCCGGGAATAAACAGCAACGAACCGATACCGTACAGCAGCAACCCGAAAACCACTCCCCTGCGATACCCGAAACGGCTTATGAATAATCCCGCAGGAACAGCTATTACGAAATAGCCCATATACATCATCGCCTGGATAAAAGCCGAATGCGCCTTTGTTATATCCAGCAGTTCCTGAAAATGCTTATTCAGCACATCCAAAATGGCATGTGCAAATCCCCATAGGAAAAAGAGAGAAGTAATCAATATAAAAGGAACAAGGTATTGCTCCCCTACCAACGGTATCCGTTTCTGTTTCATAATCTAATAATTTCAGACAATCTGTGTCTATCAATAAATGCGGCCGCAAAGATAAGCAATAAAAAGGAGACAGCCCCATCCATACCACGTATCTTCAACTAAAACACATAAGAAAGGGATAACTGCCAATACCTGTTTTTGGATTCAAATACATCACCGTCAAATATCTGGTCTATGGCATCGTGCTTGTTTCCGCCGATATGATGTTTGGCAGATTGCGTCAGACCGATATTATAGTAACAGCTCAACATCAGGTGATTTACAATCTTAACACCGCCGCCAAGATTGATACCGACCTCAGTGGAACGCCAACCCATGGATGAGAGATCTTTGTCTATGACATCTACAGCTATATGGGCAAGCTTACGCCCCCAATTATCCTCATCTACCAAAAAAAGAAAAAGAGGGTCCCACCCCCAGGAACAGGTCAAAATTGTCTGATATGCCCATCTCCCATTTCAGCTCAATAGGGATGTCAATACTTTGCGTTTTTACATCGGTACTTGCACCGTTGGCAGTATTGGTAAGTTTCACACCGCGCTGTACATACAATAAGGAAAAGTCAAGAGCAAGACCATAAAAACCGGTCTGATATTGCAACATGGGACCTACCTGAAAACCGGTCTGATTCTCTTCCTTGATCTGACTACTCATTCCGTGAATATCCGCCTTGTTGCCAAGCACACCAGCTTTCAAGCCGAAATGCAAGCCCTGCGCCATGCCGGCAACCGGAAATAAACATGCCAATAGCGACAATAAACAAATTACTTTTTTCATTATCATTTACAAAATAGAATTATGGGAACAAAGGTATGGATTTCCGTCCGTAGTCCAAATTCTCGTACAGTTAACATTGCTCTTTTTGTTCTTTTTTAGCTGTATACAGTAAGATTAATATTGATATTTTCAGCAAAAGTATTCACTTTTTCCGATTAGCAGTCGATGAATGTTTTTTATACCATTTTTTATTTCCCAAACAATAAATATATTGCTACCTTCGTTTCTGCATTCGGACAAGGTTTTGTTTTTTTGGTTGAAAACATTAGGCAGAACCATGTACCGTACAATAAAATTATTAAACTAAAAAACGACGGTGCAAAGCCCGCATACAAATTTATCCGTAATGAAACTCTATATATTGATACAGCGATTTTTAGGGAGAAAGTATGTACATTATTTCGTACTTTTCTTTATCCTTATCTCCATTGCAGCAATCATCGGAAGTTCGTATGAGGAAATGGCCGCATACAGGTTACCTCTATTCGGAGTGACCTATGTATCCTCTTTCGTATTTTTAGTGGAGTACATAGCCCGTATCTTATCTGCACCGGCACTTTATCCCGGCAGAAAGGCTGTGAAAGCACGTCTGAAATACACATTCTCTTTCTATGGATTTGTAGATTTCGTAGCTGTGCTACCTTGTATCCTTACCTATATATATTGGGATACGGAAGTGGTGCATGTCATCATCCTGCCTTATATTTTTATCATTTTCAAACTGATACGGCACTCTCGTTCTTTCCGGATTATCGGCCGGGCGCTCTCAGCCGTAAAGAGGAACTTGAAACTGCATATACTGCAAGTTTCATCACTATCTGCTTTTCAGCCATCCTCATGTATTATATCGAAAGAGGTGCTCAGCCCGAAGTTTTCAAAAATATCGGAGACGGAATATGGTGGGCTATCATCACGTTTGCCACCGTAGGTTACGGAGACATTTATCCGGTTACGCCTTTAGGGAAGTTGCTGGGATGTATCATCTGCCTGGTAGGCGTGGCGATGGTAGCCATTCCTACCGGTATCATCAGTTCTTCTTTTATCAACATTATACAAAAAAAAAAAGAAAAGGAAATTTCAAAATAACAACCTAACTGATTTTAAACTTATAATTATGATGAAAAAAAGTGTTTTAACCGTTTTATTTGCGCTGTTTTGCACGATGAGTTTTGCGCAATTGTCTTTCAATGTAAAAGCCGGTCTTAACCTCAGCAGCTATATCGGCGACAACTCGGATCACTCCAAATTCAAACCCGGAGTACGTCTTGGTGTCGGAATGGAATATCAGTTCACCGACATCATTTCCTTGCAACCCTCACTGTTTTTCTCGCAGAAAGGTGCAAAGTATTCGGAAGGATACGAAGGTATCGTGGATGCTGATGCAGATGTAAAAATCAACCAGCTTTATCTGGAACTCCCCATCAATGTACAATTCCGCTTCAACATTGCAAACAACACCAACTTAGTGGTTGCGACAGGACCATATCTTGCCTGTGGCGTAGGTGGAAAAGCTAAATTCGACGGCGAGGCCTCCATTGGTAATGTCGGTATAAATGCTGACGAGAAAATTGACACATTCGGTGATGACGGACTTGGATACAACCGATTTGATGCAGGATGGAACATCGGACTAGGTGTAGAATTCGGACAAATTCTGGTAGGGCTTGACACCCAACTCGGATTTTGCAAGATCATGGATGGAAATGCCCCACACAATGCGAATATAGGCATTACCGTAGGATACAAATTTTAAAACTACTCTCTTACATATTTTCCTGTATAAAAAAAAGAGTCTGCTGTTAAAAAACGGCAGGCTCTTTGTCGTATATAATTATTAGCATCTTACCCAAACACTATTTTTTTTAAATTATAGAATACATTCATGCTCAATTCTCATTAAATGCCTTTTAACAACCATTCAAACGGCACTAAAATGAATAACAAAATTGCCGTTATTCTTGTATTAGCAGATGTAAAATACTCACTAAACGATTTGGAAAAGCATTACAAGACGTTTTGCGGTTTATAAAAAATCGCATTTCGTTTTGTGTTAATGGCTGCTAAACCATCACAAAACGTTTTGTAGAAGTATCACGGAACGTTTTGCGGTTTATACAGCAAACTGCAATGTATCAGAATGCGTCACGGTGTGTCATCAGATTGGTCTCCCGATTGAGACCTCAAGAAAAAAAAGCCCTTGAAAGTCAATCACTTTCAAGGGCTTTAGAGTGTTGTTGCGGTGCGTACGGGACTCGAACCCGTGACCCCATGCGTGACAGGCATGTATTCTAACCAACTGAACTAACGCACCATCATTTCATTTTATCGTTGCTATCTCTCTCGATTGCGGTTGCAAAGGTAGGTGTTTTTTTGAATCTGCAATAGTTTGAAAAAAAAAATATCTTTTTTTTCAACATCTATTGATTATAAGAGATTTATGTTATCTTTGCATAGACAAAAAAAATAGAAACTATGGAAAATACCCCTATTGCACGTGAACTAATCGATAAAACCATCGAAAATTTTCATATTACTGATTTTGCAAAAGCCACTATCCGCGAAGTAAAAGCTATTGCAGCAAAAGCAGAAGCGGACTCCGGTGTGGAATTTATAAAAATGGAAATGGGAGTTCCCGGACTACCACCCTCCTCCGTAGGTGTAAAGGCAGAAATTGAATCGCTACAAAAAGGAATAGCAAGCCTGTATCCGGATATTAACGGCTTGCCTGCATTAAAAGAAGAAGCATCCCGCTTTATCAAGGCATTCGTCAATGTAGACGTAGCGCCGGAAGGATGCGTACCCGTTACAGGTTCCATGCAAGGAACTTTTGCCTCTTTTCCTTACATGCAGCCAATGTGACGAGAAAAAAGACACAATCCTGTTTATCGACCCCGGTTTTCCCGTACAAAAGCAACAATTGGTTGTAATGGGACAAAAATATGAAACTTTCGATGTGTATGACTATCGTGGCTGCAAACTGAAAGAAAAGCTGGAAAGCTATCTCAAAAAAGGCAATATATCCGCTATTGTCTACTCTAATCCAAACAATCCCAGCTGGATATGCCTGAAAGAAGAGGAACTGCGTATCATCGGCGAACTTGCCACCCGGTATGATGTAATCGTACTGGAAGACCTTGCCTATTTCGCCATGGACTTCCGTCAGGACTTAAGCAAACCGTTCCATACGCCCTACCAACCATCCGTAGCCCATTACACTGACCATTACATACTGCTTATATCCGGTTCCAAAGCATTCAGCTATGCAGGACAACGCATCGGGGTAAGCTGCATCTCGGACAAACTTTATCATCGGGCATATCCGGGACTGACACAACGTTACGGCGGCGGTACATTCGGCACAGTATTTATCCATCGTGTCCTGTACGCCCTTTCTTCCGGAACCAGCCACTCGGCGCAATACGCACTTGCAGCCATGCTGAAAGCCGCCAATGAAGCGCAAATACAACTTCCTGGATGAAGTAAAAGTATATGGCGAACGTGCACGGCGACTGAAAGAGATTTTCCTGCGTCATGGTTTCCATCTGGTATACGACAACGACCTCGGAGAGCCTGTAGCCGACGGATTTTACTTTACCATCGGTTATCCGGGCATGAGCAGCGGTGAACTTGCCAAAGAGCTGATGTACTACGGAGTAAGCGCTATCTCACTAGTAACTACCGGAAGCCACCAGGAAGGATTGCGGGCTTGCACCTCATTCATCCAAGACCATCAATACGCCCAATTGGACGAACGCATGGCCGTCTTTGCAGAAAATCATCCTGTCAGATAGGACATATATTTTTTACAGAGAATGAATGCGCCAAACTCTGACGACGCTTCATTCTCTGTAAAACTTTAAAACTCCCCGAAAAAATACTTTCCGGGTAAAAATTAAACAGACTCCCATAAAAAAAGAGAAAGATAATTTGCTCCTTTATAGAAAAATACTTAATTTGGGGGCATGTATACCAATGCAGACATATTCAAAATAGAAACTAACCATATAGTTCCTACACGAGGAAAAGTTCTTATTTCCGAACCTTTTCTGTGCGACTATATGTTCGGGCGGTCTGTTGTTTTACTGGCAGACCATACGCAAGACGGAACCATGGGACTTGTAATGAACAAGCCGTTACCTCTGTTTCTGGATGATTTACTAAGCGAAATCAACTGTCGGGAAGATATTCCTATCTATAAAGGTGGACCGATGAGCACCGATACCCTTTTCTATTTGCACACATTGGAAAATATAACAGACTCGCTCCCCATAGCCGATGGGCTCTCCCTGAACGGTGACTTCACCGCTATCAAGCAATTTATGACAGAGGGTAATTCCATCAAAGGAAGAATACGTTTCTTTCTCGGTTATTCGGGCTGGGAACCCGGACAACTGAAAAAGGAAATAGAAGAGAATACCTGGCTGGTGGACAAAGCCGATATTCCTTCGCTCATGGATGAACAAGCCTGCAGAAACTTGTGGAAAGATGCACTTAGCAAACTTGGCGGAAAATACGAAATGTGGTCACGTTTTCCGCAAATCCCCACTTTGAACTGACAGTAACCGGACAATCATCCGATTACCTACCATCCTCTACCCGCCCCACACTATCAAGGCGAATACATTGCATCAAGACAACGTCCTTAAATTTGCCGCCTGCAAACCACCATTCCTTCAGCAGTCCACATTGTACAAAGCCGCAAGAGCCGAACAAGCGCAAGCTCGCTTCATTGTCGGCAGCCACATGCACAACCAATTGTTTCAGAAATAAAAAGCCGAAGCGCATAATCGCACAAAAGTCTCAAGGCATCGGAAGCGTACCCATTACCCTGATACTCTTTCCGTATCGCAATCCCCACCTCACCGCGGGAATGCATCGGTGCAAAATCCGTAATGTCAATAGTACCCACCACGGCATCATCCTCGCGACGCACTATCATCATGCGGAGCTGACGGTCGGCAAACATATCACATTGCGAATTTTCCATGTATTGCCTCAGCACATACTTGGAATACGGTACCGAGAAGTTCGTAACATCCCACGTTTGCGGGTCATTCTCCATGGCATACATTATCTCCAAATCCTCCGGCTCCATAGCCCGAAGACGCACACGCTCACTTACAAAATAAGAAGGTTTCATCATTCTTTCTCTATATGCAATTCCTTACGCAAACGATTTTCACCCGGCAGGCAGAACAGAGACGCAGTCAAGGCAATTAAAGCGCAAAGCACTCCTTTATTGCTCAGCATCATATAATAAGTAAGAAATCCTGCCAATACCGGCATGGCAAGCAGAGCCAGGCGCACCCCACTCCACAGTGCATACAGACGCAGCGCATCCGTAATGGCAACGACATCTATCTTCTTGGTCAGCATCCATGAAAACAGCTTCAAGGAAACAGGCACCAACACAGCAGTAAGCAAAATCGTGACAGTCTCCGCAAAATAAGCGGCACGCACGTCCCCTGCATAGGCACCTACCCATTCTCCGCCCGTTTCTCCAAATGCCACGAGAAATACGGGCAGCAGCCAGAAATATACAAACATCATTTTTGTGCGGGATACAACCCGCTTTATCTTTTCTTCCATACACTCGTTCTTTAAAGCCATATCACACCGCACCTGTAAACGGAGTACGGTTTACAATGCTGCGTCCAAGCGTCACCTCGTCCGCATATTCCAGTTCATCTCCCACAGAGATGCCGCGCGCTATTACGGACAGCTTCACTCCCAGCTTCTCCAGTTTGCGGTAAATATAAAAGTTGGTCGTATCACCTTCCATGGTGGTACTGAGGGCAAACACAACTTCCTTAACACCACCTACAGCCACCCTCTGCACCAGACTCTCTATCTCCAGGTCGCCGGGGCCTATTCCGTCCATCGGTGAAATCACCCCGCCCAGCACATGGTAAAGCCCGCGGAATTGCTGCGTCGCTTCCACCGCCATCACGTCGCGTATATTCTCCACTACACAAATAACGGAAGAGTCGCGCTGAGGGTTGGAACAGATGCGGCAAGTCTCCGTATCAGAAATATTATGACACACCTTGCAGTATTTCACTTCATGCTTCAACGTAACGATGGCATTGCCGAAAGCCTCCACCGCCGCCGTATCCTGACGCAGCAGATGAAGCACCAGTCTCATGGCCGTTTTCCTGCCTATACCCGGCAGTTTGGCAAACTCATTCACCGCTTTTTCCAGTAATGTCGAGGGATATTGTCCATTCATACCTTAAATTCTTCTATCGGTGGGCAAAGATAGTGCAAATTGAATGCAATGCAATTAAGTTCGCTTGAAATTATATGACCGGAATGCAGCCTGTCCTCTCCAAAAACAGAGAGAATTCCGCATTACGGACGGAGATTTTTGAAATAAGTGCTACCTTTGCATGAAGAAACAACCAAAAAACAAGTAATAAAATGGAGATAACAAGCGCCGAATTCGTCATCAGCAATACAGACGTTAAAAAATGCCCCGGCGGAACATTCCCCGAATACGCCTTCATCGGACGTTCCAACGTTGGAAAATCCAGCCTCATCAACATGCTGACGGGGCGTAAAGGACTCGCCATGACGTCCGCAACTCCGGGAAAGACCATGCTCATCAATCACTTCCTGATTAATAAGAACTGGTACATCGTCGACCTTCCGGGCTACGGCTATGCCAAGCGCGGACAGAAAGGCCAGGAACAGATTCAGCGCATCATAGAGACCTACATTCTGCAACGCGAGCAGATGACCTGCCTCTTTGTCCTCGTCGACAGCCGCCACGAGCCGCAAGCCATAGACCTCGCTTTCATAGAATGGCTGGGCGAGAACGGAGTGCCTTTTGCCATCGTTTTCACCAAAGCCGACAAGCTGAAAGGCGGCAGGATAAACAGCAACATCCGCCACTACCTGGAGAAGCTGCGTGAACAATGGGAGGAACTTCCGCCCCACTTCATCACATCTTCCGAGAACCGTATGGGGCGTGACGAACTCCTGGGTTATATCGAACAAATCAATAAAGAAATTAATTCCAAATCATAACTATCATAACCAAAATGAAAAGATTTGTTTTTTGGCAAATACTCATTGCCGCATTGCTGATGGCTCCCGACAGCCAGGCACAATCTCTGAAAGACTTATTGAACAAAGAAAACATCGAGAAGGCAGTCAATGCCATAACCGGTAAAAAGCACCGCCAGCATGGAAGGGACATGGACGTATGCCGGCTCTGCCATCGAATTCGAATCGGACAACCTGCTGCAAAAGGCCGGCGGTGCGGTAGCCGCCAATGCTGCCGAAAACAAGCTGAACGAACAATTGGCCAGGGTAGGCATCAAGGAAGGACAAATGTCTTTCACTTTCAATGCAGACAGCACCTTCACAGCCAAAGTTGGCGCAAAAAGCATAAAAGGAACTTACTCCTACGATGCTTCCACACAGAATGCAAGTCTGAAATTCATGAAGCTGATCCCGCTTAACGCCAAAATAAACTGTACATCCGCCAATATGGACCTGCTGTTCAATTCGGACAAACTCTTAAAGCTGATTACCCTGATTTCCAGCAAGAGCAACAATAGCACCCTTAAAACAATCGGATCGCTGGCGAACAGCTACGATGGTATGATGCTAGGATTTACCTTGAAAAAGGAATAAATGCGGAAATAAAAAATCCCCGCAAGCATAAAACTTGCGGGGATTTCCGTCTCTTTAACAAAACATAAAAAAGAGCGGAAAACGAGACTCGAACTCGCGACCCTAACCTTGGCAAGGTTATGCTCTACCAACTGAGCTATTTCCGCAAATGATGCTCTTTTTCACAAAGAGCGTGCCCAGAACAGGACTCGAACCTGCATGCCTCTCGACACACGCACCTGAAACGTGCGCGTCTACCAATTCCGCCACCTGGGCAATCATTAATTCAAAGAAGAGCGGAAAACGAGACTCGAACTCGCGACCCTAACCTTGGCAAGGTTATGCTCTACCAACTGAGCTATTTCCGCAATATGCTATGTGAAGAGAAGGAGACTCGAACTCCCACGACATAATTGTCACTACCCCCTCAAAGTAGCGCGTCTACCAATTCCGCCATCTCTCCGACATATTTCAAACATTTCATAGACCATTGCATACCTTTGTGCCCAGAACAGGACTCGAACCTGCATGCCTCTCGACACACGCACCTGAAACGTGCGCGTCTACCAATTCCGCCACCTGGGCATAGGTAATTGCAATCATTTCATAGAAATGAGCGGAAAACGAGACTCGAACTCGCGACCCTAACCTTGGCAAGGTTATGCTCTACCAACTGAGCTATTTCCGCGTTTGCGGTTGCAAAGGTAGATATTTTCCTTTAACCTGCAAACATTCTACGCATTTTTTTCACACATAAAATTAAACATTCTGCCTGAAGTGAAAGCATAGTTTTGATTATCAACTCATTCGGTTGCGATAATCTTCGTAAGAAAATTTTCTGAATATCTCAGCTTTTCCCTCTTTTGTCCACATGGCAATGGCAGGATGATGGATTCCGTTGAACATATTCGTCTTCACCATGGTGTAATGTATCATGTCTTCAAAGATGATTCTCTCACCGATTTGCAGTTCGTGGTCAAAGCTCCACAACCCCATATAATCGCCGCTCAGGCAGGAGTTGCCGCCCAACCGGTAGATGTACGCACCGCCGTCACCCATTTCGGCACCCCGGACGGCAGGCTGGTAGGGCATTTCCAGGCAATCGGGCATGTGGCAGGTGAAGCTGACATTCAGGATTGCGGTACGGATGCCGCGGTTTTCCACAATGTCCACAACTTCGGAAGCCAACACTCCCGTCTGCCAGGTAAATGCCGAACCGGGTTCCAGGATAATGCGCAAATGGGGATAACGCTCTTTCAATCCGCGGAGCAGGCGAATCAGATGCTCCACATCGTAGTCCTTACGGGTCATCAAATGCCCGCCACCCAGATTCAGCCACTTTATTTGCGGAAACCAGCGGGAGAACTTCGCCTCCAGATGCTCCAGCGTACGTTCCAGCTCGTACGAGGACGACTCGCAATGGCAGTGGCAGTGAAACCCGTCGATGCCTTGCGGCAGCACATCGGGAAGCTGTTCGGCCATTACACCGAAACGGGTGCCGGGAGCACAAGGGTTATACAGTTCCGTTTCCACTTCCGAATACTCCGGATTGACGCGTATGCCGCAGGATATATCCTGCCCGGCCGCCTGAATCATGGGATAAAAACGCCGGAACTGAGCCAGCGAATTGAATGTGATGTGACTGCTGCATCGCATGATTTCCGGAAAGTCGGCTTCCGTATATGCCGGAGAGTATGTATGCGCCCTGCTACCGAATTCCTCCAACGCCAGGCGTGCCTCGTATACGGAGCTTGCCGTAGAATGCTCCACATACTCACGGAATATGGGAAACGAGCGCCACATGGCAAAAGACTTGAAAGCAAGGATAATCTCTACGCCTGCCCGGTCGGCAACGCTCTTTATCAATGTGAGGTTCTTCCTCAACAGTTCTTCCTCCATGATATAACAGGGAGAAGGGAAAAGGTCGAAATCTTTATCTGTCATTTTTCTTGTTATATAAACTTTTATAGTAAAAACCGGATCTATCCTATCACTTTGAAACGCGCAAAACGCAGAAGAAGTTGCTTGTCGCCCGCATTCTTAAAACGGATGGTGGCTTTTGCGTTGTCGCCCTCACCTTCCACTTTCAGCACTTCGCCCAGGCCGAAACGTTCGTGTTCGATAAACTGCCCCGGCAGCACAGCGTTCCCGCCTGCGGCTGCCGACGAATGGGAAGCGGCAGAAGCTGTTCCCATGGAAGGCGTCACCCGCTTTAAGTTGCGGGGAACGGTCGGGGCAATGATTTCCTGCCGGGGACGAGCTCCTCCATCACGTTTTCCATACATGGCGGAAACGAAATTCTCTCTGTTCTCCCTGCGGAAAGATGCGGCATGCTCATCTACCTTGCGCACCAATCCGGCATCTTGCGGCAGCTTAAGGAAGCGCACATCTATATCTTTCAAAAAGCGGCTGGGATTTCCAAACTCCATCTTCCCATAACGGTAACGGCTTTTGGCATAAGTAAGGAAACAATGGTCTTCCGCACGGGTGATGGCTACGTAGAACAAACGGCGCTCCTCTTCCAACGCCCTGGGAGAGTCGCCCGCCATACCGCTCGGAAACAGGTTTTCTTCCATGCCCACCACAAAGACATTTTTAAACTCCAGCCCCTTGGCGGAGTGCACGGTCATCAACGTTATCTTTTCATCGTCTCCGTCCTTGTCCGAATCCTGGTCGGTAAGCAGGGACACTTCCGAAAGGAAATCACTCAGCGTGGTATTGGCATTCCCCTCTTCCAGCCGTTGTGCACAGAAGTCGCTCATACCGTTTGCAAGCTCTTCGATATTCTCCTTGCGGCTGAGGTTCTCGGGCGAGTTGTCCTGGCAGACATCAGCAATAATGCCCGACTGCCGGATTATCTCCGTACCAAGCTCGTAGGCGTTCTTTTCGGCAACGCTCTCGATAAATCCGGCTATCAAACAGCGAAAATCCTGCAACTTGCCCGCCGTTCCTTTATTGATGTTCACCCCGTAGGTCAGCGGTTCGCAGAGCACGGTCCACAGGCTTACATTGTGGCTGGTGGCGGCAGCCGTGATTTTATTTACGGTAGTGTCGCCTATCCCGCGTGCCGGGTAGTTGATGATACGCTTGAAGGCTTCTTCATCATTCGGATTGACCGTGAGACGGAAGTAGGCAATTACATCTTTTATTTCCTTGCGCTGATAGAAAGACAGTCCGCCGTAAATGCGATACGGCATGCTGCGCTTGCGCATGGCTTCCTCAAAGACACGGCTCTGCGCGTTGGTGCGATAGAGTATGGCAAAATCGGAATAGACGTAATTCTCCTGCCGGCGCAGTTCGGCTATCTTGTTGATTACAATATCGCCCTCCTCCACATCGCTGTATGCCTGATACACTCCGATGGGTTCTCCCTTATCTTTCTCCGAAAAGACTTCCTTGCGAATTTGCCGCTGGTTCTTCTCTATCAGGCTGTTGGCGGCAGAAACGATGGTTTGGGTGGAGCGGTAGTTCTGTTCCAGCTTAAAGACCTTCGTACCCGGATATACCTTTGTGAAATACAGGATATTGTCGATGTCGGCTCCCCGGAAGGAGTAGATGCTTTGCGCGTCATCGCCCACCACACAGACGTGCTGATGCTCTTTTGCCAACTGAAGCACAATGCTGTGCTGGGCAAAGTTGGTGTCCTGGTACTCGTCCACCAGAATATAGCGGAACTGCGACCGATAGCGTGCAAGCACCTCCGGACGGTCGCGGAAAAGCAGGAAGGTATAGAACAGCAAATCGTCGAAATCCATGGCATCCGCCTGCCGGCAACGCTCCCAGTAGCGGCGGTAAATATCGCGTATGGCAGGCATCTTGGCCGCACTATCGCTTTCGTAGGCTTCTTTGTTGTTGGCATAACCCGCAGGAGACACGAGGTGGTTCTTGGCATTGGAGATACGTGCCTGCACCGTACCCGGTTTATACACTTTCTCGTCCAATCCCATCTCCTTGATGATTGAGCGCAACAGGCTTTTGCTGTCTGCCGTATCATAGACGGTGAATTTCGGGGTAAATCCGATCTGCGCGGCTTCCGCATGCAGGATGCGCAGGAATATGGAGTGGAATGTCCCCATCCAAAGGTGACGGGCACGTTCCGCACCTACCTGCCGGGCGATACGTTCTTTCATTTCACGGGCCGCCTTATTGGTAAAGGTAAGCGCAAGAATATCCCAGGGGCGGTAACCGTTCTCCAGCAGATAAGCTATTTTGTAGGTCAGCACACGGGTTTTTCCCGAACCGGCGCCGGCTATCACCAGTGACGGGCCGTCGTTGTAGAGCACCGCAGCACGCTGTCCCTCATTCAGTTCTTGTATGTAATCGGACATATTCCTAATAATCTAACGGGTAAAGTTCGGGCACAAAGATAGTGAAAGGTTCGGACACCTGCGAACAATTCCACAGGTTATCGCGTTAGTATAGTAAAGTTTCAAAACTAAATAAATTGAACTTATGAATACGTTATTAATGTCTTTAACAATAATGATTATGACACATGAAATGCCTAAACTTCCTTACGCACACAACGCGCTGGAACCTGTAATCAGTCAGCAAACAATAGATTACCATTACGGTAAGCACCTGCAAACGTACGTAAACAACCTGAACAACCTTGTTCCGGGCACGGAGTACGAAAACAAAGACCTGGTTACTATCGTAGCCACCGCACCCGACGGCGCCGTATTCAACAATGCCGGACAGGTACTGAACCATACATTGTACTTCCTGCAATTCGCACCGAAACCGTCGCAAAGCGAACCTACCGGGAAACTGGCGGAAGCCATCAAACGCGACTTCGGCAGTTTCGAGAATTTCAAGAAGGAATTCAACGCGGCAGCAGTCGGACTGTTCGGTTCGGGCTGGGCATGGCTGTCTGTTGATAAGAACGGCAAGCTGCACATCACCAAAGAAGCGAACGGAAGCAATCCCGTACGCGCAGGACTGACCCCGCTGCTGGGCTTCGATGTTTGGGAACATGCCTACTACCTGGATTATCAGAACAAACGCGCCGACCACGTCAATGCCCTCTGGAGCATAGTAGACTGGGAAGCGGTGGGTAAACGGATGAAATAAGCAACCCCTCATAAACCCCTGTTGAAACGCATCTGCAAGCTGTAAAAAGCGGCAGATGCGTTTTCTTTTTCCAAAGTCTTAACTTTCTGTCATATCATCAATTACGGCTCTAAACACGCTCTAAACACCCAACGAAAAACACAGCAACATTCTCTAAACATTTGCGTTTATTACGCTCATTTTCCGTGCGGAATGAACGTACCTTTTAAAAATACAATAGGCAGTAAGCCTTTGTAAATGAAAAGCATACCGCCTATTTTATTGAGCACCAGCTATATCGCGCTATTCCTCGATTGCAGCCTGCGCCGCGGTGAATGCAAAGTTTAACTAAGATACTAACCTTTTTTGGGGTATCAAGCTAACGTAAACCTTAAACCGATCTTGCCATACAAGTTTACACAGGACTTTCTACCCAACTTTCTCTTTTAACCGAAAAAAAGAAGAAGCAAGTTTATCTTGCTCCTCCCCTTCTTTATGTGTGAGTTCAATATCTTTTCTCGAAACGTTATTTTCCTGCCATTAGATACGAACAATACTTGCCAAGCAGGTTTGATAGTGGCAGATCATCCTTCAGGTAACGTTCTGCATCAAGTTTGAGCAGTCTTTCACGAACCTGCTTCTTTCCTTTGAACAAAGCACAAAGGTATGGAATGCCTTTTTCTTCCGTAATGGTCACATCGGCAAAGAACTGAGTCAGATCTTCGGCATCATAGACGATGGAATAGCTTGGACGCTTTGCTCCAGGTATGTCTATAACCAGAATATTCTTTTCGACCAAGTCTTGAATATCACGAATGGCTGTGTCCTTCGAGCATTTTGCCAACGATGCCCATGTCTTTGAAGTTATCTTCGACTCATAGCCATCGAGGAATAGATTCAGCATCTCTGTTTGACGCTCTGTCATAGGAATTGACGAAGCCTTCTGCCAGAAGAAACTCTTGTTCAGTATAGAAGTTACAATAGCTTCAGCTTCATCAAGTGCATCGATGAGCTTTTGAAGATACCATACCAACCATTCTGTTAGATCACCATCACCATGCTGCATTTTTTCCAGAATGTCGTAATAGTGATTCTTGTCTTTATTGATCTGTGATGAGATATTATAGAAACGATAGTCGCTCTTCTCTCCACGAGCCAGCTGCATATCAGAAAGTATGCGAGCCAATCTTCCGTTGCCATCTTCAAATGGGTGGATGCTGACAAACCAAAAGTGGGCTACGGCAGAGCGAATGACGCTGCTGACCGGCTCTTCACTGTCAAACCATGCAAGGAAACGTTCCATCTCGCCTTCTACTCGGTCTGGTGAAGGGGCGATGTAGTGAATCTTCTCACGTCCAAACATACCACTGATGATATGCTCCTCGTTGCTGCGGTACTTGCCGACCTCAATCTGACTGCCTTCGCTGAAACCAGACGGAAAGAACGCTGCTTGCCAAGCACATAGTTTTTTCCTTGCTCAAAGGCTGGTCGTAGTTCTGAACCGCTTCGAGCATTACGTTTACAACCGAATCTATATAATGCGAAGGAGCTGTATACTTTACGTTCTCTATCCCCAGTCGTCTGGCGATTGAAGAACGTACATCATCTACATTCAAGCGAATGCCCTCAATTTCTGACGAATAAACTACGTCATAGGTCAAGTTCTCTGCCATAGCTCTTAGCTTGCTATCAAGCCCCAACGAACTTAACCTTCCAAAGAGTAACCCTTGCTTGCGGCAAACCAACTCCTGAAGGAGCAACACCTGCGAAGCGTCCCAACGGAAGTCTGTCCAATTATCTCTTTCGTGTATATACATAATGAAAACTTTTAATGCTACATTATTCTGCGATTAACGTCGCAAATTCTGCGACAAAATTAAGAATTTTTTGTCGAATAACTAAAGAAGAGATAAAATAACGCAATTTTTGCGACGATTTAAGCTTTCTTTTGACTGATAGGAAAGTTTTGGAAGCAAAATCTACTTCTTGATCTTGATAAAATTATGTTGCAAAGGTACATGATTCTTCTTGCGACAATGCAAGGACATACCTACGGTTCATGAAGAAATCTCCACACCGTTGGGAAATAAAAAAACAAAGCACATGACAACAATCCAATCAATCCTGAGCCGACTGACCGAAGCTGTTAGCGGTACAGACAAGGAGCTCTACACAGAAGATAAGCTGAACAACACAGTCGAGCTCACCATTTTCAAGCATGGTGACACCTATAGCTTCAGCCTCGGATTCATCATAAGCATCTACATATATTGAGACTTGTTCATCCAGGTCACTTATCAGTTCTACCAAATATGTATTCATTACCTTAATCCTTTGAGGATATTTCATCGAGTTGTTCCTTCACCTTATACATTTCCAACCTTTCCTTCAGGAACTTGAAAATTGAAGGGTGAACAGAGAACTCATTTATCTTATTCCAACCATCGCCCAATGAACAAATCAACTCATTAACAAATGCTTCATCAGGAGTCTTATCGCAAACCAATTCTCGAACATGAACCTTATTGTCAATAGAGCTAAAATTGCCACTTGGATTTGGACCTGCACAATACATCCATGTATTGGGTGAATACTTCCAATAATGAACATTGACACAAGCACCCAGAGTTTTCTCTCGGCGAGAAGCTGTTCGGAAGTCCTGACCTTGCTTGATGTGGTACTCTTTAGTTATCAAGCGCATGAGATCCCTTTGTAACTCCGTCTTCTTTACCAATAATCTTAATATCCTTATAGAACTGATTGTGTAGAACACCATCCTTGTTTTCACGCATACGTTGCTGGCAAAATGTCTTTGCATCTACTGACTGCACATTGTCCATCAACAGTTGGTATGCTTCGGCTGGCACAATAGTGTCCTTTAATACTGTCAAGGCACGAGTCATCTCATCTAATTCCGGGAAGATATACTCTTCGGTATCATAAATATTATACTTGACCCCATCCTTCTCGATACAATAGATAATATCCTTGTTATATCCCTTTTTTAAAGTCAGGTATTTGATATTCGCGCATCTCGAAATTTGCGTCCAGTACAGAGATAACACCATCCTGTGGTATTTTTTTCTCAATATCTCTATAAGAAAGCTGACCATCATTATCAATAGTCATTTGAACAAAGTAGTAGTCCTTGCTTTTAACCTTACTTTCTGCATAGGTTATAACGCATCCCTTAAAACGCTCAATCATAGCTTTCGGCAAAGTCGATTGCAGACAGCTTTTCTTAATCAGAATTTGGCGAAAGATATTTTTGATTGTCGCATCATTTATCTCTGAACCTATCATTGAATCTTGAACAGGAATCAGCTTCTCCATTAGATCCAACTCCTCCTGAAGGCGATGTCTATCTTTTGACCTTCTGTTTTGCAGTTGACAATTCAGCCTCTTGATCCTTATCTCCAACGATACGAATACAGATTCTATTCTTACCCTTTGGTCTTGACGAAAGTACCTTCAAAGCCAGTCTTAAACAACTTGTTGATGTAAACTTTCGACTTGTCCTCTATCAAAGCACGACGTTCCTCTACGCCCTCTTCTTTGGTATGACATGAAATGTCTATCCAGGAAGAAGAAAGCATATTACGAACCAATTCATCTTCATTCTTAAACTCAGCTTCTTGCGACTGTAATAATTGAGGATCATTATAAACAACAGGATATACCAAAATGTATTTAGAGTATGTAGTCAAAAAAATCATTCAGTACAGAAGAAATAATATAAGCCTGTGATTCCTCCAAATGGTCAATATCACTGAAATCCAAGAACGGAATACGATTTTTATTGTTCTTTCTGAATATGGAAGGATGATTATAATACTCTTTGGTTCCTTTCTTCTTTTGTGACGAGAAGTATATGCGTTCATCACCAAATTCCAGATGGTAAACTAAAGAATCCTTCTTCTTGGAATTTTCAACCTTATCAGCCTCAGCAAAGGTACTGGTATGGGCTTCAAGCAAACCACCATAGGCAAACTCCAACTGTAAACCAAGCTCTTCACCTTGCTTTTTACCTTTATTATACAGGCTACTACAAGTACCACAGATGAGCTTACCATGTGCGTAACTTAGAGTTTTGTCTCTATTTGGCATCATGGATAGCATCAGGTTAAGCATGTTGTGTGGATAAATTCCTTCCCTATAGTCCGGGTTATAACTGATTTGCTTTATCTTAACATTAACCTTTTCAAGCCGTTCTTGAAGCATGGCTGTAGTGATACTTTCCTTCTTTGCCGATGCAAAAAGGAATATGCGATGTTTGGTTGGGGCATCTGCATTTCCTTCTTTGACCATCTTATTGAACGCACAGACAGCACTATTAGGGCACAATCCTTCCAATTTACAATAAATACCTAAGTTGTTGCCAAAGTCATAGGCATTGGAGTATTCTATCTTGTACAAGTCGAAATCCTCCAGGAACTCATCCCAGAGGAAATGGACTTTTATATGATTGGTTCTTATCTTTTCCATAGTTGTTTACACGATGTTTAACTTTTCGAGGACTGCCTGAACGTTTTTGTCAAGGATAGCACCTGTCTCAACGTCAATCAGACCATTGATGATTGGCAGGTTCGCACCACCTTCAAGTTGTATGGTATGAGTAAATGAATAGTTGCCAGCATATCGAGGAACATTGACTACAATATAGCTACCACCACATTCTCGAATTTTTTCGCTCCCAAGACTGGGCGTTGACATGCTGATTAAAGTCACTATCAGACATAAATTTCACATCCACATATAACTTATCATTGACTACCCAGTCAGCACGCTCCCAGATTTTTTCAGGAAGTGATCCTACATTACATGCTGCATTTTCAAGAATTGCCTTGAACACTTGCTCTCCAAAGTAACCTGTATATACCTGTTGAATAACTTGTGGCGAAATAACCCATGATTTACCTTTCCAAGACGTACAATATCCATTAGTCTCAAAGTATTGTCTGATGAACCCTTGCTTCATGATTGCATCCAGATGTATACTTGCATCTGAATAACTTCGATTTTTTGCTTGTGCTTCAACAGACTGGATATAGAACATTCGCATTGACGGGTCAATATCGTTTCTATCGTCAAACTCAGGATATTTCATTACATACTCACGTATCGAATGTAATCTTTCACGTATCTGACAGGCATACTTATCTGTACCCTTGAAACTTATACCGACCAACTCACTGATGTATCTATCTCTACGATGCTCATCATTGTTGAACGTAATATCCGATTCCTCCTCTTTGCCCTCAAAGCGGTCAATGATATTTTGATTTTCATTGATAGCTTTCAAAACATGTTTGAGCAGGCCTGTCTGTACCTCTGGTTTCTTTGCCGTTACCATAGAGTAAGCCATATCCTCACCAATAGCAATATGAACAGACTTATTGTAGATGGTTGAGCGGGTTATACGCCCCAAAGCTTGTACAGCCCATCGTAGGCAAAAAGCATCAAAAGCAGGAGTTTCTTTCAATGCAGCTTTGATTTGAATCTCTCGACCTTTCATGATTTCGCTCAGTTCATCAACAACACGGTGGTGTCTGCGTCGAAGCAATGCACGTTGGAAATCAGATTTTTCTTTGAGTTCTAATTGGTTGTCTGTGCCCAATATACTCAATGATATACAAGCCTTTAGGTAGTCATCTACTTCAATCAGAGGGATAAAGTTTGTGGGCTTATCCATAATGATACCATCGAAATTGCATCGTGTGTCTTTACGATCTTTGGTATTTGGAGCTTCCAGACAATGTTTTTTTCTGTATTTGCTATCCGTTTCAAACAGATAATTTACGCCCACTGCACCTGACTGGTAACATACGAAGCAGAACATCTTAAGTTTAGGATCTTCCTTCAACAACTTCTCTACTCCCTCCAAGCCTCTCTTGAAATGCTCTCCACTAAGAAAGCACACATTCAGTTTAGGATATATATCTGAATATCTGCGTGTGCTCCCATCATCAATGGCATGTTCGTCCATTGAATCATTATCGAATTTTTCTCCACGCTTGGTTATTCTTGCTTGTTGAAGAATGTTCAGTGCCTTCTTTATACCGATACTACTCTTACCTGTATATGAGAATGGCTGAAAATAGAGCCATGCCTTTGCGTCAGGATTTTCAATAAAATCCATATAGTGGCTCAGCATATTCACCATTCTGGCAGAATTGTTCTTATCAAAGGTGTTCTTGTCGGTAGAAACGAAGTCAAGACAATCTTTGACAGCTTGATTACATTTGCCAAGATACACCTCAATCTTTTCTTTTGGATTTGTGTTTTCCTCTTTATAAATTGAGAACTTTACGTCAGGATTGGCATAATTGAGGGCTATATAATCTTCAATTCTTCGCAATGCATCATTGTCAATCTTCTCAACCTTTACGCCTTGTTTGGCTATATAGTTGAAGTCGTAGTTGTGAACTGGACTCTGATTGTCAGCCGTAGCACTACACATGATTACTCGGTTATGGTTGACCATATCGAGCAACACGTTCTCAGGCATACACCTCATTTCGTGATAATCGAAACAACAAGAATAACGGTCATTGTCAAGAGAGTACACCTCTATGAAACTTATACCTTTATCATAGATAGATCTGCTCTCGACCTCCTGGTCTTTTGAGTGAGGAGTTTCAAAGTTTGTTCCACAACGCAACTCTTGTAGAGCCTGACGGTATTCTGTATTACCTTCTGTTTATACCCATATATTTAATAATATGGTCAAAGGCACGCTCACTCTCAAGATCTACAGAAGTCTCGTAGCTTTTCTTTTTACGGAGTTCATTCTCTATTCGAGCATACTCTTCCGCATGTTTATCTACTATCTGAACAAAATTCTTCAGGAAAAGAATGATACGATTTGCCGCAAACGATAGGGTGTTATCATTCTGGCTCTTCAACATTTGTTTTGGTTGAAGGTATGAGACATTCTCCTCTTTCTTGTTGTGGATGGACAATACGAAATTCTCTGCTGAAAATGTCTGGTCTTCATCATAAAAGATGAAATTGCCACGATTGACATTCTCATTCAATTCCAAGCCACTAAGCATCTTCTGAGGAGCTATGTCATCAATCAGATATTCCTTCTTCTTTTTTATCGCTTTAAGCATTGCCTGAATATTGTCTTTATGTTCAACCCATTCAGGCATCCTTTGCATATCCAGAACCTCTTCATAGTGCTCGCAGATAAAATAGCACAAGCCCCAGAAATTAAAACGTCTTCTTCTACCACATTCACAATCGAAGAGACGTTTCATTGCAGCTTCCTTTACGCGGTCGGACTCATCAATAATGACAAGTGAGTCCTCGATATGCTTCCAATAAGGCTGTGTGCCCTTACGCACCAATTTAGGTGAAGCTGTTGTGTGCAGCTTGGATGCTGTCAACGCAACGATCTTACTCTTATAAAATAACAATTCTGGGTATAGTTCCTCCAGTACTGAATATTTCTCGAAGGATATGCGAGGCTATAACCTCGTCAGTTTCATTCTTATATTTCTGACGAATTGGAGTAAGGGCTTCTTTGCGCACTTTATCAATAAGACGCGAACGATTCTTTGCAATTTCCTCAGTAATTCCTTCTGTTACATCATTATAAGTATAAAGACGTTTCAAATTAGCAAAAGCCTTATCCCCTTGAAAAAAGAGGATTTGCTTCCATCCTCTGAAGGATGGCAGGGTCAGTAAACGCTCGTTCCCATTGCTCTTCTTGCGAATAAACACGAAGAATATCATGCTTCTGAAGCTTGATACCGCTCCTGGTTAAATTCTTCCTTATGTCTTCGATTGTTGCATCCAACTGTTTCTTGGCATCTGTGACATAGAAGATACGACGGGCATCTTCTTTCTTCAATTCTTCTGCCATCAACAGGCATGAATTATATGTCTTACCAGAACCAGTAGGTAATGGTATCACAAATAGACCGCGTTTAGGTTGTGCAGCCTTCAGCAGCTCTTCAAATATACAGTTTTTCAAATCCATATTTGGTTTAGTCTAAACTTCTTTTGAAGGATTTAATTATTACGTTTGTTCTGTACAATACTTTTTTGAGTTATCTACATCCATTGCCTCTTTTCTTCTGTGAACCATAGAATGGCAATTTGAGCATAAAGCGACAAGTTCTGATTGAGGAATCTCCTGTTCTTTATCATATGTCGATATAGGACGTTTGTGATGAGCTTCAAAGGAAACCTTTGCCTCAGTTACACGACCTTCAACCTGTCGTTTCTCCGCTTCTTCCTCTGCCTCATCAATTGAAGCAACAAATAGGGTATTTTCTGCCGTTTATACTGCTTTATGAATGAGCAGAGCATGTAGAAAAAAGAACCGAGGCAAAAACTTGATTTCCAAGTCATTGCCTCGTATTTCACTAATTATCAGCATTCAAACTTTATTCCTCGATTGCCGCCTGTGCTACTTTCATATACGATTATTTCCCAATAGATTACATTACCGGTGTATGTGAAGTGTATGCGCTTTGGTATGACTTTTTTCTAAAGCTGCTACTTTCTTAGCATTATTATTCTATCGCAGCTTGTGCCTCTCCAATACATATCTGAATTTCAATAAGATGCAATATCTGTGTATGTAATCTGTATGCATCTTGATATAATCCCATACAATACTTGGAACAGTTGCAATAGATATTAAGGATGAATGATTTGACCTCTCTGTAACGAGATGACGCATTCATTTAAATTTCAGTATTGTTTATTTCCTATCTTTCAATAGTTCAATAATCACGTCCTTATCCTTAAGGTTTGAATCAAGACGTAAAATCTGTGAGTTCAGACTCTCTATCTGTTCCTTCAGAAGCTTGATTGTTTCCCTCAAGTTCTCAGTTTCTTTCTTTTCGCTGGATAACTGTACGGCCAGTTCCGCATCACCTATCAGGTTGTTTGCATTACCGTCCAATGCAACGGCTGCAAGGTGTGCCGATATATTATGCTGTCTCGGACAGAAAAGGGAAAAAGAAATTGAAGTCCAATGCTTCGCTGACTTTAATAAGTCTGTTTGTCTCCATAGTCTCCCTTTCCAGTATTCGGTTTATGTGCTGCTGCGGCACACCGATTTTGCGCCCAAGTTCAGATTTGCTCAATCCAAGCTCGTTGCGTCTTTTGTCGATAGCCTGACCTACATGCACATGTTTTATGTCATTATCCATACTTGTCTAAAATTATATGTTCTTTATGTCTGTATAAACACCTATACATTCTCCATTTTCTATTAACATATACTGCCCTAGGGCCTAATGAACTAACTTTTGAAAATTTGTTTTCGATATTCGAAAAATTGTCCATAATTTCATTTTTAATATTTGTTATTGTATCATTTTTATATTCAGCTTTATTTTCAAGACCATTTAAGTTGATTTCCATTTTCTTTTTTAATTCATAATATTTGGGAGCATAAAAATATAGAAGTTTGGATTATGCCTCTTTGCGCATAGTACTAGACGTTCTTTATAATAATCAGTATCGTAGTTTGAATACATTTTACTGATTAATATATTAACCAATAGATATTCAACTTCTGCTGCATAAGCTATTTCCATTATTTCTAACATATAGCTTTCTGAAAAAAGCATTTCTCCATTTTTTGATTTCAGAGTAATTAGATCCAACTAAATAATTTATGGAAAAATCAATCTTTTCAAATTTTTGCCTGTAATCGCATCTTAGTCTATTAAGCTCTTCTAATCTTTGTTCTGCACTACTGATATCTTCAGGTTTAAAATTTTCTAATTGATTTACTTCATTTATCCATTGGGAATTAGATTGTATAATACTATAATCTTTTTGAAATATGTTATTTATTAAAAAATCAAGTTTTTTGTTTATGATAGATAATTGTTCTGATATTTGATTTTGGAAATATAGTCCTGTAACTAAGGAAGTTATTTGAAATACTAATAAAGGGGTAGGAAATGAAGCTGACACAAATTTACCTTGCTTATAAAAATGTCCATCTTTCATTTGATAACCATGAAAAATATTAGGGTTATCTTTCCAAACATGAAGCATATCAGTTGGTATATTAACGCATTCGAGCAAATTTCTTCCATGATTGGAAATTATTCCATCTTGTATTGCTGTTGCAATAATGGGACTAACTGCAGACTTAAAATCTAAGTTAACAGTTTTGCATTGTCTCATAATAGAATCTTTATCTAAAATTGTCTCATCGTAAACAGGCTTTAATTCTGTAAATTCTTTATTAGTCTTTTTAATTACAGCCTTGAATTCTTTTTGTCCTATTTGATTTATCAATCCAATGTTCAATTTGATCAATTGTTACTTTGCTTACACCGCCAGCGACGGTACTTGCAAGAAGAACTACTATATTATCTTTTTTTTATGTTGGGTATTTTCATTTTTCTATCTAATAGTAATATTGAAATTGTACATATTATGTACTTGTTTCAAAAAATACATCTTAAACAATAAATCATTAAACAAATATTTGGTTATATAAACCATTTTATGTTACTTTGTGGCGTAACATATTCATTTGGTGAATACAAAGTTAAACATTAAATATTAAACATCCAACAATTATGTCTGAAAACTTAGAAAAAATCCGTCCGGCACTTGTTGCCCTTGAAGTAGGTGAATCCGTTTCATTCCCCATTTCACGTTTGAAAAGTGTCCGTACACAGGCCTCAGAGCTTGGTGCCATTTACAACCGTCAGTTCAAGACCAGGACTGACAGGGAAAATCATGCCATTACGGTCAAACGAACAGTATAGAAACCAAATCAGGTTTATATGAAGATATTACAGTTTCTGGACCATCTTATACCATACGAGACATTCCTGAATGACCTCTCCTCCAGAATTGTCAGGCAACTGAAAGCCGGACAAGGATGATCCTGAATTCATCAGCCAGAGGAAGGCATACGAGCTGTTTGGCCGCAGGAATGTGGAACGATGGAAACGTCAGGGAAAGGTGGTTTCCTATAAAAGACCGGGTAAGGTGGAATACCGCACAGCAGACCTTAGGCTTTTGCAGCGTACCACCCAGGATTATTTTGATGAAAGTCAGCCGAAACAGGCAGAAAAACTGGTTAAGAAAGATAAATAATAAACATATTATGGCTAATACTCTAATATTGATAAACTTTATCTGTTTAGTTTAGCCGTGATACTCTATGAAATATAAAGAAAGCAATTATAGTAGGTACAGGAATGTGCGTCAGTAACCTTTGTTCACCAGCTTATAGTTTTGCCACTTAACAATAAAGCCGGACAGGTCTTTTTTATCGCACATTCATAATGATTTTATAATAATGAAAGAAATCAGACCAGCGTGCGATCCAAACGGTGCCTATTCAGTCAAGCGCACCTGTGCTGAACTCGGTATCAGCAACAAGACACTCAAAAAATACAGAGAAAACGGGTATATCCAACCGCTCAATCCTAATAATGTCAGCCGTCCGAAATACTCCGGCCAGTCAATAATCGATTGTTGGAACCTGCTCAGTACGTTATGATAAGCGAAACAACCATACGGAAAGTAAGGGAACTTGCCATAGAAGACGTACTCAGTCCTTATGTCAGGCTGTCCAGAAAAGGTTCAACCCTGATGGGACTTTGTCCTTTTCATTCCGAAAAGACCGGTTCCTTTGCCGTTACCCCAGGCAAGAATCTCTTCCACTGTTTCAGTTGTAACCGTGGCGGCGATTCCATTACGTTTATAATGGAAAAGGAAAACCTTTCCTTCAGTTCCGCTGTGGAATTTATTGCCAGGAACCATAATATTCCGGTAGAATACATCAGTGAAGAGCGCAGTGAGGAACAGATGTCCGAAGCCAGGCACCGGGAATCACTTCTGACAGTTCTCGATGCAGTCCAGACCTTCTTCCTGCAAAATTTAAGAGCAACAGACAAGGAAGAGAGCCTTGATGCAAGGGCATACGCATACAGCCGGTGGCATGAGGAGTTCTGTGCCTTTGCCGGAATAGGCTATGCACCGAAAGATGGTCAGGCCTTTATGGATTTCTGCAGAAGTAAGGCTCTGAACGAAGAACTGCTGTACGAACTCGGTATGTTCAAGCGTGGAGGATGGCAACACATACGCCATGTTCCGCCAGCGTATCATGATTCCCGTGAGAAACAGATGGGGACGCATCATTGCCTATACAGCCAGATACATCGGAGACAATAGGAAAGCTCCCAAGTATATCAACTCGGCAACAAGCATGATTTACTCCAAGGGAGAAACAGTATTCGGTATTGACCGTGCCGCCAGACTGCGTGATGCCGACTATTATATCATTGTGGAAGGTGCTCCTGATGTACTGAGAATGCAGTCGATTGGATATGACAATACAGTAGCGTCACTTGGAACAGCCTGGAGTGACAGCCAGTTCGAGCAGCTGAAGAAGTATGTATCCTCACTCTGTTTCATTCCAGATTCAGATATTGCGGAAGGCAAGCCATACGGACCTGGATTTGAGGCGGTGATGACCAATGGGGCTGCAGCCATAAGAAAAGGATTCCATGTAACAGTCAGGGAACTTCCTTTCGCTGAAATACCGTCAGAAGCAGAAGGAGAAGTACAATATTCCAAGAATGATGCCGACAGCTATATCCGCAGCAGGGAAGATTATACTTCACTTCCTGAAAAGCATTTTATCATCTGGTTGGCACAGAAACGTTTTCTGGTAGCCGGTTCCATGGTAGAGGAAAGAAAGTGTGTTGCGGAAATAGCAGACCTGTTGCGCTATATAAAAGACCAGCTTGTGTATGACCAGTGTATAGAACAACTCTCCAGACTGCACGGCAAGGTAAAGCTATGGCGTGATGCCGTTACCCAGGCACGTGGGGAAGCCAGGAGAAGGAACGACAAACCTGTGGCCATGAACGAGATGCAGCGTGAAGCTGAACTGCTGCGCCAGTTCGGTCTGTTCGTCAGGGAAAACTGTTACTACTCCATCGGTGAAGATGATGATGAACCGTCAAGAATCTCCAACTTCATAATGGAACCACTGTTCCATATCGAGGATGAGATAAACGGAACCAGAATCTTCCGTATGAGGAATATGTACAATGTATGCAGGGTCATAGAACTGAAGGAGTCTGAATTATGCTCGCTGAGCAACTTCCAACAGAAGGTTGGTTCACTGGGCAATTATGTATGGCTGGCCAAGATAGACAAACTCAACCGTGTAAAGGAATACCTGTACTCAAAGACCGATACGGCAGAACGTATCAGAAAGCTCGGCTGGAATGCAGCTGAAGGATTCTTCGCTTTCGGTAACGGAATATTTTTTGCAGGCACATTCAATGCTGTTGACGAATTGGGTATAGTCCGTTGTATCAACGGCAAGGCCTTCTATATACCGGCCACTTCAAAAATCTATCTCAACAATCCGGAGATATTCCAGTTTGAAAGACTTATGGTGCATGAGAACCGTAACGGAATAAAACTGTATGATTACGTAAAAAGACTTATGGAAGTATTCGGTGAGAATGCAAGTGTAGCCTTCTGTTACCTTCTTGCCACCCTCTTCCGTGACATCATATTCAGACGTACCCGCCACTTTCCCATCCTGAACCTTTTCGGTGAGAAAGGAACTGGTAAGACAACCCTGGCTACTTCCCTCCAGTCCTTTTTCCTGCACGGAGTAGATCCGCCCAACCTTGGAGTAACCTCTGTACCGGCCATGAACGACCGTGTGTCACAGGCCGTCAATACTCTTGCCGTGCTTGATGAATACAAGAACGACCTCGACATACGCAAGATAGCCTATCTGAAAGGACTCTGGGGCGGTGGCGGCCAGACCAAAAAAAAGAATACGAATACAGACGGGATGGCAGCACAGACCATTGTCACAACAGGTGTAGCCCTTTGCGGCCAGGACAAGCCGACACAGGATATGGCACTCTATACCCGTGTCATCTTCCTTGCCTTTTCAAAGACATCATTCAACCAGAATGAGAAAAGAGCCTATGAAGACCTTGTATCAGTCTGCAACATGGGACTTACCCACCTCACCCTAGAGATACTGGGACACCGGGAACTGTTTGAGAAGAACTTTCGGAAATATATTCCATTACCAAGCGTGAGCTGGCTGCGAAACTGGAGAATGAAACCATCCATGACCGTATATTCGGAAACTGGGTTATTCCATTGGCTACATTCAGAACACTGGAGACAGTCATTGACGTACCTTTCAGTTATGTGGAGCTTTTTGAAACAGCAGTCAAAGGAATACGCAACCAGAATGACCTGGCTCAGGAAAGCTCGGAAATAGCGGACTTCTGGAGTATGCTTCAGGGATTCCAGACTTCAGGGAAATGTATCGAGAAGGCACATTACCGTATAAGGTATATGAAATCCTTCCGTCCATTGTCCGTAAAGGAAGATATAGAATTTAAAGAAGCACGTCCTATTCTCTATCTGAATACGGCAGCCGTGGCATCACTGTTCAACAGCCGGAATGCAGGTTCCACCTCCAACCGCTCGAACTGGTCCACCATCATGTCGTACCTGAAATCCCATGCTTCATATCTGGGCCTGAAACAGGACAGATTCACCATACTTCTGCCTAGCGGACTTCCTGACTATACCATTGACATTGTAAATGGTGAACAGGTAAAGAAGGTAAAGGTAAACCGACCGAAGGCACTGTGCTTTGATTATCTGCAGTTGAAGGAAACTTTTGGGCTGGATCTTGAAACTGAAGTGGTGGCTGAAGTACAGGACATGCAGGAAGAAGTGATAACAGAAATGCAACACACTTTCAAACAGAATGAATTTGATTTTACATAAATGATTAATCTGAACTCTGATGATGAAAGAAGTAAAGGGTTTAATACAAATCAAAAATATAATTGTAGTATTAAAAGACTTCTCCTAGTTTTTTTGGTGAAATCACCAAGTTCTTAGATAAAAAAGCATAAATATTTAGCAATTTTTAATGATAGAGTTGACTATTTGACGGGAACAAAGTATTTTTGTACATCAATAATTTTATAACCATATTACGATGGCAAATGCAGACCAAATATTATCTCTGATACGCAATCATTTAAACAATGATGATGCACAATTCAGAAAGGTTGCCTTACAGATTTCAGCTGTAGAGGCAAAGAATGGTCATGCTGTATTGGCGAGAACTATCCAGGAATTGTTAAGCCAGAAAAAGACCTCTTTTAGCAATTTAAAAATTATTCCACGCAATAAGGATGTTGACGATTTGTTGCTTCAGACTGAAACATATGACAGTTTGAATGATCTGGTTACAGATAAGTCTGTAAAGGAGAAGCTGGAAAGGGTAATAAAGGAATATACAAGAAGAGAAGAACTTCAGAAATATGGCCTTGCAAATCGCCGTAAGCTGTTACTCTATGGTATGTCTGGTCCAGGTAAGACGATGACATCAGGGGTATTGGCAAAGGAACTTAATCTTCCTTTCTTTATTGTAAGAACAGAAAAGATTATCACTAAATTCATGGGTGAGACAGGTCAGAAACTTAGCCGTATTTTTGATTTTATAGATGAAGTTCCTGCCGTTTATCTCTTTGATGAGTTTGACGCTATAGGTGCACAACGTGGAATGGAAAATGAGGTCGGTGAACAACGCAGAATACTTAATACATTCCTGCAGTTGTTGGAGCGTGATTCTTCTGATAGTTTTATTGTTGCAGCTACAAATGCAATAGAGTCCATCGACAAGGCAATGTTCCGGCGTTTTGATGATGTCATTGAATACAGAATGCCGGATGCAGAACAGCGTTTGTTGTTGTTGCGTGAATATTTATATACAGCAAAAAATCTGGATTTCTCTCAGGCTGAACCTTTATTTATGGGAATGAGCCATGCAGAGATAAAAATGGTATGCTCCGACATATTCAAAGAATCACTGTTAAATGATTTGCCTATAGATATGGAAATGGTGAAAATGATTGTTGACAAACGAAATCAACTGTGCCGTGAAATAGGTTGAATATGTAGGTAATATGCAAAAGAAACATTTTTTCTTAGGAAATAAGATAGCAGAAGATCGTTCTTTTACACCAAGAACCAGGTCTGTACAACCGCCAACCATGCCTGAAAGAAACAGACAGGAACATGCGGCTTATATAAAAGAAATTTATAATACAGCTATTGATAAGGCAATAGAAACTTTGTCACAACGTTCAGAAAGAGGATTACCCGTTGCTGATGGTGTTTATATGAACTTTGACATGGTTTCAGGTTTTGTTCCTCAGGCATTGGCAAAAAGTAGTGGAGCATCTATTCTAAAAATCTCAGAAGATAAAGGTGAAGGAAATGTTGATGTAACCATATATATCAAAAAAAAGGAAAAAAAGATTGGTTGGATAAGAAGGCTAATGAGTATGCAAATGAAGAAATTTGCACAATAAATGGAAACCCTAAGAATGCAACTCTTATTGAGCCCATCAATTCTATTGAACAAGCTGATATTCATAGTCTTTATACTTCTGCAGAAGATTTTGATATGCTACCAGATAATCACCTGCAGACATTTGAAATATGGGTAACCAAAGGTGATGATTATAATCTAGAGGAACTTACTAAAACTTTAGACAGTCTTGGCCTTATATCGGCTGGTAAAAATATCCTGGACTTTGACGGAGTTGCTGTTCTGCTAATCAAAGCAACAAAACAACAATTATGTGAGTTACCCTTATCTGTTGGTTATATAGAGGGAATACGTCCTTATAAACAGCCTTCAATACTTGTAAAATCCCACAATGAAAGCAGGGAGTGGAGTGAACTTATTAAAGATGAAATTGAGATTTCAATAAACAGTGACAGTGTAAGGGTCGGCTTGTTGGATTCGGGTGTAAACAATGCTCATGAATTGATAGCTCCATTCTTATCGGATGATATGATGAAAAGTGCAATAGGTGTTTCTGACACTATTGATCACAGCTTCCATGGAACTGACATGGCTGGCCTTATCCTATATGGTGATATGACAGATTTAATTTATGGGCATAAGAAATCTGTTGCAATTGAAAACAACTTGGCATCAGTGAAAATATATGAATCCGGATATGAAACTGATTCTGATTTTTATGGTGTTATAGAGGATGCTATACAGCAAGCTCATGAAATGGGAGCATCTATACAATGTATGGCTGTTACTGATGACATTTCGTATGACTGCAAATCCACGTCAAGTTCTGCTGCTTTAGATGAAAGTATATACAATGGAGGGAATTGTGATCGTCTGGTAGTCGTTTCTGCGGGAAATATTGAAACTACAGAAATAGACGCTTCAGATTATATAGAATCGTGTAAAGCTAATGTTATTAAAAGTCCGGCACAAGCTTGGAATGCACTGACCGTAGGAGCTTATACTGAGAAGACTGTTGTTACTGATGATAGATATAAGCCTCTGGCTGCACCTGGAGGAATCTCTCCGATGTCAAGAACCTCCTGGAGTTGGAGAAATGGTCTTAATAAGCCCGAGATTGTTATGGAAGGCGGTAATGTAGCTGATCATCCTGTTCTGCAGACTACAACAACTCCTGATTTGAGCCTGATTTCGACCAGTGCAGATCTGGCAGAATCATTGGAACCATTTTATGCAACCAGTGCAGCCACAGCGTTGGCTGCACGTATGGCAGCAAAAATCAAGACAGTGAATCCTGATCTTTCTTTGTTGTCTGTACGTGGTATGATGGTACATTCTGCGAGATGGACTGAAGAAATGAAGCGTATAGGAAGTATCAATGATATCATGTCAATATGTGGTTATGGCATTCCAGATGAAAAAATTGCTTTATTTAGCAATGAAAGATATGCTACATACATCTTTGAAAATGAATTGATACCATATGTACGTAAAGATGGTTCAAATACATATAATCAACTGCATTTTTATGATCTCCCATGGCCTGTTGAATTACTTGAGCAGATGGGAGCAGAAAAAAAGTAAAGATAAGAATTACACTTTCCTATTATATAAAGCCTTCTCCTGGTTATGCCGGTAGAAGAAATAAATATCGTTATCCTTCAGCAACTTTGCATTTTGACTTGAAGAGTCCACATGAAAATGTTGAAGAATTTTTATGTAGAAGGAATAAGAATGAAGGAGATAAAACAACGGATAATGATACTCAAAGATGGACAATCAAGCAAAATCGCCGTGAACAAGGTACTGTTCAGTCGGACTGGTTTGAGTGTACAGCAGCTGAATTAGCAGGTTGTGGTCATATAGTTGTTTATCCAGGACCAGGTTGGTGGAAAGAGAGAAAACTGGCTAATGTTGACAATGTTATAAAGTATTCTCTAATAATATCTATAAAAACAAGTGAAACAGAAATATATAATGCTGTAGAGACTGAAATCAACAACAAGATAGGTATACCAATAATGCAGGAAGTATAAACCTATCATTTTAAGTTTAAATCATTGTTTTAAATATAATAGTTGCGGTTTGGAGTAATCCAAACCGCTTTTGTTTAAAAAAGGAGTGGTTAGCTACCTGCAATGCCATCACTAACCATGAAGCTCCAAGCTTTAATCTTAGTTACTGTTTCCTTATCTATTGAATGGCATTAGCCAATTGTGCAGAATCAATGGAAAAGGCTAAAAGGGATTGGTACTACGAGTACAATGGGATAAAAGCTGAAATATCATGAATAACAGTCATGACCTTGCCTTTATCAACTCCCTTTCGTGATATCCATTGAATTATTAACTCTGTACTATCTTTTGCCAATGACATACTGCTTGCTGCAGGGATTCCAAGAATCCCTAGTACATCTAATCCTACAGATAAAAAATTACTAATAACCTATCCTTTCGGACATTTGATTGCGGCATGAACCTTCACCAAAGGTTCTACTGCCTAAAAAAAATTTTTTCCCATTTTTTTCAGAATTAAAAATTTTGAATTTTTAATTGTAGAGCTTAGCTCCATAGTGGCAAATGATGGTATCGAACCATAAACTTATGAGCTTTACCTGGACATTTACCATAGTTTTACTTAAAAGATTACAAAAATAGCGATTAATCTTAATATTGAATATTATTATTACCATATTTTTAAATTAAATACTTGTTCCCGGTATGTCCAATTTCCTGAAACAGCTCAATACTTGGATTTTCCGCATCGGTAACTTTAACTTTCTAATTGAAATATAGGATTTCTCCATAGGTTCGTCAAGTTACAAGAAGCATGTAATGTAATCAAATGACGTAAAAACGCCTATATCTTCTATCTTTTAATGTTGGAAATGTTGATTTATATAAGTTTTTTGTTTAAATAATCAGGATTTTACCATTAATACCTTCATTGTTATAGTTGTATTTTTGATAAAAGATGTGCAGATTCCGATTGTATTTCATCCGTATTGGATTAAATTTTTTGGGGAATTTTATAAATCTAAATTTCTGATTATCAGAATATTTTTGTATATTAGTATAGTGATAATGATTATAAACAAAGGTAAAACAAATAAATCCTATGATTATGGCAAGAACATTTACTATTACCAGTTATGGCAAGACTAAGGAATATCCAGAGAGCCAGCGTAAGAAAATGATTAAGGAGTTTGAGACAGCTATGCTTTGCTGTGATGGCAGTGAAGCTGAACACTACAGGAATATATATGGTGACCTGGTTGCCGGTGAGAAGGAGTGTATGGACACAGAACGTCCATTGAGTCCTGAGCTTGAAGCAATGATTGAGCGAATGTTTGCTACTCAAAAGTAATATTCTACAATTGCAGATTTTTATGTTGCATACCTGTTTCTGATACGCCCAATCTTCTGAAGCAATTTCATTCTCAAATTTTCCGGGAAAGTAATCTCCACCTTATCACCGAGAGCCAGTATTTCTAAATCCGGAAAAACCAGACGTGCCGCTTAACAAAAACGATGCGTTTCAAAAAGTACAAAAACGACACGTACAAGAAAAAAGGTGAGCGCGGTCCTATTCAGCATGATCAAAGCCCACGTTTTTTTCTTTCACTTGAACCCTCTTTAAATGGCTTTAAAATATCATTTAAAAGCCATTGCAGATTCAAAATAATTCACTATCTTTATGCAGTGTTAAGTTGCTATACCTAACACTTTATCCGGCTTCGTGTATAGCATCATGTCTGTATATTTAGCTTGATAGTTTACGCTTGCACTAAACTCCACTTTCCTGCATTCCTTGAATGGGCTGCCGACAAATGGGTTTCGGTCCATCCAGTCGCACAGTTCTAAAATGGAAGACTTGTTCGAAGTGAAGTATACGAACGAATGCCCTTTCAGAACGGTTAGCACATCCAGATAGTCAGCCAGACGCCAGGACATCCTGTAAGTTCCCACCTCGGTGGAGAGGTACGGCGGATCAACCAGGAACACCACACCCGGAACATCCTTGTAACGTTTGAATACTTCCTTGTAATCTTTGCAGGTAACCATAACCCCTTTCAGGTAATCTTCCGCTTCGGAATAATCAGCCCGCCGAATCCTATTGTAAATGGCTTCTTTCTTCATTCCTTCCAAACTGGTCACATATTTCATGGCGAACAACAAGGATGCGGAAACCGTGATATAATCCACGTAACCGTGCTCTTTTTCTTCCCTCTCAATACGGGCTAACATTTTATCGCGAATCTCTCCGGTTATACGTTTATTTTTGGGTTCCCCTTCAGCTATCCGGCGCAAATCGGATAACAGCATATTGGTGGCTGGGATATTCGCAAGCCGGCGGCGGTAGTTATCGAAGTCGTTATACACAACGGTAGTATCAGGCCTGACACATTTGGTAATATGTGACAGCAGACCTGAACCGCCAAACAGGTCCACAAACATGGTGCTGTCCGGGAACTGTCCCAGTACCTTGATAAATTCCTTTGCAAACATGCGTTTCTGCCCCATGAAAGGAAGCGGGGTGGATAAATACATCTTTCTCATTTCATTCTGCCTTAAAACGGCCGCAAAGTTCTCCAAAATAAACGAAAAACAGTGGAAAACATAAACGGTTCCCGCTGCAAGACACATACAGCAAACTACACGTTCAGCCCGAAACGGACCGTCTCGTCACCGGCGAGCAGCGCACGGGTGCCCGGTATATTGTTCTCGTAAATATGTACATTTCCTAAAAAGAGGGTGATCGACTTCAGGGGAAGTTCTATCTGCCGCGCCATCAGGTACAGGTGATAAATATCGGAAGGCAGCCCGAGGTTCGCGTCGCTGCTACGCTGGTAGGCGGATAGAACCAGTTCCCCGTCATCCAGTTGGAATTGTACCAGACTCAAGCAGGGTGCCTGATTACTTTCGGCACCAGTCTCACCCAGGAAAAGCACATAGTTCTTGCTGTTGCGCTTCTCCCGGTTGATTTTCGCTATCAATGGCGGCAACTTCTCGAAATAAGTAGGATAACTATTCACCAGGATGGAACCGCAATAATCCCACCAATTGATGCCGGCCTCCCGGTACTTCTCCACATTACGTTCCCCCTGCATGAACAGCTGGAGCTCGCTACGGAGTTTCTTACGGGCGATATTATGCCCCTCGAATATGTCAAGCAAGTCCGCCGGTGCCAGCGACAACTGCTCATTCAGAAGGTATTGTATGTTTCCCTTCTTGTTGGTCTGTGTCTTTCCCGCGACAAGAATCTTGTCCAGGATACGGTAATACTTATTCATAGCCATTTCCTCCTTCTAATATTGAAACACCCTAAAGATAGGGGAAAACGGTGCCCCAAACGGCAGAAGACAGCCTTTTCACACTGCAAGCGTCTTGCAGTCGCTCTGGAATCGTTTCACCAGGGCGTAAATCTTACGCTCGCTCACCGAATACTTCTCGGACAGTACAGCTACGGCATACGAGACTTTCTCACCATGATCCAGCAGGCGGGTATAATCCGCATACAGGTCGATATACCGGGCATCTTCCAGACGGATGCCGACCGCCTGGAGCCTTTTCAGTAGCTCCCGGTTAAAGTTTAATATCTCAATTACTTTCATACAACAAAAAAATTATATCTTTGCAGTGCCAATCATTTATTAAAATACAAAAAGCGAACCTGCGACAAAGGGTCTATGCCCCCGGTCGTGCGGGTTCGCTCGTATTGTTAATAAATGATTGGCGTCTATATTAACCAGGCCGGGGGCTTTTTAACTTTCCCAGACCTTTTAATGCAACTGTTTATTTAATTATTTCTATATCTACAAAAGTACAATATTTTATTCCTAATGTTATACCTTTCAAAAATAAAAGTAGAATATTAGTAGCTTCCATACATTCTACCCACATTCTACCGGGCGTCTAAAATCAGGTGTTTTTTTCTTCCTTTTTACAGCCTTCAAATCCCGAATAATCGTATTAGAAAGAACCTCTGAATACACCTCCGTAGTTCTGACGGAAGTATGACCTAACAGCTTCTGGACGGTGGTTATCGGAACGCCCTGGTGAACAAGCAGGGTCGCACAAGTATGACGGGCCATGTGGAACAGAACCCACAAAGCAGCCATCAGCAAACAAGTAACGATAAAACGTAACCCGTTTGAAATGAGCGGTTTTTCATTATTCTGCCAAATGTCGGAAACGCAACGGAGTGCGGAATATTGATATTGCACCATTTCAGTTACCAAGCCGTTAGCTGTCAGTTACCGAAGCAAGGACAGGTAACGCACGGAAAATGAAATTGTTGGACAGCCGTTTCTTTTGCACTGATACGCAGTGTTCTGCAAATCAATGAACGCTTATACTCAAAGTAATTTTGTAACCAAAAAAGTGTAAGCGATGAAAATTGAAAAATTCAAGGTGCTGCTCTACCTGAAAAAGAGCGGAACGGACAAGTCGGGCAAAGCCCCGATAATGGGAAGTATCACAGTGAACCGTACGATGGCGCAGTTCGGATGCAAGCTGTCGTGCAGGCCGGATTTGTGGAACGCGCGAGAAAGCCGTCTGGACGGCAAGAGCCGCGAGGCGGTGGAAACCAACGCCAAGCTGGACAAGCTGCTGCTTGCCATCAATAACGCATTTGACACGCTGGTGGAACGCGGACAAGACTTTGACGCGACGGCGGTCAAGGACTTGTTTCAGGGAAGCATGGACACGCAGATGACGTTGCTGAGAATGACCGACCGTATCTGCGAGGACTTGAAGGCGTATCGGCATCGACCGTGCCAAAGGAACCTATCCCGGCTATTACTACATGAGAAGGACATTGGGCGAGTTCATCGAGTGGCAGTTCAAGACGAAGGACATCGCTTTCGGGCAGCTTTCCGAACAGTTCATACACGATTACCAGAATTATGTCATGGATGTGAAAGGCTTGGCGGTGGACACCGTGCGCCACTATCTCGCCATTTTGAAAAAGGTATGCCGTATTGCCTACAAGGAGGGATACGCAGACAGGTGTTTCTTCGCCAATTTCACTCTTCCTCAAAAGACAGAGCGGACACCGAGGGCGTTGAGCCGAGAGGACTTCGAGAAAATCCGTGATGTGGAGATACCCGCATGGCGCACCACACATATACTCGTCCGCGACCTTTTCCTGTTTGCCTGCTATACGGGAACCGCCTATGCGGATGCCGTGAGCGTCACCCGTGAGAACCTCTACACGGACGACGAGGGGAGCCTCTGGCTGAAATACCGCCGCAAGAAGAACGAGCTTCGGGCGAGCGTGAAATTGCTGCCCGAAGCACTTGCGCTGATAGAGAAATATCGTGATGACAGCAGACCGACACTTTTCCCGATGGTTCATCACCCCAACATGAAACGACATATGAAAGCCCTTGCTGTCCTTGCCGGAGTGAATGGCGGCTTGTGCTACCATCAGGCACGCCACTCGTTCGCCTCGCTGATTACGCTGGAAGCCGGAGTGCCGATTGAAACCATCAGCCGGATGCTTGGTCACTCCGATATAACCACGACCCAAGTCTATGCCCGTGTCACTCCGAAAAAGCTGTTTGAAGACATGGACAAGTACATCGAGGCGACCAAAGACTTGAAACTTATCCTTTAATCCTAAAACATTACATCTATGCGCAGTACATTTTCCATATTACCGTACATCAACCGTAACAAGGTGAAGGCTGACGGCACGACCGCCGTCCTCTGCCGCATCACCATAGACGGCAAGAGTTCCACGATGGCGACGGGCATCTATTGCAGACCGGAGGACTGGAACAGCAAGACAGGCTCAATCCGCACCGTCCGTGAAAACAACCGCTTGCTGGAGTTCCGCAAGTCCGTCGAATGTGCTTATGAGGATTCATTGAAGAAGCAGAACGTAGTGAGTGCCGAGCTGCTCAAAAATACGCTGGCAAAGAAAGCCGTCATTCCGGTCAAACTGTTACAGATGGGCGAGATGGAACTTGAAAGGCTGCTTGTCCGCTCAAAGGAGATAAATTCCACTTCGACGTACAGAAATTCAAAATACTATCAGAAGTATTTGACGGACTTTCTTGCCTCACAGGGAAAGAGTGATATAAATCTGGCTGAAATCACGGAAGAGTTCGGCAATTCCTATAAAGCTTTCCTGAAACGCTACAAGAACTTCGGACCGTCACAGATGAACAAGTGCCTGTGCTGGCTGAGCAAGCTGGTGTATCTTGCCGTTGATTATGAGATACTCCGTGCCAACCCGTTGGAGGACATGGAATACGAGAAGAAGCCCGCGCCGAAGCACAGGCATATCAGCCGTGCGGAACTGAAAGCCATCCTTGAAACGCCCATGCTCGACCCGTTGCAGGAACTTGGGCGCAGGGCATTCCTGTTTTCGACGTTCACCGGTCTGGCGTATGTGGACATCATGTTGCTCCATCCGCACCATATCGGCACGACGGCGGACGGCAGGCGTTACATCCGCATCAACCGGAAGAAGACCAACGTGGAGGCGTTCATTCCCCTGCATCCGATAGCGGAGCAGATACTCGACCTCTACAACACGACAGACGACACGAAGCCCGTGTTCCCACTCCCAAGCCGTGACGAGATGTGGTTTGAGATACATGAGATGGGTGTTGCCATCGGCAGGGAGGAAAACTTGTCCTATCATCAAGCCAGACACTCCTTCGGAACTTTCTTGATTTCGGAGGGCATACCCATTGAGAGCATCGCCAAGATGATGGAGCACTCAGGTATAAAGACCACCCAGCGGTACGCGGAGGTGACTGACAAGAAGATATCCAAAGATATGGACAATCTGATAACAATCAGACGCACCTACGGAACAGGCATATCAAGGGAAAGGAAAACGAATGGAAATGGAACGGATAAGGAGGTATGACTATGGAACGGGGAATAATCACAATCACAGAAAACGGGTTGGTCGCCATACCGACCGCTCCCGTCTGGATGACGATGGAAGAAATAGCGGATATGTTTATGGTATTCTGCTACGACATCCGCACAGCAGTACATGCCATTTATAAGAATCATGAGTTATTGGAAGAAGAAACGAAACGGTACATCAGACAAGTCGACGGAACACGTTACGAGGTGTATAGCCTTGAAATGGTGATTGCTCTTGCATTCAGACTACGTGGAAGGGAATGTTTGATTTTCAGAAAATTCGTCATAGACAGGCTGAACACAAGCCACAGCAGAAAATCGCTTCACCTTTTCTTTTCGCTCTCCCCATATAATGGACGGAGAGCAGACAGCTGAAAAAGGTGAAAAAAGAAAAACAGAAGCCGACAACGGACTGGAAACGTATTCCTCTGTTGTCGGCTTTCATTTTGTCATACCATTTAGGTGTCTTTTTTTCTGAACGCTTCACGGTAATTGGCAAGAAGCATCCGTTCTATGTCCGATTCCTTGTAGAGAATCTTACCGCCCAACTGGTAATAAGCTATTGTCCCGTTGTTGCGGTAGTCCTGCAAGGTACGGCGGCTCACTTTGAGTCGTGCCGATACCTCCCTATCCGTCAGAAAGCGTTCATTGCTGAATGAAGCCCTGCTTTTTTCGTTCATGCTTTCAATGCCGTCAAGCATGGTGTCCAATTGTTCCATGAAGCCGATAGCCCATTCATCGTTAGTCATAATCGTTTTGTTCATTTATTACAGTGGATTTAGTGGTACAATAAATTCAATTACATTCAGATGGTCTTTCCCTAACAGGCGGATCCTTTCGTCTGTCTTCTACAAACCGTACGATACGCAGCACGTCTTCCGGCTTGTAGAAAATCTTATGCCCGATTTGCGAGTAAGCCAGTGTGCCGTTGTCGCGAAGCGTCTGCAAGGTACGGGGACTGATGCGTAATTGCTGACAGACTTCCTGATTGTCCATCCAGCGACTGAACCTTCCCTCATCCCTTTTGTTTAGAATTTCATTCACCCGGTCGGAGAAGTGGCTGAACTTCCCGACCATTTCTTCAAACACGTCTTTTGAAATAATCACAAATTCATTCATTGCATATACTGTTTTTATTATTGATAATCTGGTTTACCCACAAAGTAAAGCCAATATTCGCATCGGACAATGGTTTTACGGCTGATTGGCAGCTTGTGGCAGCAAGTGGTCGGGAGTGGCATTATCCACTAACCCGTAACAGTTGTTCCAAGTGACCGTGATGCAAATAAAAGCCAAGTCTGGCAAATTCCAACCAACTCACAACATCGTGGCAGTATTTGGCACCGATGTAGTAGCCTATGGCGTTTTTGTTTTTATTGTGCTTTCACTAAGATTTCAGCATAAGTGAAGAATATTATAGTATCATTGGATATACAAATTGCCAATCATAAAACACTTATTACTCAAATATACAACCTTATAGTTGTGCTCCTCAGGTATTTATATTACCTTTGCATTCAAACAAGATAATCTTTCAATAAATACAATGACAGACAGAATATATTGTGATACCTTAGAAGCCAGATGCACAGCTAAGCCTGAGCAGGATAACAAGGATTGGGCAGAATACTCGCAGCTGATTGCTGCTACTATGTCCAAACGAATGGTGGAACTTGGTTTGACACAACAGATGCTTGCTGAAAGAATGAATTGCACCCAACAATATATTTCTAAAGTATTGAAAGGGAAAAAGAATATGTCGTTAGAAACGATATGTAAGATAGAAAACGCATTGGGTATTGAGATTATCAGAAATCTGAACGGAAATAAATAACAAATAAAAGGCGGAGCAAAATATGTCAATACAAAGTGAAGCGGCATTGGAAGCCGGACTTATCGCTACACTTCAGCAAATGGATTATGAGTATGTCCAGATTGCTGAAGAAGATAATCTTCAAGCAAATTTCAAACGGCAATTGAGATACATAACCGTAAACGGTTGGCTGAATATGGTCGAACTGAATTTACGACAGAGGAATTTGAAAAGATTCTTATCTATCTTGAAGGCGGTACACGATTTGAAAAGGCGAAGAAACTACGCGACCTTTATCCGCTTGATACGGCAGACGGTAAACGTATTTGGGTGGAATTTCTAAATAGGCAACAGTGGTGTCAGAATGAATTTCAGGTTTCCAACCAAATCACGGTGGAAGGTCGAAAAAATGTCGTTATGATGTGACGATCCTAATCAATGGTTTGCCACTTGTGCAGATTGAATTGAAACGCCGTGGCGTGGAACTCAAACAGGCGTACAATCAGATACAACGTTATCACAAAACATCTTTTCACGGATTATTTGACTACATTCAGTTGTTCGTTATTTCCAACGGCGTAAATACCCGTTACTTTGCAAATAACCCGAACAGCGGTTATAAATTCACGTTCAACTGGACGGATGCAGCCAATGTGCCGTTCAATGAACTGGATAAATTTGCTGCCGCTTTTTTAGAGAAATGCACTTTGGGCAAAATCATTGGCAAATATATCGTACTGCATGAAGGCGACAAATGCCTGATGGTACTCCGTCCGTATCAATTCTATGCCGTAGAGAAAATATTGGACAAGGTAAAAAACTCCAATGGCAACGGTTATATATGGCATACGACCGGAGCCGGAAAGACTTTAACTTCATTCAAGGCAGCACAACTCGTTTCCGAACTGGACGATGTAGATAAGGTTATGTTTGTGGTTGACCGCCATGACCTTGATACACAAACCCAATCGGAATATGAAGCCTTTGAGCCGGGAGCAGTGGATGGTACAGATAACACGGACGAACTTGTAAAGCGGTTACACAGCAACTCCAAGATTATCATCACTACCATTCAGAAGCTCAATGCCGCAGTCAGTAAGACGTGGTACAGCAATAAGATAGAATCCATACGCCACTCACGTATCGTGATGATATTTGATGAGTGCCACAGAAGCCACTTTGGGGATAGTCACAAAAGAATAATGAAGTTCTTTGACAATGCCCAAGTGTTCGGATTCACGGGTACGCCCATCTTCACGGAAAATGCCGTGGACGGGCATACCACCAAAGAAATATTTGGCAATTGCCTGCACCAATATCTTATCAAGGATGCCATTGCCGATGAAAATGTACTGGGATTCCTTGTAGAATATTATCATGGGAACGAGAATGTAGAAGCGGGTAATGCCAACCGAATGGAGGAAATAGCCAAATTCATCCTTAATAATTTCAATAAGTCAACTTTTGACGGTGAGTTTGACGCCCTGTTTGCCGTGCAGTCTGTGCCGATGCTTATACGTTATTACAAGATATTCAAGTCTCTGAATCCGAAAATACGTATCGGTGCGGTGTTCACATACGCTGCCAACAGTAGCCAAGATGATGAACAGACAGGAATGAATACAGGACAGTATGTCAGTGAAAGTACAGGTGAAGCAGACGAGCTTCAAGCCATCATGGATGACTACAATGAAATGTTTGGCACAGCATATACTACCGAAAATTTCCGAGCCTATTACGATGACATCAATGAACGCATGAAAAAGAAGAAAGCGGACATGAAACCGCTTGATCTCTGCCTTGTCGTTGGTATGTTCCTTACTGGCTTCGATAGCAAGAAGCTAAACACACTCTATGTAGATAAGAATTTGGAGTATCACGGTCTGTTGCAAGCCTTTAGTCGTACAAACCGTGTTTTGAACGAGAAAAAGCGGTTTGGCAAGATTATATGCTTCCGTGATTTGAAAAGTAATGTTGATACAGCCATCAGGTTATTCAGCAATTCCAATAATCCGGAAGAAATAGTACGCCCTACGTATGAGGAGGTAAAAATTAATACCAGCAGTTAGCCACGGACTTCTTACAGAAATACCCGGAACCAAGCAGCATAGATTTGTTGCAAAGTGAAAAGGATAAGAAAGATTTTGTGTTGGCTTTCCGCGACATTATCCGTAAACATGCAGAAATCCAGATATACGAAGATTACAGTGATGATGCGGACGACCTCGGTATGACCGAACAGCAGTTTATGGATTTCCGAAGCAAGTATCTTGATATTCACGATACATTTGTTCCTTCGGACATGCCTTCACCCTCTCCAAACAATGGTGATGAGACACCAAGTGATGAAAGGTTGGAAGATGTGGATTTCTGTCTTGAACTTCTTCATAGCGACATTATCAACGTGGCTTATATCCTTGAACTCATTGCGGAACTTGACCCATATAGTAAAGATTATGCAGAACGGCGCAAGAGTATCATTGATACGATGATTAAGGATGCCGAAATGCGCAATAAGGCGAAACTCATTGACGGTTTCATCCAAAAGAATGTGGATGAAGATAAAGAGAACTTCATGCTGCAACGGCAGAAGGCAGACGGTACAAGCGAACTCGAAGAACGATTGAATCGTTATAGTTCCACTGAACGTGAAAAGGCGGTGAACTCATTGGCGCAAGATGAGGGACTTTCTTCTGATGTGCTTAACCATTATCTGAAAGAATATGATTACCTACAAAAAAGAACAGCCTGAAATTATACAAAAGGCTTTGAAAGAGAAACATCTCGGTTTGATAAAGACCCGTAAGGCTCTGACACGAATAATGGATAGGCTACGTAGCATTATCAGAACTTTTAATTGGGATTAAGATTATGGATAAGATAAAAGAACCGGGGTATGTGTATATCTTGACTAATCCAAGTTTTCGTGAGGATTGGGTGAAGATTGGTAAAAGCTCCCGCCCCGTAGATGTACGCTCAAAGGAACTTGATAATACGGCAGTACCTTTGCCTTTTGAAATTTACGCGACAATTAGAACTGTAAAATACAATGATGTAGAGAAGCATGTCCACAAAATCATTGACCGTTTGACTGATTTACGTATTAGGCAAAATCGTGAATTTTTCAATGTCGCTCCGCAAATAGCATTGGATATCTTCTATGATATAGCAAAAATAATAGAGGATGCAGTAGTTACCGTTTATAAAGACAACAAGCCAATAGAAAAAGACGAAAAAACAAAAGAACAGACTGATAGCCATAAACGTACAGTTAAACGTGGACGCTTTAAGTTCAGTATGGTAGGCATAAAGATTGGAGAATACATTACCTTTGTACCCACAAACACAAAGGTAAAAGTAGCCAGTGACGATTCTGTTGAATATGAGGGTCGCATTTACAAACTCTCTCCTTTTGTCGGTACTTTAATGCCGGAAGATAAGAGAAACACATCCGGTGCTTATCAAGGAGCAAAATATTTTTCATATAAAGGAAAAGTATTAGACGATTTGCGTAGTGCAATAGAGAATGCAGAAACAGCATCAGAAGAAAACGATATAGATAACATAGAATAGAAAATTATATGAGCGAAGAATTACAACAAAAACTCCGTGACCAACTTTGGGAGGTTGCCAATAGGTTGCGCGGTAATATGTCAGCCAGTGATTTCATGTATTTCACATTGGGTTTTATCTTTTACAAATACCTGTCTGAAAAGATAGAAGCATACGCCAATAATGCTTTGGTGGATGACGGTGTATCGTTCAAAGATTTGTGGAATATGGAGGATGAAGATGCCGTTGAACTACAAGAGGAGCTGAAAAAGCAATGTTTGGAAGGTGTCGGTTACTTCATAGAACCGATTTATTTGTTTTCATCGGTAATAGATCGGATAAAAAGGAAAGAGAATATATTGCCAATACTTGAACGGTCGCTGAAACGTATTGAGGATAGTACATTAGGGCATGATAGTGAGGAAGATTTCGGCGGTCTGTTCTCAGATATAGACCTCGCTTCTCCAAAGTTGGGTAAGACGGCAGATGACAAGAATACGCTTGTCAGCAACGTCTTGTTGGCTTTGGACGATATAAAGTTTGGAGTGGAAGCATCTAATGAGATTGATATTCTTGGCGATGCCTACGAATATATGATTTCGCAATTTGCCGCAGGAGCCGGAAAAAAGGCCGGAGAGTTCTATACTCCGCAGGAAGTCAGCCAAATATTGGCAGAGATTGTTTTTATTGGTCGCACACGGCTTCGCAATGTATATGACCCTACTTGCGGTAGTGGTTCGTTGCTTCTTCGTGCTGCTAATATTGGAAATGCAGTTGATATTTATGGACAGGAAAAGAATCCTACAACTTATAACCTTGCCCGAATGAATATGCTGTTGCACGGCATCAGATTCAATAACTTCAAGATAGAAAACGGTGATACGCTGGAGTGGGACGCATTTGGCGATACGCAGTTTGATGCAGTCGTGGCTAATCCTCCGTTCTCCGCAGAATGGAGTGCTGCTGACAAATTCAACAATGATGACCGTTTCAGCAAGGCTGGACGACTTGCACCGAAAAAAGACAGCCGACTATGCCTTTATTCTACACATGATTTACCACTTGAACGAGGGTGGCACAATGGCTTGTGTTGCACCTCACGGTGTACTGTTCCGTGGAAATGCGGAGGGAGTAATCCGTCGTTTCCTTATTGAAAAGAAAAACTATATTGATGCCATTATAGGTTTGCCTGCCAATATCTTCTATGGTACGAGCATACCGACTTGTATTCTTGTTTTCAAGAAATGTCGTAAGGAAGATGACAATATTCTGTTTATTGATGCAAGCAAGGAGTTTGAAAAGGTAAAGACCCAGAACAAACTTCGTGAGCAACATATCCAAAAGATTGTCGAAACTTATCGTGATCGCAAGGAAATAGAAAAGTATAGTCATCTTGCCACATTGCAGGAAGTCGCTGACAACGATTATAATCTGAATATTCCCCGATATGTTGATACCTTTGAAGAAGAAGCACCTATCGACATCAAGGCTGTAATGGCGGAAATTAAAGAACTTGAAGCTAAACGCGCCGAACTTGACAAGGAGATAGAGGGGTATTTGAAAGAGTTGGGGTTGGTTGAATAAAAGGAAGTGTAATGGCAAAGCGGTTTGAAATAAGAAACAGTACGGCAGAGTTCCTTATCTTCGCCATTGAAGATAAGGAAGATGGCATACAAGTGGTGTATCAGAATGAAACTGTCTGGTGTACGCAAAAAGCTATGGCAATCTTATTTGATTGCTCTACCGATAATATAGGTTTACATTTAAAGAACATATATGCCAGTCAGGAGTTGCAAAAAGATGCAACTACCGAGTTTTTTTCTCGGTAGTTCAAACGGAGGGTGAGCGTCAGGTAAATAGAAAAACGCTGTTTTACAACTTGGATGCCATTATCTCTGTGGGTTATCGTGTAAACAGTATCAGGGCTACACAATTCCGCCAATGGTGTACCTCTGTCATTCGCCAGTTCTCTATCCGTGGCTATGTGATAGACAAGAAACGTATGGAAAACGGCTCATTTATTGGCGAGGACTATTTCGAGCATTTACTGGCAGAAATCCGTGAAATCCGCCTTAGCGAACGCCGTTTCTATCAAAAACTTACGGATATTTATTCTACAGCCATTGATTACAATCGTGATGCACCTACCACACGGTTATTTTTCAAAAAAGTACAGAACAAAATGCACTATGCAGTGCACGGTCAGACAGCCGCAGAACTAATTGTGAATAGAGCCAATGCTGAAAAAGAACACATGGGACTGACTACGTGGGAAAATGCTCCTGATGGGAAAATAGTCAAGACCGATGTAAGTATTGCCAAGAACTATCTGAAAGGTATAGAGCTGGAAGATATGGGACGTTTGGTCAATGCCGTGTTGGATATGGCTGAACGTATGGCGAAGCGTCATATACCTATGACAATGGAGGACTGGGCAAAACGTATTGACATCATTCTTGAAGCCGGTGGCGATGCTGTCCTTCCAGATGCAGGTAAGGTTACGGCAGAATTCGCCAAGAAATTTGCCGAAACTGAATTTGAAAAATACCGTATCATCCAAGACCGTTTGTTTCAGTCTGACTTTGACCGATTAAATGACAATGATTTACCTTCACTTGATTTTAACGATTAAAATTGACAATTATGGCAGAAAATAAAGATAAGAAAGTCCTTAATGTTCCGGCTTTGCGATTCCCGAAGTTTAGTGGGGAGTGGAAGCGTGAAATTCTAAACGATGTCTGTACGTTTCATAATGGTCGTGCATATAAACAAAATGAGCTTTTATCAGATGGAAAATATCGTGTTCTTCGTGTTGGTAACTTCTTTACTAATGATTCATGGTATTATTCAGATTTGGAACTTGATGATGAAAAAGTTGCAGTAAACGGGGATTTGTTATATGCTTGGTCTGCTTCTTTTGGTCCTCGTTTTTGGACAGGCGAGAAAGTTATTCGTTCCAACAATTCGTTCCAACAAGTTTCAAAAAGAATTTCTGAGTGCATAATATAGGTAAAGGGATGAGTACTTTTCTTTGGGTGTTAAGTAGTTAAGTGTTCCAATTACAGAAAAATGGTCATTAACATACGACAAAGAACCAACACCAGAACCGTCTTTGACTATTAAAATTGATTCACCATTATGGGCATAGCTATCAGTATAGCCAATAAGCCCAGTGGCACCATATACAGGATATGAGCCAGTTGCAGACACGCAATTTTCTTGCAAAGTGGACGAATGGCATTCAAGGCAATCACACAAGCGTACATTTGGAGTTCCTGACTGTGTAAATTGTGCTGCAATTCCTTTGATTAAGGAATGTAATACGGCAATGTCCGCAATTAGAAAAAGGGTATTCACTTTATTGAAAAATGAACATACAGAAAGTTGCGAGATTAATCAACTGTTAGCTTATGAACAACCTAATACATACATTGTTGTCAATGATGAATACTCTGCGGACACGACATTAACTCCGGTTTTAACAGCGAATAAAGGTTTTGTTTTGGGATATACAGACGAGGATTTTGGTATATATCAAAAGGGCGAGTGTATAATCTTTGATGACTTCACAATGGATGCAAAATATGTATCATTCCCTTTCAAAGTA